>JACDJC010000080.1_pt1 | contig 125677 bp, 99 predicted proteins | sample 7454191 | NCBI WGS metagenome assembly JACDJC01 (sample SAMN14253291, study PRJNA609438) | sludge metagenome | isolation source: sludge after 25d culture with pyrite and EDTA | collected 2018-12-20 | reverse complement strand
CTGCCCGGCTTCGAGCCGCGTCGCAGGCGCACTGGCCATCACCGCCATGAGCAATGCCTGGAGCTGCGCCCGTTCATGCGGGAAATCCGGCCCCAGAAGCAGGGGTTGAATCGCCGACACCAGTGCCGCGTACACCTCGGCCTGGCTCATGGGTTCCAGCGAGGAATGCTGGCGCCGGCCGGCGCGTGGCCGGCGCAGCACCCAGATCCGATCGATCGCCGCAGATAGGGGGAATCGGGGATCATCTTCGGGTACGCGCAAATAGGCGCGGTTGCCGGTCCTGCCCGTGCTCCACTCCAGCCCGGTCAGATCGACCAGCGCCTCGCCCGCCCAGGAACGGCGCAACGAAACGAACTCGCGAATGCGCTCACCGAAAACCCCGTCCCCGCGCTTGCCGACGAGGAGGAAATCATCGCTGACGATCCCTCCCCCCGCCGCCAGGGCGCTGGCGCTCAGCACCGACTTCCCGCTGGCGCGTGCCCCCAAGATGAGCACGCCTGCACAGTCGACACACAGCAACGCGCCGTGAAAACAGGCATCTCCCCTCTTAGCACGTTGTTGCAAGTAATCAGATATGCCCTGCGCGACCGTCACAAAAACGCCTCGAGACCCTTGCCGACAACCCGGACCGCCCATGGGCACTCCGAACGCAGGCGCGATCTCATTCAGAGAGGCGCGCACCAATGCTAATGTCAACGCGCGCGAAGAGGTCGCTCGAACTAGAAAGCGAGACCGTCCGGCCAACGCCTGCAATATGTACTACCAACGCATAATCAAACCAATGAATGAAATCAAGACTGCGAATGAGATTCGCAGTCTTTATTCATCCAAAAGTTAAGGCCCGCGAACGGAATCTTAAAACATAAGATCCAACATTCCTCGGCACACCTGATTCCAGGCAATATCAGTTACAGCCTCGTCACCACTAAACACGTTATACGCAATCAAGCGTATGTCGATCTGTTCAGGCATGATGCCGACTTTGGCAGATGGACCAAGGCGTGCCAAGCTTACCAAACCTTGATACGTAGCACGACCGTATAAGCTTGTCGGGAGAGGAATGCCATAGATGCTATACGAATATGCCGCATCAACATTTTCCCAAGCACCATCCGACTCCGAAGACCGCTTGATCTGGAGTCTCGCAAAAGTTGCCATTGCACCGGCAGGAGACGCAGAAAGATTTGTTTCAATGGGCGCCGATAATGACGCAAAGGTCGATCCCAAAGGAACCTGCACGTTCGTAGCTAGGATGTAGACATACGGATCAAGTCTGGATGTTCCGCCCACAGCGGGATCGTACGGGAAGTCGTCAGGATATGTAACAGGCCCCGCACCAAGGGATTGACAGCTCGGATATCCCGCCGCCAACCAGTGAAGCCGTTGTCCAGGTGGCGGTCCGGCAAGAGCAACGGAAGAATTGGGGGCTTCCGGTGCCGAGAATTGCGCACCATCCCGTCGGGCAGTGTAATCTTCCGCGCAGTCAAATCGGTCACAAGTAATAATTGGAAGACTGCTTCCCTTCTTGCTTGTACCGAAGCTCTGCGCCGATCCGATGACAGGCGCTATCAAACAGGCGACTATCGTTACCATCCAAAAATACTTACGCATGGGTAACCCCCGTGATGTTTGTCGACCCCTTCCTTACCAACTACTATCGCATCGATAACGCAGCGGACCGTATTAATAACCGTCTCAACAGCCCCATTACATTTGGTCTTCGCGGCGCTTCGAGAGCTGATCATCATCTATCACGGACCCTCGGGCACCTGCAATTGCATCGGATAAGCTGTGGCGCAGGACGACCGGACTATTGTAAGGCCGACGGTCGCGCAGGGGACTCAGAAAATGTTCGGTACGCGAAGAAACTTCGTTGGGCTTGCTCATAGATTCCCCCTTGATGCAACCTGATCGCGCCACATGCGGTAGCTCTCCACGACAGCGTAGCGAACGCGCCCGATAGTGTCAACTGCGTCACATCTTTCGCCGAAAAAGGCGGCGATCGCTTGATCAAAGGCAGCAGCACGCATCGGGACGCCAGCTACCTGAGGAGCAATGCCCTCCATATACAGTCGAGCAACGGCCTTGTAGTGGTTGCCGGAGGGGTGCGTCCAGGTTACGGGATCGAAGCCGGCGAGAAAGGGCCCACGGAACAAGGGCGCATCCCTATACAATCCCAAGCCCCGCGCCACAGACGACGTAGCTTCATACCCAACGCCAGAAGCACACGCGAAGCGATGGCCTAGACGGTGGCAGGACCGACTGTTACCTCCCAGCTGTGATTGACGCAGGGCACGGGACACGCGACGCATCGCCATCCGACCGAAGCACGTAACGGCAATCGTGCTCAGCTCATCTACTAACGCATTGGGAGCACGCAGCGTGCGAACCTGCGCCCGCTGTTTTAGCCTACTTCTAAACGGCCTCCCGACCACGTCGCTTAAGTCAAAGTCCAGCAATTCGTCTCCACCGTGACCTGACACCATCAAAGCAGCTCCCTGCTTTGCTGCTTCGCGCATACTCAACAACCCCATGAATGAGCTTGGAAATGGTGGAGTGTCTTGCGCAACCAGATAGTCTCTAGCCTCTTTCGCCGAATGCCGATCTGCCGGAATTTCTATCAACTTGAATCCCGATAACGTCGCAACACGCCTGATCTCTAAAGCTTCATTACAGTCATAACCTGGAAATGTTACACTTACACATACTACCTGTTTTTGAGTAAGGATGCCTTGTCGAACTGCATCAATCAATCCCACTAGAAGAGTGCGTGAGTCGATTCCACCACTAAGCTGAAGTGCGATCTTGTTTTCCTTATAAGACGCGAATATGTCGCGGAGTGCCACTCCCAACAAGGCGATCGATTCCGACTGGTTTAAAGGGGAATGAATCTCGGCCATTAAGCTTCTTCTAATTGGACGGCCCTGCACTCTCACACGATATCGGACTCCTGCGAAGCAGCGTTTTACGTCGCGAAGGAATGATGCTTCCGGCGAAAGCGAAAGCGTCTCACACCAGGATCTTTGATCCGCCTTGCTGAACACGATCGGCCCCAGGCGCCGCGCCACTGTGAAGTTCGATTCACCGATCACGATGGCAGGCAGATCGCCTCCGAAATAGAGCGACGCGAAGCCATCCAGCGATCGGCCAAATTGCAGTTCCTCGGTCCGCTCGTCGTAGGCGACGAATGCGGCCAGGCGCATGTGTTCCAGCGCATCGAGGGCAGCCGGCAAACCGGTAAAGTGTGCGTTGTCGATGATTGCGGCGAGATCCTGGAAGCATTCCAGCCCGGTCGGGCTCGCAACATACAGCCAGCCATCCGGCAGGCGGCGGAAGCGGCTGCGCTCATCGTTGCGGTAATGCACCTTGAGGGACCAGCCCAGGCGTCGCGCGCTGGGAAACTCGAGGAAGTCGGGCGGCGGCGTCCCGTCCGCGAAAGGTTCGCGGCTGGCAAGCACGGAGACGGGGCCTCGTTCGACCAGGATCATGGGAAATCGGCTTCGCTCATGGGGAGGATTTTTTCGGTCGATCCATCGGGACGCGGCCCCGGCCGCGAGTCTTCTCTCATGCCGGTCGGGCGCGCGGCTGCGGCCCCGGGCACTCCGTCCATCGGGCCGACATGTGGCCAGCCAGCCCTGCACCGCGATCGCCCACCATAATAGAGGAACCCGCCCCGCATTCCCGCACCATGCTGTCGATCGCGAAGATCCTGACCCAGCTTGCCTCTCCGCTCGCGCTCTGCCTGATCCTGGTGCCACTTGGCCTGGCACTGCGCTGCGCACGATGGCGGCGGACGGGGACCGTGGCGGTGGTGCTCGGGCTCGGTGTGCTGCTGGTCTTCTCCCTGCCGGAGGTGTCATTCCGTTTGCGCGCGCATCTCGAGCAGCAGTTCCCGGCGCGGGAGGCGGCGGAGTATCCAGCCGCCGATGCGATCCTGGTGCTGGGTGGCGGCATCGAGGGCGCACGGCCGCCGTGGCGCAGCGTGCCAAACCTTGCCGCGGCGGCGGATCGGGTGTGGTTCGGGGCAAGGCTCTATCACAGTGGTCGCGCGCCGCGGGTGATCCTGAGTGGCGGCGCGTTCGATGATGACCCCGCGCTGCAACGGGAAGCTCCGGCGATGGCGGCGTTCATCGAGGATCTGGGTGTTCCCGCATCGGCCCTGCTGCTGGAACAGAACAGCCGCAATACCTGGGAGAACGCTATCGAAAGCCGCAGGCTGATGCAGGAACATGGCATCGAGCGGGTGCTGCTGGTGACCTCTGCGCTGCACATGCGCCGGGCACTCGCGATATTCCGTCAGCTCGATATCGCAGTGATCCCGGCGCCGACCGACTTCGAAGCCGCGCCGCCCAGCGGGCCGGTCGTGTTGCGCTGGCTGCCGGATGCGGAGGCCCTGTTCGGCAGCAGCCGGGCATTGAAGGAATACCTGGGCGACTTCGCCTACCGTCTGCGCGGATGGACAGCGAAAGCGCAAGAGGGCCGCGGCTGAAGCCGCTCCCACGGGCGTGTCGCTCATCAGCGCCTCGCGTGCAATCCGAGCGCACAAGCATCGCGGCTGAAGCCGCTCCCACGGGCTGGGTTGGAGGTCGCGAAGATGCTGTGGGAGGGACTTCAGTCCCGATGCCCTTGCCTTGAATGACTCGCTGCATCGCGGGGACGCTTGGCTGCCACTGCGCCAAAGTCGCTGGGTCCCGGCGTGCGCCGGGACGACGCAGTGGCAGGGTTGCGCGGTGCATCTCGGCGCGCAGGGAAAGCATCGCGGCTGAAGCCGCTCCCACGGGCGTGCTGGTCATCAGCGCCTCGCGTGCAATCCGAGCGCACAAGCCTCGCGGCTGAAGCCGCTCCCACGCAGGTCGCGGTCGCGGCCAGTCAGGTGTCACCGACGGCGGAATCTTCCAGTACGGGCTGACGCGCGACGCGCTTGAGGATTTCCAGCATGGCGTGCGCCTGGGTGTCGCGCGAGTGCGCGGGCGCGGCCGCGAGGGCGGCGGCGCGCAGGCGCGCGAGTTCGCCGGGGGTATCGGCCAGGCGGGCCACGGCATCGGCAAGGGCGATCGGGTCCTCGGGTGCCACCATCACGCCGCAGCCGGTGCGCCTGACGATGTCGGTCGCTTCGCCCGTGGGCAAGGACATCAACACCGGAATGCCCATGCCCATGGCTTCGAACAGCTTGGATGGAATGACGGTGGCAAACACCGGCGTGTCGCGCAGCGGAATCAGGGTGACGTCGCACAGGCTCCACAGGCGCGGCATCATGGCCTTGGGCTGGCGCGGAATCAGGCGCACGTTGGCAAGTCCGAGTTCGCTAACCAGTGCCTCCACGCGCGCGCGGTCGGCGCCACCGCCGGCAAAGAAGAACACGATGTCATCGCGCTGGCGCAGGCGCTCGGCTGCCGCGACCACCTTGTCGAGCGCGTGCGCCATGCCATGCGTGCCGAGATAGCCCACGACGAACCGACCGGCGAGGTCGTACTCGTCGCTCAGCGCGGGATCGCGCGCTTGCGGCGCGTAGCGTTCCAGGTCCACGCCGTTGATGACGACCTCGATCTTGTCGCGCCGGATTCCGCGCGCCACGAGATCCTCGCGGAACGACTCGGTCACCGACACGACCGCGTCGGCACGGCGGTAGAGGAAAAGCTCGAGCCTTTCCAGCAGCCGGATGGCCAGGCTCTTGCGCATTGCGCCCACGGCGATGATGGACGCAGGCCACAGATCGCGCAGTTCAAACACGAACGGGCGCCGGCGCAGCGCGGCGACCAGCCAGCCGCCGATGGCGCAGAAGAACTGCGGCGAGGTGGCCACGACCACATCCGGCCGGCGCACGAACAGGCCGGCCAACGAGCCGCTGAGCATGAAGCTGATGTAGTCGAGCGTGCGCTTGAGGAACCCTTCGTTGGCGGTGATGTAGGTCTTTACGCGCACGACGCGGATGCCGTCGATGGTTTCAACCTGGCGCCAGCGGTTGGCGTAGCCGGGAAATACGCGGCCTTCGGGGAAGTTCGGCGCGCAGGTGACGACGGTCACCGCGTGTCCGCTGCGCACCCAGCGCTGGGCATGTTCATGCAGGCGGGTGGCGGGGGCGTTGCCTTCAGGCGGGAAGTTGTCGGACAGGAACAGGATGTGCATCAGCGAACCATGCGGCAAGGAGTGCCGCACATGCAAGGCTCCAGCCGCCTGGTCAGGCGTGCGTCACGTGGGTCGGGGATGTCGCCGGGGTGGAGTGCGCGGCTTGCGCAGCCACGCTCAGCCGGCAAAGCGCAGCATCGCCGCGCGCCGGCGGGGGGACTTTTCGTCGTCGAGCAGGCTTTCGATGTTCTTGAACACGTCTTCGCGCGAGAACGGTTTCTTCATGAACGCATCGGCCCCGATGCGCTGCGCGTAGAACTGCTCGGTCGCCTGGGCGTTGCCGCTGATCATGATGACCGGGATGTCCACCGTGCGCGGATCGTGGCGCAGCAGACGCAGCGCGGCGAAGCCGTTCATGGCCGGCAGGACGATGTCGAGGAAGATCAGATCCGGGCGATGGCCGCGCGCCAGCGCCAGGCCATCCTCGGCGTTGCCCGCCTCGAGCGTCTGGAAGCCGTTCTGGCGCAGCAGCTTGCCGAGCAGCGCGACGATGGTCGGCGAGTCATCCACGATGAGCACCCGCGTTCCGGCGCGCGCGCCCACACGCGGTTGCTCGCGCCGATCGCGTTCGCCGCGGGCAGCAAGAAAAAGGTTCCGCAGACGTTCCAGTGCACTCATTGCCACGCCTCCCTGAAGGGCATCGCGAACCGCAGTGTCCGCGCTTGCAGGCCGCAGCACAAGTGCCATTCGGTGATTTTCAGCCTGCGCCGGGTCGTTTCGCTGCTAGCGCTGCGAATGTCCGCCTTCCATCCAGTCGCCGCGCGAGGAGGCATCCAGCCCGACCAGATCGACGAACGCGCGCGCTTCGGGCGAAAGATACTTGCCCTTGCGCACCACGACGCCGTAGCTGCGCTGCGGAAACCAGGCGGCCATGTTGCGCACCGCCAGGCGCTCGCGGTCGGCCGGGCCGATGCAGATGCCGGTGACGATGGAGATGCCAAGGCCCATGGCCACGTAGTGCTTGATGATCTCCCAGCCACCGACCTCGATGGCCACCTGGTAGGGCACCTTGCGCTGCTGGAAGATGAGATCGACCAGGCGGTAGGTGGTCAGGCGCTGCGGCGGCAGGATCAGGCCGAACGGCGACAGGTCCTCCAGCCGGACCTCGGCGCGACTGGCGAGCGGATGATCCGGAGGCGTGATCAGTTGGGGATCGTAGGAACGCACCGGCGCGTAGGCGAGGTCATGCGGCACGTCCAGCATGGAGCCGACCGCGAAATCGACCTGGTCGGAGCGCAGCAGGGCCAGGCCGTCCTTGCCGGTCACGTTGTGCAGGTGCAGCTTCACCTGCGGGTGGCGCTGGCGGAAGGCATGCACCAGCGGCGGCAGCAGGTACTGGATGGTCGAGGCGCCGGCCGCGATGTTGAGCTCGCCACCGGCCAGGCCGGCGGTCAGGGTACGAAAGCGCTGATCGATGCCATCGAGACCCTCGACCAGCGGCAGCGCAAGTTCATACAGGGCCAGCCCTTCGCGCGTGAGCACCACCCGCCGGCGCCGGCGCTCGATCAGGCGCACGCCCAGTTCCTCCTCCAGCGCGGCCAGCTGCAGGCTCACCGAGGGCTGCGACAGGAACAGCGATTCGGCCGCGCGCGAAACGGTGCCGAGCTTGGCGATGGCACAGAAGGCGCGCAGCTGCTTGGGCCGGTTGCCCTTGTAGTAGAAGCGTGGCGAACCCGCATCGGCCGCGCCTGCGGCCCTGGAAGTGCGCCGGCGCGGGCGCGCGGTGGTGGGCTTTTCGGCCACCAATCAACCGTTTGGGCGTTGTATTGACATATTCAATTTATCCTATTGAAACATGCAGTTTGTCAATGCTCGCTCCGGGCCCTAGGCTGCAGGTCTCCCGGTTCGAGGATGCAAGGATGACGGCAACGGATGAAACGCGGGCCTCACCGGCAACTGGCGGGCTTGTCGCGGCACAACGCAACGGCCAGGCTGATCCGCTGGTCGGCGCGGCACGCGAGTTCCTGATCGACCTGCACCGCCGATTCGACTGGCGCCGCCTCGCTCTGCTCGAGGCGCGCAATGCGCGCCAGGCCCGCCATGACGCGGGCGAGCTGCCCGATTTCGATCCCGCCACGGCGGACCTGCGCGCCGGCGACTGGCGCGTCGCCGCCATTCCCGAGGCGCTGCAGGATCGGCGCGTGGAGATCACCGGTCCGGTCGATCGCAAGATGATCATCAATGCGCTCAATTCCGGCGCCAAGGTGTTCATGGCCGATTTCGAGGACTCGACTTCGCCGACCTGGGATGCACTGCTCGACGGCCAGGCCAACCTGCGTGATGCCGTGGCCGGACGCATCGACTACACGGCGCCCGACGGGCGCGCCTATCGGGTGAACCCGGACCCGGCCGTCCTGATGGTGCGCCCGCGCGGTTGGCACCTGCCGGAAAAGCACGTCGAGATCGATGGCACACCCATGTCGGCCGCGCTGTTCGACTTGGGCGTGTTTGCCTTCCACAACGCGACCGCCCTGCACGCCGCTGGCCGCGGACCCTTCCTCTACCTGCCCAAGCTCGAAGCGGCGAGCGAGGCGGCCCTGTGGGACGATGTGCTCGCCTTTGCCGAGGCCACGCTTGGCCTGCCGGCCGGCGCGATCAAGGTGACCGTGCTCATCGAAACACTGCCCGCCGCCTTCCAGATGGACGAAATCCTGTGGGCCCTGCGCACGCGCATCACCGGGCTCAACTGCGGCCGTTGGGATTACATCTTTTCCTGCATCAAGACCCTGCGCGCGCACCCCGAGCAGGTGTTCCCCGAGCGCAGCCAGGTGCAGATGACGGTGCCGTTCCTGAAGGCCTATTCGGAGCTGCTGATCCAGACCTGCCATCGCCGCGGTGCCTTCGCCATGGGCGGCATGGCGGCGCAGATTCCGATCAAGGGCGATCAGGCGGCGAACGAGGCGGCGCTGGCCAAGGTGCGCGCCGACAAGCTGCGCGAGGCCAGCGCCGGGCACGATGGCACCTGGGTCGCGCATCCGGCCCTGGTGCCCATCGCCCAGGAGATCTTCGACCAGCACATGCCCGGGCCGAACCAGCTTCACGTGCTGCGCGAGGATGTCAGCGCACCACGCGCGGCCCTGCTCCCGCCCTGCCCCGGCACCATCACGCGCGTCGGCTTCGAGAACAACGTGGAGGTGTGCCTGCGCTATCTCGCCGCCTGGCTGGACGGCCTGGGCTGTGTGCCGATCCAGCACCTCATGGAGGATGCGGCAACCGCCGAGATTGCCCGCGCCCAGCTCTGGCAATGGCTGCATCGTGGCGGCGCCCCCGCCCTCACCTTCGACGATGGCGCGCCGATCGACATGGCCCTGTTCGACGCCACCCTGGCGCGCCTGCGCCACACGCTGGCGAACACGCCGATGGCTGGACAGCAACAGCTGACGGTCGCGGCCGATCTGCTGGCCGAACTCACCCATGCCGATGAACTGGCTCCGTTCCTGACCCTGGCAGCCTATCCGCGGCTGCCGTAATGCCTGCGGGGCTGCCCGCCAGCGCTCGCTTCCACCCTACCCATCGAGGCCCGACATGAACAGCCTGCCCACCGCCGAACAGATCGAACACCGCTGGACCACCGAGCCCCGCTGGAAGGGCGTGCGGCGCGGCTACACCGGCGCCGACGTGGTGCGCCTGCGCGGCAGCGTGCACATCGAACACTCACTGGCCCGCATGGGCGCCGAAAAGCTGTGGAAATCGCTGCACGAGACGCCCTTCGTCAACGCGCTGGGGGCGCTCACCGGCAACCAGGCCCTGCAGCAGGTCAAGGCGGGCCTCAAGGCCATCTACCTGTCCGGCTGGCAGGTGGCGGCGGACGCGAACCTGGCCGGCATGATGTATCCGGACCAGTCGCTGTACCCGGCCGATTCGGTACCGGCGGTGGTGCGGCGGATCAACAATGCCCTGCTGCGCGCCGACCAGATCCAGCAGGCCGAGGGCGGCGGCGACATCGATTTCCTGCAGCCGATCGTGGCCGATGCCGAGGCCGGCTTCGGCGGCGTGCTCAACGCCTTCGAACTGATGAAGGGCATGATCGAGGCGGGTGCCGCCGGCGTGCACTACGAGGACCAGCTGGCCAGCGCGAAGAAGTGCGGCCACATGGGCGGCAAGGTGCTGGTACCCACGCGCGAGGCGGTGGAAAAGCTGGTCGCCGCGCGCCTGGCCGCCGACGTGCTGGACGTGCCGACCCTGCTGGTTGCCCGCACCGACGCGGAAGCGGCCAACCTGCTCACTTCGGACATCGACCCGAACGACCAGGCGTTCGTGACCGGCGAGCGCACGGCCGAGGGTTTCTACCGCACCCGCAATGGCCTTGAACAAGCCATCAGCCGCGGCCTCGCCTACGCGCCGTATGCCGACCTGGTGTGGTGCGAAACCGGCAAGCCCGACCTGGGCTTTGCGCGCGAGTTTGCCGCCGCCATCCATGCCCAGTACCCGGGCAAGCTGCTCGCCTACAACTGCAGCCCGAGCTTCAACTGGAAGCAGAACCTCGACGACGCGACCATCGCCAGGTTCCAGGACGAACTGGCGAGCCATGGCTACCGCTTCCAGTTCATCACCCTGGCCGGCTTCCACGCGCTCAACTACTCGATGTTCCACCTGGCCGACGGCTACGCGCGCTCGCACATGAGCGCGTTCGTGGAGCTGCAGCAGGCGGAGTTCGCCGCCGTCGATCGCGGCTTCACCGCCGTCAAGCACCAGCGCGAGGTCGGCACCGGCTACTTCGATGCCGTCGCGCAGGCCATCCAGGGCAGCAACACCTCGACCACCGCGCTCAAGGGCTCCACCGAGGAAGCGCAGTTCCAGGATGCCAACCGGGCGTCCCGCGTCGCCTGATTCTTGCATTCACCGTCGCCGTCCCGATCTTGACCAGCATCCGCGTGCCAATCCCGGGCGGCGACGGCAGCAGGCGGCCGCAACCACGGCCTGCACTCCTGCCCGCACCGGCCAGTGCGCGGATCCCCCCCCTCGGTCATACAAGGAGTCAAGTTATGAAACGGCATGCAACAGCGGTGTGGAACGGCGGCATCAAGGATGGCAAGGGCGCGATTTCCACCCAGACCGGAGTGTTGTCCAAGTCCCCCTACGGCTTCTCGTCACGCTTCGAGGACGGCCCGGGTACCAACCCCGAGGAACTGATCGCGGCGGCCCATGCCGGCTGCTTCTCGATGGCGCTGTCGCTGATGCTCGGCAATGAGAAGCTCGTCCCCGAGCACATCGAGACGCGCGCCGAGGTCGAGATCGTGCAGAGCGACGCCGGCTTCGTCATCACCTCCAGCCATCTCGACGTGGTCGCCAAGGTACCCGGCGCGGATGCGGCCACCTTCGAGCGCATCGCCAACCAGGCCAAGTCCGGTTGCCCGGTGTCCAAGCTGATGAAGGCGGACATCACCATGACCGCCCGCCTGGCCAACTGACGCCACCCGCGCTGCCAGCGCACAGGCGTTGGCAGCGCGCCCGGGCCGCCTTGCCCCGCGCTGCCGCCTGCCGCGCAAGCCCGATGCGGGTGGCTGAACATCGCACGAACCGCAGCCGCAGCGTTTGCATTGACACGCGACAATCGCGGGTATAGTTTTTTTCGCGCACCGAGGGCCGTGCGCACGCGCGTCGACGCCATCGGGCGCCGGCCCGTCACACATCGCAGGGGGCATCATGCGTGCACTGGTTTTCGGGGTTCTGCTTGCAGCGGCAGGATTCCCCGGCATGGCCATGGCTGCGCCGGATGCAGCTGCGATCGTCGGCACCTGGGCTACCGATGACGGCGCCTCGCACGTGGCGATCATGGCCGCCGGCGATCGCCTCGATGGGCATGTCGTGTGGCTGCGCGAGGCCACCTTCGCCGCCGGCGATGCCCAAGGCATGGCCGGGCAGCCCAAGGTGGACCGGAACAACCCCGACCCGGCATTGCGCTCCCGACCGGTCATCGGCCTGACCGTGCTCAGCGGCCTGCATTACGCCGGCAATCAGACCTGGGACGGCGGCACCCTGTATACGCCGGCCAGCGGCAAGTCCTACCCCTGCAAGGCATCGATGGCCAGCAACGGCACGCTCAAGCTCGCCGTCGGTGGTTCCGTGTTTGGACGCACCATCACATGGACGCGTACCGCTCCGGCCAATTGACCGGCGCCACCGCCGTGATGCATCACGGCATCCTCGCGACAGGAGACACCCCATGGCATACCTGATCCGTACACTGGCCGCCGCCGGCCTGTGTCTTGCAATTGCGGGCTGCTCCACCACGACCGCCGAGATGATGGCCAAACCCGGCGGCGTCGACGGACCGACTTCCGGTCCGGATTTCGGCCTGGTGCGCTATATCGCCGGAGGCAATCCATCGGATCTCGACGCGCGCGAACAGGATGCCAACCGGCAGATGTCCGCCGCGTGCAGCGGCCACTATCGCGTCATCGCGAAGGGCCCCCGTTCGCAGCTCGAGGTGAGCTCGTTTGGCCGCTTCGGCCGCAACGTCCAGGCAGACACGCAGGAATACATCTACATCCGCTTTTCCTGCACCGGAGCGTAGCCACGTGCGGGTCTGGCGCAGGCGACGGCCCCGGTGGTGAATCCCCGTTGCCTGCTGCTGGGCGTGGCCATGGCGCTGCTGGCGGCCTGCCAGCCGCGCCCCGCGTTGCGCGCCGATCACGCCCTGGCGCCGGCTGCACCTGGCGCGGATTCATTGGTCCGCCTGCAAGTCCGCGCCGACTGCCGGGGTTGCCTTGTGCCCTCGGGTGCGACACTCGAGGTGCTGCTGATCGTCGATGCCGACTCGGACATGCCCAGGGTCATCGCCGACGAACGCTTCAGCGTCCCGCGCGACCTGCCCTTCGATTTCATCCTTCGCCATGACCCGCGCCTGGTTCCCGCCGGCGCGGAACTGGCGATGCGCGCCAGCTTGCGGGATGCCGCGGGGCGTCTGCGCCTGCTGACCGGGCAGCGCATCACCGTTGACTCCGGCGCAGGCGGGATCGTGCACCTCGCGCTGAAGCGCTACGAACCCGCGGGGCCGTGAGGCCTGGGCCGGCCCGGGTCCGGGCATCGGCATGGAAATCAGGTAGCCAGCCTGGGGCACCGGCACGTCAAGCCGCCTGCCCGACCCGGTAGCAGCACGCGCTGCGCTCGGGCGCGCTGCACCGTCCCGACCTCGCGATCAACCAGGCGTGTTCTTCCGCAAGGCGTCAACCGCGGTCTGGACCAGCGGCGCGAAGCTGTCGTGCGCGGTCACCTCGCGCTTGCGGCGCACGAAACGGTGCAGCGCGTACACGGCAAACAGGGCATTGAGGGTCGCAAACCAGGCGAACAGCAAAGCCGGCTGCCAGCGGCTCATGAGGGCGCCCGCGACCAGCGGGCCGACCGCCGAGCCGATGCCGTTGACCAGCAGGACCGTGCTGGACGCCGAGAGCAATTCGGCGTGGTCGACATAATCGACCAGGTGCGCAACAGCAATCGGATACAGCGCGAACACCATGCCGCCAAAGGCGAACACGGCGGCCAGGGCCAGCTCGTACCTGCCGCTGGGCAGCCACAGGTTGGCCAGCGCGACCAGCGCCGCACAGGCACTGATGAGGGCCAGCGCCAGACGCCGGTCGATGCGGTCGGAAAACCGCCCGAGCGGCCATTGCATCACCACGCCGCCAAGGATCGCCGCGCTCATGTAGGTACCGATGCGCGTCATGTCGAAGCCGCTCGCCTGGGCATAAACCGGCAGCAGCCCCCACAGTGCCCCCAGTACCAGGCCGGAAATCAGGGAGCTGACCAGAGCCGTCGGAGCCAGGCGGAAGAGGCGCCGGATCTGCACCTTGGGCACGGCACCCATGGTCGGCTCGGGTTGCGAGGTTGCGATGACCGGCAAGGCGGCGGCACTGAACAGCATGGCCACGACGCAGAACAGCACGAAGGCTTCTTCCGGCAAGCGCAGGAACTGCTGCGCGACCGCGCCGGCACCCAGGTTGAGCATCATGTACACGGCGAAGATCGAGCTGCGGCGCAGGCGATCCGCGGATGCATTCAGCCAACTCTCGATGATGGCGTACACGCCGACCAGCAGCAGGCCCTGCAGGATGCGCATGGCCAGCCACCACGCGTACGACGAGGTCACGGCCTGGACCAGCACGCTGAGTGTCACCACGACCACGCAGAAGGCAAAACTGCGGATATGGCCAATGCGGTGCGTGAGCCGCGGCACGACATAGGTGCCGGCCAGGAACCCTGCGTAGTAGGCCGAGGTGAGCACGCCGATCATGGCCACCGAATAGCCGATGGAGCGCCCGTGCACGGCCACCAGCGAATGCAGCAGGCCCACGCCCATCAGCAGGAAGACGGTGCTGGTCAGCAACGGAGAGACGGTGCGGATGATGGGTAGCATGGGAAGCCAGGCGGCAAGTCCCGTCGCAGCCGCCAGGCCTGGCGCGCGCCGGAAGAATCAACAGGAAACAGGAATCACGCGACGTCCCGCCGACGGCGCGCCAGGGCGCAGCGGGGGACGATCGTTTGCGGCAGATGCGGCTGCCTGCATCGCGAACGCACAGACAACCCGTTCAGGATAGCAGCGGCGCTGGAACTTCCACTGAACCGCAGCGATTCGGCGCGTAGCGCCGGCCCGCGGACGGCGCCGATCACACGGCGCGCGTCCGGGGGGTCACACAACCGACGGCCCTACTTGCGCTCGGCCTGGCTCGCCTCGCGCGTGGCACGGAACTCGGAGCCCTTGGCCCACGCCGGCCAGACCCTGGAGTTGGCCAGATCGGTGCCCAGCTGGAAGAGCATGGGCAGATCCTGCGCCATGCCGGTAAAGGGCCAGTTCGCCTGCCATTCGTCGCCAGGCTGATGGTAGCGCTTGGCGGTGTAGTCCTTGCCCGCCGCCTCACCGGCCGCGATGCCGCCATCCACCAGATCATTGCCCGAGCCGAACGAGAATGAGGGCACACCACGCTTGGCGAAGGGGAAATGATCGGAACGGAAGAAATAGCCGGCTTCCAGGTGCGCGTCCGGGGTGTACTTGAGACCGAACTTCCTGCCCTCGGCGATCAGGCGGTCGAGCAGGCCGGACTGGGGATTGCCCGACACGGTGAAGTTGCGCGCCGGGCCGCCCGGATCGAGCGCGTCCATGTTGATGACCGCAACCGTCCTGGCCAACGGATACAACGGATGGCTGGCGTAATACTCGGAACCCAGCAGCCCCTTTTCCTCCGCGGTGACGGCGAGGAACACGACCGAGCGCTCGGGCCTGGCCCCATGCGCGAACGCGCGCGCCATCTCGATCAGCGCCGCCGTACCGGTGCCATTGTCCACCGCGCCGTTGTAGATGCGATCGCCCGTCGCATCCGGCGCGCCGATGCCCAGGTGATCCCAGTGCGCGCTGTAGATCACGGTCTCATCGGGCCGTTCGCTGCCTTCGACGCGCGCCACCACGTTCTGCGAGGTGATGACCTGGCTGTCCACCTTGAAATCGGCGGAAAAGGTGTCCTTCAGGGTGACCGGAATGAACTTGCGCGTCTGCGCGAGCTTCTTCACCGTAGCGAAATCCAGCCCGGAGCGCTTGAACAGCGTCTCGGCCAGGTCGCGCTGGATCCAGCCTTCGATGCGCGGATGGGTCGCGGCGGGATCGTCGCGCACGATATCGAACATGGTGTTGGTGTTGGAGTTCTTGACCGTGGCCCAGCCGTAGGACGCCGGCGCGGTTTCGTGCACGATCAGCGCGCCGAGCGCGCCGCGGCGCGCGGCTTCCTCGAACTTGTAGGTCCAGCGACCGTAGTAGGTCATGGCCTTGCCGCCGAAGTCACCCTTGCCGGTCTCGAAATCCGGATCGTTGATCAGCACTACGGCGATCTTGCCCTTGAGGTCGGCTTCCTTGTAATCGTTCCAGCGCCGCTCCGGCGCATCGACGCCATAGCCGACGAACACCAGCGGTGCATCCTTGATCGCCACCGACGTGGCGCCGTCCATCGGCGCGCGGACGGCGATCTCGTCCCCCTGGGTGAGCACCTGTTGCTTGCCGTCGGCGCTGAGCGAAAGCTTGGGCTGGCCCTCGATCTGGGTGCGCAGCAACGGCACCGCCTGGGTCCAGGCGCGCTTGCCATCCTTCAGGTCACCGCCCGGTTGCACGCCAGCGGCCTTGAACTGGTCGATGAGGAAGGCGACAGTCCTGGTTTCACCCTCCGTGGCCGGGCCGCGGCCCTCGAAAGCATCCGAGGACAGTGTCTTGACCAGCGCCGAGAGGCGCTGCGGAGAAAAATTCGGCGTCGTATCGGGCATGTCGCCGGCGAATACGAGCGGGCACAGGGCGAGCGCAGTGGCAAGGACAAGCAGGCGCTTCAAGGTGGCATCTCCGGGAAGGGAAAGGGTCGATCGTAGGCGGCTGCCGCGACGGCGTCCAGTCGCTGCGCTCACGCACGCCGGTCAGTCGGCAGGCACGCCGGGGTGCCGCGCCTGCCAGGCCGCGAGCGCCGCCTGGTACTTCTCGCAGGCATTCTCGTAGCTGTCGTAGATGCAGCACACGCAGCCACCGCCGCAGCAATCGCCCGGATCGGGCTTCTCGGGTGGCTCGGGGCGCGGGTCGTCGCCTGCCTTGCTCACGCCGGCAGCGCCTGCCCGCGCACCCACTGCACGACCTGCGCCGTCGTCATCGCGCCGGACTGGCGCGCGATCTCCCGCCCGCGATGCAGCAGGACCAGAGTGGGAATGCTGCGGATGGCAAAGCGCGTACCCAGCCCCGGCTCGGCATCGGTATCCACGCGCGCCAGGCGCACGCTCGGCTCCAGTTCGCGCGCAGCCGCCTCGAAGGCCGGCGCCATCACCCGGCACGGGCCACACCACGGCGCCCAGAAATCGACCAGCAGTGGCAGGTCGCTGCGGCGCGCGTGCTGATCGAAGTTGGCCGCGCCAAGCACGGCCGGTGCGCCGGCAAACAATGCCTGACGACAACGTCCGCAGGCCGGCGCATCACGCAGGCGCGCGGCGGGCACGCGATTGATGGCGGAACAATGCGGGCAGGCTATCTCGAGCGGCTTGGTGTCCATGTCACCAAGGTGCGGCCGCCCGCGCGCAGCTCAAGGCTCGCCTCTCGCAAGACCTGGTGCGACGCAGCCGGCTGGATGGCGATATCGTCGAACCACAGGGTGCCGGAGACGATCTTGCCGGAACCTTCGGTGCCGGGATTCTGCAGCCACAGGCGCTGCGCCGGGCAGTCGCTGGCCGGCACCACGAAATCGACCGCGAACGCTTGCCAGTCGAAGTTCCCTTCCAGACGCGGCGCCGTCGCGAGGGGCACGGCCGCGCCCTGGCAACCGATGGCCCACTCCAGGCCCTGGTCGCTGCGCAGATGACGCGCGCGCGCACGGAACTGCAGGCGGTATTCCCCCGGAGCCAGCAACAGATACTGCTCAAAGGGAATCACTGGCACGCGCCGCTCGGAGAATGCGAGTTCCGCCGCCATGCCGCCGCGCGCACCCGGCGCAGACACGCGACTGATGATGACGCCCGGCGCGTTGCGCAGGCGCCAGTCGAAGCCGATGCCGGTGGGCACGCTCTCGAAGCCGCCGTCATGGACGGCAGCGAGGCTCGCTCCCGGCGCCAATGCCAGCGTGCCCGCCCAGCGGCTGTAGGCCTCGCCCCATTGCCCGGCGGCGATCAGGCGGTCGATCCAGCGCCCGGCTTCCTCCACGGTCAGCCCGCCGGCATCCTGCAGGCTGCTGAAGGTGCGGGTAATTGCCGCCGGGCTGCCCTTGGCGAGCAGGGTCGAAAGCAGGCCGGCGCGCCAGCTCGGGCCTTGCGCCAGGCTGCGCGCCAGCGCGTCGGCGAAAGCCGGTATGTCCGCCAGTCGCACGAGCGCCGGCGTCAGGTCCGTGCCGAGACTCGGTGCGACGCGCAGCAGGGTGGCAATCTCGTGCATGGCCGCGGCGTAATCGCCTGCCGCCAGGCGTGCATCGATGGCCACGGCGCGCGGCCGTGGGTCCATCGGCGCGCGGCGCAGGGCAATCTCGTTCATTGCGTCGGCGCCAGCCAGGTCGCCGGCCCCGCGCAACGCCGCGGCCAGCACCACGAAGGCCTCCCCCTGCAGGGGCTCGCGGGCGAGCAGTTGGCGTGCGCTGGCGGCCGCGGCCTGCCATTGACCCGCGGCGAGCCGGGTTTCGGCCAGCACGCGCAAGGCCGCGGGATTGTCGGTCTCGCGCTGCAGTGCGCGTGACGGTTCTTCCGGCGCCAGCAGGTCGGCACTGGACGTGACGATGATCCGCCAGGCGGCGACCAGGCACAGTGCAGCCAGCAGCACGAACGATGTGATGCGCATGCCGGACGTCATGGCGCCGGGCGCAATTCGATGCGGGTGACATGCCAGGCCCGATCCTGCCAGACCATGTCAACTGAAAAGCTGCCCGATTCCCCCGCCACGCTGTAGTCGGCATCCACTGCCGCCGTGTCCGCCGATACCCGCCAACGCGGCGACGTGAGGGTAAATGACGTGGCTTCGGTACGCGTGCGCCGGCGCCGCTGCAGGGCCTGGTGCTCGCGCTCCAGGTGTGGACGCGCGTGCGCATCTCGCCAGTCGGCCGGCGTGGCGTCGGCGCGGCTGAAGTAACCGGCGATGTCCCGCAGCTGCTCGCGCGCCAGATCGACGCGGCGCACCAGCTCGGTGCCACTTGGCGGCACTGCCAGCGCGGGCCGCTGGATGCTGGCGACTGCCGTGGCGGGCACGATGGGCCGCGTCACCGGCTCGACCGGGGCCGGCAGCGGCGCCGCCACCGGCGTGACGGGCACCACGACGGGTTCGCGATTGCGTGTCGGCGGGGCCAGGCGTGCTGCGGCGACGGTTGCCGTATTCGCCTCGCCAGCGCGGCCGGGCAGGCGTGTTGCCGGCGACGCGGCGCGCAGTGGCGCGGCAGCCAACGCGGGCTCGGGAGCGGCCGCGGGCCGCTCCTTGCCGACGGGTGCGCGCGGCATCGCCGCGAGCGACACCGGGTCTCGCACCATGGCGGTTGGGCGCGGCGCGGCAGCCGGCGTGGTTTCACTGGCGACCGGCTCCGCAGGGGTGAGGTCGGCGGATGGCGCAAGTGCAAGGGCATCGCGCGTGCGGGCTGCCGGCCGCACAGGCCCTGGCGGTGGCGGTGCTGCCTGCGCCGTCGCGGTCACGGCCGCCGCCCGGGTTGATGGCGGCGCGGCCTGCACGGTGGCATCCGGTGCTGCAGGCGGGGCGGCGGACGAGTTCGCCGGGGCCGATGGCGATGACGTGGAGGCAGTGCCTGCGTGCGCCGCTTCACGCAAGGTCGTGGCCAGCAGGCGCGAAGCCTGCGCCTGGTGGGCCAGGCGCGGCGCGCCAGGAGCGGAATCGGTGCGGCTGGCGGGACGCGCGGCCTCGGGATCGGTCAACGCCTTCCCGGCGCTGGCCGCCGTGAGCGGAGCGGGCACCGGATCGCGATCCACCAGTTCGGCCGATTCACGCACCAGCACCAGCACCAGCAGCAGGGCACAGGCGCCCAGCGATGCGCCGACCAGCAGCTTGCTGCGCCATTGGCCCGGCGCTGGGCCGGCCGGCACCGCGCGCCATTCTCCCACGGGGAGGACGCCCTCCTGACGGCTGGCCGCCCTGCTGATCGCTGCCGCCTGCTCGCGTGCATAGGCCTCACGCGCCACCGGATTGCGCAAGCGGTTCCAGGCCTGGTTCACGCGCGTGGTGTAGAGCGCGACCCACTCTTCATCCTGGCGATCGGGATGCAGCCAGCTTTGCAGCCAGCGGTAGTGCTGGCGAATGCGCTCGGGCGCTGCGCCCGGTGCCAGGCCAAGTGTGCGCCAGGCGTCGGCATCGGCGGCGAACAGCACCTGCTGCAGGTAGAAGCGCACCGCCTCGAGCACGGCGGCTTCGGCCACGCCCAGGCGCGCGGACGCGGCGGCCAGCAATTCCGGGTTGCCGGCGGCAAGCTGGATGGCGCTGCCGACGTCTTCCGGCAACGGGCCGCCCTGCAGCTCGAACCGTTGCAGCGGTGCCCGCTGCAGGGTCAGGGCGATGTCGAGGGCGTTGCCACCCGGGACCATGTCAGCTCCGTGCCAGCCGAGGCTGCGTCCCGTAGGTATAGGAAGCCTCGTAGGTGTAGCCGTAGCCGCTGGCCCTGGCATCGAACTGGGTGAGCAGACCACCGATCAGGCGCGCGCGAGTGGCACGCAGGCGCTTGATGGAGGCCTGCGCCGCACCGATGCGCGTGCCGCCGGACTGCACCACCAGCAGGGTGCCAGCGGCCATGTTGGCGAGGATCGGCGCATCGGCAATGCCAAGGATCGGCGGGCCGTCGATGATGATCTGGTTGTACTTCTGGGAGCCGGCCATCAGCAGCGACACCAGCTTGCTGCCGGCCAGCAGTTCGCTCGGGCTCGGCGGCAGTGGCCCGGCAAGAATCACGTCGAGCTGCGGGTCCTCGGTCTTCTGTACCGTCTGCGCGAGGGTGGCGGCGCCGGCCAGCAGGCTGCTCAGGCCGGTCTCGGTCGCCATGCCCAGGGCCTTGCCGAGCGAGGGGTTGCGCAGATCCGCTTCGATCAGCAGCACGCGCTTGCCGAGCTGGGCGAAGTTGCGCGCCAGGGTCAGGGCAGTGGTGGACTTGCCTTCCCCCGCCCCCGGGCTGGTCACCAGCAGCACCTGCGGCACGCCGCGCTGGGTGGAGAACTGCAGGGCCGTGCGCACCGAACGGTAGCTCTCGGAAAAGGCCGAGCGCGGATCGCGCAAGGCCTCGCGCGGCGTCTGCTTGACCAGCTTGGGCACGATGCCCAGCACGGCCAGGTGCAGGTGACGCTCGATGTCATCGGGGGTCTTGAGGGTGTCGTCGAGGTATTCGAGCAGCAGCGCCGTACCGACGCCCAGCATCAGCCCGAGCAGCAGGCCAAGCATGAGGTTGCGGGAAAGGTTGGGCGCGAAGGGCGCCTTGGGCACCACCGCGCGATCGATGATGGAGATGTTGCTGGTCTTGATGTCACCGGCCACGCCCACTTCCTTGTAGCGCTGCAACAGGCCGTCGTAGAGCTGACGGTTGGTGTCCACGTCGCGCTTGAGGATGTTGTACTGGATGGTGCGCCCGTCCACTTCCAGCGTCTTGTCACGCAGCATGTCGAGCTGCGCGACCAGCATGCGCTCCTGTGCCGCGGCAGCATCGAACTCGGCCTTGACCGAAGCGCGGATGTTCTTGAGTTCGTCCTCGACCTGCTTCTGCACTTCGTTGATCTGGCCCTGCAGTGCCAGCATTTCCGGGTAGTCCGGCTTGAATACCTGCAGCTTTTCCTGGTACTGGCCCTGCAGCTGCGCGCGCTGCTGCTGCAGGGTGCGCAGGATCGAATTGCTCAGCATGTCGGCTGGCAGCGCGGCACCGGTGACGTTCTTCGCCTCGTTCCAGCGCGCCTCGGCGCGAATGCGCTGCGCCTGCGCTTCGGCCAGGGCGGTGTTGAGATCCGTCAGGTTCTGCCCGACCAGGGACTTGCCATCGCCGGCCGGGACGATGTTCTCGCGCTGCGCGAAGGCGACCAGCTCGCGCTCGGATTGCTCCAGCCGCGATTTCAGCTGCGCCAGCTGGTCCTCCAGATAGGTCTTGGCATACGAGGAGGCCCCGTACTGGCGATCGAGACTGGAAGCAATGAAGCCATCGGCAATGGCGTTGGCCACCTGCGCGGCGAAGGTCGGCGACAGGCTGTCGTAGTGCACGCGCACCAGGTGCGAGTAGCGGATCGGCTCGATGCTCAGGCCGCTGCGGACCAGGCCGGCGGCGCGCGCCAGCTGGTCGGCGGCGCCCTTGGAATCGGTGCTGGCCGCGCCCGGCGACTTGGCCGGCGCCGGACTGTCCGCGCGTGCCCGCGCGGCCGGGCTGAGCAGGTTGCGCAGGCGCTCGAACCAGGAGGGCGGACGCAGACGCTCGTAGATGTCGCTGCCGGGAAGCGCCAGATCCTCGGCCACGCGCTCGGACAAGGCGCGGCTCTGCAGCAGCTCGTACTGCGTCTGGTTGAAATCCGGATCGTAGCCCATGCGCGGCGTCATGCCGTCGACGCGCAGCACCTGCGGCGCATAGTCGTCGATCTGCAGCACGGCGGTCGCGCGCCAGGTGGGCGGCGTCAGCAGGGTGCGCAGGAGGGCCAGTGCAACCACGGCGAACAGGATGCCGAGGATCAGCCAGCGCCGCTTGACCAGCAGCCGCCAGTACGCCAGCAGATCGATCTCGTCGTCGTCGCCCGGGCGCTCGTCGACCAGGCGCGTGGACAGGGGTTGTTCCTGATGCGGGACCAGCGCACGTCGCTCCGGGCCGGCGTACGGTCCGCGGCTTGGCAAGTTGCTGTTTTCGCTTCCTGGATCGCCTGGCAAATGCTTGTCCTGCATGTGGAATTTCCGTTTTTGTTCGCGACCGGCGACGGCCTACAACAGAAGGATGAACAGCCCCAGTGCCGGCGCCGATTCGATGAAGCGCCGCATGGCCGTCTTGCTGCCCGACTGCTCCACCACGATCACGTCATCGCCGTACACCTGCGGGTCGGCGACCTTGCCGGTGCGCACGTCGCGCATGTCGAACACCGCGGCCATGCGCTTGCCGTCGATCTGGCGGAACAGGATCACGCCGCCGAGATCGGCCAGTGGATCCAGGCCCTCGGCCATGGCCACGGCCTGCAGCAGCGTGGTGCGCCCGGTCAGCGGATAGATGCCCGGCTTCTTGAGCGCGCCTTCCAGGGTGATGCGCTGGCTGGTGAACTCCTTGACGAAGACCGTGACCTGCGGATTCTGCAGGTAGTCCTCGGCCAGCTTGGCGCCGATCTCGCGCTCCAGTTCGGGAATCGTGAGCCCACCGGCCTGCACACCGCCGATCAACGGCAGCGAAATCTGTCCGTTGGAGTTCACGCGCACCGTACGGCTGAGCGTTGCCACGCCGAACACGGTGATCTCCAGCAGATCCTGGGCCCCGACACGATAGTCCGTACCGCCTTCGTAGGCGCCACTCGCCGACGTGGTATCGGGCGCCGGCAGCGGCGTGCCGCGTGCCACCGTGGACACGGCGGGCGCCGAGGCGCAACCGGCCAGCAGCAGCGCCAGGGCCAGTACCGCGAGGAGCGTGTGGAACCGCGCTTTCATTGCGTCATACCGTCATTCATGGATTGGCCTGGGCGGCACCGAAAAGCCCCTTCCAGAAGCCCGACCTGGGCCGGCCGCCGGCCAGCGGTGCGGGAAGTTCGTTGGGTGCCAGATTGTCGATGATGCCCTGCGGGCGCGTCAGTACCAAGCGTTCGGCTTCCGCGTGCCCCACGCGCAGGGCCGCCGCCTCGCGTCCCTCGGCCAGCAGCGGGGGGCGCCGGCGCGGATCGTGTGCATCGGTGGCGAGGATATGCACCAGGCTGTCATCGAGCATGCGCTCGGCCCAGTAGCGTGGCCGGCGGCCGAAACGGCCGGTGACGCTGCCGGCGGTGACCTGCATCCATGCGCCGGCCTTCACCAGGCGGGTGAACATCGCGTAGTGGTCCTCCAGCCAGCTCAGCCGCTCGGGATGGGTGATGACCGGAATGTAGCCCGCCACCATCAGCTGGAACACCGATTCCTCGAACCGCGGCGGTGCCACGTGGTGCGGCGGTTCCAGCAGCAGATAGCGTGAGCCGGCCAGGGTCGGCACGCGCCCGCCGCGGATACCGCCAACCAGATCGGGATCCAGGTGCACATCGGCGCCTTCGACCAGCCGCAGCGGGATGTCGCGGCGATCCAGTTCGCCCTGGAACACGGCAATCGCGGCACGGATGCCGGAGGCGGTGTTCTCGTACATGCCGGGATAGATGTGCGGCGTGCAGGCGACGGTGTGGATGCCATCGTCGGCGGCGAGCCGCGCCATGGCCAGTGCCATGTCGAGATCGACTGCGCCATCGTCGATCCCGGGCAGCATGTGGCAATGGAGGTCGAGCACCGGCAGCCCCGCCTGATTGATTCCCTGACCGTCGATTATAACAGCGTGGATCAGCGCACCAACCGGGTATCTCGATCGACGCGACCACAGGTTGCCGGCGGCCGACGGACGGGCGTGACTCAGCGACCCTTGTGCGCCCTTCTGGCTGCGCGCGGGGTGTAGTCCGGCACCGCGCCGGCGGCCGGCTTCACCTTGGCCACCGCTCCGGACCCCGCTTCGCTGCCGCCGTTGGATCCGCGCGAACGCAGCCACGTGGCGTATTCATCGAGATCGCCATCGAATTCCTCGACGCGCCCGTCGGCGACGCGCCAGAAGGAATCGCACACCAGGCCGGTGAGGTGGCGATCATGCGATACCAGCACGATCGCGCCATCGAACACGCTGAGCGCCTCGGCCAGCGCCTCGCGCATTTCCAGGTCGAGATGGTTGGTCGGCTCGTCCAGCAGCAGCACGTTGGGCTTCTTCCATGCGATCAGTGCCAACGCCAGGCGTGCCCGCTCGCCGCCGGAAAAGCCGTCGATGACCTCGAACGCGCGATCGCCCGGGAACTGCCAGCGACCGAGGTAATCGCGAAATTCCTGGTTCGCGCTGCCCGGCGCGATCATGCGCAGGTGGTCGATCGGCGTCTGTCCGGCAGTCAGCGATTCGACCGTGTGCTGGGCAAAGTAGCCAAGCACCAGGTCCGGATGCGCGGTGCGCTCGCCGGCAAGCAGCGGCAGCTCGCCGACCAGGGTCTTCACCAGCGTCGACTTGCCGGCGCCGTTCGGGCCCAGCAGGCCGATGCGGTCACCCGCCTCGAGCCCGAAGCGCACGCTGGAAAGAATCGTGACGTGATCGCCTTGCGCGGTGATTTCGTGGTCGCTGGGGCCGGCATGCGCCTGCCCCGCCAGGCGATAGCCCGCGTCCACGTGATCCAGGCGCAACAGGGAATGCGGCAGCTTCGCCGGCACCGGGAAGTCGATGTGGATTTCGCGCTCGGCACGCACCGCCTCGGTGCCGGCGAGCTTGGCCAGGCGCTTGACCCGTGACTGCGCCTGCCTGGCCTTGCTCGCCTTGGCCTTGAAGCGTGCGACGAAGGCTTCCAGGTGCGCGCGCTCGGCCTGCTCCTTCTCGAAGGCGATCTGCTGTTGGCGCAGATGCTCGGCGCGCTGGCGCTCGAAACTGGTGTAGTCGCCGCTGTAGAGCTTGGCGCGCTGCTCGTGCAGGTGCAGGGTATGCGTGCACAGGCCATCGAGGAACTCGCGATCGTGCGAGATCATCAGCAGCATGCCGGGATACTTCTGCAGCCACTGCTCCAGCCACAGCACGGCATCGAGATCGAGATGGTTGGTCGGCTCGTCGAGCAGCAGCAGGTCGGACGGCTGCATCAGCGCGCGGGCGAGATTGAGGCGCACGCGCCAGCCGCCGGAAAACTCGGACACCGCCATGCGGTGGGTGGACGGCTTGAAGCCCAGTCCGTGCAGCAGGCGCCCGGCCCGCGCCTCGGCATCGTAGCCGTTGATCTCGGCCAGCTTCTGGTGTGCGGCCGCCACGCCATCCCAGTCCTCGGCCGCGGTGGCGGCCTTCTCGGCCTCGAGCACGGCGTGCACTTCGGAATCGCCCGAGATCACGAAGTCGATCGCCGCATCCGGCAGCGTTGGAGTTTCCTGGGCGACGCTGGCCAGGCGCAGCCGGTTGGGCAGGTCGAGCTCGCCGCGATCAGGCTCCACCTCGCCCATGATCACGGCGAACAGGCTGGTCTTGCCGCAGCCGTTGCGACCGACCACGCCCACCTTGGCGCCGGCATGCAGGACCAGGTCGACGCCGGACAGCAGCAGGCGTTCGCCGCGGCGCAAGGCGAAATTTCGGAAGGCGATCATCGGGGTGCGGGCGTTTCGGGGCGCGCATTGTAGCGGAAGGTCCGCCCGTCGCCGCAGCGCCGGCCGCAGGCACCGGTGGCGCCTCAGTAATGGTCGCCCCGGATCATGCGCACCGAAGACACCCCCTCGATGTCACCCACCGCCACCGCCAGCGCCTCGATCCGACCACGGCCCTGCAGTTGCAGGCGGATGGCGCGATCCCCAGCATCGCCGCCTGCGACATCGGCGCGGATGACGCGCACCTCGTGCACGCTGAAGCCGCGGCCGGTGCAAAGCTGCATCACTTCCTGCACCGCACCCCGGCCAGGCGCGTAGTGCACCAGCAGTTCGACCTGTGCCTCCAGGATGCGTCGCACCAGCGGCGTGTAGCCATAGATGACGACAAAGTGCGTGGCGGTCACGAACACCGCCAGGATCGGCAGCCCCGCGCCGCAGGCCATGCCGATCGCCGCACTCAACCAGACGATCGCCGCGGTGGTCAGCCCGCGCACGGTATCGCGGTGCACGAAGATGAGGCCACCGCCGATGAAGCCGATGCCCGAGACGATCTGCGCCGCCACCCGTGAGGGATCGAGCACCACCCGGTAGGGTACGAGCACATCGGAAAAACCGTACTTGGACACCAGCACGATGAGGGCCGCGGCAACGCCCACCAGGGCCTGGGTGCGCAGGCCCGCGCTCTTCATCTTGAGCTCGCGTTCCAGTCCGATCAGCGAGGTCAGCACCAGGGCCAGCACCAGATGCCCGATGTACACCCAGCCCTGGCCCTGCAGGCCCGGCGATATCCAGTCGATCACGGCCATCATCCACTCCGCATCACGGGTGCCGACATGATGCCAGCGCGGCTGCGCGCCTCCAATGTCGCTGGCGCAATCAGGCAAGTGAACGCTTGCACTCGCCGTAAGCCGACCCGATCATTCGTGATTCTGCCCGTCCCTGAAGGGCGCAATCCTCGCACCCGCCCCATGCAAATCTGCCCACCTGCCTGCACCGGCATCGCCCTCACCCGCCGGAGCGGGCGCCTGTTGCTCGCCCTCGCCTGCCTGTCCCTGGCAGTGCCGGCCAGCGCCAGCGACCTGATCCACACCAAGGCCGACCCGGCGCAGCGCACCACCCTGGCCGGCCAGCAGGTCGGCTGGACCGCCACCGCCGAGGATCTTGGCCCGCTGCCCGCAGGCGAACACCTCTCCGGCCTGACCCTGGCGCTGAAGCGCTCGCCGGAACGCCAGCGGGCCTATGACGACCTGTTGCGTGCGCAGCAGGATCCTGCCTCGCCGCATTACCGGCAATGGCTGACGCCGACCGCGATCGGCACGCGTTTCGGCGCCAGCCAGGCCGACATCGACGCCCTGACGGACTGGCTGAACGAGCGCGGGCTGAAGGTCGAAGGCGTGGCGAACAATCGCCTGCGCATCAACTTCAGCGGCGCGGCGACAGCCGTGGAAGCCGCCTTCGGCACGGCGCTGCACCGCTACCGGGCCAAGGACGGGCCACGCGTGGCGAATACGCAGGCGCCGAGCATTCCCAGCGCCTTTGCCGCCGCCGTGCAGTCCGTGATCGGCCTCAACACCATCCGCTTCCGGCCCGCCCACCGGCGCATCGGCACCGCCAGCACCCATCCCGCCGGGCCGCAGCCGGCGGGCAGCCTGTGCGACGGCGCGGGGCCCTGCCGCTATGTGCTGTTCCCGGCCGATTTCGAGACCATCTACAACCTGCGTCCGGCACAGCAGCAGGGCCTGGATGGCACCGGCCAGTCCATCGCCATCGTCGCCCGCGCGCGCATCTTCGATCCGGACATGAAGAACTTCCAGGCACGCGCCGGCCTGGCGACCCGCTACCCGCAAGTCGTCATCCCGCCGACCGGAGTCGACCCGGGCGACCCGGCCGATTCGTGCAGCGGCGACGCCTGCAGCAACCCCAGTGACGCCGTCGCCGACCAGGCCGAAGCGACGCTCGACGTGCAGCGCGCCGACAGCATCGCCCCCAAGGCCACCATCAAGCTCATCACCAGCGGCACCAAGGATGACCTCGACGGCGTGTGGATTGCCCTGGATCACGCCATCGATTTCGATCCGGTCCCCGCGCACATCGTCTCGGTCAGCTACTCGACCTGCGAGGCCCACAATGGCAGCGCGTTTTCCGACTTCCTCGACGACCTGTTCAGCCAGGCGGCCATGGAAGGCATCTCGGTGTTCGTCGCCTCCGGCGACGGCGGCGTGGCCGGCTGCGCGGCCCTGGATTCCACGCCGGCACCGAACGAGCCGGTCAGCACCAATCTTCTGTGTGCGAGCAGCCACGTCACCTGCGTCGGCGGCACCCAGTTCAACTACGAGGACGATCCGGACCGCTACTGGAACCGCAGCCACGATGAACGCTTTGGCTCGGCGCGCAGCTACATCCCCGAAGCGGCGTGGAACGAACCCCTGGACTCCAGCGGCGATCCGCAAATGGCCGCGACCGGCGGCGGCGTCAGCCGCTTCATCCCCACCCCGGCGTGGCAGAAGGGCGTCGGCGTACCGGGCTCGGCGGGCCGCTACACCCCGGATGTGTCGTTCAGCGCCTCTACCCAGGACGGCTACTTCACCTGCCTTGCCGCCCAGGGCGGCCCCTGCACCATCGAGGCCGGCGGCATCTTCCGCTTCATGATGATCGGCGGCACATCGGCCTCGGCACCGAGCATGGCCGGAGTCGCGGCACTGCTGAACCAGAAGGCCGGTGGCCCACAGGGCAACATCAACCCGGGTCTCTATGGGCTCGCTGCCGATCCCGCCAACGGCGTGTTCCACGACGTGACCATTGCCAGCAGCGGCGTGCAGCCCTGCAACATCGCCACGCCTTCGCCGTGCAACACGTCCACGCCCGGCCCCAACGGGCTTGGCGGCGGGCTCAAGGGTTACAAGGTCGGCACCGGCTATGATCTGGCGACCGGTCTCGGCTCCCTCGACGTCAGCGCCTTCATCGCGCACTGGAACGTAGCGCCGCCGGCGCGCGTCAACCTGGACCAGCGCGGCCTTGGCAGCGCCTGGGCCAACCCTGCCACCGGCGGCCAGGGACTGGTTGCCGAGTTCTACCCGGACATCTACGGCCCTGGCCGCGGATTGCTGTTCGGCGGCTGGTTCACCTTCGACGAGGCGGTCGCGGGCGGCCAGCGCTGGTACACGATCCAGGGCGAGGTGCGCCGCGATGCGCCCTCGGCCGCCATGCCGATCTACGCCAGCACCGGGGGCAGCTTCCACACGCCGCAGGCGGCCACCTTGACGGAAGTCGGCCAGGCTGTGGTGTCCTTCGACAGTTGCACCAAGGGCAGCCTCGCCTACGGCTTCAATGACGGCAGTGCGCGCCACGGCAGGATTCCACTGACGCGGCTGCTGTCCAACATCACCTGCGCGCCGGCCGGCAACAACGGCGCCGCGGCGGGCGCGAGCCTGTGGGATGGCACCTGGGCCGACCCGGATGACAGCCAGCAGGGCCTGGTGCTCGGCATCGATCCGGCACAGGACGTGCTGTTTGGCGCCTGGTACACCTTCGCCGCCAATGCCGGCCCCGCCGATGGTGCACAGGGCCAGCGCTGGTACACGCTGCAGGGCATCCTGCCGCCGGGCGCGCGCCAGGTGGACGATGTCGGCATCTACACCACCACCGGCGGCCGCTTCGACCGCAGTGGCACGACCGTCACACGCCAGGTCGGCCATGCCCGGCTGGAATTTGTCTCGTGCGCTGCGGCAACGCTTGCCTGGACGTTCACCGCGGGCGAGAACGCGGGCAAGCAGGGTTTGCTCGCCCTCACGCGCACCGGCCCGGTACCCGACGGTTGCGCCATGTAGTGCCGGGGCCGGCCCTGTTTCCGTGCGGCATGCCGGCGCAGTATCCTGCGCGCCCGCCGCCCGCGCGGCGCGCCCGCTTCCACAGCAGACAGGTAATCCCATGGGCCGTGGCCCCAGCATCGAGAACCGCAAGAACGCCGAGGACGCGCGCCGCGGCAGGATCTTCACCAAGCTGATCCGCGAGATCACCATCGCCGCGCGCAACGGCGCCGACCCGGCCGGCAACGCACGCCTGCGCCTGGCCATGGACAAGGCGCTGTCCGCGAACATGTCCAAGGACACGATGGAGCGCGCCATCCGCCGCGGCTCCGGAGCCGAGGGCAGCGACGACATGCAGGAGCTGCGCTACGAGGCCTACGGCCCGGGCGGCGTGGCGCTGATCATCGACGCCATGACCGACAACCCGGTGCGCACCGTTGCCGACGTGCGCCATGCGCTGTCGCGCCATGGCGGCAACCTCGGCACCACCGGTTCGGTTGCCTTCCAGTTCCAGCGGCTCGGCGCGCTGGTCGTCGATACTTCCGCCGCCGGCGCCGAGGATCGCCTGCTGGACGTGGTGCTGGAAGCCGGGGCGGACGACGTTCGCAGCGCGGCTGGTCAAAGCACCGTGATGACGAGCCCGGAAGGCTTCGAAGCGGTGCGCCAGGCCATCGTCGCCGCCGGCTTCGAACCGCTCAGTGCCGACATCGCAATGTGCCCGGAGAACCGCATCGCGGTGGCAGGGGAACCGGCCCAGGCCCTGCACGAACTCCTCGAACGCCTGGACGCGCTCGACGATGTGCAGGAGGTCTGGCACAACGCCGCCCTGCCCGGCTGAGCCCGTCCTGCGGCGAACCGGCGGGCCGTCCAGCACGAAGCAGCGTTGGCGCGTCGCATCCGTCGTCCCGGCGCACGCCAGCTGCGACTGAAGCACCTGCCAAGGTTCGTCCAAGTGCCATCGCGGCGCGTGTCAGCCGGCACCCGCCCACCCGGATCCCGTGTCAACCGCCATCCCTGGCCTGCACGGGATGACGGCGTCGCGCTGAATCTGGATCCGGAGTCGACGGTCATCCCTGACCTGCACGGGATGACCGCATCCTGCCGTCACTTCCTCGTCCAGGTGCCGGAGGCGGTCTGGTAGTACCAGCCGGCGCGGGCGTGCTCGATCCACTGCTTGGCAAAGGCGGCACGGATCTGGGCCTCCCATTCCGGATGGCCATTGGCAATGGCAATCTCGCGGTACACCGCCTCGCGATCGCGATTTTCATCGGCGACGGCCGCATTCACTGCGGCGCGCTCGGGCAGGGGAATGGCGGCAGCGTCGCGCACCGCGACCAGGCCGTCACGGGTGAAGCCGATGGCGCCGCTGTCGAAATACGCGGACAGCACCGAGGTGAAGCGCTGCTGCATGCGTGCCTGGATCGCCTGAATCTGGGGCGTGTGCACATTGATATTGGCCTGTTGCGCCTGCGCGCTGGGAATCAGGAAATCGAGCAGCATGGCCGCCGGGGAAGGTCCGGACGGCTCAGGGCTGGGGGCAGGTTGCGCCGGGGTCGGCTCGCCGAGCACCTTGTCCACGAACTGGCCGGCGGCGCGTTCGGCGGCGGCCTCGGGGAAATACACGTTGATGGTGACGCACGCGGCCGGCAGCAGGCAGGCGGCGGCCAGAAGGGCAAACAGGACGGGGCTGCGCATGGTCTGGGGTTTCCTCGGTAATGAATGAAACAGGCGATCGGTGCTTCAACGCACCACCGGTCCCTCACCCTCGGTCGCTTCGCGCAGGCGACGCACGAGGGTCGGCCAGTCCACCCGGCGGTGATGCCCGACGATGCTGATGCGCGGCAGGCCGGCGCCTTCGACGATAGTGTAGCCGTCGCTGCCGTCGGTCGCCGGCACCGGCTCGATACCGCCCATGCGGCAAACCTCGTCGCGCAACTTGCAGCGGATGCCGAGGCGACGATAGCCGAACGAGTCGAACAGCTGCAGCGCCATGGTCTGCAGGTTCGCCCCCAGCCCGCCACCGCCCATCGCGCTGATGTCGTCCACGGCGGTGTAGCTCATGCGCCCACCGCCCCGGGTGCGCAGCCAGGCATCGAAGGCGACCGGGCTCCAGTCCACCAGGCGCAGGCCGCGGATGCTGCCCATCAGGCGCCCGCTCATGTTGCCGAAGGAAAAGGCGTTGGTGACCCGCTCGAGGTCGAGGTTCTCGAAGTGGATGTCGGCACCCAGTGAAGGGGCCACGCCAAAGGGACGTTCAAGGGTAAGCCCGCTGACACCCACGTGACCATCGAACACGTACAGATCCAGGCCGCCGTGCAGCTCGATGGTGTCGCCGACCAGTTCGATCTCGGGAATGCCGCCGGACAGGTTGCCGCCGAAGCGCGGCCAGCCGAGTGCCGCGGACAACCGTGCCATGTCCACGCCAATGACGGCGAACGACGCCGCATAGCGCTCGCCGCGCATCGATCGCGGCAGCAGGCTGAGCTTCTCCAGGCGCAGCTTGCCGCCCAGCACCTCCACTTCGAGCGGCTCGACCAGTTGCAGCGCGCCGCGCACCGAATGCAGGCGCGCACGTGCCGGCCCGAATGGAATGCGGAACAGCTCCAGGGCATCCCAGGCCAGCTGGGTCGGTTCGGCCGCGCCCCGGATGCGCCAATCCACGCTGCCGTCGAGCCCCGCGAGCGAAATGCGACCGTCAAGATCGTGCAGGCCCGCATCGCGTGCAGAGAAGCTGAAACGCTGCAGACCGTGCGCATCGAACTCCAGCTGTCCGGACACCGCGCCATCCGCGGCAAGGTCACGCCAGCCCCTGGCGGCCAACCAGGTCTTCCCATAGCGCTCGATCGCGGCACCGAGATCCGCGGCATCCACGTCCAGTTGCAGCGATGCAAGCGGCTGCGCCGCGCCCGGCGCGATGCGCCCACGCGCCGTGACGGCCAGCACGCCCGGATCGCGCCACTGGAACTCGCGCACATCCCAGGCCTCGGCGCCGAGCGCCAGCTCCAGCGCCGCCTCGACATGGCGCGGCGGCAGCTTGACATAGACCGCACCAGCCAGGGCTTCGCCTCCCAGCAGGCTCGCGCGGGCAGCCACGTGCGGCGCCGCCGGCTCCCCGGACAGGCGCAGCGTGCCGTCCACCGACAATCCTGCGATGGCCACGGTGCCGGTCGCATTCTGATAACCGAAGTCGCGCACGCTGAACGCGCCCGCCAGCCAGTCGCCACGCAGCGCCGGATCCAGGCGCAGCGCACGCAGATCGATTTCACCGGCAGGTAGCGCGATGTCCAGGCTGCCGGCCAGATGCAGGATGCCGTCACGGGCCTGCCAGCGCGATTGCGCCGACGGCAGGGCCAGGCCCGGCAAGGTGATGCCGGCCCAGCGTAGCGTGGTGACTGCGGCCGTGCCCTGCGCCTGCCAGTCGATCGCGCCGGTCAGCGCATCCACGGCCACGCCGCGTGCCGCATCGGCGATGCTGAAACGGTCCAGGTGCACGACCAGCTTGCGCAGGCCGTGGCGCTCGAGCGCCAGCGTGCCGGCCAGTCCGCCCTCGAGAGACAAGCCGCCAAGCGCCTGCAGCTCCGGCAGGTCGGCCAGATAGCGCTGCCAGGCCAGCGGAAAGCGCGCCTCGGACAGCTCGACGCGCAAGGCGCCCAGCGGCACGCGCGCCGCCACATCCACCTCGCCACTCGCCGCCAGCGTCAGCGCGCCCGGATCGCGCCAGCCCAGGTGGCCGACTTGCCAGCGTCCGTCGCCGGCCGTATGCGCGGCCAGCGTCACGCCAACCGGCGTCGCCGGCAGGACCAGGCGACGGGTTCCGGCATGCAGCGTGCCGCCGGCCAGGCGCGCGTCCACGGTCAGCGCCATGCCGTGGTCCTGCGGAATCCAGCTGAAGCGCCCCGAGGCTGCCAGGCCTCGGCCGCCGAACGCGTCGTCGCGGGTGCCGAGGTTCAGTCCGGAAACGGAAAAATCACCCCCCGCCTGGCCTTCCGGCGCGCGACTGATCCGTGCATCGAGCGAGCCCGCACGCAGGCGGCCGTCGGGCCAGGCTGCCGCCAGGGGCGCGGCAAGCCAGCTCGCCGGCACCTGCTGCAGCTCGGCGCGGACGGCCCCGGTGCCCGCAAACGGCAAGGACACCGCAATGCGCCGATCCTCCTGCGCGAGCGTCAATGCCAGTCGATCACGCTCCAGGTGCGCGGTCAGGCTGGCATCCAGCCTGCGGCCATCCGCGCCGCGCCAGGCGAGCGGGCCGCTGCAGGTGCGTGCGCCCGTCTGCGCGGCCAGCGTGCAGGTCCATGCGAGCCGTCCGTCATAGCGCAGTTGCGGTACCACCAGGCGCGCCGCCTCCACGCGCAGACTGGTTCCGCCGGCTTCCTCCACCACGCCAACCTGCAAGCCGGCGACCTCCAGCCCGGGCGCCTGCAGGCGCGCCACGCGCAGGTCGAGCGTGCGCGCCTGCGACGCGGTTGCGCCCAGCACCAGCGCCAGCACGATGGCTGCCAAGGCCCGGGATGTTGACGGAGCGCGCATTGCTGGCCATTCTGCCAGCCAATGCCACAGGGATGCGCGTCATGCATACGGCACGCTTGCTGGTCGCGGACGACAACCCGGTCAGTCTGCAGTACCTGGCGGAGGCGGCGGGCAGCCTTGGCTTCCACTGCCACACGGCTGCCGACGGTACCGCGGCGCTGGCGGCCGCCCGCGCCACGCCATTCGATCTGCTGCTGCTGGATGCGCGCATGCCTGGTCGCGACGGAGCCGACGTCCTGGTCGCGCTGCGCGTCGAAGCCGGACCCTCACGTTACGCCGCCGCCATTGCCACCACGGCCGAGCCGGCGCCCGCCATGCATGCCCGGCTGCTGCAGGCCGGCTTCAGCGCCGTGCTGGTGAAGCCCTTGGCCCTCGGCCAGCTGCGCGAGGCCCTGCTGCCCTACCTGGAGGCAAGTTCGGCACCGACCGAGCCGGTTCTGGACGACGCCCAGGCACTGGCGGCTGCCGGCGGTGATCGGCGCATCGTGGCGGTCCTGCGCGGCCTGTTCGTGGCGGAGCTGGATACGCTCCCCGTGGAACTGGCGGCAATCGCCGCCCGCCGCGACATTGCGGCCCTGCGCGAGCGCCTGCACCGCTTTCGCGCGTCGGCCGGATTCTGCGGCACGCCGACGCTGCAAGGCGCCGCCACTGCCCTGCACCGGGCGCTGGACGAGCAGCCCGGGTGGCCCGAAATTGCACAGGCGAACTTCCTCGCCCATTGCGCGCGCGTGCGCGCCCTGCTGGCCGACGCCTGAGCCGCGCAGCGCCGTTGCATGACTGCCGGATATCCCCAGGCCGCACATCCCGCGCCGAAGCCCGCCCGCCTGCGCGCTGTGGACTTCAGCCAGCGCCCGGCTATCCTCGCCACCTGCAGTGGAGCCCTCGCCGGCAGGCTGCGCGCAGTGTGCAAGCATCAGCGCCGCGGCCCGATGCGTACGCGGCACGATCGTCTGCCGCGACGCGAGAGCCCGGCGAACCACTGCTGCCCGAGTCGCACGACACGCTGCATGCCGGTGCTTCCCGATCCGCGCAGTGGCGGGCACGGATGTCCCGGAAACCATCGATCGGTTCATGGGGTCCTGCCGAGGTGTCGCCAACGTGATCCATGGCATCGTCCTGATGCACAAGAGGGAGGTAGGTAGCGTGCGGCGACCACAGTCGGAAGCGGGTGAGGAAGCGCGCCATTCCAGCGATGCGCGAGGAAGCCGGTCGGCGCGCGCGCGGGCAAGCTGCGCCAGGACATTCCCGTGAGCATCCAACTGCTGGCCGTGGTGATTGCGCTGGCGTTGGCCTTCACCTACGTCAACGGCTTCCACGACACCGCCAATTCGATCGCGACGGTGGTTTCCACCAAGGTGCTGACGCCGCGCCAGGCGGTGGTGATGGCCGCGATCACCAACCTGATCGGCGCGCTGGCCGGTACCGCCGTGGCCCGGACCATCGCCGAGGGCCTGGTCAACAGCGGCATGTTGCACGACGCCACGTTCTTCCTGCTCAGCGCCCTGGCCGGTGCCTGCATCTGGAACCTGATCACCTGGTGGTGGGGCCTGCCTTCGAGTTCCAGCCACGCGCTGGTCGGCGGAATGGTCGGCGCGGCGCTCGCGGCCAGCAGCAACAACCTGCAATCGGTGATCTGGTGGACGCCGGACGCCGAGCACTGGTGGCTGGCCGGCGGCGTCGGGCCCAAGGTGGTCGTGCCGATGGTCATTTCGCCGATCCTCGGCTTCGTCATCGCCTTCGCGCTGATGCTGGGGCTGTACTGGTTCCTGCTCTGGTGCTCGCGCCAGCGCGGTTTCATCGGCCTGTTCGGGCGCACACCCTTCGTCAACGCCTTCTTCGGCAAGTCGCAAATCGTTTCCGCCGCGGCCATGGGCCTCTCGCATGGCATGAACGACGCGCAGAAGACCATGGGCATCATCGCCCTGGCGCTCGCTGGTGCGACCACCGCCGGCACGCTGGACGACCTGCCCGGCTGGCTGGGCTTCCTGCGCATCGCCCAGGCCTCGAACGGGGATTTCGAGGTGCCGACCTGGGTGGTGGTGGTGTGCGCGCTGGTGATGGCGGCCGGTACCGCCGGCGGCGGCTGGCGCATCATCAAGACGCTGGGTCACAACATGGTGCGGCTGCACCCCATCAACGGTTTCGTTGCCGAAACGAGCTCGGCCCTGGTCATCGTCGCGGCCTCGTCCATCGGCATTCCCGTGTCCACTACCCACTGTGTTTCCAGCGCCATCATGGGCGTGGGTGCCGCCAAGCGCTTCAACGCCATCCGCTGGTCGGTCGTGCGACGCATGGTATGGGCCTGGGTGCTCACCCTGCCGGTGACCGCGATCGTCAGCTATCTGATTGCGCGAGGACTCGCCGCGCTCGCCTGAGCACCAGGGATTCAAGCCCTCCCGCCGCGAACCCGTGGGCGCGGCTTCAGCCGCGATGCCTTCCCTGCGAGCCGAAATGCCCAACGCAACCATGCCACCTCGTCGTCGGCGCAGGCCGGGGCCCAGTGCCTTTCGCCCAAGTGGCAGCCAGGCACCCCCGGCGATGCATCGGGTCTTCCAGACAAGGCATCGGGACTGAAGTCCCTCCCACAACGTAGGAGCCAGGCCGTTCCGCCGCGAACCCGTGGGCGCGGCTTCAGCCGCGATGCCTTCCTTGCGAGCCGAAATGCCCAACGCAACCATGCCACCTCGTCGTCGGCGCAGGCCGGGACCCAGTGCCTTTCGCCCAAGTGGCAGCCAGGCACCTCCGGCGATGCTTCGGGTCATTCCAGACAAGGCACCGAGACTGAAATCCCTCCCACAGCGGCCCTGCGAAACTGAAGTCCTTCCTCCCACAGCGGTACTGCGAGACTGAAGCTCCGCCACAGCGCCTTGTCGGACTGACGCCAAGCGGCGGCTCGCCCAGTCGGCCGACTGACCGACGCGGGCCGCCTCAGCGCCGGGGATGCGGCGATCGAGCGCCCCGCTGCACCAGGGTCCAGCTCTTGAGCTCGGCGCCGAGGTGGCGCCGGATCACCGCGCGCACCATGCGGCGCAGCTGACTCAGATGCTCCGTCACCGGCGGCTCGTCACGCTCCAGCGCCAGCAGGGCCGCACCGGCCACGCGCACGAAGGGCGAGGGCTCGCACCAGGGCAAGGGACCGCTATCGGGATCGTAGGCGTAGTCCCGGCCGACCGCCACCGGCGTACCATCAGCGCATTGGGCGAGCGCCAGGCCGTAACCGAGCTCGGCCAGCAGGTCACGTTCGAAGCGGCGCAGCGTCCAGGGCAGATCGATGCCACCGGACAGCTGCGTGAGGCATTCCAGGTAGGCGGCAAAGGCCCCCGGGCTCGCATCCTGGCGCGCACTCAGGCGCAGCATGAGTTCATTGACGTACATCGCCGCAAGCAGGGCCTCGCCCTGCACGGCCAGTGGGCCGCCCGCCGCCTCGGCCGCGGTCAATGTCGCCAGCTCGCCCTGGCCGATCCAGTCCAGCAGCAAGGGCTGCAGCGGCTGCAACAGGCCGCGTGGCAGGCGGCTGCGCTCGCGCCGCACGCCGCGCGCAACCAGGCCGACACGACCATGATCGCGCGTGAAGGCCTCGATCAGCAGCGAGGTCTCGCGATAGCTCCGCGCATGCAGGATGAATGCGGCTTGCTGACTGACGCGCATGCGGCTCGTCACGGTGGCAGGGAAGCCACTATCGCGCAGACGACGCCGCGGCGCGAGCGTGGCGCTGGCCAACGCCACGCCAGCGCAAATCCGACCCACGGTGAGGCGCCCGGGCCGTGCGTCCCGGGCGCGCGTCGCTTGCCCGGATCGGCGCGCCGGCACCGGCCGACCGGCCAGGTTCATGGGCCGCGTCCGGAAAAGTGCAGGCATCCGGCAGCAGGGCGCAGGCCATGGCCCGCGCGCGCGAGCGAGGCGTCCGGTCACCACGCGCGCTACACTTTCCGGTTTTCCGCGGCGGCGTTCGGCATGCCTCAGCCCTGACATGGCAAATTTCCTGCAACTTCCCGCGCTGCCTTCCTCACCGAAACAGCGCCGTTACTGGTCGATACCCCAGGGTTCCTCGCGCGCGCTGCTGCTCGCCGAGTGTGCGCGTACGCACGCCGGGGTGGTGGTGGCGGTGGCCGCGGACACGCACGCCGCGCAGGAACTGCAGGCAGAAATCTCGCTGTTCGCCGGCGCGGGCCTCGAGGTGCTGGAGTTTCCGGACTGGGAAACCCTGCCCTACGATCTCTTTTCGCCGCATGCGGAAATCGTCTCGCAGCGCATCGCCGCCCTGTACCGCCTGCCCTCGCTCACACGTGGGGTGCTGGTGGTGCCGGTGGCCACGCTGATGCAGCGACTCGCTCCGCGCGGCTACGTGGCCGGCTCCAGCCTGGTGATGGAATGTGGCCAGCAGCTCGACCTCGTCGCCGAGAAGAGGCGGTTGGAAGCTGCCGGCTACCGCAACGTGCCGCAGGTCGCGGAACCGGCCGACTTTGCCGTACGCGGCGCCCTGCTCGACATCTTTCCGATGGGCAGCGCGGTGCCTTATCGCATCGATCTCTTCGATGAGGAGATCGAATCGATCCGCAGCTTCGACCCGGAAACCCAGCGCTCGCAGGACAAGGTCGATGCGGTGCGCCTGCTGCCGGCACGTGAATTTCCGCTCACCGAGCAGTCGGCCAGCGCGTTCCGCAACACGCTGCGCGAGCGCTTCCCGATCGATCCGCGCCACTGCCCCCTTTACCAGGACATCCGCGAAGGGGCGACGCCGGCCGGCATCGAGTATTACCTGCCGCTGTTCTTCGAGCAGACCGCGACGCTGTTCGACTATCTGGGCGAGGACGCACTGTTCGTGCTCGGCGAGAAGGCGCTCGATGCGGCCGAGACGTTCTGGACCCAGACCGGGCAACGCTACGAGCAGCGCGCCCACGACGTCGAGCGACCGGTGCTGCCGCCGGCCGAGCTCTACCTGCCGCCGCAGCAGTTGCGCGAACGGCTCAACAACGTGCTGCGGGTGGATTTCGCCGCGCCCGGCAGCAACCCGCACGTGGTCGACCTCGGCACCCAGCCGGCGCCCGCACTGCCGCTCAACCGCAAGGGCGAGGAAACCGGCGATGCCCTGCGCGCCTTCCTCGACGCCTACCCTGGGCGCGTGCTGATCGCCGCCGATTCGGCCGGGCGTCGCGAGGCGTTGATCGAGCAGCTCGCCGCGGCACGCCTGCAGCCGGTCACGCTCGCCTCCTGGCAGCAGTTCACGGCGACATTTCCGACCGGTGAGCGCGACGCAGGTCGCCAGCCGACGGCGTCCTCCGCCCCTGCGGGGAAGGCCGATCTCGCCATCACCGTGGCCGCGCTCGAACAGGGTTTCGCGCTGGCCAAACCTGCACTCGTCGTCCTCACCGAACGCGAATTGCTGGGCGAGCGCGTCCAGCAGGCGCGTCGGCGCCGGCGCGCGGCACGCGATCCGGAAGCCGTGCTGCGCGACCTGTCCGAGCTGTCGATCGGGACCCCCATCGTGCATATCGACCATGGTGTCGGACGCTACCAGGGCCTGACCAAGCTCGAGGTGGGCGGCGAGCAGGCCGAATTCCTCGCCATCGAGTACGCCAAGGGTGACAAGCTCTACGTGCCGGTGGCACAGCTGCAGCTGGTTTCGCGCTATTCCGGCAGCGCGCCGGAACTGGCACCCCTGCACGCGCTCGGCGGCGATGCCTGGGAGCGGGCGAAGAAGAAGGCGGCGCAGAAGGTGCGCGACGCAGCCGCCGAGCTCCTGGCCATCTATGCCCAGCGCGAGGCGCGCCAGGGCACGGCGCTGGCCATCGACCGCGACATGAACGCCGAGTTCGCCAGCGCCTTCCCCTTCGAGGAAACACCGGACCAGACCAGCGCCATCGAGGCCGTGCTGGCCGACCTGCGCGCTGGGCGTTCGATGGACCGGGTCATCTGCGGGGACGTCGGCTTCGGCAAGACGGAGGTTGCCTTGCGCGCCGCCTTCGCCGCCGCGACGGCGGGGCGCCAGGTTGCCCTGCTGGCGCCCACGACCCTGCTCGCCCAGCAGCACTTCCAGAACTTCAGCGACCGCCTGGCCGACTGGCCGGTGCGCATCGACGTGCTCTCGCGCTTCAAGTCGCCCAAGGAAATCCGCGCGGCGCTGGACAAGCTCGCGGCCGGCGAGATCGACATCGTCATCGGCACCCACAAGCTGCTGCAGCCGGACGTGAAGTTCAAGGATCTCGGCCTGGTCATCATCGACGAGGAACAACGCTTCGGCGTGCGCCAGAAGGAGGCCTTGAAGAAGCTGCGCGCCGAGGTCGACGTCCTGACCCTGACCGCCACGCCCATCCCGCGCACGCTCAACATGGCGATGGCGGGGCTGCGGGATCTTTCCATCATCGCCACGCCGCCCGCACACCGGCTCGCGGTGCAGACCTTCATCGGGCCGTACGACGTGGCCACCATCCGCGAGGCGATGCAGCGCGAGCACGCGCGCGGCGGCCAGGTGTACTTCGTCCACAACGATGTCGAGACGATCGAGAAGACCGCGCGCGAGCTCGGCGAACTCATGCCCGAGGCGCGCATCCGCTTCGCCCACGGCCAGATGCCGGATCGGGAACTCGAGCAGATCATGCTCGACTTCTATCGCCAGCGCTTCAATGTGCTGGTGGCGACGACCATCATCGAATCCGGCATCGACGTGCCGAGCGCCAACACCATCATCATCAATCGCGCCGACCGCTTCGGGCTCGCCCAGTTGCACCAGCTGCGCGGGCGTGTCGGCCGCTCGCACCACCGCGCCTATGCCTACCTGATGACACCGGAAGGCCGTTCCATCACCGCCGATGCGGAGAAGCGCCTGGAAGCACTGGCCTCGCTGGATGAGCTGGGCGCCGGCTTCACCCTGGCCACGCACGACCTGGAAATCCGCGGCGCCGGCGAACTCCTCGGCGAGGAGCAGTCCGGCCAGATCGAGGAGGTCGGCTTCGCCCTCTACACCGAAATGCTCGATCGTGCCGTGCGTGCGCTCAAATCCGGCAAGGTGCCGGATTTCGATCTCACCCAGGAGCACGAGGCGGAAGTCGAGCTGAACATCGCCGCACTGATCCCCGACGACTACCTGCCGGACGTCAATACCCGCCTCACCCTCTACAAGCGCATCGCCAGCGCGCGCAACGAGGATGAGCTGCGCGAACTGCAGATCGAGATGATCGACCGCTTCGGCCTGCTCCCCGATCCGGTCAAGCACCTGTTCGCCGTCACCTCGCTCAAGCTCGCCGCCACGCCGCTCGGCATCCGCAAGCTGGAGCTGGGCCCCCATGGCGGACGCGTCAGGTTCCGCCCCGATCCGGCCATCGAACCGATGACCGTGATCCGCCTGATCCAGTCGCAGCCACGCGTCTATGCACTGGACGGCCCGGATCGGCTGAAGTTCAAGCTGCCGCTGGAAGATGCCGACGAGCGTCTGCGCATGGCCGGCGACCTGCTGGTCACGCTCGGCGCGCGCAAGGCCGCGTAGCAGGCACGCTCGACGCGGCTTCGGTTACGCTCACCCAGGAAGCCCTGGACGAACACGCCGTGCACCCGCGCGCCCTTCAGCTCATTGCCAACCTCGCTCTTGCCCCGCATCCGGAAGGCGGACATTACCGACGCCTGCATTGCTCGGCGCAGCAGGTGCGCGTCGCCGACGGCGCGCGGGACCGGCCGGCGATGAGCGCGATCCACTACCTGCTCGCCGCCGGCGAGGTGAGCCGCTGGCACCGCGTCGATGCCGACGAAGCCTGGCACCACGCCGAAGGCGAGGCGCTGGAGCTGTTCGTGTTCGATGCGGCAGCGGATCGCCTCGACCGCCATGTCCTGGGACGATTCGACCCGGCCAGCGGCGCCACGCCCCTGGTCGTCGTGCCGGCCCACGCCTGGCAGGCCGCCCGCCCGCTGGGCGCCTGGGCGCTGGTCGGATGCAGCGTTGCTCCCGCGTTCGAGTTCGCGGGTTTCGCATTGCTCGACGCGGAACCGGAAGTCGCCGCCAGGATTGCCATGCTGGCTCCGGAGCTCGGCGCGCTGGCCTGATGCGCCCGTCCCAGTGCATGCCTGGCCGCGCCGCTTGCCTGATGAGGGCGGCATGCCCGCTCGAGGCCAGCACACGCGGCCTTGCCCTAAACTCGGCGCATGACCGATCGCTACACGCTCGTCGCCGAGGCGCGCCTGCAACAGGAGATCAAGCGCAGCCGCTTCCTGGCCCAGGCTGCGCCGGTGGGCGACGCGGATGCGGCGCTCGCCTTCATCCGACGCGTCAGCGCGAGCGATGCCACGCACAACTGCTGGGCCTGGCGCATCGGCAACGAGTACCGCTTCAACGATGATGGCGAACCGGGCGGCAGCGCCGGGCGGCCGATTCTCGCGGCCATCGACGGCCAGCAGCTCGATCAGGTCGCGGTGGTCGTCACGCGCTGGTTCGGCGGCACCAAGCTCGGCGTCGGCGGCCTGGTCCGCGCCTACGGCGGCTGTACGGCCGAGTGCCTGCGCACGGCGCCACGGCGCGCACTGGTTGACCTGGCCGACGTCGAGGTCGACATCGAATTTGCACTGCTGGCCAGCCTGCACGCGCGCCTGGACGAATTCGCCGCGATCAAGGTCGACGAAGCCTTTGGCGAGGATGGGGCGATGATCGGCCTGCGCCTGCCCGCCGATCGCGTGGCCGCGCTCGGCACGTGGATCCAGGATCTCAGCCGCGGGCGCGCGCAGGTGCGACCGCGGGTCGCAGGGTCGGTTGAATCGACGCGTGCCAACCCCTAGTTTGCAACGGATTACCTGCAGGCCCTGTCCATGGCGGAAAATCCCCAACCCAGCCCGCGCCAGTTGCAGACGCTGAGGCGGCTGCTGCCCTACCTGCGCAGGTATCGCGGCCTGGTCGCCGGCTGGCTCGGCTTCCTCGCCGTGTCCTCGACCGCGACGCTGGTGCTGCCGCAGGCGGTACGCATCATGATCGACCATGGCTTCACGCAGGAGAATGCGGCGGCGATCAACACGGCCTTCCTCGGCCTGTTCGTGGTGGCGGTGGTGCTGGCGGTGGCGACGGCGGCCCGCTTCTTTTTCGTCAGCCTGCTCGGCGAGCGCGTGGCGGCCGACCTGCGCCGTGCCCTCTACGACCATCTGCTCGGCCTGGACCAGGCCTTCTTCGAACGCACGCGCGGCGGGGAGCTGGTGTCGCGCCTGGCGGCCGATACCGAACTGGTGCAGACGGTGGTCGGTTCGACCGCCTCGGTTGCCCTGCGCAGCATGGTCACGCTCATCGGCGGCATCGTGCTGATGATCACCACCAGTCCGCGGCTGGCCGGCTACGTGCTGCTCATGATCCCCGCGGTGGTGCTGCCGATCGTGGTGTTCGGCCGGCGCGTGGCACGCCTTTCACGCGAGAGCCAGGATCGCATCGCCGATACCTCCGCCATCGCCGGCGAGACGCTGACGGCCATGCACACGGTGCAGGCCTATACGCGCGAACCGCAGGAATCGGCGCGCTATGCCGCGGCCGTGCTGCGTGCCCTGGAAACGGCGCGCCGGCGCATCGCCATGACCGGCACGCTCACCGCGCTGGTCATCGTGCTGGTGTTCGGCGCCATCACCCTGGTGCTGTGGGCCGGTGCCAAGTCGGTGATCGCGGGCAGCATGGCGGTGGGCGTGCTCAGCCAGTTCGTGCTCTATGCCGTGCTCGCGGCCGGCTCGGTCGGTGCCTTGAGCGAAGTGTGGGGCCAGTTGCTGCGTGCCGGCGGCGCGCTCGGGCGCATCGGCGAACTGCTCGACACGCGCGCGCAGATCCATTCGCCGGTGCCGAGCGAAGTGCTGGCCACGCCGGTACGCGGCGAAATCCGCTTCAGGGACGTCACCTTCCACTACCCGTCGCGCCCCGAACGGGCCGCGCTGGAAGGCTTCAACCTGACCATCCGGCCGGGCGAGACGGTGGCGCTGGTCGGGCCGTCGGGTGCCGGCAAGAGCACCGTTTTCCAGTTGCTGCTGCGCTTTCACGATCCGCAGCGGGGCCACATCACGCTCGATGGCAGCGACATCCGTCGCCTGGCCCTGGCCGACCTGCGCGGGGCGTTTGCCCTGGTGCCCCAGGACGCGGTGCTGTTCGGCGCCAGCGCCGGCGAAAACATCGGCTTCGGACGTGACCAGGCCGGCGAGGCGCAGATCGCCGCCGCGGCGCGCATGGCCGAGGCCCACGAGTTCATCGATGCGCTGCCCGAGCGCTATGCGACCTATCTTGGCGAACGCGGCGTGCGCCTGTCCGGCGGCCAGCAGCAGCGCATCGCCATCGCGCGCGCGGTCCTGCGCGATGCTCCGGTGCTGCTGCTCGACGAGGCCACCTCCAGCCTGGATGCGCAGTCCGAACATCTGATCCAGCAGGCCTTCGAACGGCTGATGCACAATCGCACCACCGTGGTCATTGCGCACCGCCTGGCCACGGTGCAGCGCGCCGACCGCATCGTGGTGCTGGATGGCGGGCGCATCATCGCCGAAGGCACGCACGCCGAACTGGTGCGCCAGGGCGGGCTCTACGCCGAGCTCGCACGCCTGCAATTTGCCGCCTGACCGGCTGCCACCTGACCGGCGCGCGGCGCGCCCTGCCGCTGTAGCGCAATACGGGCGATAATAGGCAATTGTCGGCCCCCCACGTGTCTGCGGCGGCGGCCACCGCGATTCCCAGCCATTGCCACCAGCCAAGGAGCCCTGCCATGACCGATACCTTTGCCACCCACAGCACGTTCGAGGTCGATGGCAAGACGTACCGCATCGCCAGCCTGAAGAAGCTCGGCGAGCGCTTCAACATCAAGCGCCTGCCCTACTCGATGAAGATCCTGCTCGAGAACCTGCTGCGCAACGAGGACGGGCTCAACATCACCGCCGCCGAGGTCGAGGCGGTCGCCAACTGGGATGCAAGGAAGGAACCGGATACGGAGATTTCCTTCACCCCGGCGCGCGTGATCCTGCAGGACTTCACCGGCGTGCCCTGCGTGGTGGACCTGGCGGCCATGCGCGATGCAGTCGTCAAGCTGGGCGGCGACGCCACGCAGATCAACCCGGTGGTGCCGCTGGAACTGGTGATCGACCACTCGGTTCAGGTGGACGTGTTCGGCTCGCCCGACGCGCTGGAGAAGAACGCCGCGATCGAGTTCGAGCGCAACCAGGAACGCTACGCCTTCCTGCGCTGGGGTCAGAAGGCCTTCGACAACTTCCGCGTGGTGCCGCCGAATACCGGCATCGTCCACCAGGTGAACCTGGAATACCTCTCGCGCGTGGTGATGACCGGCGAGCGCGATGGTGAACTGTGGGCGTGGCCGGATACCCTGTTCGGTACCGACAGCCACACGCCCATGGTCAACGGACTGGGCATCCTGGGCTGGGGCGTGGGCGGCATCGAGGCCGAAGCGGCCATGCTCGGCCAGCCCTCCTCGATGCTCATCCCGCAGGTGGTCGGCGTGAAGCTGACCGGCCGCCTGGGCGAGGGCGTCACCGCCACCGACCTCGTGCTGACCGTCGCCCAGGCCCTGCGCAAACTCGGCGTGGTGGGCAAGTTCGTCGAATTCTTCGGCGACGGCCTCAAGCACCTGCCGGTCGCGGACCGCGCCACCATCGGCAACATGTCGCCCGAATACGGCGCCACCTGCGCAATCTTCCCGATCGACGGCGAATCGCTGAAGTACCTGCGGCTGTCCGGGCGCAGCGAGGAGCAGATCCGCCTGATCGAAGCGTATGCCAGGGAGCAGGGCCTGTGGCACGACGAGTCCACGCCGGTGTCGGAATATTCCACCATCCTCGAACTCGACCTGGCCAGCGTGCGCCCGTCCATGGCCGGCCCCAAGCGCCCGCAGGACCGGGTCGCCCTGGGAGACGTCAAGTCCACCAGCCACGCCGTCATCAAGGGCCTGACCGCGCACCGCAAGCCGCGTGACACCGACATCGCCGACTTTGCCAACGAAGGCGGCGCCGTGGCCATCGGCAACCAGGCCAACGACATCATGAATGGTGGTGTGCGCGTGCAGCACAACGGCAGCCGCTTCACGCTGAACGACGGCGCCGTGGTCATCGCCGCCATCACCTCCTGCACCAATACCTCCAACCCCGCCGTGATGCTGGGCGCCGGCCTGCTGGCAAAGAAGGCCGCCGCCCGCGGGCTCACCGCCAAGCCGTGGGTGAAGACCTCGCTCGCGCCCGGCTCCAAGGTCGTCACCGACTACCTGGAAAAGACCGATCTGCTGAAGGAACTGGAGAAGATCGGCTTCTATCTGGTCGGCTACGGCTGCACCACCTGCATCGGCAACTCCGGCCCGCTCTGGCACGAAATCAGTAGCGCCATCGGCGATGGCGACCTCGCCGTCGCCGCAGTGCTGTCCGGCAACCGCAACTTCGAAGGTCGCATCCATCCCGAAGTGAAGATGAACTACCTGGCCTCGCCGCCGCTGGTGGTCGCCTATGCGCTGGCCGGCAAGCTGGAGGTGGACCTCACCAGCGAGCCGCTTGGCACCGGCAGCGATGGCCAGCCGGTATTCCTCAAGGACATCTGGCCGTCCAACCAGGAGATCGCCGACGTCATGCACGGCGCCATCTCGCCGGAGATGTTCAAGAAGAACTATGGCGAGGTGTTCAAGGGCGACGCGCGCTGGAACGGCATCGCCTCGCCGGACGGCGCGGTGTACGAGTGGGGCGATTCCACCTACATCAAGAACCCGCCCTACTTCGAAGGCATGACGATGGAGCTGACCCCGGTGGCGGACATCCGCGGCGCGCGCGTACTTGGCCTGTTCGGCGATTCCATCACCACCGACCACATCTCGCCTGCCGGCGCGATCAAGAAGGAGAGCCCGGCCGGCCACTACCTGATGTCCAAGGGCATCGAACCGAAGCACTTCAACTCCTACGGCTCGCGCCGCGGCAACGATGAAGTGATGGTGCGCGGCACCTTTGCCAACATCCGCATCCGCAACCAGCTGCTGGACGACGTGGAGGGTGGCTACACGCAGTACCTCCCCAGCGGCGAGCAGATGTCGATCTACGATGCGGCGATGAAGTACAAGGAGGATGGCACGCCGCTGGTGGTCATCGCCGGTCAGGAATACGGCACCGGTTCCTCGCGCGACTGGGCAGCCAAGGGAACACTGCTGCTCGGCATCAAGGCAGTCATCGCGGAAAGCTTCGAACGCATCCACCGCTCCAACCTGGTCGGCATGGGCGTGCTGCCGCTGTGCTTCACCGATGGTGCGAACGCGAAGTCGCTTGGCCTCACCGGCAAGGAAACCTACGATATCGTCGGGCTCGACGATGGCAAGGCGAAGACGGTCGAGGTCACGGCCACGGCCGCCGATGGCACGAAGAAGCGCTTCAAGGCCGACGTCATGCTGCTGACGCCCAAGGAACGCGACTTCTACCGCCACGGCGGCATCCTGCAATACGTGTTGCGCCAGCTCGCCGGCAAGAAGGCAGCCTGAGCGAGCGGTCGTGCGCTGCGCCCGCGATTGCCTCGCGGGCGCAGCGGCGAACGCCCGATCTCCCGCGCGCGCGACCGGCGATGCCGGTCGGCCTTGCCGCCCGTGGCCGAGGGAGCGCGTCGCAGGCCCGCGCCGCTGCGCGCCCGCCCTTACGCCGTGCGTTCGGGGGCGTCGGCGCGGTTGTCCGCTGGGGCGCGCCAGCGGAACGTGGTTTGCAGGACGTCCCGGTGCATGCTGACGGCCAGCACCGTCGTCGCCACGCTTTCGCCAAAGCGCGGGTGCCAGCTCGTCGGCAGGGTCCTGCCGACCCCGCCGTCGATGGTCCATGACAGGTCGGCCAGCCGGTCCTGCATGGACGCACCATCCGCCGGCTGGAAAGCCATTCCTGGGTGGAAATGAAAGCGTGCCACGCTGCGGCCAGCGCCGCCCGCGACGCGATCGATCACGACCAGGCTGCCATCATCGAGTACCCAGCGCCGCCAGTGCAGCGCGGGCGGCTGCAGGCGCTGGTAGCCATCATGCGCCGCCTCGATCCACGCCACGCCGCCTTCGCGGCCCCAGCAAACGCGTGACACGCGCGCGCGGCGCGCCACCCGGAAGCTGCCCCACACTTCCGAGGAATCCGCGCCATCCACCACCACCGTGTTGTGCGCGGGGGTGGCGCGCTGGCGCTGGCGTTCGATCCCCGGCGCATACACGGAGGTGCCGGAATTGACCAGCATGCGCCGCCCGTCCAGGCTCAACTCGAAACTCAGCGTGTCGGCATGCGCATGGCCCGGCAGGTAGTCCGGACCGATGGCGCCGACATCGGCGATGAGCACGGCTGGACCCGCGGCCAGGCGCACATAGCCTGAATCTGCCAGGGCCTCGATGGCCGCCAGCGGTGCCTGGTCCACCTTCAGGCCCAGGGCACGCGCACGCTCGGCAAGTGCCGCATGACCGGGCGCGATGTCGAGCGCGGCATCGTTGAAGAATGCGATGCCGCCATCGGGATGGCTCATCACGCGCAGCCAGCGCAGCATGCGCGGCACCTGCTCGCGCCAGCGTTGCACGTCGGGCGTGGGCAGCAGGCCGGGATGACACTGCGTCAACTGGATCAGATCGAGCAGATCGGCCAGCACGATGGCGTGGTACATCGGGCTGCGCTCGAAGTGACCGCCATCGGCCAGCCACTGTTCTTCGAGTTCGCGCCGCAGCAGGGCCAGACCCCTGGCCCGCCAGGCCTCGGCTTGCGGACCGGCGAAAAAGCTGCCGGCGAATACCAGCGCCTTGGCATTGGCCCACAGGTGGTTGCCGAGCAGATGGACCTCCAGGCGCCGGCGCAACCAGCGCGCCTGCACGGCGAGGCTGTGGAGCATGGCCGAATCCGGCGCATTGCCCGCCAGCAGCCAGGCAATCCAGTTCACGATGCGCAGCGAGGTCGGGTACGGCTCCCAGCCATTGCCCTGTCCGGGCGGGTTCTGCGCGATCCAGCGCGCGATCAGGTCGCGGTGCCAGCTGACGCGCTGCGGTGCCCCGTCCGCCAGGAGATCATCGAAATAGTGGGCGTTGTAGAGCCAGAGCTTGGGCCAGTCCGGACGGTTCCAATCCGCCGCCTCGGCCAGGCGCCGCTCCACGGCGAGGAAGCGGAAGCGGTCTGGCCCGGTCATCGACGGCACGCGCGCGCCGGGCATCCAGGCCGCGCCGGCACCTTCGCGCAGCGGCGGCGCCGGGCGCAGATCCGGCCGTGGGCGCTGGAGGCGGAACCACAGGCGCCCATACACCTGTACCGGGCGCAGCCAGCGCAAGGTGTGCCAGTAACGCGCCAGGGTCGCCGGGATCATGGCGCGCACCGGCCCCGAGCCACGCAAGCCAGCTCAGAATCCGTAGCCGCCATACACCACCCAGGCCTCCGGCGGGGCAACGTTGACCTCCGGTGCCGGGCCGCAGGCCGGGTCGGCGCGGTCCCAAGGCCACTGCGTGAGATAGAACACCTTGCGCTGCGTGCTGGCAATTGCCGACGAGAGGTTGGCTGCCGCGAGCGGATCGTCGTAGTAGCCCTCGGCGATGATCCAGCCGGAATCGCGCCAGCCCAGGACGCCGTTCGGGTCCTCGCGCCGCATGGCATCGTCCAGGGCGACGAACCGGTCCGTCTCCGAAGCGTGCGGCGTGCCGTAGATGTCGGCGGCAAACAGGTACGGATAGTTCCCGCCGTACACGAAGCGCATGTGCCGCACGCGCCAGCGCAACCTGGCCGGATCGGCGTCGGTCAGAAAGGAAAAGCCAACGGTATCCGCCTTGCCGTAGGCAGCGACATAGCGCTGCCACAGATCGCGCACCGCATCGCTCCACTGCCTGTTGGCTGGATACTTCCAGGGATCGGGGACCGGCAGGTTGGAATCGCGCGGCGCACCTTCCACCATCAGGTCGATCCGATAGGCCAGATCGGCCGCGTGCAGGACGGGGCGCAGTGCAGTGACGAGGTGCCAGTACGCATTGAGCAGGGCGGGATTGAAATTCGCCTGCGATGGGTTGATTGCATCCACCGGGAAGAAGCGGAACAGCACTTCGACGAAGCCTGCCGCCTTGACGTCGGCCAGCAGGTCGCCCAGGTTCGTCGCGGCCTGGGCGACCGCCGCCGGATCGGCCGCATCGACCAGGGTGCCGTTGCCCGCGCCGTGGTAGAAGTGCACGCCCAGGCTGAGCCGGCGCTGGCCAGCCGCGCGCATGGCCGCCAGTTGCTGGCGCGCCAGCGTACGCACGGTGGTTGCGCCGCCCGGCACGGGCAGGTGATAGCTGGCCAGCACGCCGTAAGGTTCACGGTCGCACGCGGCGACCCGGTACCACAGGTAATTGCTGCCGCCGCGCTCCTGGGCCGGACGCTCGAAACCGCTGGCATATACGAGATCGCCTGCACCGGCGGTGCCGGCCGCCGCGAGGCAGAACAGGAGGAAGCCAGCCAGCAGGCGCAATCCGTGCCGCTTCGTCCCGCAGGCGCCGCGCGCCTTCAAGCGACCCCACCCGGGGCACGCCGCGCGAGCCATTGCGCGCGCGTCTGGCCCCAGACCTCCATCGGCAAGGTGTCGTGGGGCGGCGGCAGCCGGCACGCTCCGCGCAGCACCGAGCCCAGCCGTCCCGCGACCGCCTGCGAGGCCCGGTTGGCCGGCTGGATGGTGTGGATGACCTCGCTCCAGCCAAGCTGCGCGAACACCCAGTCGAGGGCGGCCGTTGCCGCCTCGACCGCGAAACCCTGCCCCCAGGCGTCGCGATGGAAGCTCCAGCCGACCTCGGTGCCCGGCCAGCCTTCCGGTTGCCACGGACCGCATTGGCCCAGCCACAGGCCGCTCGTCTTGTCGATCACGCTGAACATCGCGAAGCCCTGCATCGCCCAGGCACCCGGCATGTGCAGGAAGCGCCGCCAGGCCTCGCTGCGGGGCAACGCACCACCGATGTAGCGGACATTGTCCTCATCCGAGAACATGTCGGCGAAGCGCTCGAAGTCTTCGTGCGCCGGAGGGCGCAGCAGGAGGCGCTCGGTTTCGATGCGGAGCTGGGGGCTGGGCATGTTCGGGGGTCGGAACGCGAAGACGCGGGTGTCGCCGGCTCAGAACGCGTTGATGCCGGTGATTTCGCGACCGATGACCAGCTGGTGCACGGTTTCCGTGCCCTCGTAGGTGATGACCGATTCCAGGTTCAGCGCATGGCGGATCGGGCTGTGCTCGGTCGTGATGCCCGCGCCGCCGAGAACGTCACGGCATTCGCGTGCGATGTCGATGGCGGTGCGGCAGTTGTTCCATTTGGCCAGGCTCACCTGGGCCGGCTGCATGTTGCCGGCATCCTTGAGCCGTCCGAGCTGCAGCGACATGAGCTGGGCCAGGGTGATGCGGCGCGCCATGTCGGCGAACTTGATCTGCACGGCCTGGGTCGCGGCGATCGGACGTCCGAACAGCATGCGCTCCTTGGCATACGCCACCGTCTCGGTGAAGCAGGCTATGGCGGCGCCGATCGGCCCCCAGGTGATGCCGTAGCGGGCCTGGTTGAGGCAGCCGAGCGGGCCCTTGAGGCCACGCACGTTGGGCAGGCGGTTGGCATCGGGCACGCGCACGTTGTCGAAGAACAGCGCGCTGGTCACCGAAGCGCGCAGGCTCATCTTCTTGTGCACTTCCTGGGCGGTGAAGCCGGGCATGTCCCGCTCGACCAGGAAGCCCTGGATGCCGTCTTCGGTCTGCGCCCAGACGATGGCAACATGCGCCAGGTTGCCATTCGTGATCCACATCTTGGCGCCGTTCAGCAGCCAGTCGCCGCCGTCCTTCTTCGCGCTGGTCTTCATGTTGGCCGGATCCGAACCGCCGTGCGGCTCGGTCAGGCCGAAGCAGCCGATCACCTTGCCGGCCGCCATCGGTGGCAGCCACCGGCGGCGCTGTTCCTCGCTGCCGTAGGTGTAGATCGGATACATGCACAGCGAACTCTGCACCGAGGCGAAGCTGCGCATGCCCGAATCACCACGCTCCAGTTCCTGGCAGACCAGGCCGTAGCTGACACCGTTCATGCCGGCGCAGCCGTATTCTTCCGGCAGCGAGGAGCCCAGCAGGCCGAGCTCGGCCATCTCCGGGATCAGTTCGGCCGGGAAACGTCCCTGGTCGAAGCAGTCACCGATGATCGGCAGCACCCGCTCGTCGGTGAAGCGCGCCACGGTATCCTGCACCATGCGTTCCTCGTCCGAGAGCAGCGAACGGAGGTCATAGAGGTCAACGGAATTCAAGGACGTGGCAGGCATGGGGAGACGATCCAGTGGGTTGGGGCAAAGCCGGACATTCTAGCCGTGTCCGGCGATCCGGTCATGATCCTGGTGCCGCTGCCGGCAATTTCCGCTGGCTTCGCGCCAGTGCAGGCACCGGCATGCCGGAACGCCGGGCCGGAACGCAAAGGGGCGGGCCCATGGCCCGCCCCTTGCGCAGAGCATTCACGCCAGGCTGGTGTTCAGCGGCTCACCGGTGGCGGTGGCAGCGGAATCACGATTTCCCCACCATGGCCACCATGGTTGACCACCAGCGCACCGACGCCGACGGTGGCGACCGCGCCGGTCATCAATACGCCGCCGGTAGCGCCGCCCCACCAGACGATCGGCGGGCAGCTGCTGTCGATTTCATAGACGCCAGGCTTCTCGTAGGTCACATCACAGTTGTCGTCGAACTCGACGACGGCCTTGCTGTCCTTGGCGACCATCAGGCGCGTCTTTTCGACGAGGCGCTGCTCATCGACACCACTGACGAAAGCGGCCTTGCCGCCCTCGCTGACCATGATCACACCGTGATCGATGCGCAGGGTGGCGATCTCCTCCTTCTGCTTGTCGGCATCACCAGCGCCCGCCTGGGCAGCAAAGGCAGACGCCGACAGCGTGGCCGCGAGGCCCAGCAGGCCCGCTTGCAACAATGATTTGCGCATTACCCACACCTCCCTGATGGCTTTGGGTCAACCCGAGTCTAGTGTGCGACCGGATTACAAACAAGAGGCAATTACGAATCCACGCACCGCCAATTGGCATGAGCGTCTGGCGCCGCCTGCATCGAAGGGGTCACGAATACGGCAGGAGAACTGCCGCGTGCCAAGGCGCGGGCGCGGACGGGAGCGCCGCGATCGAATCGGCGGCGCTCCCGCGAAAGGCCGTTCAGCCTTCCGCCGCTTCCGCGGCCAGGCGCGCCTGCTTGGCGCGCGCGCTGGCCACCAGGTCTTCCTTGATGCGCGCCTTCTTGCCTTCCAGGCCACGCAGGTAATAAAGCTTGGCGCCACGCACCTTGCCGCGACGCTTGACGATGACCGAGTCGATCATCGGACTGTGCGACTGGAACACGCGCTCCACGCCGGTGCCGTGGGAAATCTTGCGCACGGTGAACGCGGAATTCAGGCCCGCATTCTTGCGCGCGATGCACACGCCTTCATAGGCCTGCACGCGTTCGCGATTGCCTTCCTTGACCTTGACGTTCACCACCAGGGTATCGCCGGGGGCGAACGTGGGCAGTTCACGGGTCATCTGCGCGGCTTCGAATTGCTGGATCAAGTTGCTCATCACGCTCACCAATCTCAAGTCTGGTAGTCAGTCCGGTCTTCGCCGGCAGTGCCGGTACCCTGCGGCGCTGGCGCCGCTCCCTTCGCGGCGTGCTCGCGCTGGAATTCTTCCAGCAGGGCACGCCCAAGCCTGTCCAGTTCCAGCCGCTCCAGCAGGTCGGGGCGACGCAACCAGGTTCGCCCCAGCGATTGCTTCAGGCGCCAGCGGCGGATCGCCGCGTGGTCGCCGGATTTCAGCACCGCCGGCACGTCGCCCCATTCGTGATGCTCGGGGCGGGTGTAATGCGGACAGTCGAGCAGGCCTTCGGAGAAGGAATCCTGCGCGGCCGATTCCGCGTCATTCAACACGCCTTCCTGCAGGCGTCCCACGGCATCGATCACGACCGCGGCCGCGAGTTCGCCACCGGAAAGCACATAATCGCCGATCGACAGTTCCTCGTCGACCGCGCGCCCAAGGAAGCGCTCGTCCACGCCTTCGTAGCGCCCGCTCAGCAGGATCAGGTGATCGCGCTGCGCGAGTTCGGCCACCCTGGCCTGGTCGAGCCGCCTTCCCTGCGGACTCAGGTAGATCACGCGGCCCGATGGCGAGCCACTGGCGGCGCGTGCTGCATCCAGCGCCCGGCGCAGCGGGTCGATCATCATCACCATGCCCGGGCCGCCACCGTAGGGCCGGTCATCGGCCGAGCGGTAATTGTCCGTGGCGAAATCGCGCGGGTTCCAGCACGCCAGTTCGATGATGCCGCGCTGGCGTGCCCGCCCCACCACACCGACCGACGCACTCCCCTCGATGAAATCCGGGAACAGGGTAATGACGTCGATGCGCATCAGAACTCCGGATCCCAGTCCACCGTGATCCGTCCTTCATCCAGAGCCACGCGGGTCACGAAGCGATCGAGGATGAACGGAACCAGCCGTTCCCGCTCGCCGTCGCGCACCACCAGCACGTCGTTGGCGCCGGTCGCGATGACATGCGAAACCCGTCCCAGCGACACGCCTTCCAGCGTGGCGACCTCGAGTCCTTCGAGGTCGAACCAGTAATACTCATCGCGTGCCGGCGCCGGCAATGCCGAACGCGCCACGCACACCTCCGCTCCGACCAGCGCGACGGCGGCGTCGCGATCGCCGACATCCGGCAATGTCGCGACCAGGCCCTTGCCCTGCGCACGTCCGCGCGCAGCTTCGACCACCCGCTCGCCAACCGCGCCACGCAACAGCCACGGACGATAACTGAAGATCCGCTCGCGCGGTTCGGTGAACGATTCCAGCTTCACCTCGCCACGCACGCCGTGCACGCCAACGATCCTGCCCAGCAGGACCAGGCGCTCCGGCGCGTCCATGCAATCAGGCAGCGGCAGGCTGCTTGCCGGCTTCCTTGTAGAGCGCGCGCACCTTGTCGGTCATCTGCGCACCCTTGGCCACCCACGCCGTCACCTTCTCGGTGTCCAGCTGCAGGCGCACTTCCTGACCCGAAGCCACCGGGTTGAAGTAGCCGAGGCGTTCGATGTTGCGGCCGTCGCGCGGGTTGCGCCCGTCGGCCACGATGATGTGGTAGAACGGACGCCCCTTGGCGCCGCCACGGGACAGACGAATCTTGACCATTCCGAGATCTCTGAAAATACCGGGAAATTCGTTCGGGAGCGCCAAAGCCGGCCTGACGGCCCCGAGTGAGCCGCGCATTCTAGCGCAACTGCGTCAAAAATAAAGCGCCGCGCCGCCAATCACCTGCCGCCTGGCGCACCCGGCAACCGGCGCCGTGCCGTACGCCGCTCGCGCGCCGGCGCGATTCAGCGTGGCGGCACGAAGCCGCCGCCGCCCATCTGGCGCATGGCCCCCGACATCTGGCGCATCAGGCCCTTCATGCCGCCGCTGCCGAGCTTGGACATCATCTTTTCCATCTGCTGGTACTGCTTGAGCAGGCGATTGACGTCGGCAGGCTGCATGCCCGAACCGCGCGCCACGCGCGCGCGCCGCGAACCGTTCAACAGGTTCGGGTGGCGGCGCTCCTTCTTCGTCATGGAGCCGATGATGGCGATCATGCGCTGCACCTCACGGTCGTTCACCTGCGACCTGACCTTGTCGGACAGGCCGGAAACGCCGGGCAGCTTCTCCATCAGCGAGGCCATGCCGCCCATGTTGACCATCTGCTCGAGCTGATCCTTCATGTCGTTCAGGTCGAAGCGCTTGCCCTTGATCACCTTCTCGGCCAGCTTGCGCTGCTTCTCCTGGTCGACGTTCTGCTCGACCTGCTCGACCAGCGAGAGCACGTCGCCCATGCCGAGGATGCGCTGGGCAACGCGATCGGGGTGGAAGGGCTCGAGCGCATCGACCTTCTCGCCCGCGCCGATGAACTTGATCGGGCGGCCGGTGACATAGCGCACCGACAGGGCCGCGCCGCCACGCGCGTCGCCGTCGGTCTTGGTCAGCACCACGCCGGTCAGCGGCAGGGCCTCGGCGAAGGCCTTGGCCGTGTTGGCGGCATCCTGGCCGGTCATCGAATCGACGACGAACAGCGTTTCGACTGGATCGAGCACGCCGTGCAGCGCCTTGATCTCGTTCATCATTGCCTGGTCCACGTGCAGGCGACCGGCGGTATCGACGATCAGCACCTCGGCGAAGTTCTTCCTTGCCGCATCCAGCGCGGCGCGGGCGATCTCGACCGGTTTCTGCTCCGTGCTGGAAGGATGGAACAGCACATCGACCTGCCCGGCCAGCGTGCGCAACTGCTCGATGGCCGCCGGGCGATAGACGTCGGCACTGACCAGCATCACCTTCTTCTTGCGCCGCTCCTTGAGGAAGCGCGCAAGCTTGGCCGCGGTGGTGGTCTTGCCGGCACCCTGCAGGCCGGCCATCAGCACGACGGCGGGCGGCGCGGCGGCGAGGTTGAGGTCGCTGTTGGCCGTGCCCATGACCGCGGTGAGTTCGTCGCGCACCACCTTCACCAGCGCCTGGCCCGGCGTCAGGCTGCGCAGCACTTCCTGGCCCAACGCCTTGACCTGCACGCGCTGGATCAGCGCCTGCACCACCGGCAGCGCTACGTCCGCCTCGAGCAGGGCGATGCGCACCTCGCGCAGCGCCTCGCGGATGTTCGATTCGGTCAGGCGCCCCTTGCCACGCAGGCGCTGGACGGTACTGGAAAGACGTTGACTGAGGGATTCGAACATGTCGGGATCACAAGTGAGCTGAAGGCAGGACGCCGGGAATTGCAGGCAACCAGGCGCCAGCGAAGCCTCCGATTATAGCCAGTGCCCGGCTTGATCGGGCGCGCGCGCCGCCGTCCGGCCGGTCGACAGCTTGCCTGGCATCCGCGCGCCCGGCCGGCGGTCCGCGTGCCTGGGCAGCAGGCATGGAGCAGCTGGCGGCAGCGCGTTACACTCGCTCGCCGTCCGGGGCATGGGCGGCCGAACCGAATCCCGCTCCGCCAAACCAGGGAGACCGAGATGCCAACCACCCCCCAATTCATCGCCGTATTGGCGCTCCTGGTGTTTGCCGCGCCCGTAGATGCGCAACAGAAGCCGAGCGTCTATCCGGCCAAGGGCCAGAGTGCCGAGCAACAGGGTCGTGACGATGCCCAATGCCTCGCCTGGGCCCAGCAGAGCACGGGCATCGATCCGGCCGCGGTCGCCGCCGCACCCGCGGCAAAATCCGGCCCCCAGGGTGAGCGCATGCGCGGCGCGTTCCGCGGCGCCGCCGCGGGCGCACTGGTCGGCGAGGTCGCCAACGACGATGCCAGCCACGGCGCGGCGGTGGGCGCCACCGGGGGCGCCCTGGCCGGCGGCGCGCGCGCCCGCCGCAACCGCGCTGCGAACGCGGAGAAGGCCCAGGATGAAAAGGCCGCGGCGCTGGATCGCTACTACAGCGCCTATGGCGCCTGCATGAGCGGCCGCGGCTACACGGTCGGCTGAGCGCCCCGGGCATGCTGGCCCGATGCAAACCCCGGCGGCCGGCCCGGCGCCGGCAACCGGGCATGTTGCCCGTTCGTTGCACGCGCGATCCAGTCCCGCGCCCGCCTGCGGGTCACACCGGTGACGCCTCGCTCGGCGCGTGCACCACCGGCGTCGGCGCGGGCCCTTGCGGCCTGCCCGCGCCAGCGCAACCCGGGCAGGTCAGCGCAGCCGCACCAGGTGGTTGTCCCGGATCATCACGCGATCGCCCGGCCGCAGGTTGCCGCTGTCCCACTGCGTGACGGTGGCGTAGCGCCCGTCGTCCAGGCGCACGTGGAACTGCCATGCGGGGCGACCCGAGCCGCTGCCGGAACTGCGCTCGATCGCATTGCCGGCGAAGCCGCCAGCCACCGCCCCGCCCACGGTTGCGGCGGTGCGTCCGCGGCCGCCGCCGACGGTGCTGCCGAGCACGCCACCGATGATGGCGCCAAGCACGGCACCGCCACCGGTGGTGCTGTTGTCATTCACATAGACCCGGCCGACATCCTCGATGACGCCGCAGGTCGCGCAGGTCTGCGACCTGCCCGCGTACGGATCGTTGTAGCCATAATGCGGCTTCGGCGGCACTGGCGCGCATGCGGCCAAGGCCACACAGGTGGCCACGGCCAGCGCACTGGTGGAAATCTTGCGTTGCATCATGTCACTCCTTGCCTTGGCATGGAATTGGAAATGGCATGGTCGCGTGTCGCGGCTAAAGTCCACGTGAACGAACGAAATCGCCACCGGCCTGCAGCACGCTACGCTATGTGGCGGCTGCCCGGACGATCACACCTGTTGAGGATTTGCCATGTCGCAGGAAATGCCCAGCGCCCGGGAATTGCGCGAAATGGATGCGGAAGCGGCGGTGAAGCGCCTGTCGAGCCTGCCCGATCCGGTGGTGGCAAGGCTGCTGCACGAACTCGGGCCGGCCCGCGCCGTCGCCATCCTCGACCGCTTCGGCGCCGCGCGCCGGCGCAACATCGCCGGGACCGAAGGCGCAACCTGGCTCGCCGGCATGGACTGGCCCGAAGGCTCGGTCGGGCGCCTGATGGAGGCGCCGCCGGCGGTGTTCACGCCCGAAACCACGGTCGCCGCGGCCATCGAGGCGCTGCGGCCACTGGTCACCCACCGTCTCATCACCTACCTGTTCATCGTCGATGCCGCGCGCCACCTGCTGGGCGTGGTGGCGTTCCGCGAGATCGCGCTGGCCCGGGCCGAACAGCGCCTTGGCGACCTGATGCTGCCGCAACCCTTCTCGCTGCGTCCGGAGACCAGCGTCATCGTTGCCATGCGCGACGTGGTGCAGCGCCACTATCCGGTCTATCCGGTGTGCGACCACGCACAGCACCTGCTCGGGGTGGTGCGTGGCTCGGTGCTGTTCGAGCAGCAGGCCTACGAGATCAGCGCCCAGGCCGGTACCATGGTCGGCGTCGAGAAGGAAGAACGCCTCGCCACGTCCTGGCAGCGCAGCCTGCGCATGCGCAACCCCTGGCTGCAGGTGAACCTGCTCACCACCTTCATCACCGCGGCGGTGGTCGGCTCGTTCCAGGACACCATCAACCATATCGTGTTGCTGGCCGTGTTCCTGCCGGTGCTTTCCGACCAGTGCAACAACACCGGCAGCCAGGCCCTGGCAGTCACCCTGCGCGGCCTCACCTTCGGTGAACTGAAATCCGGCCAGGGCCTGCGCCTGGTCGTCAAGGAGGGCTGGTTGGGCTTCCTGAACGGCGCCCTGACGGGCCTGCTCGCAGCCCTGGCCATGTTCGTGCTGGCCCGCTACCAGGGCAATGCCAATGCGCCGCTGCTCGCCTTCATCACCTTTGCCGCGCTGGCCGGCAGCTGCGTGCTCGCCGGGGTCGTCGGCACCGGCGTGCCACAGGTGTTGCGCCGTTGCGGCGCCGATCCTGCCACCGCTTCCAGCATCTTCCTGACCAAGGCCACCGACGTGGGCAGCCTTGGCCTGTTCCTCGGCCTGGCCGCCTGGCTGCTGGAGACCTGAACGCGCACAGCTGACGCTGGTTTCGCATCGGCGGAGTGCATAGACTCCCCCGCCACCGCCAGCCACCTGGAGAACGCCATGCGTCCTGTGCCCGTCCCGTCGCCTGCGCCAGCCGTAGCGCGCGGCAATGGCCCGTGCCGGGGCACGGCCCGGCTGTGCGCCAGACTCGCCGCCGGCGCGTTGCTCCTGATCCTTGCCGGTTGCGCCAGGGTGAGCATCGTGCCGGCACCGGCCACGCCAGAAGCGCCGCCGCGCGGGGCACGCTACGAACCGGCACCTGGCCGTGACATGGCGGATCTCGCACGCCTGCGCCTGGCGCCACCGCCAACCCTGCCGGAACTGGCCGAAGGCAGCACGCCGCTGGCCGATCGCAACCGCCTGGCCGGTGAAGGCTATACCCGCATCGGCACCGGCTGGATCGACGCGGACAGCCCGGAACAGGCGCGCCAGACGGCGCTGATACTCGGCCAGCGCGCCGGCGCCGAGCGGGTGCTGCTGTATCCACCCGACGCCAGCGACCGCGACTGGCAGGCCGCCTGCTACGTGCGCCTGCAGCTGCTGTTTGGCGCAACCTTCCGCGACCTGCGCGCCGAGGAGCGCGCGCACTTCGACGCCGGCGGCGTGAGCATCGGCAAAGTGCTTCCCGGCACCCCGGCATCGCGCGCCAACCTCATGCAGGGCGACATCGTGCTGGCCGTGGACGGCAAGCCGGTTGATGGCCGCAAGGGTTTCGAGGCGCTGCTGCGACAGCGTGCCGGCCAGGCGGTCACCCTGACGATGGTGCGCCACGACGTGATCCTGGCGCGCCAGGTGCGGCTGGGCGCGCTGCCGCCCGAGTCCTGATTCGACCACGCGCAACCATCGAAGGGCGTGCCCAAGGACGGCTATGCTTGGCGTTTTGGTGCGCGGGGAAGTCGGTGGCGAGCGACACATCCGGTCAGTCGCAGGCGGCAACTGGCGCATTGCGGCGCGCGGGCCTGGTCATCCTGGCACTCAGCCTGCTCGCGGTGTGGCTGGGCACCATCGCGCCCGCACCGGTGATGGGCTGGCTGCGCGAGCATGTACCGGGCTTCGCCGCCGCATGGGATGCGCTCAACGCGCTCCTGCCCGGCCTGAACCCGCTGCACGCGCTCGCCTACGCCTGGATGGCCCTGCTATGGGCCCTGCTGGTGCGGGGTCATTGGCGCTGGAAGGGCCCGTTCGTGTTGCTGGCCATCGGCACGCTCGGCGAATCCATACAGGCCTTCGTGCCGACTCGCACGGCGCGCGCCAGCGACGTGCTGAACGATCTTGGCGGCATCGTGATCGGTCTGTTGCTCGCCCACCTGATCCATCGCCTGCGTCGGCGCGGGTCCAGCCATCGATCCAGGGCGCGATGATCTGCCACGCGAAGACGCGGTCATGAGCGATGATCCCATCCGCGGCTGGCTGGCTGCCGTGTTGCGCGGCGACGCCGCCGCAGCGGCGCCGGGCCGCCAGCTCGATGCCAGCGCCGTCCTCGCCGCGGCCAGCGAGGCAGGCGTGCCTGCCCTGCTCCACGCCTGCCTCAGTCGCCCCGAACTGGCGCAGAGCATGCCGCCCGCGCTGCACCAGCCACTGGCGCGGGCGGCGCGCGTGCGGGCGGCGCAGCACATGTTCCGCGAGCACCAGTGCCGCCTGATCCTGGCGGAAATCGCCGCGGCGGGCGTGCCGGTGCTGCTGCTCAAGGGTTCGGCCCTGGCCTACCGGATCTACCCGTCGGCGCACCTGCGCGAATGCAGCGACATCGACCTCCTGCTGCCTTCACGGCAGGCGGTAGCGCGCGCGGTGGCGATCCTCGGCACGCTCGGCTATGCACCGCGCGACGCGGCTGCACCTGGGGATCTGGTGGCCTTCGAAGTGACCTGCGTGCGCAGCGGAACGGAGCGCGCCGGACTGGAAATCGACCTGCACTGGCAGCTTTCGAGCACGCCGGCATTCGCCTTCCGCTATGCCTGGGCGGAACTCGATGCCAGCGCCATCGCGCTGCCGGCGCTCGCCCCCGATGCGCGCGGCCTGGCTCCCGTACCGGCCTATCTGCATGCCTGCATGCACCGCGTGCAGAACATGGCCGGCGGCATCGGCGACCGGCTGAAATGGCTGTACGACCTGCATCTGCTCGGCCAGCATTTCGGCACTGACGACTGGCAGGCGCTCGCGGACCAGGCCGGCGCTCGAGGCCTTGCCGGCACCTGCCTGGCTGGCCTGGATGCGGCGGCACGCTGCTTCGGCGGGATTGCCCCAGGCAGCGTGCGTCGCGACCTGGCCACCGCGGCACGCGGCGAAACACTCGACCCGCACCGGATGCATCGCTGGCTCTACATCCAGCGCATGAACTTCCTGGCCTTCCCGACTTGCGCCCAGCGCATGCGCTGGTTGCGCCAGCGCCTGCTACCCGACCAGGCCTACCTGCGCGCACGCCACGGCGACGCGGGCCTGCTGCGTCTGCTCCTGCGCCGGCTGCGCGCCGGCATCGGCCGCCTCTAGGCTGCGCGCCCGGCCCTCAGCGCGGCGCTGGCAGATGCGCTGCCGAACGGTTGCGGGCGTTGCCCGCTTCCGCCCGGGTTGCGTCGGCATCGCGGGCGCAGGCCAGGGCGACACCGGCCAACACTGCGAACACCGCCATCAGCGCGGGCGTGCGCAGCGGATAGTCGACCGTGGAATGCAGGAACACCACCAGCACACCGGCCAGCGCGGCAAGGCCATCGGCACGGCGACGCGACTCGAGCGGCAGGCGCAACAGGCGACCGAATGCGCCGCCAAGCAGCAGCAGCACGCCCAGCAGCAGGGCCATGGCCGGCACGCCGCCTTCCAGCCACCACTGCACGTAATCGTTGTGCGCGGCATTGATGTAGGCGTGGAACAGCATGGCCTCACCCGCGCTCTGCTGGAACAGCGGCACGAAGCTGCCAAACCCCGCGCCGAGCGGCGCGTTGTCGAGGCCGAAGCCCAGCGTCAAGGCCGACATGCGCGCGCGCGACCCGGGCATGCCGACATCGTCGGCGTCCATCCAGGCCATGGCTGCCAGCACGCCAACGGCCAGCATGGCCAGTGTCAGGGCCAGCACCCAGCGCGGCGCTTGCTGCTGGCGCAGCCGCTGCAAGGACACCGCCGCCGAGCCCAGCATGACGGCCGCGACCGCCACCAGGGCAATGATCACGCCGGCCCGCGAGTTCACCAGCGGCAGGACCAGGAAGCACAGGCCGGCCAGCACGATCGCCAGCCCGGCGGCCAGGCCTTCGCCACGCCGCCGCGCATCCAGGAACAGACCCACCGCGACGGCAATGGCGATGGCAAGCATGTCGGCCTGATGGTTCTTGTTGGCGAACACCCCTGCCATGGCCGGTGCGTATTGCGGGAACGGATTGAGGAAGCTGTCCTGCGGCACGGCGAGCTGCAAGGTCGCCAGCAACAGGCTGAACGTGGCCAGCCCCACCAGCCACCACAGGAATCCGCGCGCCGCATCGCGTCCCAGCGCGAGCACGGCAAGGAACACCGCCGCTGCCGGCAGCAGGCTCAGCAGGTTGCGCTCGGTGGCGGCCGGGCTGAGCGTCCAGCGCAGATCGGGATGCTCGATCCCCGCGGAAACCAGGTCGGCGAGCAGGGCCGCGCGTGGGGCCGGCATCGCCCACAGCCATTGCGGCAGGGGCAGCAGCTGTAGCAGTGGCAGCGCGAGGATCGCCGCCAGCAGCCAGAGCGCGCGCGCGAGTCCCGCGAAGCGCGCCTGGCGACTGCCATGGAGTACCGCCAGCAGCAACACGGGCAGCGCCGCGAGCTGGGTGACCACGCCTCCCACGTTGTCGTCCTGCGAGCTGCCGCCGGTCAGGAAACAGGCGGTCAGCAGCGCCGCCGTGGCGAGGAACAGAACCCGGTCCTGCGGCGAGACGTCATCCATCGAGGCGCGGCGTTGCGGCATCGGCTTGGCATGCGGGAGAGCAGCCGCGATGATGCCATGATCGCGATCCGGACTGGCGCGAACGGGCAGGCTTGCGTCGCCGGCGCGGCCGGCCAGACTGCCAGCCCGCCGGCCTGCCCGCGTCAACCGGCAGCAACGATGCCGCCACCATCACACCACCGCCCCGTCACTCGAGCCCATGCGCGTTCCCGTCCTGACCTGGCATTCCAACAACATTCTCGGCAACGACTATGCGTCCAACGACCATCTCGCGCTGGCCGAAGACCTGCGTCTGATCCGGCGCCTGGGCCTGCGCATCGTGCCTCTGGTCACGCTGGTCGCGGTGCTGGACGGGCGACTGCCACAAGCGTCGCTGGAGAGCGCCGTCGCGCTCAGCTTCGATGACGGTTCCTGGTTCGACTGGCACGACCTCGAGCACCCCACCTGCGGCCCGCAGCGTGGCTTTGCGGGCATCCTGCGCGACTTCCGGCGCGACGCCGGCGTGCCCGTGCACGCAACCAGCTTCGTCATCGTCTCACCGCAGGCGCGCGCCACCCTCGACCAGACCTGCCTGATCGGCTGCGGCTGGTGGGACGATGCCTGGTGGCGCGAGGCGCAGCGCGAAGGGCTGCTGGCCATCGAGAACCACAGCTGGGATCACAACCACGCAAGCCTGCCGACCACGGTGGCCGGCGCGCGCAAGGGCAGCTTCCTGGGCATCGACGACCACGCAGCCGCGGATGCCGAAATCCGCGCCGCCAGCGACTGGCTGGATGCGTACCTTGCCCCGCATCGCTGCAGCCTGTTCGCCTACCCGTACGGCGAGGCCAGCGACTATCTGCTGCGCGAATACCTGCCGCACTTTGGCCACCGGCATCGCCTGCGTGCAGCCTTCGGCACACAGGCAATGCCGGTCGAATCCACGTCGAACCGCTGGCACCTGCCGCGCTATGTGTGCGGCCAGCACTGGCGCGACCCGGCCGAACTGGAACGCCTGCTGCAGACCCTGCGCCGGCCCGCGCGGTGCTGAACGGCAATTCAGTCCCTGTCCGCAGATGATCCGTTGGACGCGTCCCGTTGCCGTGCCGCCACGCGGGCACGCGCACGTGCCAATGCCGCCCGGGTGGCACCCGTGGACACTTGCGCGTCCGCTTCGCGCCGATGATCGAACCATGCACGGGCGAGGCAGCCCAGCATCAGCAACACCCAGATGACCAGGGCCGCACCACGCACGTCGACCGCGATCCAGCGCTGGTTCCACCAGTCGTAGCGCGCCGCAATGCCAAGATGGACGAGGGCGTGAAAGCCGCCCAGTGGCAACCAGAAGACGATGCCAAGGGTCAACGCAACCCACGATTTGTGCAGCCAGACCCACAACGGCCACAGCACCACCATGGCCATCATGGCGAACGCGAACCTCGTGATCGAACCGGCAATCAGCAGCGCCAGCAACGCGCACAACACGCCGCGCCCGACCAGCCACGCCAGGCGCTCCGCCAACCAGTTGGTGAAACCGGATCCGACCACGCCTATCGCCGATGCCATCGGCACCACGGCGGTGGCCTGGCCGGCCTCACGCGCGGCCCGGCCCGCGCTGCGCGCCGCCTTCGCCAGCGCGTCGTCCGCCGCGTTCGCGGACTGGTCCCGCCAGGCCGCGAATGCGCGCCGCAGGGCGTGGGGTTCGAGCGCGATGAAGCTGATCCCAAGCACCATCCACCAGAATGCCAGCGCGTACCCGCGGGCCAGTTGCAGGTGCCGATCGAGCTCGGCATCGCCGGGGTGATCGACGAGCGGATCCACGTAGCCGACGATGCCGATGCCAGGCGGCAGCAAACCGGGAAACCATTCGATCAGCCACGGCCAGGCAAGCACCAGCAACGCGCTCAGCGCCACGAAGATGAGACCGCGCGCGCCATGCCCGCGTGTCGATTGCGCCACCTGCCGTTCGCGCGGGTCGCGCACGGCACCGATCCGCTCAGCGCGGCGCGAGGATCGCGCCCAGGCGGTCATGGGTGCCGGGAATGCGCTCGAGGTGCGGGTACCGGAGTCCCGCGTGGTATTCCACCTTCATGGTCTTGTATTCCTCGCCATCCTTGACCAGCAACTCGATTGGCGTGCTGGTTTCCCTGGCCGCGGTGATGGCCGCCTTCAGGCGATCGGCGCTGAACGCGCGACCGTTGACCGCGATCAAGGTGCCGGAACTGGCAATGCCGGCCCTGAAGGCCGGCCCATCCCAGCGTACGTCGCTGATGCGCCCGCTGTCGCCATGCAGCGTGAGACCGATGGATGCGGACAGGTCCATGGATTTGCGCAGGCGCTCCGCGCTCTTCTGGAACTCGTTCGGCGCATCACGCCAGACCAGCTTCCAGCCGCTGGCGGCAAGACCGTCGAGCGGCGGTGCGTGGGCGTCGATACGCTCGCGCAGGAAGGACGCCCAGTCGAACGCGGCCACTTCATCCAGCGCGGCCACCACGTCGTCGAATTCGTAGGGTTCGGTCGTCCAGCGGCCATCATGGACGCCAAGGAAGAGGCGCGCGAAGTCATCCAGCGAGCGCCGCTCGCGGCTGAGCTCGCGCAGCTTCGTATCCACCGCCAACCACACCAGTTGTCCGGCGCTGTAGTAGTCCTCGCGCAGCTGCCAGTTGCGATAGGGCAACGGCCGGCGCTGGGCAATCACCGGATCGCGCGTGGTGTCCTGCACGTTGCGCCAGGCGAAGCCGGGGCGGTCGTCGGTGTAGGTCGCTGCGACCAGGGCCAGCGCCTCGCGTGCCTGCTCGGCCGTCCACAGGCCCGAACGCGCGGCCAGCACGCCGCCCCAGTACTGGGTCTGGCCCTCGTACACCCACAGCAGGTCGCCACGCATCGGCACGTTGAAGTTCGGCGTGGCCAGGCCCGCAGGCCGGCGGAACTTGCCGTTCCAGGAGTGCGTGTATTCGTGGGCAAGCAGGCTGCGCCCGGGCGCCTGCCGGTCCCACTCGGTGAAGTAGCCACGCGGCACGCCGTTCTCGCTGGAGCGCTGATGCTCCAGGCCGATGCCGCCCTGCTGGCTGCTCAGCGCCAGCAGGAAGTCGTAATGATCGTAGTGCTCGGAGGCGAACAGCTTGCGCGCCTGGCTGACGAGCTCGCGATGCACGTCCAGTTGCCGGGGCGTGGCTTGGAGGTCGCCCGCCTCGTCAGCAACGATGTTGAGATGCACGGGCGCCTTGCCACCGGCAAGCTCCACGCGGCGGAAATGCCGGCCGGCGAACATCGGCGAGTCCACCAGCACGTCCAGATCGACCGGCTTGAAGCTCACCCAGCCATCCGCGTCGGTGGTGTTGGGCGTGTGGCCTGCGGCCACGTCGAGCGCGCTTGCAAAGCGCCAGCCGGACGGCAGTCGCACCGCGGGGGCCACCTGGATGCGGCGCGCGGCATGGCCCGCCGGATACAGCACCACGGTGTTCCACTGCAGGTTCAGCATGTCCGGCGTCATCACGCGCCTGCCCTGCGACGCGTCCAGCGGCGACAGGAACTGGAAGGTCACTTCCAGCGTCGTGACCCCCGCCGGCACCTGGACATGGAAGGCCGCCACGTCGACCGGATCGCGCGTCCACGCCAGGGGCGTGCCCTGGGCGCGGATTTCCAGTCCCGCCAGCTTGTCGATCGGACCCCGCGGCGAATGTCCGCCGGGTACCCACTGCGGGTAGAGCAGGGTGAGCGGCCCGGCCTGCACCGGCACACTCTGCCGCACGCGGAAGATGCGGTGGTCGAGATCGGTGGCATCCACGCGCAGCTGCAGGGTGCCCGGATAGGCGACGACGCCTGGCGGCGGCACCTGGGCGAACGCGGTGGACAGCGGCATCAGGACACTCCACAGGGCGGGCACCAGAACTCTGCGCGCGATCCGCATCCACTTCAACGCCATTGCAGGACTCTCCACATCGAGGGCTCGACCCTGGCGGGCAGGGCCAAACCCGTGATTGTGCCAGTGCGTGCCAAAGTGCAACTGTGCCAATGGACACCTTCGCAGGCGACGCGCGAGGGTTTACATTGACGGGTCGGCGGCGCGTTCTGCCACCATTCATGTCGTTCAACCGGAATCGTCGATGCTGTACTACTTCCACGAAGTCAACCGCGCCCTCATCAACCCGCTGATCAACTGGACCGGCGCCGCTGCCCAGGCGCTGACCGCGCCGGACAACTGGCTGGCCCGGGTACCGGGGATCGACCGCGTCGCAGCCGGCTACGAGCTGTTCTACCGCCTGGGCAAGGATTATGAGAAGCCCGTCTTCGGCATCAGCAGCGTGGAGGCGCACGGGCGCGAAGTGGTCGTGGTCGAGGATCGCGTGCTGGAAACGCCGTTCTGCAACCTGCTGCACTTTCGCCGCTGCAGTGATGATCCGTCCAACCTGGCCAGGCTGTGCAGCGATCCGGCCGTGCTGGTGGTCGCGCCGCTTTCCGGCCACCACGCCACACTGCTGCGCGATACGGTGCGCACCCTGCTGCACGACCATGACGTGTACATCACCGACTGGATCGACGCGCGCATGGTGCCGCTCGAACAGGGCCGCTTCGGGCTGGAGGACTACGTCGCGCTGATGCGCCGCTTCATGCAGCACCTCGGCGCGGCCGACCTGCACGTGATGTCGGTGTGCCAGCCGACCGTGCCGGTGCTGGCCGCCGTTTCGCTGATGGCCGCGGCCGGCGAGGCCACGCCGCGCTCGCTGATCCTGGTCGGGGGGCCGATCGACCCCAGCAAGAGCCCGACCCGCGTCAACGACCTCGCCACCACCAAGCCATATTCCTGGTTCCAGACCCACGTGGTGTTCGACGTGCCACCGAACTATCCCGGCAAGGGGCGCCAGGTCTATCCAGGCTTCCTGCAACACACCGGCTTCGTCGCCATGAACCCGAGTCGCCACCTCAGCGCACACTGGGACTTCTATCAGAACCTCCTGCGTGGCGACCTGGAAGATGCGGCCGAACACCGGCGCTTCTACGACGAGTACAACGCGGTGCTGGACATGCCCGCCGAGTTCTACCTGGACACCATTCGCGTGGTGTTCCAGGAGCAGCTGCTGCCGCGCGGCAAGTGGTACATCGACGGCGAACCGGTGGTGCCGGCAGCCATCCACGACACCGCGCTGCTGACCATCGAAGGCGAGCTGGACGACATCGCCGGCCTGGGTCAGACGCGTGCCGCGCACGAGCTGTGCAGGGGCGTGGCGGCCAGCCACCGCGAGCACATCGAAGTGGCAGGCGCCGGCCACTACGGCATCTTCAGCGGCCGTCGCTGGCGCAACCAGGTCTACCAGGACGTGCGCGGATTCATCCGCCGCTTCGACGGCGCGCACAAGGCCTAGCACACGGACGACGCGGCCATGGCCCACGCGGCGCCCATCCGGAGGTCGATGCGCATGCAGACACTCACCGCGCTGGTTCTCCTGGCCCTGGCTGGCGCGCCGGGCTGGGCCGCCGACGCGCCGCCCGCCAGGCCTGCCACCTTGCAGGACGTATTGGCCGCCACGCAGCCTTCGGACTGGCGCCGGCCCGATCCGGCCGACACCCTGTACATGGATCTTCCCGGGGGCCGCGTGGTGATCGAGCTGGCACCCGCCTTCGCGCCGCTGCATGCCGCCAACCTGCGCACGCTCATCCGCGCGAAGTATTTCGATGGCCTGGCGATCCTGCGCGTGCAGGACAACTTCGTCACCCAGTGGGGCGATCCGGCGGCGGGTGCCCCCGAGGCGCGGTCATTGGGCAAGGCGGCAGCCACGCTCGCTGCGGAGTTCGAGCGCCCGCTCAGCGCGGAGCTGTCCTTCACGCCGCTGCCCGATGGCGATGTGTACGCCCCTGAAGTCGGCTTCAGCCAGGGCTTCCCCGCCGCGCGCGATCGGCGCGCCGGCAAGGCCTGGCTGGCGCACTGCTACGGCATGCTCGGCGCCGGGCGCGACACCGCAGCGGAATCGGGCAACGGGGCGGAACTCTACGTGGTGATCGGCCAGGCGCCACGCCAGCTCGACCGCAATATCGCCCTGGTCGGCCGCGTCATCCAGGGCATGGAATTGCTGTCCGCCCTGCCGCGCGGGACGGGTGCGCTCGGCTTCTACGAGGACCGCGCCCAGCGCGTGCCGATCCGCGCCATGCGGCTTGCCGCCGACCTGCCGGTGGCCGAACGCCTGCCGATCGAGATCCTGCGCACCGACACGCCAGCCTTCAGCGCACTGGTCGAAGCACGCCGCAACCGGCGCGATGACTGGTACCACCGTCCGGCCGGTCGGATCGACCTGTGCAACGTGCCATTGCCGGTGCGCATGGCCCCACCGGGCGCCACCACGCCGTAAGGCGCACCGGCGCCGCGCACCCAGGCAATGCGTGGCCCAGGCCGGCCGCATCCTGGCCACAAGCCTTCGAGCCTCTCCGCGCGCACGCGGCGGCAGGCGGCGAAATGCGCTCTCGGGGCGTTTGCGCGCGGGGCATGGCGGGGCCCGTGATGGCATGCCCGACGCATCCGCGGCGACCGCTCGTCGCCGCCCTGCGTCGCCCGATCACAGCCGCGTGGCGCCGAAGGTGTCGCACTGCTCCAGCGTGCCGCCGGCGAGGCCGGCCTTGAACCAGCGCACGCGCTCGGCCGAGCTGCCGTGAGTGAAGGAATCGGGCACCGCATAGCCCTGGGCCTGCTTCTGCAGGGCATCGTCACCGATCCGGCTGGCGGCATTCAGTGCGGCCTCCACGTCGCCCGGCTCCAGCCACGCCAGCTGCTGCTGGGCATGATTGGCCCAGACACCGGCAAAGCAGTCGGCCTGCAGTTCCTGGCGCACCGACAGGCCGGTCGCGCCCTGCATCGGCGTACCGCGCCGGGCGGCCTCGTCCACCTGGCGCATGACGCCAAGCAGGTTCTGCACGTGATGGCCCACTTCGTGGGCGATGACATAGGCGCGCGCAAAATCGCCCGCCGCATGGAAGCGCTGCTGCATCTCGCGGAAGAAGTCCAGATCCAGGTACACCTGCCGGTCGGCCGGGCAATAGAACGGCCCCATCGCCGAGGACGCCGCGCCGCAGGCCGAACGCACGGCGCCGGAGAACAGCACCAGCTTCGGTGCCGGGTAGGTGCTGCCGCCGGCCTGGAAGATCCGCCCCCATACATCTTCGGTGCTGCCGAGGATCTTGCGTACGAATTCGGTCTGCTCGTCATTGCCGACCGGTTCGACCTGCTGCCCGGGGGGCGCCATGGCACTGCCGCCCATGTTGCCGATGAGCTGCAGGATCTCGCCCGGATTCTTGCCGAACAGGAGCCCGACGACGACGACGATGACGATGCCGCCGATGCCCAGGCCGCCGCCGAGGCGCCGGCCACCGCCCGAGCTGCGCACCACGTTGTCGCTCGCGCGACCCTTGCGCCAACGCATGGCTGATCCTCCGCTGCCCGCCAGTACGGGTCCGACTGGACACTAACCGCCGACCCGGTCATCCGCAAGTGAATCTTGCGCCGTGCCGCCCGTGGCTGCCGCGCTGCGAAGATTGTTCACATCCGCCGCCCGTCGGCGCGCGATGGTCAAGCGGCGAGCGCCGCCCGCTTGCTATGCTGGCGGGATGAACAATGCATCCGGCGCCACTCGCATGGCGCAGCGCTTCCGGGGTTTCCTGCCGGTCGTGGTCGATGTCGAGACCGGCGGCTTCGATTGCGAGCGCCACGCCCTGCTCGAGATCGCCGCCGTCGTCGTGGGCATGGACGAGGCCGGCTTCCTGCACCCCGAACCGGTGGTGTCGGCACACGTGGTGCCCTTCCCGGGTTCCGAACTCGATCCGCGCTCGATGGAAGTCACCGGCATCGACCCGTACCACCCGTTCCGCTTTGCCGTACCCGAGCGTGCGGCCCTGGAAGCCATCTTCAAGCCGGTGCGCGCGGCGCTCGGTGCCAACGGTTGCCAGCGGGCCATCCTGGTGGGACACAACGCCGCCTTCGACCTCGGCTTCATCAATGCCGCGGTACGTCGCACCGGGCACAAGCGCAACCCGTTCCACCCCTTCAGCTGTTTCGACACCGTCACCCTGGCCGGCCTCGCCTACGGCCAGACCGTGCTGAGCCGCGCGGTCGAGGCCTCCGGACATGCCTGGGATGCCAACCAGGCGCACTCGGCCGTGTACGACACCGAACGCACGGCCGGGCTCTTCTGCCAGGTGGTCAATCGCTGGCGCGAACTGGACACGTTCTGGCAGCGCGGCCACCCACCCGCTTGATTGCCGCACGCCACGGGCGCATCTTGTCGCCATGCCGATCCATGAATACGTTCCCGTCGAGCCGCCCGGTTGCGCACTGTGCTGCTACGGCTTTGAACGGCTGCAACGCCTGGATGAGCCGCCGCTGACTCACTGCCCGGCCTGCAACCGCCCGGTCCGCCGCCTGATCGGCGCGCCGCAGGTCGTTTCCGGCCAGGCGCACGTGCTCGCCGAAAAGCACCTCGCTGCGCACGGCTTCACCCAGTACCGACGTGCCGGCAAGGGCCGCTACGAGAAGACCACGGGCAAGGGGCCGGACACCCTCGGCAGCGATTGAGGGAGGCGATCCCGCCTTTCTCCCTCGCGGGCCAGGACACGCATGCAGCGCTCTTCGGTTCCTGCCGGAGCATGCATCTCCCGGCCATGTGGCCCTGGGCGAAATTGTAAAGGTCGCTTGACAGCGCGACACACGTGCGCGTATCGTCGTGTCAAGTGACCTTGACAGGCCTTCCGCCCATGCATCCCACCCCGGCACGCCCCATCCGCACCGCGCCTCTCGCGCACTGGTCGCGACGCCAGCGCTGGCTGTTCGTGCTGTTTTCCTTTGCGCTGATGCTCGTCGGCATCCATTGGCTGATGCGCGGTGGCTGGCAGCTCTGGGCCGGCCTGCTGGCGATGAGCCTTTCCGTACCGATGGTTGCCTACAGCTGCCGCGCGGTGAGTCGCACCGAAACCGGCCCCATGTCGCCGGCCGAGCGTCGCTTCCTGATCGAGTTCAGCTTCAGCATGCCGGTCTACTTCGTGCTGGTCATCCTGCTCTGGGGCCACGCGCGCCAGATGGACCAGGGCTGGCTGCGCGCACTGGTGGCAGTCTCGCCGGCCCTGCCGGTGGCGTGGCTCAGCGTGGCATTCACGCGCATGATCCTCGGCAGCGACGAACTCATGCAGCGCATCCACCTGCAGGCCCTGGCCGTGTCGGCCGGCGCCGTGTCGATCCTGTCGATGGCGCTCGGGTTTCTCGCCGCGGCAAAGGTGCTGGCGCTCAAGGGCGACATCCTGCTGTGGGTCTTTCCGGTACTTGCCTGGGTCTACGGTTCGGTGCGCTGGTGGCTGATGCGCCGTCTCGGCCGCGGCGATTGAACCGGCATGCACAACCGCCTGCGCGAACTTCGTGGCGAACTTGGCTGGTCGCAGGGCGACCTGGCCGAGCAGCTGGAAGTGTCGCGCCAGACGGTCAACGCCATCGAGACCGGCAAGTACGACCCCAGCCTGCCGCTGGCCTTCCGCATCGCACGCCTGTTCCAGCAACCGATTGAAAAGATCTTCCTTCCCGACGAGGAGAATGCCTGACATGACGATGATCGAGAGCGCCAGCCGGCACCTTGCCGCCCTGCTGGCGGCCGCCGTGTTCGCCGTGCACCTGCAGCCACAACCGGCCGGCGCGCAGGAGGCGCACAGCATGCCGGCGCCGACCGAGGCCGACAGCGCCGGCCAGGCACCGGCGCCGCGCACCTGGCGACTGGGCTCGCTGACCTTCACCGCCTGCGACCTCTCCGCGCCGAACTCCGGCGCCAGCACGGCTGCCTGGTGCAATGAATTCGACGTGCCGGAAGATCGCGCCAGGCCGGATGGTCGCCACATCAAGCTCAGGCTCGCCGTCGTCAGGAGCGATGCCGGCGACGCGGCCAGCAAGGACCTCGTGCTGATGCTGGCTGGGGGCCCGGGCCAGGCGGCAACCGAGGCCTTCGTCAACACGGATGCCTATGCCAGGCTGCTCAAGCACCACCACGTGGTCCTGCTGGATCAGCGCGGTACCGGCAAAAACAGCCCGCTGACCTGCCCGCAAGCCGAACAGGCGGCGCGACAGGCCGAGCAGGACAGCGCAACGGTCGATTACGAGCGCATGCGCACAGACACGGCGGCCTGCCTGGCCGAGGTCTCGAAGAAGGCCGATCCGCGCTTCTATACCACCACGGTTGCCGCCGAGGACCTCGAGGACGTGCGCCGCGCCCTCGGTGCCCCGCAGTTCGACATCATTGGTGTTTCCTACGGCACGCGCATGGCGCAGCAGTACCTGATGCGCCACGCCGACGGGGTGCGCAGCATGGTGCTCGATTCACCAGTGCCGAACACGCTGGTGCTGGGCGCGGATTTCGCCCGCAACCTGGAAGCGGCCCTGACGCTGAATTTTGCTGCGTGTACCGCCACGCCGGCCTGCAAGCAGCGCTTCGACGACCCCATGCAGACCCTCTACCAGTTGCGCGACGCGCTGCGCGCCAATCCGCACAAGGTCAGCTTCCGCGACCCGCGCACCTGGGAGAACACCGAGCAGATGCTCAGTGCGCACCTGCTGGCCCTGGTGGTGCGCCTGTACGCCTACACACCCGAAGCGGCGGCCCTGCTGCCCCTGTCGGTGGATGCAGCGGCGCACGGCAACGTCGGCCCCTTGCTCGGCCAGGCCAAGCTCCTCACCGGCGACCTGTCCGGCAACCTGGATGGCGGCATGTCGATGAGTGTCATCTGCAGCGAAGATGCAGCCCTGCTCAAGGAGAACCCCGCCGACGAGGACACCATCCTCGGCAACACCCTGGTTCGCGGCATCAAGGCCCAGTGCGAGGTCTGGCCGCGGGGTGCGATGCCGGCCGATTTCCACGCGCCGCTCGAAAGCGGCAAGCCGATCCTGATCCTTTCCGGCGAACTCGATCCGGTCACGCCACCACGCTACGGCGAGGAGATCCTCGCCCACCTGAGCAACGCACGCCACCTCGTGGCCAGGGGCCAGGGGCATTCGGTGATGGTGCGCGGCTGCATGCCCCATCTGATCGACGAGTTCATTGCCAACACCGACCCCAAGGGCCTGGACGCGAGCTGCCTGGACCGGCTTGGCCCTACCCCGGCCTTCATCAACTTCAACGGAGCCGCGCCATGATCGAAGTGAAGAATCTTTCCAAGGCCTTCGACAAGGGCAAGGTGAAGGCCGTCGATGGTGTCTCCTTCACGGCGCGCGACGGCGAGATCACCGGCCTGCTCGGCCCCAACGGTGCGGGCAAGACAACCACGCTGCGCATGCTCTATACCCTGATGAACCCGGACCATGGCCAGGTGCTGGTCGATGGCATCGACGCCACCGTCGATCCGCTGGCCGTACGTCGGCGCCTCGGCGTACTGCCGGATGCGCGCGGCCTGTACAAGCGCCTCACGGCCGGTGAAAACATCGATTACTTCGCGCGCCTGCACGGCATCCCGGCCACGCAACTGAAGACACGCCGCGAGGCACTGGTCGATGCATTGGAGATGCGCGAGATCCTCGACCGCAGGACCGAAGGCTTTTCGCAGGGCCAACGCGTGAAGACGGCCATCGCCCGCGCCCTGGTGCACGATCCGCGCAACGTCATCCTCGACGAGCCGACCAACGGGCTGGACGTGATGGCCACGCGCGGTCTGCGCGCCTTCATGCGCAAGCTCAGGGACGAAGGGCGCTGCGTGCTCTTTTCCAGCCACATCATGCAGGAGGTGGCCATGCTGTGCGACCGCATCGTGGTGATCGCCGCCGGCCGCGTGGTCGCCGACGAGTCGCCCGACGCCCTGCGCCGGCAGACCGGCGAAGCCAACCTGGAAGACGCCTTCGTCAGGATCATCGGCAGCGCGGAGGGCCTGGCCGCATGAATACGTCCCTGATCGTGTTCTGGAAGGAGCTGCGCGAGAACCTGCGCGACAGGCGCACGCTCGCCAATGCCCTGCTGGTCGGGCCGCTGATCGGCCCGATCATGTTCGTGATGATCATCAACCTCAGCCTCAACCGCGAGTTCAGCAAGGCCGAGGCGCCGCTGGAGATCCCGGTCATCGGCGCCGAGCACGCACCGAACCTGGTGGCGGCGCTCGAGCAGATGGGCCTGGTGCCGCAGCCGCCGGTGGCCGATCCGATCCGCACCGTGCAGGAACAGGATGCCGATGCAGTGCTGCGCATCCCGGCGGGCTTCGCCGAGGCCTGGGAAAAGGGCGAGCCGGCACAGGTGGAGATCTTCTACGACTCCTCGCAGCGCGACGCCCACACACCCGTCAATCGCGTGCGCACGATGATCGAGCAGTACTCGCGGCAGCGCGGCATGATGCGCCTGATTGCACGCGGTCTGTCGCCCTCGCTGGTCCAGGCGGTCACCCTGGATGCGCGCGACCAGTCCACGCCGCAATCACGCGCCGGGCTGATCTTCGGCATGCTGCCCTACTTCTTCGTCCTGACCATCTTCATCGGCGGCATGTACCTCGCCATCGATCTCACTGCCGGCGAGCGCGAGCGGCAGTCGCTGGAACCGCTGTTCGCCAACCCGGTCGCGCGCTGGCGCATCCTGCTCGGCAAGCTCGGAGCGATCTGCGCATTCTCGCTGGCGAGCCTGATCATCTGCATCGTGGCCTTCGCCTTCGCGGGCCAGTTCCTGCCGGCCGACAAGCTCGGCATGAACTTCGACCTCGGCCTGCGCTTCGGCGTGCTTGCGCTGCTGCTGATGCTGCCGCTGGTGGTGATGCTGGCGGCGCTGCAGACCCTGGTGGCGGCCTTTGCCAAGAGCTACCGCGAGGCGCAGACCTACCTGTCGATCCTGATGTTCGTTCCCGCCCTGCCCGCGGTCGCCCTCAGCGTGGTGCCGGTGAAGGTGCAGACCTGGATGTATGCAGTGCCGCTGCTGGCACAACAGGTTGGCCTGAGCGAGGCACTGCGCGGCGCCCGTGTCGGTGCGCCGGAGGTGGCGCTTTGCCTTGCCAGCGGCTTCGCGCTGGCGCTGGTGGTGACGGTCGTCACCGCGCTGGTGTACCGCTCGGAACGCCTGGCGATCTCGGCATGAGGGCAGGCCGTGCGTGGTTCGCCCGGGCGCACCACGCACGGCACCAGCGCAGCGGCGCCGTGCGTGCGGCGGCCAGGCCGGCCCAACCGGTGCCGGGGCGCGGCTAGGCCCGCTGGCGCAGGGCCTCGAACAGCGCGATGCCGGTGGCGACCGATACGTTGAGGCTTTCCACGTCGCCGCGCATCGGGATGACGCCGAGAAAATCGCAGGATTCGCGCGTCAGCCGGCGCAGGCCCTCGCCCTCGCTGCCCAGCACCAGCGCCAACGGCCCCTTGAGGTCGAGTTCATACAGCGACTGGCCGTCCTCGCCGACCAGGCCGACCAGCCAGACGCCGGCATCCTTCAGGATCCTGAGTGCGCGCCCCAGGTTGACGGCGCTCACGATCGGCACGCGATCGGCGGCCCCCGCCGACGACCGGCGCACCACCGGCGTCACGCCGACGGCACGGTCCTTGGGCACCACCACGACCGTGACGCCGGCCGCCTCGGCGCTGCGCAGGCAGGCACCAAAGTTGTGCGGATCGGTCACGCCATCCAGCACCAGGACCAGCGCATCGCGCCCGGCACGCTCGACCAGGCCGGCCAGATCGGACTCGGCCAGTGCGGGTGGCGCCTTGTAACGGGCCACCACGCCCTGGTGGCGTGCGCCGCCGGTCATGCGATCGAGCGCGGCGCGATCGCGCGCATGCGGCTTGATGCCGCGCTCGCGCGCGCGTTCGCCCAGTTCCTTCAGGCGCACATTGCTGCTGCCCGACTCGATGTAGAGCTCGACGAGGTTGTCCGCGTCATGATTCAGGGCGGATTCGACGGCATGGATGCCGATCAGAAGCTGGGCGGTGGTCATGGGAGGCCGGAGGCTGGAAGTGGGATGGATGGATCGGCGTATTCGAGCCTCGCGGCCCGTGGACGTCGGGACAACCGGGCGCGCGGCGGTGTCGGCAAGACGACATGCATGCCCGCCGGCCGGGGCGGCGAACATGCGGCGACCGCGCCCCCACCGAAAACGCCTACGTCACCAGGCGGAAGTCGATCTTGCGATCCTCCAGGCTCGCGCGCAGCACGCGCACGCGCACCTCGTCACCGAGCCGGAAGCTGAGGCCCAGGCGCTGGCCGGTGAGCATGCGGCGCGTGGCGTCGAAATGGTAGTAGTCGTTGGGCAGCTGGGTCACGTGCACGAGGCCGTCGATCTTCGATTCGGTCAGCTCCACGAACAGGCCGAACGAAGCCACGCCCGACACGATGCCGGCGAACTCGCTGCCGACGTGCTTTTCCATCCACGCGCACTTGTAGCGCTCGTCCACGTCGCGTTCGGCTTCTTCGGCGCGCCGCTCGTTGTGCGAGCAGTGCACGCACAGGCTGGCCATGTCGCTGGCGCTGTAGAGGTAGTTCGCGAGCTTGCCGCCCGTCAGCGCGTAGCGGATCGCGCGGTGCACGAGCAGATCGGGATAGCGCCGGATGGGCGAGGTGAAGTGTGTGTAGGTGGCGAGGGCGAGCCCGAAGTGGCCGGGATCGGCGGGCTGGTACACGGCCATGCTCTGCGAGCGCAACACCACCGATTCGATCAGCGCCGCCTCGGGGCGTCGGCGCGCGCGCGTCAGCAAGGCCGCCATGTCGGCCGGCGTCACCTGGTCGTGCGGCGGCAACTTCAGCTTGAACTCGCGCAGGAACTCCAGCAGGTCCTCGTACTTGGACGCCGGCGGCGGTGCATGCACCCGATAGGGCGCCGGGATGCGCTTGCGCTGCAGGAACTTCGCCGCCTCGACGTTGGCCGCGATCATGCATTCCTCGATCAGCATGTGCGCGTCGTTGCGCTCGCGCGTGCCAAGCTGCACGACCTCGCCGTGCTCGTCGAGGCGGAACTCCACTTCGCTGCTCTCGAAGTCGATTGCGCCGCGCCGCTTGCGTGCCTTTGCCAGCAGCTTGTAGAGGCGGTGCAGCTCGCGCAGCGGCGGCAGCACGTCGGCCAGTTCGCGGCAGGCATCGTCATCCTTCTCGCCCACGGCCTGCCACACGCGGTCGTAGGTGAGCCGGGCGTGGGAACGGATGACGGCGGGATAGAACTTCGAACGCATCACCTCGCCGGCATCGTCGATGCGCATGTCGCACACCATGGCGAGGCGATCGACCTTCGGGTTCAGCGAGCAGATGCCGTTGGACAGCGATTCCGGCAGCATCGGCACGACGAAGCCGGGGAAATACACCGAGGTCGCGCGCCGGTTGGCCTCCTCGTCGAGTGCCGTGCCGGGTTGCACATAGTGCGAAACGTCGGCAATGGCGACCAGCAGGCGATAACCATCCGGCATGGCCTGGGCCCACACCGCATCGTCGAAATCGCGCGCATCGGCGCCGTCGATGGTCACCAGCGGCAGCTTGCGCAGATCGGTGCGCCCGGCCATCTCGGCGGCAGTGACCCGGGTTCCGACCGCTGCGGCTTCCGCAAGGGCCGGCGCCGGCCATTCGTGCGGCAGGTCGTGGCTGGCGATTGCCATCTCCACCACCAGCGACGGCTCCAGGCGCTCGCCCAGCACGCTGAGGATGCGGCCCATCGGCCCGCGCTGCACGGTGGGCGGATCGGTGATCTCGACAATGGCGATCTGGCCGGAACGCGCGCCCTGATCCTGCCCCGGCTTGATCAGGATATCCTGATGCAGGCGCCGGTCATCGGGGGTGACCAGCACCACGCCATGGTCTTCGACCACGCGGCCGACCAGGCGCGAGGAACGGCGTTCCAGCACGCGCACGATGGCGCCCTGACGGCGGCCACGACGATCGATGCCCACCACGCTGGCCAGCACGCGATCACCATGCAGGGCCTTGCGCATCTCGGCCGGAGACAGATACAGGTCGTCGCCGCCCGCATCCGGGCGCAGGAAACCGTAGCCTTCGGCGTTGGCGATCACCGAGCCGGGCATCAGGTCCAGCTTGCCGGCCACGCCATAGCCACCACGCCGGTTCTGGATCAGCTGGCCGGCGCGCAGCATGGCCGCAAGGCGCCGCGAGAGCGCCTCGAGATCCTGCGCTTCGGAGAGATTGAGCGCCGCGGCGATCGAATCGATCTTCATCAGCTCGCCATGTTCGGCGAGCAACTCCAGGATGGCCTCGCGGCTGGCGATCGGCCGCTCGTAACGGCTCGCCTCGCGGTCGGCGTAGGGATCGCGGACCGGCGGGCTGCCCTTGCGGCCGGGCAGTGGCGGCAGCTTCTCGGGCATGAACGGTGCCGCTTTCGACCGCTTGCCGCGACCACGTCCGGTCGGTTCCTGGCGCCCGCCCGCACGTTTCTCCGCAGGGCTCCTGGCGGGGCCTTCACCCGCGCCGGTGGACTTCTTCTTGGTCTTTTTCAAGTTGTGTTCTCGATGACAAGGCGCCAGCGTCGCCGAGCGCCCCGCCGATTGCAAGTGCAGCCGTTGACAGTCCCCGGCGCGGCCAGTATCGTTCGCGCCCCGGTTGGCCCTGCCCGCCGGAAGGCCCAGGTGGCGGAATTGGTAGACGCACTAGTTTCAGGTACTAGCGGGTAAAACCGTGGAGGTTCGAGTCCTCTCCTGGGCACCAACGAATCGATCGAAGACCCGCCGCATGGCGGGTTTTTGTTGGCCCACGCCGGCCCGGACCCTGGGCCCGCCGGACGGCCTTCCGGTGCCGGAAACCGCTGGCTCGGCTACGATCCACGCTCGCCCCCGTCGCCGACGGCGGATCGGACCAGGGTTGCCGAACAGTGCCTGACGCCCCCTCAGCGCGGATCGCGAACCCGGTGCCCGAGCGGGCGTTCATCCGCCTGTCCCTGTTTCATTGCACGGCGATCGCGTTTTTCCTCTTCGCCGTGGCACTGCATTACGACCCGGCCAGCGGATTTACCCGCTTCATCTACTTCGGCGATCATTTCACGTCGACCCGCTTGCCCGAAGTCACGCGCACCGATCCGTTCGTCTTTCACGACAGCGACGGCTACGACGGACAGTTCTACGCACAAATCGCCACCAGTCCGCTGCTCGCGAACCCCGGCCTGGATCGCGCGCTTGACTCTCCGGCATACCGATCACGGCGCATCGGCCTGCCGGCATTTGCATGGCTTGCCGGCCTGGGGCACACGCGGTGGATCCTCCAGGCCTATGCGCTGGCAAACGTCCTGGCCTGGTTGGCGCTGGCGGTACTCCTGCTGCGCTGGATTCCAACATCGACCACAACCGCGCGGCTGGCCTGGCTGGGATGCCTGTTTGGCGTGGGGGTGATGATGAGCGTGGAGCGGGCGCTCACCGACCTTCCCGCTGCCCTGTTGCTGGTGATCGCGCTCCATTTCGCCGAGCGCCAGCGGCGCGGCAGTGCCGGCGTGGCGTTCTCCCTCGCCCTGCTCACGCGCGATGCGAGCATGCTCGGCGGAGGCCTGCTGCTGCCGGCCGATCGCGCGGATCGCCGCCAATGGCTGCGTGCGGCGGGGGTGGGCGCGCTTGTCGCGCTGCCGCTGGTGTTCTGGTCGATCTACGTCCACCGGCGCTTTCCGGGCCTGCCAAATGGCGATGCCGGCATCTTCGCCCTGCCCTTCAGCGCGCTGCTCGGCAAGCTCCAGGCGATCTGGCACGCGATTCCCCAGCAGGGCTGGATCCGCTCCACGGTACAGTTGCTGTCGATCACCGGCCTGTGCGTGCAGTTCCTGCTGTTGCTGGCCTTGGCCCGCAGCGCATGGCGCCAACGCTGGTGGCGGGTCGGCGCCGCCTTTGCCCTGCTGTTTGCCGTACTGGGTCCGCTGGTGTGGGAAGACTACACGGCCGCGGCACGCACCGTGATCCCGATGACCCTGGCGTTCAACGTGCTGCTGCTGCGCGATCGCTGGTGGAGCTTCCCGGTCTGCCTGGCCGGCAATCTTCCGCTGCTGCACGGCGTGGTCTATCTTCTGCGGCCATCCTGGCCGAGCCTGCCATGAGCGCCGAACCGAGCCGTGCCGCCGCGCCGCAACTGAGCGTGCTGATACCGTGCTTCAACGAGGCCGCGACGCTGGCCGAGGTGATACGCGCGGTTCTCGATTCGTCGCTGCCGTCGCTGCAGATCGTGCTGGTCGACGACGGTTCGACCGACGGCACGCCCGAACTGATGCGTTCGGGCGCACTGGGTCTGCGCGAAGGAATCGACAAGGTCATCATCCACGAGCGCAATCGCGGCAAGGGGGCGGCGCTCAGGAGCGCGATCGCCGCCGCCGATGGCGAGATCATGGTGATCCAGGACGCCGACCTGGAATACGACCCGGCCAACTATCCGCGCGCGTTCGAGCTGATCGCCTCCGGCCGTGCGGACGTCGTCTATGGTTCGCGCTTCGTGGGCAGCGAGGCGCACCGCGTGGTGTATTTCTGGCACATGGTCGGCAACCGCCTGCTGACCCTGCTCTCCAACATGTTCACCAACCTCAACCTGACCGACATGGAGACCGGCTCGAAGATGTTCCACCGGCGTGCCATCGCCGGCATCGTGCTGGAAGAAGACCGCTTCGGGATCGAGCCGGAGCTGACCGCCAAGTTCGCCAAGAAGGGCTGCGTCTTCTACGAGGTGGGCATTTCATATTTCGGGCGCAGCTACGCACAGGGCAAGAAGATCACCTGGCGTGATGGCGTGCGCGCGGTCATCGCGATACTGAAGTACAACCTGCGCCGCTGAAGTCCGGCCGCAGGCCACGCGCCGTGGCTCTCCAGGCCTGCTCGCCCGACCTGCCCGAGGGGCGCGGCACCTGCATTGCGCCGCCGACGTGCACGACCGGCACGATCTTCCGATCCGCGTTCGCCCATGGGCGATGGATCAGCGGCCGTTGCGCGCCGACCGCCAGCGGCGCCATCGACTGCGCGTGCACCGGTGCGCAAGGCCACGGCCGATGACGCGAACCGGCCCGGGTGCAGCACACCCTGGCGCGGCACCGGTATAATGGACGCTTGATGTACGCGACGGGAGAAGCGGTTTGTCCCAGTGGCTTCCGCTGCCGAAGGCGCAACGCCCGTAATCGCTCAGGCCCGTTGACCGTCGCGTACCCACACTCTGGAGAGACCGGCTGCCGTCCAAGGCAGGAACCGGCGCCGAAGGGGCACGAAGCGTTCGCGCTTCCAAACTCTCAGGCAAAAGGACAGAGGGGCGCCCGCGTGCAGCTTCGCACGCCCACTTCCCGGATGCCCTCATGACGCACAATGCCTCGCCGTCGCTCGCCGACCTCGAATACCACGACGCCTTCATCGAGCGCCACATCGGCCCCAACGATGCCGAAACGGCGCACATGCTGCAGGTCATCGGCCAACCTTCCCTGGAGGCGATGACCGATGCCATCGTGCCGGCCAGCATCCGCTCGCACACGCCACTGGCCCTGCCCGCGGCGATGACCGAGGTCGAGGCGCTGGCGAAGATCCGCGCCATCGCCGCGAAGAACCGCGTGTTGCGCAGCTTCATCGGCCAGGGCTACTACGGCACGCATACGCCGAACGTGATCCTGCGCAACATCCTCGAAAACCCTGCCTGGTACACCGCCTATACGCCCTACCAGGCGGAAATCTCGCAGGGGCGCATGGAGGCGCTGATCAACTTCCAGACCATGTGTGCCGAACTCACCGGGATGGAGATCGCCAACGCTTCGCTGCTCGACGAGGCGACTGCCGCCGCCGAGGCGATGACCCTGGCGCGCCGGGCGGCCAGGGCCAAATCCGACGTGCTGCTGGTTTCGGGCGATACCCATCCGCAGACGCTCGAGGTGCTGCGCACCCGCGCCGAGCCGCTGGGCCTGACCATCGAGACCGCCGACTCGGCGGAAGCCTACGCGGCGGCGCTGGACAAGGGCGACTTCTTCGCCGTGCTGGTGCAGTACCCGGCCTCGAGCGGCTGGCTCCATGACTGGGGCGAGGCGGCCGATGCCATCCATGCCAGGGGGGCGCTCTTCATCTTCGCCACCGATCTCCTCGCGCTGACGCTGCTCAAGCCGCCGGGCGAGATGGGTGCCGACATCGTCATCGGCAACACGCAGCGCTTTGGCGTGCCGTTCGGCTTCGGCGGCCCGCACGCCGCCTTCATGGCCTGCCGCGATGCCTACAAGCGGCAGATGCCGGGCCGCCTGATCGGCGTGTCGGTGGATACCGAGGGCAACACCGCCTATCGCCTCACCCTGCAGACACGTGAACAGCACATCCGCCGCGAGAAGGCCACCAGCAACATCTGCACCGCGCAGGTGCTGCTGGCGGTGATGGCGGCGATGTATGCGGTGTATCACGGCCCCGACGGCCTCAAGCGCATCGCCCTGCGGGTCGCGCGCCTGACCGCCATCCTCAAGGCCGGCCTGCAGCAGCTCGGCTACAGCCACGACCATCACGCCACGGCCTTCGACACCATCAGCCTGAAGACCGACGGGCGCACCGACGCGCTGATCGCGCGCGCCGAGTCGATGGGCGTGAACCTGCGCAAGGCATGGGATCACTACATCTGCATTTCGCTGGATGAAACCACCACCCGCGCCGACATCGAGTTGCTGTGGCGCATCTTCGCCGCGGACGGCGCGGCGCTGCCGTCGATCGACGCACTGGACGCGAGCGCGCCTTCGCTGATTCCGGCGCACTTGCGCCGCACCAGCGCCTTCCTCACCCACCCGGTGTTCAACACCTACCACAGCGAACACGAGATGCTGCGCTACCTGCGCAGCCTGGCAGACAAGGATCTGGCCCTGGATCGCACCATGATCCCGCTCGGTTCATGCACCATGAAGCTCAACGCCACGGCCGAGATGATCCCCATCACCTGGCCCGAGTTCGCCGACATCCATCCCTTCGCCCCGGCCGCGCAGGTGCAGGGTTACAAGGAACTCATCAGCGGCCTGGAAGCCATGCTGGTCGAGATCACCGGCTACGATGCGGTCAGCCTGCAGCCCAACTCCGGCGCGCAGGGCGAATACGCCGGCCTGCTGGCGATCCGCGCCTGGCACCGCTCGCGCGGCGAGGGACATCGCGACATCTGCCTGATCCCCGAATCCGCACACGGCACCAATCCGGCCTCCGCCCATCTTTGCGGCATGCGCGTGGTGGTGACCAGGTGCGACGCCAACGGCAACGTGGATGTCGAGGACATCCGCCGGAACGCGCAAAAGCACTCCGAGCAGCTTGCCGCCATCATGCTCACCTACCCGTCCACGCACGGCGTGTTCGAGGAGGACGTGGTCGAAATCTGCGACATCGTCCACCAGCACGGCGGCCAGGTCTATACCGATGGCGCCAACATGAACGCGCTGGTCGGCCTCGCCAGGCCCGGCAAGTGGGGCTCGGACGTGTCCCACCTCAACCTGCACAAGACCTTCTGCATCCCGCATGGCGGCGGCGGCCCGGGCGTCGGCCCGTGCGCGGCCAAGGCGCACCTGGCTCCGTTCCTGCCGGGCGCGCTGGGCGAGGCGGGCATCCGCACCGCGGGCACGGGCGAAGGCGCCATGGTCAGTGCCGCCACCTTCGGCAGCGCCGGCATCCTGCCGATCTCGTGGATGTACATCACCCTGATGGGCGCCACCGGCCTGCGCAAGGCCACCCAGCTCGCCATGCTCAGCGCCAACTACGTGTCGCGGCGGCTGGCCGAGCACTACCCCACGCTCTACACCGGCCGCAATGGCCTGGTCGCGCACGAGTGCATCCTAGATCTGCGCCCGCTCGAGAAGGCCACCGGCATCAGTGCCGAAGACGTGGCCAAGCGCCTGGTCGACTTCGGCTTTCACGCGCCGACCCTGTCCTTCCCGGTGCCCGGCACGCTGATGGTGGAACCCACCGAGTCCGAATCGCTGGTGGAGCTGGATCGCTTCATCGACGCAATGATCCAGATTCGCGAGGAGATCCGCGCCGTCGAAGACGGCCGCCTGGAGCGCGAGGACAATCCGCTCAGGAATGCCCCGCACACCGCACTGCAGGTGTCGGCGACGGAATGGACCCACGCCTACCCGCGCGAGCTCGCCGCCTTCCCGCTACCGGGCCTGAAGCTGCAGAAATACTGGCCGCCGGTCGCGCGCGTGGACAACGTGTATGGCGACAAGAACGTGTTCTGCGCCTGCGTGCCGGTGGATGCATTCAGGGACGAGGAAGAAGCAGTGGCCGGCGCGGCGAGCGCGCCCTGATCCGGGCACGCGGGCGGCGCGCCTGCCTGCGTGATCATGCATCGGCCGTGTCCGGCACACTGCCGCGACACGGCCAGCGCACATGCCGCTTCAGTCCGCCAGCACGGCCAGGAATGCCTCGCCGTAGCGCTCCAGCTTGCGTGCGCCCACCCCGCTGATGGTGGCCAGCTCGGCCGAGTCACGCGGGCGCTTGCGCAACATCGCAAGCAGGCTTGCGTCGTTGAAGATCATGTAGGCAGGCACGCCCTGCTCCTTGGCCAGCCGGGCACGCAGCGCACGCAGGTCCTCCCAGCGGCCTGCTTCGTGCGGCGCGATGTCGAGGCTGCCGGATCCGCGCTCACCACGCTGCCTGCGCCGCCCTGCCCGGCGCTCGGCGCGAGCGGCTTGGCGGCGCAGGCGCACCGGCGTGTCGCCACGCAGTACGCCGCGGCTGGCCGCGGTGAGCTGCAGGCTGCCATGGCCGTCCACATCCGGAGCGAGCAGTCCTGCTGCGACCAGTTGCCGGAACACGCCGCGCCACTGGCGGGCATCGAGCTCTGCGCCCACGCCGAAGGTGCTCAGCCTGTCGTGGCCGAGCGCCAGCACGCGCTCGGTCGCCGTGCCGCGCAGCACGTCCACCACGTGGCCAACGCCAAAGCGCTGGCCGGTGCGATACACGCAGGACAGCGCCTTTTGCGCCGTCACGCTGGCATCGACGACCTCGGGTGGCGAGAGGCAGTTGTCGCAGTTGCCGCAGGCTTCGCCGCGCTGCTCGCCAAAATAGGCCAGCAGGCGCTGGCGCCGGCAGGCCGGCGTCTCCACATAGGCGATCAGCGCATCGAGCCTGGCCCGCTCGACCCGCTTGCGCTGCTCGCCGGCTTCGGACCTCTCGATGAAGCGATACAGGGTGACCAGGTCGCCGAGCCCGTAGCACAGCCACGCTTCCGCCGGCAGACCATCCCGCCCTGCGCGACCGGTTTCCTGGTAATAGCCCTCCATGCTTTTCGGCAGGTCCAGGTGGGCAACGAAACGCACGTCCGGCTTGTCGATACCCATGCCGAAGGCGATGGTCGCCACCATCACCACCCCGTCCTCATACAGAAATCGCTGCTGGTTCTTGGCGCGCTGGGCCCCCGGCATGCCGGCGTGATAGGGCAAGGCGGGGATATCGCGCGCGGCCAGCCATTCGGTGATGTCGTCCACCTTGCGCCGCGACTGGCAATAGACGATGCCGGACTCGCCGGCATGACCGGCCAGGAAGTCCTCGAGCTGGCGCCTGCCGTCATCCTTTTCCACCACCCGGTAACGGATGTTCGGACGGTCGAAGCTGGCAACGAAGTTGCGCGCCGCGCCCAGCGCCAGACGTTCGACGATCTCGCCCCGGGTCGGCACATCCGCGGTCGCCGTCAGCGCGATGCGCGGCACTTCCGGAAAGCGCTCGTTGAGCACCGTCAGCTGGCGATACTCCGGGCGGAAATCGTGCCCCCATTCGGACACGCAATGCGCCTCGTCGATGGCAAACAGGGCAAGTTTCGCCCGCGCCGCAAGGTCGAGGAAGCGTCCGGTCAACAGGCGCTCGGGCGCGACATACAGGAGTTTCAGTTCGCCCTGGATGAAGTCACGCTCGACCGCCGCCTGTGCCGGGCCGTCCAGGCTGGAATTGAGAAAGGCGGCGGCCACGCCGAACTGGCGCAGAGTCTGGACCTGATCCTGCATCAGCGCGATCAGCGGCGACACCACGATTGCGGTGCCTTCGCGCAGCAGCGCCGGAATCTGGTAGCACAGCGACTTGCCGCCACCGGTCGGCATCAGCACCAGGGCGTCGCCACCCCCGGCCACGTGGTCGATGATGGCCGCCTGCTCGCCGCGGAACGCAGCGTAGCCGAACACCGACTGCAGGATGTCGATGGCGCGCGAAGTCATCCAGGCATGCTACTGCATGCGGCTGGGCGCACCTCGCCGGGCCACGCGCGCCAGGCATCGAGATCGGCGCGCCTCCAGCCGCGATGCCCAGTCAGCAGGACATCGCGGCGGGAGGCGCTGCCACGGCAAGCCTGCGGCCTGCCTGTCCGGCTGCCGCAACCGACCGCTCAACGCGGCGTATAGGTGAACTTCTGCCCGCCGATGGTGGCCTGGTACATCGCGCCGCCCTTGACGATGGTGAACACCGCCATGCCCTTGTAGTAATGCCCGGCGGTGGTCGCATCCTTCTTGCCGCCGCTGGCGCTCGCGCTCGCACCCGACGTGCCGGCGCTGGCGCCGGCCGCGGCAGTGATCGCCACGGCACTGGCATCGGCGCCGAACTCGAAGCTGCCGCGCGTGAAGTCGCGGAAGGCGGCTGCATTCTCGAAGAAGATGATCTGGCTGTAGGCCTGGCCGCCCAACTGGGCGCCCACGCTGAGCTGGGTCATCGTGGTGTCGCCGACGTACTTGCCGCCCTTGTACACGCGCCCGGTGCCGTACGCCGCGCCGACGACCACGCCGCCCTTGCCGATGGTGGGAAACACGGCGTAGCCATAGCTGTCCTTGAAGTAACGCGCACTTTGGCCGGCATTCTTGAACAAGGCGATGGTGTCGGTGTATTCGTTGGCATGCGCCAGGGAGAAACCGAAAGCCAGCAACAGCCCCGACAGCAGAACAAGCGAACGTTTCATTGCGACCTTCTCCTTGAAGTGGGTTGAGAGAGCGGCGCTGCTCATGTCCCGCGCACGCACCATGCAGCATGCACGCGCGAAGCTGAACGAGGCCAGCACTTTTCGATGCGCGCTGTGCAATGCCCGCGCGGCTTCCGCTTCTGCCGCGCCAGGCGCTATGTTGGCCCACCTCACCGACCGGATCCACGCCGCGTGAACGCATTTTCCCGTATCCATCGCCTGACCTGGGTCGTGCTGGCCGGCCTGATGCTGGCGCCCCTGTGCGCCCGCGCCGAGGGGCTGCTGGTATTTGCGGCTGCGAGCCTGAAGCCGGCGCTGGACGACATCCTGGCCCAACCCGCCACGCGCGCCCTGGGCAAGGTCCAGGCGAGCTACGCGGCCAGTTCGCAGCTCGCGCGCCAGATCGAGGCGGGCGCACCGGCCGCCCTGTTCATCAGTGCGGACGAAGACTGGATGAACACGCTGGCACGCCAGCGGCTGATCGTCGCCGACACCCGCGTGGGCCTGCTCGGCAATGCCCTGGTCCTGGTGGCGCCGCGCGACAGCGCGGTCGAACTTGCCATCGTGCCCGGCTTCGACCTTGCCGGCGCCCTCGGTCCGGGCGGGCACCTGGCGCTGGCCGAGCCGAACAGCGTGCCGGCGGGCAAGTATGCGAAGGCGGCCCTGACTCACCTTGGCGTCTGGCCCCGCGTCGCCGGTCGCGTGGTCGCCGCCGACAACGTGCGCGCGGCGCTCAACTTCGTGGCTCGCGACGCGGCGCCGCTGGGCATCGTCTATCGCAGCGACGCCGCCTCCGAACCCGCGGTCAGGCAGGTCGGCAGCTTTCCGCCCGACAGCCATGCTCCCATTGTCTATCCGGCCGCGGTGATCACGGGCCAGGACAGCCCGGCGGCACGCGCCCTGCTTGACTACCTGCATGCGCCTGCGCAGCAGGCAACGTTCCGCGAGTATGGCTTCGATGCACCGCCGCAGCCGCACTGATCCCTGCATGCACCGCCCGCTGCGGAATACGCCCGCATGACTGCACTGTCCCCGGATGAATGGCAGGCGCTGGCACTCAGCCTGCGGGTCGGACTGGCCAGCGTGGTCGCCGCCCTGCCGTTTGCGCTGGGCCTGGCCTGGCTGCTGTCGCGCAAGCGCTTTCCCGGGCGCCTGCTGCTCGAAGCCCTGGTGTTCCTGCCCTTGATCCTGCCGCCGGTCGTGACCGGCTACGTGCTGCTGGCATTGTTCGGCCGGCACGGGCCGCTGGGCGAATTGCTGGCCGGCCTGGGCATCGTCGTCGCCTTCCGCTGGACGGGTGCGGTGATCGCCGCGGCCGTCATGGGCTTCCCCTTGCTGGTGATGTCGATCCGGGTGGCCTTCGACAGCGTCGATCCGCGCCTGGAAGCGGCAGCCGAAACCCTCGGCGCCGGCGCCTGGCGGCGCTTCACCAGCGTCGTGCTGCCGCTGTCGCTGCGCGGCATCGCAGCCGGCTGCGTGCTGGCCTTCGCGCGCGCATTTGGCGAATTCGGCGCGACCATCAGCTTCGTATCCAACATTCCCGGGGAAACCCGCACGCTGCCCATCGCGATCTACGAGCTGCTCAACGTACCGGGCGGCATGCCCGGCGTGCAACGGCTGTCGCTGGTTGCCCTGGTGGTGGCGCTGGCGGCCAGTGCGGTGGCGACCTTCGTCGCCGGCGGCGCACTCTGGCGGAGTCGGCGCAATGCTTGAACTGGCGCTGCGCCACGCCTTTGCCGACCTGGAACTGGACATCGGCTTTCGCTCTGCCGCGCGCACCGTGGCGCTGTTCGGCGACTCCGGCGCCGGCAAGACCAGCGTGCTCAACGCCATCGCCGGCCTGCTCGCGCCGCGCGAAGGGCGCATCGTGCTGGACGGCGAAGTGCTGCTCGACACCGCCCGCGGCAGGCATGTACCCACGGCCGCACGACGCCTCGGCTACGTGTTCCAGGACGGCCGCCTGTTCCCGCACCTGGACGTGCGCGCCAACCTGCTCTACGGCGCGCCCGGCCGGCGCATGGATGCGGACTTCGCCAACGTGGTGGCCCTGCTGGAACTGCAACCCCTGCTGGCGCGCCGGCCGTTGACGCTGTCTGGCGGCGAGCGCCAGCGCGTGGCGATCGGCCGCGCGCTGCTGGCCCGTCCGCGCGCCCTGCTGCTGGACGAACCACTGACCGGCCTGCATGAGGGTGCCCGCCGCCAGGTGCTCGACCACCTGCAGCGCCTCAAGCAGGAGCTGGGCCTGTTCACGGTGCTGGTGAGCCACCGCGCCGACGAGGTCGCGAGCCTGGCCGACGAGATCATCCTGCTGGCCAGCGGACGCGTGACCGGGCAGATGCAGGTGGCGACCTTCCGCGCCCGGTACGCGACGTCGCAGGCACCCGCCGATGCTTTGCGCAACGCATCGAATTGGATAGGCTAGGCCGGATCGAACGCCCGTTTGAGGTCGCCATGCGTTTCCCCCAACCGCTCGCCCTCCTCGCGCTCGCCGCTCTGCTCGGCGCCTGCAGCAGTGGTCCGCCGCGCAAGATCCACCCTTCCACCGCCAGCATCCAGCAACTGGCCGTGCTGCCCGACGGCCAATGGAACCTCACCCTGCGCATCGAGAACTTCAGCAACGTGCCAATGCACTACGACACGCTCGATGCCACGCTCAGCATCGATGGCGTTGCGGCCGGCGAGCTGCACGCCCGGCCCGACATCACCATCACCGGCAACAGCGGCGAAGTGGTGGAAGCGCGCCTGCAGGCCACCACCCGCCTGCCGGCCGGCCGCGACTTCGCCTACCGCATCGAAGGCCGGATCAGGACCAGTGATCCAAAGGCGAATTTCGACTTCGAACGCACCAGCCGCCTGTCCCCCGTGCCCGGCGTGGCCGGTACCTGGCGCTGACCTACCCACATCGATTGCGGAGTACCCCATGACCCGCTATACCGCCCCACTTGCCGACCTGCGCTTCGTCCTGCACGAAGTGCTCGGCGTCGCCGACATCTACCAGCGCCTGCCAGGCTGCGAGAGCGCCAGTCAGGATCTGATCGACGCCGTACTCGAGGAAGGCGCCAGGTTCGCCGAACAGGTGCTCGCACCACTCAATGCCAGTGGCGACCTCGAAGGTTGCCGGTTCGATGCCGCCAGCCAGTCGGTCACCACGCCCAGGGGTTTCAAGGAGGCCTTTGCGCAGTACGTCGAGGGCGGCTGGATCGGCCTCACCGCCAAGGAGGCGTTTGGTGGCCAGGGCCTGCCGGAAACCGTCGGTGCGGCGCTCAAGGAAATGGTCGATTCGGCCAATCTCGCCTGGAGCAACTATCCGATGCTCTCGCACGGCGCCGCCTCGGCGCTGGAGTTCCACGGCGAGGACTGGCAGCGCGAAGTGTTCCTCAAGCCGCTGGTGTCCGGTCGCTGGACCGGCACCATGTGCCTCACCGAACCGCACTGCGGCACCGACCTCGGTCTGCTCAAGACCCGCGCCGAACCGCAGGCGGACGGCAGCTACCACGTCAGCGGGACGAAGATCTTCATCACCGCCGGCGAGCACGACCTGGTCGAGAACATCCTCCACCTGGTGCTGGCGCGCCTGCCGGATGCACCGGCCGGCGTGAAGGGCATCTCGCTGTTCCTGGTGCCCAAGTTCAAGGTCGGCAAGGACGGCGCGATGGGCGAGCGCAATGCCGCCGCCTGCGGCTCGATCGAACACAAGATGGGCATCCACGGTTCGGTCACCTGCGTGATGAACTTCGACGACGCCGAGGGCTGGATGGTCGGCCAGCCGAACAAGGGCCTGGCGGCCATGTTCACCATGATGAACACGGCGCGCCTGGCGGTCGGCCTGCAGGGCCTGGGTCTCATCGAACGCGCCTACCAGAACGCGCTCGCCTACGCACGCGAGCGCCTGCAGATGCGCTCACTGTCCGGGCCGAAGTTCCCGGACAAGCCGGCCGATCCGCTGATCGTGCATCCGGATGTGCGGCGCATGCTGCTGACCCAGAAGGCCTTCGCCGAGGGCTGCCGCATGCTGGCCCTGTACGCCTACGTGCAGGAAGACATTTCGCAACATTCCAGCGACGCCACCGAGCGCGAGCGCGCCGAAGCACTGGTCTCCTTCCTCACACCGATCGTGAAGGGCCTGCTTACCGAAGCGGCGATCGAATGTACCTACGACGCGCAGCAGATCTTCGGCGGGCACGGCTACATCGTCGAGAACGGCATGGAGCAGTTCGCCCGCGACGCGCGCATCGCCACCCTGTATGAAGGCACCACGCAGATCCAGGCCAACGACCTGCTCGGGCGCAAGATCCTGCAGCTCAAGGGTGCGGGCTTCCGGCACTTCCAGGCCGAGATCGACCAGTTCCTTTCCGCGCAGGCCGGCCAGGCCGCGCTGGAAGGGTTTGCCGAACCGCTCGCCGAGGCCAGTCGCCTGTGGAGCCAGGTGACTCTGGAAATCGCCGCCAATGCCGGCAAGGATCCGGAGGAAATCGGCGCGGCGTCCTACGACTACCTGTTCCTCAGCGGCTATGTCGCCCTCGCATACTTCTGGGCGCGTGCGCTGACCGCGGCGCAGGCGCCGCAGCTGGCGCAGGCCAAGCGCCACACCGCGCGCTTCTACTACGCACGCATCCTGCCGCGCATCCATGCCCACGTCGCCGCCATCCGCAGCGGCGCGGCGAGCCTGATGGAAATGCCGGACGCGCTGTTTGGTTGAGGCGATGCCGCCGGGCGAAGCCGCGCGCCGGGCGCCCTGGCGTCAGCGCGGCACTTGCCCTTCAGCAGCCACGCCGAAGCGGCGCGGCGTGAACGCCACCACGATGAACACGAGCATGGCCACCGCCAGCAGGCCCATGTACACCTCGCGCATGGCGGTATCGATGGCGGTGCGCAGGTAGATCGTGGTTGCGTCGCTCGCTCCGGGCGCATGCAGGGCACCGATGACCGCATCGATCCGCTGCGGCACCGCGTCCGCCAGGGCGGGCGGGGCGTGCTGCAAGGCTTCGGCCAGGCGCCCGTTGAAGATCGCCCCGGCCATCGCCGCACCCAGGCTCTGGCCGAGATAGCGGGAGAAGATGTTGGCGCTGGTGACCACGCCGCGCTCGTGCCATGGCACGCTGGACTGCACGCCGACCAGCAGCGGCGTGGAAAGCAGCCCGAAGCCGGCCCCGAGCAGCACCTGGTCGAGCACCAGCCAGCCCACCGGGGCCATCGGCGGCAAGATGAGGAATCCGCCGGTGGCCAGCACCAGCAGCGCGGCGCCGCACAGGCCGGTATCGCGGAAACCGATGCGCAGATAGGCGTGCCCGGATAGCGCCGAGGCCAGCGGCCAGCCGATACTGATGCAGGCCAGCAGCAGTCCCGCGGCGATCGGGCCCAGGTCGTATACCGACTGGCCGAAGGTCGGCAGGTAGGTGTTCGGCCCCATCATCACCAGGCCCATGCCGATCATGGCGAGGTTGGTCCCGACCAGCACCGGCCGGCGCCACAGCCAGCCCGGCTGGATGGGTTCGGCGGCGCGCCGTTCGACGCGCACGAAGCCGGCGAGCAGCAGCGCCGCCACGCCGAAAGTCGCCAGGCCCGGCCAGGACAGCCACGGCCAGGCCTGGCCGCCCTGCAGCAGGCCAAGGATCAGGGCGCCCACGCCGCACAGCAGCAGGCTGGCTCCGACATAGTCGATGCGGTGCCGACGGGCAACCGGGTGCTCGTGCAGGAACCTGGCGATCATCACCAGCGCGGCCGCGCCGATCGGTACGTTGATGAAGAAGATCCAGCGCCACGAGGCATATTCGACGAAGGCGCCGCCCAGGGTGGGCCCGAGCACCGCGGAAATGCCCCACACGCTCGACAGCCAGCCCTGGATGCGGGCGCGCTCGCGCACTGAAAACAGATCACCCGCCAGCGTGTTGACCGTCGCCATGATCGCCCCGGCGCCGACCCCCTGCAGGCCGCGGAAGACGATCAGGCTGAGCATGTCCCAGGCCGCCCCGCTGGCCATGGAGCCGATCAGGAAGACCACGGTCCCGCCGATCAGCACCGGCTTGCGGCCGAAGGTATCGGCCAGCTTGCCGTAGATCGGGATGGTCACGGTCTGCGCCAGCAGGTATACGGAAAACAGCCAGGTGAAGTGCTGGAAGCCGCCCAGGTCGCCCACGATCTGCGGTACCGCCGTGGACACGATGGTGGTGTCCATGGCCGCCAGGGTGATGGTCAGCATCAGCGCGGCGAGGATCGCCCCGCGGCGCACGGGGCGTGGCGGGGCGTCGGCGTCGGCAATCGCCCTCATGCGGGGCAGGCGTCGTTGCTCATGCGGGTATTGTCCGCGAAGTGCACGCCACCGCGGTCACATCGCCTGCAGCCATTGCCCTGCCCCGCTCGCGCGGCGCCCGGGCATCGCCGGTTGCTCTGGAAGCTGGCCCTTCCCACGCACGGAAGCTCTGTTCTATGCTGCCCTGTCGCATCGCTTCCCGCTGATGCGACGGCTTGGGCGCGCTGGCGCCGAAAGGAGGTAAAGGTGCAGGCCGTGGTCGCTTCCGTGGGTGACATCCACTCGACCCGCGTGCTATCGCTCGATGCCGGTGGGCGCATCCTTGACTGGATCAGCTGGCAGGACGCCGCGTGCCTGTACGTCCGCGGCGCGGTGGCCTGGACGCTCGGCGAGACCTGCCTGACCATCCACGGCGGCATGAACCGCCTGACCGGCCGGCAGAGCCGGCTGGAACTGCACCCCATCGTCGCCAGCTCCGGCCATGTCCGCCCCGGCGCAGTCGATCCGGCGCCGGCACTCAGCAACACCGCCCTGTTCGCGCGCGACCGCATGCTGTGCCTGTATTGCGGCAACAGCTTTCACCGCAGCGAACTGACCCGCGACCACGTCGTGCCGCTGTCACGCGGCGGGCGCGATACCTGGGTCAACGTGGTCACCGCCTGCTGGTCATGCAACGTGAAGAAGAGCAACCGCACGCCGCAGCAGGCCGGCATGCCCCTGCTTGCCATTCCCTACCGGCCGAGCTGGGTGGAACACCTGATCCTCTCCAACCGCAACATCCTGGCCGACCAGATGGAGTTCCTGGTCAACCATCTGCCGCGTGACCGGCGCCCCAGCTGACAGCGCATGCGGGGCTTCACCTGCGCGCCCGCACGCCTTGCCCGCCACGTGGGCACGGCGGACAATCGCCGCATGATCGACCCTGCACGCTACCCGCGCCTGGCCCGCATCGACAGCCCGGCAGACCTCCGCCGCCTCGGCGAAACCGAACTCGCCGAGCTCGCCGGTGAACTGCGCGCCTACCTGATCGAATCGGTGGCGACCTCGGGTGGCCACTTCGGCGCCAACCTCGGTGTGATCGAGCTGACCGTTGCCCTGCACTATCTCTACGACACGCCCGAGGATCGCCTGGTGTGGGACGTGGGCCACCAGTGCTATCCGCACAAGATCCTCACCGGCCGACGCGACCGCATCACCACCATCAAGCAGAAGGATGGCCTGGCCCCGTTCCCCAGGCGCGATGAAAGTGCGTACGACAGCTTTGGCGTGGGTCACTCCTCCACTTCCATCGGCGCGGCGCTGGGCATGGCCATCGCAGCGCAACGCAAGGGCGACCCGCGCAGGATCGTGGCCGTGATCGGCGATGGCGCCATGACCGCCGGCATGGCCTTCGAGGCGCTCAACCACGGCGGCGAACTGGAACCGGACATGCTGGTGGTGCTGAACGACAACCAGATGTCGATCAGCGAGAACGTCGGCGCACTGACGCGCATGCTGGCGCGTCTGATGACCAGCCGCACGCTCAACCGGCTGCGCGAAGGTGCCAAGCGCACGCTGACCCGCGGCGGCTTTCTGTGGCGCTTCACCAAGCGCTGGGAAGAGCATGCCAAGGGCATGTTCGTGCCCTCGACCCTGTTCGAGGAACTCGGCTTCCGCTACACCGGACCGATCGACGGCCACGACCTGCCGGCGCTGCTGGCGACGCTGCGGCGCCTGAAGGAATTCAAGGGTCCGCACCTGCTGCACGTCATCACCACCAAGGGCAAGGGCTACCCGCCCGCCGAACGCGACCAGATCGACTACCACGCCGTCGGCCCCTTCGACCCCGCGACCGGCGTGGCCAGGAAGCCGGCCAGGGCCAGGCCCAGCTACACCGACGTGTTCGGGGACTGGCTGTGCGACATGGCCGCGGCCGATCCGCGCCTGTACGCCATCACGCCGGCCATGCGCGAAGGCTCGGGCCTGGTGCGCTTCTCGCGCGAATATCCCGAGCGCTACTTCGACGTGGCGATCGCCGAGCAGCACGCCCTCACCTTCGCCGCGGGCATGGCCTGCGAGGGCGCCAAACCGGTGGTGGCGATCTATTCCACCTTCCTGCAGCGCGCCTACGACCAGCTCATCCACGACATCGCGCTGCAGAAGCTCGACGTCACCTTCGCCATCGACCGCGCCGGTCTGGTCGGCCCGGACGGCGCCACCCACGCCGGCAGCTTCGACCTGTCCTACCTGCGCGCCATCCCGAACATGGTGGTGATGGCGCCGGCGGACGAGAACGAATGCCGCCGGATGCTGAGCACCGCCTTCCTGCACGAAGGCCCGGCGGCGGTGCGCTATCCACGCGGCAGCGGCAGTGGTGTCGCGCCGGCGACGGATCTTGCGGCCATTCCATTGGGCCAGGCGGAAGTGCGCCAGCGCGGGCATGCCATCGCGCTGCTCGCCTTCGGCGCCATGCTGGCCCCGGCCAGCGCTGTCGCCGCCGCGATCGGCGCGACCCTGGTCAACATGCGCTTCGTCAAGCCGCTGGACGAGGCCCTGCTGCTGGAGCTGGCCAGCTCGCACGCCGCGCTGGTGACGATCGAGGACAACGCCATCATGGGCGGCGCCGGCAGCGCGGTCAGCGAATGCCTGAACGCCCACGGCCTCACCGTGCCGGTGCTGCAGCTGGGCCTTTCCGACCGTTTCCTGGAACACGCCGCGCGCGAGGAACTCCTCGCCCAGGAAGGCCTCGATCCGGCGGGTATCGAGGCTGCCGTGCGCGCGCGTTTCGGCCACCTGATCGTGGCGTCCGGATTGCGCAGCGCAGGCTGACGACGGCGCAAAAAATGCCCCCGCGCGAGCAGGGGCGAAGTTCGTCGAGAGGTGCCGTCCTGGCAATCGTCCGTGATTCGATGCATCCGTTCGGCGGCGCATCCGGCGCCGCAGGAATGCCGGACCTGATTGGGAAGGACCGGCGCGCGGCGCTCACGCGCGACGCATTCGATGGAACGCACGGGGGAGCGCGATCCTCGATGGTGCAAGTGTGGCGCGGCGCGATGCCCGATTCCGTGCGCGCTGCAGCACCCGGGGCCGGGCCTGTCGCACGTGCAAGCCGTGAACTGCTTCACAATCTGCACGATGTGCGCGGTGCCGACGCGGCGGCGTGTGGTGCTACGGCAGCCAGCGCCCGAAGCTGACCCGCTCCTGGCCGCCGCAATCGTGCGCGGTCGCAACTTCGGCAAGGCCGCGCGCCAGCAGCAGCTCGCGCACTGCCGGGCCCTGCGCCCAGCCATGTTCCAGCAGCAACCAGGCACCAGGCCGCAGGTGCCGGGGTGCCGCGGCAACGATGCTGCGGATCGCGTCCAGGCCATCGGCGCCGGAGGCCAGCGCGGCGGCGGGCTCGAAACGCAGGTCGCCCTGCCCAAGATGCGCATCGGCCGCCTCGATATACGGCGGGTTGGACACGATCAGGTCGAAACGCCGCTCGGCAAGCGCGCCGCACCAGTCGCCCTGGGCGAAGTCCACGTTGGCCAGCCCCAGGTCTTGCGCGTTGGCGCGGGCCACCGCCAGGGCGTCGGCACTCGCATCGGTGGCCAACACGTGCGCCGCCGGCCGTTCACTGGCCAGCGCCAGGGCGATCGCACCCGAGCCGGTGCCAAGGTCGGCAACTTCGGCCGGCAGGTCGGACGCAAGGCGCGCGAGCGCCAGTTCGACCAGCAACTCGGTTTCCGGGCGCGGAATCAGCACCGCCGGCGACACGGCCAGTTGCAAGGACCAGAACGCGCGCGAGCCGGTCAGGTAGGCGATGGGCTGGCCCTTGCGCCGCGCTTCGACCAACTGTGCGAAACGCGCGCCAGCGGCCGCGGCAGGGCGGAATTCGGGCCATGCGTAGAGCCAGCTGCGCGTGCGGCCAAGCACGTGCGCAAGCAGGATGGCCGCTTCCGCACGCGCCTCGGCCGAGCCGCCGAGCCGCTGCGTGGCCACGGCGAGCAGCTCGCGCACCGCGGGCGATTCGCTCATCCGACGCCGGGCACGGGTGTTCCCACCAGCAGCCGCCATCCCTGCATCAGGCAGGTCAATACGAAGCCGGTAAGGAAGAACAGGTAGCTGTAGCGCAGGAAGCGGTACTTGCGGTGGGCGAGATACCAGCCAATGGAGTACAGATCGTTGGCCATGCAGGCATACACCGAACCGTCCGGCTTGAGCACGCGTGCGACCTCGTCCAGGAAGCGCTCCCGGCTGAGCTCGGCAAAATGACCGAAAAACAGCAGGTTGAAGTTGTCTGGCAACGGCCCCTCGCCGACCCGGATGCTGCGGTACTTGGGTAGCACGGCAAGAATGGCGAGCAGCAGTGACACCAGCGTGAAGCAGGTCAGCACCAGCATCGCCCCGCGTCGCTCCGGATCGTGCAGGCTGCCGAGCGAAATGGTCAGCACGATGGACGAAATGGTGATCAGGATGTTGGCCTTGAGGTCGGCCATGCTCGATAGCGCGACATGGTGCTGCTGGGCGGTGCGCAACAGCACGTCGCTGGTATTGCGTTCCGGGATGCGGGCGAAGGATTCGCCGGTGCTGGGTTGCTCGTCCATCATCGTTTCGCCTCGACGCCGGCGACGGCAGGTGCCGTCGCAGCCCGCCACGCTATTGGAGCGCCCGCGCCTTGGCAAGCGCCATGCGCAGCACGCGATCCACCATCAAGGTGGTAGATTGTCAGCACCAATCCCATAGCCATGATGGATCGAGCCGCATGAATCTCCGTGACCTCGCCTACCTGGTCGCGCTTGCCGAGCACCGGCACTTCGGACGGGCCGCAGCGGCCAGCTTCGTCAGCCAGCCGACCCTCTCCACGCAGATTCGCAAGCTGGAGGAGGAACTGGACATCAGCCTGGTGGAGCGCATGCCGCGCAAGATCCGGCTGACCGATGCCGGCGAGGAAATCGTGCGCCACGCGCGCGAGGCACTGAACGAGGTGGCGCAGATCAGGGCCGTGGCGCGCCGCACCATCGATCCGCAATCAGGTACCGTGCGCCTGGGCCTGTTCCCGACGCTCGGACCCTACCTGCTGCCGCACGTCGTGCCGAAACTGCGCGAGCGCTTCCCGCGGCTGGAGCTGCTGCTGCGGGAGGAGAAGACGGAAGTCGTGCTGGAGCAGTTGCGCGAAGGCCGGCTCGATGCCGGCATCCTCGCCCTGCCGATCCACGATGCACAGCTGCATCAGGAGTTCCTGTTCGAGGAGCCGTTCCTGCTGGCCGTCCCCGAAGGCCACCCGCTGGCGAACCGCGAGTGTGTCAGGCTCGACGATCTGGCCGATCAGAAGCTCCTGCTGCTCGAAGATGGCCACTGCCTGCGCGACCAGGCCCTGGAGGTGTGCCAACGGGCCGGCACCAGCGAGCGCAGCGGGTTTCGCGCCACCAGCCTGGAAACGCTGCGCCAGATGGTGGCCGCCGGCGTCGGCGCCACCTTGCTGCCGGTGCTGGCGATCAAGCCACCGGTGGCGCCGTCCGCCGACATCCGGCTGGTCAGGTTCCATGCCAAGGCGCCCAGCCGCCGCATCGCCATGGTCTGGCGCAAGACTTCGGCCATGGCCCCGTTCTTCCTCGAACTGGCCAGGGTCTTCGCCGACCTGCCGGCGGGCCTGCTCGATCCCGCCGAACCGGTGCAGCATCTCGCCCCTCGCCACGCGGCGGCAACTCTGCCAGGAACCGGGCGCGCCCCGGCAAGCGCCACTGCCACCGGGCACCGCCAGCGCGGGTAGTTCCGGGCCAGGCCCCGCGCCAGGCGGCGACCTATGGCGTGCTGGCAGGGTCGACGGGAGGCAACGGCTGACCGGGCTGCCAGCGCTGGTGTTCCAGGGCGGCAAGCAGCGCGCCGACCCGCGGGCGCTCTGCCTTGCCGTGCACCGGCAGCACCAGCACGTCGCCTGGGCGCGCCCAGGCGAGCAGTTCGCGCACGGCCTGGTATTCCTCCAGGCAGTGGCTGACCGCCGCTGCGACCAGGCCGCAGCGCCCGAGCTCCGCGCGCAGCAGTGCCGGCACCTCGCCGATGGCACGTCCGCGCAGCATGCCGCTCATGTCCTTGAGCAGGATCCGGTCGGGGCGATAGGCCGCCGCGGCGCGGGCAAGTTCGCGGATCTCCTCGTCCTCGCGGTTGCCGGCCTGGCCAAGCAGCAGGCCCAGACGACCCTGCCGGTCGCGCGTGGCCACCTCGAGCAGGCCGTGCAACCCCTCCGGGTTGTGTGCGTAATCGACGAAGATTTGCGCGCCGCCCAGTGACCAGTGCTGCAGGCGGCCCGGGTTGTCGGCGTGGTCGCTGCCGAAACGGGCGAATACCTCGCCGATCACTGGTGCGCCCACGCCCAGCGCCTGTGCGGCAAGCGCCGCGGCGGCCAGATTGGCGATGTTGTAGCGGGCCGCGCCGCCGAACGCGAGGGGCATGCCGGTGATGGGGCCCAGGTCATGGTCGGCCTGCGCCTGCTGCAGGCGCAGGCGACCGGCGCGCACGCCACAGGTGGCCTCGCCCCTGGCTCGCTGCGTGGCCAGCAGGGGCGCATCGGCGTCCAGCGCGAACCATGCGCGCCGCGCCTGCAGGCCTGCGGCATGCCGCACCAGCAGCGCGTCATCGGCATTCAGCACCAGTATGCCTTGCGGTCCGAGCGCACGCGCAATGCTCAATTTCACCTCGGCAAGGTCGTCCAGATCATGCACGCCGTACTCGCCGAAATGATCGTCGCTGATGTTGGTGACGACGGCGACGTGCACATGCTGAACGGCCAGTCCCCGACGCAGCAGGCCGCCGCGTGCGGTCTCGAGGATGGCCGCCTCGATGTCCGGCGCGCGCAGCGCCGCGCGCGCGCCTGCCGGACCCGAATAATCGCCGGCCGCGCGTTGCGCGGTGCCCACGTACACCCCGTCGGTGCAGGTGTATGCGGTTCGCCAGCCGCGCGCGCGCACGCAGGCTGCCAGCAGGCGCGTGGTGGTGGTCTTGCCGTTCGAGCCGGTCACCAGCGCGACCGGCGCATCCCCAAGCAGCGACCAGTCGACCTCGACCGGGGCTGGCAGCGCGGCCAGCGGCCAGCTGCGCGCGCCGCGGCCGATGCCGAGCGAGACACTGTCATCATCGATCAGGACGGTGAGTCCGCGCGCCTCGGCGGCGCCGACCAGGGCGAGCAGCGCCGGCTTGCGTTCGGCGCGAGCCAGGGCACGCAGGGTCTGCCGCGCCGAGTCCTCGTCCCAGGGCGCCGGGTAGCCCGGTGCCTGGAGCATGGCCGGTGCGTGCCCGCAATCGACCAGGGCGGCAAGCCAGGCCCATTCGTTGACTTCCGTGGCGGTCAGCAATTGGTCGAGTGGTGCAGCCAGGGCCAGCGAGGCGTCGCGCCGGTGGACCCGCGCGACCAGCGCGGCCGGCGGCCAGCCGAGCGCGTCGCGCATGCGCGCAACACGCCTGCGCCAGGCATCCAGCAAGTCATCGTCGATGGCGATGCCGACCGTCTCCAGCACTGCCCCGACGTCGGCGAAGTACAGGTTCCAGCCGGTGAGGCGGCGCGAATCGTCGAACGGCAGGAACTCGGCGAGGGCGTTCAGTCGTCGCTCTCCCGCAACAGCGAGATGCCCCGTTCGTCGCGCACGATGCCGCCGAGTGCGGCAAAGCTTGCTTCGTCGAACACCGCTTCCGACGCGGGCACCGGCACCACCGGGGCCGGCGCGCGTGCCGGCTTCTCGGGCGCACCTTCGGCGCGGAACTTGATGATCTGCTTCCACGAGCGCACCAGTGCATCGGCGAAGATGAGGATGAGATCGCCCGGCTGGCCCATGCGCAAGGCGGCGTCGATCGCCTGCTGTTCATCCGGGATCTGTTCGATCGCGGCTTTGTCCACGCCCGCGGCGACCAGCGCCCGGGCGATGATCTGCGGCACTTCGTCGCCATCGCGTCCGCGCAGGGCATCGTCACGGCGACAGATGTAATGATCGAAGCGCCCGGCCACCGCTTCGGCGATGGCGACCAGATCCTCGTCGCGGCGATCGCCGGGTCCGGCGACGACCACGATGCGCCGCCCGGCCACGTCCAGCCGCTGGGCAAGGTCGGCCATGGCCGCCACCGCCGCCGCGTTGTGGCCATAGTCGAACAGCACCTTGAACGGGTGCTCGTCGTACACGTTCATGCGCCCGGGCGCCTGGAAGAACGTGGTGTCGAAGGTGCGCAGCCCCTGGCGGATGGCATCGAGCTTGATGCCCAGCGAATAGGCCATGGCGGCGGCAAACATGGCGTTCTGCACGTTGTGCAGGGCGCGGCCTTCCAGCGTCGCCGGGATGAGATGCGTCCACAGCAGCGGGATGTGGCTGTTCTTGTCGTAGAGCGTGATCATCGAACCGTTGACCCCGGCTTCCAGCGCACAGGCGCGCCCGCCCGCGCGCACGTGCTCGCGCACCAGCGCATGCGCGGGGTTCATGGTCACGTAGCAGATGACCCTGGCATCGGTGTAGCCGGACATCTTCAGTACGTTCGGGTCATCGGCATTCAGCACCGCGCAGTCCTCGGCCACCTCGACCACGATGCGCTTCACCTCGGCCAGCGCCTCCAGCGTGTCGATGCCCTTCATGCCCAGATGATCGGACTGGATGTTGAGCACCGCGCCCACGTTGACCTTGCGCACGCCCATGCCGGCGCGCAGCAGGCCGCCGCGTGCGGTTTCCAGCACGGCCATGTCGATGTGCGGATCGGCCAGCACCATGCGTGCCGAGACCGGCCCGGTCATGTCGCCTTCCACGGTGCGCTGGCCGTCGATGTAGACGCCGTCGGTGGTGGTCAGGCCCGGCGTGTAGCCGCCCATCTTGGTGATGTGGGCGAGCATGCGCGCGGTGGTGGTCTTGCCGTTGGTACCGGTGACCGCCGCGATGGGCACGCGCACCGGCGCACCGGGCGGGAACAGCATGTCGATGACCGGGCCTGCCGCATCACGCGGCGTCCCTTCGCTGGGGCTGACGTGCATGCGAAAGCCCGGCGCGGCGTTGATCTCGCAGATGCCGCCGCCGATCTTGCGATAGCTCTCGGCGATGTTGGGCGAGAGGAAGTCCACGCCGCCGACATCCAGGCCGAGTGCCAGCACCGCGCGCTCGGCCATGTCACGGTTGTCCGGATGGATGATGTCGGTGACGTCGGTGGCGGTACCGCCGGTGGACAGGTTGGCCGTCGAACGCAGATAGACGGTTTCACCCGCGGGCGGCACGGATTCGGCGCTATAGCCGACCCGCTCCAGCATCATTGCCGCCTCGCGATCCAGGTTGAGCCGGGTCAGCACCTTTTCATGGCCGACACCGCGGCGCGGGTCCTGGTTGACCTCATCGACCAGGGCCGCAATGGTGCGCGTGCCGTCGCCCACGACATGGCCAGGCGTGCGCTTGGTCGCCGCGACCAGCTGGCCATTGACCACCAGCAGACGGTGGTCGGCGCCTTCGAGGAAGGTTTCGACGATCACCGAACGCGAGTGTTCGCGCGCGGCGGCGAAGCCGGCGGCGACTTCGGCATCGCTCGACAGGCGGATCGAGATGCCGCGGCCGTGGTTGCCGTTGTAGGGCTTGGTGACCACCGGGAAGCCGAGCCGGCGCGCGGCGCGGATGGCCGCCTCCTCGCTCTGCGCCAGATACTGCTGCGGCACCGGCAGGCCGAGTGAACCAAGGATCTTGTTGGTTTCTTCCTTGTCGCTGGCCAGTTCCACCGCAATGTGCGAGGTCCGGCCGGTAACCGTCGCCTGGATGCGCTGCTGGTACTTGCCCTGGCCGAGTTGCACCAGCGACTGGTCGTTGAGGCGCAACCAGGGAATGCCACGCTGGTCGGCCGCGCGCACCAGCGCGGCGGTCGAAGGACCGAGCGCGCGGCGCTGCGCATAGCGGATGAACTCGTCGCGCGCCTCGGGCCAGGCCCAGTCCGCCGGCACGCTGTCGCGCGGGCGCAGCGCTTCGGGCAGCAGCGAGCAGAGCAGCCGCAGCGCCAGCTCGCCGGCGGCGATGCCCTCCTCACGCTGGCTGTATTCATACACCACCGTGTACACGCCCGGGCGGTCGTCGCCGACGCTGCGCGTCTTGCCGAAGGTGACATCCTCGCCGGCGACGTTCTGCACCTCGATCGCCACGTGTTCCAGCACGTGTCCGAGCCAGGTGCCTTCGCCCTCGCGCATGCGGCGCAGGAAGCCGCCCGGCTCGCGGTAGGAGCAGCCGTGTTCAGCCAGGCCCGGCAACGCTTCGAGCAGGCCTTCGACGAAGCCCGTACCGAGCTTGGCTGTGGGCCACTGTTCCAGTTCCGCCAGATCGAGTTCCAGCTTGATGACCGGGAAATGCGCGTACGGCGAAGGACCGACAAAGACGGAACGATCAAGGATACGCATCTGGATTCCCCGCAACTGGATGGTGATGTCGTGGCGCGGCAGCCTGCCTGTCGGGTGCGCCAGGCGACCGGCCCGCTCCCGGCCGGCGACCCGTGCGCACTGGCCTCAATGGGTGCCTTTCGACACGGCCAGCGTCCCTGCCGACGCGCGCCGCGTGTGCAGGTTGAAGGTAGCACCGGCGACGAGGATGTGCACCTTGAGACCAAGCAGGCACACCGGTTCGTCCTCGTCGGCGCGGTCCATCGACGAGAACTGCAGGTCGCTGGCATCGACCACGGTGATCGCGCCCGAGCCTTCCACTTCCAGGGTGTTGTCGGGGCGGATGAAGGCGGCGGTGTCCTCGTCCAGGCCGATGCCGACCGCAAACGGGTTGTAGGCCAGCGCGGCGAGCAGGCGGCCGAGCCGGTCCCGCTGGCGGAAGTGCTGGTCGATGATGAAGCGGTTGGTGAGGCCCAGGCCCGGCGCCAGGCGCACGCTCGAAGCGGTGGGCGAACCGCCTTCCTCGCCGAACGCGATCATGTGCTCGGACAGGATCGAGGCGCCGGCACTGGTGCCGCCCACGTGCACGCCGTGCGCATTGCGCACGCGCACCAGCTTGGCGATCGGCGTGCCGCCCAGCATGGTGGACAGGCGCAACTGGTTGCCGCCGGTGAAGAAGATGCCGCTGGCTTCCTCGATGCGCGCCAGGCGGTTGTGTTCGGCGGCATCGCGACGGGTATCGAAATCCAGCGCCGTGACCCGGCCGGCGCCCAGCTCGCCGAAGATGGCCTCATAACGCTTGCCGGTGTCGGCCAGCCGGCTGGCCGTCGGGATGACCACGATGTCGGCGTCGCGGCCACCGCACAAGGACACGAAACGCTCGAGGATGCGTGCGTCGTGCGCCTTCTCCTCCGCGCCACCGATCGGCACGATCCAGCCGCGCTGATCGCCCTCATCGACCCTGCTTGGACACATCGAACCCTGGCTCCCGGTTATCGTTGGTTTCGAACAGGCCGCGTCGCACGGGCCTGCCTTCGCATACGTGCAGCTCGCCGCCGGCGATCACATGATGCACCGCGCCGGTCGCGTCGAGCGCCACGAGGTCGGCATCCGCACCAGCCTCGATGCGGCCCTTGCGAGCCAGGCGCAGCAGGCGTGCCGGATTGGCGGTGAATGGCGGCAGCGCGTCTTCCAGCGCCAGGCCGCGCGCGAGAAGTTCGCGCAAGGTGGCCATGAGTGCGCCCGAATCACCCACGTCCATGTGCGTCATGTGACCCTCGCCATCAAAGCACGGCAGCGAGCCCCCGGCATCCGAACTGATCGTCACGCGCTCGGCGGGCGCGCCCTGTTCGAGGTAGCGCAGCAGGCCATCGGTAGCCGTCCAGGCATCCTCACCTTCTTCCACCGGAAAGGCGGTGATATCGATGTGGCAGCCGCGACGGGCCAGGTCCAGGGCTTCCTCGAACAGCGCCCGGCGCCGGTTGACATGCGTCGGCTGGAACACGCGCGGCGGCAGTTCGCTGCCGTCCAGCGCCTGACGCACCAGGTCCAGTCCGCGCACACCGTCGCCCAGATGCAGATGAACGATGCCGGCCTTGCCGGTCATCAGACCGGCGACATGCGCCTGGGCGGCCACGCGCAGCAGTTCATCGAGCGTCGGCTGGCTGGATCGATGGTCGCTGATGGCCAGCTCGCCGACACCGATCAGTGCCTCGACGAAGGTGAGATCGTCACGCACGCTGCCGGTCAGGGTGGCCGGCGGCAGGTGGTAGCCGCCCACATAACCGAACGCGGACAAACCTTCCTCGCGCAGCGCATACACGCCGGCGAGCAGTTCGCGCGTGCCGCGCGCCACGTCATCGGTGCCGAGCAGGCCGACGACCGTGGTGATGCCTGCGCGGGTATAGCGCGAGAGTGGCAGCGGCGGCACGCGGCTGCGAAAACCCGCTTCGCCGCCCCCGCCGGTGACGTGCACATGGCCGTCGATCAGGCCCGGGATCAGGCGCAGGCCGTGCAGATCGATGATCGTGGCGCCCAGCGCCGCCGGCAATTCGAATGGCGCATGGCCGATCCAGGCGATGCGTCCGCCGGCCAGCAGCAGGTGGCAAATCCCCAGCGGCGCGGGGGCATACACCCGCGCATTGCGCAGCAGCAACGGCGCACTCATCAGGGGCTGGATTCGAAGCCGTTCTGGAAGATGACATCCGGATCGACTGCGGCGGGCGGCGTGAAGTCGCCCGCCAGGTGGAACTCGATGGCATTGGCGCTGCCGACGATCAGGGCATTGATCTGGTCACCATAGCCACCGCAGTCGGTCGCGGCCACGGGCGGTACGCTGAAGGCCGGATCGGACACCACCATTTCACTGGACGAAGCGGTGCCGACCAGGAACAGGTCGATGGGCTCGAACACGCAGGTGCCGATCGGAATGGGCACGAGGCCGCCCACCAGGGCAGAGAGGATCTGCAGCTTCATCGTCGCCTGGCTGAGCGATGCAATGCCATCCGTGCCGACCTGGCCGGTCGAGGTGTTGGTCTGGCTGAGCCGATAGGTCGCCACGATCTGGCCGACATCCGAATCGAAGCTCACTTCGCCCTGCGGCAGGGTGAACTGGCCGGCCGAGAGGGATCCGGTGTCCGTATCGTAGGTCGAATCGCCGAACGTCCCGCCGGTCGGCAGGTCGAAGGCAATGCCGTTGATGGTGACCTGGCTGGTTACCGGGTAATCGGTTGCCAGCGCCGAACCACCCGCCGTGGCCAGGGCCAGGCCAACGGCCAGGGCCGCAAGGCGCGGCGCATCACCTGCATGGACTCGCGGCATGTCATTCTCCCCAGTGGATGGCGATGGCGATTCTACATGGACTGGACCCGCCGCCGCCCGGACCTGCCATGCAGCCGCAGGTCCGGGCAGCGCCAGCGATGCTTGCCGATCGTGCCGCGCGGGTTTGCACTACTTCGCAGTCCAGCGCTTCAGCCAGGCATTGACCGTGTCATGCCATTGCACGCTGTTGTGCGGCTTCAGTACCCAGTGGTTTTCGTCGGGGAAATACAGGAACTGGCTGGGCACCTTGCGGCCCTGCGCAGCGGTGAAGGCGGCGATGCCCTGCTCCACCGGAATGCGGAAATCCTGCTGGCCGTGGATCACCAGCAGCGGCACTCGCCAATCCTTCACGTGATTGACCGGGTTGAACTTTTCGTACAACTCCGGCGCCTGCCACTGTGCCTTGCCATCGTGTTCCCAGGTGTCGAACCACTGCTCCTCGGTCGCGTAGGCCATCATGCGGCTGTCGAACACGCCGTCATGCGAGACGATGCACTTCCATGGCTCGTTCCACACGCCGGCCATCCAGTACATCATGTAGCCGCCGTACGATGCACCAAGCGCGCAGGCGCGGTTGCCGTCGAGGAAGGAATACTGCTCCTGCGCCGCGGCCCAGCCGAGCTTGAGATCCTCCAGCGGCTTGCCGCCCCAGTCGCCGGAAATCGAGTCGGTGAACTTCTGGCCGTAGCCGGTCGAGCCGTGGAAATTGATGGTGACCACGGCAAAGCCCTGTCCGGCATAGGTCTGCGGATTCCAGCGATAGTGGAAGTCGCTGGTCATGGCGCCCTGCGGGCCACCGTGGACGATGAAGGCCACCGGGTACTTCTTCCCCTTCTGGAAGCCGACCGGCTTGACCACGTAGCCCTGCACGGTGTCGCCACCGTAACCCTTGAAGGTGAAGAACTCGGCATCACCGAACTGGATGTCCTTCAGCCGCTCGGCATTGGCGTGGGTGATCTGCGTCAGCGCCTTGCCGGAGGCGTCGACCGTGTAGAGATCGGTCGGGTGCTTGAAGTCCTGGCGCGCAACGACCAGGCCGGCCTTGCCGACATCGAAGCCCGTCACCGTGCCCTCACCGACCAGCCTGGTCGCCGCGCCGCTGGCCACGTCCACCGCGAACAGGGCGTGGCTGCCTTCGTCATCCGTGGTCGTATAGAGCGTCTTGCCGTCGGCCGATTCCTTGAGCGGACCGGCCGAACGATCCCAATCCGGATCGACTTCGCGCTGCGCGCCGGTGGCCAGGTCCAGCGCCATGATGCCGAAGCGGTCCGCCTCGAAGCCCGGCCGCTTCATGGCCAGCCAGTACAGCGTCTTGCCATCCGCCGAGGGCAGCGGGTAGCCATCCCAGGCGAGGTTGCCGGCGGTCAGGTTCTTCGGCGCCGCAGAACCGTCGGCCGGTACCTGGTAGATGTCGAAGTTCGTTGACCACGGCTCGGTCGTGCCGGCAATGCGCACATCGAAGTAGAGCGTCTTGCCGTCCGGCGAGAAGGCGTACTCGCTGGCATCGCCAAACGGCTTGGAGGGCACGTCGCCGTCGATGCCGCGGGTCAGCAGGCGCGGCGCCTCCAACTTGCCCTTGTCACCAAAGCCGGCGATGAACAGCTGCGAGCGGCGCCCGTCCGCCCACTGGTCCCAATGGCGGATGAAGAGCTTGTCGTACAGCATGCCGGTGGCCTTGTCGGCCTTGCGCGCGTCGAGCCTGCCCTTGGTACAGGCGAGCACGTCGGCCTCGCTGGCACACTCTGGAAACACGTCGATCGACAGCGCCACGCGCTTGCCATCCGGCGACAGCTTGTAGGAGCCGACATCGACCGGCAGGGACGACATCGCCCGCGCCTCGCCCCCCGCGGTCGTCACGCGCCAGAGCTGGTTGACGCCATTCACCGGCGCGAGAAAGTACACGTGTGCGCCATCCGCGGACCAGCTGGCGCTGTTGCCTCCAAGGCCAGGCTCGGTGAGCTTGGTCGGCTGCCCGCCGGCAATGCCGACCCGCCACAGGCTGGTGCGGCCGCGGTTGGCCTCGTAATCGGTCTGGCGAAGCTGGTACAGCACCTGCGTGCCGTCTGGCGAGAGCTGCGGATCGGCCACCCGATCCATCATCACCAGGTCATGCACGTTGAAGGGATGCGGCGCGGCCCCGGCCGCAACCGGCAACAGGGCGGCAAACGCAAGGACAAGGGCGGACTTCATCGACGACTCCAGCAATTGGGCGAACTGTCGATGGTAAGCGCCGCGCGCGCGCGCGCCAACCGGGCCGGCAAGCTTGCCGGCCAACACCGACGCGCGAGGGGCGTGTCCAATTACCAAAGGCAAGGCCGGCGACGCCCGCGTTCGGTTCCAGGTTGCAAGCTTATGCGGGCTGCCACTGCGGCTGCCGCGCGTGAAGGCAACCGTCATGCCAGTCATCCACGACGCGTCTGCCAAGGCGGGTGATTGCCGCATAATCGGGCCTTCCACGAAGCTGGCGCCCTGCATGGCCACCACCGTCGCCGACTTGCGCACCGACGAGTTCCTCGGCCATCCGAAGGGGCTGTACGTGTGCTTCTTCACCGAGATGTGGGAGCGCTTCTCGTTCTACGGGATGAAGGCGCTGCTGTTGCTATACCTGGTGAAATACCACCTGTTCACGGATGCGCACGGCTACAACCTGATCGGGGCCTATGGCGGGCTGGTGTATGCCATGCCGGTCATCGGCGGCCTGCTGGCCGATCGCTGGCTGGGCATGCGCAAGGCGGTGGTGTTCGGCGGCATCCTGCTGGTGCTCGGGCACCTGGGCATGGCGATCGAGGGCACGCCGGCCAATCGGGTGGACGGCACGGTCGTGCGCGATGAAGGCGCGCTGCAGGTGTTCTATTTTTCGCTCGCGCTTATCATCATGGGCGTGGGCTTCCTGAAGCCGAACATCTCGACCATCGTCGGCAGGCTCTACGGCGAGAACGATCCGCGCCGTGATTCGGGCTTCAGCATCTTCTACGCCGGCATCAACCTCGGGGCGACGGTTTCCGGGGTGCTGTGTGGCTGGCTGGGCGAAACCTACGGCTGGGGCTGGGGTTTCGGCGCTGCCGGGATCGGCATGCTGGCGGGCCTGGCGAATTTCATCTACGGCCAGAAGCACCTCATGGGCCATGCCGAGCCGAGCGATCCGGCCAGGCTGCGCGAGAAGCTGCTCGGGCCACTGACCCGCGAATGGCTGATCTATTGCGCCGCCCTGGCGGGCGTGGTGGTGGTGTGGGGCCTGATCCAGTCCCACTCGCTGTTCCTCCGGCTCATTCCCGGGGTGTTCGAACCGAGCCCGGTGTTGCTGGCCATGCACCTGGTCAGCGTGTGCCTGTTTGGCGGCATCCTCTGGTTCATGTTCACCCGCTGCACGAAGGTGGAACGCCAGCAGATGTTCGTGGTGCTGGCGTTCATCGGCTTTTGCCTGGTGTTCTTCACGCTCTACGAGCAGACGTATGGGTCGTGGGTACTGTTCTCCGACCGCGCCATGAACCACCAGGCGCTGGGCATCGAGTGGTCGGCCAGCCAACTGACCTCGCTGGGCGCGTTCTTCATCCTGGTGCTGGCGCCGTTCTTCGCCTGGCTGTGGCCGCGGCTGGAGCGCCTGGGACTGAATCCGAGCAGCCCGGCGAAATCCGCGTATGGACTGGTCCTTGCCGGGCTGTCCTTCCTGGTCCTGGTCTGGAGCGCACGCAACCCGCAGGCCAATGGCCTGACCGGCATCTGGTGGTTCGTGCTGGCGTATTTCGTGCTGGAGATCGGCGAGATGCTGCTTTCGCCGATCGGATTGTCGGTGGTGACCCAGCTCTCGGTACCGCGCGTGGTGGGCTTGATGATGGGCGGCTGGTTTCTCGGCACCTCGTATTCGGAGGTGCTGGCCGCGCAGCTTGGCAAGCTTTCGGCGATCGAGATCCCGGAAGGCGCGACGCTGGACGTGGCCGCAGCCTTGTCGCGCTATGAAGAACTGTTCCTCTTTTCAGCCGCGATCGGCATCGGCGCCGGGGTGGTGATCCTCGCATTGTCCCCATTGATCCGGCGCTGGATGCACGGGGTGCGGTAGCAGCCGGGCTGGGAAACCCGGCCGATACCGGCATCGCTGCGTGACGCCTGCGGCGCGGCTGCCGCCGCGCCTGCGAAGGGCATTGCGGCGGCGGCCGAGGCTGGCAGGTGCGCTACGGGGCGGGCGTGGCGGCTGGCTGCCTGGCGCCGATGCTCTGCCCGAGGAAGCCGAGCATCTTCGTGTAGAGCTCCAGGTTGTTGTCGGTGCGGTAGAAGCCGTGGCCTTCGCTGCTCTTTTCCAGCCACACATAGGGGTAGTCGCGCTTGTCCAGCGCACGGGTCAGCGCCTTGGCCTGGGCGATGGGCACGCGCTGGTCGCGGCCGCCGTGCACCAGCATCAGGGCCGCCTTGATCCTGTCCACGTTCTCGGCGGGCGAATACTGGCGCAGGGTGTCGTTGTCCGTTCCAAGGGCGATCTGCAGGAAGCGCTTGCCGAACAGGCTGCGCGGAATGTCGCCGTCGCGGTACATCATGGGCAGGTCGTAGACGCCGACGTAGCCGATCGCGCAGCGGTACAGATCCGGTTCGCGCACCACGCCTTCCAGCGCCGCGTAGCCGCCGTAGCTGGCGCCGTAGATGCACAGGCGCTTCGGGTCGGCATGGCCCTGCCGGACCGCCCAGTTCGTGGCGTCGGTGAGGTCGTCCTGCATGGCGCGGCCCCACTGGCGGTAACCCGCTTCCATGAAGCCCGCACCGTAGCCGCCGGAGCCGCGGAAGTTCACCTGCAGCACGGCATAGCCGCGGCTGGCGAGGAGCTGGGCCTCCGGGTTGAAGCCCCAGTAATCGCGCACGCCGAAGGGGCCGCCATGCGGGTTGACGACCAGCGGCAGGTGTTTGCCGTCGCTGCCAAGCGGCAGGGTGAGGTAGCCGTGCACTTCCAGGCCGTCGCGCGCCTTGAAGCTGATGGGCGTGACCTTCGCCATGCGCTCGGGATCGATCCACTTGCGCGCACTGCCGATGTACTCGGCGTTCTTGTCGTCGCGATCGAACAGGTAGAAATCGCCCGGGTTGCGATCGCTGAACACGCTGACCAGGGCCGCCTTGCCGTTGTTGGCGAAGCTGGTGAACAGCGCCACCTGGCCGGGGAAGGCCTTCTGCAGCGCCAGCGCAAGCTGGCCATCGGCGGATTCGGCATCGAACACGTGCAGGCCGGTCTTGCCATCGTAGGTGACGACGCCATACGCATCCTGCTTGTCGGCGGTGACCAGCAGGCGGCCGGGATCGGCGCCGCCGCTGTAGAGCAGTTCCTTCTTGCCGTCCTTGAGGTTCAGGCGGTAGAGCGCATCGGGCTTGCCCGCCTGCGACACGGTCACGTAGAGGTGCTGGTTGTCGCGCGCGAACATCAGGGGTTCCATGAACACCTTGCTGCTCGCCGGGTCGTTGTACACCCGCCATTCGCCGTCGTCGGTGTCGCGCAGGTACATGACGGAATCAAGATCGTCGTTCGGCGCCGTGGAAATGCGCACCTTGCCGGCATGGTCGGCGACGAAGGATGCGCCCGCCTTGGGGCCGACGCTCACGCGCGTGGTGTTGCCGGAGTAGACGTCCAGGCGTTCGATGCGCGGCGGCGCGTTCGGCGCCCGCGCAACACCGCCGGAGATTTCCCAGTCGATAGTCTGGATGAGGATGTGCTTGCGGTCGTTCGGCAGCAGCGCGATCACGTCGGCGCTGGCATAGCGCGCTTCGGCGCCGCGCTTGACGCGCGAACCCACCTGCTGCGCGCCGCGGTAGCCGAACAGCTGCATCGACTTGCCGCCCTTGGCGTCCAGCGCATACAGCTCGCCGTTGGGCTGCGGCCTGTCCACGCCGCCGAGCTGCTCGGCCACCGAGGCGACCAGGCGGTCGTCGTTGACCCACCAGAAGCGGTCGATGACATTGTTGGCGCCGCCGCGAACGGTCGCGGTGCGCTTGCCGGTCTTGCGCTCGATGACGACCAGCACGGAAGCGCCTTCGTCCAGCGGCATGATCACGGCGAGGTAGGTGCCTTCCGGGGAGATCTTCATCTCCGAGAACTCGGCACGCTTGATGAAGTCCTCCAGCGGCACTGGAGCGGCAGCGGGCTGCGCGGCCCGTGCCTCGGTCGGCGCGGCTTCGGCCGCATGCAGGGGCGACGCAAACGTGGCGGCAGCGGCCAGCATGGCGCAGGCCAGCAACGGCGTGGACAGGCGGGCGATCATGAAAGTGTGACGCATGGGGAATCCTCTCCCTGTTTCAGTTGTCGATGTGTGAACGTCGGGGCGCGATCCCGACCGACCCGGTCGATGCCGGGCCTCACGGATCATTCCGCGCAAAGCGGCCTATGCGACCGAGGGGGGCACCGGGGCCGGCGCGCGCCCGTAGCGATCTTCGAGGCGCACGATGTCGTCCTCGCCGAAATAGTCGCCGCACTGCACCTCGATCAGGTGGATGTCGGTGTCGGTCGGGTTCTCCAAGCGGTGCACTGTTTCCATCGGGATGTAGGCCGACTCGTTGCGCTTGAGCAGGAATTCGCGCTCACCGATGCGCACCTTGGCCACGCCATCGACGACGGTCCAGTGCTCGCTGCGGCGGTGATGGAGCTGCAGGGACAACACGTGACCAGGCTTCACGGTCAGGCGCTTCACCTTGCAGTCCTCGGCATCCTCCAGCACGGTGTAGCTGCCCCAGGGCCGGTGCACGGTCGGGTGCACGCTGGCGGCGGCGTGGTTGGCGGCGCGCAGGCGCTCCACCACCTGCTTGACCTCCTGCGCGCGCTCACGGTGTGACACCAGCACGGCATCCCCGGCGTCGACGATGACCAGATCCCTCACGCCCACGGCGGCAATCATGCGCGCGCCGGACTGGATGTAGCAGTTCTCGCTTTCCACCAGCACCGCCTGGCCGTGCACGCGATTGCCCTCGCCATCGGCCTCGGTGTCGATGTCGCTCATCGCCTTCCACGAACCGATATCGCTCCAGTCGAAGCTGGCCGGCACCACGGCGACCTTCGGCGCGCGTTCCATGAGGGCGTAGTCGATGGAGATGTCCGGCTGGGCAAGGAAGGCCTCGGGGGCAAACTCGACCGGGCTGACGTGGGTGCGCGCCTGTGCGTGGCACACTTGCGCGGCCTTGAGCACCTCCGGGCAGACCTGCGCGGCCACCTCGAGCAAGGTGCCTGCATGGAAACAGAACATGCCGGAGTTCCACACGTGGTTGCCGCCGGCAACGTAGCTTTCGGCAGTCTGCATGTCCGGCTTCTCGACGAAGGCCGATACCACGCGCCCGGCGCTGCCGCCCACCGGCTCACCCATGCGGATGTAGCCGAAGCCGGTCTCCGGGTGCGTCGGGCGGATGCCGAAGGTGACCAGCCAGCCCTGCTGTGCCAGCGCGGCCGCGCGCTCGACGTCTGCCTGGAAGGCGTCCAGGTCACGAATCAGGTGGTCCGCCGGCAGCACCAGCAGCACGGCGTCCTCGCCCACTTCGTCGCGCGCATGCAGGGCCGCCAGCACGACTGCCGGGGCCGTGTTGCGGCCGGCCGGCTCGAGCAGGAACGGCAGCTTGTCCAGATCCGCGCCGCCATGGCGCGCGTACTCGTCACGCGTGAGGAAGTAGTAGTCGCGACCCGTGACGGTCAGCACCGGGCCGCCGCGGGCTGCGCGCAGGGCGCGGACCAGAGTCTTTTCGAGCAGCGATTCACCATCGCCCATGCGCATGAAGGGCTTGGGGTAGGCGCTGCGCGAGACGGGCCACAGGCGGGTACCGGCACCGCCGGAAAGGATCACGGGGATGAGCATGCAATTCTCCTTGCGCAGCCGCCGCGCCGTCAGTTCAGGCTTGGGGTGGCCGCGATTTCGTCCAGGATGGCGGCCAGTTCCGCACGCCAGTGGGGCCATTGTAACCCGAGCATCGTTGCCAGCTTTGTGCAATCCAGCACGGAGTAGGCCGGCCGGCGCGCGCGCGTGGGGTAGTCGGCGGTGCGGATGGCGGTCACGCGTGGCGCGCGGGCGATGAGGCCGCGCGCTGCAGCGCCCGCGACGATGGCGCTGGCAAATTCGTGCCAACTGCACTGGCCACCGGCCGTCACATGCCAGATGCCGCTGTCGGTGTGTGCGCCGCGCCCCAGGGCCGCGGCCGTCACCCCGGCAATCCAGCGTGCCGGCGTGGGCGTGCCGATCTGGTCGGCGACCACGCGCAGTTCATCACGCTCGCCGGCCAGGCGCAGCATGGTGCGCAGGAAGTTGTGGCCGCGCGCGGCGTAGACCCAGGCGGTGCGGAAAATCCAGTGGCGCGCGCCGCTGGCGCGCAGCGCATGTTCACCGGCGAGCTTGGTCGCGCCATACACGCCAAGCGGCGCGGTCGGGTCGTCCTCGCGGTAGGGGCGCGGCGAGGTGCCGTCGAACACGTAGTCGGTCGAGTAATGGATGACCTGGGCGCCGTTTGCCGCCGCCCACGCGCCGATCTCGGCCACGGCGAGATGGTTGACGCGATCGGCCAGTGCGGGCTCGTCTTCGGCGCGATCGACCGCGGTGTAGGCGGCCGCATTGACGATCAGCCGCGGCCGCGCCTGGTCGAGCGCACGCGCCAGCGAGCGCGGCTCGGCGAGGTCGGCGGCGAGGCAGGCGGCGCCAGCGTCCAGCTCGCCGCTGCGCGTGGCGACCATCAGCTCGCCAAGCGGTGCCAGCGTGCGGCGCAGTTCGTGGCCAAGCTGGCCGCCGGCGCCGAGCAGCAGGAGGGTCACGGCCCGGCCGTCGTCAGCGCGGCGCGCGCATGGCCTGCGTGCGGATGGCAACGCCGATGGATCACGGAACGAACACCGGCAAACGGTCGCGCGCCAGCTCGGCCAGGAAGGGTGCACGTTCGTCCTTGGCCGACAGGGCGGGTGCCGCGATCGGCCAGTCCACCGCAATAGCGCCGTCGTTCCAGCGGATGCCGGCATCGGCGGCAGGGTCGTAGAGCGCCGTGCATTGGTACATGAAGGTGGCGTGATCGGACAGCACGGCGAAACCGTGCGCGAAACCTTCGGGCACCCAGAAATGGCGCTTGTTGTCGGCGGAAAGCACGGCCGCCACCCAGCGCGCGTAGGTGGGCGAGCCGACGCGGATGTCCACGGCGACGTCGTACACCTCACCTTCCAGCACGCTCACCAGCTTGCCCTGCGGATGGGGCCATTGGTAATGCAGGCCGCGCAGCACGCCCTTGGCGGAACGCGAGACATTGGTCTGCACGAAGCGCAGGTCCAGTCCGGCTTCGGCATAGCGCCTTGCATTGAAGCTCTCGTAGAAATAGCCGCGCGCGTCGCCATGCACGACCGGTTCGATGACCACGCACCCGGGGATTTCGGTATGGATGATCTTCATCGCACCGGCCCCTGCTCGGCCAGGTTGCGCAGGTATTCCCCGTAGCCGTTCTTGGCCATGGGCGCGGCCAGGCGCAGGAGCTGTTCGGCATCGATCCAGCCCTGCTGGAAGGCGATCTCCTCGGGACAGCACACCTTGAGCCCCTGGCGACGCTCGATGGTTTCCACGTAATTGGAAGCTTCCACCAGCGATTCGTGGGTGCCGGTGTCGAGCCAGGCATAGCCGCGGCCCAGGCGTTCGAGCATCAGGGTGCCCTGCGCCAGGTAGCGCCGGTTGAGGTCGGTGATCTCCAGCTCTCCGCGTGCCGAGGGCTCGAGCTCGGCGGCATGGTCGCAAACCTCCGAATCATAGAAATAGAGACCGGTCACCGCCCAGTTCGAGCGTGGTTTGGCGGGCTTTTCCTCCAGCCCGACCACGCGCCCGGCCGCGTCGAACTCGGCCACGCCATAGCGCTGCGGATCGCGTACCCAGTAGCCGAACACGGTGGCGCCCGTTTCACGTGCGCTGGCGCGGGCCAGATGCTCGGTAAAACCGTGGCCGTAGAAGATGTTGTCGCCAAGCACCAGACAGCTTGGCCGCCCGCCGATGAATTGGCGCCCGATCAGGAAGGCCTGGGCGAGTCCATCGGGCGAGGGCTGCACGGCGTACTGGATGGACAACCCCCATTGCGAACCGTCGCCCAGCAAACGCTGGAACAGGGCCTGCTCGTGCGGCGTGTTGATGATGAGCACCTCGCGCACATCCGCCAGCATCAGGGTGGACAGCGGGTAGTAGATCATCGGCTTGTCATACACCGGCAGCAGCTGCTTGCTGATCGCCTGCGTGACAGGATAAAGCCGCGTGCCGGAACCGCCGGCAAGGATGATGCCGCGTCGTGCGGTCATGGGGTGCTCCAGGTCATGCAATGGGTGCTGGATTGGAAAGGCCGGACCGGCGCGCCAGGGGCATCGCGCGCGTCAGCGAGGTGGTCCGCACGGGCGGGAATCTCCGATCCGTCATCCAGGCGCACGCCGGAATCCAGCGCCCGCCAGGCGTCATCGCGTCGAGCCACTTCGCGCCGCCCTGTGCCGCGGCGACGGACTGTCGCTCCGGGACCCGCTTGCATGAGCGCGCGGCCCTGCAATGCCCTGCTCCCGTTTCCAGTCCTCACGCCGTCGCGCCCAGGCGCTCCATGCGGTAGCTGCCATCGAGCACGCGGCCGACCCAATCCTGGTGGGCGAGATACCAGTCCACGGTGCGCGCCAGGCCGCTCTCGAACGATTCGTCCGGCTGCCAACCGAGCTCGGCGTGGATCTTGCTGGCGTCGATCGCATAGCGGCGGTCGTGCCCGGGGCGATCCTTGACGAACGTGATGAGCGACTCGCGCCTGCGTCCATCGGCAAGCGGGCGGCGTTCGTCGAGCAGTGCGCAGATGGTCTTCACGACCTCGATGTTTTCGCGCTCGGCATCGCCGCCGATGTTGTACACCTCGCCCACGCGGCCGGCCTCGAGCACGCGCCGGATCGCCGTGCAGTGGTCGCCGACGTAAAGCCAGTCGCGCACGTTGCGCCCGTCGCCGTACACCGGCAGGGGTTCGCCGGCGAGCGCCTTCTGGATCACCAGCGGGACGAGCTTTTCCGGGAACTGGAAGGGCCCGTAATTGTTCGAGCAGTTGGTGGTGAGCACCGGCAAGCCATAGGTATGGTGAAAGGCGCGCACCAGGTGATCGGACGCCGCCTTGGACGCCGAATAGGGCGAATTGGGCGCATAGGCCGTGGTCTCGGTAAAGCGCCCCTCGGCGCCGAGCGAGCCGTACACCTCGTCGGTCGATACGTGCAGGAAGCGGAACGCAGCGCGGCGCGGCGCCGGCAGGTCGCGCCAGAAGGCGAGCGTGCACTCGAGCAGGTTGAGGGTGCCGACGACGTTGGTCTGCACGAATTCGGCCGGGCCGTCGATGGACCGGTCCACGTGCGATTCGGCAGCGAAGTTGACGATGCCGTCCGGCTGGTGTTCGGCCAGCAGCCGCCGCACACAGGCGGCATCGCCGATGCTGCCGTGCTCGAACACGTGTCCGGCATGCCCCTCCAGGCTGGCCAGCGTGTCCAGGTTGCCGGCGTAGGTCAGCGCATCGAGATTGACGATGCGACAGCCGCCCGCGGCCAGCGTGCCAAGCACGAAGTTGCCGCCGATGAAGCCGGCGCCGCCGGTCACGAGTAGGGTTTTCATCTGCCAGGGGTCCTCAAGCAAAAGGCCGGTTGCCCGGCCCCCCCGCCATGATAACCGAGGGACACCCGTCGCGCCTGCCTTCGGGCTTGCGGGGCAATGCACGCCCCGCCTCCGCAGACAGGTGTAGCCTCAGAACGGAATATCGTCGTCTTCGATATCGTCGGGCATGCGCGATTCGAGGCCACGTTCGCCCTGGGACTCGTCGCGCGAATCCGCCTGGCTGCCGCGTGCCGGGCCGCGATCGCGGCTCTGGCCACCGCTACGGCCACCGCTGAAGCCACCTTCGCCACCACCGCCGAGCATCTGCATTTCATTCGCCACGATGTCGGTGGTATAGCGCTCGATGCCTTCCTTGTCCGTGTACTTGTTGGTGCGCAGCGAGCCTTCGATATACACCTGCCGGCCCTTCTTCAGGTACTCGCCGGCGATCTCGCCCAGGCGCCCGAACAACACCACCCGATGCCACTCCGTGCGTTCCTGGTTTTCACCGGTCTGCTTGTCCCGCCACTGCTCCGAGGTGGCCAGGCGGATGTTGGTAACCGCACCGCCACTCGCGGTATAGCGGGTTTCGGGATCGGCACCGAGGTTGCCGACCAGGATGACCTTGTTGATGCCGCGTGCCATGTGCCTTGATCCTTGTCGTTCGAGCGATGGCGCATCCTAACATCGGCGGCGGTCATGCTGGATGGCGGTTCGCCGCGCACCGGTGTGCGTCCGGCGCGCGGCGTCGCGTAGGTGATTTCTGACAGGATCCTGCCTGGCGCTGCAGGTGAGGAATGATGGCGCAGCACCGGTGCCGCAGGCCGGCATCGCTATACTGGCGCCTTCGCATCCCGGATGAGTCCGCCTTGAGCCCTGCCGTCCCGCTTGCCAGCGCCCCTTCGATCGGGAGCTTCGCCGATGTCCAGGCCTTTGCCGCCGCCGACATGGGCGCCGTCGATGCGCTGATCCGGCGCCGCCTCGCCTCCGATGTCGTGCTCATCAACCAGGTGGCCGAACACATCATCGGTGGCGGCGGCAAGCGCCTGCGGCCGATGCTGCATCTGATCGCCGCACGCGCGGCAGGCTATGCCGGTGAACACCACGTGCAGCTGGCCGCCCTGATCGAGTTCATCCACACCTCCACCCTGCTGCATGACGACGTGGTGGACGAATCGGCATTGCGGCGCGGGCGCCAGACGGCCAACGCGCTGTGGGGCAACGCGGCCAGCGTGCTGGTGGGCGATTTCCTCTATTCGCGCTCGTTCCAGATGATGGTCGAGCTGGACAGCATGCGGGTCATGCGGATTCTCGCCGACACCACCAACCGCATCGCCGAGGGCGAGGTCCTGCAGTTGCTCAACATCGGCAATGCCAACGCCAGCGAGCAGGCCTACCTCGACGTCATCGAGCGCAAGACCGCCGTGCTGTTCGCCGCCGCCACGCGGCTCGGTGCGGTGCTGGCCGGACTGCCGAGCGACCAGGAACACGCCCTTGCACGTTACGGCCTGGCGCTGGGTTTTGCCTTCCAGATCGCCGACGACGTGCTCGACTACGCCTCCGATGCCGGCACGCTCGGCAAGAACGTCGGCGACGATCTGGCCGAAGGCAAGCCCACCCTGCCGCTGATCTTCGCCATCGCCCACGGCACGCCAGCGCAGGCGGCGATGTTGAAGCACGCCATCGAGACCGGTGGCCGCGGCAACCTGGATGACGTGCTGGACGCGATCCACGCCACCCGCGCGCTCACCGCATCGCGTGATCACGCGCACCGTTATGCGGACACGGCGCGCGCGGCCCTGGCCGCCCTGCCGCCTTCGGAAGCCCGCGACGCACTGGGCCTGCTCGCCGATTACGCAATCGACCGCAATCGCTGAGCGCCGGCCAGCTACACCACCGGTCGGGCCTTCCGCTCCTCCTGCACCGGCCAGGTGATCTGGCGGCGGGATTGAACGCGCGTTTCGTGGGAGCGGCTTCAGCGGCGATGCTTTTCCGGCAAGCCGCGATGGCCCGCGCAATCCTGCCAGCGCGTCGGCCCCCACCTCGTCGTCCCGGCGCACGCCGGGACCCAGTGCCTTGCAACCAGGTGGCAGCCAGGCACCCCCGCGATGTATCGGGCCATTCCAGGCAAGGGCATCGGGACTGAAGTCCCTCCCACGGCAGCTTCGCAACCTCCAACACAGCACGGTAGGCGCGGCGGCCGCCGCGACCCGGGCGCCGCGCGGCATCCAGACGGCCGAAGCCCGCGTCCTGACCCGCACCCGTGAGCCGGGTACACTCAGCCGCCCCGAGCAAGAGGACACTGCATGCGCCTGACCACCCTGACCACCCTCACCACCCTTGCCGCGCTCTCGTTCGCCACCACTGCCGCTTTGGCTGCGATCAAGCCGGAAGAGGCCATCCACTATCGCCAGGCCATCTACACGGTGATCGCCTGGAACTTCTCCAGCATGGCCGACATGGTCAAGGGCAAGCAGCCCTTCGACAAGGCGGCGTTCGCGACCCACGCCGAGCGCGTCGCCGATCTTGCGCCCCAGTTGATCGAGGGCTTCCCGATCGGAACCGACCGCGGCGCGAAGACCGCCGCCCGGCCGGACGTGTGGAAGAAGCGTGGCGAATTTGAAAAGAAGATGCAGGCCTTCGTCAGCGCATCACGCGAGCTGGCCACCACCGCCCAGGGTGGCGACGAGGCGGCCATGAAGGACCAGTTCAAGACCACGGCAGCCACCTGCAAGGGCTGCCACGACGACTTCCGCAATCGCGATTGAATGACCAGCCAGGCGCGGCCCCCGGCCGGTCGGGCGGCGGCGCCCGCCTGGCGCATGGCGCCCGCGCCGGTCGCTGCGTCGCCACGCGCGCATGGCAGCGGCCGATCCATCAAATTGCGTGCCAAAACGGCGTTGACGACAGCGGCAATTGGAGCGAGCGTTCAGTCCAAGTCCGGGTTTTGCGTCGTCCGCGAATTGGTGCGCCGCACCATCTCACTTCGTGGTTGACCGCATCGAGCAATCGGGTTAAACATTCATGTTGCGGCCGCTGTCTGTCTGGGGTTCATCATGGCCGCGCACCAGCGCTCGGATTGCGCCCCGGCATGGTTCACATGAATCGACGTCGGCTTCGCGAAACTCAACACACCTCTGGGAAATTTCTTATGCCTATCACATTGGACAAGCGTCCGCGGCGCCGTTGGCCGCAGACACTAGGCCTGTCGACGGCTCTCGCAGCCGTGACGGCCGTAGCCGGAATCGGAGCGGGCGTGCCCGTGACCGCCATGGCTGCGGACCTGCCTGCCACGCCTGCCGTTTCGGCAGCCGATGTCACCGTCGAGAAGGGCGTCATCAGCGCCTTGTCGAACGGTCAGACACCCGCCGTGCTGGTCAAGTTCCACGGCAAGGCGGATCTTTCGCATGCGTTCACGATCGCCGATGGCGATGCGCGCGCGACCTGGGTTTACGAGACGTTGAAGAGTTTCGCCGACCGCGCCCAGGCGCAGACGCGCCAGACGCTGTCGCAGCAGTTCGGCCTCAGCGAAGCCATGCACGAATACACCGTGCTGTGGGTGGACAACGCGATCGCGATCTCGCACCTGTCGCAATCCATGCTGAGCGCCCTGCAGGCCTCGCCTGAAATCGCCTCCATCCGCACCCAGCGCGTCATCCAGTTGCCCGTCGACGAGGAAGCGGCCGCTGCCGGCCCCTCGCCGATGGCCCCGCTGGGCAGTGTCGACCACATCAAGGCCCCGGCCGTATGGGCGCTGGGTTACACCGGCCAGGGCATCGTGCTGGCCAACATCGACGCCGGCGTGCGCCACACCCACCAGGCCCTGGTCAATCAGTACCGCGGCAACCTCGGCGGTGGCACGTTCGATCACGTGTACAACTGGTACGACCCGTACAACCACGCGGCGGTGCCGCGCTGGACGCATGACCACGGCACCCACACCATGGGCACCATGGTCGGCAAGTTCGGCACCACCGAGGAAATCGGCGTGTCGCCGGGCTCCAAGTGGATCAACTGCATCGGCTTCGGCCAGCCGGGCGCCGGCGCAACGGATGCCGGCCTGCTCGAATGCGGCCAGTGGATGATCGCCCCGACCAACATCGCCGGCGATCCCGGCAGCGCCGATCCGACCAAGCACCCGGACGTGGTCAACAATTCCTGGGGCGACTGCGGCCAGACCTACGACAACTGGTACGAAGGCGTCATCGACGGCTGGATCGCCGCCGGCATCGCGCCGGTGTTCTCCAACGGCAATGCGTCCAATTGCAGCTATCCGAACAATCCACCGCTGAACACCGTCGGCAATCCGGCGCGTTCAGGCAAGGTGCTTGGCATCGGTTCGTCCGGCAACACCAACGGCGCCTATGCGCCGCACTCCAACAAGGGACCGACGGACAACCTCAACCCGGGCCTGCCCAACTACCCGGACAACTTCGGCTTCGCCAACCTCAAGCCGAACATCATCGCGCCCGGCGTCAACATCCGCTCGGCCTACGCCAGCGGCGACGCGGCCTACGGCGGCATGACCGGCACCTCGATGTCGGCCCCGGCCGTCACCGGCGTCATCGGCCTGATGTGGAGCGCCGCGCCCTGCCTCAAGGGCAACTACGCGCGCACCGGCACCATCCTGATGGACACCGCCACGCGCATCCCGGTCAACACCGGCAGCCCGTCCGACGGCCCCGGCAACATCCCCAACCAGGCCACCGGCTGGGGTGAAGTCGATGCGCTCGCCGCAGTCAATGCCGCGCAGGCATTCTGCGTCGCCGGCGCCCCGCCGACCCTGTCCAAGGGCTTCGCGCCGGCGGTCGTTCCGCTTGCGGGTGACCCGACCACGCTGACTATCACCCTGCGCAACATGGCGCAGGCCGGTCCGTCCACGCTCACGGCCGCGCTCACCGACAACCTGCCTTCGGGCCTGGTCGTCGCTGCCACGCCGAATGCTTCCACCACCTGCACCGGCGGTACCGTCACGGCCACCGCGGGCAGCAGCAGCGTCACCCTCGCAAGCGGCGCCGCGATCCCCGGCATGGGCACCTGCACCGTCACCGTGAATGTCACCGCCACGGCGCTGGGCACCTACACCAACACCATTCCCGCGGGCTCGCTGCAGACCGACAACGGCACCTACGGTTCCGATGCCACGGCCAACGTCACCTACGGCTATGTGTTCCCGCAGCCCTATTGCGGCGTGGACTTCCCGAGTGCGGTCGAGCCAATCACCCGCGTGAACTTCGCCGGCTTCGACAAGACCAGCAGCGCGACGGTGGGCGGCACGCCGGCGCTGGAAAACTTCACCGCCACCATCGGCAACGTCAATCCAGGCGACAGCCTGCCGATCGTGGTCGAAGGCAACACGGCCGGCACCTTCACCACCAAGCAGACCGTCTACATCGACTGGAACCAGAACGGTACCTTCGACAGCGGCGAAAGCTACACCCTCACCGACCTGACCAACTCCACCGGTCTTGACGGCAAGCAGTCCACCGGCACCATCGCGGTTCCGGCCGGCGCCCTGTCCGGCAACACCCGCATGCGCGTGACCAAGAAGTACAGCACCGCGGCGACCGCCTGCAACACCACCGGCTACGGCCAGGCCGAGGATTACACGCTTACGATCACGGGTGGATCCCCGAGCACCTGGACAGTGACGCCAAGCGTCGGCACGCCCTCGGGCAGCATCACGCCGGCGACCCCGCAGACCGTCAATGACGGCGCCACGACCACGTTCACCCTGGCGGCCGATGCGGGCTTCGAAATCGACAACGTCGGCGGCACCTGCGGCGGCACGCTGACCGGCAGTTCGTTCGAGACCGCTCCGGTCACGGCCGACTGCACGGTCATCGCCAACTTCAAGGCCAGCGGCGGTGGCGGCGGACTTGTCTGCCACACCCTCAACCATCCGATCGTCGCCGACGGTGACGGCAGCTGGTTCTACTGGGAGACGGGCACGGTCATCGACGGTGGCTTCCAATCGGGTGCGAACTTCAACCCGTATGCCTCCTCCGGCAGCCTGTCGTTCTTCTGGCCGAGCCCGACGCAGAACGCCGGCGTCACCGATGGCAGCACCTTTGCGGTACTGAGTCCGGGTGACACGGTCGGCGCGAGCTCGACGTTTGCCAGAAGCGGCACGCCGACTGCATGGCGTGCGGGTGCGGATGGCTACCTCGGCTTCCGCTTCGCCTGCAGCACGGCCGCTGAGTGCTACGGCTACGCGCACATGACTTCCACCGGCTCGACCGGATTCCCGGCAACCGTCATCGACTACTGCTTCGATCCAGACGGCAACGACGTCACGATCGCGGGCAGCAGCCCGACCACCTGGACGGTGACGCCGAGCGTGGGCACGCCGTCGGGCACGATCACGCCGGCCACTCCGCAGACCGTCAATGACGGCGCCACGACCACGTTCACCCTGGCT
>JACDJC010000078.1_pt1 | contig 126902 bp, 126 predicted proteins | sample 7454191 | NCBI WGS metagenome assembly JACDJC01 (sample SAMN14253291, study PRJNA609438) | sludge metagenome | isolation source: sludge after 25d culture with pyrite and EDTA | collected 2018-12-20 | reverse complement strand
TGTCATTTTCAGAAGACGACTGCACCAATCAACGAGACATGAAGCCTGCTGTGCATACGGCTCCTGACAGCCCGATATCAGGACTCCTCTGCACGAAACTCGTCTATGCTCAATACTCGTGTGCACCAAAGCGAGGCGAGCATGGCGACCGATACCGTACCGATTGCCGAGCGCGGCGTAGCCACCCTGTCAGAACAGGCATGGGAGCGTGCTCGCTGCCGCGCGGAGATCATTGGGCCGTTGGCGCAGTCGGAGACGGTCGGGCATGAAGCGGCCGACGCAGCAGCCCAGGCGCTGGGTCTGTCCCGGCGGCAGGTCTACGTCCTGATCCGCCGTGCCCGGCAAGGTTCGGGGCTGGTCACTGATTTGGCTCTTGGACAGTCGAGCGGTGGCAAAGGTAAAGGCCGCTTGCCGGAGTCGGTCGAACGAATCATCCGCGAGCTACTGCAAAAGCGCTTCCTGACCAAGCAGAAGCGCAGCTTGGCGGCGTTCCACCGTGAAGTTGCGCGGGTGTGCAAGCTGCAAAAGCTGCGGATGCCGGCGCGCAACACGGTCGCGTTGCGGATCGCCAGCCTTGATCCACTCAAGACCACTCGACTTCGGGAAGGCCAGGATGCGTCCCGCATCCTGCAAGGTGTTGGCGGTGTTCCTCCGCCAGTCTCCGCACCGCTGGAGCAGGTACAGATCGACCACACAGTCATCGACCTGATCGTGGTGGACGAGCGCGACCGGCAACCGATTGGCCGTCCGTACCTGACCCTCGCCATCGACGTGTTCACCCGCTGCGTGGTTGGCATGGTGGTCACGTTAGAAGCGCCATCTGCCGTCTCGGTCGGCCTGTGCCTCGCACACGCCGGTTGCGACAAGCGCCCTTGGTTGGAAAGGTTGGACGTGGAAATGGACTGGCCGATGAGCGGCAAGCCCGCGCTGCTCTACCTGGACAACGCGGCCGAATTCAAGAGCGAGGCGCTACGCCGTGGCTGCGAGCAGCATGGCATCCGGTTGGACTATCGGCCTCTCGGGCAGCCGCACTATGGCGGCATCGTGGAACGGATCATCGGCACGGCGATGCAAATGATCCACGACGAATTGCCGGGGACGACCTTCTCCAACCCTGACCAGCGCGGGGAATACGCCTCCGAGAAGATGGCCGCCCTGACACTGCGCGAGCTGGAACGCTGGCTCGCATTGGCGGTTGGCACCTATCACGGCTCCGTGCACAACGGCCTGCTCCAACCGCCGGCCGCACGCTGGGCCGAAGCTGTCGCGCGTACCGGCGTTCCAACCGTCATCACTCGCACCACGGCTTTTCTGGTCGATTTCCTGCCCGTCCTCCGCCGCACCCTGACCCGCACTGGCTTCGTCATCGACCACATCCACTACTACGCCGATGCGCTCAAGCCGTGGATAGCTCGGCGCGACCGCCTGCCTGCGTTCCTGATCCGGCGCGACCCACGCGACATCAGCCGCATTTGGGTGCTGGAGCCGGAGGGGCAGCACTATCTGGAAATTCCATACCGTACCTTGTCGCACCCGGCTGTCACCCTCTGGGAACAACGGCAGGCGCTGGCGAAATTGCGGCAGCAAGGGCGCGAACAGGTGGATGAGTCGGCGCTGTTCCGCATGATCGGGCAGATGCGCGAAATCGTGACCACTGCGCAGAAAGCCACGCGCAAGGCGCGGCGCGACGCGGATCGACGCCAGCATCTCAAGTCAACGGAACAACCTGTCAAAACCACGCCACCAGCGGACACGGACATGGCAGACCCGCAGGCGGACAACCAGCCACCTGCCAAACCGTTCGACCAGATTGAGGAGTGGTAGCCGTGGACGAATATCCCATCATCGACCTGTCCCACCTGCTGCCGGCGGCCCAGGGCTTGGCCCGTCTCCCGGCGGACGAGCGCATCCATCGCCTTCGCGCCGACCGCTGGATCGGCTATCCGCGAGCAGTCGAGGCGTTGAACCGGCTGGAAGCCCTGTATACGTGGCCAAACAAACAACGCATGCCCAACCTGCTGTTGGTCGGTCCAACCAACAACGGCAAGTCGATGATCGTCGAGAAGTTCCGCCGCGCCCACCCGGCCAGCTCCGACGCCGACCAGGAGCACATCCCGGTATTGGTCGTGCAGATGCCGTCCGAGCCATCGGTGATCCGCTTCTACGTCGCGCTGCTCGCGGCGATGGGAGCACCATTGCGACCGCGCCCACGGCTGCCGGAAATAGAGCAACTGGCGCTGACACTGCTGCGCAAGCTCGGTGTGCGTTTGCTGGTGATCGACGAGCTGCACAACGTCCTGGCCGGCAACAGCGTCAACCGCCGGGAATTCCTCAACCTGCTGCGCTTCCTCGGCAACGAATTGCGCATCCCGCTGGTCGGTGTGGGCACACGCGACGCCTACCTGGCCATCCGCTCGGATGACCAGTTGGAAAATCGCTTCGAGCCGATGATGCTGCCGGTGTGGGAGGCCAACGACGATTGCTGTTCACTGCTGGCCAGCTTCGCGGCTTCGCTCCCGCTGCGGCGACCTTCGTCGATTGCCACGCTGGACATGGCTCGCTACCTGCTCACGCGCAGCGAGGGCACTATTGGCGAGCTGGCGCACCTTTTGATGGCGGCGGCCGTGGCCGCCGTGGAGAGTGGTGAGGAAGCGATCAACCACCGCACGCTCAGCATGGCCGATTACACCGGTCCCAGCGAGCGGCGGCGGCAATTCGAGCGGGAACTGATGTGAAGCCAGCGCCACGCTGGCCACTGCATCCGGCACCCAGGGAAGCCGAAGCCCTGTCTTCGTGGCTCAACCGCGTGGCCCTTTGCTATCACATGGAAGTGTCCGAGCTGCTGGAGCACGATCTTGGTCACGGCCAGGTTGATGACCTGGACACCGCGCCACCACTGGCGCTGCTGGCGATGCTCTCCCAGCGGAGCGGTATCGAGCTGGATCGGCTGCGCTGCATGAGTTTCGCCGGCTGGGTGCCTTGGCTACTGGACAGCCTTGATGATCAGATTCCAGCCGCATTGGAAACCTATGCGTTCCAGCTCTCGGTACTGCTGCCGAGACTCCGCCGTAAGACGCGATCCATCACGAGCTGGCGTGCCTGGCTGCCCACCCAACCGATACACCGCGCCTGTCCGCTCTGCCTGAACGATCCGGAGAACCAAGCCGTACTGCTCGCGTGGAAGCTGCCCCTGATGCTGAGCTGCCCACTGCATGGCTGCTGGCTGGAATCCTATTGGGGCGTGCCAGGGCGGTTTCTCGGCTGGGAGAACGCCGACGCCGAACCGCGCACTGCCAGCGACGCGATTGCGGCGATGGACCAGCGTACCTGGCAGGCACTGACGACCGGCCACGTGGAGTTGCCGCGCCGACGCATCCACGCCGGATTGTGGTTTAGGCTGCTACGCACGCTGCTCGATGAGCTGAACACCCCGCTTTCGACGTGCGGCACCTACGCGGGGTATCTCCGCCAAATCTGGGAATGCTGCGGGCATCCGCTGCGTGCTGGGCAAAGTCTGTGGCGACCGTATGAAACCCTGAACCCGGCAGTACGGTTGCAGATGCTGGAGGCGGCGGCAACGGCAATCAGCTTGATTGAGGTGAGGGATATAAGCCCGCTAGGCGAGCACGCAAAGCTATTCTGGTCCGAGCCCCAAACCGGGTTCACCAGTGGCCTGCCGGCGAAAGCGCCGAAGCCCGAACCCGTCGATCACTGGCAGCGTGCAATCCAGGCCATTGATGAGGCCATCATTGAAGCACGACACAACCCCGAGACGGCACGCTCGCTGTTCGCGTTGGCTTCCTATGGTCGGCGCGACCCCGCTTCCTTGGAACAGTTGCGCGCCACCTTCGCGAAGGAAGGCATCCCCCCGGAATTTCTGTCACATTATGAGCCTAGCCTACCCTTTGCATGCCTTAGACAGAATGACGGGTTAAGTGACAAATTTTGACGTGCAGAGCTTCCCGATGCAAACTGTCACATAATCGAACGTATATGTGACAGGTACGACATGCTGATAGGCTACATGCGGGTATCGAAGGCGGACGGCTCCCAGGCTACCGATTTGCAGCGCGACGCGCTGATTGCCGCCGGGGTCGATCCAGTACATCTTTACGAGGACCAGGCATCCGGCATGCGCGAGGATCGGCCCGGCTTGACGAGCTGCCTGAAGGCGTTGCGAACTGGCGACACACTGGTCGTGTGGAAACTGGATCGGCTCGGACGCGACCTGCGACATCTCATCAACACCGTGCACGACCTGACTGGGCGCGGCATCGGCTTGAAGGTATTAACCGGGCACGGCGCGGCCATCGACACCACGACCGCCGCCGGCAAGCTGGTCTTTGGCATCTTCGCCGCCCTGGCCGAGTTCGAGCGCGAGTTGATCGCGGAGCGCACGATTGCCGGCCTAGCCTCGGCCCGCGCGCGCGGGCGGAAAGGCGGCCGGCCGTTCAAGATGACCGCCGCCAAGCTGCGGCTGGCGATGGCGGCAATGGGTCAGCCAGAGACCAAGGTCGGCGACCTGTGCCAGGAACTTGGCGTCACGCGGCAGACCCTGTATCGGCATGTTTCACCCAAGGGTGAGCTACGTCCAGATGGCGAGAAGCTACTCAGCCGAATTTGATGCCGGCATGAGGCAACGTAGCGACAGCGTGGTTTGTCTCAATGGGAAGCGCTCATGATCGATCTTTGAAGGCCCGCAGCAGTCGTGTCACAGACAGGACGAACAAGCCGGTCAGCGTGAGGGCTGCAATACCCCAGTTCTCCCCGATGAACGCGCCAGCCGTCGTGCCGGCCAGCACAATGGCGAGAATCGGCAAATGGCAGGGACAGGTGAGCACGGCCAGCGCGCCCCACACGTAGCCGGTGAACGGCTTGTGCGTCTCGGCCGGCAAGCGCTCGGGGTTGTTCATGGCAGACTCTCCGCGTGCTGTGCCGCCTTGGTCGGCATGGCGGCCAACTGCACTTCCAGATCGGCCAACGCTTCGCGCCGACGCTCGACGAACTGGCGCAGAACGGCAAGCTGCGCGGCTGTTTCATCGCGGTCCGCCGCATCCAGCGCCCGATACAGCCGCGCCAGTGCGTCCAGGCCGATGCCCGCCTCGAAGGCCGCCCGCACGAAGCACAGCCGTTGCAAGGCGGCATCATCGAACAGGCCATAGCCGCCCGGGGTGCACGCCACCGGACGCAGCAATCCGCGCAGCAGGTAGTCGCGCACGATATGCACGCTCACCCCGGCATCAAGGGCCAGCCGGGACACGGTGTAGGCGCTCATTGAAAACCTCCTTTTTTTATCCAGCGCAGCAGGAAAGCTGCTTCACGTCCTTGTTGAAGGTCTGCGCCGCAAGCTTCAACCCCTCGACCATTGTCAGGTAGGGGAACAACTGGTCGGCCAGTTCCTGCACCGTCATGCGGTTGCGGATGGCGAGCACCGCCGTCTGGATCAGTTCGCCCGCTTCCGGGGCCACCGCCTGCACGCCGATGAGCCGTCCGCTACCTTCCTCGATGACCAGCTTGATGAAGCCGCGTGTGTCGAAGTTGGCAAGCGCTCGCGGAACGTTGTCGAGTGTCAGCGTGCGACTGTCGGTCTCGATGCCATCGTGGTGCGCTTCCGCCTCGCTGTAGCCCACGGTGGCGACTTGCGGGTCGGTGAACACCACTGCCGGCATCGCGGTCAGATTGAGGGCTGCGTCGCCGCCGGTCATGTTGATCGCGGCACGGGTGCCGGCGGCCGCTGCCACGTAGACGAACTGCGGCTGGTCGGTGCAGTCGCCGGCCGCGTAGATGTTCGGGCTACTGGTGCGCATGCCCTTGTCGATGACGATGGCCCCCTGCGCATTGACGGCTACCCCCGCCGCTTCCAATGCCAGGCTGCGCGTGTTCGGTGTCCGGCCGGTGGCGACCAGCAGCTTGTCGGCGCGCACTTCGCCCTGTCCAGTGGTCAGCACGAATTCGCCGTCCACATGGGCGACTTGGCTGGCTTGCGTATGTTCCAGTACCTTGATTCCTTCGGCACGGAAGGCGGCTGTGACGGCCTCGCCGATGGCAGGGTCTTCGCGGAAGAACAGCGTGCTGCGCGCAAGGATCGTGACCTGGCTACCCAGCCGGGCGAAGGCTTGCGCCAGTTCCAGCGCCACCACCGACGAGCCGATGACGGCCAGGCGTTCGGGAATGGTGTCGCTGACCAAGGCCTCGGTCGAAGTCCAGTAGGGTGACTCTTTCAGGCCCGGAATCGGCGGCATGGCCGGACTGGCACCCGTGGCGACCAGGCAGCGGTCGAACATCACGACGCGCTCACCACCCTCGTTCAAACTAACGATAAGGCTCTGGTCGTCCTTGAAACGCGCTTCACCGTGCAGAACGGTGATGGCTGAATTGCCGTCCAGGATGCCTTCGTACTTGGCATGACGGAGTTCTTCGACACGGGCCTGCTGCTGGGCCAGCAGCCGCTCGCGCAAGATCGTCGGCGGTGTGGGTGGCATGCCGCCGTCGAATGGGCTTTCCCGGCGCAGATGGGCGATGTGGGCGGCGCGGATCATGATCTTGGACGGCACACAACCGACGTTGACGCAGGTGCCGCCGATGGTGCCGCGCTCAATCAGCGTGACCTGCGCGCCTTGCTCGACGGCCTTCAGTGCTGCCGCCATCGCGGCTCCACCGCTGCCGATCACGGCGACTTGCAACGGGCGCTCGCCGCCGCTGCCCTTGTCGGCGGCACCCATCCAGCCGCGCACCTTGTCGAACAGCCCAGTGCGGTTGTCGGTCGGCGGGGCATCGGCGAGCATCGCTTTGTAGCCCAGGCCAGCCACGGCGGCGGTCAGTGCGTCCGGCGCTGTGCCTGGATCAAGGGCGAGCTGGGCCGCGCCCTTGGCATAGGACACTATGGCAGATTGGACGCCGGGTACTTTTTCCAGCGCTTCCTTGACGTGCGCCGCGCACGAGTCGCAGGTCATGCCGGTGATTTTTAGATGGGTCATGCGACAGATCCTTTTTCGTTTGTGGTAGCAGACAAGGGCGTCAGATGTGCTGCGCTGCCGTTTTCAGTGCCTCACTTCTTGACGCTGGACGGATAGCCTGCGTCTTCGGTGGCCTTGGTCAGCTTCTGCACGCTGGTCTTGGCATCATCGAAGGTGACAACCGCTTCGCGTGTCTCGAAGGTCACGTTAACTTTGCTGACGCCTTCGACCTTGGAAATCGCCTTCTTGACGGTGATCGGACAAGCGGAGCAGGTCATGCCCGGTACGGACAGCGTGACGGTCTGGGTGGCGGCCCACACGGGGGCAACAACGGCAGCGATGGCGAGAGAGGCAAACAGTTTTTTCATGATGAACTCCTGTGATTAATAGAAAAATGGCATGACGTAGGGAAATCCGAGCGCGACCAGAACCAGCGCGGCCACGACCCAGAAAATGAGCTTGTAAGTAGCGCGCACTTGGGGAATCGCACACACATCCCCTGGTTTGCAGGCTTGCGCCGGTCGGTAGATGCGCCGCCAGGCGAAAAACAGCGCCACCAACGCCGCGCCGATGAAGATCGGGCGATAAGGTTCCAACACCGTCAAGTTGCCGATCCAAGCGCCGCTGAACCCCAGGGCGATCAGAACCAGCGGCCCCAGGCAGCAAGCCGAGGCGAGGATGGCGGCTAGCCCGCCAGTGAAGAGCGCCCCGCGCCCGTTTTGAGGTTCAGACATACGCTTGTCCTTTCAAATCTGGATTGGATAGCTTAAGCTTACTTCCGTACCAATGTACGGAGTCAAGCGATATGGAAAAAAATTTGGAGAATCTGACTATTGGCGTTTTCGCCAAGGCGGCCGGGGTCAACGTGGAAACAATCCGGTTCTATCAGCGCAAGGGCTTGTTGCCGGAGCCGGACAAGCCCTATGGCAGCATCCGCCGCTATGGCGAGGCGGATGTGACGCGGGTGCGCTTCGTGAAATCAGCCCAGCGGTTGGGCTTCAGCCTGGATGAGATCGCCGAGCTGCTGCGGCTGGAGGATGGCACCCATTGCGAGGAAGCCAGCAGCCTGGCCGAGCACAAGCTCAAGGACGTGCGCGAGAGGATGGCTGACCTGGCGCGCATGGAGGCCGTGCTGTCTGATTTGGTGTGCGCCTGCCATGCGCGGAAGGGGAACGTTTCCTGCCCGCTGATTGCGTCACTGCAAGGGAAGAAAGAACCGCGCAGTGCGGACGCGGTGTAGCCCGAGGGAACTACGCCTTAGCGTGCTTTATTTTCCGTTTTCTGAGGCGACTCCAACGTCAGAAAAGACCGTGCGGTCGACTTTTGATATTTCGTGCTGTCGCCTTCTGAAAGTGACAGTCGCGGCCTTCTCGGCCACCGGGCCGTAGGCCCACGGCTGGCGCTTCTCGTCGACGACACCGTGCACGCGGAAGAGCGGCGTGAACGCACCGAACTCGATCCAGCGCGCGTAGTTCTCATCCGAGGGATGCCCCTTGAAGCCGCCGCCGTCCATGCCCCATTGCATCGCGCCGACATTGATCGCACTGAGCATGCGCGCACGCTGATCGGCCATGCTGGCGAAGCCGGTGTCGATGTCGCCCGACCACAGGCCGTACGCATAGCGCTGCGAGCCCAGGTAGAAGTTGCGATTGATCGACCACACGCGCAGATCGCTGCGGGCGCGCTGCGCGTCGTACAGCGCGCGCTGCATGTTCATGAACTCGGTGTCGCTGCCGGTGGTGTCGGCCTCGTCGTTCCACCAGCCCACGATGCCGTGGTCGAAGCCGTACTGCATCGCCAGCTCGCCGAACCAGGTGCGTGCGGCCGGGATGTCGAAGTCGATGTCCTTCACCGGCTGGTGCGAGAAATAATCATCGCTGACCTTCTCGCCGGGCACCCAGAAATGATGCTCGGTGGCGTAGCGGCCCTGCACCGTGTCGACATGGATGCGCGGTTTCATGATGCCGGTGAGCTGGATACCCTGCTCACGCAGTTGCCTGGCCAGCTCGCCGGTGGGACCGCCGGGAAATTTCACGGGATTCCAGCGAAACTCGCCGTAGTTGTCCTCGCCCCAGGCCTTCCAGTCGAAGTCCAGGGTGAAGTTGTCGATCGGGATGTGCTTGGCCCGATAGGTATCGACGATCTGCCGCAGCTCCTGCTGATCGATGCCCCACTGGCTGTTGGTGAAGCCCATCGCCCATTTCGGGAACAGCGGCGTGCGGCCGCTGAGCTCGGCCACCGCGCCGAAGATCGCCTTGGGTGAGCCCACGATCACGTAGACATCCAGCGGCTGCTTCGTCGGCGCGGTGATGTTGATGCTCTGGGGCGCAAGTGTGAACTGGCCGCCGTCGAGATCGGCCAGCACCGCGTAGCCGGCCGTGCTCCAGGCCAGCGGCGCGCCGGCCCAGCCTTGCTCGCCAGCCTTGGCCTCCAGCTTGCCCTGGCGCAGCATGCCGGCGCTGACATCGTTCTCGAAGGCGTCGTAGCCGCTCACGCCATACATGGGATCGCCCGTGGCGTGCGTGAATGTGATCCGGCCTTCGGCCAGAGCCGCGAGGTTGTCCGAACGCAGCAGCACGTGATGGTCGGCGTCGGCGATGCTCAGCACGTGGCTGGCGCGGTCATGGCGCACGTGCAACTGCGGCGTATCCAGGGTGAGCGTTGTCGATGGCGTGCCGGCGAACGGTGGGTCCGGAGGGAGCGCCGGGTCGAGCAGCAGGCTCCGTGCGGGGGACCTGCCGCCGACCAGGAAACTCAGGTGCACGACGTTGGGCGCAGCCAGCGTCACGCGCACCGATCCGCTGCCCGATGCGATATCGATCCGGGGCATCGTCACGGGGCTGGCGACCGCAGTCGCAGGGGATGTGCCGAACGCGATGGCTGGCAGCGTACCCAGCCACAGGACCGTGGCAAGCGCGCAGGGGAACAGGACGGATGATCGGATCATGAGCTGACTCCGCGGGTGGGTCGGCGAGGGATGAGGTTCAGTGACCGCTGGCCGACGCGGGCTGCAGGAGCGCCGAACCGTAGGCAGGGAGGCGCAATGCGTCCTGCGCCAGCGTGGTATCGCTTGCCGTGTGCTTGGTGACGCGGGCGAAGCGACGCAGGCCGTGGGTGCCCAACCGGATCGTCTGCGCGTGGTCCGACAGGTTGTGCACGACCAGCACGTCGCCGTTGGCGTCGCTCAACTCCCAGGCAATCAGTTGCGGGTTGCCCAGGTCGCGGCTCACGAGTGCCCCGTCGCGCAGTGCGCTGATGTTGCGTCGCCAGCCGATCAGTTCGCGATAGCGCTCCAGCAGCGAGTGCGGATCGCTTTGCTCGGCCTGCACGGTGATCTCCGCGCCATCGCCGGCGGTGAACGCCTTCCAGTGGGTTTGACCGGTGCCCTGCGGGTCGCGATACCAGCGCATCGGCTCGCGCAGGTCGGGGTCGGGCTTGTTGCCACGTATGCCCAGCTCTTCGCCGTAGTAGATGAAGGGCTCACCCGGCAGGGTCAGCAGCATTGCCGCCGCGATGCGCATTTGTTCGGGGTGGTCGTGCAACTGACTCATCACCCGTTGCTGATCGTGGTTGGACAGGAACGGCACGTCCACGCCGTACCTGCCGGTGACGGCGTGGTAAGCATGCGTGGTGCGATCGAGCAGGGCGGGTAACTGGCCGGCCTGCCCCGTGCTGGCACTCTTGATCAGCTGCTCCGCCAGCGGGAAGTTGAACACCGCGCCGAGCGACTTGAACCAGGGCGCCAGCTCGGCTTCGGTGTCGCGCGTCACCTCGCCGACCAGCCAGGCGTCGGGATGCGCTGCTTCGATGCCCTGCCGGAACTCGCTCCACCAGGCGAGGTTCTTCGCCAGGATCTTCGGGTCGTCGCGCTGGCTCTCCAAGTCGTAGTAGACGTGCTGGGCTGCGTCGAGACGGAAGCCGTCCACACCGTGCTTGAGCCAGAACTGGCCGATCTTGATCATTTCCGCCCGCACGGCCGGATTGTCGAGGTTCAGATCCGGCATCTCGGCGACGAAGATACCCAGATAGTGTTGTTTGCCCAGCGCATGCCACGCCGGTGATCCGGTGGCGCTGATCGCGGCCAGGTCGGAGTGCTGGTCGGACCACTGGTACCAGTCGTGATGCGGGCTCGCCGGATCGCGCGCGGCCTCGAACCAGGGATGCTGGTTGCTGCTGTGGTTGATCACCAGATCCATGATGACCTTGATGCCGCGCTGATGCGCCGCCGCCAGCAGGCGGTCAAAGTCGGCCAGGGTGCCGTATTGCGGGTTGATGGCGTAGTAGTCGGTGACGTCGTAGCCGTGATAGCTGGGCGAGGGGTTGATCGGCATCAGCCAGATGCCGCTGACGCCCAGCGATTTCAGGTAGTCGAGCTTGGCGGTGACGCCATTGAGGTCGCCGATGCCGTCGCCATTGGTGTCGTACCAACTGCGCACGAAGATCTCGTACCACACGCCCGAGGCTGCCTGCGGCGTGTCGCCGGCCGAGGCGGGCGTGGTCGCCGGCAACGGACCCGTCGTGACCAGCAAGGCGACCAGACCGAGACCGAACAGGATGAAACGCAGGCGTCGAAACATGGGGCACTCTCCTCTATTGATGCGACCAGGTGGTGTCTGAAATCAACCCACCATTTCTACCTCGAACAGCACATCAGCCACGAGACGCTTCCTTTGCTTCCCCCGCTAGGCGCTGTCTTTTGATCACATCTTGCATTGATGCAGAAGGGCCGGCGGGGAGTGCCCGCCCTACAAACACCGCGTCGTAGGGCGGGCACTGCCCGCCGGCTCTTGCCGCGGCATTCCATCGAGATGTGATCGAGAGACAGCGCTACGCGGCGGAAGCGAAGCGAAAATTGCTTCGAAAATCGTCGATTGTCCTCAAATCGTTTGGACCTTTACTGGTCGAATCAAGAGTCGCTCGTCTGGCAATGGTCGGCGACGAAACGGGTATGGTCGGGCATGCTCTCCGCAGCGCGGCCGATCAGGGTGCGGATGTTGCCGAGGAAGTCGTCGAGCTGCGCCTCGCCGAGTCCGTCGGCCAAGGGGTGATGCGCCTGTGGCTCGATGTGCTGGCCGATCATCGCCTGCAGCCAGGCGATCTCGGTGAACAGCTCCTCGTGCTCGCGGAAGATCTGGCCGTGACCACGGAACAGGGCGATCTTGCGTGCCAGGCCGGGCGGAATCTCCATGTGTGCGCACTGACGCCAGAACGCGGTGTCGTCGCGCTCGGTCGCCTTGTAGTGCAGGATCAGGAAATCACGGATGCTTTCGTATTCGAAGCGGGTCTGGCGGTTGTACTCATCGACCAGCACCGGATCGCAGTGGCGGTCGGGGAACATTGCCAGCAAGCGGCTGATGCCGGACTGGATCAGGTGGATGCTGGTCGATTCCAGCGGCTCCATGAAGCCGGCGGCCAGGCCCAGCGCCACGCAGTTGCGCTGCCATGCCTTGCGCCGCATGCCGGTGGTGAAGCGCAGCGCCCGCGGCTCGCCCAATGCTTCGCCATCGAGGTTGGCCAGCAGTATCGCGCTGGCCTCGTCGTCGCTGAGATGCTGGCTGGAATAAACATGACCGTTGCCGGTGCGGTGCTGCAGTGGCACCCGCCATTGCCAACCCGCCGTGCGCGCGGTGGCGCGCGTGTATGGCCACAGCGGTTCGCTGCGCGTGCAGGCCACGGCCAGGGCGCGATCGCAGGGCAGCCAGTGCTGCCAGCTTTCGTAACCGGTCTGCAGCGAGCCCTCGATCAGCAGGCCGCGAAAACCCGAGCAGTCGATGAACAGGTCGCCGGGGATCGTCTCGCCGCTTTGCAGTTGCACGGATTCGATGAAACCATCGCCCTCGCGCAAACGCACGTCGACTACCTTGCCCTCGGTGCGCTGCACGATGCGTGGATCACAGCGCTTGCGCAGATACTGCCCGTACAGCCCCGCATCGAAGTGGTAGGCGTACTTGATGCCGCCGAGTGGGCTGCTGCCGACCTTGTCCATGCGCGCGAAGCGGTGCGCGTTCGCCGCCTGGGTGTTGAGCGAATACGCCCACAAGTCGCTGGCCGGGTTGCGCTGGCGTTCCCGCAGCCAGTAATGATGGAAGCCGATCAGACCCAGCGGCAGGCCGATGTCGCTGAATGCATGCAGGTACGAGTCGCCCAGCCGGCCGAAGTCGTTCAATTGCACGCCCAGCTTGAACGTGCCCTGGGTGGCCTTGAGCATGTCGTCCTCGTCGATGCCGAGGAAGGCGTTGATGTGGCGGATCTGTGGAATCGTGGCCTCGCCCACGCCGACGATGCCGATCTGCTCCGATTCGACCAACCGGATCTGCACGGCCGTGCCCAGCGCTGGCGCGAGCAGGGCGGCGGTCATCCATCCGGCGGTACCGCCGCCGACGATCACGATGCGTTGAATGGGTGCTGCGTTCATGTCGTGGCCGGGCTCCCTGTTTGCGATCGACTGCCAGTAACCCGCGAAGCTGTTCCTGTCAAAAAAAAGCCCCGTCGATCATGCGCGACGGGGCTCACAGGGGAGCAGGAGTACCTGGTTTTACTGGAACTTGTAGGAGATACCCACCTCGTAACGGCGACCATAACTCTCCCAGGTCTGCACCTGGCGCGGGTCGCCGTTCTGGTAGGTGATGAAGCTCTTGTTGGACAGGTTGGAGCCCTGTGCGATCAGGGTCAGGCCTTTCATGCGACCGGAATCGAACGTGTAGCTGACTTGCGCGTCGTAGGTGCTGCCACCCTTGATGGTCTGTTCGATACGGGTGGCGCTGATGCCCGAGACCCGGCCCAGGAAGCTGCTGCGGTAGTTGTCACTGACCCGCGCCTCGAAGCCGTTGTACTGATAGTACAGCGTGCCGTTGGCGACCCACTCGGACAGGCCCGGTACAGTGATCGGATCCGGATTGCCTGGATACACCAGCGAGCTCTTGGTGTAGTTGCCGCTGAGGATGGTGCCGAAGCCGTTGAGAACCGGGGTGAGGTTGCTGAAGGGCAGGTTCAACGTGAGCTGCAGGCCCTTCACGTATCCGCGGCCTTCGTTTTTCGGGCCGGACACGACGCCCATGGTGGTGCCCAGCTGGTCCTGCTGATCGGGAGTCAGATAGGCCGGCACGAAGGCGGCGAAATCGTACAGGTAGGAGGAATCCGGATTGATGTAGTCCGAAAGTTTCAGGTAGTAGGCCGATAGCGCGATATAGCCGCCACCGGCGTTGCGGCAAAGCTCGGACTGCTTGGCATCGCTGGACGAACACTCGAAACCCGAGTTGTTGCCTGACAGGTAGTGCTCGTAGCTGATGTTGTAGTTGTCCGCCATGGTGGGCTTGAGCTCGGCGTTGCCGCCCGAGGCGCTGAAGTACGCCTGGTTGGGGTCGGTCGAGCTCAGGTGCGTGATGTCGGTATTCAAGCCCAGGCTGGCGCTCATCTGATCCATGCGCGGACGCGCCATGGTGCGTGCGGCACTGACACGCAGGTCGTCGTTTTCGGTGAAGCTGAAGATCAGGTTGGCGCTGGGCAGGTAACGCGTGTAGGTGGTACCGCCGGAGATGGGTTCCAGGGTGGCATTGGAGCCGTTGGTGCCACCGGCGGAAGCCGCCACCCGCTGACCGGACGAGTTCTGGCTGGTATGCGCCACCTGCACGCCGACGTTGCCGCGCAGGCCGACGTCGCCTACCCAGGTATCGATGTTGAACTGCAGGTAGGAGGTGACGTCGCGCTCGGTCACCTTCCAGTTCGGCGGTACCGAGATCGAGGACAAGGAGGTGGGGAAAAGCTCGTAGGTTCCGTTCGCGAGCAGTTGCTGCGGGTCATAGCACACTTGCTGCCCGACCCCCATCCAGGACAGTGGATCACAGGTGCCGCTGGATGGAATCGGTGCGGTCTCCGCGCCATCGGGGAGAGTCAGGAAGGTCTGGTCGATGTTGTAGGTTTTCTTGCGCGTGCCGCGCACCACGCCGGCCTCCATGCTGGAGAACGGGCCGGACATGAAATCGCGCTGCACGCTGGCCTTCAGATTGGCCAGGTAATCGTTGGTCTTCGGCGCATTGATGAAGCCCGCCTGCACCACCGACGGCGTGGCTCCCGCGCCCCAGCCTTGCGGGTCGGTCAACACCATCTGATTCGAGGCGTAGTCCATCGAGGGGTTGAGATAGAGCATGCCATCACTCAACTCCTGGAAGCTGATCGTGTCGGTGGCGCCACCGCCCACGCCGTAACCGGTGCCGGAGTAGCTCTCCAGGTTCGTGTCACGGCGATCGGCACGCGAGTAGGTGGCGTCCAGCGCGCCGGACCAGTCCTCGTTGAACTTGAACTCGTTGCGCCAGCCGATGTTCCACACCTTGGCCTTGGTCTCGTTCCAGTCGTTGCGGACGACACCCTTGACGTTGTCGTAGGTACCGCTTTGTACGAAGCCGTTCTCCACATTGTAGCCCGGCTGCAGCTCCACACCGCCACCCCACAGCAACGGGAACTCGATGCCCTTGGCCTGCTGGGTTTCCTTGAAGTTGTCGTACGTCAGGTCAAGGATGCTGTTGAACGAGTCGTTGGGCTTCCATTGGAAGGACGTCAACAGGCCCTGGCGCTTGAACGTGTCGGAGATGCCGTAGTTCTTCGACCCGCCCACCACCAGCGCGCCGTCCCCCGCGTCGGGATAGCCCCACGGCCCCTGGTGCTTGATCTGTGATGGGTTCGACTCCAGGTCGATGCCGAGGGTGACGCCGAAGGTATTGTCGGCGAACTGGTTCACCCAGATGCCGTTGACGTTGTAACCCTTGTCACTGACGTCCGGACCTGGCGCCAACTGAGACTCACTGTCCCAGATGTAGCGTGCGTTTATCGCCGCTTCCGGCTTGTCCTTGTCGAGCGGGCGAATGGTGTGCATGTCCACCGTGCCGGCCAGGCCCTGGCCGACAAGATTGGCCGACGGGCTCAGGTGCACCACCACGTTGTCGAACCAGCTCGAAGGGTACTGGTCGAACTGCACGTCGCGATTGTTCGAGGTGGAGACCTGCTGACCGCCATTGACCAGTGCGGTCGAGAAATCGGGGCCGAGACCATGGATGGTCAACACCTGCGGGCGACCGCTCACCGTCTGTACGGCCAGGCCGGGCAGGCGACCCAGGGAGTCGGCGATGCTGACGCCGGGCAGTTTGCCGATCTGCTCGGAGGACACGACCTCGACGATGGCGTCGGAATTTTTCTTGATCGCGGTGGCGTTCTCGATACTGCTGACAAAGCCGTGGACCTCGACCGTCTCCAATTGCTTCGCGTTGTCCTTGGCCGATTTGCGCTCGTGTTTGTCGGTGGCGGTGTCCGCGGATGTGCTGTCCTGTGCGGTCGGAGCATCCTGCGTATTGGCCGCCTGGCCGGACAGCGGCGCCGCCGCGTAGGCCGTGGTGAATGCGCAGAAGCCGATCGATGCCAATGCCAAGGCAAGCATGTTGTGTTTGAGTATCACCATTGTCCCCTCCCCAGGTTGTAATGCAGTCTTGTGATGGTTGCAGTCGTTGCCAGGAACATTCGGCCGACTACGCCGTCGAGCAGGTGCGCCGCGCATTCCGTGATGCCGATGTTAGGACGGCTATGGACGTCCAAACCGTTCCTGCATACGTATTCATTCTGTTGCGGCGCATCGCAGGCCGCCGCGACGCGTGGCAGGGGACGGTCTGAAGCCAGGCGTTGCGCGGGCATGTCGATGCGGCAGGAATGTCCGCGCAGGAGCCTTGATTCCAGTGTTTTTGCCGGGTCGGGCCGATTTTTGTCTGTACGGCCAAACGACGATTCATGCAGGATGTTGCAAAGCGGCAGGCACCATCCATGAATACGTATGCACAATCACGGCGCCCGCGTCTGCAGCCATTAAGCTGCCTGCCAGGCCCGGTAGTGCCGCCATCTGGCGTGCCCTGCAATATGGGTGACAACTGCATGGACACGCGAATGAGTGATGTTCCCTGGTGGCGTGGCGCCATCATCTACCAGATCTATCCGCGCAGCTTCCTCGACACCGATGGCGACGGCGTGGGTGACTTGCCGGGTATCGTCGAGCGGCTGGAGTACGTGGCGGACCTGGGCGTCGACGCGATCTGGATCGCGCCGTTCTTCAAGTCGCCGATGGCGGATTTCGGCTACGACATTGCCGACTATCGCGATGTCGATCCATTGTTCGGCACGCTGGCGGATTTCGACCGCCTGCTGGACAAGGCGCACCGGCTCGGGCTGAAGGTGATGATCGACCAGGTGCTCAGCCATACCTCGGCCGAGCATGCGTGGTTTCGCGAAAGCCGGCAGAGCCGCGACAACCCCCGCGCGGATTGGTACGTGTGGGCCGATGCGCGGCCCGATGGCGCGCCGCCGAACAACTGGCTGTCGCTGTTCGGCGGCAGCGCATGGCAGTGGGAACCACGGCGCGGCCAGTACTACCTGCACAACTTCCTGGCCTCGCAGCCGGACCTCAATTTCCACCATGCCGAGGTGCGTGCGGCAGCCTTGGACAATGTGCGCTTCTGGCTGGACAAGGGCGTGGACGGAGTGCGCCTGGATGCCATCAACTTCTGTTTCCACGACCGTGAGTTGCGCGACAACCCGCCCAAGCCCAGCGACCAGCGGGTGGGCCGTGGTTTCAGTCCGGCCAACCCGTATGCGTTCCAGTATCACTACTACAACAACACGCAGCCGGAGAACCTGGCCTTTCTGGGCGAACTGCGCGCCCTGATGGATCGCTATCCGGATGTGGCGGCACTGGGCGAGATCTCCTCGGAGGATTCGCTGGCGACGATGGCCGACTACACCGCCGGCGCTCGCTTGCACATGGGCTACAGCTTCGAGCTGCTGACCGAGGATTTCAGCGCAGCACATATCCGCGGCACCGTGCGCCGGCTGGAAGCGCAGATGACCGAGGGCTGGCCGTGCTGGGCCATCTCCAACCACGATGTGGAGCGGGTGCTCAGCCGCTGGGGCAACGGCGACGCGTCGGCGCCGCTGGCCAACCTGTTCACCGCGATGGTCTGTTCGCTGCGCGGTTCGGTATGTGTCTATCAGGGCGAGGAACTGGGCCTGACCGAGGCGGACGTACCGTACGAGTCATTGCGCGATCCTTATGGCATCGCGTTCTGGCCGCAGTTCAAGGGGCGCGACGGTTGCCGCACCCCGATGCCCTGGAGCGACGCCGATGCGCAGGCCGGTTTCAGCCATGGCATGCCGTGGCTGCCGGTGCCCGAGGAGCATCGCATGCGCGCGGTGGCGCAGCAGCAGATCGATCCACATTCGGTATTGAACGGGTTTCGCGCCTTCATGCGTTGGCGCCACGCATATCCGGCGCTGCGCTGGGGTGACATCGAGATTGTCGAGACGGGCGAGCCGGTGCTTGCTTTCATCCGCCGGCTCGACTCGGAGGCGCTGCTGGTGATGTTCAATCTGGGCGCCACCGCGGTCGAGCTGTCCTTGCCGCCGCTACCGGGCAGGTTGACGGTGGTCGAGGGCCATGGCTTGCAGGCGGGCTCGATACACGGCGATACGTTGAGCCTGCCGGGTCACGGCGCGTGGTTTGCGCGAGTTGATTGAGATCGCGCTGGCCAGGTCGTGATGGATCGAATGTCTGAAGTAACGCCGTGCCGGATAACCGGCACGGCGTCGCAATGAGCCAACGCGGCGCAGACGTCGACCTCTATTTGCGCTGTTCGGCCGTCGCCTCGCGCGCCGCGCGGAACTCGGAGTCCTTGCTCCAGCCCGGCCACTGATCCGAATTGGCCAGATCACTGCCTACGGTGTAGAGAAACTGCAGATCACGCGCCATGCCAGTGAACGGCCAACCGGCCTGCCATTCGTCCGAGGGTTGATGGTAATGCCTGGCGGTGTATTCCTCCTCGGCTGCCTTGCCGGCCTTCAGGCCACCATCGACCCAGTCGTTGCCCGAGCCGAACGAGATCGCGGGCACGCCGCGCTTGGCGAAGGAGAAGTGATCGGAGCGGAAGAAATAGCCGGCTTCGGGCTTCGGGTCCGGCGTGTAGACCATGTCGAACTGCTTGGCGGCACCGACCAGGTCATCCAGCAGGCCGAGTTTGGCATTGCCTGAAATGGTGAAGTTGCGGGTGGGGCCATAGGGGTCGAGCGCGTCCATGTTGATCACGCCGGCGGTGGTGGCCAGCGGATACAGCGGGTGGGCGGCGTAATATTCCGAACCGAGCAGGCCCTTTTCCTCGGCGGTGACGTTGAGGAACACCACCGAGCGCTCCGGCTGTGGCGCATGGGCGAAGGCACGACCCATTTCGATCAGTGCCGCGGTGCCGGTGGCGTTGTCGACCGCGCCGTTGTAGATGCGGTCGCCGCTCGCGTCCGGCTGGCCGACGCCCAGGTGATCCCAGTGCGCGCTGTAGATCACGGTCTGATCGGGGTGCTTGCTGCCGATCACGCGACCGACGATGTTGTGCGAAGTGATCACACTCTTGTCGACCTTGAAGTTCGCCGAGAGGCTCTCGCCCTTGAGCGTGACCGGTTTGAACGCGCGCGTCTGCGCCTGCTGTTTCAGGTTGTCGAAATCCAGCCCGGCGTGCTCGAACATCTGCAGCGCCAGGTCGCGCTGGATCCAGCCCTCCAGCGGCGGATGCGCTTGGGCGGGGTTGTCGCGCACGATGTCGAACATCGTGTTGGTATTGGAGTTCTTCACAGTGGGCCAGCCGTACGAGGCCGGCGCGGTTTCGTGGATCACCAGCAAGCCGAGCGCGCCCTGACGCGCGGCTTCCTCGTACTTGTAGGTCCAGCGGCCGTAATAGGTCATCGCCTTGCCACCGAAGTCGCCGTGGCCGGTTTCGAAATCCGGATCGTTGATCAGCGCCACGGCGATCTTGCCGTGCAGGTCGACACCCTTGAAATCGTCCCAGTCGCGTTCCGGCGCCTTGACGCCGTAGCCGACGAAGACCAGTGGCGCATTGGCGATGTCCACCGCGGTGGAGCCATCCATCGGTGCGCGAATGGCGATCTGCCCGCCCTGGGTCAGTGGTTCCGTCTTGTTGCCCAACTGCAGGCTCAGCGAGGGCTGCCCGATGATCTCGGTGCGCAGCAACGGCACCGCCTGCGTCCACAGCCGCTGGCCATCCTTGAGGTCGCCACCAGGTTGCAGCCCGGCCGCCTTCATCTGCGTCACCACGTAATCGATGGTTTTCGTTTCCGCTGGCGTGGCCGGGCCGCGGCCCTCGAAGGCGTCCGAGGAAAGCGTCTTGACCGCGTCGGACAGGCGCTGGGTGTTGAAGGTTGGCGCGTCGGTCGCCTGTGCACCGGCACAGGCGGTGATGATGAGCGCAGTCAGGAGCAGTCGCTTCACGGCAATCACCAGTAGGAAGGGAATATTCGATACTAGTGAACATCCCGGTGCCGGTCTATTCGCGGTGAGCCTGCTGCGTTCTCGCGGCACGGCTCCCTCCCTGGGACAAGACTCCGACGGCGAGCACGAAGGCCAAGGTTGTGGCAGCGTTCTTCACGCAAGCCGCCTCGCCGCTTGCGGAAAGCGCGGGTCTTGAGTGGTGCACGGAGATCTTACGCAAATGCGGGCATGACGGCAGCCCCACGGTTCAGCAAGGGAATTCGTTCCGGGATGCGTCTGGGTTGCACCACCGCTGCCCGCGGAAATTCGGTCGGGCAGCGGTGTGCGGGTGGATCAGACGGGGTCGATCAGACCGCGGCGTCCTTCAGCTTCTTCAGCGGGCGCACCTTCACCTTCACGGTGGCGGGCTTGGCCGCAAACACCTGCTCTTCGCCAGTGAACGGGTTCTTGCCCTTGCGCTTGGGCTTGGCCGGCACCTTCACCGCGTTGATCTTGAACAGGCCGGGCAGGGTGAACTGGCCCACGCCCTTCTTGTGCACCGACGCGAGCACGGCCGACTCCAGGCCGGCGAGCACGGCCTTGACCGCCTTCGCTTCGACGTTGGCCTGGGCCGCGATATGGGCGATCAGCCCGGACTTCGTCAGGGTCTCCTTCAGCGGCTTCGCGGGCGCGGCAGCCTGGGCGGGAGCCTTCTTGGCGGGTGCTTTCTTGGCAGTGGTTTTGGTAGCCATGGATTTCATCTCGATAGTGGGAAACTCCGGCACTGAAGGGCTCGGAGGCCTCGCGGCCTGCACAATGTAGCGAAATTTTGCAGGTTTGACGCGATCTATCTGAAATAAAGTGCTTTCGGAGCGTCAGCCAACGGGTCCGATCGTGTCGATCGGTTCGGTCGAGGCACGCCGGGTCAGCCTGGATTTTCCCGGTTGCTGTTGATCGGGTAGCTGTCCACCGGCCCACGCAGCGGTTGCCACAGCATGCGGTCCAGACGCAGTTCGCGCGGGTCGCGGAACTGGTTGATGCCGATCGTCATGCCACGGTGGCCATCGCGTGGTTGCGCGCGATAGGTGCCGAACACACGGTCCCACCATGGCAGGTTGAAGCCGAAGTTGGAGTTGGTCTCATCCGGATGCCAGGAGTGATGCACGCGATGCATGTCCGGGGTGACCAGCAGCCAGCGCAGCACGCGGTCCAGCCGCCGCGGCAGGCCGACGTTGCCGTGGTTGAACATCGAGGTGACATTCAACACCACTTCGAACGCCAGCACCGCGACCGCCGGTGCGCCCAGCGCGACGATGACGGCCAGCTTGATCACCAGCGACAGCAGGATTTCCAGCGGGTGGAAACGCGCGCCGGTGGTCAGGTCGAATTCGAGATCGGTGTGATGCATCCGGTGCAACCGCCACAGCAGCGGCACCGCGTGGAACATCACGTGTTGCAGGTAGATGGCCATGTCCAGCAACAGCATCGATGCCGCCACCGCGAACCAGGCCGGCACGCCCCACGCGTGAAACAGGCCCCAGCCGTGGGTTTGCGCAAACAGTGCCACACCGACCGCTGCGGTAGGAAAGATCAGTCGTACCAGCAAGCTGTCCAGCACGACGATGCCCAGGTTGGCCGGCCAGCGTCGCCAGCGTCCGACGGTCTGGCGACGTCTGGGCGCCAGCACTTCCCACAGCGCCATCGCGCCGAAAATGCTGGCAAAGGCAACCAGCCGGATCGCGGGTTCGTGGGTGAGCAGAAAGGTGGTCAAGGTGAGTATCCCGAATGAGGCTGGCGATCAGGGCGGTGCCAGCATCGTAGCAAGACCCAGGCTCTTGCTGTGCCGCCAATCCCGTCGCTGCCGGAGAAATGTCGCGAGGCCATCGTCCTGCGCGATTTCGAGACGTTCCCGGTTGGCGACGTCGCCGGGCGCCGTCACCTTGCGCGCAACGCCGTCCAGAGCCGCTTCCACCGTGGCACCTGGTGCGCCAGCAGGGGTTCGGCAGAGTCGTCCGGACCTCGTCGTGACCGGCGGTTGCGCGATCCGGATGACCGGCGGGGCGAATCAAACGGTACGGGTTTCGCCGCAGGAAACGGGTGCGCCATTGTTTGTCCCGGTATGCTCGTCGCCAGAGACGTCCAAGGTTTTCAAGGCTGATGAAAAACATGCTGACGCCGATCCGCTGGCTGGTCGTCATTGCGCTGCTCGGCGCGGTCGTGGCTTTCTTCGCCTTGGGCCTGCAGCATCAGCTCAGCCTGGAAGTGTTGAAGGCACGTCAGCATGATCTGACTGCGTTTCAACAGGCCCACCCGGTCTGGCTCGCTGCCGGATTCTTCCTGGCGTACGTGGCGGTTACCGCGCTGTCGTTGCCGGTGGCCACCTTGTTGACCCTGGTCGGAGGTGCTGTGTTCGGCCTGCTCCAGGGAACCGTGCTGGTCTCGTTCGCCTCCAGCATCGGCGCCACGCTGGCCTTCCTGGCCAGCCGCTTCGTGCTGCGTGACACCGTGCAGCAGCGCTTCGGCAAGCGCCTGGCCACGATCAACGAGGGGATGCGCCGGGAGGGCGCGTTTTACCTGTTAACCCTGCGGCTGGTGCCGGTGTTCCCCTTCTTCGTGGTCAACCTGGTGATGGGCCTGACTACGCTGCCCGCCCGGACCTTCTACTGGGTCAGCCAGCTCGGCATGCTGGCCGCGACGGTCGTGTTCGTGAACGCTGGCACCCAGCTGGCCAGCCTGCACTCGTTGTCGGGGATCCTGTCGCCGCGGATCATCGGTTCGTTTGCGCTGCTTGGCGTGTTTCCGCTGCTGGCACGCTGGATCGTCGTGCGGGTGAAGGCACGGCGGGTGTATGCCGGCTGGCCGAAGCCGAAGCAGTTCGATCGCAACCTGGTGGTGATCGGGGCCGGTTCGGCCGGACTGGTCAGCGCCTATATCGCAGCCACGGTGCGGGCAAAAGTGACTTTGGTTGAAAAGCACGAAATGGGCGGCGACTGCCTCAACACCGGCTGCGTGCCGTCGAAGGCGTTGATCCATGCCGCCAGGCTGGCGGCACAGGCGCGCAAGGCCAAGGCGGTCGGCGTGGATGCCAGCGATGTACGGGTGGATTTCCGCGCCGTCATGGAGCGCGTGCAGCAGGCGATCGCCACGGTGGCGCCGCACGATTCGGTAGAACGCTATCGCGAGCTGGGCGTGGATGTGCAACGCGGTCAGGCGCGCATCGTGTCGCCGTGGGTGGTGGAGGTGGATGGCAAGCCGATCAGTACGCGCTCGATCGTGATCGCTTCCGGCGCCGAACCGTTCGTGCCGCCGATCCAGGGTATCGAGGATGCCGGTTATCTGACCTCGGACACGCTGTGGCAACTGCGCGAGTTGCCACAGCGATTGCTGGTGATGGGCGGCGGCCCGATCGGCTGCGAGCTGGCGCAGGCGTTCGCGCGACTGGGCTCGCGCGTGATCCAGGTCGAGGCGATGGATCGCTTGCTGTTGCGCGAGGATGACGAGGTGTCGGCTTTCGTGCAGACACAATTGGTGAGCGACGGGGTGGATGTGCGCACCGGGCACAAGGCCGTTGCCGTCGAACGCGAGGGGGGTGAGCACATGCTGGTTTGCGAGGCCGGTGGCGAGCGCGTGCGCCTGGGCTACGATCAGTTGCTGGTGGCGGTCGGGCGCAAGCCGCGCACGGCCGGTTTTGGCCTGGAGGCACTGGGCATCCCGGCCGCGCGCACGGTGGAGACCGATGCGTATCTTGCCACGCTGTATCCGAACATCTACGCTTGTGGCGATGTGGCTGGCCCATACCAGTTCACCCATACTGCCGCGCACCAGGCGTGGTACGCCGCGGTGAATGCCCTGTTCGGCCAGTTCAAGCGCTTTCGTGCCGACTACGCGGTGATTCCGGCGGTGACCTTCGTCGATCCGGAGGTGGCGCGGGTGGGCCTGAACGAGCGCGAAGCGAGGGAAAAGGGGATCGCGTACGAGGTGACCCGCTACGAACTGGCTGAACTCGATCGCGCGATCACCGAGAATCAGACGCAGGGTTTCCTCAAGCTGCTGACGCCGCCGGGCAAGGATCGCATCCTCGGCGTCACCATTGTCGGGACCCACGCCGGGGAAATGCTGGCCGAGTTCGTGCTGGCGATGCGCCACGGGTTGGGCCTGAACAAGATTCTCGGCACCGTCCACGCCTATCCGACCTGGGCCGAGGCGAACAAATACACAGCCGGCAACTGGAAAAAGGCGCATGCGCCGGAGCGAGTGCTTGGCTGGCTGGCGCGTTATCACGCATGGCGGCGTGGATGAGCGCGTCGATGAGAGTCATGTGGACGATGCTGGCGCTGGCTACGTCGGCGACGGTCTCCGCGGCAGCCATGACGCTGCGCTTTTCCGATACCGCGCCGGGCTCGAACTTGCCGTCGGGCTGGAAAACCTATGTGATGTCGCGGCACCATCCCGCGGCCCGCGTGGCGATCGTTCGCGATGGCAATGACGAGGTGTTCAGCATCGACGCCAACCGCGCGGCCGGAGCCATCGCCCATGTACTGGATATCCCCGCGACCACCATCCTGAGCTGGCGCTGGAAAGTGGACCAGAGCGTCGCGAATGCTGATCTGTCAAAAAAATCCGGCGACGACTTTGCCGCGCGTGTCTATGTCTTCTTCGATGTGCCACGCTCGCAGCTATCCTGGCTGAAACGCATGAAACTGGATCTGGCCAGCCATGGTGTCGGCCACCCGATTCCTACCGCTGCCTTGTGCTACGTGTGGGACAATCATCATCCGGTGGGTACCATTGCGCCCAACGCCTATACCGACCAGGTACGCACCATCGTCCTGCAAAGCGGCAATGCAGGTGCGGGCACCTGGCAGCTCCAGCAGCGCAATCTGGCCGCGGATTTTCGTGCCGCCTTCGGTCACGCGGCGCCACGCGTGACTGGCATCGCGCTGGCCTCCGACACCGACAATACTGGCGGCCATGTCACGGCATGGTTTGGCGATCTGACTCTCGTGCCTGAAGTGGCCGTGTCCGCCGCGCCGGAGGCCGGTCGATAAATGCTAACGTCCGGCTGGATGCCTTCACCACCCCGAGCAGGAGCGATTCCGTTTGAACGCCGTACTATCCACAAGTTTGCCCACCTTTGCCCGCACCCTGCGCGAGCATGGCCTGGCGCTGCCGCGCACGGCGCTGGAAATCCTGCAGATCAACGTGGGCAAGCTGTGCGACCTGGCTTGCCAGCACTGTCATATCGAGGCCGGCCCCAAGCGCACCGAGATCATGCGCGCGGCCACGGTCGAGCGCCTGCTCGAATTGCTGGCCGATGCGCCGGCCATCCACACCGTCGATTTGACCGGTGGCGCGCCGGAGCTGAATCCGCATTTCCGCACACTGGTTCGTGAATCGCGCGCGCTGGGCAAGACCGTGATCGACCGCTGCAACCTCACCGTGCTGTTCCGGCCCGGGCAGGAGGATACCGCCGAGTTCCTCGCCGCGCAGGGTGTCAAGGTGGTCGCCTCGCTGCCGTGCTACAGCAAGGCCAACGTGGAGAAGCAGCGTGGCCAGCATGTGTTCGACCCCAGCTTGCGGGCGTTGCATCAGCTCAACGAACTTGGCTACGGCCAGCCGGACAGTGGCCTGGAACTGGATCTGGTCTACAACCCGATCGGTGCCAGCTTGCCGCCGTCGCAAGCAACACTGGAGGCAACCTACCGGCATGAACTGGCCGAGCACTTCGGTATCGTGTTCAACCGCCTGTTCACCATCACCAACATGCCGATCAAGCGCTTCCTGCACCTGCTCGAACGCGAAGGCCGTTACGACAGCTACATGCACACCCTGCTCGATGCGTTCAATCCACAGGCCGCGCTGGGCGTGATGTGTCGCAACCTGTTGTCTGTAGACTGGCTCGGGCAGCTGTACGATTGCGACTTCAACCTGGCGCTGGAACTGCCGCAGGGTGGCCGCAGGCGCAGCATCTGGGATATCGAATCACTCACCGACGTCGAGCGCGACCCGATTGCGTTTGGCGATCATTGCTATGGCTGTACTGCGGGCGCGGGCAGCTCTTGTGGAGGCGCACTGGCATGAACGTGGAACACGACACCGACAGCAACACCAGCGCTGAGGCGCAACAATCCGCCGTGCGCAGCTATTACGGCGAGACCCTGCAATCGAGCGACGACTTGCGTACCACCGCCTGCTGCAGTATCGGCGCCATGCCGAAGCCGCTACGCACGATCCTGTCGCAGTTGCATCCAGAGGTGCGCGAGCGTTTCTACGGCTGCGGCTCGCCGCTGCCGCCTGCGCTGGACGGCATGACCGTGCTCGACCTGGGTTGCGGCAGTGGGCGCGATGCCTACCTGCTGTCGAGCCTGGTCGGCGAGCAGGGCCGGGTGATCGGGGTCGACATGACCGCGCAGCAGCTCCAAGTGGCGGAGCGCCATCGTGCGTTTCATGCCCAGGCATTCGGCTACGCGCACTCCAATGTCACCTTTCATCTGGGCGATCTGGCCGATCTGGCCGGGCTGGGCATCGCCGACAACTCGGTCGACGTGGTGGTATCCAATTGCGTGCTGAACCTGGTGCCGGACAAGCGACGCGCGTTTGCCGAAACCTTCCGCGTGCTCAAGCCTGGCGGCGAACTGTATTTCTCCGATGTGTTCAGCGACCGGCGCCTGCCGCGCGAATTGCTGGCCGACCCGGTCCTGCTGGGTGAATGCCTGGCCGGCGCCCTGTACGTGGAGGATTTCCGTCGCCTGCTGGCGGAACTCGGCGTGGCCGATGCCCGCGTATGCGCGCGCAGCCCGATCGCCCTGACCGACGCGGTGATCGAACAACGCATTGGCTTCGCCCGCTTCGAATCGATCACCTGGCGCGCGTTCAAGCTGCCGCTTGAGGATCGCTGCGAAGACTACGGCCAGGTCGCAACCTATCAGGGCACTTTGCCCGGCCACCCGCATGAGTTCGAACTGGACGACCATCACCGGTTCGAGCACGGTCGGTCGCTACCGGTCTGCGGCAATACGGCGGACATGCTCTCGGGTAGCCGCTACGCAGCGTACTTCCGTGTCGATGGCGACAAGCACCGACATTACGGGCTGTTCGATTGTTCGCCAGCCAGCGCGTCCGGCAGCGCCGCCGATAGCACGGCACCCAGCTGCTGCTGAGTCCGCCAGTGAACGACCTGATCGACCCTGTGCAGGCGACGCTGTCGGTGATCGTGCCACTGGCACCGGCCGAGAGCGAATGGCAACCGCTGCTGCTGCAGCTCGCCGCGTTGCCGCCCGGCAGCGAGGTGATCGTGGTCTGCGCCGATGACGTGTCGCGCCTGCCGCCCCCGGCATGGCCGGCGCAGCTACGTTATCTCACTTGTCGCAGCGCGCCGGGTCGCGCGCGCCAGCAGAACCTGGGTGCAAGCGTGGCCAGCGGTGACTGGCTGTGGTTCGTGCATGCCGATTCGCGCCTGCGCGCTGACACGCTGAGTGCCTTGCAGGAATTCACGGCGCGCGGCGGTGCGGCCCTGGGCTGGTTCACGCTGGCGTTTCGTCGCGATGGGCCACGCTGCACCGCCTTGAACGCCGTCGGCGCCAACTGGCGTGCGCGCTGGCTGGGTCTGCCGTTCGGCGATCAGGGCCTGTTGCTGCCGCGCACGTATTTCGAAGCCCTGCATGGTTTCGACGAACAGGCTGCCTATGGCGAGGACCACCTGCTGGTGTGGGCCGCGCGGCGTGCCGGCCTGCCATTGCGGCATATTCCCGCGGTGCTGGAAACCAGTGCCCGCAAATATGCGCGATACGGCTGGCTGCGCACCACCTTGCGGCACTGGCGGCTGACCGCCGCGCAGGCCTGGCCGGCGTGGCGCGCCATGCGTGGGAGCGGTACATGACGGCGGCGCTGGCCATCTTCGTCAAGACGCCCGGCCTGTCGCCGGTGAAGACGCGGCTTGCCGCCGGCATCGGTGCGCCGGCGGCGCGGCGCTTTCATCAACTGGCCGCGGCGGCCACCGCCGAAGTCGCGCGCGATTGCGAGCCGTGGCTGACGCCCTATTGGGCCATTGCCGAAGCCGGCCCGACCGCCGTGGCCGCATGGCCGGGTTTTGCGTCGCTGCATCAGGGGGAGGGCGGCCTCGGCGAGCGCCTGCACACGGTATACGCCGATCTCCAGGCCCGTCATGGCCGCGCGCTGCTGATCGGTGCCGATGCCCCGCAATTGACCATCACATTGCTGCAGCGTGCGCTTGCCCTGCTGGACGATCCACGCACCCCGTTCGTGATCGGCGATGCCAGCGATGGCGGCTTCTGGTTGTTTGGCGGACGCGCGGAGATTCCCCGCCAGGTGTGGACTGGCGTGCGCTATTCACAGGCGCAGACCGCTTCGGAGTTGCGGCAGCGACTGGCGCCCTACGGCGCGGTTGGTACGGCGGGGTGCCTCGCCGATGTCGACGAGCGCGAGGATCTGCCGGTGCTGCGGCGTGCACTGGAGTCGCTGGCCACGCCGCAGCCAGCGCAACGGAGCCTGCTGGATTGGCTGGAAAGCCAGTGTCTCCAAGCCGAGGCCACGGGCATCGACGGGTGAAGCCGGATCAGGCCTTGCGCGTGCGCCGCGGCTTCGCCTGTGACGTTGCGATCAACTCCTGCAGGTAGGCGATGCCTTCTTCCTCCGGGAAGAAGGCGACCACGTCGGCGACACTCAAGTCGTGCCGCTTGCGCAGCACCAGGAATTCCTCGCGCGCCATTGCCATGCGCTGCGCGGCAGCAGCCTTCTTGCCTGGCGGCTTGCTCGGGCGCTGTTCTTCCACCTTGCGCTCGAGTCGGGCCAATTCTTCCTGGAATTGGCGGAAATCGTATTTCGGGGAGGTCATCTGGAAAGCTTGTGTTGGCCCTGACCTGGTCATTTTCGCATGATTCAGCACGAGTACGCCCGCGTTGGCCTCACGCTGTCTTCTGCGCCAACCACGACGTATGGCCGGATGCCGGCTTGTGACGTGCCGCGGCGTATGCCCGCGAAAAGAGGGCTGCGCAACTGTCGTTCTCCGTCACCCTCGCTGCCGCGGCGTTGCCGCGCGACCGCAGCTCGTCCGCCTGGCGTGAATTCGCGACGGCCTGGAGGACGACCGGCGCATCAGGCGGGAAGCGGCTCGGCGCATGATTCGGGAGGGGCTCGTCACCTGCCTGCTCGATCAGCGCCATGCGGCATTCGGCATGGCGCAGCAGGAAATGAATCGCCAACTCTTCCGGCGAATTCGTGGCATGGGTCCAATCGACGACTTCTTCCATGGCGGCATCTCGATAAGGGAACCGGAGTGGTTCATCGAGACTGCAGCAACATTCGTGCCAAGTTGTTCAAAACGAACAGGCCCACTCAGTCGAGCGGGCCTGTTCGTTTGTTCTGATGGTGGCCGGGGACGGAATCGAACCGCCGACACGGGGATTTTCAATCCCCTGCTCTACCAACTGAGCTACCCGGCCGGAAACTGGATTTCCATTGGCGATCGTGTGTGTCGCGAACGCTGCGTGGAGCCGCGCATTAGACCGAATGCGCGGGGTTTCGTCAAGATGCGTCGCTGGGCGGGGTGAAGCCGGCGGCCAGGTCGACTTCGCCGCCGAACAGGAAGTTCTCCATCTGTTCGGCGAGGTATTTGCGTGATTTCGCCTCCAGTGGGTTGAGGCGGTATTCGTTGATCAGGGTGGTCTGGTGGGCCAGCCATTGCTGCCATGCCTGTCTGGAGATTTCGGCGTAGATGCGCTGGCCGAGCGGGCCGGGCCAGGGGGCGAAGTCGAGGCCTTCGGTATCGATGTCGAGCTTGCTGCAATGGATGGTGCGACTCATGGTTTCATTCCTGTGCAACCCGGGTGGACGGGCCGGGAGTTCGGCGGCGCGGAGTATGCGACGGGCGGCCGGCCGGCGTCGCTGACCTGCAGCAAGAGGTGCGCGGGCGGCAACCGGAGGCATCACGGCGGCGCATCCATGGATTATCGACGATGTCGCGCGCTCGGTCGATGGCAAGCTCTTCAGCCGCTCGTGGTTGTCGCCGCGCCATGCCGCGCGTTGCCGGGTTGCGCGCGACGCGATGACCGCCCGCCGAACATGTCCCGGAGTTTGCCTGGAGCGTACCCGCCGTGGCCTGACGGATGCAGGCGTAACTACCTTTACGCTGCTGCCTGTTTCCCGTTGGCGGAGGCATAGACCTGGTCGGCCCATTGCGTCGCGCCCAGGTAAATCGTCGCCATGCGCTGGATGCGCTGCGGCGTGGCGAAGTCGCTGGTCATCTCGCCGGCTTCCCAGGTGAGGATCTGTTTCAGCAACGCACCGAACGGGCCGCTGCGGTCGGTCAGCGCATCGTTGACCTCGGGCACCAGCCGCAGATGGCTCAGCAGGAAGTCCATCGGAGCACACATCAGGGTGTCCAGCAGCGAGAACAGGCCGACGGTGAACGCCGTCTCCGAAGCAACATTCGGCGCGAAGGCCGCCAGCTTCTCGCACATGTGGGCGCGGATCAATGCGGCACGCAGGAGTTCAGGCGGCTGGTCGTCCATGCTGCACAGGGACATGGTCTCGATCCAGTTGCGCATGCGGGTCACGCCGAAGAAAATCGCCGCTTGCTCCACCGATTTCAGCTGGCGAGGCAGGGCGAAATAGGCGGAATTGACACAGCTGAGCAGTTTGTAGCTGAGCACCGCATCGTCGCGAATGATGTTGCCCAGTTCGACCGGGCCTGGATTCTTCTGCTGCAGGGCGCCCATCAATCGGAGCATGCTCATGCGGTTGCCGGTCAGGACGGGCACGGCGACCGCCTGCGGCATCAGCAGGTAGCGGCCCTGGATCGCCTGGACCGGCCATTCGAGGCAGCGTTCGTAGGTCTGGAGATCGTTGACCTGGCCGATTATCACGCGCAAGCCACGGGCGTGGAAAAACTCCGTGCGCGTTTTCAGGAGTTCGGCGGTGAGTCGGCTGGCATCCAGCCGTACCAGTTGCACCATCTGCAGCAGTGCCTGCAGCGCGAGGCTTCCTTCCAAATCGAGATCGCCGGCGTCGAGCAACAGCTGGCAACCGCGTTCGGCCATCTGCTGCAACTGTTTCATCAAGTTCGGGTCGTCGGCTACCGACGGCTGCAGCACCACGCCCAGACGGGGTTGATGCAGCAACACATCGGAATCCTCGGGCAGCAATTCGGGCGGCAGGTTGAGAAACGCGCGGTTGCCACGGACCAGTCGGGTCAGCGCGCCATCGGTGATGGTCGACAGCACGCTGCGGAGCAGGTTCTCCTCGTCGCCGGGTTCCCGGTGAAACACGATTTCGTAGGCAAACAGGTTGCGATCGCAGTCGAGCATCGGCGTGCGCAGTACCGGCAATGGCGTGGAAGCCGGGACGATTGCCTGCTTGCGCTGTGCCCCGGCAGCGGCGGGCTGGGACGAGGCGGTGACGGGGACGGCGTGGAGGTTGCTCATGATGGGTCATCGCGGTGGCGCGAGGGCAAGCCTGCGGCTGTCTCGCTGTTAGTGGGTGAGTCGCCTGTGGGGACAGGTGGCGGGATCGTGAAGCTTCATGTCGAGGTCATGCGGCTGCGAGAACCTGGGAACGCAGGCTGCCATGCAGTTCGCCGGAGCGGCCGTAGAGTTCGCTTTCCCCGGGGTGTCCGGTGAGGATCGCGAGCGCCTGGCGCACCTGGGTCAGGCGCTGGTTGACGGTGCTGCCGTTGCGCTGGTTGAGCGTGTGGCAGCGCCGCAGCGCCTGCACCACGCGCACCCATTCGGACTCCAGCGCGGCCTGCCTGGCGGGTTGTTCGCGACACAGCAGCTGGCGTTCGGCGTCGAGCTGTTCCAGTTGCTGCATGAGCGCCTGCTTCTGTGCACCGGCCTGGTCCAGCGCTTCGGCGCTGGTGGTGTCCAGCGCGGTGCGCTCGGCTTCCAGTACCCTGAGCAATTGGGCCGCGGCCTGCTGCATGTCGTCCAGAACCGACGCAAGCGCATCGTTCAGTTCGTGCTGCAACAGTGCGTTCATGCCTTGTCCGTGCCGCCGAGTTGCTGATCCATGGCGATCATGCGGTCGGCGATCCGGCCGGCATCAATCTTGTAGCTGCCGTCGGCCAGGGCGCGACGCACCTGTTCCACGCGCTTGGCGTCGACCGGTGCGGTATCGTTCTGGCGTGCCGCCTCCTGCAGTGCCTGTGCCGAGTTGGTCAACTTCAGTTGATCGTCGTTGCGCGGCGCCGCTGCGGCAGCTTCGGCCGGCGTGGCCGTGCTGGCCGAGGAGCCGCTGCCCGGGTTGTTGGTGGCTTGCGGAAACTTAGGCAAACCGTTGTTGGTAATTGTCGTGTTCATCGATCCATTCCCACTGGAGTGTGCCCTGTAACTTGATGATCGGCCGGTTTTGCGGAAACTTTAGGGTTGATTCGAAAGATCGACGAAAAAATGACAGCCATGGCGGGGCTGATGGCTGGGCTCATGGCAGGGCCACCACCACGCCCGGTGCGCTGACCATGGCGTCGACGACGCGGCCCGAGTTCGCATTGCGCACGCGCAGGCGGGCGCCGTTGTCGCCGCTGCCCAGCGCCACGCCGTCCGCGCGCACTTCGATGCCGTCCAGTCGCGCCAGCACTTGTACATGGTCGCCGGCGCGCACCATGCGTCGCCCGCCCAGTGTACCGGGACTCAACACCGTGCCGCGCGCCACCGCCCGCGACAGCGAGCGGCCGGCGATCTGCTGGAAATTTTCGAGGTAGCCATAGCCGAGCCGGGTCACGTCGCGTTCCTCGACGTGCACGTCCGCGACGCCGATACCATCGCCGCGCAGCAGGGCGCGGCTGCTCACCAACACGGTGCGAAACAACTTCAACTGCACGGGCACGCGTACGGTCCAGCCGTCAGGCTGCGGGCATTGCACCGGGACGGTCATGCGCGACCTGGCCTGGGCCTGGTCGGAAATGATGGCGCGCAGGGGTTGCCCGCATGCCGCCAGTTGCAGGCGCAGGTCCAGTGGCTCGGTGGTGACTTCGATGCGGCTGCCCGGCCGCGCGTAGTGGTCGCGCACCCCCTGTTCGGCAGCGGCGCGCAAGCTGTCCAGCGACTGTGTGCCGGTGGAAGCGCTTGCCGCGTGTACGGGACCATGCATGCCAAGCCACAGCATGAGGGCTGCGCCGACGAACGCGATGGAGCTGCGAAGGCTCATGCGTCGACCAGCAGCGTGCCGAGTTGGGCCAGCAGGGCATCACGCCCGGCTTCGAGCTTCTGTGCAAGTTCGTTGGCCTGGTCGAGCTGGCCTTCGTTCAGCAAGGCGACGAAGCGGTTGCCCTGTTCGCCCAGTTCCCCACCAGCATCGCTGAACGCTGTGGTGTCGCCCGAACCACGGCGCAATAGCGCAAGCCGGTCGACGCTGCGCGTGAGTGCATGGGTATCAAACCAGCGCCGGTCCAGTGCGGCGGGTTCGCGCAGGGCCAGTTCCATGGCCTGGCCCAGGTTCAGTGCTGCCTCGCGCACGGTCAGGCTGAGGCTGGCGGGGTCGTTGCCGCTCTCGCCTTCGAGCCAGTCCAGGCCGAGCCGATGCGCCAGCAAGGCGGCGCGGTGCAGCGATTCGGACTGTCGCCGCGCCTCGTTGCTGCGCCGCTGCAGTGCGCCCAGCGCCGCCTGTGCCGCGGTGGCGCGGGCGTGCTGTGTATCGTGGTTCTGTTGCAGCGCGTGGATGCGCTCGCTGGCGGTGCGCAAGGTGGTGCTGCCTTCGTCCAGCACGCTGCTGGACTGGGTCACCCCGGCCTGCGCGCGCTCGAGCTGCTGCAGGCCATGGCTTACGTCGCCATCCAGTTGCAGCGAGAAATCGCCGATCGAGCCGGTGACGGTTTCGATCTCGGTCGTGGTCAGCGCGGTTTTTTCGGCCAGTTGCTTGACCTCGTCGGCCACCACCGCAAATCCGCGTCCGGCATCGCCCGCGCGGGCGGCCTCGATCGCGGCGTTCAAGGCCACCAGGTTGGTCTGGTGGGCAATTTCCTGCACCGTGCCAGTCAGCTTGCGGATCTGGGCGACCTGTTCGGCCAGCTTGCTCTGGTTGCGATTCATGGCGGTCAGTGCGGTGCGCAGCAGCCGCAGCTTGCCATCCAGTTCCCTGGCCCCGTCAGTGCCGGCGGTGCCGGCTTTGCTGGCCTGGTCCAGATCGGCGCCAATCTGTTGCAGTGCCGTCGAGATCCCGGCGCTCCCATCCGTCAAACGATCGACGCTGCTGCGGCTGTCGGTCGCGGCCTTGTCCAGCGAGGTCTGTTCTCGCGACAGTTGCTGCACCGTACCGAGCACCAGGCTTTGCTGCTCCATCGTCTGCAGCGCCACCGAGGAGGGTGGTCGACTGGCGACGCGGGCAAGTAGTGGCGCCAGCACCCGGGCGGCGCGGGGATACTTGCGTCGCAACACGCCGACTTCCGCGTCGTTGCCCTGGGCGGCGGCCTGCACGAGTGCGGCGATATGCTGGTTCCAGATCAAACTCATGAGGCGGGCATCATCTTCAAGTGGAGGGGTGCAACTGCTGCATCGTCGAAAATCTTCAAAACTTGAGCAAGCAAGTCACGTGCCAGTGACTGGGAGCCTGTCGGGCTTTGGTTGGCTGGTCTGCGAATCCGCCTGTGCGGCCCACTGCCTGCCGATTCTTTGTCCGTAGAACCACGATGGATCGGCGAATCGTCAGCAATCGGTCCTCACACAGCCGAATTCTCGACTCGACCACCAAGGCCCGACAGGTTCCTGGGTTAAAGCCTCCGGCCACGCGGTCGATAGCCATGCAGACACCGTCGCTCCGGCGGCAACGCATCTTGAGGAGGCCGCATGGGCGGCACATTGCTGGAAAAGGTTGAGCGGCATACGCGGCTGGCTGGCCACAACCGGGTCGCGATGCTGTTGTTCCGCCTGGGTGACGGGCAACTGTTCGGCATCAACGTGTTCAAGGTGCGCGAGGTGCTGCGCCGCCCGCCGATGGAGCGCATGCAGGGCGTGCACGAATTGATGGCGGGCAGCTGCGATTACCGTGGCCAGACCATTCCGGTGATCGATCTCGCCGCTGCGCTGGGCTATCCGCCGTTGCGCGATGTCGCATCGGCACACTTGATGGTGACCGAGTTCAGCCGCTCGGTGCAGGGTTTCCTGGTTGCCGACCTGCAGCGGATGGTGCAATGCGAAGGCTCGGCCATGGCTGCGCCCGCTCCGTCGCTTGGCTTTGGTTCGCGCGTGAACGCGGTGACGCGCATCGATGGCGCGCTGCTGGCCGTGGTCGATGTGGAACATGTGCTGGCGAGTATCGATGAGTCGCCGGTCGAGCTATCGAGCCAGTTGCAGCGCGAGGCTTCCGCGCGCTCCCTGACGCAGCGGCGTGTGATGGTGGTGGATGATTCGGGCATTGCCCGGCGGCGCGTGGTCAAACTGCTCAAACAGATGGATATGGAGTGCGTGGTGGCCAAGGACGGGCGCGAGGCACTGGACCAGCTGCTTGCGCTGGCAAGTGGCGACCCGGCCAACGCGATCGAACTGGTGCTGTCGGATATCGAGATGCCGCGGCTGGACGGTTACGCGCTGACCCGCGCCATCCGCGAGGCGCCGCAGCTTCGCCGGATCAAAGTGGTGCTGCACAGTTCGCTCAGCGGCATATTCAATGAGGCGATGATCAAGGAGGTCAAGGCCGATCGCTTCGTCGCCAAGTTCCAGCCCGACCTGCTGGCGCAGGCGGTGATGGAGCTGTTGCCGGCGACGCCAGCGGGCTGACACCCAGTCGAACCGCCGCGCAGGCGTCAACAAACCGTCTTTCAATGCTTCGGCGCTGCTGACGGTTGGCTTTGATAGACAAGAAAACCATCAACGGCAATGGGTTGCGTCCTGTGGCATGCAAATTGCTCTTTGCTTCGTGCAGCAACCGCACGCGGAGCGAAGCAATGATTCCAGGCACCGACAATCTATTCGGCATCCACACCCAGGCGCTCGATGTATGGCAGCGCCGCACCGAGGTGCTGGGCAACAACCTGGCCAATGCCGACACCCCCGGCTATCTGGCCCGCGATGTCGACTTTCGCAAGGCACTGGCCACGGCCAGCGGCCAGGCCGGCGGGTTGACCCTGAACACCGCTGCACCCGGCCAGATCAGTACCGCCGGCCAGGCCGCCGAAACGCTGTCCTATCGCGTGCCGACCCAGCCAAGCATGGACGGCAACACCGTCGATGCCCAGGTGGAGCAGGCCTCGTTTGCCGCCAACGGCGTGCATTACCAGGCCAGCCTGTCCTTCATCACCGCGCAGATCCGCATGTTGCGCACTGCCATCAGCGGAGGCCAGGGCTGATGTCGCTCTTTTCCGTTTTCGATGTAGCCGGCTCGGGCATGGCTGCGCAGTCGACGCGGCTGAACACGGTGGCCAGCAACCTGGCCAACGCCGACAGCGTCTCCAGCACCCCCGAAGGTGCCTACCGCTCGCGCGAGCCGCTGTTTGCCGCGGTGAAGAATCAGTTCGATGCCGGCCGCCATGCCACAGGTGAAGGCGTGCAGGTGCTCGGCATCACCGAGAGCCAGGCTGCCATTCCCAGTCGCCACGAACCCGGCAACCCGCTGGCGGACGCTGATGGTTACGTCTATGCGAGCAACGTCAACCCGGTCGACGAGCTGGTCAACATGATCTCGGCCTCGCGCTCGTATCAGAACAACGTCGAGGTCATGAATTCCACCCGCCAGCTGATGCAGAAAACGCTGGATCTGGGCAAGTGAGGGACATCCCCATGAATCACCAGCACGAGTTTACGAGGAGCATCGCATGAGCGACATGAGCATTGGTGGCCCGGCCACTTCCAGTACCACGACGGCACCCAGCCAGCGCAAGGAACAGTCCCTGAGCCAGGCGGATTTCCTGAGCCTGCTGACGCAGCAGATGCGCTACCAGGATCCGACCAAGCCGATGGATTCCTCGGAGATGGTCAGCCAGCTGGCGCAGATCAGCCAGGTATCCGCTACCCAGGAGCTGCAGACCTCGTTCGACAACCTCAGCAGGTCGCAGCAGGGCAACCAACTGCTGCAGGCGAGCAGCCTGGTCGGGCACCGCGTCACGGTGCCGGCAGAAGCCGGCCAATTGCAGGCCGATGGTCTGGATGGCGCGGTGAATGTACCCGACGGCGGCGGCACCGTACTGGTGCAGGTCACCGATGCCAGCGGCAGCGTGCTGCGCACGCTGAACCTGGGCGAGCCGGCCTCGGGTCTGGTGGCGTTCCACTGGGATGGCAAGGACGAGGGTGGTAAGGCGCTGCCGGAAGGAACCTACGGCCTCAAGGCGCAGGCCGGCAATACCGCGGTGGCGACCTATGTCAGTGGCACGGTCAATGGCGTCGGCATGACCGGCGTCGATGGTGCCTATCTGGACGTGGATGGTTTTGGTGGGGTCCTGCTGAGTCAGGTCGCGCAGATCAACTGATCGCCCTTCGGGGTTTCAACACAGAGGAATTATCGATATGGCTTTCAACATCGCCTTGAGCGGTCTCAACGCAGCCTCTTCCGATCTTGAGGTTACCGGCAACAACATCGCCAACACCAATACCACCGGTTTCAAAGGTTCGCGCGCGCAGTTCGCCGAGCTGTTCAACGCCGCCGGGCCCAACCTCAGCGCCACCCAGATCGGCAGCGGCGTGCGGCTCACCAACGTGGCCCAGCAGTTCACCGCCGGTAGCGTGGAAACCACCAACAACAGCCTGGATTTCGCGATCAGCGGGGACGGATTCTTCACCTTGCACGACGGCAAGGGCTATTCGTACACCCGGGCGGGTGCGTTCCAGAAGGATCAGAACGGCTTCGTCACCAACGCCGCCGGCCAGCGCCTGCAGGTGTTTCCGGCACTGTCCAACGGAACCTTCGATACCAGCACGCTGAACGATCTGCAACTGGTCACCTCGCAGAATGCGGCCCAGGCAACGAGCAACGTGCAGATGTCGCTGAACCTGCCTTCCGATGCGGTGGCGCCGGCCACCGCGTTCGATCCACTCAACGACCCTTCCAGCTACAACCAGGCCACGCCATTCACCGCCTACGACTCGCTCGGCGCCACCCACAGCGGCACCGTGTACTTCGTCAAGGACCTGGCGGCCAATGTGTGGAACGCGAACCTGTATATCGACGGCGTGTCGACCGGCGCGTCGCAGCCGGTCACGTTCAACAGCAGTGGCGCCCTGGTGACACCGGCAAACGGCAAGTTGACCTTCGGCGCCGTCTCGGTCAGTCCGGGTGCCGATCCGATGCAACTTACCCTGGACATGAGCAAGGCCACCCAGTTCGGCAACACCTATGCGGCCAGCGCGATCAACCAGGACGGTTACCCGACCGGCGTGCTGGCGAGCATCGATGTGTCGCGCGAAGGTGTGGTGCAGGCGAAATATTCCAATGGCCAGACCTCATCGCTGGGTCAGATGGCGATGGCGCAATTCTCCAACGAGCAGGGCCTGCGCCAGGTGGACAACACCAACTGGGCCGCCTCCTACGACTCCGGTACGCCGGTCATGGGCGCCGCCGGCAACGGCACCTTCGGCAGCGTGCAGGCCGGTGCGCTGGAAGCCTCCAACACCGCCGACCTCACCGCACAGCTGGTCAACCTGATCAAGGCACAGCGCAACTACCAGGCCAATGCGCAGGTGATCTCGACCGACAGCGAACTGACCCAGACCATCATCAACATCCGCACCTGATCCGGTGCCGATTGGCAAGAACATCGAGGTGTAATTCGTGGACAGATCGCTATACGTAGCCATGACCGGCGCCACCCAGATGATGCGCGAGCAGTCCGAAGTGGCGCACAACCTGGCCAATGCCGACACGGTCGGATTCAAGGCCCAACTGTCGGCGTTCCAGCCGTTGACGGTGCAGGGGCCGGGCCTGCCCACGCGGGTCAACGGCGTGGCGCACGGCCTGGGCGTGGACCTGCGCGAAGGTGGCCAGATCGAAACCGGCCGCACGCTGGACGTGGCCGTGCAGGGTTCGGGCTGGCTCGCGGTGCAGGGCGCCGACGGCAGCGAGGGCTATACCCGTGCCGGCGAGTTGCGGCTCACCCCCGACGGCCTGCTGACCGACTCCCGCGGCAACCTGGTGCTGGGCGATGGTGGCCCGATCAGCGTGCCGCAGAGCAGCCAGATGAACATCGGCGCGGACGGTACGGTGTCGGTGGTGCCGATGGGGCAGTCGCCGGAAACCATTGCCGCGATAGGCCGCATCAAGCTGGTCAACCCCGACGCTGACCAGCTCTCGCTGGGCAGCGATGGGCTGATGCATCTGAACGATGGTGGCATGGCGCAGACGGATCCGGCGGTCACCCTGAAATCCGGCGTGCTGGAGTCCAGCAACGTCAATCCCTCGCAGACCCTGGTGCAGATGATCCAGCTGTCGCGCCAGTACGAACTGCAGATCCGCGCGATCCACAGCGCGGACGAGAACGCGCAGTCGGCCTCGCGCCTGCTGCAGATGACCTGAACCACGTCAACTGATCCGCACGAATTTTCATAAAGACATCCAGACGTCCAGACGGAGTCCATCGACATGTTTTCATCCTTGTGGGTAGCCAAGACCGGCCTCGATGCGCAGCAGACGCGCATGGATGTCATTTCCAACAACCTCGCCAACGCCAACACCACCGCCTACAAGAGCGCGCGGGCCTCGTTCCAGGATCTGGTCTACCAGAACCTGCGCCAACCCGGCGGTCAGACCACCGAGCAGACGCAGTCGCCCTCGGGCCTGATGCTGGGTACCGGCGTGCGCGTGGCCGGCAGCGAAAAGCTGTTTACCCAGGGCAACATCGAGCAGACCGGCAACTCGCTGGACGTGGCCGTGCAGGGGCGCGGTTTCCTGCAGGTGACCATGCCCGACGGCACCATTGCCTACACCCGTGACGGTTCGTTGCACATGGATCAGAACGGCCAGATCGTCACCGTCAACGGTTATGCGCTGGATCCGGCGCTGAGCGTGCCCTCCAACGCGCAGAGCATCACCATCGGCAGCGATGGCACGGTCAGCGTGAGCCTGCCGGGACAGGCTGCCACGCAGCAGATCGGTACCGTGCAGCTGGCCGATTTCATCAACCCGGCCGGGCTGCAGCCCAACGGCGACAACCTGTATCTGGAGACCGCCTCCAGCGGCTCGCCGCAGATCGGCCAGCCCGGTCTGAACGGTCTGGGCACGCTGGCGCAAGGCGCGCTGGAAAGCTCCAACGTTAACGTGGTCGAGCAGATGGTCGACATGATCGAGACCCAGCGCACCTACGAGATGAACTCCAAGGCGGTGTCCGCCGCCGACTCGATGCTGCAATTCCTCACCAACAAGACCTGAGGCACGCCGTGATGAAGAATCGTTTGCGCCTTCCACTGATTCTATGCGCGCTTGCCGTGATGGCCGGCTGCGCCAGTGTGCCGCGCGCGCCAGACGAGGCCGAGTGGGCACCGACACCGCCATCGGTGCAGGCCACTGCTGCCGTCCAGGCCAATGGTTCGATCTACCACGACGCGCAGAACATGGAGTTGTTCGCGGACCCGCGCGCCCATCGTGTCGGCGACATCCTCACCGTGGCCCTGGTCGAGAGCACCCAGGCCAGCAAGAAGGCCACCACCAGCACAAGCAAGACCGACAAGACCGATATCAGCGCGCCGACCCTGCTGGGCAAGGCGATCACCGCGGGCGGACGCGACGCGAACTTCGGACTGGACGGCGAGCGCAGTTTCGATGGCACCGGCTCCAGCAGCCAGAGCAACCAGCTGACCGGACAGATCACGGTGACGGTGGCGCAGCGCCTGAGCAACGGCAACCTGATGGTGCGTGGCGAGAAATGGCTGACCATCAACCAGGGCCAGGAGCTGGTGCGCATCTCCGGCATCGTGCGCCCGCAGGACATCGGCCAGGACAATGTGGTGCCGTCTACCCGCGTCGCCGACGCCCGCATCAGCTACACCGGCCGCGGCAGCCTGGCCGACGCGAACACGCAGGGCTGGCTGTCGCGCTTCTTCAATTCCAGATGGATGCCCTTCTGATGAACATGTTCCCGCGCGTCACCGCCATGGGAGCCCGCCCGTGGGCGATGCTTCTTCATCGGGATCACCGTGCAAAGGCATCGCCCGCCAGGGGACTCCTGCGAGGAGTCGGGCTTGCGCTGGGATTGGCCTTGTTGGCGGTGGCGCCAGTGCACGCCGACAAGATCCGCGACCTGGTGCAAGTCCAGGGCGTACGCAGCAACCAGTTGATCGGTTACGGCCTGGTGGTTGGCCTGGATGGCTCGGGCGACCAGACCACGCAGGCGCCGTTCACCACCCAGAGTCTGGAAAACATGCTGCAGCAGTTCGGCATCACGGTGCCGGCCAATGCGCGGCCACAGTTGAAGAATGCCGCCGCCGTGATGGTGACGGCCGACCTGCCGCCGTTCGCCAAGCCCGGCCAGACCATCGACGTCACCGTGGCCTCGATCGGAAATGCCAAGAGCATACGTGGCGGCCAACTGCTGATGGCGCCGCTGCGTGGTGCCGACGGCAATGTCTACGCGGTGGCGCAGGGCAGCGTGGTGGTCGGTGGCATCAGCGCGCAGGGCAAGAGCGGTTCCAGCGTGCAGGTGAATATCTCCGCCAGCGGCCGCATTCCCAACGGCGCCTCGGTCGAGCGCGTCGTGGCCTCCTCGTTTGCCGGTGGCGGCGACTTGATGCTGAACCTCAATACCGCCGACTTCACCACCGCTACGCGCATTGCCGCGGCGGTCAACCAGGCCTACGGCGCGGGCACTGCCCAGCCGATGGATGGTGGCACGGTGTCGGTGCGCGGCCCGCAGGATCCGGCGCAAAAGGTGGCATGGCTCGGCGCCATCCAGAATCTCGATGTGCAGCCGGGCGAGGCGCCGGCGCGGATCGTGGTCAATTCGCGCACCGGTACGGTGGTGATCGGCTCCGATGTGCGGGTCACCGCGGCCGCGGTGGCGCATGGTTCGATCCAGGTGACGATCGACGAGCAGCCGCAGGTCAGCCAGCCGGCACCGTTCAGCCAGGGCGAGACCGCGATCGTGCCCAGCAGCAGCGTTCGGGTCAGCGAGGAAGGCGCGCACATGTTCAAGTTCGGACCGGGCGTGAGCCTGGACGCCATCGTGCGCGCGGTGAACCAGGTGGGGGCCACGCCCGGCGACCTGATCTCGATCCTGCAGGCGCTGAAGCAGGCTGGCGCGCTTCATGCAGATCTCGTCGTGATCTGAACTGGTGACAAAATCATGACGCCTCTGAGCAGCACCGCACCCGCACTGGATACCTGGACCGAACTGTCCGGGTTCCACCAGTTGCGTGCGCAGGCGCGCAGCGACGGCGGCGAGAGTGCGTTGCCGGCGGTGGCCAGACAGTTCGAGGCGATCTTCACCCAGATGATGCTGAAGTCGATGCGCGATGCGAATGCCGGCATGGGCAGCGACATCGCCGGCAGCGAACAGGTGAATACCTATCGCGACCTGTTCGACCAGCAGTTGTCGTTGAGCCTGGCCAACGGGCGCAACGGTCTGGGCATCGCGAAGTTGCTGATACGCCAGCTCGGCGGCAAGAACGAGCCGGAGGAAGCCGCTGAAGCTCCCGACCAGCCGCTGCCGCTCTCCACTGCTGGCGTGCGCAACGCCAATGTGCGTGCCTTGCTGCAATTGGGTGCCGACCGCCCGGCGGGCACTGCTGCCAACGACCTGGACCTGCCGGTCATGCCGTCCACCGCCGATGCGGGCTCACCGTGGCGACAGGCGCTCGACCGCATGGCGCAAGGCGCGCTTGGCGTGGCCGATGGCGCGGCCAAGGTATTGCCCGGTGGCGATCCGGTGAGTTTCGTACGCGCACTGGCGCCGCATGCGGCCGTGGCGGCGAAGGAACTGGGCGTGTCGGTGCGCGCACTGCTGGCGCAGGCTGCGCTGGAGACGGGCTGGGGCAAACACCTGCCCAGTCACGGCGATGGCAGCAGCAGCAACAACCTGTTCGGCATCAAGGCTGGCAGCAGCTGGAACGGCGACAAGGTCAGCGTACCCACGCTGGAATACGAGCATGGCGTGGCGGTGCGCAAGCGCGATGCGTTCCGTGCCTACGATTCGCCAGCCGACGCGTTCGCCGACTACGCGCGCCTGATTTCCGACAGCCCGCGCTATGCGCAGGCGCTGGGCCAGGGTGAGAACGTGGCTGCCTTCGCGCGCGGGCTGGTGCATGGCGGCTACGCAACCGATCCCGCCTATGCAGCCAAGATCACCGCGATTGCCAACAGCGCGCAGATGCGCGAGGCCCTGGCCAGCCTGCACGCGGATGGTGTCGACCCATGAATGCCGTTTTGCCGAGCCATGTTGCGCCACCGCCGATTCAAGAGAACGGCCCGGCCGCCGTTACCGTCACTACGTACCGCGCAATCCCGGCGGCGCCCCAGTTGTTGAGGATTTCCCATGGCTGACATGCTTTCGACCGGCGTGTCCGGGCTGCTTGCCTCGCAGATCGGACTCGGCACGGTCAGTCACAACGTGGCCAACGTAAATACCGACGGCTACAGCCGCCAGTTGGTGTCGTTCGGCGCCCGACTGCCCGAGGGGCAGGCCGGCTACTACGTCGGTACCGGCGTCGACACGGTGGCGGTGCAGCGCGCGTACAGCCAGTTCCTGAACAGCTCGCTGTGGTCGGCCAGTTCGGGGCAGGGCCGGGCCAGCACCATGGTCAGTCTCACCGATCAGCTCAACAATCAGCTGTCCGGCAGCACCAATCTGCAGACCTCGCTGGACAGCTTCTACGGTGCCGTGCAGGACGTCGCCAATGCCCCTTCGGACACCGCCTCGCGCGAGGTGCTGCTGGCACGCGCCGGTGGTCTGGCGAATACCTACACGGCCTTGTCGGGCCAGTTCAACCAGCTCTCCGGCCAGGTCCAGCAGCAGATCGGCGACACCGTGGACTCGATCAACAGCGACAGTGCATCGATTGCCAAGTTGAACGGGCTCATCCGCTCATCCTCGGCCACCGACGGTACGCCGCCGGCAGACCTGCTTGACCAGCGCGACGCGCTGGTCAACAGGCTGGCCGGCAAAGTGGGCGTGAGCGTGGTGCCGCAGAACGACCACACCATCAGCATCTTCGTCGGCAACGGGCAGGCGCTGGTCAACGGTACCGAGGCGCATCCGCTGGGCACGGCGCCGAATGTCTACGATGCCACCCGCGTCGAAGTGGTGGGCGGCGGCTCCGGCAGCGTGCTCAGTGGCCGCATCGGCGGCGGTGAGCTGGGTGCACTGCTGGATTTTCGCAGCAACGTGCTCGATCCGGCGCAGACCCAGCTGGGTCGTTCGGCGCAGGCGCTGGCCAGTTCGTTCAATACGCAACATGCGCAGGGCGTGGACCTGCATGGCGACGTTGGTGGCGCGTTCTTCAATGTCGCCGGTCCGGTGGTGCAGGGTGCCTCGACCAACACCGGCAGCGGCACGCTGGAGGCCAGCATCGACGATATCGGCGCGCTGACCGGCAAGGATTATGTGTTGAGGTACGACGGCAGCGACTGGAGCATGCGCGACACCAACGGTGCCGCCGTAGCACTGAGCGGCAGCGGTACCAGCGCCGATCCGTTCAAGGCAGCCGGACTGAGCCTGCAGGTCGGTGGCAGCGCCAGCGCTGGTGACAGTTTTCGCGTGCAGCCCAGCCGCAATGCCGCCGCCAGTTTCTCGCTGGCGATCGACGATCCCGGCAAGGTTGCGGCGGCCGCACCCTTCGTGGCCAGCGCGGCCCCCGGCAATGCCGGTACGGCCTCGCCCAGTGTCAGTATCAGCGACGGCAGCAATCCGAATCTGTTCGATGCCAGCTCGATCGTGTTCAGCTCGCCAACCAGCTACAGCATCGACGGCGGCGCGGCGCAGACCTTCACCTCCGGTCAGCCGATTGTGCACAACGGCTGGAGCATGCAGCTCAGTGGCGCACCGCAGGCCGGCGACAGCTTCAGCCTGCAGGCCAACAGCCATGCCCAGGGCGACAACAGCAATGCGCTGATGCTGGGCAAGGTCGCCAACCTGGGCGTGCTCGATGGTGGCGTTACCAGCACCGGCCGCGCCTACAGCCAGCTGGTCAGTCAGGTCGGCAGCGCCGGTGCGCTGGCCAACGAGGATCTGACCACGCAGACGGCGGTGTATGACCAGGCGATGAGTGCGCAGCAGAGCGTCTCCGGCGTGAATCTGGACGAAGAGGCCGCCAATCTGGTGCGCTACCAGCAGGCCTACCAGGCCTCAGCCCAGGTCATCAGCACAGCCAACAGTATTTTCAACGCGCTGCTCGACGCGGTACGAGGATAAGACCATGCGAGTTTCCACCAGCTGGATGCAGCAACAGTCCATCGGCAACATGATGAACCGAGAGAGTGATTTGTCCGACCTCAACACGCAGCTGAGCACGGGCAAGCGGATCAACCAGCCGTCCGACGATCCGGTCGGTGCCGCGCGTGCGCTGGACACCTCGCACCTGATTGCCGATACCGCGCAGTACCAGCGCAACATCACCTCGGCCAATGCGCGGCTTGGACTGGAAGAGCAGACCCTGTCCAACACCAACAACGTGCTTGGGCGCGTGCGCACGCTGCTGTTGCAGGGCGCCAACGGCAGCCAGACCGATGAGACCCGTGGCGACATCGCCGCCGAGATGGAGCAGTTGCGCGCGCAGCTGCTGGGCCAGGCGAACAGCACCGATGGCCAGGGGGAGTACATTTTCGCGGGCAATCGCACCGGCACCCAGCCGTTTGTGTCACAAGGCAGCGTCAGCTACCTCGGCGACGACGGCCAACGCATGGTGGCCGCCGGCCCGGGCCTGCAAGTGGCTACCGGTGATCCAGGCAGCGCCGTGTTCGGCAACATCCCCACCGGCAACGGCACGTTTGCAGTGAGCGCCGCGGCGACCAATACCGGCACGGTCGTGGCCGGCGCCAGCAGTGTCAGCGATCCCGCGGCCAGTCCTTCGGCATGGGACGGTGGCAGCTACAGCATCGTGTTCACCGCAGCGGATACATACGAAGTGCGCGACGGTGGCGGCGTGGTGCTCGACAGCGGCAGTTACGACGTGGGCAGGGGCGGCAGCATCGCTTTCCGCGGTGCGCAGGTGGCCTTCAGCGGCACGCCCGATGCGGGCGACACGTTTGCGCTTGGTGCCTCCGGCAAGCAGGACGTCTTCACCACGCTGGACAACATCATCAAGACGCTGCGCACGCCAAACGGCGGCGGTGCGCAGATGCAAAATGACATCAATACCCAGTTTGCGAATCTGGACCAGGCGATCGACAGCATCACGAGTACGCGTGGCAAGGTGGGTGCGCGCATGAACGCACTCGAGCAGCAGGGTGCACTCAACGACGACCTGACCCTGCAATACCAGACAACCCTGTCTGATGTGCAGGACGTGAACTATTACGAAGCGATCAGCCAGCTCGGTGCGCAGACCACGGCGCTGCAGGCGGCGCAGCAGACGTTCACCAAGATCCAGGGTTCGACATTGTTCGATTATTTGCGTTGACAAGACTCAAGTTTTGATATGACGGGTCGAAACAGCACACAAGGCGGATGCATTCAATGGTGAATCCCCGCCGGATTGTCTGAGCCGGCCATCGCCGGCACACCACCTCGATTCGGAGAATTCCCATGGCCATGAGTGTCAACACCAACATCAGCTCGCTGAATGCCCAGAAAAATCTGGCCTCTTCGCAGAGCAAACTCAACACCGCGATCGAGCGCCTGTCCTCGGGCATGCGCATCAACAGCGCGAAGGACGATGCCGCCGGCCTCGCCATTTCCACCCGCTTCACCACCCAGATCAACGGCCTGAACCAGGCTGCCAGCAATGCCAACGACGGCATCTCGCTGGCGCAGACCACCGAGTCGGCGCTGAACGAGGTGACCAACAACATGCAGCGCATCCGCACCCTGGCCGTGCAGTCCGCCAACGCGACCAACTCCGACAGCGACCGCGCTGCGCTCGATGCCGAAGTGCAGCAGCGTCTGGCCGAGATCACCCGTATCTCGCAGCAGACCACCTTCAACGGCCGCCACGTGCTGGACGGCAGCTTTGGCAGCGCCGCGTTCCAGATCGGCGCCAACGTCGGCGAGACGATCTCGGTGGACCTGAGCCAGGGCGCCGGCGCCTCCCAGATCGGCCAGATGGCGACTTCGGCGTCCGGTGACGTCAGCAGCTCGTTCGCGTCCGGCGCCAGCCCGGCGACCGCATCGGTAGCCACGGTGAACGGCGTGGCAGGCTTTGACTACAGCGTCGCCACCGGCACGCCCAAGACCTTCACGGTCGATGGCACGACGGTCGATCTGGATACCGCGTATGGCGACCAGGGCACGATGCTGGCCGCAGTGCAGGGAAAACTGGATGGCGGCGCGGGCGGCGCAGGTGTCTATACGGTCGCAGCCAGCGGCTCCAATGGCTTCACCATCACCACCACGGCCACGGGTGTTGGCAGCGCGATGACCATCGCCGGTGCCGATTCGGCCTTTGTCGACAGCAATGCGGCTGGTCTGGACGCCGTCGCCGGCACGCCCGGCGACCTGGTTCTGGGCACGGGCGACCTTTCAATCAATGGCACCGCTATCGAGGGTTCCTTCAATGATGCGCAAAGCCTGGTCGACACGATCAACGGCAAGGGCATCGCCGGTGTTTCCGCCTACTACGACAGCACCACCAAGGCCGTCCACCTGAATTCGCAGGAAGCATTGACCGTCGCGGGTACCAAGTCGGGGTCGGGCGCCGGTAACCTGAACTTCAGCGGCGCGGGCACTGCCATCGCTGCCGGCGGCAGCCTGGCCGAAAGCAACGTGAACTCGGTCGGCGGTGCCAATGACACCATCAGCCGCATCGATGTCGCGCTAGGCACCATCAGCTCGATGCGCAGCGACCTGGGTGCGGTGCAGAACCGCTTCGATTCCACCATCGCCAACCTGCAGACCATTTCGCAGAACCTGAGCGCGTCGCGCAGCCAGATCCAGGATGCCGACTTCGCCGCGGAAACCGCGAACATGTCCAGCGCCAACATCCTGCAACAGGCCGGCGTCTCGGTACTGGCGCAGGCCAATGCCTCCCAGCAGAGCGTGTTGCAGCTCCTGCAGTAACTGCTTGACCCCGAGGTGGCCGCAGTGCAGCGCGGCCATCTCCCCCATTTCGAGGAAGCCCGCTCATGGCCATCACCGTCGGCTCAACCACACCCACCACGGGTCTGCTGACGTCCATGGGCGTGGGTTCCGGCATTGATGTCGGTCCGCTGGTCGACCAGTTGGTGGAAGCCAAGAGGGCGCCGCAGCAAAACCAGATCAACAAGGCGTCCGACTCGGCCAACACCCAGCTTTCGGCCCTGGGGCAGGTCAGCGCCGCCTTGTCGGCCTTGCAGTCCGCCATGGCGCCACTTACCGACGGCAGCGCGTTCAATGCGCGCACGGTGAGCAGCAGCGACCCCACGGTGTTCAGCGCCAGCAGCAACGGCAGCCCGGTCAGCGGCAGCTACAACGTGGAGGTCGACCACCTGGCCAGCTCGCTCAAGGCCTCTTCCGGTGCGTTTGTCGACAGCAATGCCAAGGTCGGTACCGGCACGCTCACGCTGACGGTGGATGGCCAGTCGATGAACCTGGAGCTCGACGACAGCAACAATTCGCTGGCGCAGGTGCGCGATGCCATCAACAAGTCCGGCGACAACCCGGGCGTCAGCGCCACCATCGTCAACGGTACGGATGGCGCACACCTGGTGCTGAGCTCCACCCGCACCGGCGCCGCCAACGGCTTCAGCATCGCCAGCAGCGGCGGCGATGGCGGGTTGGCTGCACTCAACTACGATGTGAATGCGTCAAGCGGCAATGCGTTGTCGGTGATCAACCCGGCGCAGGATGCCGCCTACAGCATCGACGGACTGGCCGGCACCAGCGCAGGCAATACCATAAGCACCGCCATTGATGGCCTGACGCTCAACCTGGCAGCCGCCGGCAGCAGCAAGCTCACGGTCAGCAACGACAGCTCCAAGGCGACCTCCGCCCTGGGCAACTTCGTCAGCACCTACAACAGTTTCGTCGGGATCTACCAGAACCTGACCAAATACGACGTCGCCAGCGGCACCGCTGGCGCGCTGATCGGGGATGCCACACTCAACAGCATCAACAGCACCCTGTCGCGCATCGTCGGTGGCACGGCCAATGGCGCCACGCTGTCGTCCATCGGCATTTCGCAGCAGGTGGACGGCACCCTGAAGCTGGACAACGACAAGCTGGCCAACGCGCTCAGTGACGGCGGCAAGCAGGTCGGCAACCTGTTTGGCGGCGACAACGGCTTCGCCGCGCAGTTGAACACCCGGTTGGACAGCTGGGTGGGTAGCCGAGGGGCGCTGGCCAATCGTACCGACAGCATTTCCCAGCAACTGCAGGACCTCACCAAGCAGCAGAGCACGCTGGATAGCCGCATGGATGCGCTTACCGCGCGATACCAGGCGCAGTTCACTGCGCTGGACACGCTGATGAGCAAGCTCAACAGCACCAGCAGCTACCTGGAGCAGCAGTTCGACGCGCTCAACAACAGCAACAAGAGATAGCCCGCAAGACATCCGGGCAGGAGATACGATCATGGGATTCGGTTATGGCGCATGCGCCTATCAGCAGGTTCGTTCGCACGGTGGCGTGGAGTCGGCCGATCCGCATGGCCTGATCACGTTGCTGATGGATGGCGCGCTGGAGCGCCTGGTAAAGGCCCGCGCGCACATGCTGCGCGGCGAGGTGGCCGCCAAGGGTGAAACCATCTCGCGCTGCATCGGGATCATCGGCGAGTTGCGCGACAGCCTTGACCCGAAGGTCGACGCGGCGCTGGTCGGGCGCATGGATTCGCTCTACGAGTACATGAGCCGGCGGCTGCTGCAGGCCAACCTGCGCGACGACGCCACCATCATCGATGAGGTCAGCCGTCTGCTGCAGCAACTGCGCGACAGCTGGGTACAGGTTGCCCCCGCGTTAGCGGGTCGGGCGGGAGGTGGGCAGACATGACGCCATCCACCGGCCGAGTTGCGTCGTCGTTGACGCAAGCCCTGACCATCACGCACGACATGTTGACGGCGGCGCGGAGAGACGACTGGGAACAACTGGTGCATCTGCAGCAGGCGCGCGAACCGTTGCTGCGCCGCCAGCACCCCGCCGACCCGGTCAGCCGCGCGCAGATCCAACAGATTCTGGCGTACGATCACCAGTTGCAGGCGCTGCTGGGCAAGGCCCGCGACGCCGTCGCGCAGCGTTGGCAGGACGAGCGTGACCGGGTCCGGGCGATTGCCGCCTACGTGCAGCCCTGACGGAGCGACCTGATACGTTCACGCCTGCAGCTTCGAACCCGCGCACGCGCGGGTTTCTGGACTTTGGCCGACACGTGGGGAGCTGCACGATGAATACCGCCAGGTGGAATGAATTCGAGCAGCGGGTCAGCGTCGAGGAACTTCTGCATGTCACTGCCGAGCCGCTTGCCTGGCCGGTGCCGCAAGCGCAGGCCGCATGGCTGGCCGAGCGCAACGGCAACACGCTGGCCGCGATCGCGGCATTGGAAGAACGCCGTGTGGAGATAACCGAGGACGAGAATCCGCTGGTCCAGGAAATGCGCCGGATGGATGCCAAGCTCACCGCCCTGGTGGATATCGTCAATCGACTGCTGGCGCCGGCCAGTAGCTTGCCGGCGCAGCACCTGGTCCGCTTCAACGCACGTGGTGCGGTGATCCCGACCGAGCTCGTACCCACTGGTGATGCGATGCTGCTCAGCTTGCGTTTCGACCATTGCCGGAGCCTGCCGCTGGAGCTTCCCGCGCAGCGTGAAAGTCAAGTTGACGGCAGTCATACGTTTGTGGCCTTCACGACGCTGAACGATGTGCTGGGTGACGCAATCGAACGGCTCGTTTTTCGCCATCACCGACGCAAAGTGGCAGAAGCGCGCCAACTGCCCTGATGAACGCGCCAGCGTATGGCGGTCTCCAGCTGACCTGGATCAAGTCCGGATGTGATGCAGCTCACAGAATGGAGGGCCGCGGCGTTCAGCATTCCCTTCTTCATGCACCGATGCCACTCGCAAAGCTGCGCGTTCGGTGCACCGTATTTCACCGCTGGAAGTACCTCCAGGCGTGTTGCATCAATCATTTACGATGCATAGCTACGAACAGGTCGAGGGGTCTTCATGGTGTGAATGTTCTGGCATGCGACATTCCGTCGTCGTCGAGGCGTCAAAATCTGGCCTCCTTATTGCTCTCTCTTCATCAGACCAGCGACGGATCGCCGGCGGTGGTGACAACGGCCTTGCCGGAAGCAGGGATCGAACCATAGATGCAGTACGGAGAGTAGAGAGATGCAGAAGTTTGACTTCCTGGTGATCGAATCCGACGAGTCGCGTGTCAATGCAGTGATGTCGGCACTGCATTTCCTTGGTTACCACCCCCAGCACGGCACAACCTGTGCGGACGTCAGCGAGTCCACCCACGCCTGGCGTGCCGCTTACGTGGGGAACGTCGACGACGTTGCCGAGGCGGAGCGCCAACTCTCCCTGCTGGGTTCCAGCACCGCCCACATACCACTGTTACTGGCCGAAGACTCGCCCTGGGCAGAGCGGCTGGGTGCGCCCAAATCGCCGTTCGCCGGGCGCGTGGCCAGGCTGAGCTTCCCGCTGAGCTATGAAAAGCTGACCGAAGCCATGCGCAACGTCTACTCCCGCCTGCTCGGCGGCCAGTCCGGCGGCCTGCGCCTGGTCGGCAGCTCCGCGCCGATGGTTCGCGTCAATGCGCTGATTCGCCAGGTGGCGCCGTTCGATTCAAACGTGCTGGTGCTGGGCGAATCCGGCACCGGCAAGGAGATGGTCGCCCGCGCCATCCACGAACACTCTCCCCGCCGCGACAAGCCCTTCGTGGCGATCAACTGCGGCGCGATCCCGGCCGAGTTGCTGGAGAGCGAACTGTTCGGCCACGAGAAGGGCGCTTTTACCGGTGCGATCAGCGCACGCAAGGGCCGCTTCGAGATGGCCGAGGGCGGCACCTTGTTCCTGGACGAGATCGGCGACATGAGCCTGCCGATGCAGGTGAAGTTGCTGCGCGTGCTGCAGGAGCGCGCCTACGAACGTGTCGGCGGCAACAAGACGCAGCATTGCGACGTGCGCATCATCGCCGCTACCCATCGCAATCTGGAGCAGTCGATCGCCGAGGATCGTTTTCGTGAAGACCTCTACTATCGCCTGAGCGTGTTCCCGCTGGAGCTGCCCTCGCTGCGCGAGCGGCTGGACGATCTGCCCTCCCTGATTGGCGAGTTCAACCTGCGCCTGGCCCGCCGTGGGCTGGGGGTGGTGCGCTTCAGTGCCGGGGCGATGCAGTCGCTGCGTGCGCATCCCTGGCCGGGCAACGTGCGCGAACTGTCCAACCTGGTCGAGCGCATGGCGATTCTGCTCCCGCACGGCGAAGTGCGCAGCAGCGACCTGCCGCAGAAATATCGCGGCAAGGCGGGAGCGGACGAAGTGCATGGCGCGGCGTTGCTGGCGGTGATGGAACACGAAGCCCCGCCGGCGGAAACCGACGCGCAGCCGGTGTTCGAGTCGGAGCGCCTGCTGCCGGAGGACGGCCTGGACCTCAAGGATCACCTGGCCGACATCGAGGTCGGTCTGATCCGCCAGGCGCTCGACGCCACCGGTGGCGTGGTGGCGCATGCCGCCCGACTGCTGCACATGCAGCGCACCACCCTGGTGGAGAAACTGCGCAAGTACGGATTGCAGCAAAGCATGGCGGCATAGTGGCAAAGCGGGGAACGGGGAACATGAGGGGTCGAGGTGAACGGGGCTGTTCTTGGTGGCGCTCGCCTTCGCCGGCAAGGCCAAATCAACTCGACCCATCCGTTCCCCGTTCCCCGAAGGAACGCCTCGCGTGTTCACCTCTGCGCAAATCCAATCAGGGCTGTTCCCGGTGACGCCGGGCTTTGCGCGCAGGGCCAACTCACCTTGACCCACGCGTTCGCGGCTCCCTGATCTTCTCCCAATGGCGCGCCTCGTGCGCTCACCTCTGCGCAGGTCCCACCAGGGCTGTTCCCGCTGACGCTTGGCTTTGCGCGCGAGGCCAACTCACCTCGGCCCACGCGTTCCCCGTTTCCCGCTCTTACCTCCGATGGCACGCCTCGTGCATTCATCCCCTTGCAAACCCGTCACGCGTCGGGAATCCGTCACGAGGAAGCATCGATATGAGCACCATCGACGTCAACAACCTGCTGTCACAGATGCGCCAGATGACGGCGCAGGTACGTCCGGAAGAAACCGCCTTCGCGGTGGCGCCGGTCGGGACGCCAGCGGCCGGCGCGCCATCCGATTTCTCCTCCGTGCTCAAGCAGTCGATTTCCGCGGTGGGGCGCAGCCAGATGGAGGCGGGCAGGATGGCCGCAAGTTTTGAGCGCGGCGATCCGGATGCGGATCTCGGTCGCACGATGATCGCGGTGCAGAAGGCCGATCTGTCGCTGCGCACCATGGTGGAGGTACGCAACAAGCTGGTCGATGCATACAAGGACATCATGAACATGCCGGTCTGACGCTGCCGCGCAGACTCCTTTCCGCTTTTATCTCACGAGCAACTCCATGGCAGACAACGCCATCGCAACCAGCGACAACGACGCTGCGCGACCAGACTCCTTCAAGCAGCTTGCCCGCAGCCCGGCGACGCGCCAGATCCTGCTGCTGGTGGCGATTGCCGCCGCCGTGGCGTTCGGTGTGGCGGTGGTACTGTGGTCGCGCGGGCCGAACTATGGGCTGTTGTACGCCGGGCTGGACCAGAAGGACGCCGCCGCGGTCGCGCAGGAGTTGCAGGCGGGCCATACGCGGTTCCAGTTGAGCAACGACGGCTCCTCGATCATGGCGCCAGCGGCCGACCTGGCGGCCTTGCGCCTCAAGCTGGCCGCCAAGGGTCTGCCGCAGGGCAGCGCCGCCAGCAGCGTGCTGCCAGCATCCGATTCGCCGTTCGGCATGAGTGACCTGGCCGAGCGCACCCGCTACCAGCAACTGCTGGAATCCGACCTGAGCTCCACCATCAGTGGGCTGCAGTCGGTGCGCGCGGCCCGCGTGCACCTGGCCTTGCCCAAGCCGTCGGCCTTCATCCGCGACAATCGTGAAGCCAGCGCCTCGGTACTGGTGACGCTTTACCAGGGACGTCAGCTGGATGCCGGCCAGGTCGCCGCGATCGTGCATCTGGTCGCATCCAGCGTGCCGGGGCTCGATGCCAGGCAGGTTTCCGTGGTGGATCAGCAAGGCCAGTTGCTGACCACCGACCCGACCAGCCCCGCCGCCGTGAGCGACGATCGCCTGCGCATGAGTACGCGCATCGAGAATACCTATGCCCAGCGCATCGAGGAGTTGCTGACTCCGCTGGTCGGCCCCGGACGGGTACGTGCGCAGGTGTATGCCGATCTCGACTTCAGTCATTCCGAGAAGGCCTCCGAAACCTTCGGTCACGACCATCCGGCGCTGCGCAGCGAGCAGACCAGCAACGAGCAGCGCGGCGCCGGCAACACCGCGGGCGGCATCCCCGGCGCGTTGAGCAACCAGCCACCCACGCTGGTTGCGCAGCCGACGGCCGCCACGCCCGACGCCGGCAAGGCGAACGCGGCGGCTGCCATCTCGACCCCCGGCGGCGACATCTCGAACAGCGCCACCCGCAACTATGAGCTCGATCGCACCATCAGCCACGTCAGCGACCCGGCCGGGCGGCTGGCGCGCCTGACCGTGGCCGTGGTGCTGGACAACAAGCTGGTCGAGAAAGGTGCCGCGCCAGCCGGGGGTGACGGCGTGCCGTTCACCACCGAGGAATTGCAGCGCCTGACCGAACTGGCCAAAAACGCGGTGGGCTTCGATGCTGCCCGCGGCGACAGCGTCAGCGTGGTGAACCAGCCCTTCCAGCGCCCGGCGGCGCTCGATGCGTTGCCCAAGCCGCCCTTGTGGGAACGCCCGGGTGCGATGGATCTGATCAAGCAGGGCATCGGCGTGCTGATCGCCTTGCTGGTGGCCTTCGGCCTGCTGCGCCCCCTGCTCAGGGGTGTGACGCGCGGCGCCCCGCCGCGGGCTCTGCCTTCGCCCAAGCCACAGATTTCGGTGAAGGTGGACGACGAGCCGGGGGCCGATGAGCCGGCCCGGCTTGCCAGCGCCGCCCCTACGCTCGAATATGAACAACGCATCGGCCAGGCTCGCCAGATGGTCGGCGAAAACTCCAAACAAGTGGCGCAAGTCGTGAAGAACTGGGTGAGCGAAGATGGCAATTAATCAATTCGATGCGCCGGTCAATGGCGCCCAGCGTGCGGCGATCCTGCTCCTCACCCTGGGCGAACAGGATGCCGCCGAGGTACTCAAGCACCTCAGTGCGCGTGACGTCCAGACGATCGGTTCTGCCATGGCTGCCCTGTCCAGCGTGTCGCGCGAACACGTCCAGCAAGTGCTGGACAAGCTCAACGAGGACATGGGGCGACAGACATCGCTCGGCGTGGGTACCGAAGATTACATCCGCAAGATTTTGGTCAATGCACTGGGCGAGAACAAGGCCGGCGGCTTGATCGACCGGATCCTGCTCGGGCGCAGCAGCAAGGGACTGGAATCGCTGAAGTGGATGGAAAGTCGCGCCATCGCCGAGATGATCAACCAGGAGCATCCACAGATCATCGCGCTGGTGCTGGCGCATCTGGATCCGGATCAGGCGGCCGAAGTGATCGGCTACCTGCCCCCACGCGTGCGCTCGGACGCGGTGATGCGGATTGCCACCCTCGATGGGGTGCAGCCACATGCGCTGAGCGAGCTAGACGAGATCATGGAGCGTCAGTTCTCTGGCGGAACCAAAAAACTCAAATCCGCCAATGTCGGGGGACTCAAGGCCGCCGCCGACATCCTCAACGCGATGGAAGGCAGTCGCGAGACCGAGCTGATGACGGCCATTCGCAGCCAGGACGAGACGCTTGGCGAGAAGATCGAGGACCTGATGTTCGTGTTCGAGGACCTGGTCGAGCTCGACGACCGCGGCATGCAGACCCTGCTGCGCGAGGTTCCGTCGGCGACGCTGATCACGGCGCTGAAGGGCGCCGAGCCGGAAATCCGCGAAAAGATCTTCGCCAACATGTCCAAGCGTGCTGCCGACATGATGCGCGACGATCTCGAGGTGAAGGGACCGGTCCGCCTCAGCGAGGTCGATGCGGCGCAGAAGGAAGTGCTGGGCATTGCACGCAAACTGTCCGACGCAGGCCAGCTCAGTCTGGCTGGCGGCGGGGATGAGTTCGTCTGATGACCAGCGTGTTCCACAGCATGGAAGAAGACTTCCAGCGCTGGGAGCCACCCGACGTGAGCTCCCAGTCAACCCTGTCCGTAGCGGCCAGCACGGCATCGCAGCCGACGGTGCACGAGTTGGAGGCCCTGCAGCAGCAGGCGCGTGATGAAGGCTATGCCGCAGGCATGGCCCAGGGTCTGGCCGAGAGCAAGGCGATCGCACAGCAGCAATTGCGTCAGCGCATGGCGGAGCTCGATGCGCTCTGCAATGCGGCGGCGCGGCCGCTGCAACTGCTCGATGACCAGGCCGTCGACGAGCTGGCACAACTGGCCACCGTGGTGGCGCGCCGGGTGATCATGCACGAGCTGAAGACCACCCCGGGCCTGATCGCCGACGTGGTGCGCCAGGCGGCCGCCGCACTACCGATGGCCACGCGCGAGCTGCGCGTGCATCTGCATCCCGAGGACGTGGCTCTGATGCAGGAACTGGGCACGGCCGAACGCCACTGGCAACTGCTGGGAGATTCGACCCTGGCCCGTGGCGACTGCCGCCTCGAAAGCGAGCGCTCGCGACTGGACGCGCGCGTGGAAACACGCCTGGCGGCGATCGTCGATGCCATGCTCGGCGACGAAGCCGGATCGGTCGGGGATAACACATGAATCCCGGGCTGACCGAACAGGCAAGGAACACACGCTGGCGCGAACAGTTTGCCGCACGCCGCGCTCGCGCCGAGCGTGCTCACGTGTTGTCCGTGGAGGGCAGCTTGCGCCGGGTCGTGGGCCTCACGCTGGAGGCGGAAGGTTGCGAGGCCGCGCTCGGTGCGCGCTGCCTGGTCGACACCGCCGACGGAGCAACCCTGGATACCGAGGTGGTCGGCTTCGCCGACGAAAGATTGTTGCTGATGCCGGTGGGCGACATGCACGGCGTGCTGCCCAATGCGCGCGTGCGACCGTGTACACAAAGCGGCGGCCTGCCGGTGGGCACCGGCCTGCTTGGTCGCGTGGTCGGCGCCGATGGTACCCCGCTGGACGGCCTGGGGCCGCTGGATTCGGGCGAGCACGCCGCGCTCAAGCGCGAGCCGATCAACCCGATGGCACGCAAGCCCATCGACGCCCCGCTGGATGTCGGGGTACGTGCGATCAATGCGTTGCTTACCGTTGGTCGCGGGCAACGACTGGGCTTGTTTGCCGGCTCCGGCGTGGGCAAGTCGACCTTGCTCGGCATGATGACGCGCTACACCAATGCCGACGTGGTGGTGGTCGGGCTGATCGGCGAGCGCGGCCGCGAGGTGAAGGAGTTCGTCGAGCAGACCCTGGGCGAGGAGGGCCGGCGCCGCGCGGTGATCGTCGCCGCGCCGGCCGATGCGCCACCGCTCAAGCGACTGCGCGGCGCGCAGTACGCCACCGCCATTGCCGAATGGTTCCGTGACCGCGGCCAGCGCGTGCTGCTGCTGATGGATTCGCTGACCCGTTACGCCCAGGCGCAGCGCGAGATCGCGCTGGCGATCGGCGAGCCGCCGGCGACCAAGGGTTACCCGCCGTCCGTGTTCGCGATGATGCCGGCGCTGGTCGAGCGCGCGGGCAACGATGCCGACGGGCGCGGTTCGATCACGGCGTTCTATACCGTGCTGACCGAAGGCGACGACTACCGTCACGATCCGATCGCCGATGCGGCGCGCGCGATCCTGGACGGCCATATCGTGCTCTCTCGCGACCTGGCCGAGGCCGGCCATTATCCGGCTATCGACATCGAGGCCTCGATCAGCCGCGTGATGCCGGCGGTGGCCACGCGCGAACACATGCGTTCCGCGCAGCGCTTCCGCCAGGTCTATTCCGCCTATCGCCAGCAGCGCGATTTGATTGCAGTAGGCGCCTACCAGAAGGGTTCCGATCCGCAGGTGGACCAGGCGATCGAGATGTGGCCGCAATTGCGCGCCTTCCTGCAGCAGGAAGTCGACGAACCGATGACCCTCGACCAGGCCATTGCCGGCCTGGCCGAACTGGCCGAATAGGTGAACGAATGAGTTCGCGAGCCACCCAATTGCAGCCGGCCGTGGAGCAGGCGCGGCGTCGCAGCAAGGATGCCTTGTCAGAGCTGGCGGCAGAGCAGCAACGACTGGCCCGGGCCGAGCATCAGCTGAGCGAGTTGCGTCGCTATCGCGAGGAATACGCCAACGGTGGCGACGCAACGCCGAGCGTCAGCGCCATGCTGAACCGGCAGACCTTCATCCAGCGCATCGACCAGGCGATCGTGCAGCAGACCGCCGAGATCGCGCGTCACCAGAGCCAGCTGAAGCAGGTGCGTGACCATTGGAAGCACAACCACGCGCGCGAGTGCGCCCTGGAAAGCATCGTCGCCGAGCATCTCGAACGCGAGCGACGTGCGGAAGAACGACACGAACAGGCCGAGATCGACGAACGCTTCCAGCACCGGCGGCCGTCATGAAGACTGCCACCCGCGCCCGGTCGACCATGCACCCCCATCTCCGCCTGCGCGCCCGCCGGTGCGCATGCCTGTTTACTGCAGGAGTATCCACGCCATGAACGCCCACGCCATCGGCTCGCTGTCCACCATTCCCTCAACGTCGAGCGGTGCGCCGAACAGTGCTGCACCAGCTCCGGCGGCAGTGCCGTTCGAACACGAACTGCACGCCGCGCGCCAGCGCGGCGGTCCGGCCGCACAGGACCAGGCGTCCCATCACGAGGCACATCCGAAGCGCGGGCCCGACCCTGCTCGTGATCGCAGCAACGACCCCTCGCCGTTGGGTCCGCATGCGCGCCACTCGGATTCCGGCACCGGCCGAGTGGACAAGAACCCGGACGATGGGTCGAGCAAGAGCGACGCGGCATCGACTGCACCCTCCGCACCCCGTGTCACTGACAAACCGCCTCTGGCAGCGGCGACGAATACGGCCGCGCTGGCGGTGATGGAGGCGACCGCCGGCGCCGCGTCCAGTGAATCCGCGCCGGTGGAAGAGGATGCGGACGGCAGGGAGCAAGATGTTGTCGCACTGGTTGGGGTGATGCTCGCGCTTGTCGGTCCGGCAGCGGACAAGGTATTGATGTCCGATGCGGCCGCTCCCGCGGGAGCGTCGGGCAAGCCCGTAGCGGGTGACGCCGGAGCTGCCGCGCTGCTTCAGGTGAGCGACGCCGCCACGCTGGCGGCAACCGCGAACGTGGTCACTACGGCGATGCCGGCCCAACTGCTTGCCGCAGACGGCCTGCTGCCGGGTCTGAAAAATGGGCGCGACTCCACCCGGGTCGACGCCACAGCGGGCCTGGCGTTGTCGGCATCGGCCACGTCCGCATCGGCAACGCCGGTCAGCGCGCCGATCCCGGCTTCGACCGGCGGCCACGCGTTTGCGCAGGAGCTGGGCCAGCAGGTGGCCTGGTATGTCGGCCATGACGTCAAGCAGGCGCGCATCCGCCTGCACCCGGAGGAGCTCGGTTCGCTCGACCTGAAGATCAGCGTCAATCACGGTCGCGTCGATGTCGTGTTCCACGCACAACATCCCGGCGCGGTCGCCGCCGTGCAGCAGAGCCTGCCGCAACTGGACCAGATGCTGGCCCAACACGGACTCTCGCTGGGCAATGCCGAAGTAGGTCAGCAGGATCGCGGTGATCAGCGCGGCCATGCCGGGGGCGACGGCAACGCGTCCGAAATCGACGAGATCCATGGTGCCAGCCTGGCCACCCCGCTGAGTCAGTTGGGACTCCTCGACGCGTTTGCCTGAGAGGCTGGTGAAGGGTTCGCCCTATTGCTTCGACCGACGTCGAAGGCGCAGCCGGTGGAGCTTGCAGTCGTTTCCCCCCGTGGAGCGCTGTCTGTTGATCAGATCTTGCATCGATGCAGAAGGGCCGGCGGGCAGTGCCCGCCCTACCATCCCCGCGCCGTAGGTGCCCGCCGGTCTCCCTGCCATCGCGGCGCCGTAGGGCGGGCACTGCCCGCCGATCTTGTCGCGGTATCCCGTCGAGATCCGATCAACAGACAGCGCTCCGCGAAAGAAGCGAGGGCATCGGCGCGTGGCGTCAACTCTGCCAGCCCCGCTGTGATTGCGTCGCGTCGGCCCGCTGGCGCGCGTCAAGAAAGCGCCGCCGAGTCGAGCCTTGATCGCAAGGACCTTCATAACGCATTGAGCCAGCGTGATTTATTCCGATGGCACATAGATTGCATCCATCACTTGTGCCGCCACGGCGCATCTACCCCATCCCACGCAAACAGAGGTTTCCATGGACAACGACGAACAGCCCGAAGTGGAAAACGGCACACCGGCAAAACGGCGCTCTCCACTGAAGATCGGTGTCGTTCTGATCGTGCTGGCTGCCTTGGGTGGTGGCGGGTACTTCTGGCAGTCCCGTCACGCCGCGCCGACCACGGCGGAGAAGGGGCAGGCGCCGGATGCCGGCAAGCCGGAAATCTATCTGGCGCTGGAGCCTGCCTTCGTGGTGACTTTTCGTGATGGCGATGCGCTGCGCTACCTGCAGGTCGGCGTCACCTTGATGGCGCATGACCAGAAAGCCATCACCGTGGCCAAGGACGCCGACCCGGTCGTTCGCGACGGTCTGGTTTCACTGTTCAGCAGTCAGAAATTCGACACCATCAGCGAGGCTGACGGTCGCGAGAAGCTGCAGGCCGACGCGCTCGTTACCGTGCGCAAGATTGTGCACAAGCGCCTCGGCCGTCCCGGTATCGACGCCTTGTACTTCACCAGTTTCGTGATTCAGTGACCGGGGCCCGCGCGCATGAGCGATTTGCTTTCCCAGGATGAGATCGACGCGTTGATGGACGGCGTGACCGGTGGTGCCGTTGCCACGGGTAACGACGAGCCATTGCCGAGCGATGCCGTCATTTCCTTTGACTTTACCCAGCAGGATCGAATCGTCCGCGGCCGCCTGCCCACCCTGGAGATGGTCAACGACCGCTTTGCCCGATTCTTCCGCACCGCGCTGTTCAGCGTGCTGCGCAAGACCTGCGAGGTCTCGGTGCTGGGCGTGAAGATGGTGAAGTTCGCCGAGTACGTGCACGGCCTGGCGCTGCCGAGCAACCTGAACCTGGTGCGCATCAAGCCGCTGCGCGGCACCGCCCTGGTGGTATTCGAGCCGCGCCTGGTGTTCACCGTGATCGACAACTTCTTCGGCGGTGATGGCCGTTTCCACGCGCGCATCGAGGGTCGCGATTTCACCGCGACCGAGAACCGCGTGATCCAGATCATGCTGACCGAAATGTTCGCTGCCATGGCCGAAGCGTGGGCGCCGGTGCTGGCGCTGCAGTTTGAATATCTCAACTCGGAGATCAACCCGCAGTTCGCCAACATCGTGAGCCCGACCGAGACGGTGGTGGTGTCGCGCTTCCATGTGGAGCTCGACGGCGGCGGTGGCGAAGTCAACCTGACCATGCCCTACGCGATGATCGAGCCGATCCGCACCCTGCTCGATGCCGGCGTGCAGAGCGATCGCATGGATCGCGACGATCGCTTCGCCGAGTTGCTGCACGAAGAGGTACTCGATGCCGAGGTCGACCTGAGTTCGCAGCTGCTGCAAACACGACTCAGCCTGGGCGAATTCCTGCACCTGCGCCCAGGTGACGTGATCCCGGTGCAACTGCCTGAGCTGGCACTCGTTTACGCCGAGGATGTACCCGTGTTCCGCGGACGCTATGGCCAGTCCAATGGCCGCAACGCCGTGCGTTTCCATGCCCAGGCCAGTCGCCGCGAAAAGGCCGCGATCGGCGATCAATCCACAGAGAAGAATCCAACATGAACCAGTCCACCGATAGTGCGGTCGCCGAAGCTGGCGAGCGCGTTCAATTCGATGCCCTGCATGGCGCGCCGGCGGATGGCGGTGACGTCAATCTCGACATGATCCTCGACGTGCCGGTAACCCTGGCGATGGAAGTCGGGCGCACCCGCATCAGCATCCGCAACCTGCTCCAGCTCAACCAGGGCTCGGTGGTGGAACTGGACCGGGCTGCCGGCGAACCGCTGGATGTGTTCGTCAACGGTACCCTGGTCGCGCATGGCGAGGTGGTGGTGATCAACGAAAAATTCGGCATCCGCCTGACCGACGTGATCAGCCCCGCCGAGCGGGTGCGCAAGCTGCGCTGATGAGCACCATGGCCTTCATCCTCGCCGCGGCGCCCGTGGCTACACCGGAGTTCAACGCGGCCGGCGAGTTGGGACGCGTGATTCTCAGCCTGGTCGGCATCATCGCGATGATTCTGGTCGCTGGATGGCTGACCCGGCGCATGCAGCGCCGGCCGGGCACAGGCGGCCGGCGGATTCGCTGCGTCGAATCGTTCGCGGTGGGCACGCGCGAGCGCGTGTTGCTGCTGGACGTCGATGGCAAGCGCTTGCTGATCGGGATGGGCTCGGGCGGCATGCGTACGCTGCATGTCTACGACGGCGCAGCCCCCGAGGACGACGAGTGTCCGCAGGTTTCCAGCCCGGCGAAGCCGGTGTTCGCGGAGATGCTGGCCCGCTTGAGGTCGCGCGCATGAAGACCCGACGCTGGATACTCGCCAGTTTGCTGTTGATTCTGCCGGTGGCAACCTTGGCGGCGGTGCCGGGCATTCCGTTGGTGAATGTGCAGCCGGTCGCGGATGGTGGCCAGAGCTGGACCTTGTCGCTGCAGATGCTTGCGCTGATGACGGCGTTGACGTTCCTGCCGGCAATCGCGCTGATGATGACCTCGTTCACCCGCATCATCATCGTGCTCGGCTTCCTGCGCCAGGCGCTGGGGACCCAGTCGACGCCGCCGAACCAGGTTCTGCTGGGGCTGGCGCTGTTCCTCACCCTGTTCGTGATGTCACCGGTGCTGAACCGTTCTTATCAGGACGGGGTGAAGCCGTACATGGACGGTCAGATCACCGCCGAACAGGCTTTGCCGGGCGCCTCGGAGCCATTCAAGCAATTCATGCTGGACCAGACCCGTGATGCGGACTTGCAACTGTTTACGCGCCTGGCCAGGGAGAAGCCCTATGCCAGCAAGGCGGATGTGCCGTTCAAGGTGGCGATGCCGGCGTTCCTGACCAGCGAGCTGAAGACGGCGTTCCAGATGGGTTTTCTGCTGTTCATCCCGTTTCTGATCATCGATCTGGTGGTGGCCAGCGTGCTGATGTCGATGGGCATGATGATGGTCTCGCCGATGATCATCTCGCTGCCGTTCAAGATCATGTTGTTTGTGTTGGTGGATGGGTGGACGTTGTTGTTGGGGACGTTGGCGGGGAGTTTCTACACGTGAACAGGTTTCCTGCACGACGTTCGGGCACTCAATCTTCAAACAGCAGAGCGAAGAGCTTTCGTCTGCCTGCGGCAGCCGAGTCACTTTTCTCTTGCGTGGCCAAGAGAAAAGTAACCAAAAGAGAAGGCCACCCCACTTGGCGCTTGCCGCCCATCCATGGGCGGCAAGTCCGTGAGCCGGGGCCGGGCTTTTCGACAGCACTCCGGCAACTGCTCCTGCGTTGCTCTGACTCCGGCATCCATGCCGTCGCCTGTGCTGGCGAAAAGGAACCGGCCTTGGGCCACCGCTCCTGCGTTGCCTCAACTCGGGCATCCATGCCCTCGCCATGCCGATTCCCGCTGCGCGGCCTGTCGACCCCGACTCACCACCGCACACGGGCCCCGGGTAGAGCAGCGGGCCATCCTGGCCCGCACTTTTCGGAAAGCCGGATCAACAGCCACAGCCACAGCCACAGCCACTGCAACTGCAACTGCAAAGCTGCAGGTTCCGTTGCTGACCGGGGCGCCTTTCCGACTTTGTTCGCTGCGCTTCGGCAAGGAGTGTTTGCATGACTCCCGAATCCATCATGGAGATCGGTCAGCAGGCGCTTTATGTGGCGATGATGGTGGCGGCGCCGCTGTTGCTTACCGCGCTGGCGGTGGGCTTGCTGGTGGGTGTGATCCAGGCGGCCACGCAGATCAATGAGATGACGCTCAGCTTTATTCCCAAGTTGATTGCGATGGCTCTGGTGGGTTTGATCGCCGGGCCGTGGATGCTGCGACTGCTGGTGCAGTTCACCACCCAGTTGATCGAAAGCCTGCCCGGTGCGATCAGATGACAGCGCTGGATCTGGCGCAGCTGCCGGCCTGGCTGGGCAGCCTGTTCTGGGCGCTGGGGCGGGTCAGCGGCTTGTTCCTGGTCGCACCGGTGTTCAGCGCCAGCGTGATTTCCCCGCGTATCCGCGTGGGCCTGGTGGTGGTGGTGACCCTGGTCCTGGTACCGCTGGCGCCGGCTGCCATCGATCCGCTGAGCGGCGTCGGCATCGCCACGCTGGCCGGCCAGGTGCTGGTGGGGGCGGCGGTGGGGTTCGTGTTGAAGCTGGTGTTCGAGGCGGTTTCCTTCGGTGGCGCGCTGGTAGCGCAGACCATGAGCCTGGGCTTTGCCGAGGTAGTCAACCCGCAGGCCGGTGGCAGTTCCCCCGTGGTGAGCCAGTTCTATCTGGTGCTGGTGACCTTGCTGTTCCTGGTGATGAACGGCCATCTGCAATTGATCGCCCTGCTGGCAGACAGTTTTCACAGCCTGCCGCCCGGTGCGCCGACGATCAGCGCGAATGCGTTGCATGCGGTGGTGACCTTTGGCGGGGAACTGTTCGCCGGCGCGGTACGGGTGGCGTTGCCGGCGATGACCTCGCTGCTGGTGGTCAATATCGGTTTTGCCGCGATCAGCCGGGCGGCGCCGTCGATGAATTTGTTCTCGGTGGGTTTTCCGATCACGGTCTCGCTTGGCTTCATCGCCCTGTGGCTTTCGCTGCGCAGCTTGCCGGGGGCCTTCGAGGCGCTGCAGGGCGATGCCTGGTCGCTGATGCGCAACCTGTTCGGGAGCTGACGCCATGTCTGACGACAGCGACCAGGAAAAAACCGAACAACCCAGCGAAAAACGGTTGCGCGAATCCCGCGAGAAGGGCGAGGTTCCGCGCTCGCGTGATCTGTCCGGGGCCCTCGTGGTGCTGGCCGGGGTCGCTGCGCTGATGAACAGTGGTGAGAGCGGCCTGCGCCATGCCCGGCGGATCTTCGAGCTGGGCCTGGGTTACTCGCGCGAATCGCTGTTCTCCGATGCGCTGGCGGGACGCTCGCTGCACGCGGCCATGCTCGAGGCGCTGCTGCTGTTTGCGCCGGTGGCAATCGCCACGATGCTGGCCACGCTGGTCGCGCCGTTGCTGCTGGGCGGACTGAACTTCAGTGCGAAGGCGTTGCAGCCCAAGTTCGAACGGCTCGATCCCATCAAGGGGTTGGGCAAGATCTTTGCGCTGCGTGGCCTGGTCGAGCTGGGCAAGGCGCTGCTCAAACTGTTGTTCATCGGCACCGTGCTCGGCCTCCTGCTGCAGCACTGGCAGGGCGAGCTGCAGGCCACCGGCCGCGGCTCGGTGACGGCTGGCATTGCACAGTCGATCGGGTTGCTGGGTCGCGCGTCGCTGTGGTTCGGGTCGATGCTGGCGCTGATTGGCGCCATCGATGCTCTCTACCAGAAGTTCGAGCATGCCAAGAACCTGCGCATGAGCAAGCAGGAAATCCGCGACGAGATGAAGGAGAGCGAAGGCAGCCCCGACACGAAGGGACGCATTCGCCAGGTGCAACAGGCGCAGTCGCGTCGACGCATGATGGAAGAACTGCCCAAGGCCGACGTGGTGGTGGTCAACCCCACCCACTTTGCCGTGGCGCTGCGCTACGACGACGGGCGCATGGGCGCACCGCGGGTGATCGCCAAGGGCGTGGACGTCCTGGCGCAACAAATCCGGCTCGTGGCGGGAGCCCATCGCATTCCGCTGGTCGAGGCGCCGCCGTTGGCACGCGCCTTGTATGCCACGACTGAGCTGGGCCGGGAAATCCCCGCGTCGCTGTTCATCGCGGTGGCCCAGGTGCTTGCCTACGTGTACCAGCTGAAGCAAGCCGCGGCGCAGGGTGAGGACCCGCCGGCCGTACCCAACCCCGAGGTCGATCCTGACCTGATGGGCCCTTATCGCGATGCATGACGAGTCAAAACCATGACGGGTGCAGATGTACTAGGCAATTTCAAATACCTCGCGCGACGGGGTGTTGGCGCGCCGGTGGCGATGCTGGCGATGCTGGGCATGCTGATGCTGCCGATGCCGCCATTCCTGCTGGACATCCTGTTCAGTTTCAACATCGCGTTGTCGCTGGTGATCCTGCTGGCCGTGGTGTACGTGATGCGCCCGCTGGAGTTCGCCGCGTTCCCTACCGTGGTGCTGATGGCCACCTTGCTGCGACTGGCGCTGAACATCGCCTCCACCCGCGTGGTGCTGCTGCACGGTCATGATGGCCCTGGCGCGGCCGGCAAGGTGATCGAGGCCTTCGGCGAGTTCGTCATCGGCGGCAACTTCGCGGTTGGCCTGGTGGTGTTCTCGATCATCGTGGTGATCAACTTCGTGGTGATCACCAAGGGCGCCACCCGCGTGTCCGAGGTGACCGCGCGGTTCACCCTGGATGCGATGCCCGGCAAGCAGATGGCGATCGACGCCGATCTCAACGCCGGCCTGCTCAGCCAGGAGCAGGCGCGCGAGCGGCGCCAGGAAGTGCGCGAGGAAGCGGATTTCTACGGCTCCATGGATGGCGCCTCCAAGTTCGTGCGTGGCGACGCCACCGCCGGCATCCTGATCCTGTTCATCAACATCATCGGCGGCTTCTTCGTCGGCGTGATGCAGCACGGATTGTCTGCTGGCGAATCGGCCAAGACCTATACCTTGCTGACCATCGGCGACGGCCTGGTGGCGCAGGTGCCGGCGCTGATGCTGTCGGTGGCCGCCGCGATCATCGTCACCCGCGTCTCCAAATCCCAGGACATGGGCCGGCAGGTGATCAGCCAGGTATTCGGCCAGCCGCGTGCGCTCGCGGTGGCTGCCGTGGTGCTCGGTGTCATGGGCGTCATTCCGGGTATGCCGAACGTGGCCTTCCTGCTGCTGGGCGCCGCCTGCGCCGGCGTGGCCTGGCTGCTGCACAGGCGCGAGCGTGAGACCCGCGCCCGGCTGGCCGAGACGGTGGCCGAGGCGCCGGCGGCCAGCACGCCCGCCGAGCGCATGGAACTGGGCTGGGAAGACGTGGCCAGCGTCGACCCGCTGGGCCTGGAGGTGGGCTATCGCCTGATTCCGCTGGTGGACGTACACCAGGGCGGCGAACTGATGGGCCGGATCAAGTCGGTGCGCCGCAAGCTGTCGCAGGAACTTGGCTTCCTGGTGCCGGCGGTGCATATCCGCGACAACCTGGACCTTGGCCCGAACACCTACCGGATCACCCTGATGGGCGTGCCGATGGGCGAGGCCGAGGTGCACAACGAGCGCCTGATGGCGATCAACCCGGGCCAGGTGCATGGCACCTTGCAAGGTATCGCCACGCAGGACCCGGCGTTCGGGCTGGAGGCGGTGTGGATCGAGAGCGGCCAGCGTGAGCTGGCGCAGAGTTACGGCTACACCGTGGTCGACCCGGCCACGGTGATCGCCACCCATCTGTCGCACATCCTGCAGGGCCATGCACATGAGCTGCTCAGCCATCAGGACGTGCAGCAACTGCTCGACCGCCTCGCCGCCACTGCGCCCAAGCTGGTCGAGGACCTGGTGCCCAAGCGGCTGTCGCTGGGCGTGGTGGTCAAGGTGCTGCAGAACCTGCTGGCCGAGCGCGTGCCGATCCGCAACATGCGCAGCATCGTCGAATCCTTGGCGGAGCAGGCGGGGCAGAGTCAGGATCCCGGCGTTTTGACCGCCGCCGTGCGGGTGGCACTGGGTCGCCAGATCGTGCAGGAGATCACCGGCCTGGGCACCGAAGTGCCGGTGATCACGCTGGCGCCGGAGCTCGAACAGATCCTGCTGGGCTCATTGTCCAGTGGCGGCGGCGTGGCCGGCGCCGCCGTGGAACCGGGCCTTGCCGACCGTTTGCAGCAGAGCGTGGCGGATGCGTCGCGTCGCCAGGAAATGAGCGGCGAACCCGCGGTCTTGCTGGTCGCGCCGCCGCTCCGGCCATGGCTGGCGAGGTTTACGCGGCATGTGGCACAAAACCTGCACGTACTGGCTTACAACGAGGTGCCCGACAACCGCCGCGTGCGATTGGTCCAGGCACTGGGACGGTGAACGAGGTGGATGAGATGAAGCAGGAACAGGGAACAGACATCGGGGAACACAGGCGGCCGCAAGGCTACCTGCGTCGTGCAGCGAAGACTTCCCGGATTGACGTGGTTGGCCACGAGCCATCCGTTTCCCGCGTCCCGCGACCGCAAGGAAGTCTCTTCGCGGGATTCCCCATTCTCTGCTGGAGCGCAGCATGAAGATCAAGCGATTCGTGGCCGCCGACATGCGCCAGGCCATGCGCGAGGTACGCGAGGAGCAGGGACCGGATGCGGTCATCCTGTCGACCCGGCGCATTGCCGATGGCATCGAGATCATCGCCGCGCTCGACTATGACGAGGCTCTGATGCGGGAGGCTTCGCGCCAGGGTGCACCGGCGGCAGACGTGCCATCGCCGCGCGCGGACAACCCGGCGTCGATGCCGGCCGCGTCGTCGACAGCACCCTTGGTGCGAGGGGAGGAGTCGCAGCCGCCGACCGCGCCCGTCGTGGCCAGGCCCGCTCCGCAGCCGTCGACACCTCGCGCCGCCCGCCTTGCCCGCAGGTCACACGCCGCCGCCGCGGCCACGCCGCCTGCGACCGAGCGTCCCGTGCGGGCGCCGCTGATGGAGCGAGCCGCGCAGGATACGGCGCAGCTGCGCAATGAACTGGGAAGCATGCGCGAGATGCTGGAAATCCAGCTGTCCAGCCTCGCCTGGAACGACATGGAGCGGCGCCAGCCGTTGCGTGCGCGAATCCTGCGCGAGATGACCCGTATCGGCATCGAGTCGGACGTGGCCCGTACGCTGGTGGACGAACTCCCCGAACAGATCAACACCGACCAGGCGCGCTATTTGCCGCTCGGCATGCTCAGTCGTCGCCTGGCCGTGAGCGGGCGCGGCCTGGTCAGTGATGTCTCCGGCGTCACCGCTTTGGTGGGCCCCACCGGCGTAGGCAAGACCACCACCATCGCCAAGCTCGCCGCCCGTGCGGTGTTGCTTCGCGGGGCCGACGAGGTGGCGCTGGTAAGTACCGACCACTACCGCATCGGTGCCGCGGCCCAACTGGAACATTACGGCCGCCTGCTCGGCGTGCGCGTCTATCCCGCTTATGACGGCGAAAGCCTGCGCAAGGTGCTGGAGCTCCTGCGCGGTCGCCATACCGTGTTGATCGACACTGCTGGCGTCGCCGGCAACGACCCGCGGCTCAACCAGCAACTGGACATCCTCGCTGACGCCGACGAGCTGCGTGCCACCCTGGTGCTGGCGGCGAATACCCATGCCCAGTCGCTGGACGATGCGGTGCGTGCCTACCTGCCGCTGAAACCGCATTCGTGCATTTTGACCAAGCTCGATGAGGCGCCAAACCTGGGCGGTGCGTTGTCGGTGCTGATCCGGCATCGGCTGCCGCTGGACTACACCACCGACGGCCAGCGCGTGCCCGAGGACATCGCCGCGGCCGATGCGCGCGTGCTGGTGTGTCGCGCCGCGCAATCGCTGAAAAGCAGCATCCCCGACGAAAGTTTGATGGCCGAACGTTTTGGTTTTGCGGTGGCCAACTCATGAACGGAGTACTTGCAATGGATCAGGCCTCCGGGCTGCAACAGATGCTGGCAACGGTGGCAGCCCAACCCGCTGCCCAACCGACCGCCCCGACGGTCGTCCCCGCCATCCACCAGGCCAGTAGCCTGCTCGATGTCGGTGCGCAAGCGCGTGCGCCGTGTCGGGCGATTGCCGTGGCCGGAGGCAAGGGCGGCGTCGGCAAGAGCACCGTCGCAGTGAATCTGGCCATGGCGCTGTCGATGGCGGACCACAAGGTCGTGCTGCTGGATGCCGACATGGGTCTGGCCAACGTCGACGTGATGCTCGGCCTGACTCCCTCGCGCCATATCGGCCATCTGCTTGATGGCGAGTGCACGCTGGAGGAACTGTTGCTGCCGACAGCGCGCGGCCTGCAGGTGGTGCCCGCCGGTTCCGGTACGCGCCGCCTGGCGCAACTGAACAACGGCGAGCACGCCGCGATCATCCGCGCCTTCGACGAACTGGCGCACCCGCCCGAATACCTGGTGGTGGATACCGCCGCCGGCCTCGCCGACAACGTGACGATGTTCGCCGCGGCCGCCTCCGAGGTGATCCTGGTGGTATGCGACGAGCCGGCCTCGCTGACCGATGCCTACGGGCTGACCAAGGTGCTCAGCCGCGACTACGGCGTCCGCCGCGTGCGCATGGTGGCCAACATGGTGCGCAACGAGGGCGAGGCACGGGTGCTGCACCAGAAACTGGCGCGGGTCAGCGACCGCTTCCTCGACGTGGTGATCGATTTCGCTGGATGGGTACCGCATGACGAGCGTCTGCGCCAGGCCATCCGCAGGCAATGTGCCGTCGTCGACGTGTGGCCATCGAGTCATTCGTCGCAGGCATTCAAGAAACTGGCTGACCTGGTCGATAAGTGGGTGGAACCGGACCGCGCAGCCTTCGACCGGATCGCCTTCTTTGGCGACCGTAACGTACCGGCTGATGGGGTACCAAGATGAATGTGGCTTCGGAGTATTTGCAAGTTTCCCGCGAGAGTGCCGATGAACTGGTACGTCGGCATGCGCCACTGGTGCGTCGGATCGCCTATCACCTGATGGGTCGATTGCCAGCCAGTGTCGACGTGGGCGACTTGATTCAATCGGGAATGATCGGCTTGTTGGAAGCATCGCGAAATTTTGCCCAGGATCGTGGGGCCAGCTTCGAGACGTATGCGGGGATCCGCATACGAGGCGCGATGCTGGACGAGTTGCGCCGTACCGACTGGGCGCCGCGTTCGGTGCATCGCAAGACGCGTGAAGTGGCCGAGATGATTCGCCGGATCGAGACCGAGACCGGTGCGGAGGCAAGCGAGAAGGAAGTCATCCGGCGCTTGGGAATAAGCGCGCAGGAGTATCACCAGGTGCTGGCCGATGCCGCTTGCGTGCGTCTGCTCAGCCTGACCGCGTCGGACGATGGCGAGGAAGGCAGTGTCATGGACGTGGCAGACGAGGCCAGTCTCGGGCCCGAGGAAGGCATCGAACGGGACGGCATGCGGGATGCGCTGGCCGAGGCCATCACGGCACTACCCGAACGCGAGCAACTGGTGATGTCGCTGTACTACGAGCAGGAGTTGAACTTGAAAGAGATCGGGGCGGTGTTGGGAGTGAGCGAGTCGCGTGTTTGCCAGATCCATGGCCAGGCCGTGCTCCGGTTGCGCGCAAGACTCACTGATTGGCGCGACTGACCGACTGCGGCATTCGACCATTGGGCAGCCGACTGGCCTGCCCTGCATGTGGAGAGAACGTTGGACAAGAACATGAAAATCCTGGTGGTGGACGACTTCTCCACCATGCGGCGAATCGTTCGCAACCTGCTGGTCGAGCTGGGTTTCAGCAACCCGTTGATCCAGGAGGCCGATGATGGCGAGAACGCGATCGCGATGTTGCGCAGCGCGCCGTTCGATCTGGTGGTGACCGACTGGAACATGCCCAACATGACCGGCATCGACCTGCTGCGCGCGATCCGCGCCGAAGAATCGCTGAAGGGCATGCCGGTGCTGATGGTCACCGCCGAGAACAACCGCGACCAGATCATCGCCGCCGCCCAGGCCGGCGTGAACGGTTACATCGTCAAGCCGTTCACCGCCGTCGTTCTCAAGGAAAAACTCACCAAGATCTTCGAGCGCATTGCCGCCAGTGGGGCGACCGCATGAACAACGTACACGCTCTCGCGATCAGCGATGCCTTGCCGGCCGAACTGCGCGACCTGCTGAACAGCCCCGAGGGTCCGGCCTTCGAACAGGCCCTGGATGTGGTGGTGCGCCAGCGTGAGCAAACCATGTTCCGCGCGCTCGGCCAGCTGGCGCGCGACCTCCACGACGCCGTGCGCCGATTGGGTAGTGACCTGGCCCAGGACGACTTTCCCGGCAACGTCGCCGATGCCCGCCAGTACCTGCAGGACGCGCTCGAGATGAGCGCGACGGCAGCCCATCGCACGATCGATTTCGCCGACCGCATGCGACCCCAGGCAGAATCGCTGCTGCACCGGGCGGGTGACCTGCTTGACGAACCCCATGACGAAGTCGCCGGAGCGCTTGCGCTCGAGTCGACGACCTTTGCTGCCAGCTGCCGCGAGGGCCTGGCCGACATGGTGGTGGCGCAGTCGTGGCAAGACCTTACCGGGCAGCGCATCAAGAAGGTCGACAATTTCATCGGCACGGTGGAATCGACCCTGCTGGAACTGGTGCGCCTGACCGGTGCGCTGGCGGGCAGCAACATGCCGGCCAGCGTGGCCAAGGTATCCAGCCAGGAAGAAGCTGACCGCCTGCTCAGCGAATTCGGGTTTTGAGGACAGGTCGGCGATGAACGCGGAATTCGACCTCGAGTTGCGCCAGGATTTCCTGGTCGAGGCCGGCGAGTTGCTGGAGCGACTGGGCGAGCAACTGGTCGCGCTGGAGGCGTCGCCGCGCGACAGCGAATTGCTGAATGCCGTGTTCCGGGCATTCCATACCGTCAAGGGCGGCGCCGGTTTCCTTGCGCTGGAGCCCATGGTGCTGCTTTGCCATCACGCCGAAGATCTGCTCAACGAGGCGCGCAATGGCAAGGAGTTGCTCGACGCCAGCCACATGGACGCGCTGTTGCAGGGCCTGGACCTGCTCAATGACATGATGGCCGGGGTCAGCGCCGACACGCCGCTGGCGATGCCGCCGCCGGCGCTGTTGCAGTCCCTGTTGCCACGCGCCGCCGGACCCATGGCGGTGGCGTCGCCACCCGTTGCGCCTGCCGTCGAAGGCGCTCCGATCGATGACGACGAGTTCGAGGCGTTGCTGGACAGCATGTACGGCAACGCGGTACCCGGCACCGTCGAGCCGGCGCCGCAACCGGCCACGCCGGCGGCCGACAAGACTATTGACGACGACGAATTCGAGGCCCTGCTCGATACGCTGCACGGCAAGCCTGCCGCGACCACCGTCGCTCCCGTGCCGGTAGCCCGGCCTGACGCCGCGCCCACGCCGACAACACGCCACGCGGTGGCGGCCGAGAGCTCGGTGCGGGTGGATACCGCCAGACTCGACCTGCTGGTCAATTACGCCGGTGAACTGGTACTGGTGCGCAACCGCATGCTCAGCCTGGCGGCGCGTCTCGGCGACGAGGCACTGGCGACCGCCGCGGGCGAGCTGGACCGGGTGACGGATGACTTGCAGGGCGCCGCCATGGGCATGCGCATGCAGCCGGTGGGGCGACTGTTCCAGCGCTTCCCGCGCATCGTGCGCGACCTGGCCCGCCAACTGGGCAAGGACGTGGAGCTGGTGCTGGAGGGCGAGGGCACCGATCTCGATCGCGGCCTGGTCGAGGCACTGGCCGATCCGCTCGTCCACCTGTTGCGCAATGCGCTCGACCATGGCGTGGAAATGCCGGACGAGCGCGAGCAGGCCGGCAAGCCCGGCAAGGGCCGCATCTGCCTGTCCGCCAGCCAGCGCGGCGAGCGCATCGTGATTTCGGTAAGCGACGACGGCAAGGGCATGGATCCGGAGATCCTGCGCCGCAAGGCCGTCGAGAAGGGCCTGATCGACAGCGTCCAGGCGGCGCGCCTGAGCGAGGGGGAATGTTACGAACTGATCTTCCGTCCCGGCTTCAGTACTTCCGCCGCCGTGTCGGACATCTCCGGCCGCGGTGTTGGCATGGATGTGGTGAAGACCCGCGTCGCCGAACTGGGTGGCACCTTGCGCGTGCAGTCGCGGCTCGGGCACGGCAGCGAACTGGAGCTGACCGTGCCGCTGACCCTCGCGGTATTGCGCGTACTGATGGTGCGCGTCGACAACCGCCTGCTGGCGCTGCCGCTGGGCAACGTGGAGGAAGTGTTCGAACTGGCCGATGGCCAGGATCGCCAGCTCGACGGGCGGCTGGTTGCCGATCATCGCGGGCGCGCCTTGCCGCTGGCGGATCTTTCCTTGTGGGTGGGGGTGGAGCCTGGTTTCGCCCGGCACGTGGTGGTGCTGCACATCGGTCACCAGCGGATCGGATGCATGGTGCACGAAGTGCTCGGTCGCGAGGATGTCATCGTCAAACCGCTCGGCCCGCTATTCGCCGCCGTGTCCGGCATCGCCGGCGCCACGGTCACCGGTGATGGACGGCTGGCCCTGGTGATGGATCTGGCTGGTCTGGTCGCGGGCACCGGCCTGCTCTTCGCATCGTTGCAACTGGATGGCTGACCGGCATGGACAGAATCAGCATCATCGGTACGATCCTGGGTTTCGTGGTGATCATCCTCGGTACCGTGCTCAAGGGATCGACGGTGGGCGCGTTGTGGAATCCGGCCGCGTTCGTGATCGTGTTCTTCGGCACGCTGGCGGCGCTGCTGGTGCAGAACCCGGGCAAGGTCATCAAGCATGCGCTGTCGATGCTGAAGTTGGTCTACCGACCGCCGCAGCACCAGCCGCACGACCTGATCAGCCGCATCGTCGGCTGGAGCGAAATCACCCGACGCCAGGGCTTGCTCGGGCTGGAACCGCAGATCGACGCGGAGAGCGACCCGTTCATCAGCAAGGGTTTGCAGATGCTGGTCGATGGCGGCGAGCCGGACGCCATCCGCAGTGTGCTGGAGGTCGATCTGGGCACCCGTGAGGCGGTCGATCTGGCCGGCGCCAAGGTTTACGAGAACGCCGGCATCTATTCACCCACCCTCGGCATCATCGGCGCGGTGATGGGGCTGATGGCGGTGATGCAGAATCTTTCCGATCCCAGCAAGCTCGGCCACGGCATTGCCGCGGCCTTCGTGGCCACCATCTACGGCGTGGCGCTGGCCAACCTGTTCATGTTGCCCATGGCGGCGCGGTTGAAGGCCCTGGTGGGCAAGCAGTCGCAGATGCGCGAGATCCTGATCGAGGGACTGGTGTCGATCGCCCAGGGAGACAACCCGCGCCAGATCGAGACGCGCCTGCAGGGGTACGTCCCATGAGGAGGCACAAGCATGAGGAACACCAGAATCACGAGGCGTGGGCGATTCCCTATGCTGATTTGATGACCTTGCTGCTCGCCTTCTTTGTGGTGATGTACGCGGTCTCGGTCGTCAACGAAGGCAAGTACCGGGTGATGTCCGAGTCGCTGATCCAGGCGTTCAACGGTTCCAGCAGCAATATCACGCCGCCCCGGCCCACGCCGAGCAAGGTGAACACGTCCACGGTCGTGTCGGTTGATCGCTCGGTGGCGGCGGTCAGCCACATCGCGTTGCCGCTACCCTTGCACTCGCCGCCGGCCCAGGCTGCGCATGGCCGCCTGCAAGCCGGCCTGCAGAACCTGGACAACATCGAGGACCAGGTGCGCCGTGCGCTGCAGCCGCTGATCGACCGCAAGCTGGTGGTGGTGCGCCACCAGAGCGACCGGCTGGAGATCGAGATCCGCACCGATATCCTGTTTCCCAGCGGGGTCGCCCAGCTTTCCTCCTCGGCCGACGCCGTGCTGCAGAACCTTGCCGCCATCCTGGCCCGTTTCCCCAACCCGCTGCGGGTGGAGGGTTTTACCGACAACGTGCCGATCAGCACGCCGCAATACCCATCGAACTGGGAACTGTCGGCGGCCCGCGCGGCCAGCGTGGCGCGGCTGTTCGCGTTGAGCGGGGTGGCGCCGGATCGACTGGGCATCGTCGGTTGGGGTGAAGTGCGACCATTGGCTGACAACGTGACCGCGGAAGGCCGCAACCAGAACCGGCGCGTGCTGGTGGTCGTGATGAATGCGGCGACCGGCGACCGGCGCAAGCACACCGATGCGGGGCACCTGCGCGAGATGGTCGAGTCGGACGTGCCGATATCGACGACCGATCGCTTGTCGACGGCGCCGCGCGCGCCTGCCGCACAAGTGCCCGCTGCCGACCACGCCGGACTGCCGGCCGTCCACTCGATGATTGCGGCGGAACCGGGGGATCCCGAGCAGGCGATACGGGTTGCCGGTGAATCGTCGCGCGCCCCGACGCGACAGACCAGTCCAGACCGGTGAAACCGATGATTTCATTCCTTGATCGTGGAAGGCCATCATGAGCGCCTCTGCTACCGCTTCCCGGCCCGTGCAGTCCGATCAGCACTGGCTGTCGTTCCAGATCGGCGCTCAGCTGTACGCGGCCCCGTTGGCTGCGGTGAACGAGGTGATCCGCGATGGCGACATCACGCCGGTTCCCGGCTCCGCGGCCGACGTGCTGGGGGTACGCCATCTGCGCGGGCGGATTGTCCCCGTCCTGGATGGCTGTCGACGAATGGGCGTAGCCCCGCCGGGGACGGATCCGGCCAGTGTGCGCATCATCATGCTGACACATGTCGGCCAGCTGGTCGGGCTGCGGGTGGACGCGGTCGGCGAGCTGTTGTGTACTGACGGCACCGAGATCGAGCCGCCGCCGCCGGGGCGTGCCAGCCGCAGCGACGATCCGGTGACCGGCGTGCTGTCCTGGCAAGGCGGCTTCGTGGCACTGCTCGATGTATGTCGGTTGTGTCGACTCAGTGGAGAAGGTGCCCATGTGGCTTGACATCGCGGTTGCGATCCTGCTCCTGCTGGCGTTGGTCCAGTCGGCCCTGTTGGTTCATCTGTGGCGGCAATCGACGCAGCTCAGGCAACGCCTCCAGATGATGTCGCACGATGCCGCGCGCGCACTCACCGACGTGCCCACCTCGATGCTGGTCACCGCGCTGGGACGGCTGGAGCGGCAGATACGTCAGCTCGAGCAGCAGCCGCCGCCGACTCGCCAGTCCTACGAGCTGGCCCAGCAACTGGCGCGCGAAGGCGCCGACCTCGAGCAACTGGTCAGCCGGTGCGGATTGACGCGTGACGAAGCCCGGCTGGTCATGCAGATGCATCCAGCCAACCCTTGAAGAGGGTGAAAAAGCCACCCGCCGGCTGCCCCGAAGAAAGTACCCTTGGGTGCGTGCCGAGTGCCCGCACCCGGGCGCGCAGCGGGAAAACCCGGGTTGCACGCTCACTCACGTAGCGCTGTCTCTTGATCAGGTCTCGGTGGATTACTGCGACAAGAGCGGCGGGCAGTGCCCGCCCTACGACATGGCGGTGGAATACCGCGACAAGAGCGGCGGGCAGTGCCCGCCTTACGGCGTGGCGGTGGATTACTGCGACAAGAGCGGCGGGCAGTGCCCCGCCTACGGCGTGGGGGTGGTAGGGGGGGCACTGCCCGCCGGCTCTTCTGCATCAATGCCGGGGGCGATCAGGAAACCGCGCGCCGCGGCCAAGTGGCGTTTGAGATCAACGCACCATTCTTTCTCGCTACGACGGTGGAATTTTCCGCAGCCTCTGAGAGCAACCGCTTATTCTTCGGCGGCGTCGTAAATCGTCGCCAGTACCGAGGCGGCGGAGGCGTAGAGCTGCACCGGTATGTCGTCGCGCAGGCGCAGCGCCGCCAGCAGCGCGGCAATCTGTGCGTCGTGATGCAAGGGCACGCCGAGCTCCCTGGCGCGGGCCAGCAGGAGCTCCAGCGACTGTGCCGGCATCGGCTTGGCCTCGTCGCTGCCGCTGGCCAGGCGCAGGCCGACCCGACGCGGTGGCGGCTGGGTATTCATGCGGTCGCCTTGAGCAACAGCGCACTGCTGCTGCCCTGCGGTTGCGGTACGCCGACCTGGCAGGTCAGCTGATCGAGCAGTATCCCGCAGGCAGCCAGTCGCTGGCGCAGCGGAGTGAACTGGCGCTCCAGCCGCTGTGCCGTCTCGATCCGCTCGGCCCACAGACGCACCGACAGCCGTGGTTCACGTAATTGCAGCTCGCCCTGGACTGGCCCAAGCGGCGGCAGGTCCAGCGCGAAGCCCAGGGTCCAGCCCTGGCCGCCGTCGAGGGTGTCGGTGCTGTGTTCGAGCTTGATCTGCAATATGTCGTGGCCATCCTTGCCCAGCAGCGGAATCTCCACCATCCAGGCCGACGCCTGGTTGGCGCTGGCGGCCAGCTGCGCTATCTCGATCCGTGCCAGCGCCGCCCTGACGTCACCGTGAAGGCGGGTGAGCAGCGTGGTCACGTCATCGTCGACAGGCATCATCGGCAGCGACAGGCGTGGCTGTGGCTGCAGTCCCCGCTGCAGAAGTGGCGGATCGATGTCGCCGCGAGCCGAGGTTGGCGGCGCTGCGGCATGCTGGTCGAGCAGGCCGGCCAGGCGGAGCAGCGCGCCTTTCCAATCGTCGGCAGCCGGGGTCGGCCGCGCGCCATGCGGAGCGAGCAGATGGGATTCGAAGAACAGCCCGCTGCGACGGATCGCCTCACCCAGGCCTTCGCCCCGGGTGATTTCTGCCGGTGTGCGCAGTGCCTGTTCCAACAGCGCCAAGGCAGCTCGCACGTCCGCGGGCAGCTGCCGCATGACAGGTCGCTGCGCCAGTGTTGACAGCGTGGCCAGCAGGGGCGCATAGCCGTCCTGCAGAGGCAGGCGTTCGCGCAGCATGTGCTGGAAGGAGGGGTCGGCGGTCTGGCCGAGAACTTCCAGTTGGGGTTGCGCGCCCAGGCTGACCACGCGTACCTGGAACTGGGCCGGCAACTGGTTGTGTGTCACATCCGCCTCAACCGTGAGCGCACCGATCTGCAGCACCAGCAGGCCTTGCGGGTTCACTCCCAACGGTCGCGCCGACAGTACGGTGCCGATGCGCCAACTCTGGGCCGTGCTGCCGGAGGCGGCACCTGCCCAGGTAAGTGCAGCATGGCTGATCGGTGGGATGTTCAAGGAAACGGTTCCTGCGTCGGGCGCGGGGAGCACGGGATGGACGTGAAGGGGATCGGCCGTTTCCGAGAATACTTGAACGCCCATTTGACGCAACTTCGTCGAGGTACGCGCGTTGATCGTGTGGTGCCGCCTCGTCGATCGGCGCTAAAGCGATCCGCCGACCGGCCGATAGACAGGACGTGAAGCGCACACGGCGCGGTGGAGTGGACGACATGGGCGGCAAGCGAACCGCAAGACAAACCAAGGCGGGCAAAACCCCGGTGGCGGCGTCTGCCGCGTCGGCGAAGGACGACGCCACGGCCGTGGTGCAGCTTCCCGCCGATTGCCGCCTGGCCGCACAGGCCGCCTTGAAGACGCAATTGGAAGAGGTATTGCACCAGGGCGAAATCGTGCTCGACGTGGAAGCGCTCGAACGCGTCGATACCGCGGCACTCCAGTTGCTGGTGCTGTTCCGGCGGGAGCTGGAGAGCCGCGGCGGCAAGCTCGGCTGGCGTGGCGCGAACGTGGTACTGGACGAAGCGGCCGGCCTGCTCGGGCTGGAACAGTTATTGAACCGGCCGGCGGCAACGCTGGCCTGACTACTGAGGTGGCAGCATGGCAAAGATTCTTGCAGTAGACGACTCGGCTTCGATGCGCGGCATGGTGGCCTTCACCCTGCGTGGAGCGGGCCACGAGGTGACCGAGGCGGAGAACGGGCAACTGGCGTTGGACGCCGCGCGCGGCAGCGCGTTCGATCTGGTCCTGGCCGACGTCAACATGCCGGTGATGGATGGCATCGCGATGGTGCGCGAGATGCGCGGACTCGATGCGTACAAGGGCGTGCCGATCCTGATGCTTACCACCGAATCGCATACCGAGCGAAAGATGGAAGGCAAGGCTGCCGGTGCTACCGGCTGGCTGGTCAAGCCGTTCGATCCGGAGCAGCTGCTGGCCACCGTCAAACGCGTGCTGGGTTGAGGAAAACCCATGAGCACCATCGACCTGACTCAATTCCACAAGACCTTCTTCGAGGAAAGCCTGGAAGGGCTGGACGCGATGGAGGCGGCGTTGCTGGCGCTGGACTCGGGTTCGACCGACACCGAACTGGTGCACACCATCTTCCGCGCGGCGCACTCGATCAAGGGCGGTGCGGCCACGTTCGGTTTCACCGACGTGGCCGCCTTCACCCACGTGGCCGAATCGCTGCTGGAAGAAGTGCGCAGCGAGCGACGTGGCGTGGAGGGCGAGTTGATCGACTTGTTGCTGCGTTCGGTGGATTGCCTGCGCCTCATGCTCGCCCGGTCCGCCAGCGGCCAGCCGGTGGCGGACGCGGACAGCGAGTCGCTGCGCGCCGAGCTGGTCAGGCTGGTCAGCGGCGAGTCGGCGACGCCAGCGGTTGCCGCGGCGCCCAAGGCGGCCCCGGTGACAGGCTGGGCCATTCGCTTCACCGCGCTGCCGCACCTGCTGCAGACCGGCAACGACCCGCTGCGGCTGTTCCGCGAACTGCAGCAACTGGGCCGACTGGAAGTGTTGCGAGCCTTCGTCGTCGATGCGGCGCCCGCGCAGTTTGCCGAGTTCGATCCCGGCCAGTGCTTTCTCGGTTGGGAACTGCGCCTGCACGGCGCCGTGGCGCGAGCCGATGTCGACGCCGTGTTCGACTGGCTCGACGGCGACTGCGAGTTGAGCATCGAGCCATTGGTCGATGCCGTGCCCGCAGCGCCTGCCGGGCCGGCACCTGCGGCACCGCTAGTGAAGCTGGACCAGGGGCCGCGCCCGGTGCGCGAAACCGCCGTGGCTTCCGCCGATGGCGGTTCGATCCGTGTGAGCGTGGACAAGGTCGACGCGCTGATCAACATGATGAGCGAGCTGGTGATCACCCAGTCGATGCTCAGCGACATCGGCGAGCATTTCGATCAGGCGCAGCTCGAGCGGCTGCGCGAAGGATTGGTGCAGCTCGAGCGCAATACGCGCGAACTGCAGGAAAGCGTGATGCGCATACGCATGCTGCCGATTGCCTCGGTGTTCAACCGCTTCCCGCGACTGGTGCGCGACCTGGAACACAAGCTCGGCAAGCAGGTCAAGCTGGAGCTGCACGGCGAACACACCGAGCTGGACAAGACGGTGCTGGAGAAGATCGGCGACCCGCTGGTGCACCTGGTGCGCAATGCCATCGACCACGGGCTGGAAATTCCCGAGCAACGCCGCGCGGCGGGCAAATCGGAAACCGGCACGCTCCGGCTCGATGCCTACCACGAAGGTGGCAACATCGTGGTGCAGATCAGCGACGATGGTGCCGGCCTCAACCACGCCGCGATTCTCGCCAAGGCGCGACAGCGCGGACTGGTGCGCGCGGATCAGCAACTCAGTGACGGCGAAGTGGCCGAACTGATCTTCCAGCCAGGTTTCTCCACGGCAGCCCAGGCCACCGATCTTTCCGGCCGCGGCGTCGGCATGGACGTCGTGCGCCGCAACGTGCGCGACCTCGGTGGCAGCGTCGGCGTACGCAGCCAGACCGGCAAGGGCAGTGTATTCACCATCGCGCTGCCGCTGACCCTGGCGATCATCGATGGCCTGGTTACCTCGGTCGGCGACGAACGCTACATCGTGCCGTTGATCTCCATCATCGAATCGCTGCGGTTGCGCCCGGAGATGGTGCGCAAGATCTCTGGCGGCGGCGAGGTGTTCCATTTTCGCGATGCCTACCTGCCGATCATGCGGCTGCACCGCGCGTTCGGCTGCGACACGGCGGTCACCGACATCGGTCGCGGCATCGTGGTGGTGGTCGAGGAAGAGGGCCGTCGCGTGGGTCTGCTGGTGGACGACCTGCTCGGCCAGCAGCAAGCGGTGGTGAAGTCGCTGGAGGCGCACTATCAGCGCGTGCAGGGTATTTCCGGGGCGACCATCCTCAGCAATGGTTCGGTGGCGCTGATCGTCGACGTCAGTGGCGTGGTGCAGCTGGCCCAGCACGGCAAGGCGAAGGCGGCCTGAGCAACACTTTCGTGATCCCGGTCGCGCACGGGGCGTCGGCGGCGACGCGTGCGCCAACGAGCTGGCAGGTTTTCGCAGCGCCTCGGCGCCGGGACGACGCCAATGGCATCGCCGTCGTGCTCAAGTTTCGCGATGTCGGGCCGACACAGTCCGGGAAACACAGCATTCGCGCAGCCCATCACGAGGGAACCCTCCCATGTACGAAAACGACCAGGGCACGATACCGACCGTGCAGCAACTCACATTCAGCCTGGCGGGCGAGGAATATGGCGTCGACATCCTGTCGGTGCGCGAGATCCGCGGCTGGTCGCGGGTGACGCGCATTCCGCAAACCCCCGCCTATCTGCTGGGCGTGTTGAACTTGCGCGGCGCCATCGTGCCGGTCATGGATCTGCGCCTGCGTTTCGGCATGGAGCGCGAGGCCTATGACGACAGCACGGTGGTGATCATCGTGGCCGTTGCCGAGCGGTTGTTCGGCATCGTGGTCGATGCCGTATCCGACGTGGCCGATATCGACCCGGCGGCGATCAAGCCGGTGCCGGACATGGGAGCGATCGTCGATACCCGTTACCTGAAGGGCCTGGCCACCCACGTCGAGCGCATGGTGATGCTGCTGGACGTGGAAAAGCTCATGCGTCCGGAAGACGTTGAAACGCTGGACGCGGCGCTGTCGCGGGTCCAGGAAGTCGAAGTTGCCGCCTGAATCGGGAAACACTCATGAAGAAAAAAAATATCCTGGCACGATTCGCCAAGCTGCCTACCTTGAGCGTCAAGGCCCGCCTGATCGGCGTGCTCGGCCTGCTCGGCGTGATGTTGATTGCCGGCGCCGTGCTCGGTCTGGGCGCCATGCAGATGCAGAACGAGGCCACCCGCCAGATCTACGAGGAACAGATGGTTCCGGCCAACCTGGCGTCCTCCATCGCGCAGCGTTCGCTGATGTCCTATATCGCCCTGGGTGAAGCTGCCGCGCTGATCACCCAGCCCGACCAGATGCAGCAGAAGATCGACGATTTCAACAAGGCGCAAATCGACATCACCGCGTTGCGCAAGAAGCTGGCCGCGATCCCGATGAATGGCCCGGTTGCCAAGCTGTACAAGGAATGGACCGCCACCGATACCGACATGCAGTCCAACAGCGAGGACATGCTGATGGCGCTGGTCGATCAGGACGAGAGCGCGCCCGACCTGCTGGACATGCAGTTGCGCCCCTTGATGATGGACCGTCAGATCCGGCTGGCCAACGTGATGGAGCAGCAGCGTGTCGACGCGCAGCAGAATTTCCAGCAACAGCGGAAGCACTACGAGGCGGTGCGTACGACCGCCCTGATTGCCCTGGTTACCGGCTTGCTGCTGTCCTTGATCATGGCGGTGTTGCTGATCCGCTCGATCACCGCTCGTCTGGCGCGGGTCGTGTCCTACGCCCATGCGATGGCCGAAGGGCGGCTGGGCCACGATATCCAGGTTGGCCGCCATGACGAGTTCGGCAAGCTCATCGACGCATTCCGGACGATGGATGAGCGCCTCAGCGAGATCGTCGGTGAGGTGCGCCAGGGTTCCGATGCGGTCAGCACTGCGGCGCAGCAGATCGCCCGCGGCAATGACGACCTCAGCCAGCGCACCCAGGAGCAGGCCTCCAGCCTGGAGGAAACCGCCTCCTCGATGGAGGAAATGACCTCCACCGTGAAACAGAACGCCGAGAACGCCAGCCATGCCAACCAACTGGCTCGCGGTGCCCGCGAGCAGGCCGAGCGTGGCGGCGAGGTGGCCGGCAAGGCGATTGCCGCCATGGCCGAGATCGACGCCTCCAGCCACAAGATCGGCGACATCGTGGGTCTGATCCAGGAGATCGCCTTCCAGACCAATCTGCTGGCGCTGAACGCGGCGGTGGAAGCGGCGCGCGCCGGCGAGCAGGGCCGCGGCTTTGCGGTGGTGGCCACCGAGGTACGCAGCCTGGCCCAGCGCAGTGCCGGCGCGGCCAAGGAAATCAAGGGCCTGATTACCGAAAGCGACGAAAAGGTACGTACCGGCTCGGAGCTGGTCAACCAGTCCGGCAAGGTCCTGGCCGAAATCGTCGACAGCGTGAAGAAGGTCACCGACATCGTGGCGGAGATTGCCGCGGCCAGCCAGGAGCAGTCCGCGGGCATCGACCAGGTCAACAACGCCGTGATGCAGATGGACGAGATGACCCAGCAGAATGCCGCGCTGGTGGAAGAGGCTTCGGCCGCAGCCCGCGCGATGCGCGAGCAGGCGGGCGAACTGAGCCGCCAGGTAGGCTTCTTCCAGCTCAACCACGACGGCAACGCCACCAGCAAGCCGGCACACACCGAAGCGGTGGCGGTGGAAACCGAGGCAGTGTTCGCCGCCGTGCGCAAGGCGCAGCCGGCGCGCGCGGTGGCCGAGGCGGACGCTGCCGCTGCTGGCGCGTGGAAGGAATTCTGAGATGGACGCGACGGCCGGCCTGACTCCCGGGGACCCTGCTGCGGCGGGCGACGGGCCTCGGCTGGGCGATGCAGAGTTTCAGTTCCTGCGCAAGTTTGTGCGCGAGCACTGCGGTATTTCGCTGGGCGAGCACAAGCGCCAGCTGGTGCAGGGGCGGCTGCTCCGGCGCCTGCGTGCGCTGGGGTTGAAGGAGTTTGGCAGCTACTGCGATCTGCTGCGGCGCGATCCGCTCAGCGAGCTTGGCGAACTGGCCAGCGTGATCAGCACCAATGTCACCTCGTTCTTCCGCGAAGTGCACCATTACGACTTGCTGGTGGACGAATTGCTGCCGCGGTGGCTCGAACAAAAGCGCCGTGAAGGCGCCCCGTTGCGCATCTGGTCTGCCGGTTGCTCCACCGGTGAAGAACCGTACGCGCTGGCGATGGTGTTGGCCGAGGCGGTCGAGAAGCATGGCGCCGGCGGGGTCGACGCGAAGATCCTCGCTACCGACCTGTCACCGCAAGCGCTGGAGACGGCACGCCGGGGCGTGTACCCGCTGGACCGTCTCGGCGGGCTCAGCGACGAGTACCGCCGCCGCTGGATGCTGCGCGGCACGGGCGAGTACGAAGGCCTGGCCAGCGTGCATCCGCGACTGCGCGAACTGGTCACCATCCAGCCGCTGAACCTGTTGCATGAGTGGCCGATGAAGGGACCGTTCGACGCGATCTTCTGCCGCAACGTGGTGATCTACTTCGACCAGCCCACCAAACAGCGGCTGTTCCGGCGTTATGCGGAGCTGCTTCCCGTGGGTGGCTATCTGTTCCTGGGACACAGCGAATCGCTGCACGGCATCAACGACGACTTCGAGTTGATCGGCCGTACCGTCTATCGGAGGCGCCGCTGATGAATGTCCAGGTTGCCGATCGGCGGGTGACGCCGGTCATTTCCCCGGCGCCCGCCGGCTTCGAGCATCTGCGCCGGTTCTGGGATCCGACCCATGGCTGCATGACGGTGAAGGTGCTGCCCGGCGAGTTCTACGTCAGCGCGCAGGAAGAAATGGTCAGCACCGTGCTGGGCTCGTGTGTTTCGGCCTGTATCCACGATGTCCGCCGCGGGCTCGGCGGCATGAATCATTTCATGTTGCCCGAGCCGGTCGGTGAACGGGACAGCTGGTCTTCCACGGTGGGGCGCGCGGCGCGCTATGGCAGCGACGCCATGGAGCAGTTGATCAACGCGATCCTCAAGGCGGGTGGGCAGCGTGCGGATATGCGCGTAAAGGTGTTCGGTGGCGGCCGCGTGCTGGCCCAGATGAGTGATGTCGGCAAGCGCAACATCGAGTTCGTGCAGCGCTATATCGCAACGGAGAACCTGACCGTGGTGGCCTCGGACCTGGGCAACGTGTACCCACGCCAGGTGCAGTTCTTTCCGCACAGCGGCAGGGCCCGGGTGCGCCTGCTGCATCGCAGCGACGACGTGCGGCTGGTGGCCGATGAGCGCGGTTACCTCAAGCGTTTGGCAAATGATCCGATAAAAGGTGAGGTCGAGCTTTTCTAGCCCCGCGTCGCGGGTGCGGTCTCGATACGGCGGCAACCCGTCAAGGCGGGTTTGCGGCTCCACGGCAAGGCGGGATTGAAACGCAATGGAAAGAGTGCGAGTTCTGGTGGTCGACGATTCCGCATTGGTGCGCAAGCTGATGTCGACCATGCTTGCCTGCGATCCGGCCATCGAGGTGGTCGGGACCGCCGCCGATCCGTTGATTGCGCGCGAGAAGATCAAGCAGCTCAATCCCGACGTGCTGACCCTGGATGTCGAGATGCCACGGATGGACGGCCTCACGTTCCTGGAGAACCTGATGCGGTTGCGACCGATGCCGGTGGTGATGGTGTCGTCGCTGACCGTCGAGGGTGCCGACGTCACCCTGCGTGCGCTGGAGCTGGGCGCGGTGGATTTTTTCGCCAAGCCGGAACACGACCTGGCCGCCCGCTTTGCCGAAAGCGCACAGGAGGTCTGCGAAAAGGTGAAGCTGGCCGCGCGCGCCAAACCGCGCGCTCGCACCACGGTACGCAAACTGGAAGTGACACCGCGGCTGTCTGCCGATGCGGTATTGCCGCGAGCGCAAAGCGCGGGCACCCGCGGGGGCAGCCCGATCATCGCCATTGGCGCATCCACCGGCGGGACCGAAGCCGTGCGGGTCGTGCTGGAATCGATGCCGCCCGACGCCCCGCCGATCCTTGTCACCCAGCATATTCCGGCTGCCTTCAGTGGCCCGTTTGCCGAGCGCATGGACCGTTGTTCGGCGATGCGTGTCTGCGAGGCGCGTGATGGTCAGCCGATCCAGTCCGGTCATGCCTACATCGCTCCCGGTGGGCAGCACCTGCTGATGATGTGGGATGGCGCAAAGTATGTCTGCCGTCTGCATGACGGCCCGCCGGTCAACCGGCACAAGCCCAGCGTCGATGTGCTGTTCCGCTCGATGGCTGCGAGCGCCGGCGCGGCCACCGTCGCAGCGCTGTTGACCGGCATGGGCGACGACGGCGCCCGCGGGTTGCTGGAACTGCGCCAGGCCGGCGCCGCCACGCTGGTGCAGGACGAGGACAGCTCGGTGGTCTGGGGCATGCCCGGTTCCGCCTGGAAGCTTGGGGCCGCCAGTGAAATGCATCCGCTCGACCACATCGCCTCGCGCCTGCTGGCGCTGGCGCATCAACCCCTTGCCAGCGCCGCACGCGGCTGAACCCAGGTATTCCATCATGGCTTTCAAGTCCCCGCTCTTCATCAAACGCCCGGTCATCGGTGGCACGGCCAGTGTGTTGGCGATGCTGTTGTCGCTGCTGTGGCATCCGGACTGGCTGGCGCCGCTGTTGGTGGCCGGACTGACCATCGTATGGATCGTGGAGGCGCGGCAGCGTCCACAACCCCCTGCTGCTTCCGCGACGACCAGTCATGCTGGCCCGGTACGCGAGGCGCTGGAGGACGTGCGCGGGGCGCTGGTCGACGAGCTTGGCCATGCCAGCCGCGAGCTGCATCAGGGACTGGGCCTCCTGCGCGATGCCGTGTCCGAGCTGGGCGGGGGCTTCGATGGCCTGTCCAACAAGACCGCGCTGCAACAGTCCCTGCTCAAGCAGATCATCGAGGTTCAGGATGGCGGCGTCTCGATCCAGGATTTCGCTGCGCGCACCGGCGACCTGCTGCAACACTTCGTCGGCATGATCGTGCAGATGTCGCGCGAGAGCCTGCGCATCGTCTATCGCATCGATGGCATGGCCAGGGAGATGGATGCCGTATTCGGCCTGCTGAAAAACGTCAACACGATTGCCGAGGAAACCAACCTGCTGGCGCTGAACGCCGCGATCGAAGCGGCGCGCGCCGGTGAATCGGGCCGCGGCTTTGCGGTAGTGGCTGGCGAGATCCGCAATCTGGCCAGCAACTCCAACCAGTTCAACGAACAGATCGGCAGCCACGTCGAACGCGCCCGCGGCGCGATGGAACAGCTGCGCGGCCTGGTTGGCGCCATGGCCTCGCAGGATCTCAACGTGGCGCTTGCGGCCAAGGGCGGCATCGACGCAATGATGTCGCACGTCACCGAAAGCGACGCGAGGACCAATGCCGTGGCCGACCAGGTCGTGGAGATCAACCGCGGCCTGGGCAGCGATGTTTCCACCACCATCCGCTCGCTGCAGTTCGAGGACATTCTGCGTCAGCTGATCACGCAGACGCGCTCGCGGCTGGTGGAACTGCAGGAAATAACCTCCGAATGTACCCGTGACATCGAAGAACTGGCGTGTGCGCCGATGGACGCCGAAGCCCTGGATGAACGCGCCCAGCGCGTGCGCAGCCGCCTGGCCGTCCAGCGTGAAAAGGCCCGTCTGCGCTCGCGTGGCCCGGCCCTGCAAAGCTCGATGGATGCCGGCGAGATCGAACTCTTCTGAAGGACAACATCATGATCGTTCACCACGACAGCGAGCACGATTGCCTCACCCTGCAACTGGGCGAGCGCTTCGACTTCAGCATCCACCGCGACTTCCACGACGCCTGCCTCGGCGATGGCCGGGTGGCGCGCAGCTACCTCATCGATCTTGGCGAGGTCACCCGCATGGACAGCTCCGCGCTGGGCATGCTGTTGCTGCTGCGCGAGCATGCCGGTGCCGAGCGCGCCGATATCCGCATCGTCAACGCGGGAAGCGAGTTGCGCGGTACGCTTCGAGTCGCCGGTTTCGACAAGCTGTTCGTGTTGCACTGATGGCTTGAACGGAGATCGACCACCTGCTTCGGGCGCCGGCAAGCGCCCGGTGACGCTCTCGCTGCGTTGTTCACGAGCCACGGGCAGTCCGGACGAAGGTCAGCGCGTCCGTAGGCGCAGGGGCTGCGGCTCCGGTGCCGTGGGCGAATCGCCATAAGGGTCGTACTGACAGAAAAAAGGCTCCTTGCGGAGCCTTTTTTCTGTCAGCGTGCGCGCGGCTCACCAGGTGCGCACATCGACCACGCTGGCGGTGAAGCTTGCGATGTTCGTCTGATAATGGAACAGGCGGCCAAGGTCGAATCGCACGACCTGCCCGGGCGTGATGTTGGAGGTGCCTGCGGGCCATGCCTGCTTGGATTGCAGCACGTTTCCGGCGTCGTCCTTGATTTCGACGCGGATCTGCGCGGCTGAGGAGTCGCTGCAATTGTTCATCAGCTGCCCGCGCAGGCTGAGTTTTCCGGTCAGCCCCTTGGCGGCCGACGGCGTGAATTCCGTGATCGCGAAATCCTTGATGGTGCACTCGGCATGGGCGGCAAGTGGCGCCAGCAACAGAATGGAAGATATGAGCAGGCTTTTCATAGGTCGTAGCATCCCCGGGTCGTTTTGGTGTGGGTACCACCCTGATCGACCGATCGGATGCAATCTTTAGGACGTCTTCGCCCGTGGTGCAGCTATCGGGGGAACTGGTGCCGTCTACAGCCAGCGCGCGCGCTTGAGCACTGCATAGATGCCGCCAACGACGCCGCCCATGACCACGATGACCGCAGGGTAGGCCCAGGGCTGGCCGAGTTCGGGCATATGCTGGAAATTCATGCCGTACCAGCTGGTGAGCAGGGTCGGCGCGGCGAGCATGGCGGCCCAGCCGGCCAGCTTCTTCATCACCTCGTTCTGGCGCAGGCTGACCAGCGAGAGGTTGACGTTGATTGCGGCGGTCAGCATCTCGCGCATCGCGCCGATCGCCTCGTTGACGCGGAAGGCGTGGTCGTAGACGTCGCGGAAATACGCGTGTAGTTCCTCGGGGATCAAGTTTGGGTGCAGCCGGATCAACTGCTGCAGCATGTCCTGCAAAGGCGCCACTGCCAGCCGCAGCGTCATCAGGTCGCGCTGCATGTCGTAGAGGCGGCGTACCGTACTGCTCTTGAACGTGTCGCCGAAGATGTCCTGTTCGAGTTGCTGCACTTCTTCCCGGAAGTCACGCACGATCGGCAGCAAGTTGTCGACGATGAAGTCGAGCACCCCGTACAAGCCATAGCTCGGGCCGTGCGCCAGCAGTTCGGGAGTTTGCTCGCAGGTGCGTCGCGCGGGGGCGTACGAGAGCGAAGCACCGTGGCGAATGGTGACCAGGTAGCGCGGGCCGAGAAAGATATGGGTTTCGCCGAATTCCAGCTCGCCGTCGATCAGCTGAGCGGTCTGCACCACCAGGAACAGCGAGTCGCCATAGGCTTCGAGCTTGGTGCGCTGGTGTGCGCTGTGGGCGTCCTCGATGGCCAGATCGTGCAGACCGAATTCATCCTGCAATTTTTCCAGCAGCAGTTCGTCCGGTTCGTGCAGGCCGACCCAGACAAACGTATCCGGCGCCTGCAAGGCGTCGCTGATTGCATCCAGGCTGATTTCGCCCACCCGCTTGCCGTCGCGATGATAGGCGATGCAGTTCACCACCATCGGCTCGTCGGGGGGCGACAGTGCGGCAGGCGGTGGGATCAGGTCCATGCGCGCATCATGCCGTGCCTGGTGTGGTGGGGCAACGCACCAGGGCATTGCCGGATCAGCGATTGCGCCGCAGGCTCCATGCCAGCGCCAGCCAGCCGGGCAGGGCGAACAGCAGCCACGGCTGGTTCTGTTGCACGGTACCCGGCAGCAGGTGCAGCGCCACGGCGGCGATCATGGCAAGCAGTTGCACGGCGATGACGCCGTCGATGAAGCGCGAGGCGGCGAAGCCGCGGCGGGCGCGCCACAGCGTTGGCAGCAGCAGGAAGGCCAGCGGATTGAACAGCAGCAGGTTGGCATTGGCCCAGGCCGCATGGTGGCTGGTCAGCGTCCACAGTGCCAGCAGGAACAGGCCGACCAGCCCGGCCAGGACCAGGAATACCGTGCCGAGCAGGGCGTAGCCAGTCGGCCACAGGCGCCGTAACAGCACGATCGTCGCCGCGAACAGCAGGCCCGCCGCGCCTAGCGGCAGACGCAGGTCGGGGGGCGACTCGGGCGGCGCGTTCAGGCGGTTGGGCGAGATAATCCGCTCGCTCTGCACCAGCGCTCTGGCGCCGCCGACGGGGTCGCTGATCCGCACGTGGCGCAGCTGCGACTGCAACACCGAGGGCAGGAAGCTTTCCTGCCACGCATTCAAGGGCTGGTCGGCGTATGGCCCCAGGCCGAGATCCAGCAGCAGCATCAGCCAGGGCTGGGCGCTCATCAGGCGTACCGTCTGCTGGCGATAAGTCATGTCGTCGGGACGCGCCTCGAGTTGGGTTTTCAGCGCGTCTTCGAGCACGGCGTTCAGCGCATCGCGCACGCGGGTAGTGCAATTGTCGGCGTAGTAATCGTAGTTGTAGCCCACGTTCTGCGGGCGCAGATTCCACAGCAGGTTGTCGCGCAACTCGGCGGCCTGGTCGGCATTCAGCGCCAGTCGCTGGCGCGTCACCGAACGGCCGACCTGCATGTAGTAGTCCTCTTCCAGGGCGCTTGGCTCGGCGTCCATCATGTAGCGCATGTGGCCGCGGGCGAAATTCAGGACGAAATTCTTTTCGGCGAAATCGAATACGCCGTAATTGAAGTTGACCGATTCGCCCGAGGCGCGATCGCGCAACTCGATGGCGTCATGGCCGAAGCGTTCCCAGTAGATTTCGCCAGCGCCGTAGGTGATCAGCGACACCTCCAGGTCGGCACCTGGCGCGTCGGCGATACCGGCGCGGGCGGGTGCGAAGGTGGCCAGTATCAGGACCACGAAGACCATGGTGGCGCGATGGAGGAGGTTCATGCGGCGGGGTCAGGAAGCCAGCATGCCGGGTTGCCGCGCCACGCGGAATTGCTGCACACGGCGGTCATCGGCTTCGGTGACCAGGAACAGGTAGTCGCCAATGATCACTTCCTCGCCGACTTCGGGCAGGTGGCCGAACTCGGAAGTCACCATGCCGCCGACGGTGTCGTATTCCTCGTCGGGAAAGCTGGCCCCGGTCTGTTCGTTGAAATCCTCGATCGGGGTCAGTGCGCTCACCAGCCAGTCGCCGCCGGGCTGCTGGTGCATCAGCTCGGGTTCCTCGTCATCGTGCTCGTCGTCGATCTCGCCGACGATTTCCTCCAGCACGTCCTCGATGGTGACCAGGCCGGCTACGCCGCCGTATTCATTGACCACCAGCGCCATGTGGTTGCGCGTAAGCCGGAACTCTTCCAGCAGTACATTCAATCGCATCGATTCGGGGATCAGCACTGCCGGGCGCAGGATCGCGCGGATGTCGAAGTGCGCGGCGGCGCCGAAGAATTTCAGCAGGTCCTTGGCCAGCAGGATGCCGAGGATCTCGTCCTTGTCCTCGCCATGCACGGGGAAGCGCGAGTGGCCGGACTCGACCACGGTGGCCAGCAGTTCGGACAGTGATGCGTCGATGGCGAGCATCACGATCTGCGCGCGTGGCACCATGACATCGTCGACGTCGAGCTCGGTGACCTTGATCGCACCCTCGACCATGGTGAGGGTGTCGGCGGACAGCAGTCCGTTGGTCTGGGCCGCACGCAACTCCTCAAGCAACTCGTTGCGGGTGCGCGGCTCTCCGGAAAACAGGTGACCCAGTCGATCCCACCAGGTACGGTGGGCCGGGCCGCTGGTACTGCCAGGGTCGTCGTTCATTACTCGTTTGGATTCTGCCCGGGATCAGGCGGGAGCTCGATTCTAGCGGAAAAGTCCAGTCGCTTCAGGGCACAAGCCTCGTGGCGACTACCGCCACGGATCCGCCGTCCGCGATGCCGGGGAGGGAACACGGCGGTTCAGACGTAAGGGTCGGCAATGCCGAGGTCGGCCAGGACGCGGGTTTCCAGCGCTTCCATGATGATCGCTTCAGCGTCGTCGATATGGTCGTAACCGAGCAGGTGCAGCACCCCGTGGATGGTCAGGTGCGCCCAGTGATCGCGTGGTGTCTTGTCCTGCTCGGCGGCCTCGCGCCGCACCACCGGGGCGCAAATGGCCAGATCGCCGATCAGTGGCGCGGTGACGCCGGGCGGCAATTCCGCCGGGAACGACAGCACATTGGTGGCGTAATCCTTGCCGCGATAGTTGCGGTTGAGCGCGCGGCCTTCATCGACGTCGACGATGCGGATGGAGAGTTCGGCCGGCTTGCGCCGCTTCGCCGCGCGCAGCGCCGCCTCGGCCCAGCGACGGAAGCTGGCCGGTGCGGGCATCCCCGCGCGCGGCACTGCATAGCCGACATGCAGTTGCAGCAAGCTGCCGGAGTGCGTGCTCATGCCTCGTCCGCGTCCTTCTGCTCGAACGCCTCATAGGCGCGCACGATCTTCGCCACCAGCGGGTGGCGCACCACGTCGCGCGAGGTGAAGAAGGTGAAGCTGATGCCGGCCACCCCGCGCAGCACCTCAATCGACTGACGCAAGCCCGAACGAGTACTGCGCGGCAGGTCGACTTGGGTGACGTCGCCGGTGATCACTGCCACTGTGCCGAAGCCGATCCGGGTCAGGAACATCTTCATCTGCTCGACCGTCGTGTTCTGCGCCTCGTCGAGGATCACGTAGGAGTCGTTGAGCGTGCGTCCGCGCATGTAGGCCAGCGGGGCGATCTCGATCACATTGCGTTCGATCAGCTTGGCGACCCGCTCGAAGCCGAGCATCTCGTACAGTGCGTCGTACAGCGGTCGCAGGTAAGGGTCGACCTTCTGCGACAGGTCGCCGGGCAGGAAGCCGAGCTTCTCGCCGGCCTCGACCGCGGGGCGCACCAGGATCAGCCGCTGCACCCGGTTTGCCTCCAGCGCCTCCACCGCACAGGCCACCGCCAGATAGGTCTTGCCGGTGCCGGCCGGGCCCACGCCGAAGTTGATGTCGTGGGTGGCGATCGCGTGCAGGTAACGCGCCTGGTTCGGGCCGCGACCCTTGATCACGCCGCGCTTCACCTTGATGACCACTTCCTGGGTGCCTTCGATATCGGCGGCCAGCGCATCGATGCCGGATTCGGCCAGCTGCAGGTTGATCTTCGGTCCGGTCAGTGCTTCCTTTTCGGTGCTGGCGTAGAGCGCACGCAATACTTTCTCCGTGGCCCTGGCCGCGCCGTCCTCGCCGATCACCTGGAAGATGCCGCCGCGATGGTTGATCTCCACCCCCAGGCGCAGCTCGATCTGGCGCAGGTGTTCGTCGAACGGCCCGCACAGGTTGGCGAGACGGGCGTTGTCTACCGGGTCGAGCGCGAAATCGCGCTGGTTGATGCCGTTGGTCATGGATTCTGCGCAGGGTTTCAGGACTGAGTCCTTCTCCCTGCGGGAGAAGGTGTCGACAGGCGGATGAGGGTCAAGGCGTGCGCGCGGGTGGTTCTCGCGGCACGCTCAAAGCGCTGGCCGGTTTCAAGCCAGCGCGTCCTCGCCAAGCCGCACCCGCCCGCGCAGTGAGTTGGCCATGGCTTCGGTGACTTCCACGTCGACGAACTGGCCGATCAGGCGTGGATTGCCGGGAAAGTTCACGTAACGCATGTTCTCGGTGCGGCCAGTCAGCTCGCTGGAGTCACGTGTGCTGGGCTTTTCCACCAGCACGCGTTGCACGCTGCCGATCATCGCCTGGCTGATCTTCTTCGCGTTGGCGTTGATCGCGCCCTGCAGCCGCATCAGTCGCTGGTGCTTCTCCGCCGCTGGCGTGTCGTCGGCCAGGCCTGCCGCCGGCGTGCCGGGGCGGGCGGAAAAGATGAAGGAGAAGCTCTGGTCGAAGCCGATATCCTCGATCAGCTTCATGGTCTTGCCGAAGTCCTCCTCGGTCTCGCCGGGGAAGCCGATGATGAAGTCGGACGAGATGCAGATGTCCGGCCGCACCGCGCGCAGCTTGCGGATCTTCTGCTTGAATTCGAGCGTCGTGTAGCCGCGCTTCATCGCGCTGAGGATGCGGTCCGAGCCGGCCTGCACCGGGAGATGCAGGTAGTCGGCCAGCTGCGGCACGCTGGCATACGCCTCGATCAGCGAGTCGGAGAACTCCAGCGGATGCGAGGTGGTGAAGCGGATGCGGCCGATCCCGTCGATCTGCGCGATGGCATGGATCAACACGGCCAGGTCGGCGATGCCGCCGTCATGGGTGGAGCCGCGATACGCGTTGACGTTCTGGCCGAGCAGGTTGACCTCGCGCACGCCCTGTGCGGCAAGTTGAGCCACTTCCACCAGCACGTCGTCGAACGGGCGGCTGATCTCCTCGCCACGCGTGTACGGCACCACGCAGTAGCTGCAGTACTTGGAGCAGCCTTCCATGATCGAGACGAAGGCGGTCGGGCCCTCGGCACGTGGCTCCGGCAGACAGTCGAATTTCTCGATCTCGGGGAAGCTGATGTCGACCTGGGGCAAGCCGCTGGCGCGCTGGCGCTCGATCAACTCGGGCAGACGGTGCAGGGTCTGCGGGCCGAACACCAGATCCACATAAGGCGCGCGCTTGACGATGGCCGCGCCTTCCTGCGACGCCACGCAACCGCCCACGCCGATCAGCACCGGCTTGCCATCGCGCTTGTGCTGCTTCCAGCGGCCGAGCTGGCTGAACACTTTTTCCTGTGCCTTCTCGCGGATCGAGCAGGTATTGATCAGGATCACGTCTGCCTCGGACTCGTCCAGGGTCAGTTCCATGCCGTGCGACGCGCGCAGCACGTCGGCCATCTTGGCCGAGTCGTACTCGTTCATCTGGCAGCCGTGGGTCTTGATGAAGAGTTTGCCGCTCATCGCATGCACACCGTGGTTCGTCGATCAGGAACTGAAATCCGCTGAACCACGCAGTGTACCCTCGTGGCAGCGTGCCTGCCAGATCAAGCACTTGCAATGTTTGCAGTGCCCGCCCCACCAAGATCGTGGAGTGAGACGTGGGCACTTGGCGCTGGGGGCACATGGCGGCACACTGCGTCCATGTCCGGTGTCGCCAGCCACAGGGGAAGCGTCGATTGGCCAGTTCGCGGCTTCCCGTCACGTTTGATCCTTGCCGGGATCGCGCTGCTGGCTGCCTGGGTTTATGGCCCGGCGGCGTACGCGGGTACCCTGTACCAGTGCACCGGTAGCAGCGGCGAAGCCGTTTATAGCAGCAGCCGGGCCGGTTACCACGATTGCCGCGCGATCAGCAGTTATGCCGAGCCGAAGGCGCGCCGCGGCGCGCCGCCGCGCCAGCGCACCTCGCTGACCGGGGTGGACGGAACGGTCGCCACCACGGCACGCAGCCTGTTTGCCGACGGCGAACGGCCAGTCTCGCTCGTCGATGTGCACGGCAGCGTCGCCACCAGCGGGCAGGCGGTGGGCTCGGCAAAAATGGAGCGCCCATCCCTGGCTGCCGTGGGCGGTTCGGCCGCGACCACGGCCCAGTTGCCGTTGGCGGCTGCCGCAGCCGGCACGCCGCCGGGCCAGTGGCGCTATCGCGAGTCGCATGGCGAGGCTGTACCGGCGGCCGCACCGGCAGTGGCAGCCGCGCCGGCCGATCGGGTGCTGCGCGGGGCGGTCTATCGCGTCGTGCGTGCGGATGGCAGCGTGGAGTACACGAACGTGCGCCCGGGTGGCGGCAAGGGACGGGCGGTAACCATGCTGTTCAGCTACATCTCCACCTGCGTCGCCTGCAATCTTCACTCGACGATCCGCTGGAACAGCATCGCGCTGAACCTGGATGCGTATGCCGACACGATCCGCTCGGCCAGCATCGAGTACGGTGTCGACGAGGCCTTCCTGCGCGCGGTCATCCACGCCGAGAGCGCATTCAATCCGCGCGCGCTGTCGATCAAGGGCGCACAAGGCCTGATGCAGCTGATGCCGGGTACCGCCAGCGACATGGGCGTACTGGACGCATTCAATTCCGACCAGAATATCCGTGGTGGCGCCCGCTACCTGAGCCTGCTGCTGCACGACTTCAACGGCAACGAACGGCTGGCCGCGGCCGCGTACAACGCTGGCCCGGGCGCGGTGCAGCGCTACCAGGGCGTGCCGCCCTACGCCGAGACCCAGGTGTACGTGGAACGGGTGGAGACCCTGCGCAAGCGCTACGGAGCCGCGATCCATCCGCCGCTCGCCTCACGTGGGGCGGGTTAAAGGAACCTGCCGGTCGCGCTACCGGCGCAGGCTACGGTTGCGGCATGGAGTCGCCGTGCATTGCCGGCCGTTGCACCAAGGTGACCTCGACCCGGAACGGAGCGCCGTTGCGCAGGCCGGCGATTTCAACCTCGCTGCCGGGCTTCATGGCGGCCTCGCGCCGGCGCAGGTCGGCCGGGCCGAGGATGTCGTCGTTGCCGAAGCGCAACAGGATGTCGCGCGGCCTGATGCCGGCCTGCGCCGCCGGGCCACCGGGGTACACCGAAGCCACCTGTGCGCCGCGCGCCGCTGCCGGCAGCCCGCTGTTGGCGGCTACCGGCACAAACGCATAATCGGCACCAATCCAGCCGCGCACCACGTGCCCGGTGGTGATCAGTTGGTCCAGCACCTTGGTGGCGGTCGCCACCGGGATGGCAAAACCGATACCTTCGGCGTTGACCGCCTGGCCCTTGCCGATCAGCAAGGTATTGATACCGACCAATTCGCCCCTGGTGTTGACCAGCGCGCCACCGGAATTACCCAGGTTGATCGCCGCGTCGGTCTGGACGAAGTCCTCGGCGCTGGAGCTGTTCAGCTGCCGTCCGATGGCGCTGACGATACCCATGGTGACGGTCTGGTTGAGTCCGAACGGATTGCCGATCGCCAGCACCACGTCGCCCGGACGCAACTGCTGGGGACTGGCCATGCGGATCACAGGCAGATTGCTGGCGTCGATTTTCAGGACGGCCAGGTCGGTTTCCTGGTCGGAGCCGACCAGGTGGGCCTGGGCGATGCGGCCGTCATACAGCAGCACCTGGATGTCGGCCGCGTTGGCGATCACGTGGTTGTTGGTCAACACGTAGTCGTGGCCGCGGGCATTGACGATCACGCCCGAACCCAGGGTCTGCTCACGATGCTGGTAGGTCGTGGGCTGGCCGCCGAACAACTGTTGCAGCACCGGGTTGTCGTACATGCGCAGGGCTTGCTCGGTGACGATCTTGTTGGCATAGATGTTCACCACCGATGGAGCGGCAGCGGCCACCGCATCGGCGTAGGATGCCGGTGCCACATTGACGGGGCTGGTGTTCACTGGCGGGGCCAGCCCGAACTGCGCGCGCAGCCGTTCGCCGCTGCCGGGCCAGAACAGGCTGATCACGAAAGCCAGCGCCAATCCGAGGATGACGAAGCGGGCAATGAACAGAAAGGTGCCGGCGGCATGTTTCATGTAGAGAGGGAAATGTTCCGGCGAGTCGTGGCAAAGAGTTGTCGGGCAGTCCCGGCAGGCATCCGCTTTATTGTACGGGGCCGCCGCTGACGCTACACTAACGCGATTTTTGCGGGGTCTGAAACCCCCACCCTGGCGTGACTTTGCAAGTACTGGAGAGCCTGATGGCGAACGAAGTCGTCGATCACGGCCGCCGCCGATTCCTGACAGCGACCACTGCCGTGGTCGGTGGCGTCGGAATCGTTTCGGCAGCTGTGCCCTTCATCAAGTCGTGGGAACCCAGCGCGCGCGCCAAGGCCGCCGGTGCTCCGGTCACCCAGTCGCTGAAGAAGATCGAGAAAGGTCAGCAGCTGATCGTGGCCTGGCGCAGCCTGCCGGTCTTCATCGTCAATCGCACGCCGGAGCAACTGGCGGAATTGCCGAAGGTTGATCCGTTGCTGGCCGACCCCAGGTCGGAAGTCGACCAGCAACCGAAGTACGCGCAGAACGAAACGCGTTCGATCAAGCCTGAGTGGCTGGTCATGGTCGGCATCTGCACCCACCTGGGTTGCGTGCCGGACTTTCATGGCGAGATCAAGCCGGAGCCGTTCGACCCGAAATGGAAGGGTGGCTACTACTGTGCCTGCCACCATTCGCGTTACGACATTGCCGGCCGCGTCTACAAGAACGTGCCAGCGCCGAAGAACATGGAGATTCCGCCATATCACTTCGTCGACGACATGACCGTGCAGATTGGCGTGGATCCGAAGGAGGCTGGCTGATGGCCAACGTATTCAGCAATATCGGCGCCTGGGTCAACGAGCGTGCGCCGGGCATGATGCCGATGTATCGCGCGCACATGACCGAGTACTACGCGCCGAAGAACTTCAACCTCTGGTATTACTTCGGCTCGCTGGCGATGTTGGTGCTGGTCAACCAGATTGTCACCGGCATCTTCCTCACCATGAACTACAACCCGAGCGCGGAAGGAGCCTTCGACTCGGTGCAATACATCATGCGTGACGTGGAGTGGGGCTGGCTGATCCGCTACATGCACTCCACCGGCGCCTCGCTGTTCTTTGTGGCAGTGTTCCTGCACATGTTCCGCGGCATCATGTACGGCTCGTACAAGAAGCCACGCGAGCTGGTGTGGCTGCTGGGCATGCTGATCTTCCTTGTGCTGATGGCCGAGGCCTTCATGGGCTACGTGCTGCCATGGGGCAACATGTCGTTCTGGGGCGCCAAGGTGATCATCTCCCTGTTCGGCACGATTCCCTACATCGGCAATGCGCTGGTGGACTGGATCATGGGCGATTTCCTGCCCGGCGATGCCACGCTGAACCGCTTCTTCGCCCTGCACGTGGTCGCGTTGCCGCTGGTCTTGCTGCTGCTGGTGGTGCTGCATATCGCCGCTTTGCACGAGGTGGGCTCCAACAACCCGGACGGCGTCGAGATCAAGAAGGGCCCCAAGGGCAACCGCTGGGATGCGCTGAAGCCGGCCGACGGCATTCCGTTCCATCCGTACTACACGGTGAAGGACCTGGTCGGCGTGGGTGTGTTCCTGCTGATCGCCGCTTTCATCATCTTCTTCGCGCCAACCCTGGGTGGCTGGTTCCTGGAGCACGACAACGCGATTCCCGCGAATAATCTGCTGACTCCGACCGAGATCAAGCCGGTGTGGTACTTCACGCCGTTCTACGCGATCGTGCGGATGATTCCATCGTTCCTCGGCAGCGCGGTGTGGGGCGTGATCGCGATGTTCGGTTCGATCGCCGTGCTGTTCATGCTGCCCTGGCTGGATCGCACCAAGGTCAAGTCGATCCGCTATCGCGGTACCGGCTACAAGGTGGCGCTGGGGATCTTCGTGCTGTCGTTCTTCGGGCTTGGCACCGTGGGTGCGGGTATCACGGCCGAGGTCATTCCGGCGTGGTTCGGCGATGTCAACCTCACCACCTGGGAGAATCTGTTCGGCCGGCTGATGACGCTGCTGTACTTCGGCTTCTTCGCCTTCCTCTGGGCCTATACCTATTTCGGCTGGGAGAAGACCAAGCCGGTTCCGGATCGGGTGACCACGCATGACTAAGCCGCAGACCACGATGAAGCATTTTCTTTCCGGCGTCGCACTGACGTTCGGCCTGCTGGTCGGCACCGTGCCGGTGCACGCCGAGGGCGGCCAGCCTGCCCTGATGAGGTCCGGCGCCGACGTACGCGACCAGGCCTCGCTGCAGCGCGGAGCCCAGTTGTACTTCAATTACTGCGTCGGCTGCCATTCGCTGAAGTACATGCGCTATTCGCGCATGGCCGAGGACCTGGGCCTGACCGAAGACGAGGTCATGCAGAACCTCAACTTCACCGGGGCGAAGTTCCAGGAACCGGTCATTTCGCCCATGCCGGCAGATCTGGGGACGACCTGGTTCGGCAAGGCTCCGCCGGATCTGTCGCTGGAAGTGGAGGCAAAGGGTGCGGACTGGGTCTACACCTATCTCAACTCCTTCTATCTCGATCCGCACAGCCCGATCGGCTGGAACAACCCGCTCCTGCCGAATGTCGCGATGCCGTTCCCGCTGTGGGAGCTGCAGGGCATGCAAACGGCGCTGATGACACCGGCAAAGGACGGCCAGAGTGCAACAGTGGAAAAACTGGCGCTGTCGCATCCGGGCAAGATGACCCCGGCACAGTTCCAGCAGGCCACCCGTGATCTGACCGGCTTCCTGCAGTACGTCTCCGAACCGGCTGCTTTGCAACGTCACCACTACGGCATCTGGGTCATGCTGTTCCTGGCCTTGTTCACGTTCCTGGCCGTCTTGCTCAAGAAGGAATTCTGGAAAGACGTCCACTGAGCCGGATGGCACTCAAAGAACGCGGCGGCCACGAGCCGCCGCGTCTGTCTCAACGATGGGGAATCGCGCATGGTTCAAAGCCCCCGCTTGCGTAACGCATTGACGCTGTACACCACGGTCGATGACATCCAGTGTCATCGTACCCGGATGGTGCTGGCCGCCAAGGGGGTCAGTTACGAGCGGGTGCTGGTCGATCGTGCCAGGCCGCCGCAGGATCTGATCGACCTGAACCCGTATGGCAGCACGCCGACCCTGGTCGATCGCGACCTGACCTTGTTCGATACCGCGGTGGTATGCGAATACATCGACGAGCGTTACCCGCACCCGCCCTTGATGCCGATCGATCCGCAATCGCGCGCGCGACTGCGGGTGGCGGCGGTGCGGATCGAGAAGGACTGGTTGCCCGAGGTCGACACGATCCGTGCCGGTGGTCGCCCGGCGGACGCCGCACGCAAGCGTCTGCGCGAGCAGTTGTTGTCCACCGTGCCGCTGTTCAAGGCCTCGAAGTTCTTTCTCAACCCCGAAATGAGCCTGGCCGATTGCCTGGTGGCGCCGGTGATCTGGCGACTGCCCTGGCTGGAGGTGGAGCTGGGTCGCGAGGGCAAGCCGATCATCGACTATGGCGAACGTCTCTTTCACAGCCAGGGCTTTGCGCGCAGCATGACTGATGAAGAAACGGCGATGCGGCAGGTCCATGAGCGAGCATGACGGCGTGACCATGACTTCGAATCGCCCGTACCTGTTGCGCGCGATTTACGACTGGATCAGCGACAACGAGCTGACGCCCTACATCCTGGTTGACGCCGGCATGGCCGGCGTGCGGGTTCCGCCGCAGGTGATCCAGAACGGCCAGGTCGTGCTGAACCTGGCTACGCGCGCGGTAGCGAATCTCGATCTCGGCAACGAGTGGATCAGTTTCCAGGCGCGGTTTTCCGGGGTCAGCCAGGCAATCCAGATCCCGGTGCAGGCGGTGCTGGCGCTGTACGCACAGGAAAACGGACAGGGCATGATGTTTCCCGCCGACGGCGAAGGGGGCGACACGCCACCACCCGTACCGCCACCCGATGGTCCCACGCCGACTACTGACGACGGCCGCGACAAGCCCAAGCGTGGCGCGCCGCATCTGCGGGTGGTGAAGTAGCGCAGCGGGCCGGCGGCGTCAGTTCAGCCGGTCGTCCTGGCGCCGTCGCAGTGCCACGACCTTGCCGGATATTGATGGCGGCGCAGCACCGGCGCTGCCGCCGGGAGGCAGCAATTCGATGGTGGGAAGGCTCAGGCTGCTGAGCGCGTCGCCGATCATCCACAGTCGGCCCGATTCGCGATCATGCCCGTTGATGCTCACCTCGAACCCGTAGCAGCGTTCGACCCGGCGCAGGCCGTTGACCCGGCGCAGGCGCAGGCCACGCAGGCCGACCGTCTCATCGAGTAATTGCAGTCCGTGCAACTGGCATTGTTGCCGCGCTTCGCGCACCGCGCGCTCGCGCGCCACGCTGAGTTTCAGCCACAGCCCCACGGTGGAGCCGAGCAACAACAGCAGCAGGAGGTCGGACAAGTTGGACATACGCCCAGTGTGTGGGTGCGTGCGCCTGGGCGCAAGCCGGCGTTCAGTCCAGCTTCAATCGCAACGACAGGTCGACGGCGTGTACGTGCTTGGTCAGCGCCCCGACCGAGATGAAATCCACGCCGGTACGGGCGAAGTCGCCGATGGTGTGCAAGTCGACGTTGCCGGAAACCTCCAGGGGCACGCGCCCGGCGACGCGGGCTACCGCTTCACGCATCTGCGCGATCTCGAAATTGTCCAGCATGATGCGGTCCACGCCCGCCTGCAACGCCTGCTCAAGCTCGGCGAGGCTCTCCACTTCCACTTCCAGCGGCAGGTCGGGGTGAAGCTGGCGCGCCGCGGCCACCGCGGCGGCAATGCTGCCGGCGGCAATGATGTGATTTTCCTTGATCAGGATCGCGTCGTACAAACCCATGCGCTGGTTGTGGCCGCCGCCGCAGCGCACGGCGTATTTCTGGGCTGCGCGCAGGCCGGGTACGGTCTTGCGCGTGTCCAGCACGCGTACCTTCGTGCCGGCCACGGCGGCGACGTAGTCGGCAGTCGTCGTGGCGGTGGCGGACAGCAGTTGCAGGAAGTTCAGCGCCGACCGTTCCGCGGTGACCAGGGAGCGGGCGCGCCCGGACAGGTGGCAGACCAGTGTGCCGGGCGATACCCGGTCGCCGTCGCGCACCAGCCAGTCGATGTGCACAGAAGGATCGATCTGTCGGAAACAGGCGTCGAACCAAGCACTGCCGGCGATCACCGCAGCGTCGCGACAGGTCAGTCGGGCCTGCGCACGCGCCTCGGCCGGCAGCAGTCCGGCGGTGGCATCGCCCTGGCCGAGGTCTTCGGCCAGGGCATGTTCGACATCGGTAGCAACCTGTGCGGCATCGGGCGGCGCAAACGTTGACGTGGGGCTCATCCGGCGCCCGTCGAGGGAGCTGCAGTGGCGTCGGTGCGTGCATCTTCGGCCTGGCTGAGCTTGCCGACGATCGCGCTCATCGCGCGGTCGAACAAGGCGTTGGCGGCCAGGACGCGGGCGCGCCCGTCGGTGAACAGCGTGGCCAGTTCGTGCGGGGCGTAGTCGGCCACTTTCAGGCCGCGCCGGTTGACGAACAGATAACGGCCGCTCATCGGGCTGATCCAGGAAAGCTTGGCCCGCGCCGCCGGCTCGTCTGCGAGCGTGAACTCAAGCCAGTTGCCCGGCTGAAGCGCCTGCACCTGGTGCCATTCGGGGCTGTCCGGAGGAACTTCGGCCAGTTCCTCTTCCTCGAGGATGTTTTCCGGCGTCGCCTGCTGGTCGATCACCGGCTGAATGCTGTCCGGGATCGCCAGCATCGCAGCGTCTTCCTCGGTCGTGGCGACATTTGCCGGTTCGCCTTGCTCAGGTGGCTCGCCCAGCTGCTGGCGGTAATACGCATGCAACTGACCAAGCAACCGCTCGACATCCTGTTCCTGGAATGCCACGTTGGCCAGGCCGTGGCGCAGCGCCCGTTCGATACCGGGCAGCATCCGCCGCAGCGTCTGCCGGCTCGTTGCGTCGTTGGCCGGACGGGTACTGGCGATGAATTCGTCGATGAAGCGCAATGCGGTCTTGAACTCGGGCGAGTCCTCGCCCTGGCGCAGCAAGGTCAGCACCATGTGGTTGGCCCAGGCGCGGGCAAGCACGCCGTGGATCAGCGGCGGCAACTTCTGGGCACCGATGCGATCGAGAATCTCGCGCGCGGCGCGGCGTCGCGCCTGGTCGAGCTTCTCGCGACCGCGGGTGGATTCGGCCACGCGCTGTTCGGCCAGCGCGGAGCGGCGCTTGCTGACGTCCTGGAACTGTTGCAGATCGGTCAGCAGACGCTCGAAGATGCCCATGTCATCGTCGAAGTCGTGCAGCAACTGGTCGACGATCGATTTCACCTTTTCGTGCAGGCGGTGGTCGCGGTCGGATTCCTCCGACCAGCTCTTGGCCTGCTCGGCCAGGCAATCCAGCAGCCGCCGCGCAGGATGCTGGCGGTGCGCAAACAACTTGCGATCGAGAATCGCCGCCTTGAGATAGGGAATCTGCAGTCGTGCCAGCATCACCTGCATGACCGCGGGCAGGTTGCGGTCTTCCAGGATGAACTCGAACAACATGCCAACCAGATCGATGGTGTCCTCGTCCATGTTGGCCACGTGACTGGGGCGCTCGCCACGCAAGGCACCGATCTGGTTGAGCAGTTGCGCCTTGAGCTGCATGACTTCGTGGCTGACTGCGGCGGCATCGTCCGGCTCGCCGTAGCTCAACGGACCGGTGCTCACGATCTGGCTTTGCAGCACGCTGAGTGCGCCGAGCAATTCATTGGCCGAAGGCAGTGGCCCGCTCGTCGCCTGCACCGCGCCTTCGCGACCGACGCGACTGCTTGCGTTGCCCCGCCGTGCACTGAACAGCGCATGCAGGGTATGCAACAGGTCTTCGGGAATCTCGCCGCCTTCCTCGATCGCTTCGGCAACGGCCGCGGCGGTCTGTTCGGTAGCCCGACCCATGGCGGCGTTGCCCCTCGCGTGGCCGCTGCGAAGCACCGAATGGCGCAGCTGCGGCAACACTCCGGCGCGAACCAGCTCGGTATTGATCTCCTGGTAGAGCTCTTCCAGCAAGGACAACACATAGCGATCGAACAGCTTGTAGATGATCAGCTTGACGCGCATATCCGCGCTCAACTCCTGCAGCGCCTCCCTGAAGGCCTGGGACAGGGTCGCCGGCGCCACCGGATTACTGGCCTCGTCGATCTTGTGGCCTCCGCAGATCACCGACAGCCGCTGGTTGACCGCGAACAGGTCGCGCGCCAGGCGCGCACTGTTCTTGCTGATCATGCTGGTGATTGCCAGCGATTCTTCCAGATCGCTCTCGGCCACCAGCGTCAACTCGACCGAGCCCAGCGAAGGCGCCGCCGCGGGTGAGTCCTGCGTGTTCGTCGGATGGGCCAGGTCACTCAGCTTGCGAGCGATGGTGTTGAGGAAATTCCGTTCGATGCCGGGGCGCCGCTTGCGCACTTCGCGCATGCCGTCGAAATAGTGGATCTGGGCAGCGTTGTTCTCACCCTTTTCGGCAAGGTCGAACAACGCGTCGTCGACCTGCTCGAATGCATTGCCCACCCATTGTTGCAGGCGCTTGTTGGCAATGCCACGCACGGCGCTGAGCAACTCGCCCACGCGCTCGCTGGACGGGTCCATGCGCTGGCTCAGGTTGACTACCGTGGTTGGCTCATTGGCTTCGTTCATCGCCGCATCCCCGTAAGAAACTCCGCGCATGGCTGGGTCCGGCAGGGCCGCGCAGACACTGACCATAAGCTAAATGGTGGCCCGCTGTCATGCCTGACCCCCTGCAGTGCCCTAGGCACCCGGAAATTCGGCAAGTTGCAGGGTGCCGATGCCTTCCTCGGGCAGCATCACCGGGATGCCGTCCTCGATCCGGTAGATGAGCTTGCGATCGGTGGTGATCAGCGCCTCGGCCACCCGCTCGCGCACGGCCACGCCGGCGACGGTATCGACCTTTCCGGCCGCGATGGCCTCGTTCAGCGCATCCAGTTCGTGCCGAGTGAGCTGGCGCAGTGGGGTTTTGCTGACCGGGCAGCACAGGATATCGAGCAGACGCTTGTCCATGGTCGGGGGTCGGGTGTGTCGGGCCGGGAAAGCCCGTACAATAACGGTTTTTGGATATTCCGGCCATGACAGCAGCAGCCAGGGCACCGCGCGTGAGCGTGGTGATGGGTTCGCGTTCGGACTGGGAAACCATGCAGCATGCGGGCGATGTTCTGACCGAGCTGGGCGTGGCGCATGAGGTACGGGTGGTTTCAGCCCACCGCACGCCGGACTTGTTGTTCAGCTACGCCGAACAGGCGGCGGAGCGGGGTATCCAGGTGATCATCGCCGGCGCCGGCGGCGCTGCCCATCTGCCCGGCATGCTCGCCGCCAAGACCCGCTTGCCGGTTTTCGGCGTCCCGGTGCAGTCGAAGGCGCTCAACGGGATGGATTCGCTGCTGTCGATCGTCCAGATGCCGGCGGGCGTGCCCGTGGGTACGCTGGCTATCGGGCGGGCCGGTGCAGTGAATGCCGGCTTGCTCGCTGCCGCTGTGCTTGCGCTGCATGACCATGCCTTGTCCGAAGCGCTGGATCACTGGCGCATGCGGCAAACGCAGGCTGTACTCGAACAGCCGGATCCGCGTGCATGAACGAGCGGCGACAACCTGTGGTCGGCATTCTCGGTGGTGGTCAGTTGGCGCGCATGCTGGCGCTGGCCGCCGCGCCGCTGGGAGTGAACAGCCTGGTCGTGGACGGCTCGGCCGACGCCTGTGCAGGCCAGGTCGCGCCGCTGGTGGTGGCTGACTGGAACGACTACGCCGCGCTGGAGCAATTCGCCGCGAAAGTCGACGTGGTCACCTTTGACTTCGAGAATGTGCCTGCCGATACCGCGCGCTGGCTGGCCGAGCGGGTTGCGGTATTCCCGGCGCCACAGGCGCTGGCAGTGGCGCAGGATCGGTTGGCGGAAAAGACCCTGTTTCGCGCCTGTGGTCTTCCGACGGCGGATTTCATGACCGTGGATACGCGCGAGCAACTGGATCAGGCGCTGGCAACGGTCGGCGCCCCGGCGATCCTGAAGACGCGGCGACTCGGTTACGACGGCAAGGGGCAATTTCGTCTCGCCGGGCTGGCCGATGCCGACGCGGCGTGGGCGGCTTTGGGGGCGCAGGCGGCGAAGCACGGGCTGATCCTGGAGGCGTTCGTGCCGTTCGAGCGCGAGCTGTCAGTCATCGCCGTGCGCGGTCGTGATGGAGAATTCCGCACTTGGCCGTTGACCGGCAACTGGCATGTCGATGGCGTGCTGTCGATGAGTCTGGCGCCGGCGCCGAATCTGGGCCAACTGCAGCAGCGTGCCACCGAGCTGGCGCGCACGCTGGCCGAACGGCTGGATTACGTCGGCGTGTTCGCGCTGGAGCTGTTTGTCAGGAACGGCGAATTGCTCGGCAACGAGATGGCCCCGAGGGTGCACAACTCGGGCCATTGGACCATCGAGGGCGCGCACACCAGCCAGTTCGAGAACCATCTGCGAGCGGTGCTTGGTCTGCCACTGGGCGATACCGGCGTGCGCGGTGCCACGGCCATGTTCAACTGGATCGGCGAGCTGCCCGAAGCGGCGCCCGTGCTGCAGGCGGTCGATGCGCACTGGCATGACTACGGCAAGCGGGCGCGGCCGGGCCGCAAGGTCGGACACGCCACGGTGTGCGCGGCAGACGCGGCGCAGCTGGCGCTGCGATTGGAGGGGGTGGCCGCGGCGCTGGGCCGCCAGGAGCAGGTGGCGCCGGTGCTGCAAGCACTGCGGTAAGACAGCGTTCGCTCCGTCAGCCACAAAAAAGCGGAGCCGTTGCCGGCTCCGCTTTTTCGATTGCTTGTTGCGCGATCAGGCGAGGTTCTTCGCCGCGAACTCCCAGTTCACCAGGTTCCAGAACGCCTCCAGGTATTTCGGGCGGGCGTTGCGATAGTCGATGTAGTAGGCGTGTTCCCACACATCGGTGGTGAACAGTGGCTTGTCGCTGCCGGTGATCGGGGTGGCTGCGTTCGAGGTGTTGACGATGCCCAGCGAGCCGTCCGGTCGCTGCACCAGCCAGGTCCAGCCGGAGCCGAAGTTGCCGGCGGCGGATTTGCTGAACTCCTCCTTGAACTTGGCGAACGAGCCGAACGCCTTGTTGATTGCGTCAGCCAGCTTGCCGCTGGGCTCGCCGCCGCCCTTCGGACTCATCGAGTTCCAGTAGAACGTGTGGTTCCAGGTCTGTGCCGCATTGTTGAACATGCCCCCGGAGGACTTCCTGATGATGTCCTCGAGCTTCGCATCGGCAAACTCGGTGCCTTCGATCAACTTGTTGAGATTGGTCACATAGGCTTGGTGGTGCTTGCCGTAGTGGTACTCCAGGGTCTCGGCGGAGATATGTGGCTCCAGCGCGTTCTTTTCATACGGGAGCGGAGGAAGTGCGATGGCCATGAGTGACTCCTTGGCGGTTGTTGGGAGAGAGGATGTCGACGCTGCGGGCGGCAGCCGACGGGTGGCTGGTACAATACCGGACTGCCTGCATTGTAAAGATGAACCCCGACCATGGACACCAACGAACGAATCAAGGCGATGCTGGCCGAACACCCCATGGTGCTCTTCATGAAGGGCACACCGCAATTTCCGATGTGCGGTTTTTCCAGCCGTGCGGCGCAGGCACTCACCCAGGCCGGCGCTGAGTTTCACGCGGTCAACGTGCTGGCCGATCCGCAGATTCGTGCGGCCCTGCCGCATTTCGCCAACTGGCCGACCTTCCCGCAGTTGTTCATCCACGGCGAGCTGATCGGCGGCTGCGACGTCATCGAGGATCTGATGGCGTCCGGCGAACTGCGTCGGATGGCCAGCGATGTCGCGGGGATGGCATCTTGACCAGCTTGCCCGTGGCGCGTCTTCCCGCCGATTGGCAGCCGAGAGCCGATACACTGGCCGGTCGTGTGGTGCTGGTCACCGGCGCCTATGGTGGCCTGGGCAGTGCCGTGGCGCGTGCGGTCATGCGGGCTGGCGCCACCGTGGTGATTACCGGCAAGCGCAAGCGCCAACTGGAGAAACTGCACGACGCGATCCACGAGGAGGGCGTCGCCGAACCAGTGATCCATCCGCTGGACATGGAGATTGCCACGCCGAAGGAATACAGCGCATTGGCCGATGGGCTGGAGCGTGATTTCGGCCGCCTCGACGGCATCGTGCACTGTGCGGCGAGTTTTGCCGGCCTGACCCCGATCGCGATGCACCGTCCGGATGATTGGCTGCGCGCCATGCACGTCAATGTCAACGCGCCGTTTGCCTTGACCCAGGCCTGCCTGCCGCTGCTCACCCGGGCCAGCGACAGCGCCGTGGTGTTCGTGCTGGACGACCCTGCCCTGATGCAGCGCGCACACTGGGGCGGTTATGGCGTATCGAAGGCCGCACTGGAGCGCTTAGTGGCCATCCTGCACGAGGAGACCGACGAAAGCGCGCTGCGCGTGCATGCCATGTTGCCGGCGCCGATGCGTACGTCACTGCGCCGGCTGGCTTATTTCGGCGAGGACATCATGCAGCAGCCGACACCGGATGCCACGGCGAATGCAGCCGTCTATCTGCTCGGCCCGCAGGCGCTGACGGCACGTGGCGCGGTGCTGGATCTTCGTTCCGACCCACCGTCCCCAATCACCCGGTAGGAGCCCGCGAGCGGGCTTCTGCGCACGCAATCTGAATCGATAGCATTGCAAACCAGTCCGCAGGGAGTCGAGATGGAAGTGCAGATGACCACGCTTTCGGCGGGGATCATGTTGTTCCTGATCATGGATCCGCTGGGCAACATCCCGTTCTTCCTGAGCCTGCTCAAGGAAGTGCCGCCGCGCCGGCGCCGCCACGTGATGGTGCGCGAACTGCTGATCGCGCTGGGCGTGTTGCTGGTGTTCCTGTTTGGTGGTCAGCAATTCCTGCATCTGCTGCAGTTGAAACCGGATTCGATCAGCATCGCCGGCGGCATCGTGCTGTTCCTGATCGGCATCCGCATGGTGTTTCCGCCAGCCGATGGCGGCGGCATCTTCGGCAAGCCCGGACAGGGCGAACCGTTTATCGTGCCGATGGCGATCCCCGGCGTGGCGGGTCCTTCGGCGATGGCGGCGCTGCTGTTGCTGACCAATACCCAGCCCGGCCGCACCGCTGATTGGGTGCTGGCCTTGCTGCTGGCATGGCTGGCTACCTCCGTGATCCTGCTCAGCGCCACCTACCTGTTCCGCTGGTTGGGCGAAAGCGTACTGACCGCGCTGGAGCGGGTGATGGGCATGCTGCTGATCGCCTTGTCGGTGCAGATGTTCATGTCCGGCGTGGCGTCGTTCTTGCGTTCGATGCCTTGAGAAGCCCTGGCGGCGCACCGTCAAATCGCGCGTAATTTCGACGCCTGACCCTTCCTGGCGCCCCGCTGTGCGTGTCGTGACGGCCCGGTCGGTGTGGCCTGATAGGACCGGGCGCAGGAGAGCAATGGGGCTGGCAATGTGCGTGTTCCCGGCCATCCATATGGCCGCCGGGCAAGCTGACGTGGATGGCGTGCCAACGTCGTGCAAGTGACATACAATACCGCCGAACTTCCTTTTAACAGTTGGTTGGCGATCTGGGGATTGCCGCCGGCCAATGCGTCCGTAATCCGCCTGGTGCAGAAAGGTTTGGATGCGCGACGGGGGATGCCAGATGGGATCGCTGCAACGCCCTGGCCGCACCGGCCGCATAAGATGTGATTCCGTGACGCAAGAATTTTCGTTGTGAACTTGGGGATCGAACAAGAAATGAACAGCCGAATTCGTGGGAAACTTCTGCCGTTTGCGATTGCCGCGTTGCTTGCGGCCACGCCGGCCATGGCCCAGAACGTGACCTCCTCATCCGTGACAGGACGAGTTGTCGACGCCAGCGGCCAGCCGGTGGCTGGAGCCTTGGTGCAGGTCGTGCACGAACCGTCGGGCACCACCAAGACTGTCACCACCGATTCCGATGGTCGCTACAGCGCGCAGGGCCTGCGTGTGGGTGGTCCGTTCGACATCATGGTGTCCAAGACCGGCATGGGGCAGGCCGAGAAGAGCGACGTCTACCTGCAGCTCGGCCAGGCTTCGGCGATCAACCTGCAGATGAGCACGGCCGGGATACAGGCCAAGGAGCTCAGCGCTGTCACGGTCACCGCTTCTGCGCTCAGCCAGATATTTTCGGCCGACAACAAGGGCCTGTCGATGAACATCTCGCAGCGTCAGCTCGAGACGACGCCGCAGGGCAACCGTTCGATCGACGACATCGCCCGGCTTAATCCGCGCATCAACGTGACCGATCAAGGCGACGGTTCGATTTCGATGGCCGGCCTGCCGAACCGCTTCAACAACATCAGCGTAGACGGCATTTCCCAGGGCGATCCCTATGGCCTGAATGCCAACGGTCTGCCGTATCAGGGCTCCCCGATCTCGGTCGACACGATTGCCGAGTACAACATCTCCACCGCCAATTTCGATGTTGCCTCCGACACCGTCGGGGCCGACATCAATGCGGTCACCAAGTCGGGCACCAACGAGTACCATGGCTCGGTGTACTACGCCTACCGCAATGCCAACAAGATGGTCGGCAATGCCGGTTGGCTGGACAAGGGCGACCCCGGTTACGAATACACCGGCTACGGCAACGATTGGACCGGCGGTGTCACCTTCGGCGGTCCGATCATCAAGGACAAACTGTTCTTCTTCTTCTCCGCGGAACAGGAAAAGACCACGGATATCGGGGCGGATTCGTCCAATGGTCTGGATCCGTCGCTGACCGGAGCATCCACCTCCAACAAGATATCGCCAAGCGACCTGCAGCAGGTGATCGACACCGCCGAGGCGCTTGGCCTGCAGCCGGGTGCCTTTGGTGACAGCGGGGTCGAGCTGACCGACGAGCGCTATCTCGGCAAGATCGACTGGAACATCAGCAACAACCACCGTGCCAGCTTGACCTACCAGTACACCAAGGAAACCCAGCCCATCGTGCAGGGCAACAGCTCGAATCAGGTGGGTCTGAGCAGCTACTGGTACACCAAGGACAGCCTGACCAAGAACGCCGCGCTGCAGTTCTATGACGACTGGAGCGACAACTTCTCGACCGAGGCCAAGGTCAGCTACCAAACGTTCGAGCAGCTTGCCGGCAACGCGATCAACCAGCCGCAGGTGAAGGTGTACCTGGATTCCTCCGGGCGCGGTCCGTCGGTGAACCTGGGCGAGGATCAGTATCGCCACGAGAACGCCATCAATACCAAGAAGTGGTCGGTGTTCCTTGCCGGCACTTACTTCCTGGGCGATCACACGATCAAGGGCGGTATCGATTACCTGCGCGACGACATCTACAACCTGTTCGGCCGCACCGAGCACGGCAACTACACGTTCTATGGATTGGACAATTTCGCCAATGCAGACTACGACTCGTATTTCCTGTACCAGCCGGCGCCGGGCTACACGCTCGATGACGTGGCGGCGAAGTGGGTGTACAGCCAGTACAGCCCGTTCATCCAGGACACCTGGCAGGTCAACAGCAACCTGTCGCTGACCTACGGTCTGCGCATGAACATCCCGCATTCCGATCATGCACCGTTGTACAACGCGGAGTTCGAGCAGGCGTTCGGGTATCCGAACAACAGCAGCCTGGGCAGCGGGAACAAGGTGGTCGAGCCGCGCTTCTCGTTCAATTATGTCTTCAACACCGAGCGCATGATGCAACTGCGCGGTGGCGTCGGCCTGTTCCAGACCTTTCCGCCGACCGTATGGATGACCAATCCGTACCAGAACAACGGTCTCACCGTGGCCAGCTATCAGTCGTTCGATCCTGCCGATGCACCATTCAGTGCGGATCCGTACAACCAGAACATTCCGAACACTCCGGCCAGTGTCAGCGGTGTTGTCGACACGATCGATCCCGATTTCAAGCTGCCCAGCGTATGGAAGACCACGCTGGCTTTCGATGCCGAGCTGCCCTGGTGGGGCGTCATCGGATCGGTGGAGTTCCAGCACATCAAGTCTGACAATGCCATCTACTACCAGGCCATCAACATCGGCGAGCCAACCGGCACGTTGCCTGATGGCCGCTATCAGTACTGGAAGACGCCGGACCAGCGCGCCAACAGCAAGGATGCCGCGGCGAATCGCAACACGGACTTCGATCAGCAGTCGACCCTGCTGACCAATACCGGCAAGGGCAAGTCGGACAGCCTGACCCTGGCCCTGTCCAAGCCGTTCTCGGAAAACTGGTTCGGCAATGTCAGCCTCACTTTCAGCCATGCTACCGAAGTCAATCCCGGTAACAGCTCGCAGGCATATTCCGGCTACAAGTATGTGGTGCGGGAAAATGTCAACGACGAAGTCGCCGCTACGGCTGATCGCAACATCCCCAGGACGCTCAAGGCCTCGTTGACCTGGCAGCATGCGTTCTTTGCCAATTACAAGACCACCGTGTCGGCGTTCTACAACGGACACAGCGGCCTGCCGTACAGCTGGATCTTCTCCGGTGATGCCAACGGCGACGGCATCACCTACCAGGATCCGGTCTACATCCCGACCACGAACGATCCGAAGGTCAGCTATGGCAGCGCGTCGCCCGAGCTGGTCCAGCAATTCGAGGACTATATCGCCGGCGACAAATACCTCAGCAGCCATCGCGGCCAGATTGCTGGCCGCAACACCGACCATTATGGATGGGTGAACCAGCTCGACATGAGCTTCTCGCAGGAAGTCCCCGGTATCTTCAAGGACAACAAGGGCGTGGTGCGTCTGGATATCTACAACTTCCTCAACATGCTCAACAATGATTGGGGGCAGACGGTCAATGGCCAGTTCAACACGCGTACGCTGGCCGGCTACGATGGTGTGAATGCGGAGGGCCAGTACATCTACTACCTGCCCACCGACCAGAACGGGAACTACCAGCCGCAGCAACTGATCCGCTACGATGCGGGCCAGAACCCGACCCGCGTGGTATCGCGCTGGTCGGCCATGTTGACACTGCGTTACACCTTCTGAATCGAGCCTCGTCGATGAACCGATACCGGCGCCCGAGGGCGCCGGTTTTTTTTGGGATATCGAGCCTTGACCTGCCTATGCGCACGCAGGAAGCTAACTGGCCCGCCACGGTTCTGCATGAGGCAGCGACGTCGTCAGCGGTTGGAGATCTCCTGGAATGAGTCAAATCCAAACATCAGGTCCTGCCAAGGCGGCGACCGTCAGCGCGCGCATATTCCCGATCGGCGGCCTGGACATCCTGTCCCGCAACGAAGTGATGAAGCTGCGTGACGCCAGTAGCTCCGGCCTGCATGCGCTGCTGCGCCGCTGCGCCCTGGCGGTGCTGACCTCAGGCAATGTCGGCGACGATCCGCGTGCGATCCTCGAGCAGTATCCCGACTTCGACATCCAGGTGCTGCAGCAGGATCGCGGTATCAAGATCGAGCTGTCGAACGCCCCGGCACAGGCCTTCGTCGATGGTCGGATCATCCGCGGCATCAACGAACTGCTGGTGGCCGTGGTTCGCGACATCGTCTACGTGTCGACCCAGCTCGAGTATTCGAGTGATGACCTGGATGGCTCGGCTGGGCTGACCCAGAGCGTGTTCGAGATCTTGCGCAACGCGCGCATCCTCAAGCCGAACATCGATCCGGCCATGGTGGTGTGCTGGGGCGGCCATTCGATCTCGCGCGAGGAGTACGACTACACCAAGGCAGCCGGTTACCAACTGGGCCTGCGCGGACTGGACATCTGCACCGGTTGTGGCCCGGGCGCCATGAAGGGGCCGATGAAGGGAGCGACGATCGCCCACTCCAAGCAGCGGCGTCGGCACAACCGTTACATCGGCGTCACCGAACCCGGCATCATCGCGGCGGAGTCGCCGAACCCGATCGTGAACCACCTGGTGATCATGCCGGACATCGAAAAGCGGCTGGAGGCTTTCGTCCGCATTGGCCACGGCATCGTCGTATTTCCGGGCGGTGTCGGCACCGCCGAGGAGATCCTCTACCTGCTTGGCATCCTGCTGCACCCGGACAATGCGGGCATTCCGTTTCCGCTGGTCTTCAGCGGGCCACGAGAATCGGCCGCCTACTTCGAGCAGATCGACTGTTTCCTGCGCCAGAGCCTGGGTGACGAGGTGGCGCAGTATTACCAGATCGTCGTGGACGATCCGGCGCGGGTGGCCAGGATCCTGGTCAAGGGGCTGGACAAGGTGCGCCAGAACCGGCTCGACACCAAGGACGCCTTCTTCTTCAACTGGGCGCTGCAGATTCCCCTGGAATTCCAGCAGCCATTCCCCCCCACTCATGAGGCTATGCGTGCATTGCAGCTCCGTCATGGCCGCCCGCGGCACGAGCTGGCCGCCGATCTGCGTCGCGCGTTTTCGGGCATTGTCGCCGGCAACGTCAAGGAAGAGGGTGTGCAGGCGATCGAACGTCATGGACCATTCGAGATTGATGGTGATGCCGACATCATGCATGCCCTGGACAAGCTGCTGCAGGCCTTTGTCGAGCAACATCGCATGAAGTTGCCTGGTGCTTCGGCCTACGTGCCGTGCTATCGCGTGGTGACTCACTGAGCCAGGCGAGCATCGTCGACGCCACGTCTTGACAGTTCGCCACGGCGTCGACAAACTACGCAGCTCACGCCCGAATAGCTCAGCTGGTTAGAGCACTTGACTGTTAATCAGGGGGTCGCAGGTTCGAGTCCTGCTTCGGGCGCCAGATAAAAGCAAAGGCCGGCAAGAGATTGCCGGCCTTTGCTTTTCCGCGAGACGATGAACGACGCTGAAGCACCTTTCAAGGATATTTTGATTCCGTGAGCGCTCAGCGCACCTTGAACAACACCGGCGACCAGCTGCCGCCGGTGTAGGACTCCTGGCGGCGGCGATGCATGCGTTCGATCGTCTCAAGGCGTCGCGTCTCGGCCCATTCGGCCCGGTTCAGCATCAGGCTCGCCTTGTCTTCGCCGCGGCGTGTCGCCTCGTCGTCACGCCAGCGGCGGAAGTCACTGTAAGCCTCGATTTCGTGCTGCAGCTCGCGCATGCACAACTCGATCATGATCGCATCGTCGAGAAAGCCCAGCACGGGGACATTGTCCGGGAGGATGTCGTCCGGGCTGGAGAAATAGGCCAGCGCCGCCAGCACGTTGTCGCGATCCGCCTCGGGCAGGCCGAAGCCGGCGTCCTCGACCATCGTGATCAGCGTATCCAGGTGATCAAGGCGTGTCGTGACGAAATCGGGCAGATCCTTGCCTTTGGTTTCGTCCAGCAGGTTGCGCGCGGCGCCGACGATGCTCGCCACGTCCAGCGTCTCTACCTTCTTCTGCACCTTCTTGATGCTGTCGACGAACAGCGTGAGATCGGAATCGCTGAGCGTGATGTTGATGTCCAGGCTCATGGTTGATTGCTCGCAGTGAGACAGGGAAACAGTGCCAGCCTATGCCAGCCGCCGCATGGACGCCAATTACCCGCGAGGCTCCCCGGCAACGGTTGGAACGCGCGAAGGCGTGATGGCGGTCCATGGCCTTGATTCTGCCGGTCGTCAGCAGACCGTGGACGGCGCAGCGGTCACTTCAGACATGCAATCTGCCGCCAGTCCAATTCGATGCCGGGGTGAGCACCGAGCTGGACTTTCAGCGGCCTGATCCAGCGCGCGTTGTCTGAGGGAGTATTTACAAAACAAGGTAGCCTGTGCACTTGCTTCTGAGGGATAGCGCAAATCGCGGGGCGACGGGGCGGCCGACCAAGATTCGTGGTGAACACGATGCCATCCTGGTGCAGATCGTTGAGTCCGATCCCACCGCGACGTTGGGTGGGATCGGTGCAGAGCTGACACGTCGCACCGGGCTGAAAGCGAGTACACAGACGCTGGTTTCCACGCTACATCGGCAGGGGATCGGGCGCGTGGCCAACCATGAAGCGGTCTGTTTGCTGACAGTGCTTGTGCCGGGCAGTGCGCTCAGACGGTCTCGCAGTGCCGCAGCACCTGGGTACAGGTCGTGCGGCATCCGGCCCACGGCAACGTCGGGCGATGAGTGCGGCTTGAGCAGGGAGATTTGTTCACGGTGAAGGCGGATGCCAACGGTTTTGTCGTTCAGGCCAAGCACTGCGTGGACGGGCGCACCCACGCCAGCAACGAGCATGCACGTCGCCTCGTGATCCATCACGGCCGTCTGTCTTACGTCTGCGAATCATGGGTTTGGCTGGCTCAAGCACGCAAGCTTCCCAGACGAGTCACAGCGTGATTGTGTAAATACCCTCTCAGCCTTCGGTCGATTCTTCCGACTGGGCCAACTCTTTCAATAACTGGAAGATTTCCCGATAGGCCCTGGGGGGCTTGTTCGGGGTGTCCTTCTCGACACGCGCCTGGCGGACCAGTGAGCGCAAGTGCTGGCGGTCGAGCTGCGGATATTCGGCGATCAGTTCGGACAGCGCGCTTTCGTCTTCGCCGATCAGGCGCTCGCGCATGGATTCGAGGCGGTGCATTGCCGCGGTTTCCTGGCGCTGCTTCACGCGATTCTCGCCCAGCTCGGCGCGCACGGCGGCGAAGTTCTCGTCGTCGTAGCGACGCATCACTTTAGCGAGGAAGGCAAGCTGGCGCTTCTTCGCGCCATGGGCGCTCATGCGCCGGGTGATGTCGATCTCGCGGCGTACATCATCGGGCAGCTCGAGTTTGGCCAGCCGGCTTGGTGGCAGCTCGATCAGCTGGCCGGCCAGGGTCAGCACCGCAAGGGCCTCGCGGCGCTGCTGGGTACGGCTGGGGCCGTAGTCCTCGTCGTCGAGTTCGGTCTGGTTGCGGCTGCGGCTCGGGCTCACGGGATTATTCCGGACATGGGGTAATGGTCAGGCTTGCGGGAGGTCGCTGGCCGGCTTGTCTTCGGCTTGTTCCAGCGCGAAACGGGCGATCGGTTCGCCATTCAGTTCGATCGTTTCGCAGAACATCGCGGCCGGGCGCACCCACAGGCCGCGTTCGCCATAGAGTGCCTGATAGACCACCAGCGGTTCCATGGTTTCGCTGTGTCGCGCCGTGCCCAGCACGCGGTAACGCTGGCCCTTGTAGTGACGGTAGGTACCGGTGACGGGTTGCATGGTGTGTTCCACAGTGCGTTGCCTCCCGGCGCCTTTCATTATTGTCGTCGTGACCCCATCTGAAAACGGTCCGGCGGTCGCGAACCGTCTATTCTACCCATCCCATGCCGAGGAAAGCCCCACGTGAGTGAAGTTGCCATCAGCCAGGACCGCAGTGCGGCCGATCTCGACCGACTCGCCGGACTGGCCGAGGACGTGATCCGTCGTGCGCGCAGCGCCGGTGCAAGCCAGGCCGAGGTGTCCGCCAGCATCGATACCGGGCTGAGCGTGAACGTGCGCCTGGGCGAGGTGGAGACGGTCGAGCATACGCGCGACCGCGGTTTCGGCCTCACCGTCTACTTCGGCCAGCGCAAGGGCTCGGCCAGCACCGCCGACTTGAACCCCGATTCGATCCAGGCGACGCTCGACCAGGCTTGTGCGATCGCCCGCTATACCGAAGAGGATCCCGCGGCCGGGCTGGCCGACGCGGCACGGATGGCCACGGCATTCCCGGATCTCGACCTGTGGCATCCGTGGGACCTCGATACCGCGCGAGCGATCGAGCTGGGTATCGAGATCGAGGACGCCGGGCGCGCGCATGCCGGTATCAGCAATTCCGACGGTGCCAGCGTGCAGGCCGGCGAGAGCCTGTCGGTGTACGCGAACTCGCATGGTTTCGTCGGTCGCGAACGCGGTACCCGGCACGCGATGTCGCTGGCCTTGATCGCTGGCGACGAGGACGGCATGCAGCGTGACTACTGGTACGACAGCGTGCGCGCTGCCGGCGACTTCATGACGGCGAAGGCGCTCGGCGACAAGGCGGCCGAGCGTACGCTGGCGCGACTGGGTGCGCGCAGCCTGTCGACGCGGCAGTCCCCGGTGCTGTTCGCGCCGGAGCTGTCGCGCGGCTTGATTGGTCATTTGCTCGGTGCGGTCAGCGGCGGCTCGCTGTATCGACGCGCCAGCTTCCTGCTCGACCAGGTGGGCAAACCGGTGATGCCGGCGTGGCTCGACATCAACGAGCGGCCGCACCTGCCGCGTGGCCAGGGTTCAGGTGTGTTCGATGCCGAAGGCGTGGCTACCCGCGACCGCGCCTTGATCGAAGGTGGCGTGCTGGCACGCTATGTGCTGGGCAGCTATTCGGCGCGCAAGCTCGGCCTGGAATCCACTGGAAACGCGGGCGGCGTGCACAACCTGGTCGTGGAATCCGGCGCACAGGATGGCGAGCGTTCCGACTTCGCCGGCATGCTGCGGCGCCTGGGTACCGGCCTGCTGCTGACCGAGGTGATGGGGCAGGGCGTGTCCACCGTCACCGGCGACTATTCGCGCGGCGCGGCGGGCTTCTGGGTGGAGAATGGCCAGATCGTCCATCCGGTAGAGGGCGTCACCATCGCCGCCAACCTGCGCGATATGTTCGCCGGGATCGTTGCCGTGGGGACGGATGTCGATCCACGTTCGCATGTCCTCACCGGCTCGATCCTGCTGCAGCGGATGACGGTGGCTGGCGACTAGGCCGCGATTGTTTTCGTGATTGGCGACGAAGCTTAACCGATGGCAGCCCCTCACCGGCGCAGTCTCTTGATCACATCTTGCATTGATGCAGAAGAGCCGGCGGGCAGTGCCCGCCCTACAATCGCCGCGCCGTAGGGCGGGCAGTGCCCGCCGGTCTTGTCTGAGGTCGCCGGTGGGAGAGGGGCTTCTATCGGTTAAGCTTCGTCGCTGACCAGGATTGTTCGCGTAGATGCGACAAGCTCACTCGGCTACGCAGGCGGAAGCTTGGCAGCATCGGCAGTACCGGCGAACCGTTGCTGCACGTTCCGACTTCGAAGGAGATGCGCATGAACGTTCCACCCGAATCCGTTGTCCCGCCCCCGCCGAACGAGTCCTTGGCGGGCGCCCCGCCAGCCGGGGAACGGCAGTGGGCGATGTTCGCCCACCTGTCGGCTCTGCTCGGTGCCATTCTCACCGGCGCGTTGGGCGGCGGCTGGGGTTGTTTCATCGGCCCGCTGGTGATCTGGCTGATCAAGAAGGACACCATGCCGTTCGTGAATGATCAGGGCAAGGAAGCACTGAACTTCAACATCACGGTGGCGATTGCGGCTGTGGTGCTGTTCCTGATCACGGTGATGACCCTGGGTATCGGCCTGATCATCGCGATCCCGCTGGGACTCATCATCGGCATAGGCTGGCTGGTGTTCACCATCATCGCGGCGAGCAAGGCCAGCGACGGGGTGTTGTATCGCTACCCGTTCACGCTGCGGCTGGTCAAGTAACGGCGTTGCTGCCGGGGTGGTGGAAGGCGGCTCTCAGGCTGCCTTCCGGGATCAGTATCAGTGGGTGCGGTTGGCCGAGTAGTACGCCAGCTCGCGCAGCAGCGCGGCGCGTTCGCCCCATGACGCGATGGCTCCCAGCGCGACATCGGTCAGTTCGGCCAACCGGGCGCGCGAGGCGTCGAGTCCGATGATCGAGGGAAAGGTGGGCTTGGCGGCGGCGGCATCCTTGCCGACGGTCTTGCCAATCACCGCCGATTCGCCTTCCACGTCGAGGATGTCGTCGCGCACCTGGAACGCCAGGCCGACGGCGCTGGCGTAGTCGTCCAGTGTCTTGAGTGCCTGCTTGTCCGCACCGGTAGCGAGGGCTCCCAGTTGCACCGAAGCGCGGATCAGTGCGCCGGTCTTGGAGGCATGCATGTGTTCCAGTTCCGCCAGGCTCAGTGGCTGCCCCACCGCCGCCAGATCCAGTGCCTGGCCGCCGGCCATGCCTTCGGCGCCGCAGGCGCGGCCCAGCGCGTGCAGCATGGCAATGCGCACCGCCGGGTCGACGCCGCCGGCACGATCGTCGGCGAGCAACTCGAAGGCCAGCGCCTGCAAGGCGTCGCCGGCGAGTACCGCCATCGCCTCGCCGAACACGACGTGGCAGGTCGGACGGCCGCGACGCAGGGCGTCGTCGTCCATCGCCGGCAGGTCGTCGTGCACCAACGAGTAGGCGTGGATCAGCTCCACCGCACAAGCGGCTGCATCCAGTGACGCGTCGTCCCTGCCCGCGGCCTGCGCAGTGGCGTAGACCAGCATGGGACGCAGGCGCTTGCCGCCGCCAAGCACGGCGTAGCGCATCGCGCGATGCAACTCGCTGGAGGATGGATCGGCTGGTGGCAGGCTGTCTGCGAGCGCCCGTTCGGCACGAGCGATCAATGACTGCAGGGCGGGGCCGAGTCCGGCGGACTCAGAGTTCGGGTTCAAACGGTTCGGCGTCGTCGGGAGCATCGGGATCCAGCAGCAGTCGCACGCGCAATTCCGCTTGTTGCAGCGTCTGCTGACAGTGGCGGAACAGGCCGATGCCGCGCTCGAACGAGGCGAGCGATTCATCCAGACTCAACTCGCCGCCCTCCATCTTCGCGACCAGTTGTTCCAGTTCGTCGAGGGAGTGTTCGAAGTCGGCGGCGGGAGCGGTGTCGGCGGCGGTGGAAGTGGTCTTGGGAGCGGTCTTGGCCATGGTCCGCCACGCTAGCGCAGCACGCTTGCGGAATCAATCGACATGGGCGGCGAACTACGGCCGGCTTGATCTGGATCAGCGTCCCGGGCGCCAGCGCGGCAGCGCACCAGCTTGGGCAAAAACGTCCGCTCCGCGAGCGTTCGTCCAGCGATCAGCCACGGCAACCAGTTCCCCCTCTGCATACAGCAGGGGACAGACATGGCGCTGCCAAGGTGGCAACTGCGCCTGCTGGAACAAGTCGCGCAATTCGCGTGTGTGTGCATCGCCGGCAGGCTTGATGCGCTCGCCGCCGCGGCGCAGGCGCACCTGCAAGGGTTGCGCCAGGCGAGCGCCGTCGACGTTCAGCGTCAGCTCGCCACCGTCGGGCAGGGTCAGTGGCTCGCCATGCCAATCCTGCTGCCAGTCCGCAGGTGCAGCGCGCTGGGGTGGCAAGGCCCACAGCCGCCCCTTCCAGATGTGCAGTTCCGTACCCGCCCAGCGGATGCACGGAAGCTGGCCCGCACGCGCGTCGCATTGTTGTTCGATTTGCCGTCGCTGCGCGGTGGTGGGTGCGGACAGGCCACGTCCGTGCAGCCAGTAATCGAGCAAGGGTTCGCGCAATGCCGGCATCAGCGTCAACCAGCCGCGCGCATCGAGACTGCCGTTGACGGGATCGTGCAAGGTGTCGAAAGCGTCCAGCCACTGGTGGCGCAATGCCTCGGCCGCGGCCCGGCTGAGTGCGGCGCTGTGCAGGATCGAATCGGCCGCCTGCGGCCAGTACCGCAGCAACCGTGGAAGGATCTCGTGGCGCAGGTGGTTGCGTGCCAGTCCGATGTCGGCGTTGGAGGGGTCGTCGATGCAATCGAGCTGTTGCGCGTCGATGTAATCACGCAGTTGCGCGCGCGAGAGTTCCAGCAGGGGTCGCCACAGCTGGCCGTGGCCGAACGGACGCAGCGTGCGCATGCCGCCCAGCCCTTCCGGGCCGGCGCCACGCAGCAGCTTCAGCAGGACGGTTTCGACCTGGTCGTCGCGGTGGTGGCCGAACAGCAGGTATTCACCGTGGCGCAACTGGGCGGCCAGCGCCGCATGGCGAGCGTCGCGCGCCGCGGCTTCCAGGCCCACACCCCGGTCTCGTTTCACTTGAACGGGCAACACTTCGCAGGCAAGGTCGAGCGCGTCGCAGAAAACCCGGCAATGCTCAGCCCAGCGCGCACTGTCGGCGTGCAGGGCGTGATCGACATGCAGCGCGCGCAGGCCGCGCTGGCGCGCTTCGGATAGTTGCGCCAGCGCATGCAACAGCGCGGTGGAATCCGGACCGCCGCTGAAGGCGACCACCAGTGGCGCCGCTGGCGTGGCCGCCAGTGCCACCTCCAGATGTCGCTGCAGCGGGTTGTTCACTTCCTGCCGTTGCGCAGTCGCACGTACAGATGCTTGCCGCCGCCGCTCTGGCGTTCGTCGGTCTCGAACAGGCCGATGCCGTTGATCAGTCCGCTGAGTTTGGAGTAGCCATAATTGCGCGAGTCGAAATCGGGCGACTGCTTGCTGATGATGCTGCCGACGACGCCAAGGCTGGCCCAGCCGGAGTCGTCGGAGGCCGCCTCGATCGCGTTGCGCAGCAAGCTCAGCAGCTGGCTGTCACTGCGCAGCTCCTTTGCGCTGCGCCGCGTCACACCGGCGCTGGGCTCGGCTTCGGTGGCCTGCACCAGCACTTCGGTGTAGATGAACTTGTCGCAGGCCGTGCGAAACGGCTCGGGCGTCTTCTTCTCGCCGAAACCATAGACCGTCTGGCCGGACTCGCGGATGCGCGAGGCCAGCCGGGTGAAGTCGCTGTCGCTGGAGACAATGCAGAAGCCGTCGAAGCGATTGAAGTAGAGCAGGTCCATCGCGTCGATGATCATGGCCGAATCGGTGGCATTCTTGCCCACGGTGTAGCGGAACTGCTGGATCGGCTGGATCGAGTAGCGCAGCAGCACATCCTTCCAGCCGCCGAGATCGGGTTTTGTCCAGTCCCCGTAGATCCGCTTGACGTGGGCGGTGCCGTACTTGGCCACCTCGGCCATCAATCCTTCGACAATCGCCGGGCGGGCGTTGTCGGCGTCGATCAGTACGGCAAGTTTGTCGTGGGCCATGGCGGATTCCGGCAGGAGTTCGGTACATCGATGGTAACGCGCCCGGGCGTGTCGCTGCCGAGCTGGCCAAACCTCAGTGAAGCACACCGGCCTCGCGCAAGGACTGCTTCAGCGTATTCATGTCGTACCAGCCGCTGAATTTCTTCAACAGTCGGCCATGACGGAATACGTAGAATGTCGGCATTGCCCAATTGTCGAGCATCGACCATTCGCTGTCCTGCCAGGCAACATGGATGGGCTGCTCCGGAAACTCGCGATTCCAGTCGCTGACGGCACCGAATGACTCGTTCTGGCTGGCGAGCCAGATCGCATTACGAGCGAAAATTGGCTGCAGTTGCGCATCGGCCGCAATCGCGTGCGCGGCATCGCGCGAGAAATGGCAGGAAGCGACGACCACGATGCGCAGGGGAGTAGAGAGGTCAAAGGGCTCACGCGACATTGTTCTGTTCTGCGCGTTGATGCTCAGCGCTGTGGGCTGGCCCGAAGGCAGGGCATTCGGCTCGTGGTAGGCAGGCACGGCGTCGACGTCCATGTCGGGATGGCTTCGTGCCAGTGCGCTGGCGCGGTCGAAGTCGCGGGTGGCGATCAATGCCCGGTGCAGAGGAATGTAATCCTTGTCGGCCACCATGCCCCGATGCTGCATTTCGGCCAGATCCAGCTGCAGGTGCGTGATGTGCATCGGGCTGGGCGTGTGGAACACGGCGTTCTCGGCGGCGCGCCGGATCAGCCTCAGATCGACAGGGCTCGCGCGACGCAGCCGCTGCGGTGCCTGATAGTCGCCAAACAGTCGGTCGTAGCGTTCACTGATGAGGGTGGCGCGTTGGGCCTCGGGTACGGAAGCGGCGGCTTCGTGCAAGACGAATTCGTCGTAGCGCCGCTCCACATCGCTTTCCGCACAGGTTTCCACCGCGCAGCCGCGGGCGGCCGCGTCACGTGCGCGTTCCTGTTCGCGGCGAGCCTGTTCCGCTGGCGTAAGTCCCTTCGTGGCATGGGCCTCGGCGCCGAACAGGGTGAGCAGGCGCACGATTTGTGGGTGCGTCAGTTCGCTGGTCGGATCGTCAAGAGAGACGGAGCGCAGGCCGTGCTCGCCGAACTGGAGTTGTGCGAGGAACCGTTTGCGGCCGCCCGGAGACAATTCGTCCAGTGGCGAGGTACCTGGTGCCGTGTCTTGCAGATAGCGCGCCAGTTCCGCCTTCGAGGTGATCGGTACCTGCGTGGCGTGCGCGGGGACAAGAACGCATGCCAGGACAAGCCAGATGACCGTGGGAACAATCTGCAGGTGGCTCATGGAGGCTCCTTGCGCTGCCGAAGTTGGCCGATCTGCTGCGTAGACGCCTTATTACTGATAGGCACCGTAGCTGCGCAGGCGCTTGTAGCGCCGTTCGAGCAGGTCGGGTATGGGCATCGCCTCGAGTTCGTCGAGCTGCTTGAGCAGCACGGCTTTCAGGCGGATCGCGATCGAGCGCGGGTTGCGGTGGGCGCCGCCCAGCGGCTCGCGGATGACCTTGTCGATCAGGCCCAGTTCGAGCAGGCGCGGTGCGGTCATGCCGAGCGCTTCGGCGGCATCCTTCACCTTGTCTGGACTCTTCCACAGGATCGAGGCGCAGCCTTCGGGCGAGATCACCGAATAGGTAGAATATTGCAGCATGTTGGTGCGGTCGCCCACGCCTATCGCCAGTGCGCCGCCGGAGCCGCCTTCGCCGATCACGGTGCAGATGATCGGCGTCTTCAGTTCGGCCATTTCCAGCAGGTTGCGTGCGATCGCCTCGCTCTGGCCGCGTTCCTCGGCGCCGACGCCGGGGTAGGCGCCGGGGGTGTCGATCAGGGTCAGCAGCGGCAGACCGAAGCGTTCGGCCATCTTCATCAGGCGCAGCGCCTTGCGGTAGCCCTCGGGGCGCGGCATGCCGAAATTGCGGCGCACCTTGGTCTTGGTGTCGCGGCCTTTCTGGTGGCCGATGATCACCACCGCCCGCCCGTTGATACGGCCCAGCCCGCCGACGATGGCAGCATCCTCGGCATACATGCGGTCGCCGGCCAGCTCGTGGAATTCCTCGCAGATCACACCGATATAGTCGAGCGTGTAGGGACGCGCCGGATGGCGCGAGAGCTGGGTGGTCTGCCACGAGTTGAGATTGCGGAAGATATCCGCCGTCTTCACCTTCACCTTCTGGCGCAGGCGGGCCACTTCCTCGTCGATATTGAACGCCTGGCCGTCGCTGGCGTGGCGAAGCTCCTCGATCTTCGCGTCCAGTTCGGCAATGGGTTGTTCGAAATCAAGGAAGTTGGGATTCATCTGCTACATTTTGAGGCACCGAAGCGGCTCAGTATACCGTTCCAACGGTAAAGGCGAGAACAGCGCCGTATGGCTGTGACCGGGTCGACACCCGCCTGCCGGTGAAGGCACGATTGCGCTATCGTGAGCCGTCGGGCACCCACCTCAGCGGAATTGTGTCATGTCAGGCAAAGCCGTTATCGACAACGCCAAACTCGACCGCATCGTGGCCGAAGCGCGCCACAATGCCGAGCAGCGCGAGCTGGGTTATCGCGAACGCGCCCTGAAGATGTACCCGTGGGTGTGTGGTCGCTGCGCGCGCGAGTTCACCCGCGCCAACCTGCAGGAGCTGACCGTCCATCACCGCAATCACGACCACGACTACAACCCGCCCGATGGCAGCAACTGGGAATTGCTGTGCGTGTACTGCCACGACAACGAACATGCGCGGCACATCGACCATGTGCGTGGCGGAGTGATGGCGGTGGAGGAAGCGCCACCGGCGACCGGCAATCCGTTTGCCGATCTGAAGGCGATGATGGAGCGGGGTGGAAAGTAGTGTCGTGACTCATCCCCCTGCAACGCCCTGATTCTTGATCACCTCTTGCCTTGATGCGGAAGAGCCGGCGGGCAGTGCCCGCCCTACCATTTCGGCATCGTAGCGGAAGGGCCGGCGGGGGGCGGGCCCCCCACCCAATAAGGCCCCAAGGTCGGGCGCCACCCCCCCCCGCCACCCGCTGGAATCAAAAAAATACAAATTGAAGGCAAAGTTCAGC
>JACDJC010000073.1_pt1 | contig 128474 bp, 134 predicted proteins | sample 7454191 | NCBI WGS metagenome assembly JACDJC01 (sample SAMN14253291, study PRJNA609438) | sludge metagenome | isolation source: sludge after 25d culture with pyrite and EDTA | collected 2018-12-20 | reverse complement strand
GCTGATCTCCACGTTGTCAAAGACATCCCAAGGATAGCGAATAGTCTGCTCTCTTAGCGCATTCCAACCACTGTTATCGCTGGCCTTGAACTCGGTTCTTCCTATGCTTTTTAGTCCGGCCTCGGCCGTCCATTGCCATTTCTCCTGACCTTTTCCAGGAAGGTTCGGAGTAGAAAATATGACCTTGTCGTTCTCTATATCGTGCGACACCGTTGCGCATGAATCTATGGGGCCATCCAGCTTCGCTTTCCCGTCTACTGGAAGGCTGATAACAAAAGGGCTGCCATCACAGGCATTGCCGCCCCCGGAACTCAAACCGATAATGATCGGAACTCCCGACACAGTCGTCATCTCATCAAAGAGAATGATCGCATTGCGGTGCATTTCGCGACCGTCGACCTTAAGGATTTTCTCATAGTCCTGCTCGGTCAGCGTGATTTCGTGCCCGTTAATCTTCCCGATATCGATTGCCCCAACGCTTTGTGCTACAAAAACTGTCGCAACAATAAGTGCCACTTTAACAACACGTCTCATTAAAGCCTCAAATTATGGGATATCAGATACATCGGGACTACTTTTCCTCATACCATCTTGAGTTTGCAACCCCATTTTTAGACTGTTGATAGCCTTCTGCCGCGTGCTAGAGAGTTTACCTGTGAAAAAGCAGGAGTGTTTGAAAAACGGTCCATCCAAATCGGTAAAAACCGTAGAAATCCTGTCCAACATTACTAATATGCGCTGATTAGCGTGGGGGACTTTATGCGTACTGTCGTTGTTGGCTTTGCCGTTCTTCTTATGTCGGCACTTTCATCGTATGCTGATTTTTATTCTATTTCAGCCGATACTGATGGATTTAGCGGTGTCTACAGATGCAGACACGTCGAAAACAACTCCCGGCAATTCGGGATTACCAATCAATTCAGTCACTCTTCCGAGTCCATTGTTGGTGTTACGTCGTTAGGAATGACTTTGTTGCTACCAGGCGGGGGAAGCTTTGTGGCACATAACTGCAATGTAGCAGGTCAGCAGATATCCTGCAGCAATCAGAACTACACCTTATCTATGAATAAAAAAGACAAATTGTTCTACCGCTCAATAAAATTCAAAGCTTGGGGGGCCTCTCTGTCACAATTGAAAGAAGTCTGGTCTTGCAATTCCTTTGATCTCCATGAATGACGATGTCGTTGACCCCTAGCGAACGACGACGACAGGCAATTCGTCCAATCTCGTCGTATACCTTGGCGACCTCATCATTGCCTTAGCTTCGAAATCCCGTTTGAAGCCTTCGGAACCAAGCAGAAGCGTCTTTTCCCCCCATCGGTCGTTTACTGCATCGAGCGCCGTCATAAGCCGTGCATCCCTCGGCCGCTCGATCTCGAAAAGCATCGCCGGAGCCTTGTCGGCCGCAATCAGGTCATCGAGCATGATCCCTGCCTTCGTATAGGCATATCCGTTACCAGATGGATCGCCTTTCCAACCTTTCCTGACGCACAAAAGTGCCGCCTGGACGAGGTCAAAAGTATCGGCCGTCATCGGCTTCAAATGCACTGTTCTCGATACCGAGTGGCGCGGAGCGGTTTGCGAAAACAGGCTGGTGTGAAAGAAGACGGATATCTGGCCAGCCACGAGGCCATGTTGTCTTAGCTTCTCGGCAGCACGAGTAGCATGAGCAGTTACCGCCTGCGTCACAGCCTCAAGAGTTTTCATTGGTTCGCCTGACGATCTCGTGACGGCCATGCCTTTTCGCTGTGGAATCACTTCTTCCAGTTCCAGACAGCGAACGCCCTGTAATTCGGCAACAAGACGTTCCAGAACAACAGTGCCGATCTTTCTGGCCAGTGGCATCGGCATATCGCGGAGTTGGGCGGCGGTGCTGATCCCGACAGATTTCAGCTTGGCCTCGGTCTTCGCACCTACACCCCACACTTCGCCGACATCGATCCGTTCCATGCACCAGGTTCGAACTTGTTCATCCATGAAATCGCACATGCCTCCAAAGAGAGGGTTCTTTTTGGCGGCGAAGTTGGCAAGCTTTGCGAGAGTCTTTGTTGGCGCTAAACCGACGCAGGTTGGAATGCCTGTCACGGTTTTCACCGAGTGCCGCATCGTTCCTGTCAGCTTCCGATAATCTTTGAAGCCTTGGAAATCGACAAAGGTCTCATCGACGCTGTAATTCTCGATTGTGGGTGAAAAACCGCCAATCGTTTCGACCACACGTCGGCTCATGTCGCCATAAAGCGAGTAGTTCGAAGATAGAACACGAATGCCGTGCTGTTTTACCAGATTACGTATCTGAAACAGCGGCACGCCCATCTTTATGCCAAGCGACTTCGCTTCTTCAGATCTGGCGACGGCACAACCATCATTGTTGGAAAGGACAATGACAGGGACGCCAACAAGCCGTTGATCGAAAACACGTTCGCAGCTTACATAGAAATTATTGCAATCAATCAAGGCAATGGGCGACGTCATTTGGTTTATCCGACAATGGTGTCAGGGTTCAGGCGCTAACTTCGTCCGGCATCTCCTTGGCAACAACGGTGTCATACAGACCGTAGTGTGTCAGCCCTTCATGGCTCTCGATACCCGTGTAGCGGAGTGAAGCATCTTCATATCGACGGAAGGCAAAGACGGCCTCGTTCATACGTTCGGTATTGAAAACGTTCAGCTTAACCAGCAGATGGAAATCAGCCACAGTAAGACCTGTGACCGTCTTGAAAAGCTCGGGCTCGATCTTCGTGATGACGTCACGCAGGGTGTTCTCGCGGAAATCTGTGAGGTACATAAAGACCGGAATACGGGTGGCAAACTTGATCAGCTTTTCCTGAACTTCCTTGCGCTTCGACTTGTATTCCTTCTCCTCCTCAGTCAGTTCCTTCTTGTCCTTCGATGTCAATTCTCCGTCTTTGGCCTTCTGCTTAAGTTCTTTGACTTTATCACTCTTGTTGATGATCGTTTCGAGGATATTATCACCAAGATTTCGCCAGCCCTCGATACGACCCACTGCTGCCATGGCTTCTGGGTTATCCAGAATACGGCGAAGAGTGTCGTTATCGACGTTCACCAGCAGTGCGGATTCCCATTTCCGCGCAAGCAAGGTCGCCGACGTGCCCGCCATAGCTATATCCAAAATGCCACCAGCATCAATCTGGGACATGTTTGCGCCGTCGTAGGCCAGCACTGGCAGGAACGAAACGAGTTCCTTCACGGCGTCTTCGGGATTGGGTGCTCCAGGCGAGAGACCGATGCCGTATTCCGAGAGTTGGCGCAGCGCACGTGTCGGTGCGAAATCGAACACGAAGCAAACAGGTTTCAGAATTTCCTCTTCATTTGGATTGTCTCCATTGGGATTTTTGATCGACCAGGGTGACTGCACACGGAAAGCCGCCTGAAAGTACGTCTCAGGCGATTTCAGGTTACGGAGCATCAAGATAGATGACCATTGCGCCACGGTTACGCCAGTCGTCAGCTTGCCGCATGAAAGCGTAATCGTCTTCGTATCAAACCCGTTGCCGACAGCAGCTCGCACAGGTGGCAGCGCATCAAGACCGATGCCTGCAGATGTACCTGCGGCCACGACCACTTGGTAATCGTGCCAAAACGTATTGTGTCGTTCAGACAACAGATTTGCCATTGCGTGGCAGGCGGCCACATTCGGAAGGAACCAAAAACTGTGCTGCAGGTGAGGCAGCAGTCTGGTGTCTGAATAAGGCCAAGGCGGAACTGTGCCTGTCTTCAGGCTATCGATAGAACGGGGTGCATCGGGTGCGTTGCGGATGACATTGAGCCATTTCTGCACCTCGTCCTTGTATTTGAATTGCGCCAGTATTCCCGATCCGTTCGCCGCAAAGAAGGTATTGAGATCAAACTCATCAAATTCACCACCACTGGCAATATGTGTGATTTCTGGTGGCATTTGATATGTCAGAAGTCTCATTTGGGGTAGCGCCCCATATGGATTGCGTATATCGGGGTTTTCGTCAGCGAATTTTTCCTTAGCGCGCTGTTCGTCAGTATACGTCCAATTAAATATCTGCTCCTCGATAAACTCACCCGTCGCTAGTGCCTTGAATGGGGTTCCAGACAGGTACAAGTAGGCGCGAGTTGTTATTGGAAGGAACTCTACCTCGGTTTCAGTAAGAACGTTCAAGTCGTCGTTCACAGTCTCCAGCGCTGACGCATATTCAGCCCTGTCGGCCGACCGCCTGATGCTGTCATCTTCGCCTTCGAATAGCTCCTTGGCCGTATCTCTCCACGCTCCGAAGTGGTACTCATCAAAAACGACCAAATCCCAGTTGATCGTATGGAGCCATTCGTTCTTGCTTTTGATGTTGCCCGTTTTATCGCGTCCTAAAAGGTCTTGGAACGAGCCGAAATAAACCAACGGCTGGGCATCATCGATTTTGCTCAGATCGCGTCCTGCATTCTCCGAAAGGTATTGCCAACCTTCGAAATCAACATGGGACTCAAGATCGGTCTGCCAAGCATCTTCCACGGCAGGCTTAAACGTCAGCACTAGAATACGCTTGGCATTCAATTTCTTCGCCAGCTGATAAGTCGTAAATGTTTTCCCGAAACGCATCTTGGCATTCCAGAGAAAGCGAGGCACCGCGTTCTTATCCTGCTGCCAACGTGACTGATAATAAAGGTATGTCTGCTCGACGGCCTCCGCTTGCTCTCGGCGTGGTGGAAACGTCTCGTGACGGTTTCCTGTAACCCTTTGTCCCGTGTGGAGCTCAGTCAGCACTGTTTTGACATCATCAACCGTGCATTTGACCCATTCTAGGATCGGATTGTCGAAACCCTTGCGGCGTAATGCATCCCGAACAGCGTGATCTGTAATGACCGCCCCATCATCACGCATGCCAGGTTCATTGAGTACTATCTCATAGTTTTTAATGGCCGCCGTCTTAAGCTGCTCCGAAACCCGTCGCTTAACATCCCTCGTCGTCTGGCCGATCTTCAGCAAGCCTTCGTGGGCAACATCAGCTATCGAATACGCATAGATGCGCGGTTGGGCTTCCGGCTTGGCTGTCAGGACTTCGTCGATGGTGGGCTTATTCATCACTGCCAGCCATTGGACGAACAACTTTTTCGACGAACTCAATCTCCTCAGCAGTTAAATCGTATTTCGCATAGAGGTCCTTATCCGTCCATCGATGGCACCAGTTTTGTGTCGGAACAAAAGTATATACTTTCCGCGTCACGTGTTGAGACGGCTTATGTAACAGAATAAGTAATCTGGTTAAACGACAATGCAGATAAGACAATACAGATTCTGCTTCGGTCTTCGTATCGAATGGACCGATACTCAAGTAAGTTTCAGAAGAAATTGTTCCCGGTTCACCTATAAATGGTGTGCTAATGATCCTATGAGGATAGGTATCCTTATTTCCCGTTCCTGGTGCTGCGTAACCAGCAAACAATTTCCATTTATCTATCAGATCAGCTCCAGTTGTGATTGAAGCTCTAGAAACATAACCGATACCGCCATTTTGATAAACGATCAGGTCTCCTGGCGATTCTCGGGTTTTACCTTTGAATGTTGTGTCCAAGCCAAATGGTTTTCTAGAACTAACTAAACGCTCAAAGCGTCGAGATTCTGGCAACGAAAGTGATGCAGATTGTCCTGTCTCCGCAGCAACAACCTTTTTCAGGATCGACAAACCTTCATTGAAACGGACAAATACGTCCGTCCCCGTTTCAAGAAGCGGGCGGGTCGCCGTCGAAGATGACCAGCCTTGGAAATTTGTTGTTACCCGGCAATCTCCGATATTATCTCGGTTCCAAAGAAAGAAACAGACACCGCCCTTGAGACCAACACCTGGGAAAACATCGGCGGCGCTTAGGTAATCGTCGATTGATCGAATCCGATTGTCTTTAAGCATAGATGCTCTAAATTCATCGAGTCCCTTACCCCCCGAAAACCAACGAGATGGAATAATCATCGATAGAAAACGGGGATTCAGTGCTTTCGCCTGCTCAACAAACTTATCGTAGATAGGAGCAGCACTCGTGCCATATCCTCCATCGTCCAATTGATAGGGAGGATTGCCAATAATTACATCAAATTGCATATCAGCTCCAAAAAGCTCACTAATTTTATTCTGGATATTGTCGGTATGGATAAATTCGTACGCGTGGCTCTCTAACTCTTGGTCACGGTCGAATGTCTCCCTACTCGCTCCGCAAAATTTACATCGTTTGCTTTCCCAAACATGGTCAATTCGACGAAACCAAATGTTCCCATCGCTGTGCGTAAAGCCCTTGGCGACGGAATGCTCACCGTCAGCAAATTTAGTGCAATAGAGGCTACGTCGCGATATCAGACTCGTGATTTGCTCGGTAGCTATACCAAACACCTGCTTGGTTAGGACATGATCTACTCGTGTTTGCAGGTCGGGTATCTCAATCGCTAGCCCTTCAATCAGTCGCGTCGTTACCTCGCGCAAGAAGACGCCAGATTTAACGAACGGGTCAAGAAACCGCACCGAGCTATTCGCCCAGATATTTTCACCGTTGTTCGTACTTGCCCAGGCATCAGCAAGCGTATCCAGCATCAAGTTGGCGAAGCGGGGGGGTGTAAAAACCTGATCATTCGACAGATTTGCGATACACGTCAGCACATCAGGATTGCGCCCACGAAACGTAAACGGCACCTGTTCATTCATTAGCCCCCTCCCCGAACTATCCCCGCGATTGCTCAGCAAGATCGCCGATTGTCATCAGCGTGTAAACCTTCACTGGCTTAAAGATTTCGTGCGCGCCCAAGTGCGCGAACAGGGTGCCTTCAGTGCTGTAAGCCGACGATCCTGTCAGGACGTCGAAGCGAAAATCGCGACGTTGGAACTTCCCATTTTGCATATAGCCCCATTCAGCAAAGACAATTGGCTGGCCCGTCTTGCCTTTCATTGTCATCGCATCGCCATGCACCAGGTTCTGCGACAGCACGTATGATGCAGCCTTGTAGCAATCGTCGTGTTCATCGATATTCAGGTATTCAGCGAGGACTTCCAGCATATTTGCACGGCATTCGGCGATATTGTCGTCGAGCAGCTCAACACCGTAGGTGCACATGAGGCCATACAGGGCATAATGACGTTTTTCGAATTCGGATTTCCCGTATTTCAGCTCAACGGCCGCCATTTTCCGTTGCAAGACTGGCACGAGAAAGTTCCCGCTACCGCATGCAGGTTCGAGAAAGCGTGAATCGATCCGCTCTGTTTCACCCTTAACGAGGTCAAGCATTCTTTCCACAAGCCAAGGCGGAGTGAATACTTCCCCGTGATCACTGACACGCTGTTTTGACTTAATTAAATTCATGGGTACCGATTTCACATTTCCGAACGAGCAGATTTCATATCGTCAGCGGACGGATAAGTCGACATTTCAGCCCAACCACATCTGTCATTAACATGAATTATTCACTTAATCAGGTGTTCCAAATCAACAATCACGCCTTCGGTATCAACAAATTTGCCGACCGTGATCTGATCATTGCCCTCGATGGAATTCAAAACGTCCCTGCCTTCGTTCAGCGGATACGTCCTCAATACTCTCGAAATCCTCCAGTCGACCAAATGCTCTGTCGCTTCGGCAATTGCCTCGATCTTCGACAAAACTTCTGCGGGAAGGACGACGCTGATAATCTTGGTTCCGGATTTTACGTTCATGAGAGGCCCCTTTGTCTCCATCTCAATAATCCGGATAAACGTGATATGCAGCAGACAAACTACTCGACGGCGTATCGCCTCACGACCCCCGCGACAACGCCCCAGATTTCAGTACTCTCTGTGACCAGTAACGGGGCGAAGTCACTGCCTTTCGATTTCGGATCGAGCCAGTATCGACCGTCTCGTTTCGCGAGCTTCTTGACGGTTATATTTCCATCAACGACAGCTAGCACGATTCTTCCAACACGTCTTTTTCCTGCCCTGTCCACGGCGATCAGATCTCCGTCATGAATGCCTTCGTCCATGAGACTGTCGCCAGATACCTTCCACCAAAAAGTCGCGGATGGATGGCGAATGACCCAGGCAATTGGATCTATCTCATCTTCTTCATGATCAGCGGTTGGCGACGGAAAACCAGCTGGCACACGAATTGACGCCAAGGGTAGCAAATGCTGTGCGCAGGAAACTGAAACTGGCGACAAGGTAGTCATCATTCGCCGCCTTTAGCAGCTGCATAGGAGTTCTTAGAAGGCTTTTGTGGGTCGGCGACGTCTAACGGACTGCCTTTGATAGCCGTAAACCATGCATTCTCGACCGCTCTGGCGGCTTCACGCGGCGATGGCTCAAACCCTGTCAGTGCTCCAATGCCCTCACGCCGAACATGTTCTCCAGCGGCAGTCAGCGACCAGGACCACGAATTTTGCTGAGGCCCGTGTTCGATCACCTGAATACGACCGACTGACGCTTCGAAATTTGGCGCATGGCCAACAAAATCGTTCTCTCGATCTGGCCAAGTCTTCTTCCACTTAAGCTTGAGCTCAATCTTTTCCGGTTCTTCGCTCATCGCAAAGTCTCCTGTCTTCCTTGTCAGGAGTCATATGCCGATGTTGAGAACATATCAAGAACGCTGTAGATTCAGAATTCACAACGTGCACGAGATGTGAATTATGGGGAAACAACCACTAACATACTGATTTGGGCGGGAAATGACGAAATCTCTGGAAGCGCATGACAAGCTGATTAAGGATATTTTTTCTGACGAATACCAATTTCGGATACCGGATTATCAGCGACCATACTCGTGGACAACTGAGCAAGCAGGCGAACTTCTAAGCGATCTCCTCGATGCCATGCGGGATTTCCAAACCAGCAATTCGACGGACAATGCCTTTTATTTTCTTGGCAGTATCGTTCTGATCAAAGCAGACCGCATTGCAAATGCCGACGTCGTCGATGGCCAACAGCGCCTAACGACGCTGACTATCCTGTTCTCCGCCCTGCGCGCCTTGCTACCGAGTAAGGCCAGAGCGTTGACGGCATTTCTATATAAGGAAGGCCTCGGCATTCGTGACGACGAGCCTAACGAGTATCGTTTATCTGCGTTTCAGGAGGACGAAGCATTCTTCCGAGATTACATTCAGGAACCACGCGGAATCCAACGTTTGGTCGCATCGACAGAAAAGCTGGTCGATAGCCGTCTTCGTTTTAAGGAAAACGCCGCCCTCTTTCTCGAAGAGCTCGGAAAGCTCACCGAGGAAGAGCGCGCTTCCCTACTCTCGTTTCTCGCTTACAAATGCTCGATGGTTGTCATCTCGACGCCGAACTTCGAGTCCGCCTATAGAATCTTCAGTGTTCTGAATGATCGTGGCCTCGATCTTTTTCCAAGCGACATCCTCAAGGCCAAGATTCTGGGCGAGATCCGCAAATCGGGTGGGGAAGCCAAGAGCAAGGAATACGCTACAAAATGGACGTCACTTGAACGAAAGTTGAGCCGGAACGGTTTCGTAGATCTTCTCGGCCACGTTCGCACGATATACGCAAAGAAGAAGCAGCACGCCATCCTTTCCAAGGAATTTACAGAGTTCGTCGCCAAGGGAATGCCAGCTGAAAAACTGGTCGACGATGTCATCACACCATTTGCAGATATCTATTCATTCCTAAAGGAAGCCAATTTCCAAGCTACTGAAGCAGCAGAAGACATCAATGAGCAACTTCGGCATCTCAATCGTGTTGATTGGAAAGATTGGGTGCCGCCAGCGCTATCCTTCTTCAAAAAATTCAGAAATCAGCCTCGTCTGATAGCCGATTTTCTGAAAGGCCTTGAAAGGCTTTCCTATTATCTGCTCGTGACGAAAGCAGGGATCAACTCTCGTATCGAGCACTTCGTCGCGGTGATAGAAGAGATTGAGAAGGAGGGTTTTGACGGCGTCAGCGAGAGCATGAAATCCTTGGGTCTCAACGACGATGAAAAGAGGTCTTTCATAGCAGCACTCGATGGCGACATCTATAAAAAGTTGCCCAAAGCCCGCGCGGCATTGATCCTGCGTCTTGAAGCGTTGAAATCGGACGGATCGAAGAAACAGGAATTCTCTTACGTTTCAATCGAACACATCTTGCCACAGACGCCTTCCGTGGAATCTGGCTGGCTGGATATCTTCCCAGACACCGTAAAGCGCGAGGAATGGACGCAACGATTGGCAAATCTGGTACCGTTGCACATCCGGAAGAATCCAGCTGCTTCAAATTTTAACTTCGATACAAAGAAGAACGTCTACTTCGCCGGAAATGACGGCACGGCATCTCCGTTCGTACTCACTCAGGAAATCCGATCACTGCCTGCCTGGACGCCGGAGGTGCTGGAAGATCGCCAGCAAAAACTGGTCGACATCTTCAGTCGTCATTGGGGACTTCAACTGACCGAACAATAGGAATTCTGATCACTTCTCATCAGCGTCCGGTGCACGAGATCGCGTGCAAGATAATTCTTTTTGAATGCATGCGATCTTTGGCGTCGAGCATACCAATTCCCCACTCTGCTGTGAGCAAATTGAGCACTGATCGGTAAAATCCATACAGTCGGGGTGAGCCTGAACAAACTCTTGGAGCGAGATCGAAGCATTTGCTTTAGCTTGCGTTAGTTCGGCAGCTACTGATGGTGACGCAAATGTCACCATCAGTAAAAAGACCGTGGTTAGCCAAGCATACATCACTGGCTTGTCGCCGCTTTGTCGGAGGAGTCCGGTTCAAACAGAGTGGCAACGGCTGCCCATTGGTTCATTGTAAGCGAAGCCGATTTCACGTTACCAAACACCGCCTCAATTTCTTTGCGTGGCTGAAGTGTAAGAGACACGTTATCGACGTCGACAGGATGCCCATCAACGAATGATCCAATTGTCGGTATAACAACGACGTCCGAGCGCAGGTCGTTATTAATACTGATTTTAACGTCAACTTCTTCGAGGTCGATATTGGCCATCATATCAACGGCCCGAATTGCTTTCCTGATTTCCTCGTATTTGTCTCTGGAAAAATGGGCGATAAAAAACAATCCATCGACCTGTTTATTATTGTTGGTGACCGGTGTTTTCATCGCATCAAATTGCAGCAGGTATTTCCCAGGTGAGAGTTCACGCCCCTCAGGTGCAGTTAGGACGGTCGTAGCCTTAATAGTCATGCGGTCACGCATGCTACCCTTCACTACTTCGCAGCCAGCAAGAGTAGCGGATTGAAACTGAGCGGCAACTGCTTTTACAATTTGATCACTCTTAGGGTCATTACATTTTTTGGCGATACCCATCTCATATATATTGATCGAGATATCGACCGGAATGTCTTTCTTCGTTTCCAAAACCTCAAGTAGGTCGCGAACATAAAGCGTACCGACGACTTCCTGTTTGCACGCGGATAGGCTTGCCGCAACGCAGCAAGTGAGAGCTATTTTCTTTAACACGGAACACCCCGCCCTAAATCAACTTACAGTTTCACTTTAGGAAATGGCCAAGCGGTCTTCAATAGAAAAAGGAGGCCGTAGCCTCCATCGTCAGTGCACTGCTACACCTGACAATGGCAGGCTAACGCGACCGACGTTGCATAACGCTGACAACATCATCGAGATCAAGTTGCCAAAAAGTAGCCTGGACTGTGCCTGCATTTTTAACATCGAATATACGCTCCCACGAGCGATGCATAGTATGCAGCAAATAATGGTGACTGCTTTCATGCTTCGACTTTTTGATCAAGTCGTCAACGCCGCTAAGCCCCGCATTGACCAGCAACTCTTGAAATTTATCGTATTCGCTATCAGCTGCGGCTTCGTCGTTGGCATAGTCTGTCAAAAAGGACAAGTTCAACGGCGAATGCCATTTCACGTAGTCTGAGAGCAAAGCTTGATTGGCTGCTTTTCGGAATTTTATCATCCAGTTTCCCGGTTCAGAGATGCGGAACCCCTTTTCCTTTCCATCTCTACGAAGCCACGCCCACAGCGGCCACGGTTTCCAGTCACTTGTAGGCGCTGGCAGGCGTTCAAGCATCTTCGATGTTAGCCATTCATAGGCTGGAAGCCAATTCTGATCACCAATGAGGTCGGGAGCGTTCAGCAAAACGCCATCACGCTTCAGAACAGAATACGCTTCGTTAGTCAGCTCCATATGTAAAGTCAGTTGTGTCATCATTTGTGCCTTGCAAAGCCAGCTTCGAAGATCGGACAGAAACCGATTTTGGAGAGGACTTTGACATATCAGAAAACTGCAGAATTCAATGACATAATCCTAACGGATGCCCAAAACATCGAATATCGCATACCAGCCGAATTCAGGGCGCTTGTTGCACGATGTCTGGAACCGATCAGCGAGGCAGACCGAACAGGAATATTGAAAGGAGAGGCTTATCTTTATCAACGCTTTGAGGAGTTCGAGGACGCCATCACCGACATTCCGGATGTCAGAAATGCATTAAACGAGATGTCGAGTGACGGCCAACGACATCGCCAAATCCTGCAGCTCTTTTATAGCGAACTTCCCCAGTGGACAAAATGTAGGGAGACACTGGAAGCAAAATTCAAGGTGAAAATCGTCGAACCTGAGCTGATGGTCTCGAAGGGTTACTACCGTGGCGATATGGAATTCGTCTCACGGCAGTTTTAACGTCCTTCACTCAAACGGATACCGACAAACCACATTGGATGATGGTTTCAAGGCAAATGCGATTTGCAAGAACAAAATGCCTTGTGGCTTGCAAGAGACAAGATCACAATATGGATATTCTCAATAAAAATGGAGATCGCATACGAAAAGGAGTATTCGAAAATGCAACCGACACTGACCATTGAGCTAGATGAAAAGATCGCAAGAGAGGCTGTAAACGGTATCTTGCATCAACTTTCTTATACTAGAAACCAGCTTTACAACGGTGTTCGGGTTAGGTTGAAACGTGCGACCAAGACTTTCGACATTAACATACTCCATTTTGATACGACTGCGATTACGATGGTCATGAGGTCGTATGACGCTTTAGAAGATATGCTGCGTGATTATTACGCCGTCGATAACCAAGCAGATAAGAAAGATATTTTGGACGATATCGCCGACAGGCTGAGCTGTACGCTGACCTTCAGAACATATGCCGAATTCAAGTCCTGGTTCATAAAGCGTGCCGACTATCGCGAAATCCACCAGTCTTTAGTGAAGGATAAGCGTCTCACTAACGAATTCCGCTCGATGTACGCGAACGCGATTGTCATCCTCACCTGGATGTTGCTGCCCAGATGGGTGCGTTCCGAAGCCAGATATAACAGAAAGTGGACGTATCTGACCGACATCGTTCCGTTTGGCCAAAACTAACCGATACCAAACCGACAACAGGGAGAACAAAAATGAATGAAGCAATGAAAGCAAGACTGCAGCAGCGGATAGAGATGAAGCGCGCAGAAGATCACCAGAATGATCTGAATCGTCGTCTTGAAGAATTCCTACGTGACTACGGCCTTTTTTATCTGTCGGATGAGGAAAATTCCGTTGTCTTTTACAATAAGCAAACGAAAACAATGATCAGCCCATTACATGACGCCCCACTACAAGGCGAGGAATACGTATCGTGGCTCCGCTCTCAAAACCAGATGTTCGCATCCCATCATGCTAGAATGGCAGTGTCGCAGTTCATCCAGGATTGGGCATGCCTTGATAGACTGGATCGCGTACAGTTCCTTGCAAAGCACGTCGACAATTTCGACGGCAACCATGGCCTCTGGCTTGTTGCACTGGATGACCGCGAATGCGCAATCCTGCAGAATGCCGACCCTTCCGATGTCTATAACCATCTGGCTGGCACCGATTGCATTGAAGGCGTGCGGGATCTTTTCGATGCCAAGAGGGAGATCCTAGAAAAGCACGGCATCGATATGAACGAGGTCTACCAGAATGGTTCTGTATCCGCGCCTGCCATAAGACTTATGGCGAGAGCGGCTTAAGAATGGCCCGTAAATCAAAGCGCGTGGATTTCCTGACGGTTATTGTGCTGATGTCGATGCCTGCATTCTTGCTCACGGTGCTCGTGATGCTCTCGCTTACTAGAGAAAAGCCACCGGCGGCAAAATCGTCGCTTGTTGAACTCAAAAGTGGCAGTCAGACTCCAGATATCAAGAATTTCGGAGATGACGGTTTCGGTTCCTCATCTTCGAAACGCGGCCAGATGCCATCGAGCCTTGCTCTGGTGCGACCGCGTGAATGGGAGGGGGCGACCACTTTACTCCTTTCTGTGGTCCCCTCCCATTCATAATTGCTCTCGATGCAAAGTAGGAGGTCACGATGTTTCCAATTGAAACCACCCACGAGAAGACATTTTTCAAGCTGTTTGATGCCGATCATCTCGACTTCATAAACGATGAGAAATCCAAGGTCTGGTTCGGCGACCCCTCCTCTATATTCTCCGATGCCGAGTGGTTTGATATGGGGGCAGCCATGGCTCACTACATGAGACAGGGATTTTCGGGAGGTGGAATTCTCATCGGCGGAATGCAAGGCCTCTGGCAAGCAACAGCAACTGAGCCCGATTTTGATGGAATGATGCTTTCTGTAGATTATCCGGGGGGTGTTCAGTCTATACGAGTGAAGTCGTCGGTACTCATGCTGCTACCGCTGGATGTCGCTGAATTCTACGGCAATCCCCTACCCGGCATAGTGACCAAGCCCTTTTTCGGCCGCGTGTATATCGACCATGACGACCGCAGTTGGAGTGGTTCTAACGACGTCAGTGCATAATCTTCTATTTTATCCCTTTACATATGCAACGCCGTTGCACACACTATTCATTACTGCTTATTTCATATGTTGGTCGATTGGCCGGAAAGAGAATTATGATGCAAACGTATTTAGATTATTACGCCCAGGGTTTGGCGGCCAAGCTGGCGATGGCAAGAAAATTCCAACTGGCAAACAAGGAGAACTCGCCTGAAGATTTCGAGTTCTTGAAAAAGGCATGCCAATCGGACGGCTATGCCCTCAGTTTCATAGCGCAGGTCGCCCAAAAGCTGCTGACGTCTCCGGATTTGGCAGATGAGTTCAAAGGCCTGACGGAAGAAATGATTGAGACCAACTATTTCCAAGCTCGCCTGCTTCCATTCTTTCAACATGGGCCAAAAGCGCCACTCGCCCTCCAACTATCAAAAGAAACGGTGGCTGCATTAGCCGCAGCAGATGCCTCGAAAGATATCCGCGACCATTCATTTGGAATTCTTGACGAACACAAATGCGTCTATATCGACATCCCAAACAAGGACTATCGACTTCGTGATGATCTGTCACTCAGGGCTATACTGGCCGATGTAGGTGGCATCCGCATTGAAACTTCAGCAGCCGACGATCCAGGCACGTTTGACACCGTTGTTAATGACCAGGGTTTCGTCATGCGCCATCGTCGTCCAGATAACAAAGTCGTCTTCACAGCGATTTTTCAGGATCGCAAAAACAATATCTATCCGCGTCTGAGCTGGGTCGAGGGCAGCGACTTCTTTATGGGTCGCGGAATTAAGCAGCTAGGAATCGCACTGGCTACACCAAAAGTTATGCTCGCAAATGCAGATATGCTGACCAAGCACATCATGACGGACATCGAAAATCTGTTTTGGCTCTCGCTGGCATTCATGGACACCGAAGAAGAGATTGGCGGTGTCCAATACCCGCAGTTGCCACACCTCGCCTATGACCATGTTCGACGTCAAGGTCGCAAGGCGGGACAGGTGGGGAAGAAATTCAGCATGTTTCGCGTCAAGAAAATAACGGGTGGCCGCGATCTCGGACGGGATGTCGAAACCCAAAGCGAAGGCAGGACTTCTGGTCTTCCAGTGATCGGCAGACGACGCCATGAAGTACGTGGGCATTTCAGACTTCAGCGCTTTGGCAAAGGCTACAAACTAACGCGCCTACGTTGGATCAATGCCTTTGAACGCGGCACCATAGACGACCTGCCATTGCATGACCTGCACATCGTCACCGCAACCGAAATCCAGCCCTTTGGGCAGTAGTATTCACAACCGTTTATAAGGGAGTCGTTAGAATGTTTGAATATCTACCAACACTGCTAACCATGAAGACTGCGGCAATCGTTGTCGTCTCGATGGGCATCGGGCTGATATTGTCTGATGGGACAAAAAAACACACCGCTATACTGGCTGCAGGCTTCTCTTTTGCAGGAATCATGCTTTCGGTCTTTGCATCGAGGGGGCTGGTATGATCACCAAACAGTTTCTCAAAGAGACCGCCGATGAGATCGATGCAGGAATTGCGGGATCTGCGTTTATCCTGCTGTTGGTAATTGCAATTGGTGTCTTCGTATATACGGCCCTACATTTGCTAACTTCATTGCAGGCAGGAGACATCGTATTTTGGGGGGGCTTCTTCGGAGTTTTTTACATCTCGATCTTTACATTCCAAACAGCTTCGGAACGCATCCAGCACGCTGCGATACCAGCTGTGTTGCCAGTGTCGATTTTAGCATTTGTGGCAAACGCACTTTATTACTTCGACATCGCCACAGAATTGGTCGCCACATTCAGTATTTTTGTCTTCGGGTTCGTCGTTATTGGCTCAGTTACCTCCTCGTTAATGAAGTACTTTTCTCGTGAATCTGATGTCTGCAATGATTTTCAGGGAGAGAATATAATATTGGAAGGAGAGGAATAATGGCTTCTACCATTATTTTTACAATTGATATATGCATCGTCGTTGCACATAATTATTTCAAGCCACTCGGTGACCAATGAAAGGGGAATTTTAAATGCGAGAAATAGATGATGAAAGAAGACAGCTGGCGATGCAGAGAAAGGTTGAATTCATTCGCCTTAGTAAAATACTGAGACTGCCTCGCAAAAAGATAGCTGAAATCGTGTCAGCGACAGAACCGCAAGTCAAAGGCTGGCTGGATGGTCTTGAAGGGGCTGAACGCTATCTTGCGACCAGAATATGGACCTCAAATAATGTAAACCAGCCACAAGAGTCGGCCGTTGATGCGCTGCGCGAGTTCACCATCGCTGTCGCCCACAAAGCGATTCAGGATGGCCGTGCTATTGAGGGCGAGAACCCGTTCAGCAAGCAAGAATTCATCGATGCTAATCGCCAGAATGTCAGGGGCGTTATAAGCATTATTTCAGATAATGATGAAGGCAGAATCCACAGGTTCGACATTCTCGGCCGCGTTGGTTTCATTGGCTCCGTTTCATCATCTATTGATCGCAAATTGGGATCGGTTGACGGCAGTCATTACATACCTGATTTCGAAGCCACCAATGCGTTCGTTGATGACATCCTGGATACCGCATGGTTCTCATACCGCAATTGGCTCAAGCTGGCAGCTGGCAAGAAGCGTACTGAGCTTGAAGAATTCCTGTGGCAGAAAACAAGGTATCGCAATTTCATTGAATTCTTTGGCCTGACAGCCGAGGCTATTGCTCTGTATGCTGGCATCAGAACGTCTCAAGACGTCGCAGCAAGCAACACAAAAGGCCTTTCGGAAGCCCGTGGTTGGGCCGAATACAATCGTCCGGTGCTTCCTCCGACTGCCTTGATCAATGAAATGCAGACGGCCTTTCTCGGATGGGCAAGCCATCTGATCAAAATCGTTGAAAACGAGAGAGGCAATGATGAGTACTCGGTCGGTTTGGTGCTGCCATCGATATCGAATTCCGAAATCGAAGACCGATTGAAGAGCCTGGAAACAATCGAAATACAAAAAGGTGGCAATTTATCGCCGATAGCATCGCGGGAAATGAAGGCTCTGCTTCGCACTTCACCCGATTTCTATAAAAGCTATTCAATATTCAACATCAAATAGCTATATGGAATTCTTTTTGTAACAATTCGTGATCAGTATTTTTAATTTATTTTTACATGATTTTAGTAGATCCTAGTAATCGACTGCATTTGTCAACTTTTTACTACTGTTTACATGTGCGACGCCGTGACATATACTTAAATTATAAAGATCTGGCATAAGGCTATTGATCTCAGGAGTTTTCAAATGACTTACATTGCACAGAACGTTTCCATCGATGAACTTGCCGAATTCGGCTGCGATGTCTTTTCCGAAATCAAGCGTCGGAAGGTCGAATACAACGCATACGACGAGGATGATGCCATGCAGTCCCTCTTAGAAGACCGTGACATTGATTATATCAGGCATTTTCATTGATCGATTAAATGCGTTACCGTTAAAATATTCAGTAAATAGTTTTATGAGGAGAAATCAAACATGTTCACCGTTTACACCAAAAAAGTTTGCCCAAGCTGTACACAGCTCAAACATTACCTCGACCGCGAGGGCCTCGAATACGAAACAATTGATCTCGAAGACGATGCCGTAGCATTCGATCACGTGATGTCATTGGGGCATCGAGCAGCACCAGTTATCGAACTCGGACACAGGTCAGCAGGCTTCTTCCGTGGTGATCCGAAATTTAGAGAAATTATAGCGAAGGCAAAGGCCGTACCCCATGAAGCGGGCCCACCGAAGCCTTGAGACTTATTCACAGATCAAAATCGCAATCAACATGGAGATGTCCATGAACTGAGGAAATTGAAATGCCCGCACTACACGTAGACACCAAAGCAATCTCAACCATCAATGACCGCATTCGCCCGAGCGTCGGCATCATCCACGCTGGCGAAACTTATTGGCCACGTCGAATACTCAAAATGCCCCATGCAACCGTTCTGCCATCATTAAATGGTCTCGCTCGGCTAATCGCAGCCGATGGCAATTTTCTTGAAGATATCCACCTCGGAGAACGATACTCTCGTGAAGTAGGATTCTTTGGCACCGCGCACATGAAAGCCCGGATAATTGACGCAATTGGCTTGCTGTCACTCCGCGAAACCGGGATTATTAATGTCACCGGATTCAGCCCTGACTTCCATTTAGACGGCGGATTACTTGGCGTCTTTCGTCTGCTTGAGCATGTTTGGAATGATCCGCTTTCTATTACTACAGTAGGTGCTGAGCGAGAGGGCGAAATCACCAATGATCGCATTGACACACTCTATCAGGCTATCAACAACGCAAGGACCGATATTGCAGATTTAAGCGTAGCCAACATCACTCTCCTACTCGACTACGCCAATGACTATCGAAACACCGCCCTGGATTATCTCAGCTATATCCTACAGAAATCCGACCGCGAAATCTGGTGCAGTCTCGGCGACCTCATCGGCATCGAGACAGGTACCCACAATTTGACCCTTGTAGTCGACGGCGGCTTTTTAAGGCAGCGCCCTCAGCTCGTGTTCGAAGCAAGCTGATAGTCCCCCCTGCCCTACTTCCTTTCAATGATCGATCGGCTGCCAACGCGGCCGTTTTATTTTGCCTTCAACTCACGCAAATCGTTAGTTCCTTGCAAGCCGACATGTGACCATCTCCTTGTGAGAAGACCGAAGCTCACATCAACCGAAACCGATATCACAAGGAGAAAAATCGATGTCGACTACTTATTACAATGACGCACGCACGCAATCTAGGTTCCCAGCGGTTGGGACATACGCGATCTCAATTCTGTCTTGCGTGACCATCCTGTGCTCGATCCTGAAGGCCGCAAGCCTCTTCGGTTCCGACTTCAATCCTTCAATCTTCATGCATGCCAGTGTTTGTTTTGTCGGAATTATTGCTGGTCTGGTACTCGCTCGTATTGATAATCGCTGAGCCATTGCCACCATGGATACAGACACATTTTACAATAAACCCACACCTTTTGGGTACGGTGCAAAGCGGAAGCGAAAGTGAAAGCAAAACTCAATAGAAGCTGACCTCGATTTGGTGAACGCGTACCTACAAAGCGGCGGGGCGATTACGAAACTCCCGAACGGGCATGCTGAAGACTATTTCCTGACTGAGTATGCAGCCGAATATCGGTAGGGGGCCCTTATCAGGCAAGCAATCGCGGTCGCTTCAGCAGCCGTTTGTTTTTTGAAGCGTTTAGTTCGAGAGGTATCCAACATCGCCCTTTGAACATAGAAATCAGCAAATATGGGAACATGCTAATTAACCTGTTGCCAATTATTCAGTCAGGCATAGACTGAAATAGGCGCTACGGGGGCGATCATGAAAAACCTAGTTTGGCTAATTGCATTTATAATTTGTATCGGCATTCTGGCATTTAAAAATGACAGAGACACAAAGCAGCGACAACAAGCAGAGATCGCGCAACAAAATAAAATCGCCGCCGAAATCAACGCCAAGTTCGATGAAGTTGACAAACATAAAGACAACCCCGGCCTTTTCAACAAACTAGTAGTCGAGACTGCTATGGCTGGACTCGATAATTATCAAGCGAGCTCCATTGCTAGTACGCGGTATCCCGATAAATCAATTCGCCAACGTGCCTTGGAAAACATTCAGAACGGATATCAGTTTATCGATCCAATCAGGCCTCGGGTCATCGCTCTTCTGGCTGTTTCTGATTGTCGAAGAGGCACTGTCAATTATGTTGGCAAGAGACGTTATTCAGCCGAAGTGATTGAAAAAGTTAGAGCGAAAGCCATCGCTGAAGTTGAAATATGGCTTCCCTATGTGGAGAATGCGAACTCTGTCAGACAAGATTGCTACGCGCAATTCGATGACTTGATGCCTAAGGATAAAGGCTCTACACCAGAGCAAAAGAAGACGTTGACGGCCAAAGACGTTGGCACCGCAGTTGGCAAGGTCGCTTCGGGCATCGGCAAATTATGGGATCAAAAGACCAAGCCCATTTCTGATGCTGTAAATGGCGTAGTCGAGGATTTCAAAACTGGGTACTCAGACGCCACCGAATAATAGCCTCCCATCCCCGGTAATTGGTTTCTTGCGAGCTGCTCGGTTATCATGAGCATCTAATAATGAAGGGAGGCCGCATGACCAAAATCGATTTCAGCAACTGGCGTACAACGAAGGCCCATCCGAACGTATTCGGGAAGACAATCAAGATAGATGGCAATTCATATTCTATTGAGATTACCCGTACGAATGAGGGTGGCTTATGGATGTTTCAACGCGGCCAATACGACAATCAACACGGTCGTTTTGGAAAACAGTTGCGCTCTGGGAGCTCTGACACATTCGAGGACGGCTATATAAATCTGCTGCTGACCGTCATATCTTACGCGTCATTCGTTCACGACATCGATCTCGCCGACTGGCAGAGAAATTTTAATTCGGCGACGGAGACTTACTGGAAGTCGGTCGAACTTGGAGATCGAGATTACGCTGTCGAAATCCGCCGATTAAGCGAGACGAAATCCGAATGGCGCATCAACCAGGGTGATTACGACGGCACTAGTGACAATTTCGATGCCGAAGTCATGTCGGGGAAGTCAAAGACACTGAAAGATGCCTTCATCTCCGCGCTAGACACCTGCGAGAACTTTGAGCCGCCTGCTCCGCATATCTTTTAAAGCCGCTTTCTAGGCATTACCCACGAAATGCCACTTCACCATATCGTGGGTTTCGAGAGCCAACTTCAAAACTGCGATCCCTTCCGATAATAATTCGCGATCCCGCTCATTGAATGGGTTCTCGTGTTTCCCACCGTGGAACAAGTTGTTTCGGATTCGGCGGATCGCAACAAAGAGGGCAACTGTGTTCTCAGGTTGCTTACAAACTTCCCAAACGAGTTCACCGCTCTCATCTACACCCTGCTTGTTTGGTGGCGACTGCAGGATTGTGTCGGCAAGAGCCTCCTCTTTGACACGTTCAAAAAAAGCTGTTCCCAAGTCGTTGGCAAATTTATCCCAATGTGCTGCGACCATTCCTGCTCTGGCACGAATGTATTTTGCCTTCTTTAACGCATACTCGAAACGAGCGAACATTCTGAAAAACTCGATATCCAAAGATGGTGAGACATTGCTTGCATCAATTGTCTTGTCCGCCTGAACTTCCATCGATGTTCGTGCGTCTATGTTTGACATCGGTTTCATCCCCTCCCCTACCCTCTTTCGGCTATCCTAGAAAGCATGACAGGCGTCATTTTCAAGTCCAGATTATGACGCTTCCGATTCGATTCTAATGGGGGGATCAACAGGAATATCGAGAAAGATCACCGACGCTTGTCGAACCTCCATATAATTGTAATTTTTTATAGTTTCACAGGGCCTCTTTTAACTCACTGATAACCTTAATGATTTGGCCCTTCAGCGCTACTGTGTTAACCCTCTGTTAACGAATAAATTCTTGCAGCTAATGCCCTTATTGCTATCATCACGGCAAATGACCACTTTTCAATAATTTCGCGTGATGAAAGATTTCTCTGTGAACACACTATCTCAGCCTGCGCGTCAGGATGTCTATAATTCTATCGGCGATCAAGCTGAGATTTTGAGCTCGTCACTTCAAGCGATGAGCGAAGCCTTGTTTCCACCTACAGCTTCGAAAGAGCTTCGTCGTTTTACCTCGACTGAAGCCGCTAAATTGATAGGCGTGTCGGATTCTCATCTTCGAAAAATGAGCATTGCAGGTGATGGCCCGCAACCTGAAACTTCAAGCAATGGACGTCGACTATACACCCTTGGCGATATCAATGCGCTTCGTCGCTTGTTGGCCGACAACATTCGTGGCCGCGATCCCATCGAGTTGCTTCCTCGCCGCCGCGCACATGAACACCTTCAGGTTCTGGCAGTCACTAATTTCAAGGGGGGGTCCGGGAAGACAACGACGTCTGCGCACCTTGCTCAATACCTGGCTATGCAAGGGTACAGAGTTCTGGCCATCGATCTCGATCCACAGGCATCCCTCTCTGCTCTTCTAGGCGTCATGCCCGAGGTCGATGTCCACTCGAATCAGACGCTCTATGCAGCTATTCGTTACGACGAAGAGAAGCGACCGCTATCCGACGTAATTCGCAAGACTTATTTCGATGGCCTCGACCTCGTTCCAGGAAACCTGGAACTCATGGAATTCGAGCATACGACGCCAAAGGCTCTTACATCAGGTGACCGCAGCCAACCGCTATTCTTTATGCGGATTGCGGATGCCATCGATCAAGTCGCTGACGATTATGACATTGTCGTTGTCGATTGCCCTCCCCAGCTTGGCTTCCTTACGCTGTCTGGTTTGTGTGCGGCAACTTCCATGATCGTGACCGTTCATCCGCAGATGCTGGACATATCTTCGATGTCGCAGTTCCTGCTGATGACACGTGATCTGCTGGGCGTCGTAAAAGAAGCAGGCGGCAATCTTCAGTACGATTTCATTCGCTATCTGCTTACCCGCTACGAGCCTCAGGATGCTCCTCAAACGAAAGTAGCTGCTCTCCTTCGTAATCTGTTCGACGACAGCGTACTGGTGAACCCGATGCTTAAGTCAGCTGCTGTATCGGATGCAGGCCTTTCAAAGCAGACCCTGTATGAAATCGGCCGAGAGAATCTGACACGCTCAACATACGACCGCGCGATGGAAGCCTTGGACGCCGTCAATGGTGAAATTGAATCTCTGGTCAAACAAGCTTGGGGACGCGAGCCATGAGGTTGTTGGGACGTCCCAACTCGTTAAGGCAAAGCGTGACTGTTGGGACGTCCCAACAGATATCTGACCTAGTTCAGCGATGGAGGAATCAGTGAGCAGAAAAGAAACCCTGAGCAATCTCTTCCTTCAGAAGCGAGAGGCCCCTGCCCCGTCCAAATCTTTGGATACGGATCGAGTGCGCACTGGTGCAATTGGTGCAATGGGTGCGTCCCTAAAAGAGATGGCCGAAACCGCCAAGCAAGCGTCTGAACTCCAGAAGCAGTTGGAAGAGGCCAACTCCATTGTGGAGATTGAGCCAACACTTGTCGACCCGTCCCGCATCGCAGACCGAATTTCCATTGATGTCGATCCCGCGTTCGACGGACTAGTAGAAAGCATTCGAGATAGCGGTCAGCAGGTACCAATCCTGCTGCGACCACACCCAGACAATGCTTCCCGGTTTCAGATAGCATACGGCCGACGTCGCCTTCGTGCAGCACAAGCTTTGGGGATCAAAGTTCGTGCAATCGTGCGGAAACTTTCCGACGACGAACTTATCGTTGCTCAAGGTCGTGAGAATCTGGATAGGCAGGATCTGTCCTTCATTGAGAAGGCATTCTTCGCAAAGAATCTGGAAGACGAGGGCGTCGAACGGGCTGTGGTCATTTCGGCCCTAGGGATGGACAAATCCGATGTCAGCCGACTTATCTCGATTGCTCGAAAGGTTCCTCTCAGTCTGATACGCATCATCGGTTCAGCGCCAAAGGCGGGTCGTAAACGGTGGATGGAGTTGCTTGAGCAACTCGATGACGAGAAGAAGCATGAAGTTGCAGAAAGCCTGTTGAACAGCGACGACGTAAAATTGCTTGATAGTGATCAGCGTTTCGCAAAGCTCATGTCAGCTCTGCGTAAACTCGATAGCGACGCTAAAAACACAGACACTGACATCGAAAATGGTTCGGCAGCTAAAGCCTGGAGATCTAAGGATAATTCAGTTAGCCTGTCCATGAATCAGAGGCCAAAAGTGGTTGCGATCAAGCTCGAAGAGAAGAACGCAAAACCATTCAGCGACTGGCTGACAGAGCGCCTGGATCGTCTCTACGACGAGTTCGAACAGTCAATGAATAAGCAAACAGGAGACTAAACCGCAAAAGAAAAAGGCCCCCAAACGTCACCGCGTGGAAGCCCTTCTCATAAGTCTAAGCAACTAGAGAATCGCATTTCCATGAATCACTGTCAAGAGTCGTCGGCGTCGTTTTGGCGAGCAGAGTTCTTTTGCCTTTAGAAAGGTGAAGGGAAATGCAAGTTCTTGAGACTGTTGCGACCGCAATTCGCGGTCGAATGCAGAACCGTGTCCAAAATTTAGATAAGGGCAGGGGTCTCAATCGTTGGACAATCTATAAGCAGCTATGCATCGCAAAGTCGGAGTTCGGTCTGAATGATCGTTGTCTTGCTGTGCTTAGCTCGTTGCTGTCGTTCCTTCCTGAAGACGAGATCAATGAAAAGAATGGCCTCGTTGTCTTTCCATCTAACCGCCAGCTGTCTCTACGCGCTCACGGGATGCCTGAGAGCACCCTACGGCGTCATCTGGCATCACTGGTCGAAGCCGGAATTATCGAACGCAAGGACAGCCCAACCCGCAAGCGCTATGCGCACAAGGACAATGAAGGTGTCGTTGAAGTTGCCTTCGGTTTCTCTTTTGCTCCCTTGGTTTCCCGTTCAAATGCGATTGCGCAGGCAGCGGAACGCATTGTTGCTAACCAGAAGGTCCTAAAGCGCCTCAGGGATGAGGTATCCGTCATCCGACGCGAAATTGCATCTGGCTTCGCTGAAATCGCTCCAGACGCCCTTTCTAACGATCTGGAAGGCCTGTTTGTCCAGTTCAGGGAAATCGTTAATGCAATCCCACGGCGTGCCACAGTGCAGGAACTGCAGGCCTTAAAAGCCAATTTGAAAGCCATTTGCTCTGAATTGGATAACCTGCTGAAAAAAAATGATATTGCAGAAGAAATGAGCGCCAGCGACGCTCAAATTGAGCGGCACCATAATGAATCCCTACCAGAATCCCATTTTGAATCTAAATCAGGTCAAAAGATTGATTTGAAGGCGAATTCTCCGGAGAAGCAGACGCCTGTGTCCGTCGTTCCGGAAACCATTCCACTCGACATGGTTCTCAGAGCCTGTCCCGATATCCGTGAGTATGCATCTGATGGCATCCGGTCTTGGAGAGATCTCGTGGACACTAGCACCATGGTTTCGAGATTTCTCGGCATCACGCAGTCGGCCTATATCGAGGCTCGACAAACATTGGGCATGGAAGGCGTATCGGCAGTTATTGCGTGGCTTTTGCAACGAGCAGGGGACATCCAATCAGCAGGCGGATATCTACGGTCCCTAACCCAGAAGGCGAGGGGAGGGGGCTTTTCGATCTCGCAGCTGTTGATGTCCACTTTGAAAGGTAATTGGACTGCGATGGTTGCTAATTGACGTCGAACGCGGGAACATGGAAGATAAGTAATCGCATCTTTCCGCTTGATCCGATGAATGGATGGATGTCCAAGATTCAATCGGTAGTGCCCAAAGCTAAGACCGTATTAGGTTTTGTTAACAAAATTTTAGTACCTCTTAACAATGGGTTAACCGTCTGGAGCTCTGCGTCCAGTTTACTCGGTTTTGGGTAAGCGGGGCATATCCGTTGGCGGTGCCATTTTGTTGTGCAGTTGCACGGTGAGTTGCAATCTACCATAATTCCTTTTGCCCAAGAAGGTCGTATAGATTGCACGATGAAGAAGACTCCGATTACCGAGCTCGATATTGATAGTCTTGATGAAGCCACGCTGATGGAATTGAACCGGCACATCGTTGAGCGATTGCAGTTTCTCCATCAACAAAAGACAGCCGCTGTGCTGCAGGAGATTAAGATCGGCAGTGGCGTGATGTTTGAAGGGCCAGATGGTACGATGGTTCGAGGCTTTGTTATTCGTCGCAATCGCAAGACGGTGACGGTGCACACGGATGACGACAAACAGTGGAATGTTTCACCGTCATTACTGAGCTTGACGGGTGGTCATATTATGGATGAAGCACCAACAAGAGCAGGTCGGGTGGTGCCATTCTCAAAGCCTGACAGTCGGAAGTAAGTGGGATCAGGCTTTGGCGATAATGAGGCCTGCAAGCTCCGGAATGGCTGTTTGTTGACTGGATATACCAAGCCGGTCGCCGAGATAATGCCAGAAGGAAAGCCGAAGCTTTTTGCAGGTCTTCATAAGGCCCAGCATGGTATCGCGGGCAATGCGTCCATCGTTGCTCATGGTGCCACCCGAGATTTTGCGTTTGGTGACGCAACTGCGCAGATCGTTCTCGGAGGCGTTGGTGTGCAACGGAATTTCCGGGCGTTCGAGAACCTTGAGCAGTTCTTCCTTGCGGCGTAGCAGGCGTGCCAACAGCTTGTCCAGCTCCATACAACCCGTCCGGATAGAGAAGATGCGGTCAAACCGTTGCCGGAAAGCGCTGATTGATCCTGGTGAGGGGCTCTTCTGCCTGAATGCCTTGAGCGCCTTGTAGAAGCTCCAAATGAGATCGCGTATATTTTCCACCCACCGGACGTGCTGTGGCGTCGCCGGCATCAGCTTTTGCAGCAGCCGCTCCGCATGCACCCAGCACAGCGCATGATTGCCAACCCGGAACTGGCCGGCATCGTCGGAGATAATGACGGCATTGCCCAGCAGGCCGTGGTGGCGAACAGAACCCCAGATGCCCGCTTCCGCGACGACCCGAACCATGTCCTTATCGAAGATGTCGACACCTTTTTGCGCCAGGTGTTCCAGAAAGGGGACCTGGTTGCTAAAGCGTTGAGGCGTGCGTGTTTGCAGCCTGGCGATGACTGTCGGATCCACGCCATGTCGCGTCTTCAGATAATCAGAAGTAGCATCGTTAAGCACATAATCCTGATAATTGCCGCGCAAGAGCGACAGGAAGTTCAGGCGGGATTTTGTTTTCGTGGTGCGAAAGACGGTAAAATGCTCGCCGCCAATATGGGTGGTATAGAAGTTATCACGCGCATGACGGGCCCCGGTGTCATCGACCGTTACATAGGCTTCCGACACCAGGCCAGCATGCAGAACGGCAGCATCCTCAGCAACAAAGCCATCCAGCCCCTTGGTGAGCAAACGCACAACCTGGCGTTTGGAGATGTCCATGCCGATGTCATTAAGCAGGGTCGACAACCGTTGCGCTGTGACCTGACCTTGCGCATGCAGCATCAGGCAGAGCCGCCTGAGGTTTGGGCCATAACCACCGACGATTCCGGCAGGTAACGGCGCAAGAATAGTCTTACCGTTCGGAGCAACCCAGCATTCGCGCCGGTAGTGAATAACCTCAGCGCGCAAAACTATATCGCGCACGTAATAGCTCTTGTAGCCCTTGAAGCGTGAACCGTCCGGAACACGGGCATGAAGAACCACATCCCGATCAACGCGCTCGACATCCAGTTTCGGTCCACGCGGCTTCTTCTTGCCCGCCTGCTTGTCCTGAGCTTTCGCGTCCGTTGCCTTATCCATGCCCGACGGTTTGAACGGCGGCCGTGGCGGCAGGTTTTTCAGTCGCGCAATTTCATCGCGAAGGAGTTGGTTCTCAACTTTAAGCCGGGTGTTTTCCAGACGGAGCTCGGCATTCTCCTTACGGAGTGCTGTATTCTCAGCTTCCAGTTTTTCAAGCCGAGCCTCTGCACGTTCGGTTTTCTCAACCAAACCCGTGACCAGACTGCGCAACGCGTTCAGTGAAAGCGTGTCAGCATGCTTGGGCGAGGGAAGCATTCTCTTCGGCATCGCAAAAGAGAATCATGATTTGCCAAAATCAGGAATCCCATAGCCATGAAATATCGATGCGGAACTCACGATATGCACAGTGTTTAATTTTTCTGACTTGGAATCAGAAACAGGGTCTTGGCCACCAAATTTGCCCCGCTTACTCGGTTTTGCACCAAAACAAAAAGGAGGCCGAAGCCTCCCTTGAGATGGTTGGATGTCGCAATTAGCGGAACAGGGACAGGATCGACTGTGGAGCCTGGTTAGCGATTGACAGAGCTTGAGTGGCTAGCTGTTCCTGAACCTGGAGAGCCGAAAGGCGAGCTGCTTCCTTGTTCATGTCTGCGTCAACGAGAGCGCCAACGCCAGTATCAAATTTGTCGACCAGCTTACTGTTGAAGCTCTTGTGGTTGTCGATACGCTTTTCAACCATACCGAAATTTGCTTCAGCTTCGGTTATTTTCGCGATTTCGCCTTCGACATTTATCATCAGAATATTAAGGGCGGCGGCGTCAGTAGCGGCAGATACATCAACAGCAGCAAGTGCCGTCGACACAGCTTCAGCATCAAACTTTGTGAAATCGAAGTTAGTCGTCTGGAAGAGACCACCATCACGGGTTACACCGGTTGCAACCGTCACGGTGTCCGTCAACCAGATCAGCGATATCCTTCTGGATCAGTTCACGATCAACGGACTCGTTTGCCTGAGCGAGCGATACCTTTTCGAGGATCTGCTTCGTGATCTTGCCAAGTTCCTCGGTACCCTGACGAGCAACAGATACCGAAGCGCCAATGATAGAAAGGTTTTCGCTTATTGCGTTAAACGCAGCTGAGTCACCACGCATAGTCTGTGCGATGGAGTAATAAGCAGCATTGTCCTTTGCGCTCTGAACCTTCAGACCAGTTGAAACGCGGCCTTGAGTTTCGGTTAGGTTGCTCTGAACGGTCTTCAACGTCTGAAGCGCAGTCATTGAAGCATTATTAGTAATTATAGACGCCATAAGGGTCGTACTCCTTTTCTGAGTGGATTTTTGAGAAAAACGGCGACTTTCTGCCGCCAAAGAGGCGCTAGTCAGTAGCGCACGAGAAAAAGCTTAAATGAACGAAGTTCAGACCAAGTTCAGAAAAATTTGATATTCTTCAGTAAACAGTAGAAAGAACAATAATGGTTTCATTTAATAAAATCTGGACAGCGAAAAACCCGAGTAGATGCACGCAACCGTTGTCAGATCCAAAAAATAAGGCCCCACAGTGGGGCCCTAAGCTGCCAGATTTTTATTTTTATGAGCATACCGATGATGGCTGATATCGGAATACGAATTTTGCACCGTTGGCTGCCAATGGCATCGGCTTGCACGCCTTCTTTTCTTCATCTTCAGGCTTTGGCGTCTCAGGCTCGGTTACTTCCTCGACTTCAAAAACTTCCATTACGGAGCCGCCGTATAATGCAAAATCCCGGGTAGAAAGAGCTACGCCCAAAGCTATCATAAAACCGCCAGCATCAATATCCGCTTGCCGTACGGTGTAAGATCCAGTGCAAGCGAATGAGCCACCAACTGGCACGCCAGAGCCCATGCTAGGGCAAGTAAGGCCGAAATTGACATAGCTATCGAGCGAGCCATCATTTCGCCAGAGATCGGTTGCGCCGAAATCAACCCGAATATAATCACCAGCAGGAATCGCACGTGTCAGGCCTGACACGTTGAAAGCGAAGGTGATAACTTCACCAGCATTCCTAACTTTCTGGTCTGCGTGGCTGGTTAGCACGCCTTCAACATTTGCATGCTGACTGTCATCAAACGGCAAGTCCTCTGTCTGCCCCTGAAATGCGCTGAATGCTAAAATCGCTGTGGCCAAGACTATTCTCTTTTTCATCACCACTCTCCGCCGTCTTCGTTATTGCGCACATTCGAAATCAATTGTTTGACAACATCGCAGGCCAAATTCGACCCAAATCGTTTGCTAAAAATCTCGGCACGCTCTGGCATCGTCCATGCGCCAACAGACAGAAACTCGTCATCGAACCCGATGGCCTTCAGTCTTGCTCGGTGGTCAACAACAGCCTGATCTGCGATTTTCCTTTCATCATTGCTGAGACCGCATTCCTTAGTGTCCATACGCAGTGCAATGGTCTCAATTGCGACGTCCCTGATGGCCGCATCGGCGATCTTGGCCTCCCCCAGCTTTTTGAAGTCTGTGGGGATTGGGGAAACCGCAATAGCTGGTCTTTTCAGGTCGCACAGTGCGCTGTAGAGATTAGCATACTGATAGGCACCAAGATTGCCTGCGATGTGTCGGTCGGATTCTTGGTGAGCGAAATACATGATTTCGCCCACGCTCATATTGAGCTTTCTCGCAGATGAATGTGCTGCCACACGAAGATTCTGGTATGCTGATTTGTCAGCGCATACCTTCACTTGCAGCATCCCACCGACGACCTTCGAATAGTCCTCATGGCCTGCCAATAGATCAACTGGTGCTGCCGATGCGGTGAATGTCGATGCCAAGATTGCTGTAGAGGCGAGGGCGGATAAAATTATCTTTCTCATATCCATCCCTTCTTATTTCGATGCCGCTTCGGTAGGTATCTGCGACCATGTGAAGGTGCTGAAACTTCTGAATTCATCGACGGATTCAGTCTGACAAATCCAAGAAACATCGGCTCCGGCTTTGGCAAAACTGGCATCGATGTTTTTGGCACGGGCATCCACGAGCACCAGAAGTTTGGCAGCCTCAATTCCGGTTTTCGCGGAGGCATGAAGAATATCAGCTTCGATTTCCGCCTTCAGGGCCGCTGCGTCTACATCGGCGCAATGCTTAAGCTTATATGAGTTGGCAGCGGCATTCCTAAATTCATCAGACTGGATGCCAATCTGGCCTTTGCCGTCGAAACCGTCAGACGAGGTGCCTGCAGATGCAAAAGTTGCAGTTGCCAACAGCGCGGTTGCCGCGACCATCGTTAATTTCGTGAACATGTATTTCTCCTTTAATGACGGCAGTTTTTTGCCGGATGCCATCATTGTTGGAGAGGTGGTTGCAAAGCACAAACTGAGATAATTCGGCCGACAAAAAATAAAAAGGGCGACCGAAGTCGCCCCCATTGGGTGTCGATACTGGAGGGTTAGCGCTTGCGTTTTCCCTTACCCGATATTGTATCTACGAACTGAGTGTTCATATCCGGCACCGGGGTCAGCTTTGCCGAAAGAGCATTCCATTCACGAAGATCGGCTTCTGCCTTGGCAAGTAGCTTTTTGAATTCGGCGATTTTCTTCGCGTCTTTCTTCTTTTCTGCCTTTGCCAGCTCACCCTTGAAGAAGGTCACCCGCTGCTCACGCGTCATGCAGTCCGTCTTCTTGAATCCGATGCCGCATATTTCCCAATTGGTGCGAACCGCATAGGTCATCGTTGGCTTGCCAGAACCAGACATGCTGGCCTGCGCGGATACTTCAACCGATAGATTGGATGCCTTTGGTTTTACGCGAACACCAAGGCTGGCCACCACGCTGCTGGTTTCGCTTGGGTCGGTCATCACCGAATACGGCATCGTTCCGAGATCTGCATATCCAAGAGCCGTGGAGGTTCCGTCAGCCAGCTCGCGACGGTATTCGACCTTGGCATTCGGAGTGATCAGGAAATCATCCGTCTCATACTGCTTTTCCAGACGCATGCCAGCAACAGCCTTCAGAGATCGAATGTCCGTGGTGCCGTATGCCAGATTTGTCCAGTCGTCACCGCGTTCCGTAAAGCCATTCAGCTTTCCAACCACACCACGGAAGCCCGCATACGGCTCGATCTTAAGACCATTTTCCGTCTCGAAACGGTATCCACCGATGACCGATCCGAAGATCGTTGTACCGTCACGCGTTCCGTTAGCCATCTGACCAGTCGACGTCACATAGCGGGAGCTATCCATTGTCAGATGCGAAAAACCGAGGATGCCGTCGACGAATGCGCCACTCTGATTATGCCAGGTGCCGTAAACCGCTCCCGAGATTGCCTTTGTCTCATTCTCGGTACCATTGCTCCCAATCTCGGCGAGTTCGCGACCGAAACCAGTTGCAACACCACCCACGAATTGTGGACTGAAGCGGTAATCGAGGCCCGCAGTGCCACCGACAGCAGTAGCCTTCAGATCAAGACCACCCAGATCAGTTTCGCCGAAACGGATATAACCTGTCGTCCATGCGGCCAACGGATTTGATGACTTGAATGAACCACGCGCACTCGCGCTGTTTTTCCCGCCGATTTCGTTACCTTCATGGTCGTAACGAGCATTGTCCTTTGAATCGACACCAAACTGCCAATCGAATGAATTCTCACGATTTCCCGGAGCTTCACCGCGTATCTGTTCGAGGCGTCGGGTAATGTTATCGACCTGGTCGTAATTCGCGTTGATCGCAGCTTCCTTCTGAGCGTTCAAAAGTGCCTTGACCTCAGGGTCTTTGGACGGATCTGGGCGTTCGGCCACGATGAATGTTGCCGTAGCAATTGCGGAGCGGCCCCACTTATTTTCAAGCTGATAACTGACAACAGCAGAGCCTGCGAACGCCTTATGCGGTTGGAAACCAAGACGCGTATCCGCGAGATCGGCCGATCCTGTGTTGGCTGGCAGTGAGCTCAAAATGTGAGCCATTAGGATCGGTTCTTTCGAAACCGCGCCATCGACCAGGTTGACCGCGCCAGACTGAGTTGGCTGAAGGCGGATCATGTGATTTTTGGCGACCGGAGGCTCGCCAGTCGGTTCCTTCATCGTGACCGTGATGGTTCCAGTCGATGAACCCCCAGCATTCGATACAGTGAACGAGAACTGATCAGAACCCGTTTCGCCCTCCTTCGGCGTGAAGGTTACGATGTTGCCATCAAGCTTCACGACACCCTTCTTAGGCTGTGCGGTGATGACTAGCTTGTCGACTTCACCCGTAACCAACTGAGCCAGATCGACGGTGCCGGACTGACCAAAGTCGAGGTCTAGGGATCCATTTTCAGCCTTCGGAGCTTCGATAACGGCATCCGCTGGCACCACTGTGAGTGTGTAGCTCTGAGTTCCGGTTGCCGAATTTCCATCCGTGGCCTTCAATTCAAAAATGAAAGTGCCATCGACTGTTGGAACACCCGAGATCACGTTCCCGGAGAGTGCGAGACCGTCTGGAAGAGCGGAGGCGTCTACCAGTTCGTAAATGTACGGCTCCGTTCCACCAGTTGCCGCAAACGGCTGGCTAAAGCTTTCGCCTACCTTGCCGTTCAGTGTGAAGTTAGGTAGGGAGATTGTCGCAGCATCAGCAGGGGCGATTGTGATGTTGAATATGCCTGATCCGACCGTTCCTTCGGCATCAATTGCCGTGATCTGAACCAGCTGGCCTCCCTCAGCTGTAGGCGTGCCTTCGATCTTGCCGTCATTGAGAGCAAGTCCGTCCGGCAGAGCAGGCGACACAGTTAAGATGTATGGAGCCACACCGCCTGTGACGATGATTTCATGCTCAAGTTTCTCGCCGACTTTGCCGTTCAATGCACTGCCTTGGACGTAGATCATCTTCTGAGCAGGTATCGAAATCCGAAGAGTAGCGCGGTTTGACTGCTCACCGAAGATATCGGTTGCGTAAAACTGGATGACTTCTTCTCTGGCTGTATCCAAAATATCGTACTGAACATGCCACGAAGTCGGGGACGTGTTGACGACGTCGAGGCTGGTGCTTTCGAAAGCCACATCCTGGATATCAAAAGAGCCTCTGGTGACCACGGAGCCGAAATCGATGTCGATTGAACCGGAATGGTCCGCAGAAATATGGAGATCTGATACCGTTGGCGATGCGACTATTAGATTAACCGTAATTGTGCCGGAGGCCGAATTTCCATCGGTGCCGAAGACCATATAAGGTATGGTGAAGGATCTAGGGGGATTGCTGCCGTCGATCAGGGAATGCATCGACAAGACAGAACCGTTCAGGTCACTACGAAAATAACTCGTGTCTATCGAGCTTTTTTCAAATGTTGCGACATCTCCTGAAGTCAACGTCGACAGATCGACATCCATCGAACCGCCATAAGGCTGATCGAAAGTGGCGTGGGATGCTGTAACGGGGTCAACGGCTCCCAGATCGATAGTGTACGAAATCGACTTGGTCTGCCCAATAGAGTCGGTGAATGTGACCGTTAGCGGATACACTCCCTTTTTTGTCGGAATTCCGCTCAGCCAAAACTCGGGATCGGTCTCGTAGTAAGTTGAACCGGAGCCGTTACGAATTTCTTCCCATTTGAGGCCTTCAGGGATTTCTCCCGTATAAGACAATGTATGGTGTCCTATGCCATATTTTGCACGGAAATCTACCCTGGAATAAAACCCAAATTCGGGCTTATAATAGTCCTGGACCGATAATTCCATTTCAGGATAGCCAGTCATATGGAAGGTTATTGTTGCTGTATTGGACTCTACGCCATGAATATCAATCACAGAGTATTCGACAAACAGATCACCTCGAATGCCCTCTGGAATATGGACATATGATACTCGACCATAGGAAACTTCTTCAAATGTAGCGCGAGAATCTGAAATAGACTTAATGACGATCTTATTAGCAAACACGTCGCCTACGGTCACATGATCCCAGAAATAAAACGTAACAAAGTCAAGGCTAGTTCCAGAAACCACAGCATCATGTGCGACAATTGGATCCCAGGGAAGAACTCTCACCGTGTAAGTGACTCTGTCATCATCTCCATTGAGGTCGAAACCAGTAATGGTGAAAGTATATACCCCAACCTCAGTTGGGTAACCGATGACACTATTTAGGTTCATCACTACACCTGGTGGCAGAGTACCGCTTTCCAATGAATATGGTCCAGCAGCGATGTCTTCGGAAAAATTGTGCTTAAACGTTTCGTTGTATTGGGTCAGTTTCGTTTCCAAGGTCACCGCCGTGGCCGCCCAACCTGGGTTTACGTTAGCAAACATATATAAAGTGGCCATCATCAAAAATAGCCTTAGACTTCCGATTGATTTCATTAAATTTTCTCCTTTTAACGGTACATGTTCACCTCCATTGAAAGACTCGTAGATAAACAGTTATGAATATCTTGTTTTCAAAACATGCAAGAGACAAGACGAAAACCCCTGTCAGTGGTGAAATATTTTATGGATTTATTCGAGGACCCAAGAAACCCAACGATATCTAATAAAGGATCGCAGAAGACGTCGCATGAAAAGTGTCGAAACCGCAGATACGGCCACGATCCATCCCCAACTCGCTGTCTTCAACCAGACTTCGATCTGGTCTAAAACGAGCGTCCCTGATGCAAGCCTCAGGCTGTCTCGGCCCTTGACGATGGTGATCTGACAGGTTTCCAACGCGTCTACCATGCCACCACCTGCGCGGTTGCATTTCTGAGTGATCGCCAATGGGTCAGCATTCTTAAGAATGTCTACGAGCTGCTGTGAATTCGGGAGTTTTGCCCACTCGGCGATTTCACTCCCGGTGACTTGGGCATTCGTCTTGCCATTCACGTAGCCGATAGTGAAAAACGCCGCACTCGTCAGCAGTAAAAGCCCAACGACGCCAGCGGATAACGATGCCAGAAGCCTGGTATCCTTTCGACGACTGTCGGATTCGGCAGTCTTCTTTTCGATGCCAATCCTGTCTCGTTCCTGCTGCCGTGTTTCCAGCAGCGTGGCTGCCATCTTTTCCTGAATATCCACACTGAAGGTTTTTACTGTTTCGCCGACAATTTCCTTGGAAAGGGCTTCCAGCTTGATCTTCGCGAGGTCGAGCTCTTGAGCACCACGGGAGTCCAACTCTTCAATGAAGTTGGACTTCGCTTCTCGTTCCAGCTCCAACATCATCGATGAGTGTTGTCTGAAACTGTCGAGAAGCTCCTTCATCACAGCTGTCGTATTTTTACCCTCACGGCGAAGGCTCAGCATCGTCGCTAAAAACGGCAGCAGTTCATCTGTTATAGGCATCCCAGTTGCGTCAGCAACGTCGAAAAGAGTTTTGATATCGGCATCAGTGAGGCCTTCAATCTTGCGTAGGCTCTCCTTAACTCGCTCATCAGTCTCCCATTTTTGCATGAGATCTCCTTTTCCCGACACCGCAATTACGCGATGCCGAGGTATGCCTTCTTGAGAATGGGATCAGCTTCGATCTGTAAGCGGAAAAGATCGCGGTGTTTGCGGATTGCCATTCTAGGGCGAATAGAAATCTGGGCGACTTTTGCGAATTCCGGGTCGATGAACCTGGAATACGGAACCGGAACCGCCGACGTCACGCTCATCACTTCAGATGGCAGTTCAACGATTTTGGTTTCCGACAGTTTACCTGCATCCAGAAGTGTCTTTCTCGTGGTGCTGTTGAACCAGTAATCGAAACGGTGATCGATATCATCGAGGTCGCCATTCCACCTGTTGAGTGCAATATGGAAATGGACGTTGTCGAAATCGACGTATTGATCGACGAGACGCTTGGTTGAAGACAGCGCTTCAATCGTCTTTCCGCCGTCTTGTGGGATTTGTGGGGACGCCAGAATAAGGGTGTAGTCCAGTTCGCTCAGCAGGCTGACAAATTCCTCAGCAGTGCCGGACTTCATGATCATAAGGCCAAGGTTTTGCGCAGAACCACCTGCACCGTCAGCCAGCAGGAGATCCGGCTGGATTTCTTCAAGTGCTTTTATCATCTCGGCAGATGATTTTTCTGGATCACGCAGATCGATAGTCCGGCAGCCTGTCAGCAGATCATTTTTCTCCGGATCGAGTAGTGCTCCATTGGCATCGCGCTCACCGCACACGGTAAGCAGCGAGTGATTTTTGGGATCACCATCAAAAACACCGACAGATCGACCTTCAACACTACGCGTGAGGTCGACTAGCAATTTTGCGAGTTCGGATTTTCCAAGCCCGCCGCCGTCATTGAGTATAAGTGTCAGATATTTCATTTCTTTCTCCTTTTAATTGATTACAGGTTATCAAGACGCGGCACCTGGTATCCGCTCTTAGTCGGCACCACGAATTCGCTTTTCTTTTCGGTTTTGGCTTCCAAAGCAGGCACCTCGGGTGTCGGTTCAACAGCCACTGGTGTCGGGGTAGGGGAGGCGTCTGACGTCTGGTTTTCTGATGCCGATGTCTCTGAATGTACTATGTTGGCAGCCGTTACCTTGGGTGCGGGCTTCACCTTCACAGCTAATCGCTTGTTCGCCTTCTTGCGGAGATCTCGCTTGTAAGCGTTGTATACCGACGCAAAGTGCAGCTTAAAGGCATCGTCAGACATACATGAGGCGTCTCGGATTTCTTTGATCCCATCGGTGTCCTTAACCTTCGCATAGACCTGCGAGGGGCGGAATTTCCGATCAATCAACTCTCGGAAAAGGTCAACGCTCTCCATCAGACGTCGTGTCGGTGACTTATTGGCTTCCGCCATTTTTAGCACAGGGACTTCACCGCGAAGTTCCTCAAGCGCCGATATTAAATCACTCATTCAATTTTCTCCTTTTATCGTTTTTTGCAGTCTCATCATCAGCTCACGGAACGGTCTCGTTTTCGGATCGAGATGACCAACAGGTTGACCTGAAGATTCCGCTTGCGATATATGCGATACTGCAATATATGCAGATTGTGATTGACAAACATGCATACGACAAGCGAATTTTTTCGCCGTTGAAAATTAGAACGAGAAGGGGGAATGGTTTCTCACCGATTTGGAATTGAAATTAGAATGAAATCAGAATGAAATTGGAATGAAAGCAGACAAAATGGAAAACGAATTCAAACCATTGGAGGTCATGTCATTAAATAATGCGCTTGAAAGGCATGCGGAATTCGATGCGGTTATCAGCATTGAAAATGCAGACCGAAATCTGGTGTCGCTGTCAGTAGATGATGGCAGGCCGCATCTGACGCTGAGATTCAATGACATCGATTTTGATGATGGTACAGCATTGTCGGTGACGAGCCAGCATCTGGTCGATGCCCTAACTTTCTATATGGATTTTTCATTGAGAGGAGAGGGGCACAGGCTGCTCGTTCATTGCCATGCGGGGAGGTGTCGATCCCCTGCGATTGCGTTGCTGTTTATTGCTTGGGAGTTTGGTGAAGGACGAGAAGCTGAAGCCGTCGAGAAAGTTCTTCGAATGGTTCCGAAAGCAGCCCTAAATTTACAAGTGCTACGTCTCGCAGATGACCTGTTAAATCGTCATGGAGACCTGGTGGGAGCATGGGAGCCGCAGGAGGAAAGGGAGGATATCCAGCGTGTTCGAGAATTGAAGAAATTCGCATACGACAGGGCACGGCGAGGCAACTAAATGCTTGTGTCTTGCGACATAGTATATGCATTATTGCTTAATACCGACATAGCTTAAAGGAGATTAGATGTCACCAACACCATTATCAAACTGGCACTTTCTATTCGACACGACGACCAAGGAAGTTCATTGCATGGGCTTTCCGAAAGGAGGTATCGCTGGCGAAAAAATCCGCATTACGTCACCCATCCGTAAGTTCGACGGCACCAATTTTACCACCCATTCGGGGAGTCAATATTTCATCTCAGGCGACGAAGGTCGCGATCCTAGAATGATCATGCAAGCGATTATTGGCTTCTGGTGCGATCTTTTGAACCCAGAAGCAGGCCTCGACGAGGTCGTGTTGCTTCAACTCGTGCTGGCCATTTCGGCCGATGAGCTATCAAAGATCTTGCTTTTCAAAGCCGAAGTAGCGGGCAGCGCGTAACCATGAACGACATCGTGAAGCCTTTGAAAACTGAATGGAATGCCAAGGTTCTGTCGAAGCAACTTTTGAATGATCCGGACGCCCTGGTCGGCACAGTTCGACATCCATTCTCTGCCCTAGATATCGATATAAAGGTAGAGACCATTGCCATTGAAAGAGCCAACTATCAGCTCGGGCAGGCCTTCGAACCTGATGTTGTGCGCATTTGCTTGCCGAAGAGCATCCGCAACAAGGAACTCGCTGCTTTTCTGCTATCGGCGGAATTCGTCGAATTGCTCTACGAAATCGATGCCAATTTAGAAGCCGTCATCGACGGATCGAGTGCTGCACACCGCATGTCAGCCGCATTGGAAGTCGATCTTCATATCAAGCAAGATCATCAAAAATGAAATATTTTTGATAAAACATCGGTTATTTTGAATTTCAAATAAATAAATGCCGGAAACGTTCACAAATCATGTCAATATAATAATAATAAAATATGTAAAAAAGATGTTGAAAACTATTGATATATGCAACGCCGACGCACATAATATAAGTATAGAGATTAGACATAGGGTTTATTTCTCAATTCTAAGGAACGTACAAATGTTAGAAGTAGTAGAAACCAATAAAATCGCAACCAAAGCTACCAAGCAGAACACGGTCGAACGCGGTTATTACAATGAAGTTGTTCGTTATCACGATGCTGAAGGCGTGGCAGTCTCAGCTTCCGAGATCGTGAATATCTTCGAATCCGTGCTGCCAGAAACTTTTGTAGAGTTTGACAAGAAGATGCGCGGAGACAGCCTGAATCTTGATCTCTATGGCTACGATGCTGAACAGGGCGTCGCGATCATTCAGATCCGTCACTTCTACAAGCGCTATGCGAAGGGCTTCGCGAACATCCATAAGGATTACGTGCTCGTCGGCCAGAACGAAATCACCAATGAATTCTTCCGTCATCCGGTGTCGCCGCACGCTATCCACGCAGCTATCCGCAAGAATCCATCTGATCCAAAGGCTGCAGTTCGCGCTGCACAGCGTTGGATGTGGAAAGTCACTGACAAGCAGCTTGATGCCTCCATACGTCAGGGCGATGTGCTAATGGTACCTTCCAAGCGTCCATCCAACAAATATGTCCGAGTTGATGAAGTGACTGCAGTCGTCGGTGGCTCCCACGAAGTCCGTTCAACCGAAATGTACGTCCGCACTGAGGACGGTGAAATCGTTGATGTTGTCGCTTGGTGTCCAACTGTTGTTCACACCAAAGGCCAGCACGATCCTATCTTTGCCAACGAAGAACGCTTCTATTCGATCCGCGTAGCGGAGGAAGCCGCGACTTGGAAATGGGGTGTCCGCTTGGGCGATTGATGATGTCCCATTTCATCCCCAACCTCTGGCAGCCCAGTCAGAGGAGTGGGGATGGGGAGTGACATCACTCGAAACCGAAAATCAACAACCAAATGGGAGTATTATTTATGAAGAAGACAGAAGCCGTAACCGTCGTTGTAACCGTTGCCAACAATAAAGAGTCAAAGCGAGACGTCTTTGATTTCTTTTCCGAATACCTTGAACATTACCGTATTGATGCCTCGCATTCGATCAATATCACGTTGGATTTTGAAGACGACAGCATCACGGTTCAGTGGAAAGACAAGGAAAAAGGCCTGCGCGTTGCCAAAATGGAAGGCGATGATCAAATCATGGATCTGTTCATTGCCGATTACAAGATGGTCGTTTTTCCTCTTATCGCATCGGAGTCCGGCTATCCAGAATTAAATACGGTGGCGTGATCCATGCCCCGCGTTATCCTCTCAGCCGTAATCGACTGGAGGATTGAGAGCGGCATGCTCACTACGCAACCAATCCATTTAAAGGAAAAAAATATATGACCAAAAACGAATACGATCCCAACGGCCGAGTTATCATCACTGAAATACAATCCGAACCCGAAGCCGAACGCTTAGAGCTGCCCGCATTGAATGCCGCTACGAATTCACTTGTTTCCAGAGTTGCCCGCAGTGGTAACGACATCTTCCTGTTTCTCACTCAGGCTGGCCAACTGGCAACAGGGGTTGGCGGGAATGGCGAAGTGGGCATCTATACTTTTGAAGACGCCTTAGATGCCTCTATTATCTGGCAGGATGCATCAGGTGAGCAACGCATCGATTTGACCCATGACGACATAAAGCGCCATTTCGGCAGTCTGGCTGGCATTTTCGAAAATCCACTGATTGCTCTTAAGGTCATTAAGCCAGAGATCGGATTCTAAGGTTTCCCATTTCTAGAAGCCTGCGCCATCTCCTTCCAATAAATTCCATCGGCGTTTTTAAGTTGCAAATGCCCACCTCATACTCATGAGCAAAGGAGATTGCTCATGAGTGAAAAGAAGGAGGGCTACGTTTATGTATTATCGAATCCGGCAATGCCGGGACTGGTAAAAATTGGCCGAACTACCCGACATCCAGCCGACCGCGTACGCGAGTTGAATTCCGCTTCAGGTGTCGCGCTGCCATTCATACTGGAAGCTTCGATCCGCACTAAATATCCAATCTGGACTGAACGTCTGCTACATCAAGCCCTGGATCGCCATCGGCTTAATCAGAAACGTGAATTCTTCCAATTGTCTGTTGATGAGGCCGTCGAAATTTGCAGGCGATGCGTCCGTACGTCAAAAGCCGAATTTTTGAAGTCTGTCGGCTATAAAGACAAATCTCGTCGGCGGAAGTATTCCATCAGTTGGCCGAAATTGGCCGTTGGAATTCCGGTAGTTGCCTCTATCTCTGATATCGCCATTGGAACGCAATTTGTGAACACCGCCTTGCTATACGGGCGATTGATGTTCGGCGGTCTGTAATCAAAATCATCCAAGGTTAAGATCAGCTTCAGGATATTCAGAAAGTACAAATATATCTCCATCGGCGTTTGTCATATGCCACGCCGTGGCACATAATAATAAACATGAGAGGTAAATAACACTTCTCGTTGCGAGGTTTGGGCTAATTCCTCGCAAACAGCTCTCCTCCTCGAATTGAAGCCTCGGGGAGGGGGCGACCTCAAAGTCATCCTAACCAAAAAAGGGGAACCGAAAATGTCCGATTTATTCCAGCACAAATTCCGCATCGAACATGACCGTGCCTATAGCAACGATGTCTCCTTCATGCTCAAGGGGAACATCCTACGCGTGGCTTTCACTAGCAACATCAATCGAGCGAAAGGCCTGCAGACGGCCTTTGTGAAGATCAACGATGTCCTCGTCGATAAGGTGAAGGCTTACATCGCAGACAGGCGAGATGACAGCATGTGCTATCTCGATGTTCTGAATCTGGTGAATGCCGCTGTCCGCCATGAATCCTGGCGATTGGAAAATCGCAAGATCAACATCGGTTCTCTGGAAGTGTATGATATTAACCTCCCATCAGATCTGACCGCGAAATTCAACTTGAAGCCCACGGTAACCCTTTCGGTAGTCCGTGGCGGCGATAGCGATTACGCTGATATCTCTGTTCAGGATTGCTACTTCAACTGGCTGGAATCCAGCATGAATCTCGACGATGATCTTCAGTCACTGGATGAATATGCATTGGCATATATTCTTGCAGAAAAAGCGGTGGAGAAATTACATCGAGCTGCTGCTTAATTCAGCCTTTGACGGCATTATAATCAAGCCGTCCGCGAGGTCACTTGTCGATTGTTCCCGGAGTTTTAAGGAGGCATCCGGTTGAACAGAAAAGGAGCCGATAAGGGCCTCGCTAAACCAATTTGATCTATTATTTCATCTCACGAGCAGCCATATTAATATACCTGAAACGCGAGGCTTATATATGTCTGATCTTGTGACTATTGCGCTGCTTGAATTGACGACCGATATTGTATGTTCTTATGTGTCGAACAATTCAATCCAGTCTTCCGAACTGCCTTCGCTGATATCTATCGTTCACGGCAAGCTGAATGAATTGCAAGGCGGATCGACATCTACGGACGAGCAAGTCGAGGCACCCAAGCCTGCGGTGAATCCTAAGAAATCGATCACAGAGGACTACATCATTTGCCTTGAAGATGGACGACGCTTTAAGTCCCTCAAGCGTCATCTCAGCAGTCATTACAATCTGACACCCGAAGAATACCGCGAAAAGTGGGGTTTGGCTCCCGATTATCCAATGGTAGCGCCCGCATACAGGGCACAGCGGTCGGCCATGGCCAAGTCCTTGGGCCTCGGCCGTAAACCAGGTGAGAAGCCAATTACCAAGACTAGAAAATAAAGCTGATCATATATCACTAAATGCAATGGCCTGCGTTAGTATTATCTAACGCAGGCCTTATCTGGTGCATAGAGATACAATTGGGGTTGGGTGCGTATGCAATCTGCTCCAGAAGAAATACAATAACAAATTTTTTAATCGGCGCAATCGATATAAATAGTCGTCAAATCAATTGGTGCATTGTCCAACATTGATTTTAGCATATGAATATATGCACGCATTGTAGGCGTTTGTGTTGATGCATAATCTGACAGTTTGCTTGCCAAAGCATCAACGTCAGTCTGCTGTTTGCGATACGCTATCAAAGCATCTCGAAGCCCCGCCCAACCAGTTATTTGCGATGTCGTCCATTCAACGATCCCTGACGTCCGGTTTACAACTTCGGATGCCGCTCCTTCAATTTGACGTTCCACCGAATAATTTAGCTGCGGATCGAAAGGATACATCAAAGTCGCTGATGCGACCTGCATCACCTCTCTGCCAGTTTCGGATTTCCATATATTGATCAACGCATCGAGATCATCCCGATTTGATGTCGCCATATCATCGATAGGAATCCGAATAGTCGGCGTGCTCGTGACAACAACCTCATTCGATTTCTGGAAACTTACGAGTACCTGGAGCGTATCAGACAGCAGTCGAAGGCAATAAACAGGCTCTCCCATGGCGACATAAAGCTCGCCATCAATGTAAATTAAATCGTCTGCAGCAGCCTTTTCCAAGCGCCCTAATGCTGCTGTTCGGCCAGCAGCGTTTACGTCTTTCAGATCGTCGGGATTAACAGTCTGGAGATCGGCGGAGAATATCTCCGGGTCCCTGTAGTGGAATATCTCGAAAGTGCTGCAGCATTTCATAAGTGCGGTTGCCAAGCGCATATCTTCGACAACACCTGCCTGAGCGCGCAGCATAGCAGCAGCAGGGGCATCAAACTTATCCCGTATCCAGAAGCGATCATTGTAAAGCTTCAATGTCTCACAATAGTCACCGATGGTGATCAACAGGCCATCAAGCGTATCGATGTCGTCGATTTCCTGAATCCAAACAGTGACCTCTTCGACGATCTTATGCGTCGTCGCACGGCGAGCGTGGCTCGTTTTTCCCGTGATTTCATATGCCAGCAGCAGTTGATGAAAAGCCATTTGATTCAATTGTTCTCGATTTCGATCCCATTGAAAATAGCTGATTCCCCGTCATCCGCAAAAAACGACTGTGCATTAATGTTCAGTTCAAATGCGGAATTGTAAAAAACGGGGGTTGCCTTTTTCAGCGCCGACAGGCCAAGCTATTGAATTGGAAAAAGAAAACCCCCGCGTCACAGACTTGCAGGTCTCGGCGGAGGTTCAAGGAACAAGTTAATGATCGGATCACGCTTTGAAATCGTCAATAGCAAAAACTTCGAAATCTCGAAGTCAAATAGCTGTGGCGACTATTCTTCCGATGAAAACTCCCACACCGGATCAGCTCGTCCACAAAACACCCCAAAAAGTAATTTGAAACAAGCCCGTTTCATCGGCGTCAAATCCTCATCAACGTCGCCGGCGACATTCATGAAGCGTTTTCAGGAAGACACTTTCCGTTCCAATATGGCGAAGGCCAGCAAGCAAGCCCGCCGCAAGAATTCAGATCGTGAAATCACACCAGAGGCCGAATATTTCATCGAGCAAGCCCGTATCAACCGCGAACTGATCAAGCTACGCCTTGAAAATGGATACGAACGCCGAGGTTGGAAGATTCTTTCCGGTCACCAGGTCGCTCCGGTTTTCGAAACTGGCCTTCGTTCGCAGACACTGAATTCGGCAGCGGCTAAATTATTCGTCGCGGCTGTCCCAAAGGCACGGGACCTGAGAACAAATTGGGGGAAGGGTGCTCTGGCCAAAATTGGCGTCAAACTGTTTTCATTAGATGAGCCTTACATTGAAGGTAACAGAAAATTCCTGTCGTTTGTCCGCATCGACACCGACCGCGTTTGGGATTCATATGAGCAGTGCGTCGACTTCTTCCGACAACTCGCGCATGATGGCAAGATCGCCTGCGAACCCCATTTCCTGATCGGCCTACGCCTTCGTGATGGTAAGTTCATGCGTCCGCACGCAATCTGGATGCTTCCATATGGATCAGCAGTCTGGAACGAGCCTGGAAAAGCCGGGTTCAACCGTGCACCTGTCGATCTCTTCCATTCCGTCTACTATGGCTTGAATAACGCACTGCTCGAAGCCGGGGCGGATGCAGGTGCACCTGCTACCTCGCAGCAGGTCAAGAATCCGCTTAGCCCTGAATGGTTCACCGTCTGCCCACAGGACAGCTACTATCCCGATCTGAGCGAGCATGCGGAATATCTCGAACTCGGCCATAACCGTGACAGCTTGACCCGTCGTTCGGCTGCTGTGCAGTCCGGGATGGACATCCAACAATCGAATGGCCTTTTCAATTACCTGCAGAAGGTGGCCTACGCGACCATGACTGGATGGCACTTTGCTGGCGATCCTGAGTTCAAGCGTCACCGCCAGGAAGGTCGACTGGGTGCTATATGTGACCGTTTACATATCGAACTGGAACGCGCGGTTGCCCAATCAGATCTTCGGCCGTCGAAAAAGGACGGTAATGTTCAGTATCTGATTGCCAGCGTTGCCAATTATGCTGTGTCGAAATGGAATCCGGATAAGCTGGATAAGGCAGGACGAAACAAAGGCGCAGCACTACATCTTGTACAGGGAATGAAGTCGGCCTCAGATCGCATGACTGCAGGTGGTAAGTATGCAGCTCAAAGGAATTCAGACCGTGTGGTCGATGCTATCACGACTGCGATCAAGAAATTGACTGCTGACGGTGTCGAACTAACGAAGTCGGCGGTTGCCCGTATGGCCGCTGTTTCCCGCAGTTCTGTTCAGAAACATTGGGATCATGCCATAGCCCTGGTTCAACGCGCCAACACCTGCCTAAAACAGGGTATGATAAAAAGATATCTCCAACTCACGGGCATGGTTCAGAAACAGAAACTGGCACGACATTCCCACATTCAGACACATGTTATGGGCAACCACGCCAGTGAGACAGTCGACATCAAAGGGAAACCGAAGTCGGCCAACCAGATCGGGATCGGGAAAACCGACAGAAGCGGTCAAACGGTAACCGAAATCCGAAGCCATGACCTCGATGGCATCGAAAAGTCGGAGAACGACGGCTCACCAGTTTCCAGACCACGGAAGCGCGCTTTCGAGATGCATCGGGAGGTCGCTGTAAGCGTATCTGCCAAACTCGTATTGAGATGATGCCGGGTTGCCGGATGGAAAAAACGTCTGGAAAGAATGGGTTCTCAACGCGAGCAATTGGAATACCGTGTTGAGATAAGGCCCAACTGAAAACCATATCGGAATCCGCGTTGTATGGCCTTGGAGATCACCTCTTCTTGAATGGTTGACCGGACAACCTCATATAATTGACGTCATCCGGTCGTTTTCAATTTCATTAAGCAGCACAGTTTTCCCTGGGTAAGGAGTTCATGATTGGCTTAGCTGGACCGGTCCCACGCTTGAATCCGTCGATCCAAACCTTTTTTCGCAATTTGCGAGCAGGACCGTAAGCCTGCATTCTCCAGAACCCGTCGACCGTATGAGCGCAGTTTTTACGCTGTCGTGGCTGGTATTTCATGCCCGAAATGCGACTACGGATTTGCCGGATGCGTTCCTCACCCAGTGCTGGCAGAGTGATGACATTGAAGATCGATGTTGATGCTGGAAAATCACCGATGCGATCCCTGTTTGCGACATTTTCCGCCATTGCTTCAGATGGCACCAACCTTTGATTTGCATTAGCTGGATGTCTGTCATAATCCACCATAACGGCAGGTGCTGCATGCTGTTTCAGCGTCGACCAATTAGCAATCGACATCCAGACCAGCCGTTCGAGGTCTGCAAACGCTCCGTAGTCGATCTTTCTGCGGTTAATTGGCCTGCTTGCGTCGGCAATTAACCAAAGTTCCGGTGCCCAGACGTCATCGTATAGTCGGTTAGTCGGATGTCGAGCATGGTGACCTTCTTTCCAGACGAACAGCCAACCTTTGTTTGATCCAGGTCGTGTCAGAATGACACTGAATTGAATGGTTTCTTCGCTCCGTGAAATGAACAAGGCACGCACCTGAAAAACGCCGCCAGGCATCATGAAAACGCGATCTGCAAAGTCAAGATAGACACTGCAGTGTGCACGGATGACCTCTTTTGCCTGTTCCTCTACATCCTTGTCTTGAGCAAAAATTACAGGATGCGGCGCATCTGTGACAGCCACGGCGAGGGGAGGTTTGTCGAAACTCACGTTCCCAAACGGAGCCATTTTATCGATGAGGAACAGTTGATCTTGATTGGCGGAACGAAGCGCCAATGGATTCGGGTTCCTGATGATATTACAGGCTTGTCTAACGACGTCGTGGAAACATTCCGCATGTGAAATGTAAGGTTTCTGGCCCTTGGCAATCCGGCTTGGATTATCATGCTCCATTACGTGTTCAGCAAACCAATCAATCCAAAATCTGCTCATTTCAATTCTCCATCTTTTTGTAAGGCGCAGCTCGCCCGTGGCGGGGGGCTTACCGCTGCCTGATCGTATTCCTTTTGTTGAGGTCAGGTGGCCTGTCATTGGCCACCTGAGGTTTCGGACTTTGCCCTAGCTGGCAGCCGTAGCTACCAGATCGGATTTAAATATTAAAAACGTCATATATCGGGTTGTTCACCGTAAGTAGGCGAAGAAGCCCCTGACGTCATAGACTCAAACGATGTGAATTCGCCTGTGTCGATCCGGTGTTGAAGTGTTGGAAGTCACGGCCTTTGAGCGGCCGCCAAGCTCGTTTCAGGAGAGCTTTCTGTAACCGTGAAACCCGTCTACTTCAGCCAGATATAGCTATTATCGTGACGTCTTTAACGCCCGATATGCATGCTATGCTGTTGAAGTTAAGGGTGGTGTTCACGATCTTTCTCCTTGGTTGTGAGGCCCGTATACAATGAAGAATCCGGTTTGTCTAGATCCAAAATGCACAACTGTAAAAAAGGAAGTTGGTTCATTGCAAGCTGATGGATCACAATGAGGAATAACCGATCTTCAAGGAACTCACATGAAAAGCCAGATTGACCTTAATAAATACGATTCCGAACAACGGTGCGCAGCGCTTATCAGCCATTATGAAAATATCGAGGATAGACCGAAAAACCATCGGGCGTTCTGGCGGGATCTGTCGACATTCTGGCCAACCTTCGACAACATTGATCACGATGCCATTCAAAATCTGATGTTAAATACGCTTTACCGCCACGCATACCTGACAAAGTTACGATATCTACCTGTCAGATCAGGGTCGCAACAGCAATCTGCACAAGCTGCCGAATTTCAAGGACGGCCAGCTGTTGAGGATTTATCCGGAGACCATTGAGCAGGCTATGGCTGTGATCGCGAGAGTTGGGAAAAAGACTGCTGTTCGCGAATGAAGCGGAAATACTAATATTCTGTCGGCGGAAAATCGTCGAATTTGCCATTTGAGAAAACGACGAGTATTATTAATGCAGTACACAAGGTTTTAAGAATATACCGGTGTGTATCGGCAGCGCAGTCGGAGGTCGTGCCATCATCAACAACACCGACAGTCGGGTTGGTGGCTCCATTTTTACCAGACCCGAACGCTCGTCGCATAGCGTCACGCGACACATAAAAACGCTCTCCTGTTTTCCCGTTCAGGAGAGCGTTTTGATTTTCTACTTTTTACGGAATCTTCTAATGGCTAAAGTGTCTAAATCCCACGTGAGGATTTCATGAGTTTTAGTCCAAAATCGACGTCCAGCCGGACATCGTTTCGATATTCGAACTATTTCATTCCGTCAGATCGAAAACGAGTTCGGCATTTTTCGACTTTGATGAATAGCCTTTGACATTGCAGCCATCCCAAATCGGTGCTTCACCTCGTAGAACCAGTTTGTTGCCGTCGTTCCCATAGTATCCTTCGACGAAGTAAGCCTGAGGTTCGCACCCTTTCTTGAATGCGTAAGCCATACCTCTGGTAGGAAGGCCGTCTTCGAAACTGATCGAACCTCGAAACAAGACCGTATTCTCTGCAATAGTTTTGTACTTGGGATCCCGATAGATAATGACTCCGAGGTCATGGTCGAGTGACATAAGACTTCCATTATGCCCTACCATCTCGCTCATCTGTACGTCTCGATCCCGGAGCTTCGGATAGTCTTTATTCACGTCAATGATTTTCGATTTCGGGAGCTCGGCGTATGGCAATCCAAACGGGCAAAGCGTCATCCATTGCGCCATCAACCCAACACCACCATCGGCATTTGAGAAACCGATTCTCTTACCTGTCGAGACATCCGTGAACTCGTAGTAGCGATTGAAATCCTGCGTTCGGTTCAAGCCAGACCATTTAAATTTTCGGTCATTGGGATCTGTCATGGTTCCGGCATGGCAATTGGCCGAGGCCTTATAAACAGTGTCCAGATCGCTAGAGTTGTCGGACACGCAGTCCTTCTTGCCTGGATACCAGTTGTCGCACCAGGACTTGATATCCTCCACTGTCGTTTTCGCTTCAATATAAGCTGCTTCAGTTCCCAGTCCGGAAGCTTTGACGATCTGAGTATCCGGCAGTTTGCTGTCGACTGGAAAGGTATCGGCTTTTGCTATTGAAAGGAGAGGGACACAGGCTTCTCCTATAAATAGAATAATCGACGTCGCCAAAATCGCGCGCTTTGATGCCATTTCCCAATTCCCCCTAATGACAAATTCCCCACCGACATTAATAGTCGCTTGCAAACATGATTGATAGCACCCGCAGCGTTAATTCCTCGTCTTCTGGCGCTTCAGAAGCGTATTTGTATTCAAGGTCGTAGTAGTCGATCTTCCAAAGGAACTTCTGGCCATCGACAATGACTTGGCCGAAGTCATGTTCCGAATATGGGTCGTCCGTGTCGCTAGTATCGATTTTCTGTTCACGAACAGCCGTCACTACTTTCTGACGAAAACCGTCATCTTCCATATGCGCCAGACCACCCACAGCAATAGCCTGGCCGCCGATGCCTCGTGTTCTCAGTCGGTCATTCAACGCTTGAATAGACGCGGCTCTCTGATTTTCGAACGGGACTTCGCTCATTAATGGCAATTTCCTATTAGGCCAGCAAAAGCAATTATGCATTATTTGAGTGAGAACGAAATGTCAACAGATAAGGCCTGTTGCATTTACTGAAACAACAACGTATTAGCATAGAAAGCAGTAGGGAATAGTGACATGAAGGAGCGACCAGATGCCAGCAGCAAATACCGTCGAGTTCAGATGAACCGTATCGATATTTAAAATTGAGAGGAGCTTGGGCTTGGGCTTCAGTCATATCGATTTAATTGCAGGGGGCAAAATATGAGGTTAGTCATCGGCCAATATAATTGGGCGAAAAAGCGGGAAAAGAAAGTAGAGATATAAATAAATAAAATTAAAATCCTTGTGCTGCCTCACGCTGTCAACATGGTTTGCAATACAATAAAATATTATGAAAAATAACATTGAATGTTTGCTAAAAGGCACACATAATAAGACTACAGACATTACTTAAAGGAATTTCTCAATGACCTTCTACGCAAAGCAAAAGAAAACATATCCACGCACAATTCAGGTTACCAAAATCGGCCGCGAATGGATCGATGTCATCGTAATTCTCGACAAAGGGAATGCGAAAGCCAAGCTCAAGCTTGATGATAACACGAAACCCTTAGCAGTCGGCACGACAATCTCAGCACAGATGAGGTACCTGTCCGATTTCGGCGCTACTCCCGTCAAGTATGCCGTTGCTGGCAACGTGAAAGTCCTGAGCGTGGATGAACGAGCAGCCGAGAAAGACGCTGCGAGTGAGATCGCATACCGCGTGATGCGCAAACTGAAAATGAACAGGAAGACATCAAGCCTGTCGCTTCCAAGCTTCTCAGTTGAGGAAGCCGCAAACCGCTTGCTCAACGACCCGCGTCATCCAGCCACGCTCCAGGAAACAGTCGAAATCGAAGGCAATGAAGTCACCTTGTTCGATGTTCCAGCGTTGAAGAAGCGGATAGCGATCTTTGCATTCAACGAGAAAACCCAGTTTATCCGTGCTGAATACGAAGTTGAAAAGACGAAGTCCGCGCCAGTGATTTCCGCACGTAAAAGCCGCTTTTTGGCTGAAGCAGAGGCGCAGATATGGGATAGCTGCCCTCATTGCCGCAATGAGCCTGTTTATACGCCAAAACTCGTTTGCGAAAACTGCTGGTGAGGGGCGACATGTGGTATCCAACATCAGAAACCGACTCCGTCGAACACGAGATCAAAAGCCTCTTGAAGAAGCATTCGCTCAAAAGAAGCGAACTTGCGGTGATCTTGGACATGACAACCGCCAAAATCAAAAAGTTGCCACCCGAAACCCTATTGGTAGCTATCGAAGGCGAAATCGAAGAACGGCGGGCTGTACGTGATAGCAAGAACCCGCAAACACAAATTTTCGAAATCCTTAATATCAACCCTGAGGCCTTTGATTTGAAGATAAATGGCATGCGTATCCGTTACCAACCTGCCTTCAAGCGCGGGTTCACACGGGGTGACGAGGTTCTCAAAATTGACGACAACGTCATTTCGACATCGCGCCCCAGATCAGACGACCGCATCAGGAAATTGCTAGTTGTCGCAATTCAGGGGACGTGGAAACCAGGAATGACTGATATCGAGATCGATGCTTGCCTAAATGACTTTGCCGATGAAATCAGAAGGCTGCAATGAAGTCTTCACGAACCCACGATATCCACCCACCGACTGCAAACAAGGAGAATGCAATGAGCGAAATTATGGCACTTAAAGTCAACATCAGCGACGAGGAAGCGAAAGAGCTGCGCAAGAAATCGGAACTCACGTCACTGCCGGAAGATGGCATTTATCTGATGGATGCCATTGATGAAGCGGTCAAACGGGGCACCGTTAATGCCGATGATATGCTTTCGGGTCAGGACCTTCTGATCGCTATCGCCGAAAAACTGGAAAATGAATCTGACAATCCTGAAGTTGTTGCGAGTCTTATTGATAAAATTCGCCTGATGTCAGATTACGCAACGACAAGGCTTGTTCCAATCGAAATTCCTTGAGTACTCAAACATGGGCGTTCAGGAATTCGAACGCCCATTTTTTACGACCATGAACCATCAAATCAGTCGACAGAAAATCTCATCGGCCGAAATCAACCGATTGCAAGAACAAATATCGCATTACCCAAAAAATAATTTACTTATATTCTCTAGACAGGGTCTACCATCGTCAACATACTTTGTAATAGAGATAAATATTTCTGATAACAGGTATTGATTGTTCGCTAAGTAGCGCACATGATTATTACATGACGAACAAACCAATTAAATTGAAGGAGAATATAATGTCGAATAAAAATACTGAATTACATATCGATAACGTTGTGGTTGAGTTTTGGGATGGTGGGGCTTTGGTCGCAACATTCACCGTTAAATACAACGGTCAGAGCGAAAATCTGCTTGAGTGGATTAACCTGGAAAATGGCTTTCTGTGTGAAGATAGCGACGCCGCTTTCAACAACAACGACGATGGCGGCCTACAGAGTTTTGATGTTTCTTCAGATGATGAGGAATATGACGGCGAAGCTTACGAAGACTTCAAAAGCGAGGTCATTGGTGCCGTCAACGATTACCTTCGCGAAAATCCAATTTCCATGGACGTTTTGCAGCGTGCTCGTGACATTCGTGACGGCTATGACGGCGAGAAAGCCTCCGAAGATGATCAGGAAGAAGTTGAATTCGACGTCGAAATTGATGGTGTAACCTATTCCATTAGTTCATCAAACGAAACCGCATATGTTGGAGGCAAGGACGTTGTCTGGTTCAATTTTAAAGACTCTGAACGTCATTTAGGCGAGCGACACGTGCTTGCAAAAGACGTCGAATATTACGGTTACGAAAAGGCTGTGACAGACCGCATTCGCGATCTCTATCACTCAGAATCTTACGCAATGTAATGGCTCGCCTAAACCCCTTCATTTGAAGCCAGAAGGGGTTTGGGCGAGGGGCATCAAGCTCACTCATTTGGCGACATCAAACATGGGCGTTCAGGAATTCGAGCGCCCATTTCTTTCGAGCAATCAACTATTAATTCCGCCGACAGAAAATCTCATCGGCCGATAAAAATGCCAAAAATTGAAGTCCGTGGGCCGAAATCAACCGATTGCAAGAACAAATATCGCATTTTCCAAAAAATAATTTACTTATATTCTCTAGACAGGGTCTAACATCGTCAACATACTTTGTCATAGAGATAAATATTTTTGAAAACATGTATTGATTGTTCGCTAAATAGCGCACATGATTATTACATGAAGAACAAAACAATCTTCTGAAGCAGCTAACAATTAAAGGATATTAAAATGGAAAAGATCGTAATCAAAAAGAGCGGACTTAAGCTTACTCAAGAAGAAGACATTGAGAAGGCACTGGATAGCGTAAACGGGAAATCATGCAATTGGGTCATCGATACAATCAAAGAAATATTAGCTATCGCCGAAAAAGCTGAAAAGCAGTTTGATGAATTACACTTTCCAAAAACCTATCGCGTAGGTGCAACAGCAAAGGCATACGGTTACGCACCTGGAAAGAGGTATAAATATGGTGTCAACAGCACTAAAATTGACCTTCGCCGTTTCGCAGAAGGCTGGAGAGTAATGAATGTTGAGCGCATTAGGCTTTACCCTGCAGACAGCCGCGCTTCCAAAGTCAAGATTTCCCTGACGGTGGATCAGATGAATAAAGTGAAAGAGATCATCGCTTCCCGCTTCGATGTGCAGCCTGAACAGCTCGCAGCCTGATGCCTCGCCCTAACGCCTTCACATTGGAAGGCGTTTTAGAGGGGCATCCCGCTCGCTCAAACCACACCATAGGTATTCTCAAATGAGAAAAATGCAGAAACGTCATACATATAAGGAGTTTAGCTATGACACTGAAAATCGAAAACATCCGCCCTGAATACGATAACGGCGACATCCTGACGTTTGAAATTGAGGGCTCCGAGTACTCGGAATATCTCACAGGTCCCCATTTGGGGAAGGAAGTTTACACGTCAGACGGCCTGACCGACGAATATCTTCTCGCAGACGATTTTGAAGAAGACGAAATGTCAGAAATCCATGCTCAGCTTGAGAAGTGGATTGCAGCGAATAAGGATGAGCGTTTCGCATACGAGTCTGATCATAACGACATCGAAAGCATTGAGCACGGCTTAAACGTGACTCACGGCGAGATTGCGGTTTGGCTAACAGAAGAGGCAGTCGAACGTCTCAATCTCGACGAAATGGCCTATGAGGTGACGGCAGACGGCTCAATTTCATGGCGAGATCGCGATTTTGGCGATCAGTACTATGAGAACAATCCTGGAGGCGACCAGGAAGACTACGCCCGAAATTATATGCTCTCAAATCCTGAATCGGCCATCAGTGAAATCGAAGACCGTCTTGAGCAGCTACGCGAAGAAGCTGAGGAAGAGGCCGCATAATTTCAAGCCACTTTTCAGAATTTCATCTGAAAAACAATCATCACGAAAAACATACTTAAAGGAGTAAAAATGGGCAAAATAATTATGGTCGTCGGGTTAGCGGTTGCTGGCATTTACACGTGGCAAATACAGAAGAAGGCAATGGATCCGTATCAGGCTGCCATTCTAGCTGAGCAGAAGAAAGCCTATAGCCGCGATTGCCCTCGCTATTTCCAGTCGGGCATTCTTTCGAAGATGACGACTATGAGAAAGTTCTCATGGTGCGACGATCTGAAGGAAGTAATGGGCTCCAAGTGATCGCAACGCTGCGTTCAGCTTGAGTAGGATAGCCGATGCGTTTTTATTTTTTACGGCATCGGCCGTTGTAAACAGAAGGAAAAAGACAATGACAATGAGGAAAGAACAATGCACCCAAACAAGCAAATATACATAAAACTACGGACATTGCTGGCAACCACAAATGTCAGATTGGCAGCCCTGATCGGAGAGGATGAGCTTACAACCAAGAGCTGGGGCAATCCCTCCAACAGACGCCGCCCGCAAGATGAGCAACTTAAGCAGTGTGTGGTCGAGTTCTACAGACCACTGGCCGAACTCCAGCGGTCTGTGGGGCTCAATCCGACGACGAGGACAGCTGATTTGGAATTGTTGGCCGAGAATCTGGTGAAGAAACTGAAAGAAGAGAAATAGGCTGTCATCACGAAGTTATTGAGCTCAGAGTGGGCGCTATTGATTTCGATTCGATTCGATGCGTGTGATGTGAATTCCGCCGATGGAAATCAACAATAAATAATATTCATTCTGTTAAAGTATTAGCATTCCAATAGTTGTGAACATTGTTGTCCAGATAATACATTTTATCTATTGTTGTAGTCCATTTTAGCGCACATAATATATTTAGTTGGCAATCAACAATCATCAAGTCCAACTAAAAAATATAAAGGATTAAAACTATGGATATCTTTGAACTCAAAAAATTGAAAGACGAAGTCATTGCAAAAGTAGAGTTGCTGGCATCTCGCGTTGATAGGCTTGTGGACGAGATGGATACGGAAATCACTAATCGGGATGCATCCGGTGCCGATACACACCAGGCCGCAAGCGTGCTGAGCAAGTTGGAGTCTGACCTGTTTCATCTCGACAACTTGAAAGAAAGCATTGGCAATCGTCTGGCAATTTTGGATGAAACCCTGGATGCCGCAAGTTATCTGAGCCTGTGATACACGTGAGGGCTGCCATCAAACACGGAGCTATTTTTATAATGGCTCCCAAATGGGTGCCTTGTCGTTTTATAGGGCAATTGTGAAAGGATTGCTCGATTTTCCATTTTAGTGCATAGCGGACACATATTTTACGACGGGGCTTCATATGACCGATTTCGAACATCCAATTCCGCAACTTGGCTTCCCTGACATGACTGTCGAGGATCTCCAGTTTCATCAGCATGAGATGGCATATGGAGCAGTTGTTATCGAAAACAGTAGCAGCGATCTGCCTGCCAGTTTGCAGGAGCGGATGTCAGACTGGACAGCAACGCTGAAATCGACCAAGCACGCGGTGGTCGATTTTTCAAACGGAGTTTCAGTCAGCGTCATTACTGGCGTCCCAGTGGGTGCAGCAGTCTTCGCTAAAGGCGACGAGCGCGAACCAACTTATGAAGTGTCGATTTCAAAGCCAGGCGAGGACAAAGACATTCGGTTTTATCAAACGCCCGAACAGGTCGAAGCGATCCTTTCGGAAGTTGAGAAGGAAGATGCAGCTTCGACTGACTGGACGATGATAGCCGACGAAACCGATGAAGACCTGCCAGAAATGGTTAAGGCTGTATATCGCAAGGGAGAGGATCGGAGCCGACATCTCATTCTACTCGACGATCACGGTGCTGGGTTTTTCGGTCTCGAATTAAAACCGAGGCCTAGCAACGATAACATCATGGTTCCTGATGCGCATGTTGATCTGCATGTTCGCGGCGACCGGATACTAATCACCTTCTGGGATGGCGATCAGCGAAACACGGTTACTCTGACTGAGGAAAATCCAGCTGATTGGCAGAAAGCGCTGGATGAAGCACACAATAACCCTGCAGGCCTTGTTATCGACGAACTTTACCACGGCGAGTTAAATGGCGACGGCAAGTTCAAACGAGCCGAAGACGACTAGATTAATAGAGGCGCAGATGGGTTGGTGTCTGCGCCTGGCTATTGACGGGTATTATCTTACTAATCGGTTGTGCCTGCCAATTTGCATATAACGAGCAGGCCTGACGACCAAATCTTCGAAACTAGCGACTTTGAGAGGTTCGCTCAGTCTATGTGATGAAGGCAATTCCGGCGGGTTCTCGATAAGAATATTTGGGATTAGTAGCTTAATTGAGAAGTTCTCAACCCTTCGGTTCTCAGGATAGTTCTTTGCGAAATTGATTGCCTCATCCAATATCTCGAATCTGTTTCTTTCGTAGTGAGGTTTTTCATTTATCCGCCCTTCAACGTTAAAACTCCAGAAGAGGGTAGTTTCGTGTTGGGTGGCGGTTAACGTTAGCTTGAGGTAGTCGTGGTACTTAGTTCCGAATAACTTGCTGAAAAAGGAAGGAAGATTCCAGTTCGGCTCGTACGCGAATGCGTGTAGTTCAACGTAGCAATTGCCTTCATTCAACCACTTTCCTTCTCTGGTTTGGCTAAAGGCTTTCTGTGCTTGTTGCTCTTCACGTTCTTTATCTCGCTGAACTTGAATTCGCGCCAGTTCCTCGCGACGGGCAAATTCTTCACTGGCTCTTTTGGCAAACGCGTCGTCCATAGCAGACGCGCGGTCTGGATAAAGTTCTGCAAAACTTTGAATGCATGCGCTTTTTGCTTCTTCAAGCGATACGCGGAAAAATTCTTTACCCTGACGGCGTTTGGAAAGAATTGCATGAGCGCGCTGTTCAACTGCCAGAGGGCTGCCCATAACGGGCAACGCCCATTCAACCTTGAAACCCGTTGGCACACCTGTGACACCCGAAAGAGCCGCAGCTCGATCTGACGCTGTTCCTGTTGTGAAGCCTACCTTCAATAATCCCGGCATCGAGGCATTGCTTAGGACATAAACTTGGCCACTTACATCGGCGTTAAGTTCGCTTGGGGCTTCGACCACCAAGCTTTCAGGAATAATTGCAAGGTATTCACTGCGGCTCCCGGAACGAAGTCGTCGGACGTGATAGTCGAAACGTACTCGATCTCCATTTATCACAGGAGACAAATTGTCGTTTGAAAAGACAGTAAACGTGTTTCGCCCGATGGTGAAACTGTGAGCTTGACTGCCGTTCACTGCAATTCGTGACGAACAATTCGTCACAACGCCCGCAGCTTGCTTGGCCACTTTGCCCGATGCTGATCTATATCCCTTAGCCAATTGCCTGCCCCATGCAAATTTTAGGGTTCATTAGCAAAATGGAAGCTGCGCGATCAAGCGATATAACTCGGCAATAGAGGCGATATGATTTGAATAACGAATACCCTTTAGCCATCAATCCATTTCATCAATGTTTCGACCGCCGACAGCTACAATCCTCGCTTTGGAAAAATCGCACCCATTCAGCATGCCATTCTTTTTCCTCAGCCCTGCCTGATCAATCCTGCCGACATCGAGCATCGACTGATCCCGATTTCGCTCAAGCTGCTTCGTGTATGCCGCATATTCGTCAAAGTTGGACAGTTCCTGAATCTGGACACCGTCCATCTGGTACTCTGCGGCGATATTAGGCTTCACGATCTCGTTGCCAAATTCATCGATTTCGGCATCCGGAATTTCGCCGACGGGTATTTTCATCAGTCGATGTCCTCGTATTTCTTATCGCCGATGGAAACGATCTTGGTCTCTGTGAAATCCACCCCGGCGAAGATATCATTTTTTTGGATCAATCCAGCCTGATCAATCTCCCCGCGTTCCAGCATTTGAGCATCGCGATTTCTAGAAAGCTGCTTAATGTATGAGCTCCACTCGTGCAGGTTATCGACGATCTGTATCTTCCGGCCATTCTCAAAGTATTCTCTTGAGATGATTGGTCGAATTATACGATCCCCGAACTCGTCGAACTCAGGTTCGGGATTCTCTGGATCTGGTATTTCGCCGCCGCCCATTTTCATGATTGCTCTTCTATCGTTGGATCATAGTGCGTAGCGGCGGCGAAAGAAACCAGAGGATAGTTTTGCGTATATTGCAGATCAGATATAGAGGGCTGCCTCAATAGGATTGTGACAAATACCGTTGTCGATTTCATTCCGCATATATATAGCTATAGGGGGACTTTTGTGGGGGAAATAATGATACAATTTCGGTTAATTTTTAGCAGTGTTATCGTCTCAGCATCTATTGTATTCTCTCAAACCGTTTTCGCGTCAGAAAGTATTGTACCCGTCGATAGTAAGATTATTGGCGAATGGATTTTCACTTTCGGAGGGGACATAACGCACGTCTCTATTTTTGAACATGAAGGCGTCGATTTCCTGTATCAGAAGTTTCCGGATGGCTCAGGCGATCCAGTCAAAGTCAGGATTGAGAACACGAAGAATGGTATGGTCGTCTCGGAGCCCGAAGGTAGCGAGTTTTGGCTACTGCAAGAAGACGGCAGCTTAGAGCTTCACGACAAACAAGGACTTGTACCTGGCTGGCAAGCGAAATCAGCATCTGAATTGGCGGACGAGAAGCTGACATGCAAGATTGTTGAAGTGAAGCGCTCAGAAAATTTACAGCTAGATGATGAAAATGAAATCAACAACCTGAAGTCTGTTGAAATAAAAGTCATCTCGAATTTCAAGAAAAAGAGCCAATTTATTGGAGCGGCGAAGCATGCTGTTAATGCAATTGCAGCTGGTGCTGATTTCGATCAAGCGCAAATATGGTTTTACAAAGCCGATACAGAGAGTGCGGCTACGCTCAAGGATCATGAATTTTACGTTGCATACACTCCAGACCCCTCAAAATTGGTCTACAGAGAAGGGGTTTGGGAGACCATGAACCCCAAAGATTCCGAGCTTTTCGATAAGGCCGATGAGTTCGTTATTTGCAAGCAATGACAATATTTACCCGAACTTAGGACGAGGAGGTCGATAGGACGGTTCACTGAGCCATTGCACAGCATCGCAAGATAGGGGATCGTTCTTGCGCCAATTGTTGCATGCAAGGAACTTCTTCCCCGACGTTTTCGACGTCCGTTCAACCATAAAGCCTTTGCCGCATTTCGTGCAGTTTGGCGCAGGAGAGCTATTGCCTCCCTTAACTTCAGGCTCGGGGATATCAGCTTTCGGCCAGATCGCGTATCCGCAATTTTTTGGGTCGTCTTTACCGAAATATTGATTGCAAGATTGGAAATCACGACCGTCTCTGGTCTTGCGGTATACCAGTTTGCCTTTCTTGCATTTTGGACAGTCACGGCCCGTGACATCCTCTTCTTCTTTCGGCCATACCGCATGACCGCAGTTCTTTGGATTGTCTTTTCCGAAATATTGCGAACAGCTCAGGAACAGCTTGCCTGCCTTTGTCTGCCTGGTCATCATTTTGCCCTTCTTGCACTTCGGACAGGTCTCCCCATGGCCTTCAATTGGCTCGATATTAGGAGCGCTATATCCGCCTGCCGTTTTCTTCGTCTCAATGATCGTTTTCAGGCTGTCCACGAGTTCGGTCAGAAACTTCTCGGCATCATCTTCACCTTCAGAAATCGCCTTCAGGCGTTCTTCCCAAGCCGCCGTCAAACCAGGAGATACGATTTCTGCGCTGAGCTTCGAAGCCTGATCGATTAAGGCATCGCCCTTGTCGGTGGAAGCCAGTTTCGTCTTACCTGTACGCGTCAGAAACCCGTTTTTAAGCAGTCCCTCGATAATGTTGGCTCTCGTAGCCTCGGTGCCAATGCCAGAGCTTTCTTTGAGCCGTTTTTTCACTTCAGGATCGGCTACAAATTTATGGACATTGGTCATCGCACCAATGAGCGTTCCGTCATTGAAGGCTGGGGGCGGTGTCGTTCGTTTGGATGTCACATCGGACTTCACAACAGAAACGGAATCCGCTTTGGACATGGCTGGCAATGCCTGCGTGTCGCTGTCGCTTTCTTCTTCATCCTCATCGACTGTGTTTGCACCGTAGACGATCTTCCAGCCCGTATTGGTCACTTGCTTTCCAGAGGCCTTGAAACGCTCGTCTTCGACCTCGACGGTGGCGGATAGTGCATTCCAAGTGTGATCAGGATGGAACTGCGCGATGAAGGCTTTAGCGATCAGCGAGAAGACCGAACGCTCCATCGGCGTCATTTTCGCTACTACGGATTCCGTCGCTTCCATTGTGGGAATGATGCCGTGGTGGTCACTGACCTTGTTGTCATCCCACGCCTTTGATTTCAGCGACAAATTGGCAGCGGATGCGGCATCTTTGTGCTCCATTATGCCAGCTAGATTCCGTATGATTCGCGGAGCCTCGCCTTCCAGAATGGCTTTCGGCAGATAACGGCTATCCGAACGCGGATATGTCGTAGCCTTATGCTTTTCATAAAGCGCCTGTGCGACATCGAGTGTTTCTTGAGCAGTCAAACCCAGCTTGCTGGAGCATTCAGACTGAAGAGCAGATAACGAATATGGAAGAGGTGCGGACTTCGATTTGGCGGATCTCGTGAATTCGGTGACACGTCCGGTTTTTCCTGCAATCTTTTTGGTGATGGCTTCAGCTACAGACTTGTCGATCAGACGCCCTTCGCTATCAATGCCAGCCAGTTCATCTGGGATCACGTAGTTCGCTGAGAAGTCACCATTGGCGTGTTTGAAGGTTGCCCGAGGCAGATAATGGTCTACAGCCTTGAAATTCGCGATCTCGCGGTCACGGTCGGCAACCAGTTTCAAAGTAGGGGTCTGCACGCGGCCGATATTCACGACACCGTCGAAGCCAGATTTCCTGCCTTCGATAGTTGCGAACCTGGTCATATTCATGCCATGCAACCAGTCAGCTTTGGAACGGGCATCTGCAGCCATAAAAAGGTTTCGCTTCTGGGAGTTCGGGAAGATGCTTTCAATGGCTTTGATGACATCTTTCTCGGCGAATGAGGACACCCACACGCGGCAGACATTATCTCCGAACGGATCGATGTCGTTTTCTTCTAATAGCTCGTCGACCAGGAGCTGACCTTCTCGTTCAGCGTCGCCTGCGTTGATGATGCGTTTTGCTTTCTGCAAAAGGCTCACGACATGATTGAGGTGAGAAAGCTTGGATTCTTGCCTCTTGCGAAGGTCTGGATATTTATCGAGTGTGGCCTGCGTGATGGTGTGCGGTGTCCGCTTCCAATTGACGGGTGCAATCGGCAAAGTCGCCATCGACCACTTCTTTAGGTCGGGATCGTAAGCCTCAGGTGCCTCCAAACCGTACATGTGGCCGTAAAGCCAAGTTATTGCATCATTGCCCACGGTCCAGTGACCCTTGGACTTCTCCGGTTTTACACCCAACATCTTGCCCAGTGCGGTTGCCAACGCTTCAGCCAGATTAGGCTTCTCAGCGATATATAGATTTTCGAACTCCTTATATTCCATGCGTACTCCTTGAACAAGCATAATTGCTAATTATGCTGTAGGGAGACTACGCAAGTGTCAAATATGGAGAGCGCATAGACAGCCAAATACCGAAAGCAACGGGATTTCAGAGGCTTGTCGGCGGTTATTTTATGTAGCGCATGGAGAAAAGATAAAAAGTTATATAACCACGAAGTTTAGGCTTGCCACATTGGTTTCAAGGTTATATACCCAAATCAACCAGAAAGAGGGCGGCATGAACCTGACAGACCACGCAAGCGCAAGAATGCAACAGAGGGCCTTCCCACGGCATGTAGTCGAAGCAATCATGCAGTACGGTGCTGGCCACATTGTTCAGGGAGCCGAGAGTATCATGCTGGACAGGCTAGCGTTACGCATGGCTGCCGAAGTTGATAATCGTCTGGCAATCGAGTTGGAACGATATTGCGGCGCTTACGTGATCGTCGGCGACGAAGGCCAAGTCGTTACCGTTGCTCGCCGTAAACGCCGACTTAAGCACTAATCATCATCTATCTCATGCAAGCAGGAGAATACGATCTTGGCTCAGGATCTCGCAATCGCACGCGCATATTACGACAAAATCGACGGCCGGAGCGCCAACAACATTCTGACGGACTCCAAGCTTACAATTAAAAGAGATGGCAATATTCAGGTTTGTTATGCGCCATTCGATCACATTGAGCGTTCAGCTCGTCTGGTAATCGTAGGCATTACACCTGGAATGACTCAGGCCGTTAACGCCTTGAATGCCCTGAACGACGCAAAGTTGGCAGGCAAATCCATCGAGGAAGGCCTGCGTGGTGCAAAAATGACGGCCAGTTTCAGCGGGGCTATGCGCTCCAACCTGGTCGAGATGCTGGATTACATTGGCGTTGCTGATCTCCTAAACATTCAGTCGACCGCGACGCTGTTTGAATTCGGCTCCACGGATATGCACTTCACGTCTGCATTGCGATATCCCGTATTCGTTGACGGTAAGAATTATGCGGGCAACCCGTCGATGCTTAAAACGCCATTGCTTCGGAGCATGGTTGAAACCCACCTGGCTGAAGAAGCTAAAATTCTGCCGGACGCCATTTGGTTGCCGCTCGGACCACAGGCGGAGGAAGCAGTTCTTCACGTCGCGGGTAAGGGACTGCTGAAGCGAAACAACATCTTGGCAGGGATGCCTCATCCGTCAGGTGCCAACGCTGAAAGAATTGCAGTATTCACTGGCCGCAAACCGCCGGAACATGCATCTGCGAAAACAGATGCGGAGAAACTACTCCGGTCGGCGGCAAAACTGAAAAGTCAGATTGCTGGTCTCAAGCTGGGAGAAGCCGCATGAGCAAGAACTTACCATACACCTGGGAACAAATCGAAGCCGAAATCAGAAAGGCAATTTGGGTTTCTATTGAGGCCATCGGCATCTTTACAACGAATGAAGCTTATTCCGAATTGCTCGGGGACGAGAACGCTGACGAAGACACCTTCGACATCAAGCGGCATCGGGTCTATTCGGTTGTCGAGCGGTGCTATGCTTACGCCTATCAGCTTCCGGGCTACGACAAAGTCGAGGAAGAAAACTGGTATGAAGCGGAAATGCTCCTGAATGGCGGGATGCCAGTATATACGCACAATCAAGAATCCCCGCTCATGGCCAGTTTGGACTCGCCTCTTCGATCTGTTCTCGAAACGTTTTTCGCCCGATATGGAATGAACGTTTACCAGAAGGCGCTCAACATTCGCGAGCTCAGCCTTTTGGCCGGAATGACGGAATCCGTGGCACGAGCATCCCTGAGCAAGGAAGGCTTCAAGCTGGATCGCTCTGGTTCCACCGATGAAAGTGCAATACTGTCATCTGAAGAAGCGATACGCTGGCTGACGAAACGTCGTGGGTTTATACCAAACAAAGGTGAAGCCCTTGATGGGCAGAAAAAGGCTATTGTCGAAGGACTGGTCTTCGATCAATCGATGGCCTTCAGCGAGATCATCTCTGAGCTCAGCAGGCGATACAGCACAGATATCTTCGAAATCACACAAAAGATGTCAGACGCCGACAAGGAATGGGTATTGGCGTTTTTTAAACGGAATAAACCTGATATCCGGTTAGACCTGCTGAAGACCATTGCGAAGGAGTTGGAAGCCCCGGAAGCGATGTTCGTCGGCCGAGCAGTGACGCATCTTATTGGATAGACGTCACAACAGTCGGAAGCCATCGATTATAGGTGGCTCCGACAAATTGGTCGGATCGCAATCGAGCCTATGCGGCGTCGGCATCATCTTCGCCCGAGTGTTCCGCCTGTTTTGTCTTCAATGGCAAATTTAGTACTCGGGGATCATAGCCAGTCGTACACCATTCGCTCGCGAGCTGCTTGCTTGCGCGATCAAAGAGCATGAGCAGATATGACATTTTACCCGCTATCCTGCCCTCAATTTCGATCACTAGAGCAGATCGTTCAGCCACCTGGGTAAACTGCATGCTGAAGTCTTCAAGCTCCGTTCTGTCATTTAGCAATTGATCAATAGCAAAAAAGCAAGCAAGGTCAGCATCGTCGTCAAGCAAAAGCCGTGGCCCGACGAAAGCATCAACGACAGGGCCGATTAATTTAATACGGCTCGAGACTCCGAGGCCTACGGCGTCAAGCTTTACGTGCGAGGGCGACAGTTCCCCATTGTAAAACTGCTTGATTTCGATCCTTCTGTCGAGTTCGTCATCGCACATCAAAGCGTGACGCATGAGCGTCTCGAATTTTACTCGTTTATCAAAAAATGATTGCACCAATTCGCGCCCCTATTGCACCCCGCCAATAGTTAGCTTCAGCAAAACTTGAATTACAACCTCAGAAAATATTTAATCACACCAATGTGACTTCTACGTGCATTGAAGAAGTGCCGTACCCAGAAACTCGTTTTCATCAGCATGTAAAGCTGCATATATTGCTTTGGGGTGATAGCAAGACGGGACGGACAATGAAAACGGGTTTCAAGTTTCTGGCGATTACGGCTGCGACTATCATTCTGATGTCAGCACCGTTTGCAACTGCCGCCGATATCAAACCAGTTGAATCTAATAAATGTCGATATTTGCTGTCGGGGCTTATCGAAAAGGGGGATGCCGAAAAGATCGAAGCCATCGTCGCGAAAAATGGAGATGGCGTCGATGCAGGCAACAGCATCTGCCTCAATAGCCCTGGCGGTAATTATCTGGCTGGCAAGCAGTTGTATGATGCATTCATGGCTGATGGTTTCGCGACTTATGTCCGCAAGGGTGACGAATGCCATTCGGCTTGTGCCATCGCCTTTCTCGGCGGCAGCCAATGGGGAGATTTCAGACATCCGTCCAGGATGATGGAACCTGGTGCTGTTGTTGGATTTCACGCGCCATATGTAAAGCTGGAGTCCGGCAAAAAGTATGATGCGGACTACGTGTCAGCGTTGACGCGCGCCGCTTTTGGAATCGTTGGCTCGCTGATTACGGATCAGGAAGCGTTAAAGATTTCCAGACGGTTCCTCACGGACTACATTCTGTTTGACTCCGAGGAAACGAGAACCATTCAAACTGTCGAGGATGCAGCTCATGCAGGGATTGCAATCGATACAAAACCAAAGAAGATTCCACTATCGCCCGAAGCCATTACTCATGCATGCGAAACCCTGTATGGTGTTTATGGCAGCAATTTCACAAATCTGGGGTCGGCGACTTCACCTGACTTCCGAACAGAGGATACGGAATTTTCAAAGAACTCCTCGGGGAAGATTGAGTTCGAAAATGCAAGTTGGATTCGGATCAGCACTCAACATGAATGGGAGACACCAAATCAGACGGCGTCCTGCGCATTTAAAGAGCAGAGCGATGTTAACGACGATATCGAAGTCGTACTTTGGTCGAATGACGTAGCCGAGGAACCGAAGTTGGAAAACGCGTTGCAGACGCTGAAGACTTCGGTTCCATGGTGGTATTTTGTGCCAAAGAAGACGAAGATTGTCGATCTCGATAAGTAGATGAAACATCTTGGTGTGTACTATTGAACCTAACAAGGAGCAATAACATCTAAATCGTAATCAATTATCCCAACTCTCCCCTCTAGAATGCAACCACTAAGTTTGGTTGGGATGATTTATTCCGCTACGAAATTTACGACGATCAAGAATGGGCAGCCTTATCTTTCGGTACTGGTTTCTAACTGGTGGGGCAAGGCTAGCTACAAAGATGCCGAAAAACTGCGACGGCTGCCGAGAAATTCATGATTGGCCGTCGCATTGTCGAAAAAATTGAAATGAAGCCACATAGTAGGATGCAACGCTATTTAAAACCTATAGCATTTTTTGCCTCCGCATATGCAGCATTAATTTTCTTAGTTTGTTCCTCCGCAATTTTCTTAATCTTATCATCCAAACCGTTAACACGATCAGTATGATAAAATTTCATAAGTTCCCGGTACGATTTTTTAATTTCATCTGGAGATGAATTTCTCTCTACATGCAAGACCTGATGCCATTCATCAACATCATCGTCTATTTCTTCGTCGTAGAATTCGTCATCCTCCATTTCATCATCGTCATCATCGTAATAAATCTCTTCCTCTATTTCCTCATCGTGAATGTCCGCGTTCGACGGTTGTCTATAAGCATGCGCAACTCTTCGTAGCCATATAAATACCGCAACCCCTAAAGCCCCTGCGCCAATACATAAAACTGCCGCCCAATTTCTATCCATATGAAGTCTGAAATCATTTAAAAGAAAGCCTGCGTAAGCATACAAAGTGAATCCAAGCGCTAATAGCAATATTTTGGGTGTAAACCTAAAAATAGCCCAAAATGCAAATAACAACAAAAAGAACATTATAAAAGAAGCTGAAATTGGCACAGCAATATGAAACCCATAACTTTCAATCTCATTATATACATAATGGATTGGAAATGCAAAGAATGGTATAATTGGTATAAAAGGAACTAGAAGGATAGCAACGGCTAATAATATAAACAATAACCGACCAAGACCGCTATCGCTGCTGCCCCCGTTGGAATATTCTTTTTTATTCGTCGAAGGGTGAATTTCGCGAACATGCCAAAAATGTACTTTGCCATATTGAAGCTGAACAAGATCTTTTGCCTTTAGATAAGTGTCGGCTCTTACTTCTGTCAATTGTGGATGAGGATCACGAGGAGTATTGAATTTTACTTGAAATGTTTTCATTGTGCGTAACTTTCGACGCTAATGTAGTGCGGGTCGTCGCCGATAAGGGCATCGTCATTAGATATCGAGAATTCTTTCAATATCTGCTCGATGAATGTTTCACTCATAATTTTCTTGTCACATAGTAATAAGTATTTTGTTGCTTTTTTATCATATGATATTCTCCCCCGAGGCCATTCTTCATACTCAAACGCATTTGTGATACCTCGCTTTAATGGAGAATCAATCGATTTTTTCCAACGGTTCCAGATAGTATAATGCCCAGTGCCGTATGTGATCATCTCGCCATATGGCTCGCCTTCCGCAATCGGGCAGGAAGCAGACAAAAGCCTGATGCAGCCTTGCCACTGCACAAACCAGAAAATACCTACTTTGCCGCCGCCGATTTCATCCATGCTGAATCCCCCATTCAGTTAGCAAATGGTCTTGCGGCACTGGGATGGGATTAATCCATTCGACCTCGCCCAACGTCCGGAAGTGACGGATGGCGTTTTCAATCACTCTGCGGTCGATAAAGGGTTCGTCGACAACGATGTCCAAGCCGACCTCGTTGGGAAAACTGCGGTTGATCTTAAAAATCTCGTGAATTTCGGGCCCATCGTGAAGTTCTAACTGATCGACATCCAGAAACGCGGCTTTAGCCGTGATAATGAAAGCGTTCCAAACCGTTTGGCCATCCGAGCCAACAAAGAGAAAATCGAACCAATCCGAGCTGTAATCCTGTTCATCTAATTGCAATTGGCTAGTGAATAGTCCGCCATAAACCGAGGTGTCCTTTAAAATCCGCCATCGCCAGCGAATGAAAGCATCGCGGCGCTTGCGATAGGGCAGGCTTACGAAAGGGGGTTTGATACGATCCAAATAAGAATTCTCCTCGTCGAAATCGCGGGCAGGTTCGCTCGCTCATGTAGATACATTTCAAACGCCGAGATATTTACACCTTTTTGTCAAAAAGATTCCGTGTCGCGGAAGTGCAACAGTTTTGGATGTGTTGGACGTCGTCTTTGATGATTGATCGATATCCATGAAAAGCTCTCTTCCAGTTACTAACCACTCGATCAGACAACACCCGTATACGACGTCATCCTGCCATCCTGATCTAGATCGATGAAAGCACGTTTGCCGCGTTTCCCCACAGCCATGAAAACCAACTTACCCGGATGGGCTTCCAGGAAGCGCAATGCTTGGCCATCCGGTGCGTAATGCGTGATGTCCTTGCCATCTGTTTCTTTGAACCCGTTATCTGCGAGAAAGCGCTCGTTATGGTGATTGACGGCGAATGCCCGGAGACGTTTCGGACGCTGATACAAACCAGTCAGCATGCCTAATCCTGCAAGAAATGCGGTCACCGCAGCGCCAATCATCATAGCCAGCATGATCACACCACCCGCTTCACTTTCTTTCGAGGTGGCGGCGAGGCCTTCGAATGCCAGAATAGAAGCGGCAACGAAGCCTAGCGCAATCAACAAGATGCTACCGATATAGGTCAGGAATAGGGTACCAAGAACTCCACGGTCGTGCCCTCTGACAAGTCCGCGACCGCCAATGAATGGACAGAAGATGACAGCGAGTAATAGCAGCAGGTTGCCGCCATTCTTTTTGGTTCCCTTGTAAATATCGCGTCCCAATGAAAGCCCGAAGCCTGCAACGGCGGCACCGCCCACACCAGTCGCAATCAATGCCAAGGTCGATTTATTTTTACCGAACTTCATGTTGATCCTGCAATTTTGCTATCATTTTTTGCGTAATAGACGATGGCTTCCTTGCTGTTCCGGTATGTTTCTCATTGTTGCCATCCGGAATATTTACTACAGCAATTCTATTTCTATTCTTATTAACCTCAACTTCCATTGACTGAAATTTGGTAGCAAGATCTTTATTTAGATACCGCTTTTTCAATTTTAATAGTTTCTTGCATTCTTTAAGGCTTTTATTCTCTTTTATATTGGAAATCTGGGCGTCGCTCAAAAATACATTGTGAAGCCCCAGTATGTTTTTCCCGTTCAAATGCACGCGATAAAGCCGAAGGCTTTTGTACGAAAACACAAATAATAATACGGCCGATAAAAGAAGTATGGAATTGGCTGTTCCATAATAGGATGAGTTGGAATTTAATGAATTGGTCGCGACTGAGCCTAATACCAAAAATATGCATGTGCGAAACAGCGATAATAAAAACGCAGTTATTATGTTAGATCGATAAATAGTTATAGCATGATTTTTGCTTTTAATGAAATTGTACGCGTCTTCCATCTCTATTTGTAACGAAATATGACTGGAAATCTTATCGATAGTTGACGATGCGTCATCTATAGCTTGTTGTTTATTGATATTTTGTTGAGCGGTACGTGATGCCTCATTCTTTTCTTTCTGCGCCTTTTCGGAAATCAGAGCTTCTAGATAAGGAACGACCTTCGTGTTTACTTGGTTTAAAGTATAGCCATATCGATCCATATGACTAATCGCTTCATCGACCCATTCTTCTCCGATATCGGCTGCATAAAGACGACGGGAAACTGCTTCCCATCGTTGTTGATCTTTTATGCGCTTTTGTCGTTTTCGATGTGAATCCACGCGTGAGTTGTGAAATGTAGTTTTAATGATGCTACCAGCATCTAGAGAACGCAAAGTACGATAGCGTTTTGCCATTCTTGCCCCCTCATTCCGCCCTATAAGACCGCGATCAGAACTGTCATTGCACACCCGACCGCTTTGTCACGAGTTTTCCTGATCCCCTAACAATTGAGAACGCAAGCCACGCCGCCCACAAAACCCACCCCAGAACGCCAATCATCAGGGCTGCTAGCCAGTATGCCAGCTTGCCTAACTTGATCGCCGTTTTGCCCAGTATTTTGACGATAGCAGACGTCTTTTCTCCAAACTTGGATGTCAGCTTAGTAAACCGCGAAAGATCCTTGGCATCGTCGGCATGTTCCAGAACGCGGAACGTTGTCTTTACCCCGCCTAACTTGGTGATTGATGAGGCGTCGCTGACGAGTGATCCAACTTCTGTAGCCACACTCGGCTTAATTGCACCTTTGAAACTTACTTTGGCAGCGCCGACATCAATGGGCATCATGCTCTTGATCAGGGCACCAAAGCCAGAGAAGTCGCCCTTCATGACTTCAGACCATTTTATATTCGAAACGGTTGATCGGACTTCACGGATAGCCGGAGTTCGAAAAGGTGGCAGCTTGACTTCCGAAAGTCCCTTCCGGAGCGCACTCACATTGATCATTTCAGATGCTAATTTTACGACGCGTTTTTGGAACGGTTTCGAAATTTTGTTCGCCTTATTGGCCGTTTTAATAACAGACGCACCAATATCGATTGGGCCTGCTCCGGGAGGGTTCGTTAGAACGAGGCCAAAGATAGCGAGTCCCAGAGTAATCTGGTCGTAATCTTGACCTTGCACAAGATTACCGCCTTGAATGACGACGTCACGAACATCGCCGACTTGGAAGTAATCCGCTGCCATTACGCCTCCGATTGAAGATATGGAGGTCACTTCACCGGTTGTCGCGCCTTTTATGAACTCGGTCAGATTGCGCAGTCCAAACTGGAAAACGGATTCCTTGGTCTTGTCTACGAGTTCAGTAGGAATTTCATGGCCACGTTCCTGGGCAAGGGCAACAAGATTACTAGCCTCTGCGATATCTTCTTCCGCGAGTGAGGCCTCGATCTCGGTTATGAAGTCGGTGGTCGTCAATTTATTCAGACGATATTCCGTTAACGAAATCGGATCCCAATAGGTAAAAGCCAATTTCACAGCCGCAAACTGCGAAGACGAGTAAAAGGCCAGTGCCGACGCAACCAGGCAGACTCCACTCGTAACCCGATATCCGTTTCGAATATTTCGCAATATCGCCATATGAAACCCCAACCCCTGAGATTTCGATAGCGCTAAATTCTCATGGCTTCAACGGGAAATGTGATGACAGCTTCCACTTAGCCGGGCATCTACCGCTCGCACCAACACCTTCGTGTCAACATTGGATTATTCAGCAATGTCACGGTCAGGATTGTCGCCTCCGAATGCCACGTAGCTTTCATCGCCTTCGGTATGGACAGCAAGAATGGCGGAAGCTGGCAAGGGGCTCTTTACCGCCAGATCGAAGCCGAGCCTGTCGGTTCGGAAGCCATGGCTCGTGGCAAGAACATTCACGATATCTTTCGCCGTCGACCAACATCCTGACAATGGGCGGCCATCTTTACTTGTCATCGGCACGGCTAATTCGAAAATGCGACCCCGGCCGATAGACTGTACGCGTGTCAGCAGATCAGGATCTTGGCTCTCGTCAATCCAGAAGTAGCCGACCTCGCCGCCCCAGTTATTCACCAGCAAACTGACTGATGGGGTTTCAGGGTTGAATGGTACCGTAGTCAACCATAATCCCTGACGCGCTTGTAACTGATCGGGGTGATTTAATGGTGACGCAGAAAAGATGCGATCACCTTCCTGGATCGAAAGCAATCCCGTTTCAACAAGTCGACCAACACGATCTGAAAGGTGGCCAAAAGCTGTCTCAGAAGTCGGCGCAAAAAAACCGTTGGCCAACACGTTCTCAACTTCGGCGTCAATCATTCGGGTGTAGTGGAACGCACGAATTGTCTTGCTCGACATCAAAACTGCCAGCTCTTCGCGAATTCGATTGTAATTGTCCGCAAACGGATTTCGATTCCGACGATCATATCGCTGGAGCCTTTCCAGATGTTCGTCGGTCTGCTGTTCGTAGCGATGAAATCGGATGATCGTTTCCGAATGCTCTTTCAGGAATGCAATGATGTCTTCAGTAAATGTCTTTGCGTTCCAGGTGTCGATAATTTCTGTCGTCATGATTTGCTCTGTTGGGTGTCTGGTCGTTTGATTAGATGTCGGTGATTTGCGTGTTGGTGTCGATGGGTTTTAGTCGGTGTCTGAGATGATAATTTTGACATCGATGACGGTCGTTTTTGATGTCGATTTTGATGAAGTTCGATGTCCGATATTTTCTTCATGATTTCTCATGAGATTCATATCGACATCGGGATGAAATGTATGGATGCCCGCTTGGGCATTGAAACTTTACACAGGACGCGACTGCGACGTGCCTGTGTCGCCTGCGGCGGGCTTTTGGGGTCGAAACCCCAGACATTGTGGTCGAAATCTTAGTGTTAACACCTTGACTTTATTGCCGCCGGTGGCCAACATTAAGAATATAAGCGTTCAATACTTATTGGTATCCGGTTTCAACCTCATTTTATTTATATAAAATTGTTCAACCTGATGTCCAAGTGTAGCACATCAGGAGACAATACTATGAAGAAACAGACATCAAATACTGGAGACAAGTGGTCAACGCTAGGTTTGAAACTGAGACCTGAAGACAAAGAAATCGCTGACGAATTTCTTTCCAACGCAGGAGCCTTACGCGGCATAACCAAGGGCGACGCCTTTATGCATCTGATCCGCAAGTCTGAGCAGTATGATGCAATAACCGATACTATTCTGACCCGTATGGGCGAGATTGTCGATGCCGTGTCCGTTTTAAAAGATGGCCTCTCAGAGCTTCAAATCGTTGTCAAACTGATAGCATTCCGTGGCGATCCTGATGCTGTTATTCGTTACTACATTGAAGCAAACGGTTCCGCTTCTCATCAGAACTCGATTTCATCCCGTGAAGATAACGATGCCGTTGATGATCTGAGCCTGATCTCGATGTTTTCCCAAATCAAGACCTCAAATGATGACGATACGAGTACGCAAAGGGGCTTGCATCATAGAGGTATCGCGACGGTCGCAGGCACGAAACGTGTTGAACGCAATTTTATGAAGAAGAAGCATTCTGCGAACTAGTTGATCCACAACTGTTTTAAACCGAGAAGTTAAAAGGAGATAATAATGATTACGATCTATAACAGAACCAGCGATACTGATACGCCAGAATGGATTGCCGTCTTTTCAAATAACGGGAGCTATTATGAGCGCTACCGAAGAGCGACTTTGACCAGTGTCGTCGTCGCGGAAATTCTGAAACAGGAATTCACTGACGCAGCATTCGAGACTCTTTACGTGGCCACACCGGAAGGCACGAGTTTCGAAATGGTCGAATTCAAGTCTCACCCGCTCTTCGAAATCCGCTTTCGTATTGATCCGGAACTTGCGTCAAACCTTGAGGATTCCGGCACATATGTGTTGGCCATCGAACTATTCGATGGTTGCCTGGAAGCGGCCGACAAGCGTTTGAAAACCCGGAGTCGCTAATATGGCAGTCGGTGTCTCCTCAGTTCACATGATCAGTTACCTCACCAAGAATCCCAGCGAGGAAACGGACGTCAGCGCCGATGAGGTCATCGATTTTGATCAGCAGACTGATATCATTAATCAGGACATCCAAGCGCTTACAAAGAAATCATCCCCCAATCAAACTGGCGTCGATTATTATTCAGCTGGGACGACCTCGGATAGCAACGGCGGCACATTCTTCAGACCTGCTTTGACGGATCAGGCATTAGTCAGCATCATGGAAGTCAAGGAAGGCACGAAAGCGAAGGTCGGCAACGGTCTTCGTATATTGGAGGGCATCGAATCTGGTTCTAAGCTGTCATCCGCAGTCATTCGTAGACTTGCTGAAGGCCGTGACCCAGTTACCAATGAAATCCTGGCCCCCAAGACTGCCAAGTATTTCGATGACCTTCGTCGCTTCCCGGAAAAGATGGTTGATAAGGACGGCAACCCCAAGAAACTACCTCGTGTGGGCGAGGATCTTACGCTTTCCATCGACAAACCGATCTCCGTACTTTGGTCTTGGGCACGACTAAATGGCAATCACGAGCTTGCCAAAAAGATTGAAAATGTCATCGAGCAGTCAGCCGCGAAAACTTTGCAGGCTATGTATGATGCAGGACAGATACAAACGCGTCGCGTGATCAAGAAACCTATGTTTGACGCGAATGGCAAGCCTGTTATCAATGACAAGACGGGCAAGCAGAAGACTGAGAACATCGAATGGATGGAGCCCGTTAAGGATTTCACAGCTGCCCTGTATCTGCATCAGACGGCCAGACCTACTTCTGATGGGGCATCCAGAGGCGACCCTCAGCTTCACGTTCATTCTCTGATTATGAAATCAGCAATTCGGCAGGATGGCACCATTGGGGCTATCGAGAACAATTCCTTGTATTTGATGCGTCCAGTCATGGATGGTCTGTTTAAAACTGCGGTTATCGAAGGCCTTCAGAAAATGCCCGAGTTCCGCGATCTTGACTACGAGATGGGCGATAAAGGTCTCAAGATAAAGGCTGGCGATCAGGCATTATTTGACGGTATCGTCGACAATTTCAGCAACCGCAAACGTGAAATTGATGCCTCATTGGAAGAAAATGGTTTCGACCGTTCAAACCGCGAGGCTGCTGAAATAGCCGCCAAGAGCACCAGAGGCTCGAAATCGGATCAGCCGCCAATCGAGGAGCTCGAAGGGGATTGGACGCGGGACTTCAATAGGCTGTTGGGCGATACCGATTTGATGTCCATTCTGTCCAAGAAAGAGATCAGACAGGAAACCAGGGAAGAAAAGATAGAACGGGTCGCTCTGAATGCCATCAAGCGTCTGGGGGGGCATCGCACCATAGTCACCGAGGTTGACGTTCTTGCCGAGACTGCACGTGCGTGTGTCTCCGAATTCAAATTCGAAGAAGTGCAAGAGGTCGTTCGCTATGTGAAAGAGAAGCATCTCTATATCGCCGAACCGGATGCCGATCAGCGGATCCAATGGGCGGTCAAGCATCTCGCTGAGAAGGAAACCCAGTTCCTGCTCGACATCAAGAATGCTCCTGAGATGATGTCGATGCGTACAGATCAGGAAATCGCTGATGCCTTATCCGAGATGCAGGCCAAGCATGATGCCGATCCCAAGAAGAATAAGATGCTCAATGAAGAGCAGGTCGGCATGTATAAGTATGTGTTGTCATCCAAACAGCAAGTGATCTGCCTGGAAGGAAGTGCGGGTACTGGTAAGACCTTCGGCATGAAATCGGTCAATGATGCCGTGAAGATGGCTGGCATGAAGATGGTGGGACTCTCCCCAGCCTGGAAGGCAGCGGGTGGCTTACGTGATGAGCTTGGATTGGCAGACGGGGATTTCTTCGCAATCGCGAAATTCATCGCTGAACACAAAGCTGGAAAATACCAGCTGACTGCTGAACATGTCATAACCGTCGATGAGGCGGGCATGATGGGGGTAGAACATGCCCAGTATCTCGTAGAGGCCGCAAGAGCAGCTGGCGCTCGCGTTATTTTCCTGGGCGATACTATGCAGCTTGCCCCAGTGGCGGCTGGCGACCCTCTCACGCTTGCGATGCGCCTCAACGGCGGATACCGCCTCAACAACATCGTCCGCCAGAATGATAATACGAATGAAGAAACCAAGCGGCTGACGGCCCGCATGCGTGAGGCATCTGGCGAATTCGTAAAATCCGGCCTTGAAGGCCTAAACAAAAATCCGGAAGGCTCCAGAGACAACGCTGACGACCCGAATAAGAAAGCGCCAAAGTTTAGAGGCGACCCCCATATCGCCAAGGCTCTCGGCATTTATCATGAAGAAGGCCGTATTATTTTCGCAAAGACCGCAGCCGATACCTACAACGAGGTCGCGCAGCGCTATTTGCGGAATGCTCAATTGGAAAAGGGCAATCTTAAAGAATGCCTGGTTGTCACAAATCGCAATAAAGACGTCCATGAACTGAATAAGAATATCCGCCGTGCCATGATAAAAGCATGCCATTTCGGCGATGTGGAAGTTGAGTTTGATGCTTATCGACGCGATGAGAAAGAGGACACGGTCGGCCACAAGCTGAAGCTGAGGGCAGGGGAACGTGTTATCTTCGGTGGCAAACAATTCACGGTGAATGCGGCTAGTGGGCTGATGGTCAACAACTCTGACATGGCGACCGTTGAAAGGGTGACACCACGTAAAGGTCAGGAACCGCTTATCACGCTGCGTTTTGATAAGACGGAAAAGCATCCCGAAATTCTGGTAGCCCTCACCCCTTCACAATTGGCAGCCGAAGACCGATTTGCAGATCGAAAACCACTACCAGTGTTACAGCATGCATACTGCGTAACCGTCCACGCGTCCCAGGGCACAACCGTGAACCGAGCTATCGTGGCTAATATCAATGGCATCGATTATCGTCTCGCATATGTGGGCCTCACCCGACATCGTTTCGATGCCGAAACGGTCGTTAACGTCGGCCGTATGGAAATCAACGCCATGGTGCGCGATGGCCTCATCGTTCGGGATGAAGACGGCAAACTGATCATTCCACATCCAGAGAACAAGGAAGACGTCGTCCTCAACGAGGAGGACTATAAGCTAACCGACGATGACTATATGAATCGTTTGATCTTCGAAGCGTCCTCCTCGGAATCCAAGTCGAATTTCAGCGATCTCAGTTTCTATAAGACTAAGGACGGCCTTGAAGGTTTTCTAGCAGACGGAAACAGATTCCAAACCCATGTCGAAAAGTTGCGCGAGGAGGGAAGGCTTACCGAAGCCGATTTGGAACGCCGTATCATCGACAACAAGGCTCGTCTGGAAAGCATGAGAAGCGCGGCATCGGTTTCGGGAACTCTATCTCAAGACGATACCCAGAATCTGAAGAATGTTACCGAACACGCTTCAACTGATAATGCTGCGAAAGATTATGCAAAATCGTTTGTTAATGACGTCGTTGCAGACGAAGGTAAAAACACGAATTCAATCACTATCAATCAGCCAACCATGGAGGAGCTGAACGAAATCAAGAGGAGATACAACGTGACTGAGCAGACCTTAGAGAAAATGAGAATGGACATCCCGACATCGAGCGTTAAGTGGGGTTCCGATCTGGAGACCAGATATAGGAATGAACTGGAAATGTTCATGATCGACCATGGTGCGGTGCCCAATCCCAAGCAGAAATCCACTGCAACGTCATTGGCCTTCTGCGATGGTGCGACAAACGGGAAGCCTACAAACGTATGGAATATGTCCCGTATGAAGGATGGGAACTGGATCTACAACCAGTGGAACGACGGCGCCCAATCAGGCCGTTTGGAGACATGGCTTATCAAAAAAGGTATCGTAAAAGACTATCTCGCCGCCGAGGCTCTGCTCTCAGAAAAATTCCCACTTCATGCCGTCCGCAACGGGCAGATGAAGAGTGAAGCGGTTGCCATGCGCATTGTGCAGGATCCCAAGCCCAAGGAAATCTGGGCGGCATACGAACATAGCATCAGGCAGCAGACATCGGTCTCCTCGTTCAAGCCCGGATATGGCGACATGGACGGTCTAGACAAACTCCAACAGGCAATTGAAGAAGGTAAGCTTTCCGGTGCCTTTGGCGACGTCGAAAAGCGGGCCAAGATCGCTGAAAAGTGGAATAGGGTGCTGTTTGCTGGCCGGAAGGAAGATGCGACCGAGAAAGAGATCAAGCGTGCTGATGCCGCGCTAGAGATGATCAACGCTGGCAAAACGATGTTTGAGTACGAATGGAAGCACGTTCTCGAAGAGTCCCGCATAACTGACAAATATCCTAAAGAGCGTGCTCTCGACCGAACGACGTTGCTCGTCTTCAAAAATGATGTTCGCAGAAGTGCGTTCTACGATCACAGTTCTAAGGATTGGAAAGACGGGCTTTCATTCGCTCATAGAGATGTCATCAGATACGGCACCGTCACTGGCATCGAGGCAAAGTTGCCTCCGGCCACCACTCGTAGCGGTCAGGAAGCCATGACTTCTTCCTTCTCACAGTATGGCGGCAAGGGAGTTGCCATGCTTGGCTTCAAGAAGTCGCCTGAGATCGAGCATGTCGTGGTCTGTGAATCCGGGGTCGACGCGATGTCGCATTGGCAGAAAAACCACCTGCCAGCCGATGCGAAAGACTGGACGATCAAAGAGCGAAATCAGTTTTCGGATAATTGGTGTGAGAATAACAAGACCTTATACTTATCCATTTCTGGCGGAATGTCAGTGGTGGCAGAGGAAGCCATTGAAATCCTGGCTAAAAAGAACCCGAATTCGAGATTTACGGTAGCAATGGATAACGACCTCGCCGGATATGGTTTCCGTGACAAAGCCATGGCTGCTATCGAGCGTGGAAACCCTCAGGTTGAAGCCAATGACGCATCTCTCTCAATTTTCTACAAGGATTGGAATGATGCTGTTAAGGCTGACGCTGGCAAGCTCAACGGCACCGTCCGTTGGCCAGCTGATATCGACAAGGATGTCGTTCAGAAGGTCATGACGATTGCAACGGATCGTCCGCATGAACTCCTGAAGGTGTCTGATAAGGATCTCGAACGCTATAAGACCGAAAACATTGTCGCGGCCGCCAAGGAATTCAAAGCGCAGCACCCGCACTTCGATGATATGCGAAATGCGGCTTACGAGAATGTTGGCATTGCGAAGGAGAACATTCGTCAATGGGAGCCAGAAGGATTCAGAGACACAGGGTTCAGCGATAAGCAGCTAGCTTATATCCAGACTCGTCGTCAGGAAGTCATGGATAAGCAGCAAGAGGCAGTCGCGGCTCAGCGCAGGCTGATCGAGGCCGTAAGGAATCCGGAAAAGAAGACTGTTCAGACGCCCGCTTTCACCAAACCTGATTTCAAGAAGCCTGCAGAAGTCGACGTCTCCAAGCCAACAATTCCGACGCCTGTTATATCATTCACGCGTCCAGAGCCGGAGAAACGACGTCCAGATGCCGCGAGACCATTTGGGCGTCCAGCTGGCACTATTCAAAACAAAGTTCGTGAAGCTGACGCCAAGGCGCGAGAGAAGGCGGCCGCTGAACGGGAACGCCTGCGTAGAGAGGCCGAACGCGCTGCTGAGAAGGAGAAGCCTGCGGTGGCCAAGTTTTAATTGAAGGGGAGATGGGTTTATCTCCTTTCAAATGATATAGAATTCCATTATCGCACGAGGCTTTGGGGAAAGTTTCAATGACTATTGGTAATGCAAGAGCTATTGGCATCGGAATGTTGGCCATTATTCAATGCTCGTTCGCGTTCGCGCAGTCCGCCATTGAACATCATGCATGGCAAGACAAACGCGCTTTCAAACCCTATAGCACAACGGCAAACGCAATTACTGGAACAATCCGTCTCTCGGGTAATAAAAATTTTGCTACCCCTGGGAGCAAAATGAAAATTACTTTTGGCAATGGCAAGAAATCAAATCTTACGTCGGTAGGTGCATCCTATCGACAGTGGCTCGACACCAGCAATGATAAAGTGAGTGCTGAAGTTTTCAAAATCGCGAAAGACCCAGGTACTCTGTTGAATAGTAATTCTCTTTGCGGGGACCCGGTATCATATATCGTTTTCGCCGAGGACTACTCTTACAGTAGCAATCTTTTAAGTGTTGCTGTCTTCTCTTCAAAGAAAGCCCCTTGGGATATTAACAGTCCGGGTCTGTGCGCAACGTACAATTACGTAATCAATTGATGACCTCTTCTTTAGAGAGAAATTCATCAATAACTTTCTTCACTTCTGTCAGTTTGACGTTCGCGGGCGCAGTGTCGCTCACCTTAAGCATTCCAGCAGAAATCGATAATCCGCGTTCGGGATTCATCGTGTGATCATCCATGGTCAAATCCCATAACTGCCCGCGTTTCTTATACGGTTCAAACAGTTCATCAACAGTGCCAGCGTTCCGATAATATACGTGGGGCATATCGTTTCCACCTTCGAAGAGACACCAGACAAATTCCTTTCCGTCATCGGTCATCTTTATGGGGGTGAACGCAAGCCAACCCTTCATGGCATTTTGCCGAAAGGAGCGAACACCAAAACTCAAACCTTGCTCGCCGTTCTCCAGTAACTCACTGCCTTCCTCGAAGTTTTCGCGAGTTTGTTTAGCAATTTCATATCCGGGTAGGGCACTTCTGCGGTTAATGTGATACCAGCGATTCACGCAAGCGTTGGCAACCATTGAGGGTGTTATTCCCTTTAAGTCCCTAAATTGTAACGAATTGTCCGCGTAATCAATCCAAAGCATGCGCGTTGCATCGACTGTATCCGCCACATAGAACGATGATTTGTCGGGGTTCAGCAGGCGAGGGAGTTCTGCAGGTTCGACATATAGATGATCGGCAATTTGAATAAGTGCCGCAACGGAATCAATAGCCACTCGGTAGGCCGTTTGGACAGTATCAGCGTTATAACTCGACGAGGGGATTTCAAGGTATGGGGCGTGAAAGCCTAGTTCTGCTCCACGTTCCAAGCTTCGCTCAGGGCGCTGATTTGGAAATTCCGTTTCTACCGTTGGATCTTTTAAAGGTTCTGACCCACCCAGAAAGGCGAGAGCGCATGCCGAATAACAACTTTCCCCTGTTCGAACTAGCGTTGAAATGCCGAGTTGTCTGAAGGTTTTGGCGAGTTCCAAGCCTTCAATGTAACTGCCGCCTGGGCTATCCAATTCGACTCTGGAACTACTCAAGCTACTTGAAGGTGCATTCGACAATTTGAAAAGATTTCTGAATCTTTCAGCATCACCTTGTACAATCTCGCCTTCCAGTCGAAAGGTCGAGACCGTTATCGATGCCTGGTCGGTCGATGCGCCTTCAAAGCTGAATTCGGCAGTGGAAGCGGAATCTGTTATCAGCAGAAAGACGGCAAAAAGCGATACGCGGAAAATCATTTATTTGGCAACGCCCGGGCAAAGTGCTTCAAAAATTGCCAATGCAGTTCCATAGCCGGAAGCGCTGCTACCATCCAGTATCTCATTACTTTTCAAGTCTTTGACCGCGTAGTCGGGAGCGAAATCACCCGGAGCATGTTTACCAAGAAAAGCAAACTTGTTTCCGTTGAGGTCGGTCCATGTCTTTGCTTTGCAATTGCCCGATACAGTTTCAGGAAGCTTTATTTCTTTCATGGTCCGATTCACGCACGCCATGGAATTGTCTTGCTCGTATTCAACGCAATATTCTTTGGCATTCTTCTTAGTATGCTTCGTTGTAATAACCGCTTTGGATGTACCAATGCCCTTTTTGGCTATAATAGTAACGTCCATTCCCGCCCGACTTCCGTATGGGATGGTTTCGGCTTGCGCAATAGAGGTAATTATGGCGAGAATGGATGTAGTAAAAACTACTGCAATTGAACGCATCTGAAACACCTTTCTCGTGTTAATTTAATGGGATTTCCGCCCAATATCGACGATTAAGTCAGCAAATATGTTGCCTCTTTCCCTATACGAAATCTTGTAGACTGCCTCTCCGTTCTCCAGGACCGCATCAGCACCATCGCTTGATCGCCCAAATTTGACCCTGTCACCGTAGCGAGAGTAAAGGTCTCTGAATAATTTAAGTGCGACATTTCTTGTATCAGCTGCCAAAGCTGGGGTCACTTCCTTGCCGTCCTTGGCATACGACAACGAGATCCCGCTCAAGAATGCTGTTTCGAGGACGCTATTGCCCATCCATGGATGGATGACGACCGGATCACCTCGCTTCACCCTGTTGATCGCGAACGAAAATGGCTCCATTTCCTGATTGAACTGGAAACGTCCGTAAAATTTCACGCCTTCCCAATCGACATTGGCGGCTTCGATCACTGGAACGACGCGGCCAGTAAAAACATTGGTTGGCCCACCTTGTATATAATAGTCGAGAGAATGACCTCGGAATTTAAAATTATCTCGATATGGGGCATGTTCAGTTTTTGAGCTCTTTGCCAATTTGCCAGCGGACACCCAATATGAGTTCACTATTTCCTGGTACGTCCGTTTTCCAATTGTGGTCGCATGAGGTTCTGACATTCGGTAATTGTTGACGTCGAACGAGACTGTGCCGTTTGCATAGCCAGTTTCACGAAGTTTACAAACCACCTCGTGTGGCCCATCCGCAAAGGCAATCTTTCCAAAAAGGACGGGAGGTGTCGAAGCGCGTTGTACGGAGCAAGAAGCATTTGAAGCGTCGAACTGACCAGCTGATGCGGCAGATGAGAGAACGGCTGCCAGCATCAACCAACATGGGAAAAGCTTAGCCATTGGTCAACTCCTTGAGCAATGCGTTTCTGCACGCCTTGGCTTCTTTTTCGCCAGCAATTGCAACACATCTGTCTTCCTGCCTTTCACACGCATCGAAGAGAGATTTCAACGGTTGCTGGTTCGGGAATATCGAAATGAAATACTGCTGAGGAACCGTCTTGCCCGCTGCGGGGTTGCCCCACACAGTGCGAAGGCTATATCGGATTTCCTCAAAATCTGACCATCTGGCGGGAACAAAATCGCGCTTTTTGAAGGTTAAATCGGTTACACTGGCGTTATTTTTCTGAGCTGCCTTTCTAATTTGGTCAGGTAGCGATACGTCCTTTTGCTGACAGAAAGGAGAATTCGGTGCATATCCGGGGCCGCTCTGGCAGAAGCCGATACCCCAGTTGTTCGGATTGAACCCGATCAAGGTGAAAGTGCGCCCGAAAGACTGAGCCCCGCTATTAAACACCTCGTTATCCGGGAAACCTGGTGGGGAGGGCAAAAAGCGAGTTTTGACCTCTGCCATATGCGTCGCAGCATTCGGAATATTTAGTTCATTTATGGCGTCTGTCCGATCAGTTGCGGAAAACAGAATCTGCTTCTTCGACGCATCGCACGATAAGGCAACTTCGATAGACGCTCCCTCGTAATCAAATGTTTTCCTCGCAAACTGTGTGCTTGCGCCAGTTAATGGTTCAGATTTCTCTGTAACGTCCCAACCTGTATCGGGTTCACTATTTTGGTCGGGTACCGAGGACTTACCTGAGCCCAAGCCAGACCAGAAATCGTTAAAAAATTTGGCAACCTCGTCTTGAGCATTTGCTGTGGAGGCTTCTTGCAGGCGACGAACAAAATCCATTGGCGATTGGTCGCTTGGATCATCAACTCGAAACGCACTGGCGGCCGTGTTGGTAACCGACTCTTCAGCAGGAATATCCTCGCAGCCGTCACATTCTTCGTCGCCTTCGACGTCAGAGACGTTTTCATAGAGTGTGTCGATACGCTTATCAAACGATTGCATTGCGGGACCTTGAACGAAGTCCTGCATGCATGCGGCAGCAACCCTGGCGTTGTCCGGCGGGCATAATTTTTCAAGATCGCCGACTAATGTGTAGTATTCCTCGCGGAGCTTGATCGTCGACTCATCTTGCGGGGAGGGCGCATACTTAAATCTTTGGTGATTATGATTAATCATATCGAATACGCCGGGATTCGAGCAAACGATGTTTTCGAATTTGGAAGCCGGATTATTGCAGTCGAAAATTTCGTCTTTATCTAGCTGTATGCCCGCGTTCGTCGAATTTGACGCGGCAATGCCACACGTCAACGCCAAAACGGCGAGCTGAATGGTTCGCTTCATGATTATTCGCCCCGATGTATACCCAGTTTTGTTGTAGCATTTGCGCTAAAACTGGCAAGTGCTCGGCATAAGGTTCGTGCAAGTTTTGGTTGTTATCCGAGACATTCATGCTTCGGGGGTAGCTATGGGTTTGTACGGAATGATGCGTACGGGCGTTTCAGGGATGAACGCTCAGGCAAATAAATTAAGTGCAGTGGCTGACAATATCGCGAATGCCAGCACCAATGGATACAAGCGCGGTTCGACTGAGTTTTCGTCGCTGGTGCTGCCGTCAACGTCAGGCAATTACAATTCCGGCAGTGTGTTGACGCAGGTACGCCATAACATCGGTGCTCAGGGCGGATTAACGTCGACGAGTTCGACGACAGACCTGGCTCTTGACGGCAATGGCTTCTTCGTTGTGCAGGACGCCAGCGGCATGCCTTATCTGACGCGAGCTGGATCGTTCGTTCCCGACAAGAATGGCGATCTGGTGAACGTCGCTGGCTTTACCCTCATGGGCTATCCTTATCCGTTTACAGGCGCAGGCAACGGTTTTGATGGTATGGTGCCTATCACACTGGGTCAGAGCAGCTTTCCGGCAGAGCCGACCACAAATGGCACCTTTACTGTAAATCTGCCTGCGAATGGTCCAGACGTAGGGCAAGCAATTGTCAATGTTCCACCATCGGAGAACAGCCCGTATAGCGCGTGGAACCGCAAGCTGACGACGGCTAGCCTGAATAGCGCTGGCGAATTCGTGACCACGGAAACCTATTTCACCAAGATTGCTGATAACCGCTGGGAGGTGACCATTGTTGAAACGGATGGCGCTCCTTCGACAGGTTTTCCCTACGACCTGACGGGCGGCAATGTTGAATTGCGTTCGATCCAGCTCGACTTCGACCCGGTGACGGGGGATCTGATCGGTAGCAATCCGATTGTTGGATTCGATCCGAATGATCCCTTCCTTGTCGATCTATCCGGCTTCACGCAGGCAATAGCGGGTGGTTCGACGCCCGCTGCTAAGATCAATACGAATCTGTCCACGCTGGCACCGATCCTCGACACGGCAGCAGGTGAGATGCCAGCATCCGCGAACAGTACCGCAAGCCGCCCGACAGAACGGATGAGCCTGCGAGGATATGCAGGTTTCCCAAGCAATGTCGGGCTGGACGTTTATTATACGCGCACTGGACCTGACACGTGGGAAGTGGCTGTCTATAACGCGGCTGACGCGACAAATACCGGGGCTAGCGCTCCGTTTCCTTACAGCAGCGCTCCACTCGGCCAGACAATACTGCAATTCGATCTTGCAACGGGCGCTCTGATCAGCGGCGGCAGTCTCAATGTCACGCTTCCGAGTGGAGAGACTTGGCCAATCGATTTCAGCGATAGCATGTCTTTGGCCGACCCCAGCCTGATGGATAATGAGGGGGTATTTGCGGCGCTAAACCTTCCCGCGACTGATCCAGTCATCAAGCCTTCGGTGTTAGGCAATACGCCTGCCGACAATATGGCGAGCAGCGCCTATTCGCATAAGACATCCTTAATCGCATACGATGATCAGGGACGAGCCGTGACGCTGGATGTCTATTTCACCAAGGGTGCAGATTTCAACTGGGAGGTGGCCGTCTTCAATCGCGACGATGCGTCACCATCGGGCGGATTTCCTTATGGCGCTCCGGGTAGCGCGCCTCTTGCCACGTCGCTGATGCGGTTTGATCCCCAAAATGGCAGGCTTCTGGAAGGTGGTACGCTTGAGATAGCAATACCCAACGGTCAGACCATGACGCTTGATCTTGCAGCATCAACACAGCTTGCAGGCGATTATCAGATATCTGCGGCTGAACTGAACGGACAAGCGCCAAGCGCAACCGTCGATACCGTTATTGGAGAAGACGGTATCGTATATGATCGCTCTGCAACGGGCGACATGCTCGCGCGTTATCAACTCGCGATAGCTAACGTCGCAAGTCCGGACAAAATGACCGTCATCAGCGGCAACGTATTCTCTCCTTCTGCTGAATCTGGCGACGTCATCATTGGAACCGCAGCATCGAACGGAAACGGCAAAATCAGGACTGGGGCGTTGGAAAATTCGAACGTCGATATTGCGCAGGAACTGACAGACATGATCGAAGCCCAACGTAGCTACACAGCGAATTCGAAGGTTTTTCAGACGGGTTCTGAGCTGATGGACGTTCTGGTCAATTTGAAGAGATAATGTTAGTTTGCCCCTGAAACTGTCGACCTAGAATCGTCTGTCAAACTTCATTTGAAGGTCTATGCGCGGCACTTGCTTTCTTATCATTTGGAGAATGCAGTATGGACGAGCTAAATCTGAAAACCGACACGCGACAGGCAAATTGGCGGCGTCAGAATCCTCAGAAGTATCTCGCGCATGTTGCCGTTCAACGTGCATTGGGGAGCGGTGAGCTGGTCAAAGGATTATGTGAGATCTGTGGGAATCCGTCTGTGGACGCCCACCATGATGATTACTCAACTCCGCTCCAGGTACGATGGCTCTGTCGCCAACACCATATCAGGGTGCACGCCAGTGGATGTGATGGAGATTTGTTTCCAATCGGTGGAGACGAAGTTTAACACACTATCCTTGAGAACTTTGCTTGGTCTTCTTATTTCTTTTCAGAACCTGCTTTCGGGGGTGTAGTCAATTTTTGGAGATGTCCAGCGAAAGTTTCGATGTCGTCTACTCCAGCTACTTTATACAGAACATCTTTCAGGTATGTCTGGTCAGATAACTGACCTATCGCCATAGCTAGACCGTTTTCATTGTCCGACCTGGAAAACAGAAAGCGAATTTTGACAGCGTCGTCATCATGAGGGTCTTTGTCTGGCTGTAAATACTCGATTTCGTGTGTGAATTTTCCATAATGTTCATTGGTAAAATTCATGAGCCATCCAAGGCGTTTAAGCTCGGATGTGACGATCTCGAATAGCTTGGTAAAGCCAAGAGCACCGATCATGTTCTGAATCTTCAGCCTTCGACCGTCAGTCCCTTCAGGCCATACTGTTGCGCAGAATTCGGCCTCATCTTCATAGGCTTCTTCGAGTGTTAATGCGCAGTCCGGCAATTGAATGATTGTGACATCGAATGTATCGACCCAAATCAATCTCGCACGTAGTTCTTCTAATGGGTTTGACATCCACAGAGAGCTAAAAATCCCATTCTCGAATCCAAGGTCTGACTCGATGTTGTCTGAGATGCGGCCGATCACGTCATCAAAAACGTAAATAATCCGATTTACATACAAGTCGTTAGTTGGCGTGGGATGGACTGACAGTGACATCTCAATAGCAGCATCGGCTGCGACCGCCATATATTGCTGCAGAGATTCAATTTCATCATTGTCTGGGAAAATCCTATGGTTCACGGGAACCGGAATAAGTATAATTTTGGAGGCCTCTGCTTCAACAATACCGAAAGCGCCAAACTCGGTTTCGCTCAGCAAGAGTTTTCCATTTACGCCGTTTATGCGTTGAACTACACCCGCCAGCTTCTCAGAAGCTATAAGAGAGAGTTCCCGCCGAATGCGTAGGGTCAACGGGGATGCTTCTCGTCGCAGTCTAACGGGTACTTCTACAGGCTCAAAGTCTACTGACAGAAATGACAATCCGACAGGTTTACCGTCGTCACCTTTGATTGGCCATACGTGATCCAGAAGCCTTTTATTGAGCTTTAGCGGCGTTATATAGGTAACCGTATCTTCTTCACCATAAATCTCAACAATGGTACCTTTAGGACGTGGTAATAATGAATATGTATAGGCCGCACTATTCCTCGATATATCGAATTCATCCACGTTAATCGATGTTTCGACTTTGGCATTATTAGCCCGTTCAGGTTCTTTAATCGTGCATGGATGCTTATCCCACGGCGGCCCTAACGGAGGATCGAAAAACACCCGACCTCCGTTGTACGCTTGAAAGAAGAAAATGGGGTTACCGCAAACTGGGCATTTCGCATTCGGGTAAGTGATCCCGTATTGTGGTCCGTGTTTGAACGAAATTGTCTGTTGGTTGACGACGGTGTGATGCCATTCACCACGGTTTACATCGTGACCTCGCACCGAAAACGTTGTGCCATGCGCATTGGTACGGGTATGGCCTGATCTATGGAAGCGAGACATATCGATCTAACCTGGTGCGATTTCGTTGATATTACCGGACATAACATTAAGTTCCATAACCAATCTTATGCCACTAAGATATTGATATTATTAATAAAAACCTGCTGCTGTTCAATTTTATCACCCGTCCTTTTCTGTGGTTGTCAGCTTGGTCGCGCAGAACCATTTTCTGGTACGCTCGTTCTGGAAACATGTGGTGTTATTCGGCTCGTACTTACGCTGTGCCGGATCGCCGTTGATTTTGAGAGCTGTTTTACCGATTGAGATGACCGTTTTGCTGCCGCTCGGCCACACAAAGTCTATGTTCAGGAATCCATTTGCGGTCGAACCCGGTCCCTGAACGCAAATTTCTTCATCGACAGTTTGATTATCTTCCGCCTTTACAACACACCTATATCGAGGGCCTTTCAAGGCATTGGTAGCGTCGATTTTTGAGGGCAGGTTCGCTAATTTTGAATAAGCAGGCCAAAGCGCAATTTTCGAGACCGAATTCAGGACGCCGTATTCCAGGCTAGGATCGCAGACACCGCTACCCAGTTGGGTATCGTAAGTGTTATTCGTTCCGCAAACGTTCAGCTTGTCCTTGTATAGCCGCACATTACATTCGGCGTCGGCATAGCCTGCGTCGTTGCTGACGACATGATAATTCTTGCCGTACGAGGAATTCACAGGTTTGGACTGGCGCTCTACCGCATCCTTGTCGGTGTAAGCTTTGTGCAGATAATCGACGGAACCAGGTTCCATCAATCGGGTTTCCCAGTAGAAAGCATTGTCGCATGCAATGAACGCTGTTTGAGCATCAATGTCAGTGGGTTCTTGAAATCCGAAAATTTCGATGTCAAAGCGCCCTGCCCTGTTCACATCATCGACCATGAAGAAGTCATTACCGACATGCGAGATCATGGCTTGAACCAGATCAGGTTTCATCATCGGCCGCGTGGTAAACGGCCCCGTGGGACTATTCGCCAGATTAAAAATCTGTAGGAGAGCGTTCTGAGCCTCGTCGAAACCGACTGCCAAGGCCTTGATAGAGACCTTCTCGTCAGAATCGATATCCAGATATGGTCTATGGAAGCCAAGTTGCGCGTTCTTGTGCATCTTTCGGCTTGCCCAGCCCATCTCGCCACCTTGTGCGACTCCCATCATAAACATGATAGCGCATGCCGAATAACAGGCTTCACCGTCCCTTATGATGGTCGTAATGCCTCGCTTGTATATCTCACCTGCGAGTGCTGTTCCCTCGGCCAAATTGCCACCAGGCGAATTCAGACAAATCGTGTTCTTCCACGTTGTCTCGCCGTCAGAACCTGGAAGAATTTCGTCAGCCAAAGTGTTAAACTGCTGGAGATCGCCCTTCACGATCTCTCCATGAAGTTCCATGAGGCATAGTGGATCGTTTGCCTTCCCAATTTCGGCTCCGATAGCGTTCGTACTGATCCCGAGGGACGTGATGGCCAAAGCGAAGGGTATGAACGTTGCCCAGCAGTTCCTCATCACATCGCGCCCTTGCTCAATTTCCGCCACTCCCACGGCTCGACAAAGGTGCCCTGCCAAATACCTGTCTTCCGACTTTGCGCATCCTTTTGAGCGCCTGAATACGCTCCCTTTGAATACATTGGCCAATCCAATGCATGCCCATTCCGGACGAGCCATGTCGCGAGATCCTGACCGAAGGTATTCACGCATGATGCAACGATCCGACTATATTGATCGACATCACGTTGCGCACAAATAATTGGCTGTGCATCGTTGATGTAGTTGGCCAGCTTCATCGCACCGATTTGCCCGCAACGATACTCACTGCCGGATGCATCTTGACAGGTTTGCCCACCTTCAGGCGCGTCGATGCCCCAAATGCGGATGCGTTGCCCATGAATTTCAATTGTATCGGCATCGATGACAGATGCGCGTCCCGCTATCGAACCACGGGGTTTCGAGGGCTTTGCAACAGTCTTGGTGTCTGAAGGTGCATAAAACGACGACGAGGGAGTTCCTCTGGCCTTCGCACCGCCGAGTTCATATGTGCAAAGTGTTTCCGAAGGTGGAGAACCACAGTTCTGTGCTAGATTTCGATTGCTAGCGCAACGTCCCGTGGCATGAATACGCCAGCCGGGGCCGCCCTTGCAGCCGCAACCGCGACATCTGTCTGATATCTGCATGACTGGTCGCGATACCTGCTCAGCAGGCGGCTGCCAAGCCACGACCGATGCCGCCAAAATCAACCCCAACATGACCCTGCCCCCAAATGATCAGCTATTCGTTCGGATCGGTACCCGCATACCCGACTTCCAATCCTTTTGCGACTTCAGCGACCGCCCTTGCCGCTTCGTCGGCCGACCATCCAGCTTCGACAGCATCATTGATCAAATCTCGGATTCCAGGAATATCCGTCCCAGACAGCGCGGCAGCTGCTTCAGCTTCCGATCCGCCAGACAGGGTCGCCCGTTCGATTAAGTCGGAAATCCCATGAGAGACGGCTTCTTGGCAGTCAATATCGCGGTCTGGATAGTCTCCCTCTTTCCGTGGTCCAAGCATTTCGGTTTCCTCCCAAGATTACCGCTATGTCGGCCGTCATTATTTCATTGAAGGGAGATAATTCAAGCTCCAATAGCTAATGCAGTCGACCCTTTCCTTTCTCGTCCGTGATTTCCTTCCATAGCCCCGATCTCATCTGCTCCAGAATATGGTCGGCAACTGGTATTGGAATAGCCCTGACCAGCCTGAGCTTTTCGAGGTCGATAGGTGTACCGAGGCGGTAATAACGGGATCTGGTGCGCATCCAGCCTTCAGTAGCATTGAAGCCCATTATCGGACTTGTTGTGACATAGGGATCATCGATAGAAGGATGCCCATCAACTTGACCTCGTGCGCGCAAAAAATGGCCTGCCTGAATAATCCACCAGCCGTCGAGAAACGGAGCGGATGCAAGCACTTCATCTGATGGCTTGGTAACGGCCTCTTGAAGCAGTTTTTCGATATCCATTGCCGTTCCCCTTCACATCACCATCGAATTCATATTTTCGCGCTTCATGGCTTCGCCTAAAATGAACCGATACATGCGGTCAAACTGGCGCAGGGAGCCGCCCTTGGCCGTGAAGAAGTTCTCCAAAGCGCGATATTCGTCGCCATCCAGTGTTGGTAGGAACTCCGGTACCGTTGCCATTTCGATTGCCAGCCTCTTCCGCATTGACATCAAAATCATGTTGAAGTGTTCGACAGATAACCTCGGAACGACGAAGATTTGGAAGCGGTCGATCAATGCCTCTGGTAGGCCATCCAGACTATTCGCCGTCGCAATCCAGGTGACATGAGAGAGATCGACATTAGCCATCAGACAGCCGTCGAAACACATTTCTGGATTACTGAGCATACTGAGCAAGGCACCCGCTGCCGATCCATTTTGACCGCCGACGCGAACCCCTTTGTCGATTTCATCGATGATAAGGCAGGCATCCGCGCTTTCGCTAGCATGGATAGCAAGAAATGGTGCAGACGGCCGCGATGCCGCCCAACCGCGATTTACGGGCGCAATGCCTGCGCTATCTGCACTTCCCCCAACTGAAATCAGAGTTGGCTTGTGGCCAAAAATTTCGCCGACACGACGAGCCAGCGACGTTTTTCCGGTACCTGGTTCGCCAACAAACAGCATCGGCTTCAGCTTTGGAACAGACACACCAAGCGATCTCTGCAGTTCGAGGGCAACCTCAATGGTCTCTGCGATTTTTGATGCCCATGGCCACTCCCTCTCAATTGCAGCCTGGAATGCACCTCTTTCTGGCATTGATCCCTTCAATGGAAGCGGAATCCCGATTGTTTTGACAAAACGCTTATGAATACTTTTACCTTCACCTGAGTCGGCATCTCCGATGTCCCTCACAACACAGACTTCGCGATGCTTCTGCGGCGAACTTTTATATGATTTCCTAATTGGGCGACGCTTGGGCTTTAAAGGGTTCTCATTGAAATCCATTGCCGCCAGAATTGCCTCCACGGACTCGTCGTGTCTATCATGAACGACGCGATGTGTTGGCCGCAGTCGGATTCCTTTTGCCAATTCCCGTTCCTTATCCTTCCAACGCCTGATGGTGTTGGTGAAGTCTGGCACCATTTGCAGACCGACTTTGGCATCTGATTTTTTCCAGATCTGAAAGAAAGCGTTGATTTCGCTCAGATACAGCGAGAGCGCCTCAGTATTTCCGAAGCAGGCAGCGACCCACAGCAGGAAACGAGCATAAGAAGTCAATGCCTCAGCCTTGCAATCGCTGTCACAAATCAGGGATTCAGCAAGGTGGACCTTCGCCATGTTGAAAGCGGAGGCTCCATCCGTAATTTCCATACTGAGCACGCTTGCGATTTCCATCGCACGAGACGGATCTTCTGGATCTGCAAGCCAGATAGAGGGATCGAGGACCTCATTCTGCCCTAGCTTTTCGTCTGCCTTCTTAACCATTGGAAACCCCTTTTCACCTCATCTGCCATGCGCCAATCAAGATTGGGAGGAGAGAGGATTGGGCTCCTCGTATCAGTTTCAAAACGACTTGACAATAAGCAATTATGAATTATAAGGATAGCAACGTAATCGCAGTGGGGGCGCATTCTCTTTCATCTCCGATTGCAAAAAGGAGATGACGGATGAGTACATTTTTGACTGCCGACACGCATTTTGGTCACCCATTGATGTTGACCGCGCTAAACAGGCCTTACCCTCACGTGGACGAGATGGATGAGGCCATGATTTCCGCTTGGAATGCCGTAGTTCATCCAAAGGACACCGTTTGGCACCTCGGCGACTTCTCAATGAAGCACGAACAGCGTCGGGTATCCGAAATCTGGCACGCGCTCAACGGCCGCAAGTACCTGATCATTGGCAATCATGATGTCGATAAGAAGGGAGATCTGCTCCCTGCCCTGTCGCGACTGGATTGGGTCTCGGTTTCCCATTTTGCGGAAATCAAGCATGACGGCCAGAGGATCATGCTGAGCCACTACGCCCCTTACGTCTGGAATCAAGCTCATCGGGGTGCATATGCAGCTTTTGGCCATAGTCATGGTCAGGTTCTGGGCATGCCTGGAACTATCGACGTCGGTGTCGACAATCAGAGTCTGCGCCCGATCTCGGTCGAAGAATTCATCAGGCAGGCCGAAGAAAGCATCATCAATGCCGAGGAAATCGTGAATACCATTTCCGACCGCCTGATTGGCCTTACAGACGTCTGGAAAGAACAGGCGAAGGCCATCAAACAAAACCGCCGTCGCATCAATGAAGAGGAGTCCTCAAGTCCATTCCGCCCTTAACCCCTGGTGGTATGCAAGCCGACAGTTCAGCCTAGTCGGGACCAATACCAGAAAAGGAGAAACGGTATAATGAGATTATGGGTGATTTCCGACCTTCATTTGTTGAAAACAGAGCCTTCCGAATTTGGATCAAAACTTCGAATTCCAGAGGCTGACATTTGCGTGCTCGCAGGTGATATCTGTGATGACCTCGAAGCTGGTCTGCAATGGGTGGCAACGATTATTGCCACACACATGCCTGTCATCTTTGTGCCAGGAAATCACGACTTCATCGGTCGAAGTCTCACCGGTACCGTGCCTGAAGCGCAGAGTATTGCAGCGCATTGTAGCGGTAATGCACACGGACGGCATCCAATCCATGTACTGGATAACGAGACCCTAGTCATTGACGGCGTACGTTTCATTGGAAGCACGTTATGGACGGATTTCGCTATCCTCGCGCCTGACAATGCCGATGCCGATACTGTTGAGAAATACAGAAACCAAGCGTTGGCCAATATGAAAGGCGCGATGCCGGAATATCAGGCAGTCTATGTCAACGAAGCCGTTGGTGGCGTTATTCCCAAACTGATGTCGCCCAAGGATGCTTACTGGCTTCATCTCGATAGCCGTAGGTATCTGAAAGAGGAATTATCAAAGCCGTTTTATAAAACGACAGTTGTAGTAACTCACCATGCACCGCATCCCAATTCGATATCGACCTTTCACGGTCGCAATAATCTGACGCCGGGGTTTGTATCTGACCTGACTGACATCATCGAAGGTTTCAAACCAGAGCTCTGGATCCACGGGCACGTTCACGAGACATACGATTATCAGGTCGGCAAAACACGCATTTATTGCCATCCGAAAGGCACTGGCAATCCGAATTTCAGCTGGCAGGGCGGTCTGATTGATATCCCGTCTGCAAGCCCAGTACCAACTTTTAGGAGCAGCAGATGAAACTATGGGTATGGTCTGACCTGCACCTTGAGTTCAGTTCTTCCGATTTTAGAACTCTCGACGATATTGTACCGCCTGCTGACGCAGACATCATCGTCTGTGCGGGCGACCTTGCTTGGGCAAGCCACTATCCTCGTCTTACAAGGCATATAGTGGAGAAGTTTGACATACCTTTGCTGATTGTTCCTGGAAACCACGAATACTATTCTCAGGATTCATTCGAGAGTGCGCTTCATCTGATGCTTGACGTCGCTCAACGCTCGATTGACGAAGACTGGGCTCACCCTGTTTATGTGCTCCAGCGCAAGACCCTTGTATTGGGCGACGTTCGTTTTGTCGGTGCCACGGGATGGGTCGATTTTGCATACGGTCTAGAAGGCCTTGATGATACCGAATTCGAGAAGGAGATCGCTCATCGTTTCCATGAGGCTCCGCATATTCTGAATGATTTCAAGATGATTTGGAGAAGGTTAGCTCCTTTTGTGTTCAGTCCGGAAAGAATGCTTCAGCTTCACCAAGAAGACCGAAATCACATTCTGTCAAAGATTGAGGAGCCGTTCGATGGCAACACCATCGTGTTGACGCACCACATGCCCCATCCGGATTGCACTCCAGAAATGTATAAGAATAACAAGCACAACTACCTGTTTGCGTCATCAGAGAAGCCATTCGGTGAACTGTTTCATAGCGATATGGCACCCGATCTTTGGATTTGTGGCCATACGCATGAAGCCTTCGACATCGAGGTAGGCCGGACGCGGATCGTCTGCAATCCGCACGGATACGACCACGAAGCTTACACAAATGGCTTCACATGGGACAAGGTCATCGACACTGACGATCTCCGCCCCCAACCCAGCAGGAGCTTGTGATGCGCCTTTGGATTTTCAGCGATTTGCATGAAGAGTTAGGAACGGTCAGAGATTTTCCAGACCGGAAGCCTGATGCTGATCTGGCCGTCATGGCTGGTGATTGGACGCATGCTGATAAACTGGAAGAGACGGCGAAGGCATTCATTGAGCGATTTCAGATGACAGTAGTCTATGTCGCTGGCAATCACGAATTCTATGACAGCTTGGGGCGTCGCTCAGCGTTTGAAACCGATCAGCTAATCCTGAAGCTTGCTGAAGCCAAATCGAAAGTATGGGATCACCGCCTGTATGTCTTGGATGAAGATACGGTCATCATCGATGGCGTAAGGTTCATCGGGGCAACTCTCTGGGTGGATTTCCTGATGTCGCTGAAAGACAAAAACCTGTTGCCAACGCGGATGAGACAGGCCACCCATATGCTCAATGACTTTGAATCCATTCGTATGCGCAGCGGACTACGCTTCGAGCCTTCTGACATGCTGGAACTTCATCATTCGAATGCGGAATATATACGGCGCGAGCTGGCCAAGCCTTTCGATGGCAAAACGGTGGTTGTCAGTCATCACTTGCCGCATGAAGCATGCACGCCGGAAATCTATAGAGGCTCAGAGGCCAATTACCTGTTCGCATCCTCGGCGGAAGCATTTGGCGACATCTTTGAAAGTGAACATGCCCCAGCTTTATGGATATGCGGTCACACCCACCATGCAATCGACATCCAGATTGGGCGCACGCATGTGGTCTGCAATCCGCTCGGCTACTGGTGGGAACAGCGGTCAGGCAACGGGTTCAAAGACAATCTTGTGGTCGATCTGCAGGAAGAACAATAGCTGTGAAATCTGATGCACTGAACGCTTTCAGGGAGATCCAGTGGCTCGCGAATGGTGAGACTGTGCAAGCTATTGTGCTGTCATGGGCGGCGATGAACCTGGTCTCTATGAACCTTGCATCTTTGCCCGACAATCTTCCTGCACTTCCAAAAGAGAAAGCGGATACGCCGTTATCGCTGGATGAAGCTCGCCAATATCTGGATTACAACTTCCAGCCATATGAGACCGGATTTCATCCATTCGTTGCCTGGACAGAAAACTGGATCATCACAGTGACTGGTGATCGCCCCACTTTCGTTCGTTATCCACGCAACCCTTCGCCCTTCCTGCCTCAGGCGTAATCTCATTGAAGAGATAAATGAATGTCTGGAAAATTGCACAAAATCGCGGGCGAACTCGGTATCGTGGCTGAAAACCTTGATGGCAGCTTTATTCTAATGGATGTCCGCTCGCTGGATGATCGACCGCCGCAGGATCAGCTATGGGTAGTCGTGGATTTCGATGACCCCGAGCGCGAACAGGCCATCGAACGAGCAAAACAGATTGGTGACCAATACGGCGTGCCGATCCGGACATCCGACTATGGCGACATGGAAGAAGATTTCATGGACACGATGCGTATTAGTGGAGCTGCCTATCAGATTTTTGAGCGCCCGCAGTTTGCCAAGCTAATCCGCAAGCACCCTCGCCTGTCGCGACCTAGGCTCCACGGATGGGAGATCGGTGTTGGCTGGATTGGCCTCGTTGATAGATATTTCGACGTGGTTGACCACGTCGTTCCCGAACACGTTGGTTTCAAGGTAGTGCAGATCAAAGAGAAATTCGGAGGTCTCCGTCTTTATTGCCAACCAGTTCTTCCGCAAATGAAGACAAAACAGGCGGACGATGACGTCATAGTCAGTCATCAACCTCGGAAGCTGGAACGTTGGGAACTGGAACTCCAGATGGCAAAAACCCTTGCGGAACAGCGGTCGTATTTCGTCTGCGAGCGTTGCGGACAACCTGGGCGTTTACGCGTTCGTGATGGCTACTATTTCACCGCTTGCGACGAGCACGCGACAAAAAAAGACGGCCAAATTGCCGACGTCGTCGATAACCATTCCATCATACGCATTGACGGCCGACGACTGAAATACGATCCAAACAAAGATGAAATGGTCGAAGTCCCAAGCATTTTTGAGAAAGTCGAAGGCCTTACGGATCTGGAAGTCCGGGCAATTCATAGAAACCTGCGAGAGCAACATGAACTCGATGATGTAACGGTGCTTTATGCCGTCAAAAGGCTCGATTGGGGCAACACCGGAGCCGGATATTTTGCCATCGTGCGCCTGAATGACACCAAGGAAATCCGACTGATCGAAACCGAGACGTGGGGACAACTCTCGCTCCCAGCTGAGGGTGCAATGTCGGATGCCATCAAGGTATATCGTGATCTCGCAGACAAGACCGAGGCGATGCTTAAGCGGTATCGGGAATTGAAGGGCTTCAAATGACCGATGTGAATGAAATCTTTCCGCCCATCGACTACACAGACATCTGCGATGTGGTGCAACGAATTCGCATGCTTAACTGGGCGGCGACACTTAACTCGATGAAGATGACTCCAGCCATCAAAGGTTGGCTATCTTACGACGAATTGGATTCCTTTTTGCCATTCCTCGATGCCCTGAATGCCCAGGTGCGAGAATTCCAAGATGGCAAAGCCAAAGAAGTCGCTCGCCGACTGACTACCGAAACTGAAAGAGTCTACGCAGCCCTCCAGATTGGTGGATTTCGCACACCACCCGTCGACGAGGTTCTGAAGCGGTACGTCAGTGGCAACATTGGTGAGGCCACCGCTAAAATCGTGCTCGACCTCGATTCACGGCAACTCAGGGATGCCCTGCAGACACATGGGCTGTCAACCATGCAGGAAACCAATTCCGAAGCCGATGAGACTGTCGACTTCTCATTTCTGAAGAAGCCGAATTGATAAATATTATCGGAAGCTGGCGGCCATGATGTTCAGGTCGTCACCAGGAGGCTTGTTATGACATCAAAATCTGATGATGACCCCAAGATTGCAGAACTCGATGAGTTGGAAGAGGCAACGAGGTTGGTAAAGGCTGCGAGGGCAGAGAAACGGGCGGCGAAGGTTGCCAAATATGGTGCCGATTTTTCACCTGATCAGCTTAAGACAATTACTGATAAGGAAACCGAGTGAGACAACGAAAACCCCACTATTGAGTGGGGTTTGGCATCGAGTTCAAATGTCATGTCTGTATTAGGTATATGGCGGCAAATGCACGGATAGAGCGCTAAAGCCAGAAATAAACGCCCAGCTCAGCAACCACACAATCGCATACCAAAGCAGAATAGTGACGGCAATGGTGATGCGACGCCTTGTCTTGCTGTAGGTGCGACCGCTGTTCCTTATTGCTTCACTCCATCCATTTCTATTCGGCACATTATAGACGAGGACAGCTAAGAGTATGAAATAGTAGACGAATCCACCTTTCTCGCTACCCAATATGGTAAGCATAGGCCCTCTTACAGATATACCATCGCTGCCGAAATAGGTATAATAGACGAGTTCGGCGATTATCAGCGGAAGATGGAATATGGCAACAGCAAAAAGGAATCCAATACCTGCTGCTATACTATTTATCTGTGACTTTGATAACGGTTTTCCTTGTGGCATCATCACTGACATCCCTCCTTAGAAACTGTCGTCAACGTGTGAACTAACGTCTGCTTTCGCTTCTGTTGGTGCGGCTGGCGATATGTCTTTCGGATTGGATGCAGTCGTTGTTATCGAGGCTACCGAGGTCTCACTTGAAGGCACCGATTTCTGAACAGGTGCGATCTCAGGCTCTACTTCGTCGACAATTGGTCCTGCAGCGCGTTCTGCCTCCACGTATTCTTCGTGTGACATTTCATCAGCCGCAGTATCTTCTACGCTGGCATTTGCCGTCTCGGTCACTTCACTGACAGAATTCTTGCCTATCTCCTTCTCGATCCCCGCATCAACAGGCTTCAACGCCAATTGACTACCGGACTCATCCTTTGTCGCCGCCTGAGCGATCAACGCGATCATTGTGGCGTCCAAAGCACCGGTTTCAGGAAGTCCTTTGTCTTTCTGGAATGCGACAACAGCAGCAGAAGTCGCCTTGCCTACAAAACCGTCAGGCTTTCCAACTTGATTGTATCCGAGAGCTACCAAGTGCTCCTGCGCAGTCAGGATAGATGGATCGGCGACAGGTTTAACAGCTTGGTTTGCGACAACGGCCGCACCTGCGACGGCTCCCGCTTTACCTGTATTCGACTTCGCAACCGACGTTGCCTTGCCACTATTACGTGATGCCGGAGCCTTCTGTTTCGCTTTTGACTCTGCAGACTTCTGCTTGGATTTATTTTGAATGACATAACCAGCACCACAACCGACAAGACCGCCCCCGATTTGAGCGAACTTGCGTGCGTTACCGCCAACAAACGATCCTGCTATGGCTCCCACGGCTCCACCAATGGCGCAACCGCCACCTCCAGCAAACGCACTTGGCACCGACGATACACTGACCGCCGATGCCATTAATATAAGTGTAGCTACTTTTAATAATTTCATTGTGCCTATCTCCTTTAACAAATAGCATAATATGCAATTAAGCATAATTATAGTTGTTACCACTTGTCGGCGCAAGGCACCAGCTTTAGTCAGAAAGATAGCGCTCTCAATTGAAAGTGATTTTTTCTCAGTAGTATGTAGCTATGAAACTTGAAACCAGGCATTGACCCAAATATGCTTGGATTCATTGACTTCTCCCGTTTTGAACTCGGGGAAATCGGTATACTTGAATATTATAGGGGGCGATATGATAGATGATGATAAAATTCCGACAAGCTTGATTGGATTGCTTTCAAAGATAATACCCGATTATTACACTCGCGCTCAAATTAATGCGCTGTTTCTATATGCTGGGACACCTCCCAGCTCTCCAGACGTCAATAAAATGATGGCCGTACAGTCCAGTTTAAGGGCGACTAATATCGAAAATGAGTTTCCGTTGAAGGTGCTGGGAATAATCCTAGATGACTTTATGGAAAAGCAAATCCACGAAATTCACACATGGGACTCAGCTACACCGACTGAGCATGAAATTGCACTGGAAAAATATAAGACGAACATCCGTGAAACACTTAACAGAGAAGGGCTTTCCTACGTAAAAGGTGGCTCAATCAATAAAGCAGGAACCAGCTCCACGGTCTCACTCTATGAGAACGTCAAGAGGCATGGTTTCGCTTCTGTCGAGATAGAAATTCAACGTGCACTTGCCCAAATAGAACAAGACCCACATGCTGCTGCACATTATGCCGGAAACGTCTTAGAGGCCACAATCAAAGCTTATCTGGACAATAAGCATGTGCCCTTCACAGACAAAGACACGCTCTCAACGCTATGGAAAATGGCGTCGGATCAAATGGGGCTGAATTCAGAGGAATGGAATGATAAAGACTTAAAACTGATAGGATCCGGCCTGTCAAACATTGTTACAGGGATCATGTATATTCGCAACAGGAAGAGTGCTGCACATGGGAGGTCTGCAGAGCAGGCTAAAATATACATAATCAAACCCCGACATGCCCGTTTGGCAATCCATAGCGCCCACACAGTTGCCGCATATTTATTGGAGTTGATAGAGTAGAGTGGCTTGAGGTCATATAATTTCGATTAACGCGGTTTAATCTTCGACAATATTCGCAATATTTGGCCCTATTATAAGAAATTCTATAGGCCTTGTTCTTCTATCTCAGGAAGACCTGGCGTCGTCAGGTTCACCGTTGGCCTATCACTTTTCGATATTTTTCCGAACATTTGTCGTAAGGGCTGCAGGAATTCGACATTGTCTGTCGCAATGAAGGTAACAAAAAAGGCGTCATTAAATGACACCATTGCGGCGACTATGTCAGTTTTATTGGTGTTAAATCTCAAATGGAATTGTTTTCCTGACTGTTGTACCCCCTGAACAAGTTGAGCGTATCCCGGCATTACTGAAATTATATGCCTGTATGTAGCCTCAGATATACCGCCATTTAAATACCACTCAGTGTGAATCAGTCCCGTCTGCTTAATCGGGCGGTCTGTGAAATGTGAGAAACCTGCCATCGCTAGTTTTGCGGAGAAAATATTTAGGTATTTTCTCGTTAAGGGACCGTTCGCTCTTATTTTTTTTATGGGTCGCAATAATCCGTTGTGTAAGACGTATGAATCCTCAAGATCTGTACCGAATATTTCGTGCTCAATACCCGGTATTCTTTTTTTTGCCGAGCGAAGTAGGTCTCTTATACGATCTACCTTCCACTTATCATCTGCTACAGCCTCTAAGTGTGCCATCATGCCAGCAAGCGCGTCAGCTCCACTAGAACCTTGATTACAAGTATTGCAACACGCAAATACCCAGCCGTTAGGTCGAACATTCTTGAACATGTTCCTGGGAGGCATATGCTCGATAGAGAATTTGCTAAACTTATTACAGTATATACAGCCTGTCGCGCGCTCTATGATTTGTGCGTGCGTTAATTGCATTCGCTTAGCCTCCCCCATAACCACCCTCAATATAGACGTTGTTCAGTAATCATAAATTTTGTCATTCTGCGTGATTTATGCCTTCGCAAGCGATAAATTCAGAACGTCTCCCTAGTCAATGAGACAGCCGCGAATTTTACCAATATCAAGTGCCAGTACATCAAAAATTGTCTGACGTCACAAGCACCATTGCCGTGAATGTCAGTGGGAAATGCCCTAACATTCCCACCAATCTTTGTCGGTTTGGTTCAACTTCAAGTTAACTCAGCGAAGCAATCGCTCAGCATGTTAAATCCCAGAGTCATCCTGTCGCTGACGACGTGCTTACCTGCTGAGCTAACTGAGACTGAGAATGGGCGGCAATAGCCTTGGTTTCTTCGACGTCTTGCATTGTCACGCGGACGGAATGACCCTCAGATTGTCTCTCTTCAACAGCCCTCTCGATGCCCGTCATTTCAGCATCGGGTTCCGACTTGCGGATCGCTGCCATCTGGTCTGCCACCTCGGCATTGAATTGTAGTTCCATGGTGTCCGAGTAGCTCTTATCGCCAGCCTTCGCCTTGGAAACGGTGGCCTGTGCCTGGTCATGGGCTTCCGCATACTTGTCAGCGGCCTTCGTCTTGTCCTCATTGGTTTCGGCTTTCGCATAGTCGGCAGCCGCTTCTCGAACTGCTGACATCTGGCCGTCGAATTCCTTGCGATCATTCATGTAGTCGTTGAATTCCTGATTTATCGACATCTTTTTATCTTCAGCTTCCAGGATGGCATCGATGTCGCCAGATTCCGTGGCTTGCTCGTATTCCTGATCCGCGCTGACTGATGCCTGCTTAAAATCAGACGTAATCCTGTCATCGATGGCCGATGCCTCAGATTCAGCCTGGCGATTTAAATCGTCAACATCGCTGGCAGCACTCGTATCCTCAATTTCAGATGCAGGTCTGGAGGCATCTACCTCAGCAGTCTTGATGTCATGATCTGGCTGTTCGGTTTCAACTTCGACGGCTGCCTCTGCCTTTGTATCGATTTCCGGTTCTTCGGTATCGACGTCAGGCTTTTCCAGCTCGACTTCGGGTTCCTCTACGTCGACATCAGGTTCCTGAATCTCGATGTCGTCTTCAATTTCAGGGACATCGGCTTCCAGTTCGATCTCGGGTTCTTCAACGTCGATCTCTGGCTGTTCGATATCTAATTCGTGTTCTTCAAGTTCAGCTTCGATTTCAGGCTCTTCAACGTCCATTTCCATGGCATCGATTTCGTCTTCGGTCTGAATATCTTCGGCCTGAACATCATCATCAATGGCGACCTCGGATTCCAACTCAGCTTCCTGGATGTCCTCATTTTCGATCTCAGCATCAACTTCCACTTCGACAGGCTCCTCAACCATTCGACCGTGCATATCGTATGTCAGATCATGCGCTTCCTCGGTCTCTACATCGGAGTCCAAATCTTCCTGGAAGCGGTCATCCGTGTCTTTCAGGTTGTCAGGATCGATTTCATCGTGATCCTCTTCAGCATCGGATTCCAGCTTGCGAATGTGTTCTTCCAGATTCTGCTCAGCCCGGAACTCGGCTTCCAGGTAGTCATCGTCATCAATCGGATGTTCATCGTCTTGTAATTGCCTGGTGCGCTCCTCCCAGGCTTGTTCGGCACGAGCCTCAGCCAGATACGGGTCATCCTCATCACGGTCGGCATCAGCTGTTATGGCAGCTTCGTATGCCTGATCTTGCTGATCTGCCTCGTCCTTGCTCATTGCGTATTCGATGTCGGCAAAGGACTTGTCAGCTTCGGCATCAGCATCTTCGAGATCATTATCAGCAACTTCGACAACGCGTGGCTGATCAAGGGCGACCTCATATTCCTTCATTATAGCAAGCTCACGCTGTATGGCATCGGCCTGTGCTTCGAGCTGTTTGATGTCCTCAAGCTGCTCTTTGCAACGATCTGAATCATACCTGCCGTCTATATGCTCGTATTTGGCTAAAACATCATGAGCCGTATCGCGTTCGTAGCAGAGTTCCTCGTAAGCAATGCGCTTCTCATAATATGAAGCCTGATCTTCACGGTCGAATTTGCGTGCTTCATCGGCTTTCGATTTCAGTTCATTTACGCGTTCATTATGCAGATTCTGGATGTGATTTTTGCGAGCCTGGAGCTGGCGGATGACGACAAAGGCCGAGACCTTGTCTGCCGAATGAATGGTCTTACCGACATCCTTGTTGAAGACCTTGGTGGCACCCGGCTTGATGGCAGATGCAAAATTGGCATTACGGTAGTCAACAATGCGATTATCCACCTCGGCAAATGCGGTCTTCATAGATGCCTGGAGCTGTTTCCGCTGCTCGCTTGAGAGTGGTCTGTTTTCCTTCTGACGAATGGATTCGATAAGCTGCCTATTGGATTCCAAATCCAGGAACGGGGTTGGGTTCAAGTTATGATCTAAACGGCGCTGGCGCAGTTCGTCTTCAGCTTTTGCAAGACTTACCTGCGCCTCCTGAGCCATCTGGCGTTCCATATTGGAAATACGGATGCCTTCAGTTCTCAAATCGTTGGTGCGCTGTATCTGCTCACGCTTGGCGTCAAATGCCGCATTTTGCGCTGCCGTTTCTTTCATCTCAGCTTCAAGATTTGCCTGTACCTGCTCAAGCTCTTCCAGCGACAGATCGTCTTCAATGATACTGTCACCAGACAACTGCTGATCATTTTCCACGACTGCGGCGTGAGCGGTTTCGGCACGACGAATGTCAGCCGCCAGGGCTTCCTGTGTTGCTAATTCGACTTCGGCTTCTGCAACAGTTTGGGATGGTCTAAGTTTTAATGCCATAAAATATCTCCTTTTTAATATCTGCGGCTTATTGCAATTATGAATTCTTGATGTTGTCGGCGCAATAGACAAGTATATACTGCGCCGACGAAGGTTTGGTTTATGAAGAATGCATCGTCATATCGAGTTCTTCCATCATAACTCGACCGCCACGCAACCAGATCGCGAAGGCATGGTTCTGCGCCAGATTACCAATCTCATCGGCCGTCATATAAGGCTTCTCAGTGAATTCCTTATCCGCCTTCTCGATGTAATCCATTCGCGAAACATTACGATTATGAGTCTCATTCAGAGCCCCTGCCTCGTTGTCCTCATGTTGAGCAGCGTCAACCTGATCGCGATATCCGAGATCAAAGTCATTGAAAGGTGTCGCAATACTGTTATTCGAAACAATTCCGCCTTTGAGATTTAGCGAACCAAACAATCCGCGCTTGAAACGATTAAACATTAACTTTGGCTTCGAAATGCCTAGTTCGTTTATAAGCGCCGGGAACGTCGACCACGCATTTGGTACCCACATGCGGTCATAAATACCCATACCGCTCTGTTCTTGTGCGTACTTCTTGCTAGCCTCGTTGTTGGTCTTGAAGAAAAGCTTATTGACGAAGTTCGATAGCAGAGTATTTGTTGCCGTTTCACCAATTGCATGAGTCAGGGCATCAATAGTCTGAACAGCTGCGAAAACAGTTGTACCAGTTGAGCGCGCAATAGATAAGAAGAAAGTATCAGCAGTTATACCACCTTCACTTGTTGCATAAGCATGGAATTCATCAATCACACATAATAGCGAGCTTTCCTGCGTCTGATCGCGTTTTTTGATCAATGCATCGATATGTGGTGTCGTAGATTTTTCTATGGATGTCGGGTCTTTCCCTTCGGATAAGTACTTTTCGCGAAGTTCTTGCTCTTCCTTTTTTATTTTCTGCAATTCAAGGCCGTGACGACGGATATCCTTGGTATACCTCGCACTATCGATCTTAACAGCGGTTATCTTCTCCTCAACAATGTATTCAAACACATTCAGCTTAAGGGTATCCCAGTCACCTGTGATTTCACTTGCTGGATACATCGAATTCATAAGTGTATTGGCTTGATCCCGAGTCTCTGGTTTCCGCAGTAAATTCTTGACCTGCGTCAGTTTCTTGTACGTTTCCTGAAGTTCGCCAAACATTCCATTTACGTAGTCATCGATGCGAAGAAGTTCCTCGCGAGCGCGGGACGAAGCAGAGTCACGCTGTTGAGCCATGGTGTAAACAATGGTTTTGATGAGATTGGCAATAAGGAGGCCACCTTCTTGCTCATCTGCAGGGGATATAGCGACGCCGACCATGCCGCCGTTGAAGATGCAATCAATTGACTGAAAGGTTTCCCCTTTAATTTCACCGGATGCGAAGCGTCTTGCCAAGTTACCCGTACCAGCGATGATACCAATGACGTCCTGAATATTGGACGTATAAGACGTCTTCGTTTCAGGTGCGAGCGAGCCAAGTTTCTCAAGCCCGCGAGCGGACTCGATCACATCAGATGGGAAGACGGTTGGGTCTTGCTGTGCAACTTCCAAAATGCGGCGGACAACCGTATCACGCAACAGGTCTTCGGTTGCTAAAGCCAGAATTCCAAGCAGTGAGTAGTAGGTGTACTCACGTGCACCCCAGATTTCCTTTAGAAACTCGGGATTGGCAGCCGCATATCTAAGGATTTCAGCAGCTTGCTGAACGTTGGACCCCGCACCGTTGATCCATTTTCCACCGTCTTTGCCGCCCGCTCTCTTGAAAGCCTGACCGATAAAGACCTGACCAATCTGCGGCGGCGTCAGATGCTTTAAAAGATCGAGTCCTACCCCACCATCCTGGGTCGAATATGTGATGTACGTGCCGCGTAGCTCTTTCGGCATTGCTGCTCGAATTGAGGTCGCCAAGATACCTTTGCCGTCAAAAACGATAATACCCGCCTTCTGTCCAGTTTTCTGAGCAGACTTTAAGAATTCAATGGATATCGGCGTTATGCCTAGTGTTGTCTTTCGGGAACCGGTGAAACCTAGGACCAGCATGTGCTGACGGAGCCCTTCAAAGTCTGGCCCAACAATGACGCCTGCACGCGGAGCAAATGGTTTTCCACGCTCTTCAAGACGTCCTGTAGACTTACCGATGCCGACAAACGGCTGATTTTTGAGACGACCAACAAGCTGATACGCCATTCGAGTGTAGTTCTCGATCTGATTGAGATAATCGACGGTATTATTTTTATAGAGATAACGACCCTGTCTTGTCGGCTGCGAGTATTTATCCGTCAAGTCGCGTTTAAGGCGCGGCAGCATTTCATTTATCGCATTCGTGAACGCGATCTTTTGAGCCAAATTCGATGCCAAAACCGCAACACCGATGCCTCCAACTGCTGTAATGAGGCCTGAAATGGCCGCATGACCGCCTTCCATTGCTAGCTTGACTAGAAAAGCCGTAAAGTTAAACGCTTCCCCGATAGCTCTCGTAATCGGGTCCAAATACATCCCATATTGAATTTCTGTATATGACGGCCAGCTGAAATTTTTGGAGATCACTGCGACCGACACGATGATGGCAATGGAGGACGTTGTCGCAAACATCTTCTTCCAAGCCAGACGCCCAGCTCGATCAGCAGCTTCGAACAATGCTTCTTCGTCTTCGAGGTGAAAATCCTTGAAGCCCAGTTCACCAGGCGCACTGCGGTTAACGTCTGGGAGACGACCGTTCACTACAGGGACTGAAAGCGCGTCTATCGGCAGATTGAGCCACAAATAGGGGGCGGTATCGCCAAAACGCGCTTGCGCATACTTTTCAAGTTCGCCGTTCAATAAGTAATCCTCTGGCGCACGAATCGTTTTCTTACCGTCATCGGACTGATTAACAAGGGTTCGAGCCGCGACCTGATCGACATGCGTGTAGAACTTTTCGAGACGCTTATTATTCTGTTCGGACATCTTCACTTGATGGAGGCCAAGGAAATAGTCGAGCGTCTTCCTGAAACGAGACGGTTTCTTGTGTAAGGGTTCATTGATATCGTGATTTATAACTGTCATTGTAATATTTCTCCTTTTAAAACAGTGACTTGATCAATTCGGATTGAGCGCCAAAATCGCCCTGCCTGCACTCGCTGACATATTGCTGGCCGACAATGGTTTGGCAGCTGAGACGATTTCCAAGGCTAACGACATCCAACTGCAATTTGCCATCGACATAGGCCGCTAGCAGAAACTGGTTTTTCGAATACTCGGGTGCGATGTAGACACCCTTCTGCGAAAGAGCTTCGATGGCTTTCAGATTATTCAGGAATGTATCTGGACGAGTAACGAATGCGCCGTTCTTCCACTTCGAGACCTCATCACGTGTCTGGCCGCCGTAACGCTGAAAGTCGGAAAGAACCGTATTGAAGAAGTTGACATACTCATTGGCATTTTTGAAAGCTGACGGGCCATGGAACGGGACCTTGGAATAGAAAGTAAGATCGCTGAAAACTGGCTTCTCATCGGTAGTCGCAAAGGTATGCTTAAGGCCTGCAACAACTTGAGACACGTCGCCATAATTGCAGCCATCCTGGGCCTCTCCAAATACCGTCACGCAGTTATTGTCTGAGGCATTCAAAACGCGAGCAGCGGGCTTTCCATCAACTGATGCCGCTATCAGAAATCTCTTATCTGAAAGCTTTGCAACAACACCTGTCTTCGACATAGCATCAATGACTTCAGGGCTATTCCAGAGACCCTTTAGAGGTGCAAAGACGGGCAAAGACTGCAATTCGGATGCGAGCGTCCAGGTCTCGGTATCCAGAGCACCTCGATATTTCTCCCAGTAACCCGTCGAGGCCGACACATTTCTCGCCACGAATTTCGTCATCGCGTTGAATTCTTCAGGCGTCAATGTCGCTTTGCCTGGATCAAGTGTAGGCATATTCAGATACCAACGGTCTGGCACCGTCATCTGGGCTACCGAATTGTTTTCCTGAGCGCCGTCACTATCGATTACCCCATACATCTGTTGCAGGATCAAAGGCGGCTCGGATGCGTCCTTTTTGATTGTCTTACAGTCTTCAGAAAGCGCTCGGCCGAAGACATTCTGACAGCCATCTGAGCCGATGATATTGATACTTGGCGTCCCGTCGACATATGCGGCTCCGATGATGTTTCCATCGGTGTTCGACTTTGCAACAACACCCGTCTTCGCCATCGCTTCAAGATTGGCATCGGATTTCCAGAAATCAGCTACTGACACAATTGGAAGGCCGACATCTTCGAGATCCAGCGTCAGACTTTTAGCGTCGAGCCAGGCATTCCAGACTTCAGTGGAATTTGGACCGCTTTTCTCAGCAGACTGGATTTTGGACAAGCGCTCGTTGAGTTCCGCTACTTTTTCAGAATTGTCGGCGACAATTCCCTGAAGAGACAACGCCTTTTCAGCGAAGGTGTCGAAGCCCTCCGCATTAGCAGCGAAACCGGATTTTAAAGGCGTATCTTGGGCAAATCTCCAACGTATATGGCCGATCTGCCCATCCGGAAGCGTTGCACCCGTATCGAAGTCGACGATATGGCTGATGACCCACGCCTGGAGGTCGAATGGTTTTGTGCGGGACGCTGAATCTGTCCCTGTTATAGCCTCATCTTCGAAGAAATTTTCGTCATCTACATCCGCAATTTCATCGTCGCTACCAACAAGGCTCGATACCAACGTGGAGGGTGCGGTGAAGATAACGCGTGGAAACGACAGGGCGGCCGATGAAATAACTGGGGAGGCAAAATATAAGGCCGGGAGACCAGCTGCGACCAACAAAGCCGTCGCCATAAGGCGTGCAGGCTGCTTGCCATTTTCAAAACGAGCCCAATTTGTCAGCTTCTGGAACTGCATGTGTCCGCGAGACACGAGCATATCAATCAGCCGTTCATACCCTTTGAAGAACTCGTATCCACTTGGAATGATTTTGTTTACGAGTGCCTCGACGGCTTCCTTTTCAGTCCTCGCAAGCAACTCCTCGCGGAGTTTCCTATCTTCTTCCAGATGATCGACGACCTCATTTTCATCAACACTTGGTTTCTGAAACTTGTCTTTTAGCTTATCTCTCATAATGCGTGACGCCTTCGTTGCGGCACCAGACAATTTATTAATTGCCTTCATGATTACTCCTTTAAACAATCACGTATTTTTACGGTTATGCATATGGTAAGATTAGATCATGAAAGTCACAATAGCCGACGAGAAAAAGGGCGAGATAACCCGCCCTGTTCAATCCACTATCAATATTATTTCAGTAAGACGTCGTCGATGTTGCTTGTGTGGAAGTCTGTCTTGCAGTCGCCGCTTGTAATTCTCTCTCGGCATCGACTTGATGGGTCATGTGATATGCAGATTTAGCTGCAAGGGCGACGGATTTTTCCGAATATCGAGGCTTATCTTCGCTCATGTGGCCGACTTCGTAAGAGCCGTGCTTGTCTTGACGGCAATAAATGCCCTTCTCAGATAGCGCAGACTTTACCTCTGCGAGATATTGCCTGCTGTTGTCTCCAACTGGCGTAACTGACTGGCCACCGCTTTTTGCCACAAGCTCAAACTGCGATTTGTTGTAAGCCAGTTTCACATTGTCACCCGTGATAGACGTCGTCTCCACCACTCGGTTCGGATTCTTCTTCAGTACCTCAGTAGCGTTTTCCAACTTCTTCTGGTCGATCACGACAAAACTCTTGACGCCGAGCTGATCGTGAACGGATTTCTGATCCTCCGCACGCTGCGTCTGCACATTTTTCGCTGCAGCGATAACCGAGGTCATGTTCTGGAATTCGCGGTTTTCAAGCTTCAGATTTCCCGGTGTTGCCATAAAGCTCTTCACACCGTCCGGGCGCTGATAATGTTCTTCTTTGGCCGTCAGAACGTATTTCCCGCTATCATTTCTGCTTAGGTCGTAGCCCTCTCGTCCAAGCGAATTTTGCATACGCTCCAATTTGGAGGCCTCTTTCTGCTCGTGGATGGCAGCCGCCTGAGACATGATGGTTTTCTCGTTTACAGCATACATGTCCTGCTCGAATGCTTCGGCGAACGAACCTTTTTCGATAGCACGTGAATTCAAACTTGGACGCCCGTTGTCATCCAGAGAAACGAGCATTGCCATCTTCCCATCAGATACATTGACGCCATTGTCACGCAGGTACCGCTCATCATATTGGCTGGCGACCTCCTCGGGTATATCAAGTTTGATCCAACCCTTTGAATTCATGGTGTCTTGTTTCAGAAACTGAAGATGATTTTCAACGCGAGTCTTGCTGACAGCATCAGATTGCGCTGCCTGCTCTTTTTGAAGCTCCGTCACCGAATTCTGGATACCATCCTTGTATTCGGCATGGATCTGATCGACGACAGAAAGCGCCTCATTGCAGAGCTTATTCTGAATGGTGGATTCCACATCGTAGGGTTCGATGACCTTCCCATTGTCAGATACCTCGACTTGAAGGGTCGTGGTGCCATCCTGATTGTCTTTTAGAATCCGAGTGTCGTGCAGCTCATCCAAAGCCTCAGATGAAGCGTCTACCAAAACATGGGTTGGCGTCCGCATGGTGATGTTTACAGCGTTGTCTATGTCCGGCACTTCTGTGGCAACGAAACTGCTATTATCAATGGAATTCTCACGCCAGTATTCTTCCGGTGAGATGCCATTTTTCAATAGCTCTTCGTCAAAAAAAGAGACTCCATCACGATAGGCAGTGCGATAGTCTTCAACAGACATATCGTGATACTCAGCCTCTGCAATCTCGTCAGCCTCAATCTCGCAGCGGAGTTCCTCAAGCCGCTCCAAAGGGGACGGCTCGACCATGGAATATTCGTGATCGTCATGATCCGGCCTCAGATACTCATCAGGCGTGTTTTCAATCGACATCTGCTGGTCGAAAGAGTTTTTTTCACTTTCAATGCTGTCGGCCACCATCGTTGCATTCACACGGCTGATATCATTGAGATACCCATTGGCCTCCGGACTAAGCTGGTAGTCGTGTATGCGAGAAATATTGTCCATACCGCCGATTTTGTCAGCGTCATAGTATAGAGTGTCGACACCGTGATCTGATTGAATAAGCGTATTAGACGCTATCAACTCGGCGCGAATGCCATCAGGCATCTGGTCGAATTTGCCCATCACACCAACGAGATACGTATCTCTCGTTTCATCATAGTGAGCGAAGGTCGCCTCGCCCCGGAATTCCTGATCTTTGAGTAGCTCAGCAGTGAAATGAGCGACACCCAATGGGTCATATTGAGAGGAGGATTGAGGGGCGTCTTTTGCCCTTTTTCTGTCATTGTCCGGATCAAGCGCAGTTTTCAAAACAGCACGATTGGTGTCGATCAGATTCAGCAGGGCATCCTTGACCTCTGGAGTTTTGAAACCTTGCGAATTTGCGGGGTCAGCGTATCTGCGGATGCCAAAAGCTCCATTGCCTTTGTCGAGCAAGATCATTTCTACCCGCTCTTCACCTCTATGCGTGACGAACTTTGCATATCCTTCGGTGTCATTATTTTTAAGCGTCTGAACAATTCTATTATCCAGCATGGAAACCAGGAAATGCATCTTGTGAAGCGAAGGATTGCTTTTACTGGTATCGAATATGGTAATCATAAGTATCTCCTGAAACGATAAAGCAACTCTATTTGTTGCGATTATGAATAATTATGAGGAGAGACTTACTCAGTGAAAAGCCTTGAAGTCGAATATTTCCAATTGTAATAAATTCACTTAGTAAAATCGATGTCGGTCAACCTTTTGGTTGGCCAATAAAACTTGTAGTGGCACCTGAGATATCCGCCGACAGACTTCTATGCAGCACTGTAGGCCGCTACATCCGATTGCACTCGCTCATATGCAACAATCGATTTCGTGATTTCGGTCGGTGATCTGAGCCCATTGGCAACGGCCTTCTGATCCGAAAACCGATGCAGGCTATATGTACCGCTTTCCACACGCAGAAACAGGCCTTTCTCAGCGAGGTCGCTCTTTAATGCGCGCAGGTGCTCGTCGCTGTCCTTCAGAACGATATCAACCGCTCTATCGCCGATTGATGCCACTAATCTTGCCATCTGCTTATTGATCGACACCCTGATGGCATGACGCGATATCGAATACACCTCGACCGATTTCGTTGAATTCAAATTCAGAAGACCGCCTGGTGCCAATTCCGAGGTCACTTTTTTAAAAGCAGCGGCATCTAGTACCGCATAATCGGTTGTCTCGAAGTAATGTTGAAAAGCCTGCGCAAACCGCTTTGTGATGCCGTTTATTGCGTCGGAAACCGTCTTCGGATGACAATTTGAAACCGTGACGTGATCTAGATCGCTGTCCATGCTTGCAATGCGATAACCACCCACCTCCAGCTTTGAGATGATGAAATTTTTCCCGTCGAGCTGGCGGACAACCTGAGGAAAACGCTTGGTTTCGATCTGTATATGGCGGACAGCGGCCTCAGCACAGATCTTGACCTTGTGATCATTGAAGAAGGTTTCTTTGAACGCGCGCGTGGTCAGACTGTCGTGATCATGGAATGCAATATGCGGTCGACCGTCGACATCAATACCAATCTTGATTGCTGCGCGATCACCCAATATCCAGACACCGTCTGCCCGCAGAAGTTCCTGAGCGCTGTCGTCGATGTATTGATCTCCGATTTTCTCAAGAAACATGCCGCGATGGTCAAGCATGCCGTCTTTCATGAAGCGAAATTGCGCCTTGATATTGTCTATCGTGACCGCGTGTTTGTTGGCTTCCAAGGCAACCACGGTCACGATGCAACTGCCACATTTGATGTTGGCTGTGTGACAGCCTGCCTAGTCGTTGGACGAGTGAGTCGTCGCTTCAGCTCCTCAGCCGTCTTATCAGCATCACGAATGGAAACTACCCATTGCGCATTGGAAGCCCTCTTCCAGCCGTCGCGATCACCAGGCAGATCGTTGGTGTGAACGCCAACCCAATACCCGTCCCTGTCGTCCTTGAAGATGCAGATGCCGTAATCGCTGTAATACGCTTTGACTTCAGAGAGGTGCTTTGGACTCTCGGCCGCGATAACATCGCGAACAATTCGGCCGTCAAAAGCCACCAAAAACAGACCGTGCTTATCGAATTGAAACGTTCTCGGCTCATTCAGAATATTAACTCCAGCATGCGAGGCACCCACATCGGTGGCGACGAGATTGCGACTGATATCATTGTAAGTGCCATCAGAAATCACGTCGAACGGTCGGTCATCCGGTGTTCGTCCTACAATAGATGCCAACCTTGTTCTCTCCTCAATTTTCTGTCGAGCTATCTTGCGAGCCTCCTCGACGTCGAAGGCCGTCTCTTTAGATGACGGAAGCGAGGCACTGCCCTTCTCGAATCCGATACTCGTATCGGAGAAATCGACAACGATATCGCCTTCAGCATCACGTTCAAATTCGATACCCTGCCCCTGAAATTCGGCTTCAAGACTCGCGAAATCGGTTTCCGCCTGTGTCTTAGCTTCCTCTCTCAGCTTACTCCACGCATCAATAGCAATAGCTTTAATCGCCGTCAGGTGATCTTCGAACGCATCCTCCTCAAACGACGCCACGATGAAATCATCGCTTGAGACAAGTTCTGGCAATTGCGGATGTGTCACATCTACCGTCAAAGTCACATAATACTGGCCATCCACGTGTTCTATTTTCGACCCCGAGGCCCTTAAATAATCGATATCGTAACTCTCAATCAGCAACTCATCGATTTGAGAGCGGTATTCAATTTTTAGTCCTTTGGGATTCTTGTTTTCGCTTTCCATATATACTCCTTTAAGCAAATAAACGGTTATGCATTAATGGTATGTCTATCGGCCGCAAGTCGCAACTATTTGTTTCTTGCGAGTATTCTTCTTATCCTGAAGTCATCAACAAAAGGAGATACACATATGAATAATGCAAAGAAGAAACCGATACAGATATCCCAGCAAGCGATGAAGAATTCCACGTCTGCCAATGCCGTATCGGCGGGAAAGCAGAATTGGCTGTTGGCAATCCCGAAGTGGCTCATGAAAATGATGGCCGCTGTTTTGAAAATGGTGAACAAGATACTGGGCGTCTTCGGCATCGGCCCAGTCGGCAATCCGCATTCGGCTGCAGTGCCGAAACCAGCAACGTCTGTAGCTGAATCCGATACTTCCCCGAAGAATGAGCATAAGAATGAGCCGTCCATGGCGCAAATGGCACAGATGATACCAGTCGCAACGGTTGCAAAAATATTGGAATACGCGAAAGTCGCGCCTGAAAACCGAAAGCAAGTTGACCTGTCACCGCTTTCCATGGATCAGAAAATCTGGCTATCGACATTGAACCAAGCGAAGCTGGATCAGCTGGCTACGATGAAGCCGGATCAAGCACTCGCAGTCGTCTATAAAGGCGTGTCCGAGCTGCAAGCCAGAAAGAGCGGCATGCTCAAACATGACAGGGCTGCACCCCAAGAACCATCAATGGTCGAAGCAATTGCTGAAGAATCCCGATTCAATCCGAAAGCGATACGTCTTAAAGAGCGATTGGAGAAGGAAAGAAAGACAAGAAAGGAGCGTAATGCCCCTGCCTTGATGATGGCCATGGGGTAAAATTGAAATCAATAAAAAAGGGCGGTTTCCCGCCCTGTTTTGTTACGTCACTACAAATATTTAGCCACCAGTTGCTTCTTTAATCTTGTCATCGACATATGCGTAAATCAGAAGAGCTGACAATACCGCAACCCCAGCACCGTGATACGACCACGCAAAGGTTGGATTTACACCATAATCAATATACGTTTGGACAACACCGTCATCTGGCCTAAACCAATCAGCAAAATATAAAAACAACAGAGCTGAAACACTCTTCCTTAGGGATCTATTCTCCAAACCAGAGTCTATTGAAATTTGCCTGCAGAAATCCACAATATGAATAAGTGCATAAAAACACAGAGCCGCACCAAGATCTCTAATCAGCATAGATATTATTACATCAGATCCCGCAAACAGGAATTGGTGTGGAGCATGACCGTAATAGAGGCTTATCACGGCAGAAGTTATCACAGTTCCAATTAAACTCACCTTCTTTGAGTGAATTGTCATAAGGTCGAGTACTGCACTGAAAAATGGGTATTCTCTTTTTGTTGACATTTAAATCTCCTTTTTGTCAAAAACATATACAGCATCATTTGCAGTTATGCATAAATCAAATTATTTAAAAACCGCCGACGAAACACGCAGGCGGTCAAATATAATCAGACTTCAATGGCGTTGAGTAAAGCAAGCACTTCTGCATCAGCCTGGTCATCCAGCTCGTCAATCCTGTCACGAATACGGATAGCCAGACCACGCAGCAGTTCAGCACGCTTAAAACCGTCACTGACATTACGGTAAGTCTCAAAGTGAACCTCAAATCCAAGTTGAGCCTCAAATGCAGCAATCTCAGTTGCACCGGAATATACGTTCCGACGACGATCATCGAGGCGGTCAAGAAACATCTTCACCTGCGCCGTCAATTGAACAAGGTTGGTCTTCAATTCCGCCAACCGGGCTTCATTCTGCGCCAGAATCCTGTTTTCCGCACGCTCCCATCTGGCTTCTCGAACGGCATGCGCTAGGTTGATCATGCCCGAGGCAATAACGGTACCAGCAATTGCCGTGGAGGCATACATCATACTAAGATCGGGTTCTCCCTTTCGTGCCATGTTGAAATCTCCTTTATGTGTCAGATGCTCCTAAAGTCTGGACATACTGAATTATAAGCGATATAGCATATTTCCAATGAAAACACAACTCATTTCAGGAGGTTTCCGTGTTTTACGGATACGCCAAGCGCGCCATCAGCGATACTGATATTGAATTTAGTGAACAGGTAAAAATTGTTACCGATCAGGTAAAGCAGTACCTTTTCAGTCGACACTTCTCTATGTCAGAGTCCGATGCAAGCTCGCGAGTTGTCGAGGAACAGGTATCTGCAGTCAAGCAGACGCGGCCGAAGCTGGATGCCCTTGTTGATCGCATGGAACACGGTTCGACACTTATTATCACCTCGCCCGACATGGTTGCTGGCAAAGTTCGTGGCTTCCTCGATTTTGTTCACAAGCTAAACAAAAAGGGCGCTACCCTGATCGTTGCGCGGCCGAATATATATGTCGATACCCACACAGACGCGCCTGTCGATCCCATTATTTTCGACCCAAATGACGCCAACCTACAGCCGCCGCTCAAGATAGTGGCAATGCTGGCGGCGATGGAGTCTGACGTATTTGTAGAAAAGCAGCGTGAGAAAAAGAGCGCGAAAGTCGGCGTCAATAAAGGAGGGCGGAAATCGGCCCTCACAGATGATCAGATAGCTAGATTCAAGGAAATGCAGGCTAAAGGCTACAATCAACTCACTATCGCAAAAACACTCGGTGTTTCCCAAAGTACCATAAGCCGATATAACTCTGACCTTATAACGAAGGTCGGTAGAGCAAAGAACGCCGCATATAATGAAGATCCATCGGAGCGCCGTGCTAAGCGGCGCATATACGAAGCCAAGTATCGCGCTCGTAAACGTGCGCAGCGCAACGCTGGAAAAACATCGAATTCCGAAACAAGCAGCGGCGATAGCTGACGTTGAAAATGGTCGCTTAAAGTGCTACATGTCATACAATAATGACGTTTTGTAATACGCGGAGCATCAGCAATGCCTAAGAGTCATGAAGAGCTTATGTCTACAGCCAGCTCCGTTTCGCCCAGAAAGCGAGCCAGTTTAGCTGAGAAGCTCGCCACCATTCGGTCATTCCGCATCAAGGAAACGCTTTCAGCAGCGCAGAAAAGAGGCCTTATCGGTGCTGTGAAAGAAGACCGGATCAGTGCGCGCGTAAGCCACGAGCTTCTTGCGCAGGCGAAATCACGAACTGGCATTGAAGGCACTTCAGAATTGCTGGAATTTGCACTTGCAAGTGTCGCCCTCGAAGATCGGTTCGAAGAAACGATGACGCGCCTTGAAGGCTCTGTCGACAAAGACATCAAACTCGGCTTCGAGTAATCGTGTTTGATGTCGATGCCGCAACGCGTTGGATGCGCGGGTTTCCAACAAAGTCCCTCGCCCGACGCCCTGATGATCAATTACCATTCATTGTAGACAAGGAACCAGCAGGTGGCCAACCCATTTTGTTGGATACCTGTGTCTATATCGACCGCCTGAAGGGCGACATCCCCGACCATGTGCGAGATCTGCTGCGTGCGAGACTGAGCCACCACAGCTCGACAGCAATTCAAGAACTTGTTCATTCAATCGGCGCACTCGACCCCAGTGATCTGCGAACAGCAGCTGTGCAGAAGTCGATCAATGATGTCGTGAGGGAAATGCCCGATCATAGAGTAATTGTGCCTGACCTCGATGTGCTAGGTCGCGCTGCGATACTCAATGGCGTCATCTGTAGAATTCAAGGTTATAGCAATGATCAGAAGCTTCGGTGCCTGAATGATTGCACGATTTTCCTGCAAGCATTAAAGTTCGGCCTCGTTCTTGTGACAAGAAACATCTCGGATTTTGATTATTGCTTACAACTTGTTCCTACTGGACGAGTCTTGTTCTACCGAACCTGATCACTCAATTTGATTTATTACTGGCCGACAACAATACTCTTTGAACAAGGAGTATTATTATGTTGGCCAGCACCTCCCAATTAAATCGAATTATCAAGCAAATTGACCGGATCTATCTGGTTGGTGGCCCGCCATGAGGGGCAAGGATGATTTTATTGAGAAGGAGGCAGGCACAAGCTTCATGAGATTAAACCAAAGGGGAGGATTAAATGACTATTAAATGGAATCCGCATGAAAACTGGCGTCCAGTCATGCCATTCAGTGAACTGATAAAACAACCGGATATCAAGGATATGATTGAAGGAGACGGCATCGATGACACTCTGCTGCGCATAAATCGTCAAATCGATAGACTGCACCCGAATATTGGGAAATCCGTATCAAAAGCCGAGCTGCAGTTAGCAATGGAAACGGCGACCGAGTTCACTAACATGCAACAGGGGCAGAGAGTTCAATCTGAGCGCAACTTTCATCGTGGATCGAAGACCACGCTATATCCAAGCGGTTTCGACGGAAAAATCGCTATCGACCTGTCTTCAGAAAAACTCGCGAAAGTCACTTCAACATCGCGCGAAATGCAGCAGTACCTACGTTCAGCCCAATCTGAACCATGGCTTACATGCCAGGTTTCCCGATCATTGGAACTGCGCAATCAGCGAGAGGGCATTGAATACCGTAAAGAGCATACCTTCAGCACCAGTGACATGAAAGTGTTGGAAGCCTTTGTCGATGACTCTTCGCGGCGATTTTCTCAAGCTGTCAGGCACGTCATCACCGACAAGGAGAAGGGTGACACGAAAACGGATGACCCGCAAATGTCACTGTCTCTGGTAACGCCACGTGGAGCAAGCGGCGCTCGAAAGGCATTATGGGAAGACCAGGTCTTTAAATCAGAATCTCAACCATCAAGGCCTGCAGTCGCATCAGCTTGAGGCCTCATTTCAAGAAATCGTTGGCAAGTCTCATACGCTGCCAATCCGTCACCTTTTGACAGTGAAATTGCAAATCCGCGCCACCAGTTTTCCGACTGCGCGTGTCTTGGATCATCGGCGACCTTTGCCATTACCTTCGAGATCACTCCATCCATAGCGATGTCCGCACGAGCAATATGCGACCACCGATCATGCAATAGCTCTACGTAATAATTCTGAACCCAATCAGGCCTACTGCTTGAATTAATCAGATCGAGTGATTTATTAAATTCCTTTGCCTGATCCTTGAAGGCGGAGGTCAGTATGAATTCGAATTCGGCTGGAACTTTACTGAGATCAATGCCACGTCGAACAGACTTCTTATCCTGACCTGAAGTCTTCTCGATTTTGAGATCTGCAGTCTTGGTAGACGGGAATATCTGCCAATTGTGACGACGCGTGAGTTCGACAGGTTTTGGGCCGTAGAATGGTTCACGCAATCTCTCCATAAGTCGGTCAATGAGGCCGATATTGTCAGCAACTTCTTTCTGGATGTAGATCTTGATGCTATGTGTCAGGTCGCTCAATCTCTGTTCGATGACAATGCTACGTTGCTCTGACACCTTACGGAGGTAAGAGAACTCGTTGCGAACTTCATCGACAACTTTTTGTAGCCACTCGATATATTCCATCGAGAGATACTCGTCATACCGCAAGGCTATCGCGCGTTCCACGATGACTCGGCCGTCATCCGTTTGAAAATCGGATATTGTTGGGCATGAATAGGTCATCGCACAATCTCCGGTTCACGATCTAGAAAACGAGACAGGCGTTGAATCAAGTCATTGTATTCGTTGATGTTGACGCGGCGCGGCCGAAGTCCAAACGATTCCATTTCGTCGCCATCAACCCAGTGACGAACAGTGAAATTCACCATCGGATCACTCTCGTTGCCCAAAACACTGCTAATGATCGGTGTTGCAATCAGGTCGTCGACATCCTGCGGAGTGAGACTACGATCTGCAAACAGCACGATTTCCGAAACACGATCCAAGGATGTCGAAACAGGCACCACTGGCGTCAAAACACCCTCGTCGGATGACTGAACCACCTCCTTCTCAATCTCAACTTCGTCTTCACTGACACGCGCCATTCTGGCCTGCTCTGCCTTATCTGCGGCAACGAGAAAGCCCACAAAGGCATCCGCATGTGCCAAATCTGGATCAAGCACTTCCTCGCTAATCATCATCCAGGCAGCCTCATCCGCTCCTATTTCGTCAATGGCCGTTAGCAGCTTTTCGCCACGATACGAACGGATCTCAAAACCTGACGTCTGAGCAACATTCGTCGTCGCTTCGTAAAGTGCCACCTGCCAGAGCTGAAAGAATTGCAGATGTCCAAATCCAAGCTTCCTGGCAAATAGCTTTTCTGCTTTCAGCCAGATATGGTCGGCAACCTTGTAGGGTTCGCTATCGAATTTGCCCGCATTCGTATTAACCGCATCAAACAGCACCCGTGTCTGGTGATGGCTTGGAGCGTGCAATTCAAGTTGGAATTCAATGTGATCTACGGGCCTACCGCGCGTCTTTTTGCGAACTTCCACGATCTTGGTTTTGAAGCGACGAATAGATTCCAGATCAGCTTCCAGACCGTTCAAAACGCGTTCCTTCAGCTTACCAAAAGCGACACCTAAATTGATGTCACGAGGAAAGCCAGACCATGCAGCGATCTCGTCTGCGGTTGCCTTGATGACAATCACGTTATCACCTTCTGGGCTCCATTTCTTCTGGACAGCTGCGGCAGCTAATACACGGTAGATGCGGATTGAAAACTTCGACCTCATTGTCGCCAGCGGTGCCAGCTCCAAATAGGCATAGGAAGGCATCGATTTCATAAGATCTCGGATCGGTTGCGGCAGGCTGTAGCGAATGATGTCGGACTGCTTGTCGCTTTCCAACCAGGAAACGATCATTGGAACATTTTCGTATCGGCGTGTTTCCAGCGTTCCGTAATTCACCGTCGTTGCCGTCAACCTTTTGAGTGACAGCTTAAGCATCTCTCGACGGTTGAAATGTGTATCTCTTTGGCCGAAATATTTGAGAACCGTGGACACCGGAATGGAATGGGTTGACTCCATCATTTCCGGATCAAACATATATGCCGTCGCCACCATCAGCTCGTGCAGCGCAGTGTCAGATGCGGTCAGTTTGTCGTCAGATGTGATTTCGCAGCTTTCCAGCATTTCAACTGGGCGCGGGCTGGATGGTGCAACTTTTGAAATCGCATCGCTATCGATAGCTGCAATGACCTCGCCACGAGTAGCAGGTTTAAATAATTCGGTTGTTTTCGGTTTCACTTGTTTTGGCCTTTCTAAATCATGTATTTCAATGATGAGTCGACCGTTTGCATACGACAAGAATAAAATCCCATGATCTTAATAATGTCATTCTAGATTAATTTCGGTTTTCATAACACGTTGTTATTGTTGTATATTTATTTATATCCCGTAGTCGGCATACATGGGATGCAAACTATCCATCGGCGGATTTCAACGTTTTGATCCCACCTCTAAATCACGCCTTCCACTTTTATGCGATTTAAACAAAACAGGATGTCGTCAAATTCTGGGATATAAAAATCCAACTGATTGATATTATTTGTTTTTCTCTTAAACTCACGCTTCCCACTTATGGGATATTAATAAATCATACTAATCGTTAAACGGCTAATACTGTCCTGTTTTGACTTCTTCGACCGTTAAATTATGGGTTTTAAACGTATGCTTTGCGACATTCTGTTGACGGCAAAAAATGGCCTCCGTTAAATCGTGGGATAAAAACAAAGTGGACAATGTCGGATACCCCAAGACTTCTACCCCTTTTCCTCGCGTACGCGCGCGTGAGATTCTAAACCTCTTTGCGTGACGCGCGCCGACGCACGCGCATATACACGCGTACACGCGCGTATGGAGAACCTGCGGTGCGTGGATTTTTCAAATCCGTGACGCTTCGCTTGTGTGCTTCGCACTGGCCTTACGCTACAGCTATTCGCTCTGGCCTAGCGGATAATTTTTGACGAGTTTTTTCAATTGAGGGAGAGAGATACAGGCTTCTGCCGATACGACGATGTAGTTTGGGCAGATATAAGGTCACCATAGACGTCGATATGCCTCTACAATCTACAGGAACGGGCTAATTCGTTGCGTCTTTTACGTTTCCCACTTCATTACGCATCAGGTAGTAAAACCGCCCAAATTTGAGCCGTTTATGGGCATTGATGGGCCGTGTTGTATTTGCACCAATGGCTCAGCATAAACTCAATTGCACTGCCCGTGATGACACAGTTGGCCAACACGCTGTATCACATGCGATAACAAAATGCACATTCGTTCGACATAAACCGCCCAAATCTCTGTGTCTTTGCAAATTTCGTCCTGATATACACCCGATGATAATTTAACGCTTATTTCGGCGGTTCTTGCCGATTGGGCTTCTGATGGGTCTGGGCTGTTTGTTCCACTTGGTGAATCGATGGCAGTTGCAACCCGACGCCCTTTTTCTCCTGATCAAATCGTTCGACATTCGAAACATCGCTTTTCCCGCCTATGTCAAATTGTTTCGACTTCCGAAATAATAACCAGTCTATTACAAGGCTGTTTGAGAAATGCGGGGGGACATGATGCAGGACAGATACGCGGGTGATATCGGCGACTATGTGAAGCTCGCCCTTCTTCGCCATTTATCTGCAGGTCGAAAACTCGGGATAGCGTGGTATCTCTACCCCGACGAAGGCCACAACGCTGATGGACGCCACATTGGCTATCTCAGTCTGCCAGACCGCTGGCGACGATTCGATCCGGAACTCTTTGACGCGCTAAAGACTGTGGCAGACAACACACGTTCCGTCCATGCGTTGCAGCAAACTGGATTAATTGGCGACCTGTTTCACGGCACGCCGCTCACTTCTGGAACTCTGCCATGGCAAAAGAGGTCAGCTTGGCGTCACGAATGGTTTCAGGATGTCGTTGACAGAATGTCCGATGCCGATGTTGTCTTTGCCGACCCTGACAACGGGTTCGTAGATGACGATCCAAAGCGGCGCACGAAGGCTAAATTCGGAAAGTCGATAACTCTGCAGGAGGCGACCGCCCTCGCCCACAATCGCCCCGCTATCATCTACCACCACAACACTCGTCGGCCTGGCGGGCATGATCTGGAAGTCGAATATTGGCTAAACCAATTTAATGATGGAGCATTTGCCATTCGCGCCAATGCTTATAGCTGCCGTACCTTTTTCGTATTGAATCCAGATAGCCAGATCTTTGAACGCGCTCAGGAATTTTGCTATAAATGGAGCGAACGTGGGGTTCGTTTGAATACATTGAAGTAGCGTTGTGGGGGCGATATGGGAAATTACAAAGGGTTTCTACGGATTTTGACGTCGTTGGTTGGGACGACTGCTATGCTGTCCACACCCTCAATTGGTGCTGAGCCCGGCAAGAACGACGATGTTGTCCACCCAAAGATACCGATCACTTCACACTGGTACCGTGTTGAGGGTCGAGATAACGGAAATTTTAAAATATTCCGCAAGTATTCATTCGTTCCCGGTGACGATGATGTTCCTATTCGAAACGTTTTGATGCTCAATTGCGCTTCGAACGAGCCTGCATACATTAATTTTGTAATCCCAAAGCAACTTCCTCTAAAAGAACTGTATAAGCAAGACCATATAAAAAACATCAAATTTGGTCTGGTGATTGCTCCCACGTCACGCTCAAAGGAACGCACCTTTACCCTTGAAGGAGAAGTTAAAGGTAATCAGATATTTTTCGATTTTGAGGGGGACCAACGGAAAGCGATTTCTGAGCTAATCAGAGCGGAACATTTCCAACTCTTTTTTGATAGTTATAGAAGACTAGAATTTTTAAACATCGATAGGAAGATTGACTATCTTAGTACGGGGAAAGAGCAGACATTCGATGAGTTTATATTTGAACAAATCGGAGCCCAACAAAGCTTAAGTTATCAAGTAACACTTAAGAAAATGCTCGACAGTTGCCCCGATATCAAGGAATGGAATTCTTTAGTATATCCGTAAGCCTCATATGTCGGTGCGCAATTCTGATAATAATTTCCGTAAACGGTCTATGCCTTGTTATGGGTGTTACAAATGATAAAGACTTACATCTTTGCAGCAATGATAGTTGGTTTCTTTTTTTCATCTGGCAACGGCAAAGCTGGTGAATGGTGGCAAGATACTTTTATTAAAGAAGGTAGTGGCATCTGCGAGAACAATGATAGCATACGAACGTTTTCTGCCAACACAATGGAAGGCTGGGAGACAAGCTGCAAAATAACAAAGCAACATAGCATCAAGGATATCGACGCCATCGTTCTTGATTATGAATGCGGTGGCAACGACCTGGACCCTAAAATCACTAAGCCGCGTGAGCTGGTCGTAAAATTACAGGACGGCATCCGAATTTTCCCAGGCGGTGCAAAATTTCAGTATTGCGCATCAATCAACCCCTACTTGCTGCCACAATCCACACCGAAATCCGCCGATTGCCCCATTGATCGCAGCCTGATGCAATCCGACACCCGCGACGATGGCACGTATCAAGTGCTTCAGTTCACAGAAGGCTACTTACAGGGGCGAGCCACGCTCACAGGGTATAAAAACAACGAAGCCATATGGACAACCAGACCCGACAACATGTGTTCCAACGGCTCAGTAATATGCAGGTTGAGTTTTCGGACAAGAGCAGGTGAAGAATATGAAGAGGCCTTCCAACCGCTAACGGTCAATTCTCGGCCATGGGCGGTCTTCGCTCAACTCCGGCAAACTCTTTATATGAAAGAAAGGGACGCAACTTATTACCGCAAGGCCTATGGCGGCATCGAGGTCAATTTCCTGAATGGTTATAAGCCCGCCACCGATGAGATGATACTGCCAGAGAATGTGTATAAATTCTCAGGATGTAGCGCCGCTGAGGCTCGCGCAGAATAGTCAATTCTTAAAGATGGATTTCGATATCCGCTTCTGAGACGTCACTGCTCGCGTTGTTATTTGATCCATTTCCCCTTATGATTGAGTAGTCTGCGAGGGGGTAATCATGGACACGCGGTCGGTGTATATAACAGTGACGCTCGTTATATTGGCGAACGGCGGCGTCCTGACAGCCGTATTGGGTGACCTTCCCCAATCCCTCCGCCCAGCAGCTCGCATATGGCAAGCAGCTACTCTTTTGGTAGCGATAGGCTGTATAATATTCGCTATCGAAGATCATATCCCGTACAATTTGGCCACGGCTCTGGCTAACGCGATACTATTAATCGCCCTTTGTTCATATCATGCAAGCATTCGAAAGTTTCACGGACTTAAGGTCTACACCAATGCGTTTATTGTTCCCGCAATTGGTTCGATCCCATACGCCTATTATCTTTTTATAGTTCCAGATATTGGAGCACGCATATTTATTGTTGCTCTCTTATGGGGATTCATCACTTGTGCATCCGCCGTTATATTAATTCAGAACATCAAAAATCCAGAGTATCGCTCGCGGGGCAGCCTTTCGCTGACTGCTATTTATGTAACGGTCACTATCGCGAACCTGGCGCGCACGCTCATTTACTTGTTCTATGACAACCATGGGCTAAACACCGTCGCCGATAACGGGCATTGGATGAATGCAATTACACCGATGTTTCTTTGCATTATGCCAGTCATCGGTACCACATCGTTTCTGCTGATGTGTTCTGATCAGGTTAAGAAGCTATGGGAAGACGCGGCCTCACGAGACCATTTGACGGAACTGCCCAATCGTCGTTCGCTTATCTCCTACAGTTTGACTTTCTTGGAAAACGATCAAATTAACAACAGCCGTCGAGCGGTCGCCATGCTCGATATCGATGATTTCAAATCCATCAACGACACCTACGGTCATCAATCTGGCGACCATGTCCTGCAAGAAATAGCAATGCGGATCGAAGAAATTATGCAACCAGAGGATTTCGTTGCACGCTCCGGCGGCGAGGAGTTCGTTGTTATCTTCGGTGAAAAGGGCAGCATGTCGCCTGAAATCTCGGCTGAGAGAATTCGTCAGATCATTGGCAGCAGAACTTTCCAGATTGGCACCACAGCGATTTCAGTAACTGTTTCCATCGGAGTCGTCCTGCATAGCGACACCGCGACTTTCTCCGAAACGCTTACGAAAGCCGACAAAGCCCTTTATTCAGCCAAAAGCAGAGGTCGAAATCAGGTTGTTTATACCGAAGGAGTTTCTTCAGAATCTAAATCGGCTGAATCGCCGTCTCATCTCCCGGCCAACGACTTGAGTTGATCTGGCGATCAACACGATACATCTGGAGTTCGCCATCCAGATGCTGTTTCAAAAGCTCCTTGGCATCGGAAACGGAAGTCGCGGGGTCAATCCAGTCGGAATACACGTCAGGTTTGAGAATGATAGGCATCCGGTTGTGAATAGCTGAGATCGGCTCGACCGGAGCCGCCGTCAGGATGGTGCAGCTTGTGATCCCGAGCGCTTCATTCGTCGCCCATAATCCAGCAAAGGAAAACGGCGAGTGCTCCGGCAGGTGGATATGCCAAGGGTCACGACCGCCGTCTTCTGCATTCTTCGTCCACTCGTAGAAACCATCAGCCGGGATCAGGCAACGCTTGCTCTTGAAAGCCTCTCTGAACATTGGTTTTTTATCGGCCTCTTCCGACATCGCGTTGAACGTCGAAAAAGTGCCAAGTTCCCTAGCCCAAAACGGCACCAATCCCCACCTGCCCTCACGGAGTTTCATACCGTCATCGCTGTGCGTCACGAACAGGACATCCTGGGTAGGACAAATATTGTATCGGGACTGGGTATTGCGTGCCTGGTCAGCAGTCAGCGTCAAATTGTAGAGACGATGTATCTCAGACCAAGGAAGGTAAAGTGTGTAGCGTCCGCACATATCTCCTCCCGATCTGTTAATTGGCAACAAACATCCCACATCAATAGATTAGATTACTCGGCATTTTTTGGCAAACTGCGCCGCTTTTCCTTGTCATCGATAGCTGGATTGGATTTCGCGCTTTCCAGGGAGCAAATAAAGATGTCTACAAAGGCTCGATGTACTGGACAACAAATTTACCGAGCTCCGAAGGAACATATCCAGCTATCTCCCCCGTTGGTCTCTGCTTCTGACGATAATTCTCGACGTAAATCTCCTGCTCCGGGACGGCGGTAAGGAGGCCCATTGCGGCAAGATCTGCATATGCTAAACGGAAATTGAGGACGCTCTGTTTCTCCACGTACCGTATAGTACCCTGAAAATTAAATACCTCAGTGGGGTTCTTTAGAACGGATGGATCAGAGAATGTAGGCTGACCATAATGCAGATCTTCAAAGTTGCCAGCCTTGACCTCTCCGTACGTGTAAGACCTGCGTGGCTTCACTTCCCATCGTAGCCGAATGATATGATATTCCGTTAGCCGATCTATGATACCCATAGCAACGTACGCGGGAGCTCGTTCTTCCTCATCGCTAGCTATCGTTCCACGGGCCGCTACTTCTTTGAGCGCTTCTAGTTTTTCAACGCCGCGCGAGCGAACAGCAATCTGAACGGCGTGAAGCAGGAATGCGCTAATATCATCGTTATGGATCAACGATGCCGGGTCAAACACCGCATTTTCCGCAAGTTCATCTAGCCTATTGGCGAGATCCATCATGAAGCGGTCCCGCTTTTTGACGGCGGGATCCGATACTAGAAGGTCGAACAACTCTGAGGCTGTCCCTGACGCTCCTGGCGGCAGAAACTGGACAATGGACTTAGTTAAAAACTTCAGCATCCTGTAGGTGTGTTCGCCGTTTGTTGGTTTTGTTAGATCTTCCATGTCACTCACCAATCTCAGTGCACCTGCATGCCTCACCAAATGCTGGTCAAATCGCCTCGACGGTGAACAATCGAATAGGACTTGCAGCCCTTTCTATTGAAAAACACAGCCCTATCGTCTTTTCCGGAATAAACGATAACGTGGTCTGCCTTCAGGACGGCATCGTTGTCCGTTTTACAGGACTTTCCGCCGCACCATATTCTTGAGTATGCGTGAACGAAATCGCGAACATCTCTGTTGTTGTCGCCTTCCCACTCTTCGGTGTAACCCAACTCCATCATGTTGTCGGAAACTTGATGCATCGTTCGACAAGCAGCATTTGCATAGCTTGTTAGCGTGAACGATGATATCGCGGTTGCTATCACCAGTTTTTTCATTTGCCTCCCCTAATTGCCTTTCAAACTTTGAAATCTAGTCATTTCCACTTGGTCGCCCAGCTTCTCAATTCCGCCTTTGCCTTGTCCGGCCATTCCTTGACGACCGGAAATACCTTTATCTTCTGCCCTTCAAGTTTGTACCCGGCATAGACCTTTTTGTCGGAGTGGGACAGATAGATAATTGCTTCCTCGAATGTGCAGCTATGTGGCGTGCAGGATTGCCCTGAATAATCGCCATTTTGATATTCGCCGCTCCCCACGCCCGTCAATATCGTCTGATATTTCTCAAAGTCGCTTCCAAGAAGTTGCTTGATTTGTGCGCTGATCTCCACGTTGTCAAAGACATCCCAAGGATAGCGAATAGTCTGCTCTCTTAGCGCATTCCAACCACTGTTATCGCTGGCCTTGAACTCGGTTCTTCCTATGCTTTTTAGTCCGGCCTCGGCCGTCCATTGCCATTT